>Ga0335085_10000354_pt1 | contig 134091 bp, 103 predicted proteins | sample Lox_Sample_45_FD_206712 | JGI IMG/M metagenome (GOLD analysis project Ga0335085, IMG submission 206712) | Soil microbial communities from Loxahatchee National Wildlife Refuge, Florida, United States - Lox_Sample_4.5 | ecosystem: Environmental > Terrestrial > Soil > Wetlands | place: USA...
CTGTCATCACAATCAGTACTGTCAGTGACGTAGCCGCTAGGCAATGAGCAAGCCAGAGTCGTGTTATTAGCATCGCCATAACTGTCGCCATCATTGTCTGCATAAAAAGTTTGCTGAACGCCCTCGTCAATTTGCCCGTTACAGTTATCATCAATTCCATTACAGACTTCAGCTGCCGAAGGATTCACTGCAGCATTGCTATCATCACAATCTAAATTGTTGAGTGAATACCCGCTGCCAGGATCAGTGCAAAAAATCGTTCCGGTGTCATTCGCCGCACCATATGAATCACCGTCGGCATCAAGGTAATATCGCGGACATCCCAGGTAAGTCGTTCTTACTTCTGCATTCCCTGCATATTGTTTCGCGCATCGTAATGATCCGGAATAAAGTGCTACGTCCTTAAAATTTCTTCCTGGCATATTAGCATAACGACTCAACGCATTCGCATTCATTGATGTGACCACTAAAAGAAAAATGATGCTGAGTGATGAATTGCATCTAACTCTGCGGTAAAGACATTTATGCTTGTTCATATCAATCAATTGCTGACTTTATTCTTTGGATTGTTCAATATTATTAAGACTCGGTGATCCGGAATATTCTGATACACCAACAATCAACTCAAAGTTTTCTCAACTTCTTTTCAATTGGAATTATTTTGAACTGTTCGTTGAAAGTATCAAACAACCATAAAAAAATTACAACGATTTATCAACTTCATGCCGACATGTTGTATAGTGTCATGTCAATTGCCAAGTTCGGCCAATTTTAAGCAATGCCCAAAAGTGTGGAAGCGCTGACACCACCGAGTGAACAAAAGAGCTTAGAGATAATTTCGAAGCCACGCTGATGTTACTCTGCAATTCAGATTTTTAATGTTGAATTTTAGCAATCAAAGATCCAATGCGTTTTATTTTACGAAATCTTCACGAAGCGATTTTGACACCGCTTCATTCACCCGACGAACCTGAAGCTTTGCATAAAGATGTTGCACATGTGTACGCAATGTTTTATATGCAATCAGCAACTCAGCACAGATTGATTTGTAACTGTGGCCCCCAGCCAACATTTTCAGCACCTGCTCTTCTTTTCTTATGAGTCGATGGTGGCTTTCGCATGGCGGTGGCCTTCTCAATTCATGACATGAAAATCTTGACACCACTTCAAATTCTCCGTGAACCTTCACGCGCGCTGCTGCAATTATTTCATTCATTCTCACCACATCAATTCCTGAATCGACGCACGCGGCTATCACCGTATTCGGAAATCGTTGTTCGAGAACACGCCGCTTCTCTGAATCCTCCATCGTAGACTGAATGATAACCAGGTAAAGGCGACTCGCTTTAATATCGCGGGATGGCAATTGGACGTCAGAGAATGTATCTGTTCTTTTTGCGTATGATAGAAGGTTCGGAAAGCAACCGTCATTTGTTGTTATTTGGAAACGAGCATATATGCTCTGCCGATTTCATACAGCGCAAAAATGAATCGACGAAGCAAGCGTTCGCAATAACCGAATGCGGGCTATCTTTAGAATGAAGAAGAAATTAGTTTATGCGGAAAATGGAAATAACTTGAATTCCAACCAGGAAAATCAAAACTCAGTAGTTGATCACCTGCTGCTCCATCATCGCAGGCATTTCACGAAATTCATATTGCTGATTTCTTAGTCGCGGCTCGTACCCCGCTTCACGTATGGCTTGCTGAATTCCATTCGAAGTGAAGCGATGTGGCGCACCGGCGGCGCTCACTACATTTTCCTCAATCATAATGGAACCAAAATCATTCGCGCCTGCATGAAGACATACCTGAGCGACCTCTTTTCCAACTGTTAGCCAGGAGGCCTGAATGTTTTTAATATTCGGAAGCATGATGCGGCTCATTGCAATCATGCGTATGTATTCATCTCCCGTCACATAATTTTTTACTCCGCGGATACGACGCAGCAAAGTTCCTTCATCCTGAAAAGGCCATGGAATAAATGCAATAAATCCTTTTGCATTCTTTGGTTTTTCACTCTGCACTTGACGGATCCAGGTGAGATGCTCGAAACGTTCATACAAAGTTTCGACGTGGCCAAACATCATTGTCGCTGAAGTGGTAAGTCCGAGTTTATGCGCAGCACGCATAATATCGAGCCATTCTTGTCCGCCGCATTTTCCTTTTGAAATTAATCTGCGAACACGATCATTCAAGATTTCTGCTCCGGCACCGGGCAATGAATCAAGCCCCGCTTCAATGAGTGATTTTAAAACTTCAGTGTGAGTTGATTTCTCCAGCTTGGTGATGTGCGCTATTTCAGGCGGACCGAGTGCATGCAACTTGAGGTTCGGATAAAGGGATTTCAGCTCTTTAAAAAGATTTACATAAAAACTCAAACCGAGATCAGGATGATGTCCGCCTTGCAGTAACAATTGATCTCCGCCATAGCGAAACATTTCTTCAATCTTCTGTTTGTACTGATCAATGGTTGTGATGTAAACATCCGGCGCTCCGGGCTTGCGAAAGAAGTTGCAGAACTTACAGTTAGCGATACAGACATTCGTGGTGTTGCTGTTGCGGTCAATGATCCAGGTGACGATTTTTTCCGGCTTTTGCTTCATCCGCAACTCTTGGCCTACAGCCATCAATTCTGCAGTAGGAACATTTTCATAGAGAAATAATCCTTCTTCAGCTGAAAGAAAGTCGAAGTTTAATGCGCGATGAAGAAGAGATGAAGCATTCACAAAAGCAAAAGTAGTGCGGAATAATGTGTCAATTTCTGAATTAGGCAAGTAGCTGATCAGCGTGTTTCCCAATTGACTAAGTGATTTATGCCGTTCTTTGCAGAAGCTATGATTCATTTTAAGAAACAACAACTTGCGAATGGACTTCGCGTGATCGTTCACGAAGACAATTCTACTCCTCTCGCGGCAGTTAATATTCTTTACAACGTCGGTTCGCGTGATGAATCGCCCAACAAAACCGGTTTCGCTCACTTGTTCGAGCATCTGATGTTTGGCGGATCAAAAAATATTGAAGTGTTCGATGTGCCGCTGCAAATGGCAGGCGGGGAAAACAATGCATTCACCTCAACTGACATCACGAATTATTACGAAACACTTCCGGCGCAAAATCTTGAAACGGCATTTTGGCTAGAGAGTGATCGGATGAATGAACTTGATTTCAGTGAGCACGCACTCGATGTGCAGAGAAAGGTGGTGAGTGAAGAATTCAAAGAGCATTACATCAATCAGCCGTATGGCGATGTATGGCACAAACTGCGCGCACTTGCCTTCACCACACATCCGTATCAATGGCCCACCATCGGGAAAAAACTTGAACACATCGAACAAGCTCATCTCAATGAAGTGAAAGATTTTTTCTTTAAATATTATCGCCCAAACAATGCCATTCTTGTTGTTGCCGGCAAAGTAAACTCGGACGAAGTGTTTTCACTAGCAGAAAAATATTTTGGCGGTATCCCTGCCGGCACCAATGGTGCTAAACATCTGCCTCATGAACCCCAACAAACAGAAGAGCGGAAATTGACGGTAAATGCCGATGTACCGCTCGATGCCATTTACAAAGCGTGGCATTTTCCTGCACGCACACAAAAAGAATTTTATGCTGCGGATCTGATTTCAGATTTACTCTCGGGAGGGAAATCAGGCCGATTGTTTCAGGCTCTCGTGAAAGAGAGGAAATTATTTTCAGAAATTAATTGCTATCAAACGGGTTCTATTGATCCGGGCTTATTGGTACTGGAAGGAAAATTAATTCGCGGAGTGAAAATGGACACGGCCGAACAAGCCATTCTGGAAGAACTCGGCAAACTAAAATCAGGCAACATCGATGAGCATGAGCTGAATAAGGTGAAGAATCACGTGGAATCGCAATTAATATTTTCTGAAACAGAACTTTTGAACAAAGCCATGAACCTTGCTTTCGCCGAACTACTCGGCGACGCTGAACTGGCGAACAAAGAAATTGAAAAGTATCTCGCTGTTTCAGCCGGTGAAATTCTCTTGCAGGCATCGACAATACTTCGCGCAGAAAATTGCTCTACGCTTTACTACTACTCGAAGAATTGACATAGATATTATTCCAACAAGTTTTTACCCGGGCCTTTTCATTGCTCTCCTTCCTGTTCAGTCTCAAAAAATTCCGGTTCGGTATAGAAATTTTTTCATCCCTGTACCGGTAAACTTCCTTTGTAATTCTAAGTGAATTGAAATCATCAGCAGCGTAAAAATTGTCGAGACTATTTATTTCCATAAAGAAGCGGGGGTAACCTATCTGCAGTTGGTTGTATACATTGTTTTTTTGCCAACATAACAATGTCGCAGCCAACTGCGGTATAGGCCTTTTAAGTTTGTCTCGCTTGTCGTCTCTCGTCCATTAATTTTCTTCATTCGCTTGCAACCAAATTTCTTCTGTGGTGTTCTCATCATTATTGATGAAGATTTAAAAGTGCACACTGTTTAATGTTCTAAATTTGTAACCGAAAAAATTGCAGTAAAATGGGCTACGTTAAAGAGCACTTCGCTGCCAAAGCGCTTCCCATGGCGGCGGAAATCAAAGAGTTTCTCAAGAAGAATGAAAATGTGGAGCTCGGTACCTACACAATTGGCCAGACTTATGGCGGCATGAAAAGCATTAAAGCCTTAGTAACTGAAACATCGTTGCTTGATCCAGAGGAAGGAATCCGCTTCAGAGGTTACACGATTCCCGAGTTACGCGAAAAACTTCCGCACCTTGATACTTGCACAGAACCATTGCCGGAAGGATTGTTCTATCTATTGTTGCTCAATGAAATTCCCACCTTCAAAGATGTGCAGCACATTGCCAATGTGTGGGCACGACGCGCCATTGTTCCGCTTCACGTGTTCAAAGCAATCGATCGATTGCCGCGCGACATGCATCCGATGACGCAATTCAGCATCGGCATCATGGCACTGCAGTCCGAGTCGACATTCGCCAAAGCATACCGTGAAGGCATCAATAAAAAGGATTATTGGGATCCTATGTATGAAGATGCGATGACCCTGATAGCGCGCTTGCCCCGTATTGCTGCTTACATCTATCGTCGCTCTTACAAAAAAGGAAAGCATATTGAGCCAAATCCCGAGCTGGATTGGGCAGCGAACTTCGCTCACATGCTTGGTTATAATCAACCGGATTTCTTCAGCTTCATGCGCCTGTTTCTAACGATTCATGCCGATCATGAGGGAGGAAATGTTTCAGCGCATGCTACTCATCTTGTCGGCTCTGCCCTGAGTGATGCGTACTTGAGTTTTGCTTCAGGAATGAATGGGCTCGCCGGGCCCCTTCACGGACTCGCCAATCAGGAAGTGATTCGCTGGATTCTTGACATGAAGAAAAAGCTCGGAAAAGGCACTGTCACCAGGGAAGCTATCGATAAATACATTCGTGAAACACTGGCTGAAGGAAAAGTGGTTCCCGGCTATGGACATGCGGTGCTGCGCAAAACAGATCCAAGGTTCATTGCTGAAATGGAATTTGCGAAGAAGCATTGCCCCGACGACGAATTGGTTAACATCGTTTGGAAAGTATATGAAGTGGCTCCGAAAATTCTGGGTGAAACAGGAAAGATCAAGAATCCCTGGCCAAATGTGGATGCACACAGCGGATCGATCCTCGTTCACTACGGTTTGGTCGAGTACGATTTCTACACCGTGCTCTTCGGAGTCTCGCGGGCACTCGGAGTACTCGCCTCGCTCATTTGGGATCGTGCACTGGGCTTTGCCATTGAACGACCAAAGTCAGTCACTACCCAGTGGATGAAAGAATACGTTGCGAGCAAAGCTGTGAAGAAAGAAGAGCCGGTAACCACGTAAAAATTTCAGAATTGTGTTACCTATGCTGGGTTATCATTCAGCAGCAGCGTGAAGACCGTTATCTCCAAAAACAGCAGCCGGATTTTTAATTTCAAAGAAGTTTTTCATTACCGTGAACTTCTTTGGATGCTTGCCTACCGCGATTACCGAGTGCGCTATGCGAACACGGTGCTCGGTTTTGGGTGGGCGGTGATTCAGCCGGCATTTACGCTCTTAATTTTCATTGTTGTTTTTAACAAAGCCGCAAAGGTTGAAACAGGTGAAACCCCATACGCCGTTTTTACCATGATGGGCATGTGGGCCTGGTCGTACTTCTCGTATGTGCTTACGCAAGCCGGGCAATCCGTAGTCGGCGCGCAGGCATTGATCACCAAAGTCTATTTTCCTCGACTTATCATCCCTGTTTCAAAAGCCATTGTTGCTTTTGTTGATTTCATCATCGCCTTCCTCCTGCTTTTGGTTTTGATGATTTACTATAAAACGGTTCCATCCACCCACGCTCCTGCGTTGCTCATTTTCGTTGCTGCGATCATTTTGTTTTCTCTTTCCGTTGGAGTTTGGGCCAGTGCACTCACCATTCGATTCAGAGATCTGCAATATGTGATACCCTTCATCACCCAGCTTGGATTGTATGCAAGTCCTGTGGCCTATCCTTCTTCGCTGATTCCGGCAGAATACAAACCGATCTATTACCTCAATCCCATGGCCGGCATTATTGACGGCGTGAGGTGGTCATTACTTGGAACCCCGCTGCCTGAAATGAAATATCTCGTTTACAGTACTGCCATTACGCTGCTGTTACTCATCTCAGGACTTTATTATTTCAGAAAAACTGAACGTGAAATTGCGGATATCATTTAATTTGGTGATGAATCTCTTGCAGATAAAACCCGTATCACACATCGCCCATGCCTTCAGTGATTAAAGTTAAAGGACTGTCGAAACGATATTCTATTGGTAAAAAGCGAAGCGGCAGCTTGCGCGAAACACTTAATATTTCTTCCTACAAACTCTTTTCAAAAGCAAAAACTGAAGATTTCTGGGCGCTGAAAGATGTTTCATTTGAAGTGGAAAAAGGCGAAGTGCTGGGGATCATCGGTAAAAATGGCGCGGGCAAATCGACGCTATTGAAAATCCTGTCACGCATTACAGAACCAACAGAAGGCTCGGTGGAAATTGATGGCAGAGTAGCTTCATTGCTTGAAGTAGGAACAGGATTTCATCCTGAACTGACGGGAAGGGAAAATGTTTTTATGAATGGTGCCATCCTCGGAATGAAGCGTGCAGAAATCAAAAGCAAATTTGATGAGATCGTTGCCTTCTCCGGTATCGAAAAGTTTATTGATACACCGGTGAAGCATTACAGCAGCGGAATGTATGTTCGTCTTGCATTTGCTGTAGCCGCACATCTTGAACCGGAAATTCTAGTGATTGATGAAGTGCTGGCTGTTGGCGATGCGGAGTTTCAAAAAAAATGTTTGGGAAAAATGAAGGATGTGAATGAACGACAGGGACGCACTGTTCTCTTTGTGAGCCACAACATGAGTGCCGTCCATTCACTCTGTCATAAAGCGCTTTTGATAAAAGATGGATGCAAAGTAGAAGAAGGAAATACGGATGACGTAATCAGAGCCTATTTAGGATCGCCGCAAAATTTTTTAAGAGAAGTTGACTTGACCACCGCTACGCGGGAACGTGGAAAACATGAAGTGATCTTCCGGCAAGTTGTTTTTAATGAAGATCATTACTTTCCTTTTTCAGATTTGAAAATCGATTTCAAACTGAAAGTGATGAGCAGGCCCGCATTCAACTCTGTTGACTTCGGTGTGCACATCGTTGACATCAATGAGCAGCAGGTCTATCATCTAAGCAATTTGTTTCTGGGTCAGGCCAATCTTCCGCTATCCGAAGATGCAACGTACCGTATTCATGTTCCGCAATTGCGGCTGAAACCGGGGACGTACAAATTGTGGCTTTGGCTTGCGACAAAAGACGTGGAGCAGGATTGGCTCACTGAAGGCGTAACACTTGAAGTGCAGCCTGGAAATGTTTATGATTTTTCGAACAGCGGAATCATTTCCGGCATTACGCAACCGGAATTCGATTTTCAAATTCTAAACTGAGGATTTAATGGAGTGCCTCGCATGTGGCTATAAGGGGGAAAATTTTAAGTTGCTTGAAGCGCCCGGATTGTCTGATAAAGAATATCAAATAGCTTTCTGCCCGAACTGCGGATTGGGCCGAACACTGAATATTTCCTTAGAAGATCTCAATGAAGTGAACGAAGCATTATATAATAATGTCGAGGGAAGAGTGAGGTTGTATTACTCGGTATTGTTCCATCATCTTCAGGTACGCTATCAGGAAACACTTCGAAAAATCGATAAATTGAAAAAGGGAAACCGTTTGCTCGAAGTGGGCTCTAACATTGGCTTTACGCTGAATCTTGCAAAGCAACATGGTTATGATGCGGTTGGCTGCGAGGTTAACCCGAGAAGCAGAGCCTTGTCAGAAGCCCTGTATGGATTGCGAATCGAGCCGGATTTTTTTCAAATCCATCAATCATTTGATGTGATGATCATGAACGATGTGCTCGAACATTTTCCCGATCCATCAGTCGCATTAAGTAAAGCACATGATCTTTTGAATACAGAAGGAATTCTTTTTGTTCAGCTTCCGAACGTGGGATCAAAGCAATTCAAAAGACAGCAGGAGAAATGGGAATTTCTGATGCCGCCTGATCATACATTTCATTTCACGGTGAAAAGCCTGAGATTGATGGCAGAAAAGAACGGTCTTCGCTGTTCATGGCACCGAACGGTAAACAGCGTGGAAGATTTTGGTGCGATTCGAATGCTGTCACCCGGAATGCGTGAAAAAATTCTTTATACCATCCATCACAATGCATGGTATTGGCCGCGATTTTACAAAGCAAAAAATGATCAGGGATCACTGATTCAAATGATACTCAGCAAATGAATTTGAAGGACAAGCTCAGCACACTTCTTTTCTTTTTGAAACCCAGAAAGGTGGTGGCGATGTATAAACTATACTTCGGCGATGAATGGCTTGAACATTCAGTGGACTCAATCGCTGCAAGTATGTACAGAGTAGTATTCGTTATTTCTGATATTCCCTGGGGAAACAATCCCGAAATTGCTGGCGACGATCTTGAACCGATCATCGCACGGCTCCAGAAAAAATATCCGGGTAAAATCATTGTCTATCGCGGAACATGGAACAAGCAATTGGAACAAGTAAGGGAAGGAATGAAGTTTACGAAGGAAAATTTTCCTGAAGCCACACACATGCTCTATATCGATTCCGATGAAATTTATCCCGCTGATCAATTGGAAAAATTATTGCGGCTCACTCGCTCACGGCGCTATTTCAACCGTGCCATTCGTGTTCAATACAACACTTATTTTAAAACGATTTACTACCGCATTATGCCGCGTTCCTGGCCCACGGCCGGGGCCCTGATTCCGCTGCGGCACTACACCGATTTTATCGATGCGAGAAATGTTCTGACGGTGAACAGTGTTGACATGCCTGGTATCATCTATGAGCATTTTGCGTATGTGCGCAAAAGTGACGAGCGCATCCGCCAAAAAATTGAAGCCCACCGTGAAACGGAACCGGTTCTCGGCGACTGGTTCAACAATGTCTGGATGAAGTGGTCAACGCAAATGACCGATTTTCATCCCACCATTCCTCCGCTATGGAAATCCGTTGAAGCGGTGAACAAAAAAGACTTGCCCGCTGACATCGTCACTACATTTGAGTCGTGGAAAAGTGAACACATGAATCAGCCATAGCAATGATCTTCGAGGAAAACCTCCGGTATAAACATGAGATCAGAGAAGGTGAAGAATTTCCTGCCGAATGGAAAATTCTGCTGGGCTGGATTGGCCATGATAAATCCGTTTTGGAAACAGGTTGTCATACCGGAGATTTCTCGAAGCGACTAAAAGCAAATGGTTGCCGCGTGACGGGCATGGAACTGAATGCTACAGCTCTCGAAAAAGCAAAGCCATTTTTGGAGCAAACCATCCGCGGCGACCTTGAATCAGACGAAACATGGAATCAACTTGAAGGAAACAAATTTGATATCATTCTTTTCGAGCATGTGCTGGAACATCTTTCGAATCCATGGAAAATTCTTTCTGACTCAAAAAAATTTCTGGCAGAAGAAGGAAATGTAATCATTGCACTTCCCAACATCAGCAATGCAGAGAGCCGATTCGATATGCTCTTCGGAAAATTCGACTATGAAGACATCGGGATCATGGACAAAACACATCTCCGGTTTTTCAATCATAAAACTGCACAGGAGTTGATTGCAACTTCGGGACTCAAGATTGATGACTACACATCGCCGCTACAGATTAATCCGATGAGGGAATTGGTGGATCATCTGCCTGTGCTCACCTGGCTTCGATTCTTGTTTCGGAAAAATTCAGCGGGATTTCCGCGTTTTTCATCAAACCTTACCGATCTTGTGATGCTTTTTAAATGCTCAGCATGCTGAAGTGGATCAAAAGGAAAATTCTGAACAGCAAATATTTCATTCGTGCGTTGCAGGATCCCACGAAGTTTGAATTTTTTCAATCGAAGGGATATCATGTTATTCCCAATCATTACTACTATCCTGTTCCCGACACTTCAAAATTTCCACCCGATTTTTTTGTGAAAAAATTCGATTGGGAAGGAATCGATCTCTACGAAGAGGAACAGAAAAAACTTCTCACAAGCTTTATTCAAAACTACAAATCCGAATATTCGAAAATTCCATTTCACAAAACAGATATTCCGTACGAATATTTCTGGGACAATGGCGGATTTCAATGTCTCGACGCGATCTCCTTTTATGGAATGATCCGTCATTTCAAACCGAAACGCGTGATTGAGGTGGGCGGAGGAAATACAACGATGATCGCTGCAAAGGCCGTTGCAAAAAATGAATCGGAACAACATCCGTGTGAACTAATCACCGTGGAACCGTATGCCTGGGAGATTCACAGAAAAGGAATACCCGGCTGGTCGCGATTGATTGAAAAACCCGTGCAGGAAGTAGACCTTTCACTTTTTAAATCGCTCAATGAAAATGATATTCTCTTTATTGACACATCGCACATTGTAAAAATAGGTAGTGATGTCACCTATTACTTCATGAATCTTCTGCCGCACATAAAGCCCGGTGTCATCATTCACTTCCATGATATTTTTCTTCCGGAACAGTATCCCCAAGATTGGGTGATGAAACGTCATCTCTTTTTTACCGAGCAATATATACTTCGGGCATTTTTATCGTACAATGATGCATTCAAAATAATTTTTGCAGGAAGATTTCTTCAACTGAAATTTCCGGACTTGATGAAGGACGCGTTTGACTTTTACCGTGGAGAAGTGACCGTGGCCGGAAGTTTCTGGATTCAACGAACCAAATGATAACGCAGGATCAGCCGCTCGTAAGCATTATCATTGTCAACACGCATGAAGAAAAATTTATTGCACCGCTAATTGATTCCATTCGGCAGATTGAAAATGAACTTCGCTGTGAAATCATCATAATGGACAATGATTCAAAAGGAGAACTGCAATCGCATGCCGAAGCAAGATTGCCGGGAGTAAAAATTATTTCCATCCCTGAAAATGTAGGTTTCTGTCGAACAAATAATATGGGATTACGCGCTGCAAGCGGCAACTATGTTTTGCTGATGAACCCCGACACCTTGCTGAAAGAAAATTCCATCACCCGTTGCATGCAGTATTTGGAAAACCATTTGGCAGAAAAAATTGGCGCCATTGCCTGCAGACTGGAAAATGCTGACGGCAGCTTGCAGCGAAGCTTCTTTCGGCTTGCAGCCTCCATGAAAAGAACAATGCAGGGCAATGCGATCTACATTAAGATGTTCGGGCAGAGAATTAAACACCGCGCAGAGCGCAGCGATGATGAGTTGCATCAAAAAACTTCTAATGCGCCCTGGATCTGTGGTGCGTTTCTTTTAATGAGAAGAGAGATCCTGATGAAAAATTCTTTTTTTCTCGACGAAGATTTTTTTCTCTATTCCGATGATGTCGAATTGGGTTACCGGATAAGATCGCGGGGTTACAAACTAATTTACTATCCTGAAGCTTCCATCACGCATTTTGGTGGCGGCAATCGCCCTTATCTCAAACGATTTGAACAGCTCACTATCAGCGAATGGCTCTGCATGATGAAGATTCATGGCAAGATGTATTTTCTGTTCAATCAACTGCTCCTTTCATTCAATTTGCTGACGGATGAACTGTTGTTCCGTTCAGCCGTGTTGCGAAAAAAAATCAGCTTCAATGATAAGCGTGAAAAAATTATCCGCCGGAGAATTTGGTTGTTGTGGGAGGAGTTTACCTTTAGAATTCTGATGAAGTTTCATCGCAAACCATCATCATCCAATTTCATGTTGAAATACCGATAAGCCGTGATCAGAGGACTAAGGAATTACTGGGCAAAATTGCGTCGGCCACGGCCGGAAATTTCGGCACCGGATCTTGCTGCAGAAATTTCACAAATTAGAAAACGCAGCAGCGTGATTGCGCTTGCGGGTAAACCTTATGAAAACAATTGGCGCGGTGTGTATAACGGAGCGCTCGAAATGTTTCCGGGAGGATTGCTAGGCCTTCCACATTTCTATTCTCGCAACATTTATTCACCGCAAGAGCTCGCATTCATCAGTGATGCAATCGCTCAGGAGCAATTCGAGCGAATCGTTTTCACCGGATACGCACAATTTTTGCGCGAGCTGATGTTACCGCTGTTCAATAATTCAAATGCGGGTTCAAAAAAAAATATCTATCTCATCTATCACGGATCACTTTCTCAAAATGCCGATCGTTCGCGCGATGCCGCATACCTGCGGGAGATCATCGAATTACATCAACGCGGTATCATCCACAAGATTGGTTTCATGAAAAAAGGATTGCCAGAAACGCTGAACAAGGTAGCAGGCATCAAGAGCGAATTTCTAATCACTATTGTAAACGAGCATGCCGGTATGAACGTGGCGCCTGCAAATGGATTTAACATCGGTGTGTTCACACATGATTCTTTCCGGAAGAATTTTCACAACCAGGTAGCCGCAGCACTCATGTTCGATGATGCCATGGTTCATGTTCATCAAAATGAAAACCTTGAATACCTTCAAAGCAATCATCGTTTGAAAATTCACCCTTTCAGTGAATCGTACGAAGATTTTTTAAGAACGCTTGGCAGCATGACCATGAATTTTTACGTCACATTCAGCGAATGTTACGGAATGGTGATTGCAGAAAGTCTTTCGCTCGGTGTTCCGTGCCTGGCTGGAAACAGCAGTGGCATCTTTGATTCTAATAATGAACTGGCGCGATGGCTTTTGGTGGAAGAATATGATAATGCAGAAGCCATCTTTCACCAGGCACAAAAGGTGTTAGAAAATCGCGAACAAATTTCGAAGATGGGAAAAGAATATATCCCTCACCTGAATTCCATAGCAAGGGAGAAACTCAAAAATTTTCTTCAGGATTAATTCTCAGATCGCGCTGTTCTTCATTCAGAAATGAAAATAACCACATCCATATACAATGCCATCATGTGGTGCTGGCGAATGAATCCGTTCAAGAAACAGACGGCAAAAATTCTCCGGTCACTGAATATTCCCATTGGAGATTTGTATAAGGATTTTCGGTTCGAGGGTGATTTTACCTTTCGATATAAAAACAAAAAACTGCGCCTTCATCACCACGCATCCACCACCATTGAAAATGAAATCTTCTGGAAAGGCATGGGAAAAGGATGGGAAAAAGTTTCCGTTGACTGCTGGACCACTCTGTGCGAAAATGCTTCTGTGATTCTCGACATCGGGGCAAATACAGGGCTTTACGGAGCGCTGGCGAAGAAATTTAATCCCTCAGCAAAAGTTTTCTGTTTCGAGCCGGCAGTGGAAACATTTGAAAGATTAAAGCAAACTGTTTCACTCAATGAACTCGAAATATCATGTGTGCCCTTGGCTCTCTCGAATCACAATGGAACGGCAGAATTTTTTGATTTCAACCAGCCGCATCAATATAGCGCTTCATTGAGCCCGCTCTTCTCAGCAGGGCAGGATGACGTGAAGAAGTATAGCGTTCAAACCAAAACTCTTTCATCATTTATTAATGAAGAAAAGCTTGAACGCATCGATCTGATGAAAATTGACGTGGAGTTGCACGAACCTGAAGTGCTCGAAGGCATGGGTGAATACCTTCAAAAATTCCGACCGATCATCTTAATCGAGATATTGACGGATGAGATGGGTGAAAGAATAGAATCATTGCTCCCGCCGAGCGAATACAATTTTTATGAGATTGATGAGGTTCATCATCCTCGAAAATCCGATACCATTAAAAAGAGTTCTGGATACAATTACATCATGATGCCGAAGGAAAAATTAAACCAACTCAAACGTTTCGATCTTTCGTCCAAATAATTTCATTTACTGATGGTGATCTTCCGAAAGAACACGAAAATGTTCCCATTCTTTTCTCGCAAACATATAACACCTGCCTTCGCAGTTTTTGTAAGTTAAAGGATTCAGATAACCGAGACTAAGGTTGTTAAATTCAGAGATGGCTTTTACCTGTCCCAGTTCAGGATGAAGAAAAAATGAATAGAGATCATCAAAATAAAAAACAGTACCACTCATAAGAATGGGAGCAATAAACTTCAATGCATCTATGGTTGAAGAATAATAATCGACATCCATGGTTACAATAGATGGCGGATCGTTGCGAAGAAGGGCAAGAGTTTCTGCATTCAGCGATTTATTGAAATAACCCTCAAAAAACTTGACATTCGAAAGTGGAAACCGATGCTCCTCAATAATTTTTTCAATGTAGTTTTTCGGATAAGCGAAGTATCCCTTGTCCCATGTCGGGTGATCATCCTCCTCTCTGGTTACAGGCGGCAATCCTTGGAATGAATCAAACAGGAACAACTTGATCTCATCAAGTGGCCTGTTGTAATCGCTGGAAAAGCGTGTGGCGGCACGAAGAAACATTTTCAGCGTTCCGCCTGATCCGGTTCCGAATTCGTAGTAGGTATTCTTCGGTGAATAATCTTTTACATAATCCGTATTCTGAAAGCGAAGCCAGTGGTAAAACCAATTCTCCAGCGAGTTTTCCTCTCTGTAAAAGTTATTGAAAACATCGTGAAGATATCTCTTAAGGTAACTTTTTATTTTCCTTTTTGTTGAATCAAACATAGGATAAACTCATGTGCGTTAATAAATATGCACCCCTTAGCTTTCATAACTAAAGGTATTGACTGCCCTTAAAGATATGCATTGAGCATAAAATGTTTTTATCTGGCATTCATTTCCGAGCTCCGCGTATTTACTTTGGCAACGCAAATGAAATCACTTAGTATCAATCATGGCCATTCGCAAGCGTTGAAAGTTTTATTTGTAATTCCTTCGCTTACTAAAGGAGGAGCCGAACGGCTAGCATTAGATTTGAGTTGTGAGTTACAACGAAGGGATATTGAAGTGAAAGTGATCACACTCCATCCGGAAAATAAATACACATTTCTATCATCTTCACTTGAAGTCACTCAATGCTCCTCTTATTTAAAATATCATCTTCTTCGCAAAAATGAGTTTGACTTTGAAAATTACATTTCCATCGTGAATTCGTTTCAGCCGCACGTTATCCACTCCCATCTATTTGAAGCGGAATTCTTTTCACGGGCACTCCTGTTTTCCGGCGTGACTTATTTCTCTCACTTACACGATAACATGATTCAGTTTGAAAACTTCAATTGGATGACGTTATCGGGTAAAACTAAATTAACCAGTTGGCTGGAAAAAGAACGGCTGATCCGCAGTTATAAGAAATGCAACAATTATTTCATTGCAAATTCTGACGACACAGCCAATTATTTTAAAAAGAGATTGACTGCTTCTCTTAGGAAGAATCTTGAAGTGATTGAAAATGGAACAGATCTCACACGCTTTCCATTTGTATCGCGTTCATTTCCTTATGACACAATTCGCCTTATTTCAGTTGGAAGTTTGGTTACCAAAAAAAATCACTCCTTCCTAATTGATGTCGTGAAACAGATAAAAGAATCGGGCCAGAACGTACATCTTCAAATTTTGGGTGACGGTCCGCTTATGAATGAGCTGAAAGAAAAAACCAGGCGACTCAATTTGAATGAAAATATTGAAATGTGTGGCACTGTGGATGACGTTACACAGCGTTTACATCAAGCACACATTTACGTTCACGCAGCCACCTACGAGCCGTTCGGACTCTCCATTGTTGAAGCGATGGCAACCGGTTTGCCTGTAGTATGCCTTGATGCCGCAGGAAACAGAGTTCTGATTGCTGATCACTTGAATGGATTTATTCTCACAGAGGTCAATCCTGAAATATTTGCCTTGATGATCTTGACCATAATTAAAGATGAATCTGCCTTTCGACAATTCTCTAGAAATGCAAGAAAGAAAGCCGAAGAATTTGACATTAAAATAACTGCAGAAAAAACCATCACCTTTTATTTGCGAGCCTTGCAAAATAGCACAGTACAGAGGTAACCATCTCACTTAATCACCGTATTGAATTCTACCACATATCAGAATTCATATTGGTATCCAATGAAAAAGAATTTTGGGCTTGATTTGGTAAGAGCCTCCGCAATAATTCTCGTTCTTTTCTGCCATAGTCACCTGGTTTATCCCGGAGCCTATCAGCTCGGATTCTATGGAGTGGAGCTTTTTTTTGTGCTTAGCGGATTTCTCATCGGGCAAATAATCATTCGCGACGTGCTTTCAAAACCTTCGTTCAAAAATCTTTTGACTTTTTATAAGAGGCGCTGGCTTCGCACACTGCCGCTTTACTATACTGCTCTGTTACTTTTGCTCCTTTCACATCATCTGAGGAATAATGATCCTCAATCATCATGGAGCTACTTCTTTTTTACTCAGAACTTCACTACTTCAATCCAAACTTTTTTCCCTGTTTCATGGAGCCTTTCAATTGAGGAGTGGTCGTACCTGCTTATACCACTTGTACTCATGATACTGCCTGTAAAAAAGTACCGCGGTTATGTGATTTTACTTTTTACAGCAGTATGGGCTTTCCTGATCCTTTCTGGGCGACTGTGGTCTTCAATTGAAATGAATCCTTCTTATGATGATGGGATTAGAAAAAGTATTCCGCTTCGACTGGATGCTATAATTTATGGATTTGCAATGGCAAATGTGAAGATGCATTTCCCGAAAGTTTTTGAATTCCTAAGTAAAAGCAGCATATTCCTGATTTCTTTTTTCACTTTCATCGGGCTGGCGATTGTTTCTCAAAATGTACTGGCATACGATTTCATCAGCGAGCCTTTGATTCCGTCAACCATCGGATTTAGTTTGATTGGCGTGTTATTCAGTTCATGGCTTCCATTCCTGAGTACACACTCACTCATTCAGAAGTTCGGCACTGTAAAACCAATTTCATCATTCTTTAGCCGCATCAGTAATTACTCTTATTGCATTTATTTAATCCACTTCAGCGTTTTTGGCTGGTTCATCACTTACACAGCGATTTGTTGGCACTGGGCATTACAGTTTTCAATTGCTGTAACATTAACTATACTAATAGCAGCAGCTTCATTCAAATTTTTTGAAAAGCCCATTCTAGAATGGCGCGACCGTCATGTGAAAATTGCCCCGTAATAATGAATTACGATATCGCGACGGAAAGGACTGGAACAAGAGATTCTTTTTCCGGAATTTCCCGATTCATTTTTTTCTCCATTTTTCTATACTTCCTAACACTGTACGCTTCTGCATTCAAAAAAATATTTTGCGGATGCTCTAAAATTTTTCTGACCACTTTCTCGGGAGTCAGGTATTGCCGGTAGTATTCAAAAACAGATTCCCGCATTTTCCTGACTTTAGCCTCATTCACTCTCAAAGCCTGATTGAGAATATCATAGAACGATTCTCTGTTGCCTTCGAAAATCAGAGCATTTGCCCCATTGATTAAAGAAGGGATGAAAAGTTCAGCGTAACTTCTCTCGATAACTGGAATACAGCCGCATGACATCGCTTCTACAATGTTGTGAGAATAGGGCATACTCACTCCTGGGCAAGCAAGAAAGAATTCAAATTTTGACAAGTAACTCCTTAGTTGATTCATCGGTATGCTAAATCGCCCACGATCCACAACTACTATTTTGCCGTGAGTCATGCAGTCATTCAGTGCTTCCAAGTTAGCAGGCAACTCAAACTCATTCATGTGATGTAGAAGATCAAACAGTTCTATTCTGTTGCGAATATCAAAGCAGGCCGTTTCAGAAATGCGGCTGTATGCTTCGCGTTTAAGGCAGCCTGCAAAAATTATACTCTTGAATCGCTGCTGATCTAGAAGTCTTTCATTCCAGTAATCATCCTTATACATGTAAGGATGCATCGCCATGGGCACATGAAAATTTTTAGTGGAAAGATGTTGCATCGAAGTGAAATAATCTGATGAAATAAAAGTGTTACCTGTTTCATTGTCATCTTCTATAACCAACAATGCATCTGCGGGAATTTCGCTGCAAAATCTTACATGGGGTTCTTTTAATAGCCACAGAGAATATTTTTCCAGATCGCCGATAAAACGAAAACTCTTCTTGAAACAAACGGTAAATCCTTCCAAAAGAAAAAACTTTACGAGCAAATACAAATAGCGCTCATATCTGTTTTCCCTTAGATTAAAGTATACAACTCTTGAATTTTGCCCTGCGGTGCTATTGAGTTTTTCAGAGGCTGTATTCCACCTTATATACCCAGTAATCACTCTGTCCAAATACTTTATTGGTGTTTTTAACGCTTCGGTAATTTCAATAGAGCTCCTTATAAAGTAATCCAGTACTGCCGAATTTTCAATCGCACGATACCATCCGACGATTGCTGATCGTTTAAGTTCAAGATTCCTTATCATTGTGAGGATGTCAGATGCCAAAGACTTTTACCGAAAAAATCACTGGAAAGATTCACCAGTCTTTCATCAGCCCTGGTGGCTTGATGCTGTCTCGGGCGACCATTGGGACGTTGCTCTTATCAAGAGAGAACATGAATTAGCTGCCTATTATCTCTATGCATATCGCAAGGACGGCTTCGGGCTTCATTTGACCATGCCTTACCTTACTCAATTTCTTGGGCCCAATTATGTGCTGAGTGGCAAAAACACCAGGGAGAGGAACAATGAAGAAATGAACATTCTCGAGTTGTTGCTGAATCAATTGCCGCGTGTTCAAAGTTTTGAATCGAGATGGCAGTTTAAATTTCAAAACTGGCTACCATTTTATTGGAGTGGTTATCAGCAGCGAACTCGTTATACTTATTTACTTGAAAATATTTCCAATGCAAATTCGCTTCGTGAAAATTTCAGTGAGAAAATAGAAAGGGAAATAAGTAAAGCCAATAGACAATTTCGAATTGAAGAGGCTACAGATGTTTCGGAATTTTGGGCTCTTCTTCTGAAAAACTTCCATAACAAAAGATTGAGGATTCCATTTGGAGAATCATTTCTTGCTGCTCTTTTAACTGCCTCCATTGAAAATCAATCAGGAAAAATATTGCTTGCAAAGAACGATTCAGGTGCAGTGGCAGCGGGCATCTTTGTGGTTTGGGACGCAAACACTGCTTACTACATTATCGGCGGCAAGAATGATGATTTTGGAAACAGCGGGGCAATGAGTCTTCTCTTCTGGAACACATTCGCGGAGTTGAGTACAAATGTTTCGACTTTTGACTTCGAAGGTTCGATGATAAAGGGAGTCGAAAATTACTTCCGCTCATTCGGAGCAGCTCGCCATGGGTTTTTTGAAATTACAAAAATTCATTCGCCGCTTTTGAAAATTAAATCAGGCTTCAAATCCTTATTCGATAAAAAGTGAGACGGATCATGCAGGGCATAACATTTATTGTTTGATAGACTGCCGAAGGTTGAATACAGTTGAAATAAATGATGTGTAATTTTTTTCCGCATCAAACATGCTTTGCCACGTTTCAAATGCTGCTTTTCGTATTGCAGCTTTATTCTCCGGAGCAAGCCGGATGAAATCATTGAGCAATTGCGAAGCTTTTGATGCATCAAATTCTCTTGGAAGTAAAATCCCGTTTTCATTCGAGATGGCTTCGCGAATTCCCCCTGCATCTGTTGCCATCACCGGAATGCAAAATGAAAGAGCTTCGATTATTACATACGGCATGCCTTCATATTCACTGGTGAGAAGAAAAAGATCTACGGGCTGCGTACAATAGAAATTCATAAGCTCTTCCTGCTTTACATCACCACGAAATTCAAATCGCATATTTTTATGCCGGTCGAGTTTTTGATGAGCGTAATCCTCGAGCTGATAGCGAAGTGGTCCTGATCCAAAATGAATCCAGCGAACGGGTGCCTCGGTTATACCATCTAAGATATCGATTATAAGGTGAACCCTCTTCACAGGCACCAGCCGTGAACAACTGATCAAGGTAAATTCATCCTGTTGCGGTTCTTGATTAGGTTGCTGCTTTCCAATACCAAGCCGCGACACACTTGTCTTATTATCCTGCAGTTCACCAATTTTGCTGATGAAATAATTTCTTCCGTTCTCCGAAACAAAAAAAATGTGACTGATTTTTTGGGAAATAAATTTTCTGAATGGAAGATATAAGGCTTTATGCCTTTCAAAATAAATGTCCCAGTTATGAGCCCGCGAAATTGCAACATAAGAATGATCGCACTTCAAAAGTGCCGCCGCTATTGCACGATAATCGGTCCAATAAGAATAAACATAAATATTCCCGTCACTCAGTTTTTTTTTGAGAATGAATTTTTCTATTATCTTTTTATACCGATGAGCAAGCATAAGCGAAGCCAGCGCCGTACGAATCCGCAATCCGCTTCTTGAGATTTTATATTGTTCCTTTATAAATTTCATTTCCTCCCAAAACAATTTTTTGAACAGGAAGCCGATACTGCTCATCTTCTCAAATGTATTGACTGACGGAGGAATAAATATTGCTTCTACACCTGATGGAAGATTATAGATTGGCCGACCTGTGCCTGCGTGATTGCTGAAAATAAAAATTCGATCGAAAGATTTAGCCAAATAATCCATTTCTGCGATCAGAAACGGTTCCCACATATCGAACGGAAAAAAATCGGTGAAGAGCAGCAGGTAATTTTTTTTCATTAAAGGAACCTATCTTGGCAAATGTAATAACTCGGTTATCATGCTTGTAGTTGTAGATTACGGTATAAGCAACATTGGATCGCTGGTAAATATGCTCAAGAAAATCGGTGCCAATTCAGTAGTAACCAATAACCCGCAGATAGTGATGCAAGGCACTAAGATTATTCTTCCCGGCATAGGAGCTTTTGATGCGGGAATGAGGCGATTAAACGAGTTGAATCTGGTGGCAGCGCTCAACCAAAAAGTAATGCATGAAAAAATTCCTGCACTGGGAATTTGCTTGGGCATGCAATTGATGGCTAACAAAAGTGAAGAAGGCATGTTGCCGGGCCTCTCCTGGTTCGACGGTGAAGTGGTGCGGTTCAATTTTTCTGATTCAAATAGAGGGCTGAAAATTCCGCACATGGGTTGGAACTATATTGATTTGAAAAAAAGCAGCCGACTTATTCAAAATAACGATGCCTCTCAGAAATTTTATTTTGTACACAGTTATCATTTCAAAACAAGCATTCAAGAGGATATTCTTGCAACCACCCATTACGGTTATGATTTTGTTTCAGCAGTCGAGAAGGGAAATATTGCCGGTGTTCAATTTCATCCTGAGAAAAGCCATAGCTTTGGACTTCGCCTGTTAACCAATTTCATTGAGCATTTCTAAAAGATTTCTCCCTCGGATCATTCCGGTGTTGCTGCTGCAGAATCGCGGCGCTCTCGTCAAAACAAAGCAATTTACCAATCCGGTTTATGTAGGCGATCCACTCAATGCCGTCAAAATATTTAATGAGAAAGAGGTGGATGAATTGGTTCTGCTGGATATTTCAGCCTCAAAAAATGATAAAGATCCGGATTATGACTACATCGAGCAGATTGCAACAGAGTGCTTCATGCCTGTTACATATGGCGGTGGCGTAAAAACGCTTGAACAATTCAAAAGAATCATTGCGTGCGGCATTGAAAAAGTCTCACTCAATACGGCTGCCACCCGTTCTCCCGAGCTTGTTACCGAAGCTGCAGCACATTTTGGCAATAGCAGCGTGGTAGTGTCTATTGACGCAATTAAAGATTTCTTTAGAGGAAGAAAAATTTTCGCCCACATGAAACAAAAAACATTGAATGACGATCCAATCAATGTGGCAAAAAAAATGGAAGTCTTAGGTGCCGGAGAAATTCTTCTTCAGTCAGTAAATCGCGATGGAACTATGGAGGGTTATGATCTTGATTTGATCAATGAAGTTTCTCACGCTGTGTCCATCCCGGTAATTGCATGTGGTGGTGCAGGCAAACTAAATGATTTCGCACAAGCCTTTCAGGCCGGAGCATCTGCTGTGGCAGCGGGAAGTAAATTTGTTTTTTTTGGAAAGCATCGTGCTGTGCTTATCAATTATCTTTCGCACGATGAAATAGAACAGCTTGTAGTTGCTGAGAGATGATTACAACACGCCCCTATCAAGTTTGTACGCGTTGCATTCTTGACACCAATGATTATCCTGAAATTGTTTTTGACAAGGATGGTGTGTGCAACATATGTCACACGTTTGACCAAATCAAGGCAAGCAATGTTTACTCAGGAGAAAAAGGACAACAAAAACTTGAGAAACTACTTTCGGATGTACGCATCTCAGCTAAAGGAAAAGAGTACGATTGTGTGCTCGCTATTTCCGGGGGAACTGACAGCACATATCTGGCCTACCTGTGCAAACAGTGGGGCTTAAATCCGATTGCACTTCATGTAGATAACGGATGGAACTCAGAACTGGCCGTGAAAAATATCGAGGAAACGGTGAAACGGCTTGGATTTGATCTTTACACTTTCGTGATTGACTGGAAAGAATTGCGCGACCTTCAATTGTCCTATTTCAAATCTTCCGTGATCGATCTTGACATTCCTTCCGAGAATGCATTACTCGGCGCATTTTATCGTGCGGCCAAAAAATACAGGTTGAAATACATACTCACTGGTCACAACATTGAAACGGAGGGTTGGCTGCCTCCGAACTTTACCTCGCAATATAAACTGGATACAATGAACCTTCGGGCCATTCAAAAGAGATTTGGTTCAATGAAGTTGAAAAAATATCCGAGTATCGGTTTCTTTCGTCATTTCCTATACAGTCGTATTGAAGGAATCAAATTCGTAAATCCGTTGAATTATGTTCCCTATGAAAAAGAAAGAGCCAAAAAGATTCTTGAAAATGAAATAGGATGGCGAGATTATGGAGTTAAACACTACGAAAATGTTTTCACGCGCTTTTACCAGGGATACATTTTGGTAAAGAAATACCGAATTGATAAACGGAAAGCACATTACTCTACGCTCATCTGCAGCGGCCAGCTTACGAGAGAAAAAGCAATGCAACTTGCCTCTGAACCTCCGTACACTGACCCAAAACTCCTGGAATCAGACAAGAATTTCGTCATCAAAAAATTAGGGATGAGTGAGGATGAATTTGAGGCGTTCATGAATGCACCTGAAGTTGCTCACTCTGAATTTCCATCTTACGTGAGTTATTACAAACGAGTGAAGCCTTTACTTGCGATTGGGAAAAAAGTTTTCTCAACTTTTACTAAATCGACTCATAAAACCTGAATGCAAGCCAGATCCGTTCTCATCCTTGCCCACGATTTTCCACCTCTCAATTCCATTGGTGGACGCAGGCCATACAGCTGGTTTCAATACTTCCCCGCCTGCGGCATCCGACCTATCGTCATTACAAAGTCGTGGGAAGAATCATCAGGTACGGTTCAGGATATTGCATCACAGCGTGGCGCAAATGCGGTTATCAGAGAAGAAACCGATTTGCGCACGATTATCCGTGTTCCCATCAGAACAACATGGTCAGAGAAACTTCTGGCCAGATTCGGAATCAACAGATTTGTTTTTCTGAGGAAAGCACTCACTTTTTTTTCTCATATCCTGTCTTACTCTTTTTTCTCTTTCGATAAGAACCGGCTAATTTTTAAAGAAGCGCGAAAATTTCTTAAGGAAAATTCTGTGGATTTTATCATTGCTACCGGAGAACCTTTTATTCTGTTCAAGTACGCTTATCGGTTGCACAGGGAATTCAAGATACCCTGGATCGCTGATTTTAGAGATGGCTGGTATCTGAACCATGTAACTGCTCAACGAACAAGTATTGCAACCATATTTCTTTGGCAATGGGAATATTTTTTTGAGAAAAAATACATTTCCTCTTGCGATTTCATCATTTCTGTTGATCCGATTCTTTCAAACAAATTGGAATCTCTTCACCGAATAAAGGCCCACGTCATTTACAATGGATTTGAAAAGATTCAAGAAAAAAAAATATCAGACATCAATTCCGGTTTGCCGCTTTTACTTTGCCACGGAGGTACACTATATCCCGGACATCAGGCAGAAGCTCTGCTTCAGGCTGTGGATGAATTAGACAAAACCAATGCAATAACACCCAATGATTTGAAACTTCAGTTTATTGGTGTAGAGTTTTACCCTGAACAGTTTGATCGGGTGATGAACTTTTCTACTTCTTCAAGAAAATATCTAGAAACAACAAAGCGAATCCCGCGTGATGAAGCCATTGAAAAATTAAGAGCCGCAGATTTTTTGGTCGTATTTACTGACCGGTGGACTCCGGTACTGCCAACGAAAATGTATGAATACCTCGCTTCCCGCCGGCCGGTTATGGTTGTTCTGAATGATCATTCTATTCTGACTGAACTTATTGGCAGACTGAAGGCTGGTGTCGCCCTTGATTCAGTAGAAGATCTCAGGAAATTTCTACTACAAAAAATTGAAGCCAAGAGAAATCATTTACCCCTATTTGATGACGAACTTGATGTAGACCAAGCCATGGAGTATTCACGTGAAGCCCAGGCAAAGAAGCTCGCATCTTTGTTACATGGTCATCAATGAAAAACTATTTATTCCATTGACCGGTTTCAAGTCCGGTCATATTTCTCAACTCTTCATTATAAGGCTTGAAGTATTCGACTAACTGCTCTTGAATCTCGACAGCCATCAACTCCGGCTGATGCGGCAAACTCACTGCATTCACCACCCAGTCGCCAACTTTAGCATAGGTGGGTGATGGAAGCATTTTTTTAATAAACTTCTTCACCGGATTATCATTCTTACGAAAATTGGTTACGAGCTTAGAAAGTGGACGCATTCGTGGTCGTTTTGCCGGATTATATTTTTTTGAGACGTCAGTTTTAAAGGAAGCATCGACATTTAGCCTTGAGAAAAGTTTTTGGCAAACCGCCGCCGGATCAGCAGTGAAATCTTCAAAGAGGAAGAGCAGCACCTGCTCTCTCGGAAAATGACGGTAGACTTTTTTCAAATGTTCCGAATACATTCCCATTTCAATAAACAACTTGAACATGTGATCACGCTCTCCGCGGGCTGATTTCTTTAAAGATGTGATGATTGCTGACCAGGGCTTGTCAAACATTCCGCTATTCAATTCCATTAGATAAGAAGAATAAGCCCGATCAACAGGATTACGCATCAGCAGAACAAGCAGGCATTCAGGATTGGCATTCTTCAGCCGCTGCAATGATTCTTCATCAACGTACATGGCTGCACATTTGGCTATAAGCTTTGCCGAATTTCCTTCTGTGCTAACCGGAAAATAGTATTTAAATACGAGATCAAAATCGCTACCGTCAGGACTATTGGGGAAATAATAAGTGAATTCGGTCTGAAGGTGAGTGACAATCTTGGGATGTTGTCCGAGGTAATTTTTCAGCGAGGTCGTGCCGGCTTTCTGTGCACCAATGATCATCAGGTCTACCTTCCTGTCAGATATCATAATTTCACAAAAATGAGTAAATCAATTTGAGAACGTGTATGAAACAATGAAAAACTATCTTCGTTTCCGAAGTAGGTCAAATGTGCGGCATTGCCGGATTCTATTCTCCGAAACATTCCCTTTCAAGCACTGTCATTCAAAGAATGACATATTGCCTCTCCCATCGCGGACCTGATGCAGAAAATTTCTTTTCAGATTCGCATGTTGCATTTGGGCACCGCCGACTCAGCATTATTGACCTCTCTTCAAATGCCAACCAGCCCATGCGTTCTCATGATGGGCGCTGGATCACTATGTTCAATGGCGAAATTTTCAACTTCCGTGAACTTTCAGCAAAAATCAATCGCCCTTTGCACACCACGAGTGATACGGAAGTTATGCTCGAATGGTTCGCTGCCAAAGGAGAGACTGCCGTAGAGGATTTCAACGGAATGTTCGCCATTGCCCTCTATGATACACAAGAAAAAATTCTCCGCCTCTTTCGCGACCGCATGGGCGTGAAACCGCTTTTTTATTTCAACCAGGGCAGTACTTGGTTCTTCGGATCAGAAATGAAATCCTTGCTCGCTTTGGACATGATCAGGCCGCATTTGACATTGAATCGCGAAGCGCTATCGCTATACTTTCATCTGGGTTACATTCCTGAACCACATACGATTTGGAATGAAATTAAAAAATTTCCGGCCGGCAGCTTATTGAAAATTTCCGAACATGATCATCAATGGAATTCATTTTGGAAGCCGGAAGAAAGAATTGATCAGGTGGTTATTAGCGACCTAAATTCAGCGAAGAAAAAATTTCACCATCTCCTTGCAAGTTCTGTGGCTATGCGAATGATCAGTGATGTTCCATTCGGAACATTTTTGAGCGGAGGCATTGATTCGACACTTGTGACCCTATTGGCGCAGCAACAAAGTTCGTTGCCCGTGAAAACGTTCACCATCGGTTTTAAAGAATCCAAATTCAACGAAGCAAAATATGCTGCTGCCATTGCTTCGTATTTAAAAACCGATCACCATCAATTTATCATGACGTATGATGATGCACTTGCTCTGTGTGAAGAATCGATAGAGATGTACGATGAGCCGTTTGCCGATTCATCTGCTATTCCCACCATGCTGGTCTCAAAAACAGCGCGGCCTTTTGTGAAAATGATTCTGAGCGGCGATGGAGGAGATGAGTTATTTATGGGATATGGCGCTTACCGGTGGGCGAAGCGATTGCACGATCCTTTGATAAGAACATTTCGCGCCCCCATTGCGAAAAGCTTATCCTTATTGCAAAACCGCTATCGCCGCGCGGGAAAGCTTTTTGAATATAATAATGAGAAAAACTTAGCGGCACACATTGCATCACAAGAACAATATCTTTTTTCAATTGAAGAATTGAAGAAACTCCTCAATAAAAATTTTACGAGCCCGGAATTTTGCTTTCCTGATTCAAATAAGCGACCACTCTCGGCGGCAGAAAAACAAGCACTGTTCGATCTGAAATTCTACCTGAAAGATGACCTGCTCGTTAAAGTTGACCGTGCCACCATGCGCTATTCGCTTGAATGCCGCACGCCCTTTCTCGATTTCAGAATTGTAGAATTTGCATTGAACGTGAATGAAAAGCTAAAGATTAAAAATGATGAACTAAAGATTTTGCCACGAATGCTACTGCACGACCTCCTGCCGCCTAAGCTTTTTGAACGAAAAAAACAAGGCTTTGCCATCCCGCTCAGTCATTGGCTGAAGAAAGAATTGCGTCACTTGATCGACAAAAACCTTTCTGAAGAAAAAATAAGAAGCATTGGACTTCTTGATGCGGAGACAGTTTCCTTGATTAAACAAAAGTTTTTTTCGGGACGAGACTACTTATACAATCGTTTGTGGAGTCTCATCATTTTTCAACGATGGTGCGAAAAGAATCTGAGATGAATGATCAAATACATGAACACTGTTTGATTTGTGGCTCAACCTCCATCAGACCACTTTCCCGCTATCATGCCATCCATCTGGTGAAATGTGACAACTGCAGTTTCGTTTTTTCTCAAAAAATTCCTTCCTTTCAGGAGCTGGCAGCATTGTACAATAAGTATAGCCGAGATGATTACTTATCACCTGTTACGGTCAAACGTTTTCATGAAATCCTGGATCGGTTGGAGAAATTCAGGCAAACAAATAATATGCTTGATGTCGGTTGTGGCATTGGTTATTTTCTGGAAGAAGCTGCAAAAAGAAAATGGAATGTTTACGGAACGGAATTTACCGATGAGGCCGTTAGAATTTGCAGCGCGAAAGGAATCAAGATGCAGCAGGGTAAGCTGAATCCGCATAATTACGAACCGAATTCATTCGACGTGATCATCTCTGTAGAAGTAATTGAACACTTAAATAACCCCGTTGAAGAAATCAAAAACTTCAGGACCCTGTTGCGAACCGGTGGTGCCGTTTATATTACAACGCCAAATTTCGATTCATTGTCGAGGAAATTGTTGAAAGAGAAGTGGAATGTGCTCACATATCCCGAGCATCTGTGTTATTACACCCGTACAACACTCACGCGCTTATTTTATGATTGCGGATTCAGGAGATCAGCCATGCGAACCACCGGTGTGAGTGTGTCAAGAATAAAAAGCAGTATGACTGATTCACAAGAACCGGCAGTTTCCTCTTCATCACAAGATGAAAAACTACGGCGTAAACTGGAGTCAAATTTCTTCTCGCGCGCGGCGAAATCTGCAGTAAATGGAATGCTGAATTTCACCGTCACCGGCGACAATCTGAAAGGCCTTTTCATAAAAATGTAATCCGTGATTGATGGGTAAGAAAGTTCTTTACATTTCTTATGATGGAATGACAGATCCTTTGGGTCAATCACAAGTGATTCCATATCTGAAAGGACTTGCTGCTTACGGGCACGCCATTTCTATTGTGAGCGCAGAAAAGCCACTTGGTTTTTCCGCTCAGGGAGATTCCACTCAAAATGAAATGCAGGAAGCAAAACTAAGCTGGCATCCCGTTACGTTCTCAAATAAAATTCCCGGTTGGTCTGCGTGGAGAAATTATCGGCGCTTGGTTTCGATGACAAAAAAAATTTGCAGAAGCAATCATTTTGAAATTGTGCATTGCCGCAGTTACATACCGGCAATGATCGGGCTGAAATTGAAAAAAAAAATTGGTTGCAAATTCATTTTTGACATGCGTGGTTTTTGGCCCGATGAACGTGCGGAGGGTGGATTGTGGAAACTCAACAATCCTCTGTTCCGCTTTGCCTATAATTTCTTCAAGCGCTGTGAGAGAAAACTTTTACAACAAAGCGACATGATTATTTCTCTTACTGAAAATGGTAAGAGAGAAATTCTGAACCGAAAAGACATTCAACTTTCGTCTGAGCACATAAGTGTGATCCCGTGCTGCGCGGATCTCGATTTTTTTTCAGTGGAAAGAATCACTCGCGAAACACAGGAAATGTGGCGGCAAAAACTTTCGATTCAGGAAAGTGATATTATTCTCTCTTATTCGGGTTCACTCGGCACCTGGTATCTACTCGCAGAAATGCTTGACTTCTTCAAATCAGCACTCAAACGGAACTCCTCGGCAAAATTTCTTTTTATTACCCGCGAACCCAAAGAGAAAATCCTTTCAAGTGCAGCACAAAAACAAATTCCGCGAGACAAAATAATTATCGTCAGTGCTCTTCGTGAAGAGATGCCGGTACTCTTAAGTTTGTCGAATGTTTCTGTTTTTTTTATCAGAAATTCTTTTTCAAAAAAAGCATCTTCTCCTACGAAAATGGGTGAATTGATGGCGCTTGGCATTCCGATCATTTGCAATTCCGGCGTGGGCGATGTCGACGAAATCATTCAATCTTCCGGAGCAGGTATAATTGTCAGAAATTTCAATGAGGATGAAATGGATCGTGCTGCTTTGGAAATTGAAAGACTCATATCCATTCCAAAAGAAAAAATCCGCCGCGGAGCAGAAAACTTTTTTTCATTGCAATATGGAATTGAAAAGTATCACCGGATTTACTCCACGCTATAGCCAATGTCCGTAACAAAAAAAATTCTGTTTATCGGACCTCATCGACCTAACCGGAGCCCAAGTCAGCGGTTTCGCATGGAGCAATATTTTCCATACCTGAAAAAAGCGGGATTCGAATTCGATTATTCGTGGTTCATTAATGAAAAAGATGACGCTGTTTTTTACAGCCAGGGAAAATGGCCGGGAAAGCTCGGTCTTTTTTTGAAAGCTGTGCGAGTTCGGTTGAATGATGTGCTGAAAAAGAATAGTTACGATTTCATCTTCATTCAGCGTGAAGCATTCATGACCGGTTCCGTTTTTTTTGAAAAACAACTAAGCCGCGCAAAAGCTAAACTCATTTATGATTTCGATGACGCCATTTGGCTCGATGACACTTCCCTGTCAAATCAAAGACTGAAATGGCTTAAGCGCCCCGGCAAGATCGCAGACATCATTCACATGGCTGATGAAGTGGTTGCAGGAAACAATTTTCTGGCTGCATATGCAAGACAATTTAATACAAACACCCACGTCATTCCAACTGTGATTGATACAACTGTTTTTGTTCCCATTGAAAGAAAATACAAAGACAAGGTGAGTATCGGCTGGAGCGGAAGTCTCACCACAAAAAAACATTTCGAAATAATCATTCCAGCCCTGGAAAGATTAAAAGAAAAATTTTCTGACAAAATAGAATTGATACATATCGGCGACGCGAACATGATCTATGGAGATTTACAAATAGAAAATATTCAATGGAATTTTGAAAACGAAATCGCGGATCTGAGCAGAATTGACATTGGGTTGATGCCTTTGCCCGACGATGATTGGTCAAAAGGAAAATGCGGATTTAAGGCCCTTCTCTACATGTCACTTGCCATTCCACCGGTTGTATCAGCCGTCGGCGTTAACACTGAAATTGTTCACGACGGATTGAATGGATTATTAGCCCACAGTTTGCAAGATTGGGTTGACAAGGTCAGTACGCTCATAACTTCATCAGATCTGCGTGGTAAACTGGGGAGGGAAGCAAGAAAAACAGTAGAAAAAAAATTTTCCGTGTCTTCCCAATGGCCAAAGTTTATTTCCTTGTTCGTGTAAGACAATAGAATTAACCAACAACAGGTGCAGGTGGTGCAAATGTTCTCTTGTATTTCCTTGCCTCTCTGTCTTTACTCATTTTTTCAGCCAGCTCTTTTCTTTCTTTCGATGTCAGATCATTCAGGATGACCATTCCAATTAAGTAAAACGGAATGCAGGGAATCTTATAGCGGACCAGCGCACCGAAATTGTACGCAGTGAACCCTACACAAAAAGCGAACAAGATTGAGAAAAAGAAACAGAAAAAAATATTTGGATTCTGCCAGACTGAAAGAATCACACGTTTGAATCCATTCTTCCAAAAAATATAGATAGTGAAACAAAGAACGAAAGTACTCTCCAGTGCTGAGGTTAAAACCACAATGCTATGCGCTTGCCACAAGAAAGGTTGAAAAAGAGTAACGGCAACTGCCCGCGGCGCAGCCATGAGTATGCTCTGCCACGATCCGTCAATGTTGCCAAGTGAATATCCTGATGCATTTTCATGCTCAGCCAAATAGGAATGCCAGATTTGAAAATTCTGTGAGGTGGTCAACACATTCTGCAGTGAGAATTGCCGGAATTCATCACCCAGCCGGCTCACCATGAGATACCCAAAAAAAATTGAAAGGGTAAAAATGAGAGGGCCCGACATTATTCGGGCAAACTTTACCTGTATACGACTTCGATAGGTGAGAAAAATCCAGAATAAAAGCGCAGGAGCGAAACTAATTACGATGTACGCTTTGATTTTAAGAGCAAGCCAAGCAGTGCAGAATAAGATTATGGAATTGGTAAATACACTCTTTTGGCGGAAAAATATTTGATAAGAAGTGAAGGTGATCCATCCAAGACAACCGAAAGTGATGGAATCCTTAAGCACCCCGGAACCCCAGAAAAAAACTGACGGAACAAATAAGACACAAATGGCAAGTTGATGATACAAATGTGGATACAGTCGAGCAAATGTTCGGTATAAAGCCCACGCGCCTGAGAATGACAAAGCAGAGATAACAACTGACATAGTCCAGTAAGAGTGAAAAGTGAGAATGCTCAGAATTCCGTAAACTTTGTCTGCTGTCCATCCAGCAGGATCATGGAAGTAGCAAAGCCAGTTTGTGTAATCATTGGTGTAGATTGTGATTACGCCTGAAGGAAGGGTTAAGAGATTGAAAAATTGTCCCAATCCATCTTTGACGGCGAGCGTAAATGCCAATGAATCGTTGAAATAATAAAAGGTATCGCCACTCCTGTAATAAAAACCGTAAACAACTCCAACTCCGATTCCACCAAGAATCTTAACCGTTAACCCGGGAATAAAATATCGGGCAAGTGGCGAATTGCGCATGCTAACGCTGCGAATAAGCAACACGAACAGATAAATGAAAAATAAATAAACAGGAACAAGGATGAAATCTGCAGCTTCCAAAATCATTATGCCATCGTCGCTCTGGAACATCCGTCTTAAATTTTGTTGATGTTTATCGTTCCGAAATTATCAATTAGTTATTACGTGCTTGGAAAAATCGAATTTACCAAAGTGATTCATATTTGACATGTAAAGAAAGCAGTTCTTCAATGTTTCAGGCTCACGGATTCCAATTAAATAAACGACGAAAAGACAGTGTGGTTACCTTTTTCAGTAAGTGCGATCCTATTTTCAGGCTGGCGTTGATTAAGTAACGGTGAGAATACTTTTCACGAATTATTTTCGTCACGCGCAATGAAGATCACTAAGACACTTCTGGACCCTTTCACAGAGTTAGCCAATACCGGAAAGCTCACCGGTGTCTTGCTGATTCTGGCCACAACGGCTTCACTGATCATCACTAATACGCAAGCCGGGTATCAATATCTTGATATTTGGCATTTCAGTTTCGGGCCAAAATTTTTCTTTGAACCACTTGAACTTTGGATCAATGATGGTTTGATGGCCGTCTTTTTCTTTCTCGTTGGGTTGGAAATAAAAAGAGAATTACTGAAAGGACAATTGTCCGACCGCAAACGAGCCTTGTTGCCGGCGGTAGCGGCTGCCGGCGGAATGCTGATGCCCGCTCTCATTTTCGCTTCCATGAATTTTCAATCGTCATTCATGAGAGGTTGGGCCATTCCCACCGCAACTGATATCGCTTTCTCACTTGGCATCCTCTCTTTATTCGGAAACCGCGTTCCGCTTTCGCTGAAAGTTTTTCTCACTGCATTGGCCATTATTGATGACCTCGGTGCAGTAGTCATCATTGCTTTTTTTTATTCTTCTGAAATCAATTTCATGTGTTTGTTGTTAGGTGCAGCCTGCCTGGCGGCTATTTATGTCTTGAACCGTTTCAAATTTCACCGCTTCATTTTTTATCTGCCGCTTGGGATGCTACTATGGTTTTTCATTTTTGAATCCGGTGTTCATGCAACCATTGCCGGCGTTTTGTTCGCTTTCATGATTCCACTGCCGATGATTGAGCGACTCGAGCACAACCTGCACAAACCGGTCAATTATTTCATCATGCCGTTGTTTGCACTGGCCAATACTGCCATCGTACTGCACACAGATAATCTTGCTCAGCTTTTTTCGACACTCAGTTTTGGAATTGTGGCCGGACTTCTCATCGGCAAACCACTCGGAATTTATTTTTTCTCATGGCTTGCGGTGAAAATGAAATGGGGAAGCTTGCCGGATCACATTGGTCACAAACATTTATTGGGTATAGGCTGCGCTGCAGGAATTGGTTTTACCATGTCAATTTTCATTGCCGGATTATCGTTTGCAGACGCAATTGAATTAGACGATGCAAAGCTGTCAGTGCTGGCCGGTTCCTTGCTTTCCGCAATAGCCGCCTGGATAATTCTTGCCGGAAGAAACAAGAAAATCCAGTCCTAAATTTTTTGAATGGTGAAACGATGATGTTCGTAATTCACCCGCGCCATCGGGGTAGTTCCGTCATGAAAAAAAAGAAAAATCCAGTTCTCATCAGCGCCGCGCTTTGCGTATTCAATCCTTCGCTGCGCACTTAGTTTTCCGTCATAGTCATACTTGGCAATAAAGCGGCGAATAATTTGCGACGGCTGCGGCAACACATCTCCACCGAAAAAATATTTTTCTTTTCCGCCGCCCAAAATGAAAACCTGGTGATACGGCGTATGTCCGCCGCTTACTTCAAAATGAACTTCATCATTCAGCATCCCATTGCCATTCAAATATGTAAGGTGGCGTGAGTGCTGCAGAAATTCAAGTTTGTCAAATTGAAATGAGGATGAATTCTTCTTTGTGAAAGCAAATTCCATTTCCTTTTCCTGGCAGAAATATTCGGCTGATGGAAACATAAGGTTGAAGGCACCATTTCTTCCGTAAGCAATTCCGCCCATGTGATCTTTATGAAGATGGCTCAGCAAAACCTTGTTGACATCGTCAGCGGAATATCCATGGCGGGCAATGGAAGAGTGAATTTTGAATTCGCCGTCCTCATCAGTTAATCCCAGTCCCGGATCAATAATGATGAGATCATTTTTTGTTTCGATCAGGAAAGGAATAATGTCAACTACAAGTGAAGCGGGTCGTTCATCGAGTTGATCAACTGATGGATTGAAAGGAATGAAAATTTTCGAATCGTCAACTGTATACTTTCCTTCGGCAAGCGGAAATGCTTTCATGAAATGTTGAATTGATTATGTGCCCGTTGAAATTTGATGCGATATCAACTCAATCAATTTCTGTTGCTACCAGTTCTTTCCGCCAAACGCAAAATTTCTTGTGAGGTTGAATCCCCAGCGGAATTCTCCTTTTGCCCAGTTGGATTGGGTGGTTGGCAAATAGGTATTCTCCAAAATTCCCCTCGAATTAGTAAACATGAGCTGAAAGACGTGACCACCGGTTTCGAATTCAACACCTACACTGAGCGGGTCGTAGTAAAGTTTATCGCCATTGCTGTTCTTCGCAGTTTGCCGGTAATTACTGAAGTTGTAATAGTAATCGGCGATGATCGCCATACGCTTGGTTACCTTCACGCGGCCACCGATGCCGAGTGAGAAGAAATCATTTTCATCATTGTAAGCCACATAATTTCGGTGGCTCCAGGTAGGAACAAGCTCAAATGATATGCTCGGTGAAAATTTTCTTGCAATCACAGCCTGCGTAACATATGACCATCGATACCACCAATTGTTTTGGTAATACGCATCGGAAGCCGTATCGGGTGATGAGGCCCGGCCAGAGACGGCAGCTATGCCAAAAAGAGTGACACTCAAAGGCATTTTGTTATTTGTAGTTTGACGCAGCAACTTGTATTTGATATTTCCGTCGTAGAGCTCGGTGTAGGGGTCGAGGCCTCTGGATCGGCCCACGCCCACCTGAAGGTTATCTGTAATTCCGTAATCAAATGAGAAGCGAATATCACTGGCTTGATCAAGTCCGAAAAAAGTATGCACGTTCACTTTTCCATCCGTAGCCACATCACCAAAGCGATGCTGGATGTTGAATTGAAGATTATGTTTCTTGCATGTTTCATTGGTTTGAGCATTGATGATGCGGAGACCTTTAAAAGTCGCACTCACATATTCTTTAGCGGGTGTCTGTGTATTCTTATCAACGAGCTGAGAAAGGTCGTCCTGCGCGCGTGATGCAGTAACGAAGATGAAAGCGACAACGGTGGCGAGTATAATTTTTTTCATGTCGGGGAATTTTTGAAGTCCATCAATTACCATTTCAATTCAATTCAGGTTCAAAGTTCGTGAATTAATTTCCGTCATTTGAACCGTTGCCGGGATGCATTTGTCAGTTTTGAGTAATTGATAGCATTCCATGAACTTTCACATTCACTACTTCTGCAATTTGGGTAACAACCAAGGTTGGAATGGTGATGTCGTGATCTGCAATCCTTACATCAAAACTGCTCGAGACTTCCATGGAGTTTCCTTTCACGATGATGGTGCCCGGGATTGTTCGCGGTTTGGTTACTCCGTGGACAGTAAAATCTCCTGAAACGGAAACATTGTACGTTCCGTCTTTGGTGAGATCGACGTTGTCGGTTACTTTGCCTTTGAAAGTAGCATAAGGGAACTTATCGCTCTCTGCGTAATTCTCATTGAAGTGCTCCTGCATCAATGCTTTCTTGAACACAAAAGATTTCATCGGCACTTTGAAGAACACATCTTTTGTTCCGGTGTTTACTGCTCCCACGGTCTGACTCGACCGCGCATCGATGTTTGCAGCAGGAGTTTCAGAAAAGAAAGTCACGGTGTCAGCAGTCCCCAGAAAAATCGATTGAGCACCCGCATGCATCTGCCATGCAACCATGCAAAACAGTATGATCACTTTTTTCATAGCAAAAAATTTAGTGTAAACCTCTGATCATTCAGTACTGAATCAATTTTCCGGCCATTCTCCATTAATCCATGCGCGAATTATCACAGTGTCGCATGGCCCCAAGACCTGCGGAGGTGTTGCTAAGACTGAAGGCATTACGGCTCCTATAGAAGGAACATCAAGCACTCTCTGCTCCAATTTTCCATTAGCCGCCTCGGCGGCAATTCCAAGGTAAGAAGTAAAATCAAACCCTGATCCATTGTCAGCATCGGACTGATGACAACTGCCCAAACTTGGATCAGTACAATGCAAATCGAGAATGGGTTTGATATCATGCACATAAGTTATCGTATCTCCGGCAGCAATGCACGTATCGGTGTTTACTGCGACCGGCTCGGGAGCTTTGTCATTAGTGCATGAAATCATAAAAACAAAATTCACTGTTGCCAACATTAGTAAGAGGTTCCTGATCATACCGGGTAATCAATAATCTTATGGTTGATAAAAAAATTTTTGAACTGATTGCTGATCACTGCTATTAAAAAGCAGAAGGTACAATCCACTATTCAAATCATTAGCCAAACTAAATGTCCGGGAGTAATTTCCTGCCTGCTCACTTTCATTACAAAGCTGTTGAATGAGACGGCCATTGATATCATACACTCCTAAGCGTGCAAGCTCATCCTTACTCAGTGAATATTGCACATTGAGTTTTCCTGAAGTGATGCTTTGAATTTTCAAAGAATTATTCGGGGTCGCAAGAGCCGCAACGCCGGTGCTTGTCTTCTTTGTGATGCTCAATGAAGTGGTGTAAATGTGATCGCCATTCGACTGACCGTTTCCGTTTGCACAATTTCCTGCCGCAAAAAAAGTAAGTTGACCGCGATCCGTTACAGGCGCCTGCCATTGAAAGCTCCAGCTATTGGTTGCGCTGGCATTTTTATGACCGAGATATCTTCGATGATTAATGGCGCCGCCTGCCGGTGCAGAGACATTATTGACTCCGTTCGGAATAATAAATTTTCCTACAGAATCACCATTGGCATCTACAACGGTTATCTCAAAGCCGAATTTCACTTTGCCCGATTCACTGGTCGTCACTGTCATATCATAGGTATCGCCGGGAACATATTCCAAATTTGAATCGCTGTAAGTAATGGATACACTTCCCGTACCTGAATTCGGAGTGTTGTTGTGGCATGTGCTCGCTCCGCATGTTGTTTCGGCTGTTCCAATATTACAACCTGTCCGGCCAGCCGGAGGCTGTTGCGCATTGGTGAATGATTGGGAATAGATGAAAATCAAAATCACAAAAATGCTGATTGAAATTAGAGTAATCCTTTTTCTCATGGCGTGCGGGGCTGCGATTTCGGGATAAAAATAGAAGTTAAAGAAGGGGCGACAAAACCTCCAGTTTCCGAATGGAACAAATGTGGGACTGAGCAGGAAATATTTTACTTCGAGTAACTGTCAAGAATTTGCTGAGTATGCTTCCTGGAGTACACCTTCTGGAAAATCCTCTCGATGCGTCCCTTCTCATCAATGATAAATGTCTTACGAAGAACGCCCATATATTCATGACCAAAAAGTTTTTTCAACGCCCAACATTCATACGCTTTGATGATTTTTAGCTCAGGATCGGCAAGCAACGCAAAAGGCAGATTAAACTTTGTCGCAAATTTTTTATGCGATTTTTCTTCCTGCGGACTCACGCCGAGAATTGCGAATCCCTTCTTTTTCCATACTGAAAAATTATCGCGCAGGTTGCAGGCTTCCAATGTACAAGTTGGCGTGTCGTCTTCAGGATAGAAATATACAATCACTTTTTTCCCTTTGAAATCAGAAAGTGCCACGGTGTTTCCATCCTGATCTTTGGCTTTGAATGCGGGCGCTTTGTCTCCTTCCTTCAGCATGAGATTTATTTTTTGAAATGAAGAATGTATCGGCTTTCATTGTTTACCTGATCGCTGACAACGATTTTCAGCACGTGATTACCGGGCACAAGCGAATCATCAAGCCGGCAAATCATACGGTTATTCTTCGCATCGTATTCCATCAGCAGCCATTTGCCATCGAGATAAGCATTGTATTTGGAAATGCCGCTGAGATTATCCGCACACATGAAACTGATTTGATTTGCTGCCACTCTTTGATTTTGACGTAAAGCCACCGGAGTTAGAACGGGCGGAGTGGTATCGAGCATTACGAAATAATCACCGAAGTTCAGAATTTTTGCCGTGAGGGAATTTCCGTTCCACGATGTTGTTTTTCCGCTGAGAGTACCTCGTGAATTCCTATAGACGATGATTGCTTTTGACTTGAGTGAATCCGGAATTTTTCGTGGAAGCAAATTCAGTTCGCACGATTTATGAATCGGCGTGAATGGATCGTGAACATGATTGATTGCACTGAAATAATTTCCGCTTCCTGAATCTGTTTTTGAATATTGAAAATACAAGTCGTCGTAGAGCGCACCGGCCGGCACTTCGAGTTTCATGCTGTCATTCCGAAATGAATTCTCCTGCTGAAAATGAAAAACAGAACTTGAAGACGGTGGCAAATTTTCCTGCAAATTTTTTCCGGAATATTTTATGTTGAATTGCAAGGAAGAACCATTTCCTGCATCATCGGTTGCAGTAATTCTCACTAGATGAAACATGGTGTCCTTCAATTGAATTTTTCCATAATTCACGATTGAATCATAAACATCATCATGATCGCCGGGCAGAATAAACAGCCGCTGCACTTCATTGTGATTTTTCATCAGTGCATGGTAATCAAGATGTGCATTTACATAGCGGCCATTGGCAAAATCGAGCCGATCCATTTTCATTGAGAAAAAAGTTTTGCCATCCAACGCCGCCGTCAACTTGTAAATTCCATTTGATGATTTTTGAAGAATGTCTTCAGCTTCTACTCCTAATTCAATTGTTGGTTCATCCACTTCAATCGAATCCAAACCAATGATAGCCGGATGATTATTTGATTTTTGCAGATGGGAAGTTGAATCCGTTGAAACAACTTTGAAAACTTCAATTGCAGTATCCTCATTGCCAAATTGACCGGGATCATAAAAAAACAGCGAATGAAATCGCGGACGCTCATGATCTTCCACGGGCAGAAATTTTTCGGGATTGAGCGGATAGGTTTCCCCATGTGCATCACGGATTTCAAAATGAAGATGGGGGCCTTCTGAGCTTCCTGAATTTCCGGAATAGGCAATGATGTCTCCTTCCTTCACAGGAAATTTCGATGCATCAGGAAACAATTCCACTTCGAAACTCTGCTTCGTGTATTGTTGCTCTTTCACAAATTTTCCGATCGCATCATTGAAGTGATCGAGGTGACCATAGACCGTCATGTAGCCATTCGGGTGTGTGATGTAAATAACATTGCCGTAACCGTAAGGCGAAACTTTAATCCGCGAGATATATCCATCTGCTGCAGCATGAACAGCATAGCCGATTTTTTCATTCGTGCGAATGTCATAGCCGGTGTGATAATGATCGGCGCGAATCTCTCCGAAATTCGCAGCGAGCTGAATGGGAATGTCAAGCGGATTGCGAAAATGCGGCGGTTGCGATTTTGCTTCATTGTAAAAAAGTAAAACCACAGTCACACAAATACAATGGGAAAACTTAATTCTGAAAATCCGATCCATCAGCGTTCAATTGACAAGCGACGTGAAATTAGAAGCAAACCAGTGAAGGTCAGGATCCCGTTCAACACAAGCACTTCAAATCCCAACTGATAACCGTTGAACCATTGCTGTGAATGAAGATTCACATAATAACAAATGAGAGGAGAAATGATGCACACGACAGGACTCCAGCGATCATTGATTTTTCTTTTCATGAACATGCCGAAACTGTAAAGTCCGAGCAGCGGTCCGTATGTGTAACCCGCAATGGAAAGCAGCGTGCTGATGACGGATGCGCTCACGTTCGCTTTGTACCAGAGGATGCACAAAAGAAAAATTACGGCAAATGAAAGATGAACCAGATAACGAAGTCGCGTCTTTTTTTTCTCACTGAATTTTTTTTCAGGAAGATTAATGATGTCAATGCAGAAAGCGCTCGTGAGTGCAGTGAGCGCACCATCCGCACTGGGGTAGAGTGCAGAAATTAATCCGATGAGAAAAATTAATCCCGCCACTTCGCCGAGATGACTTAATGCAACAGTCGGAAAGAGCTGATCGGTTTGTGCGGGAACCACAAGAGAAGTTTTATCAGCAAAAACAAAAAGCACAGCACCAAGAATGAGAAAAAGCAAATTCACGAATACAAGAATGAAGCTGAAGGTGAACATATTTTTCTGCGCTTCCTTGAGATTTCGGCAACTCAAATTTTTCTGCATCATTTCCTGATCGAGCCCCGTCATCGCCACCGTGATAAAAATTCCGCTGAGAAATTCCTTCCCGAAAAATTTCTTATCCTTCCAATCCCAGAAAAAAGTTTGCGTCAATGATTTTTCATTGATTGCAGAAATCATTTGCGAAGGTGAATAACCGAGATGATTCATCACGAGTATCACAGAAATGATAAGTGCGCCGAGCATGCATGTGGTTTGAATCATGTCTGTCCACACAATGGTTTTCACACCTCCTTTGAATGTGTAAATGAGAATGAGCGCGATGATGATAGCGCCGGTGACGCCGAATGGAATTCCCATCGGGTTGAGTACAAAAACCTGCAGCATGTTCACGACGAGGAAAACGCGGATTGATGCACCGAGCGTTCTTGAAAGAATGAAAAACAGCGAGCCGGTTTTGTACGTCGTGTTCCCGAATCGCTCTCGCAGATAAGTGTAAATCGAAGTGAGATTGAGTTTATAATAAAGAGGAAGCAACACGAGTGCAATGATGAAGTAACCGACGAAATATCCGAGCACGATTTGCATGTACGCAAATTCCTTCGTGCCCACTTCACCGGGCACGCTCATGAACGTGACGCCGCTGAGTGAAGTGCCGATCATTCCGTAAGCGACGATGTACCACTTTGATTTTTTGTTGCCGATGAAAAATGAATTGGCATTCGCGCCGCGTGCTGTGTAGAATGAAATGAAGAGCAGAAGAATGAAATAGAGAAAGACAATGGAGAGAATGAGGATCGGCGACATGAAAAATTTCTCGCGGCAAATTAATGATGAAGAATCAGCTTGCCTTATTTGTTGTAAACAAGATTATCAAGAGCGAATCTCAACTCCGGATATTGAAACTGAAATCCTGTCTCTTCAATTTTCTTCGACGAACATCGCAAACTTGAGAGCAGCGATTCTCCGAATCCATCGAGCATGAGTTGCAATAAAAATTTCGGAACAGAGAAATTGATTTTCGGTTTTCTTCCTGCAGAAGCAATTTCATTCACCAACTCTCTGAAACGAACAGGCTGCGACGCCACTGCATTGAAAACTCCGCTCATCGTTTCACTTTTGATTGCGTGCACATACATGCGGCACAAGTCATCAATGTGAATCCACGGGTAAAATTGTTTTCCGTTTCCGAAGATCGGTGCGATTCCGAATTTCATAGGGGAAATCAAAGCGGGAAGTGTTCCTCCGTCTTTTGACAACACAATTCCCGTTCGCAAAATGATGACACGTTTGTTGAGATTATTAAAATGGTTTGCTGCTGCTTCCCACTTTACACAAACGTTAGCGAGAAAATCATTTCCCGGAGATGAATTTTCATTCAGCCACTCGTCACCACCGTTTCCATAGTAACCAACGGCAGATGCAGAAATAAAACTCTTCACGCGATTGGGAACTGAAGAAAGTCTTTCAAAAATCAATCGCGCTGATTCGATTCTGCTCGAGAAAATTTTCTTTTTGTAAGCCGGCGTCCAATACGTGCCCACATTTGCTCCGGCAAGATGAACGATGTGATCGATACTTTTCAACGCTTCTTCCTCTATGAAATTCCTCTTCAGATCCCAGTGAAAAATTTTGACGGCGAATTTCTTTTCCGGACTTCGAGTGAGCCATGCAACATCAAATCCTTCATCGAGCAAGATGTTTGTCAATCGCTGGCCGATTAAACCCGAGCCGCCTGTAATGAGAATTTCCGGCATTTGGAGATGTTTATCGAATGTTTACACAAAGTTGATGATAACAGGTAAATTCAGAGCGTAAAGCAGTGGTATGAAGCAAAAAAAAACACTCCTCTTCGCCATTACGTTCATGTCTCTTTTCTCTGAATGCAATACGGGAAGCCGGAATACGGTTGAAAACCCGACGGCCGAACACAAGTATTCACTCACTTTTGCCGACGCAAAAAATTTTTTGTCATCGTGGTCAACGGATAATACGCTTGTAATTCATTTGATGTCCGATCCTGCCAATCTTCATCCTGCTTCATTCATAAATACAGCTGCTGCGTTCATAATGCAACTCACACAGGGTCATTTGCTCACTGCTGATCTTCAGAAACCGCAACTCACAACAGGCATCGTGAAATCAATGCCTCAGATTTCAAGTGATCACTTGCGATACACTTACGAAATACTGGATGAAGCGAAATGGGATGACGGTTCGCCGGTGACGGCTGACGATGTTATTTTCACTCTGAAAGCGCTTAAATGTCCGCTGGTAAATAGACCGCTTTTTGGCTCATATGTGACGAACCTTAAAACAATCGCAGCCGATTCTTCGAACCCAAGGAAATTTACATTGTTGATGAAGAAAGCCTACATCGCCGATGAAAGTTTTCTAACCGACATTCCTATTCTCTCCCGCAAATTTTTTGATCCGCAAAATGTGCTTTCTCATTTTTCAACGGAACAGTTTGACGATTCAACTTTCAAAGCGGATCAGCAAAAAGATTTGATGAATTGGTCAGCAGAATTCAACGACGGAAAATACGGCAACGATCTCACGAAGTTTTCCGGTTGCGGCCCGTACCGGGTTACGCAGTGGGATCGCGGACAAACAGTGATTCTTCAGCGCAAACCCAATCATTGGACACAGCATATTGCTTCACCGAATATTTATCTGAATTCGTTTCCGGAAAAAATAATTTTCAAAATCGTGAAGGATGAGAACGCCATTGAGCTTGAATTCAAATCGCAGACGATGGACGTCACCAACTATATTCCAACCAAAGTGCTGATGGATTTACAGACTGATTCTGATTTCAACAAGAATTATAATGCTGAATTCATGGAAAGTTTCAGCATAAACAATATCGTGTTCAACATGCGCCCCGACGGAATTCAACACAAGAAAATTTTTGATGACCTGGACGTTCGCCGCGCCTTTGCTCTGGTAATACCTGTTGATGAAATTGTGAAAGTGGTAACCATGGGCAAAGCTGTTCGATGGCCGTGCATTGTTTCGCCATTGCTACCTGACTTCAACGCTGATCTTCCGCTGGTAAACCTCGATCCGGAAAGCGCAAAAAAAATGTTGGACAAAGCAGGATGGAAAGATTCAGACGGTGATGGTATAAGAGACAAAGTGATCGATGGTGAAAAGGTTCCGCTCCAGGTTGATCTGCTTATGCTCGAACAAGGCAATCCTTCTCACGACATTGCGAATATGATTACAGAATCCGCAGCTAAGGCCGGAATCAAAATCGTTCCCCGCTTTCTTGAGTCTGGTGTGCTTACACAGAAACTCCGAACACATGATTTCGATCTCGCTTTCGTGAACTGGTCACTTGGATCACAGCAACAGGACTACACACAACTTTGGCATACTCATTCATGGTTGAGTGCCAGCGGGACCAATTATGGCGGATTCGGCGATGCAACTTCTGATGCGCTTATCGATTCCATTAAATATACGCTCAATGATTCTTTGCGTTATGCCATGTCGAAGCGATTGCAGAAAATTATCTATGACGCGCAGCCATATGTATTCATGTACTCCGCCGACAGAAAGCTGATCATTCACAAACGATGGGGAAATCAGATGATGAGTGCTGAAACACCGTGTATGATTGTAAACAATCTGAAGCTGCTTGCTCCACCATCGAGTTCAATGATATTTAGCGGGAATTAATTCTGTCTTAATCGCTATGCAAATCACTGTGCAACTTCACGGCGCGGTGTGAATAACAGAGATTTCTAATCAGTCATATTCCGAAAGAAATGCTCCACCTTTATCTACACAAAACTCTGTAATCATTTTTATGAAGAAAATCTATCTCTTGCTGCTCCCGTTTATACTCGCAAACGGGCTGCATGCACAGCAATATCTCGGCATACGCGGAGGAAATTTTGCAGGTATTAACGGCGCTCAATTAAATCCCAGCAGCATTGTGGATGGCCGGCTGAAATGGGATGTAAATCTTGGCTCTGGCAGCATGACATTCGATAACACTTTTCTTTACATTCCAAAAGACTCTCTTAAATTTTTTGGAATCGGCCACATCGTAGATCTCATCAAAGCAAAACACTACTATACACACTTCGACACGAACAACCCAAATGATAAATTCGATGCAACCTTTTCAACAGAAGGATTGGGCCCTTCTTTCTTCTTCAACTTCGCCAAAAAATATGCCCTTGGAATTACAACAGCCGCCCGCTATTACAATGTAGCCAGCGACGTGGCAGGACATGTCGCTCAGAATGCTTACCAGGAAATGAACGACACTACCTTGTGGAACACAAACTGGACTGATCAATCAACCAAGTACAATACACTCGGATGGTTTGAGTATGGATTGAATTTCGGAATGGTTGTTTATCACAAAGGCAACAATGAAATAACCGGTGGAGTAGAGCTGAAATATCTGCAGGGCGTTGCCGGAGCTTACATAAAGAATACAGATGCTACCTACAACATCCAGGATAAAGACAATTTACTCTTCACCAATACATCCATTGACTATGGCAATACCAGCTATAATTCATTTGACGAAATCAAAAAGTACAATGATCTGATTCACGGTCACGGTTTCGGAGGAAACATTGGATTCACATACATTCATAAAAGAGATTCTGCCGATTACACGTATGTTGCCGATTGCAAGAAATATGTTGACCCGAACAAAAGCACATACCTCTATAAAATAGGACTATCATTAATTGATGCCGGCTCTATCAATCTTGACAAAGCTTCAGACAATTTTCATCTTGAAACTTCGGGATCAGATTGGGTGCATTGGCGCGGAGAGCATTTTAGCAGTGATAACGATTTCAACAAATCAATCAGTGCTGTGTTCTATGACGGCGATTCAACGGCCTCGTTTGTCTCTCACAATATCAAGATGGGTTTGCCTGCTGCCATTTGTTTGCAAGGCGATTGGAATTTTTACAGGAGTTTATATCTGAATGCAGAAATCATACAGGGTTTCGGACATGCCAATGGTCAGGGCGTTCGTCGCCCTAATGTGTATTCACTCATTCCGCGCTATGAAAACAAATGGTTTGAAGTAAGTGTACCAATGTCACTTCTTTATTACAACCATGTTACACCAAGAATTGGTTTAGCGATAAGGGCAGGATGGTTTTTCATTGGTGGTGATGCCTTAGGAGGGTTGATGGGATTGAATGACCTGGAAGGGGCTGACGTCTACGCAGGAATTCATATCTTCTTGCCTGGAAAGAAATACAAAGATGTTCCGATTCATTTTGAAAACTCACAGGACATCACCATCGATTGCGGTAAACTAACTACTCATGCCGTCACGTACACGAATGGACTGAAAGGCAAACGAGCCGTTAATGGATCCGCAATATCTACACTGGGGCCGGCCCCCGGACCTTGCGGCGGCGATGTAGTTGAATCCTGGGATGTAACAGCATGCCACAATGCACATGCACAAAGAACCGTTCACGTGCAAGCTGCGCCTCCCGCAACATTTGCAGTTGCAAACCCGGTTACGGTTGAATGCGGCGAAGCGAAAACGAGCATGCTCAGCTACAGCAATGGCCTTGTGGGTGACTGCGGCATCAGCGGAAATGTAAGATCAAAGTTGAGTGTTCCTGATCCATCTAAAGCCTGCGGCACTGATATTACTGAAACATGGGATACCGTAGACGCATGTGGTAATAAGCTGCATGCAGAAAGAATCATTCATGTCAATGCCGCTCCTGCTCCGCCACCGCCGCCGCCGGCACCGAAAGAAATCGAGAAGATCAACATGAGCGGACAGGTTATTTTGTTCAAAACAGGAAGTTCAGTGATAGAACCGCGCTTGTATCAAACGCTCGATGTGTTGGCCCAAATCATGATCAGCCATCCTGAATCAAAGTGGATTGTTGAAGGTCATGCAGACAACACCGGCAGCGATAAGGTCAACGATCCGCTATCACAGCACAGAGCTGATGCCGTAAAAGATTATCTCGTGAAAAAAGGTGTGAAAGCAGAATCAATTACTTCGATCGGATATGGAGCGCGTAAGCCTATCGCCTCCAATGCAACGCCGGAAGGACGAGCAAAGAACAGAAGAGCCGAAGTTAAAGTAGCGCAATAACCACCCCAAGCCCACAGTGAAAGCAGGTCTTAAAGGCTTGCTTTCTCTTTCATAGCTCTCAAGAAAAATGATTTTATATTTTCGTGAGGAAATTTCCCCTATGAAAAAATTGCTATCCCTCCTTCCTTTTATTGCCTTAACAGCTTCCACCACTCCTAATGATCATGGTATATCAGTGCTGGCTGATTATCCCGCAGTGAAAATCGGTAATCAGATTTGGATGGCATTCAATTGGGACGCACCGACAGAAAAGAGTTGGTATTTCGACAATGATTCGATCAACAATAAAAATTACGGACGACTTTATTATTACAGCAATGCGATGGCGGCTCCGCCCGGTTGGCATCTTCCTTCGCTCGATGAATGGCAGGAGCTCATCAATTATTATGGTGGTGATGCAAAAGCATTGCCGGCACTTCTTGCCGGAGGCTCTTCGGGATTAAATCTTTTAATGGGAGGAAATAAAAGCGCAAACATTAGCCCCACTGATATTTTCAACTTCAAAGATGAATGGGGATTCTACTGGACTTCCACGCCCGATGCTGATCAAACAGCATATGCGATTCATTTCGAAAAAGGAAGTTCAAACATCACAGTTAACACGTATCGAAGAGCGAATGGATTTTCTGTGCGGTATATTAAGAATGCGCCGGGCAAGTAACTGATTTTCTACTTCAAAATTTTTTGAGGAATTAAATTTCCTCTCCAATCTGCTTTTCCAACTCTTACATTGCAACTCTAATTTCTTTTCTATGAGAAAATTCCTGCTGCTTTTCGTTTTTCTTTTTTCTCTGTATTCTGCTTTTGCTTCCCCCGTCAAAAAAATCCAACCGGCATTTTGGTGGACGGGAATGAAAAACACAAAACTTCAAATCCTCATTTACGGTGATCGAATTGCCGATTGGAATATCAGTTTGAATTATTCAGGTGTTTCGGTTTCGGAAATCATTCACACCACCAATCCGAATTATGCATTTCTCTATGTAGACATCAGCGGTGCGGCGCAGGCCGGGCAAATGAATATTCAGTTCACAAAAGGAAAAGAAAAATTTTCTCAACCCTATGAATTGAAAGCACGACAGCGCGATCCCATGCAGGTGAAAGGATTTGATGAACGCGATTTGATGTATCTCGTTTTTCCCGATCGTTTTTCAAACGGCGATCCAACGAATGACAGCATTGCCGGAATGAATGAAATGAAAGTCGATCGCAGCGATCCGAAAGCGCGGCATGGCGGAGACATTCAGGGCGTGATCAATCATCTCGGTTACATCAAAGATCTTGGCGTCACGACGCTGTGGTTGAATCCGGTTCTCGAGAATAATGAGCCGGTGACTTCTTATCATGGCTATGCCATCACTGATTTTTATGTTGTCGATCCGCGATTGGGAAATAATGATCTCTATGCGAAGATGGTTTCTGATGCGCACGATCACGGACTGAAAGTGGTGATGGATTATGTGTACAATCATGTTGGAACGGAATGCTGGTTTGTGAAAGATCTTCCATCACCTGATTGGTTGAATCAGTGGCCGGAGTTCACTCGATGCAATTATCGGCCGGCTTCTCTCGCTGATCCATACGGCTCGCAGTACGATCGCAATTTGAATGTGCGCGGATGGTTTGACAAGCACATGGCTGATCTCAATCAGCAAAATCGTTTGCTCGCCGATTATCTCATTCAATCAACGATTTGGTGGGTGGAGTTTGCAGGCATCGATGGTTTTCGTGTTGACACCTATCCGTATCCTGATAATGATTTCATGAATGAATGTTTGAAAAGGTTGTATGCTGAATATCCGCACATCAATGTGGTGGGTGAAACCTGGGAACAATCGATTGCTGACGTAGCGTATTGGCAGAAAAATTCTCCGGTGAGAAATGACGGAAAACAAAATGAATTGGTGAGCATCACCGACTTCAATATGTTTTTCGCAATGAAGGATGGATTGAAAGAACCGTTTGGATGGACAACAGGAACCCGAAAAATTTATTACACGCTCGCGCAGGATTTTCTCTATGGCGATGCTTACAAAAACATGATCTTCCTCGACAATCACGATGTGAACAGAATTTATTCTGAGCTCGGCGAAGATTTTTCCAAATGGAAACAGGCGATTGCCATTCTGCTCACGACACGAGGAATTCCGTGCTTGTATTACGGAACAGAAATTCTAATGAGCGGCGTCACGAATCCTACGGATGGAAATGTTCGGAAAGATTTTCCGGGCGGCTGGCCGAAAGACTCAACTAACAAATTCACATCGGCAGGAAGAACACAAAAAGAAAATGAAGCTTTCGATTACGTGAAGAAGCTGGCGACTTTTCGGGAGACAAATCCTGTGATGCAAACCGGCAAGCTCATGCAATTTATTCCGGATGATGATGTGTATGTCTATTTCCGCTATGATGATAAAAATTGTGTAATGATTGCCATCAACACTTCGGATACAGTGAAGAAACTCGATTCTCAACGATTTGCTGAGCGATTGAATGGATACACAAGCGCGTTCGACGTTCCTACCGGCGGACATTATTCCGATCTGAATAATTTATCAGTCGATGCGCATGGTGTGATGATTTGGAATTTGAAGAGAGATTGAACTTGTCGGTAAGATGATAGAGTATGTAAGGAAAGATTAATTAACTATCCTAATATTTTTTGCACACTCTCCTTTTGGATTGGTACCTAGTTCAAAGGTTACTAATTGTCCATTCTTGATATTTTTCCAATCTGTCCAAGTCAAGACATCAATAAAATCATAACGATTCGCATAGTACTCAATATTATCGACCTCAATAAATGCAAAGTTTACTTCTGATTTTACTGTTCTTACATTACCGATGATTCTAGTTGTCTTTTCATTTGAATCAAGTAAATAGTCAAAGTCATTGTCATGGAATTTGCTTGAATATTTTAAAATTAATTTCGAACTTAGATGTGTTAATAAAATTTGCTGATGAAACTTTACAATTAATTCTTTAACAAATAATTTATTTTTATCTATTTCTGTTGTGGGTATTGCACTAATGAAGTTATATAAACTATCTACGAAGTTTTTTAACACTTTATAGTCAATAATATTTTTTTCTACACATTCTTCAAATATTTCAAAAGCTTTTTTGAAATGATTAACTCCGTTCTCAATATCAGTTTCGACGCGTAACAAGCTTTGACCTGTGTTGGAATACAAGCTTATTAATTCTGTATATGTCATTCTTCTGTTCTTCGCATCAAGTTCAGGGCTCTCAAGCAAATTTTTTAATATTTGAATTGCCTTATTAAATTCTCTATTGTGGTTATAACATCGAGCGAACAATAATGAAGTGTAAGGATGATTCGGTTTTTGCTGGTAGACTTTTTCTGCATAAATTAAAGCTTTTTGACTATCCTCTAGTGAAAACAGTAAAAATTGAGCATAATAGAAAAGTAATCTTAAATTATTTGGAGCGATCTCCAAGCCCATTTGATAGTCCTCTTCAGCACTTAGAATATCTCCTTGAGTAGCCTTTATAAATGCACTTACTCTGTACACCTCATAATAACTTGGATCAATATTTTTTGCGGATTGAACTTTTTGAAGCGCTCTGTCAAAATCACTTGACTTAGAAAACTGAAGGGCTTCAGAAAGGAATTTAGCTGCTATTTTTTGGTTTGCGGTCTCGTATGAAATAGCATTAATAGAAAACTCATTGTACCTGCTATATTTCTTGATGTCCTTTAAACCTTCCTCAAGAATTTTGTAGCGCTTAGTAAGCCATTTTACATAATCCGGTTCAATCTGATATCTCTTAGACAGAAAATCCTTAGCAAAATCAGATATGTAGTAATATACCTCTTCTAAATTACTTGCATCTATTATTTCTCTGCTTACAAGGGTGGTTCTAAAAAGTTCGATTAAATACTTTCTAACTTCGATAGGTTGAAAATTAGATAAATAAATTATTTCACCTGTAGTCAATTTTCTTCGTGAGGCTCGAATTGTTTTAAGAATAGATACAGCTCCATCACTTAATTTTTCATAAACATTGGTTAAACAGAAATTCAGTAAATCATCCTTGTTGCTTAATACCTCGGCCGGTGATATTCCCATTTCGACTGTGTTTACAAACCATTTTAAGGCTAACGGATTAAAGTAAAGTTTCTCGCATATTTCAACCAGAGTTTTCTGAGGTAATTTCATTAAAGTTTCGCTATTTCTAATTCTAGCGATTTCTCGTATTAGTTTAGCAGATTCGCTTTCGCTTAATCCATTCAATTTTCTGGGAAACTCTAATTCTCCTAGTCCAATTCTGGAAGTAATTAGAATATTACACTTAACCTGAGCTTTTCGAATAAAATCTCTAACTTGTTCATTATGTATAGTCTCAAGATTATCAATAATTATTAGGGTTTTGAATAAATCTAAATATTCTAAAATCGATTCGAGCTTATCCTTTTTTTCATCAGCTTCTAATGTATCAGCAATCATATCAATTAGTCCTGTATAATCAGTAATTGCGGTATAAATTTCTTCAATTCCTCGTGAGGTTAGCATGCTAGTTTTAGCCGTTGTCCAAATAATTAATTCAAATGGACATTTATCATCTAAATCGACAATATCATATGCGACTTTTAAAGCTAATGCTGTTTTGCCAATACCCCCATCTCCTAAAATAGAAACCACACGGTTTGTTAAAATAAGTTGCTTAACATCATCAGCATCCTTTACCCTTCCAATAAATCCCGTTTCATCAAAATCTGGAACTGGTAAATTGTGAATTACTCTATTAGTTTGACTGGAATAATTAAGAGATGGAAATTTTAATGTCAAAACATAGGATGAATCACTCTCAATTAAATTTCTGGTTTCAATTGTAGCTTTCCAATTAATCGGATCTGTTGGCTTTAAACCTGAGATGAAATCATACACCAAAGCAAAGTCTCCTCCTAAAAGAGGTCGAGTGTGCATAACTCTATTACGAACCGGAATTATAGCTGTAAGTTGGGGATTGCTTGAATCTAAACTCTCTATTATCTGTTTTGATAAAAAGATAGCATTTTTTTGAAGAATGATAAGTATATCTGCAAAATCTAAAAAATCAACCACATCTTCAATATTATTTTTATAGTCAATACCAGGGTTATCTTTATTAAACCTATCGATTGTTCTATTTTCCAACTCCTGATCATGAAAAAATTGAACATCCTGATGGAATGGGGCTATGAATTTCTTTACAAGATTTTTTAAATCTATTTCAATACCATAAATAAAGGCAGCCAGAGTTAATCTTACTTCTGTAATTTTTGCCATTTTATCGATTTAGTCTTAATGTGATATGATTTTTTACATCCATACTCAGTGTCCAACCCCACTTTTGTGTTTAGTAGTGGTTTCAACCGAAACATCTTTCACAAATGGCACAGCAAAACTTCCGAGCAGCATGATGCATCCCGCGAAAACCAAAACATAGATTGCATTTTCATTGAAGAAATATTTCAGAATTAAACCGCTGAACAATCCGCTGATGATTTGCGGAATGACGACCGTGAGATTGAAAAGCCCCATGTAAACTCCCATGCGTTTTGCCGGCAACGAGCCGGAGAGAATCGCATAGGGCATGGAGAGAATCGCCGCCCATGCAAATCCAACACCGAGCATAGAAACCAAAAGCATGTATTGATTGTGGAATACAACTGTAGAAAGATATCCGAGTCCGCCACAAATCAGAGCAACCGCATACACCGTTTTCCTGCTCGACAACCGAATGAGAAACGGAATGATGGTCGAAAAAAGCGCGGCGTACAAACTGTAAGCAGCGAAACAAATGCCCACCCAATTTCCTGCTTCGTTATATGCCGGCGAACTTGAATCACCGACCGGAGTATTCCAATAATGTTGGGCTATTGCGGGAGTTGAGTAAACCCACATTAAGAATAGCGGGAACCACGAAAACAATTGCACTACGGCCAGCTGCTTCATCGTCTTCGGCATATTTCTCAGTAACTGAAAAAAACTTTCGTGATGTGATTTTTCTTCTTCAGAAATATTATTGTATTGCCGGAATTCTTGCGGCGGATATTCATGTGTTCTGAAGACAGTAACCAAAACACTCAGCAGCAAAACAGAACCGCCGATGTAAAATGACCATATCACAGAAGCAGGAACTTCACCTGCAGGCGCACTGTTGCCCGCACCAAATGCAGTGAGAATAAATGGAAGTGCGGAACCAATGACTGCACCGACATTTATCAAAAGACTTTGAACTGAGTAACCCAGGTTTCTTTGCGCTTCAGGTGTCATGTCGGCAACCAGTGCTCTGAAAGGTTGAAACGTTACGTTGAATGATCCATCCATCAAAGCAAGCATCACTGCACCAAAGATGAGTGCGCCCACACTTCCGATTTTTATGATGTACGGCGCATTCGGCATCATGAACATCGCAAGCATCGAGATGACAGCACCGAGCAGAATGAACGGGCGCCTTCTGCCGAGGCGTGTCCATGTTCTGTCGCTTGCGGCGCCGACGAGTGGCTGCACGAGTAAACCCATGGTGGGTGCGACGAGCCAAAAGAGAGAAAGTGATTGCAGGTTTGCTCCGAGCGTTGAAAGAATTCTGCTGGCATTTGCATTCTGAAGTGCGAACCCGAATTGCACTCCGAGAAATCCGAAACTCACATTCCAGATTTGCCAGAAGGTGAGATGCGGTTTTGATTTTCGCTCGGGAATCGGAGTGATCGGCGTGCCCATCACTTCTTCTTTCAGAATTTCATCTGCCATGATTTATGATTGAATTTTTATTTCCTGAAGAAAAATTTTGAATCATTTCACTTTTAAAATGTGGTATTCAAAAGGCCGCAACTTCATCGTTGTTGCTGAAGCGATTCCTTCACCGGAAATCAAGTCCTGCATTTTTTTATTCTGCAATGATGAAGGAAGCTGCGCGACCACTTCACTGTTTTGTGTATTCACAATCACCCACAGCGGATCTTGTCCGAGCAATTTCCGCTCGTAGATCAGCACCGTTTTATTTTCTGAATCGAATTCATCAAGCGTTCCTTTCTTCAGCACATCACTGTGATCATAGAAATTCAGAATGGTGCTGTACCACTGCTGCAACTCAGGATTCGCTGTGAAATCGATTGAATATTTTTCAAACAAATTCATCTTCGTCGGGTAACCGACTTCCTGGCCATTGTACACGAGCGGAGTTCCCGGTATGGTGATCGTGGCGAAGAAAGCCGCTTTCGCTCCGTCACGGTTGATGAATTTCACTTCAGGAACATTGTCCCAACTGTTTTCATCGTGGTTGTCGATGAAACGAAGAGAGCGGAAGTTCGCAGGAAATTTCGCTTTCTCTTTCTGCAGCATGGAATCAACAGTAGCTGTTGTTCGCTTTCCATTCCATACATCTTTCAATGCATGATAAACTGACCAACTATATGTCATGTCGAATCCATCGCTGTACATTGAAGAATCTTCACTTTCGGCCAGCATGATGATCGGGCGATCCTGCCGCAGAATAGAAATCGCCTGTTTCCAGAAATCATCGGGCACCATGTGCGCCGCATCACAACGATAACCATCGATCTTGAAACTGTCAATCCAATATTTCAAATCGTGAATCATTTGCTTTCGCAATTCGATGTTGTCGTAATTCAGATCCGCAACATCAGTCCAGTCTTTCACCGGAGAAATAATTTTTCCAGTGACTGAATCGTGCGTGTACCATTCAGGATGTGAAGTGATCCACGGGTTGTCCCACGCTGTGTGATTCGCCACTTCATCAAGAATGATGTACATGCCTTTCGCATGAATCGAGTCGACCAATTTTTTGAAATCGGCTTTTGTTCCGAAGTCGGGATTTACTTCCGTGTAATTCTGAATCGAGTAAGGCGAGCCGTACGTTCCTTTGTGATTCAGTTTTCCGAGTGGCTGAATCGGCATCAGCCATATCACATTCACTCCGAGTTTTTTTATCCGGTCGAGTTGCGGTATGATGGCATTGAAAGTTCCTTCAGAAGAAAAATTGCGCACGAAGATTTCGTACATCGTGATGTCTTCAATGGGAAGAACACCGGCAGCAACATTTTCTTGTTTTGATTCTTTCTGATTTTGACTTGAGCAGGAAAAAAACAAAAGCGGAATGAGCAATGAAATAAAGAATGGAGTTGGTTTCATTCTGAAGTCAGTTAGCGGCTTGGTTGCTAAAGATGCAAACATTTCCTGAATCATTTTCTCTGAGAAATTCAGGATTAAAAAAAGCAGGGCCGTTTTTCACAATATAATTTTTCTCAATCGAAAAAGCTTAAGAAATCGTTACATGTTCGTTTGTAATAATTGAAACTCCGTTAACAAACTTTCGTTGAGTGCGCAGGTATATTTGCTGCATCGGGAAGAGTTAAAAACACTCTTGACTATCTCACTAAAATTCATTCACAAAAATCGTTTATGAAAAAACGCACACTCCTTATCATTCTGGCGCTTGTGGTTGTTGTAGTTGGAAGCAGTGCATTCCTCATGCGCAAAAAAATTGCAAAGGTGATGGCCGGTGCCGGCAATTCTAAAAATGTTTATGCAAACATTAAAGTGGAAAGCACGACCATGCCGGCGATATATCATGAACTCATTGACAAATCAAGTCCTTTTACACTCTACGGACGCAATGATGAGATCGTACCGCTGATCGAAAAGATGTATGCAAAAGATCCGAATAATCTGCAGTTGAAATTTACTCTCGGCCTGCAAAATATTTACCGCGGAACCACGCAGCAGGGCATTGATCTTCTTGAGCAGCTCGAGAAAGATCCGAAGTTCATGGACAATCCCAATTTCAAAAAACCAAATGACAAGGGTTGGTCAAAAATTGATTCACTGGAGAGTTTTCTGGCTGTCGGTTATCTGCGATTGGGAGAGCAGCAAAACTGCATTAACAATCACAATGATCAATCGTGTGTGTTTCCCATTTCAGGAGCCGGCGTGCACACGATAAAAGAGCCCGCAAAAGAAGCGATTGACCGGTATGTAAAAATTCTTCAAGATAAACCAAAAGATTATTTGTCGATGTGGTTACTGAACGTGGCTTGTCAGGCGTATGGTTCTGTTCCGCCTAATGTGCCTCCGCAATACATCATTCCTGCTTCGCGCTTTGTAAGTGAATGGAATTGTCCGAAGTTCCATGACATTGCGATGGATCTCGGAATTGAAAACACCGGACTTGCCGGTGGTGTTTGCGCTGATGATTTTGACAATGATGGATACATTGATATCATCAGCTCCAGTACCGGACTGCGTGACAACGTAAAATATTTTCACAACAATGCTGACGGAACTTTCAGTGATTGGACGCAGAAAGCGGGATTGATCGGCGAATGCGAAGGACTTAACATTGTGCAGGCCGATTACAACAATGATGGCTATATGGATTTTTTCATTCCGCGAGGCGGTTGGAAATACGAGGCAGGTCATCTTCCTCCATCGCTGATGAGAAATAATGGAGACGGAACTTTCACCGATGTAACGATCCAGGCAGGCCTCATGGATGAAAATCCCACGCAAGTGGCCGAGTGGGCGGACATCGATCATGATGGAGATCTCGATTTATTTCTTGGCCATGAGATGGGATACCCAAGCCGTCTGTATCGCAACAACGGCGACGGAACTTTCACTGACATTTCAAAACAATCGGGTTTGAACTTCACTGGTTATGTTAAAGGTGCAAGCTGGGGTGATTATAATAATGACGGCTATCCTGATTTGTACGTTTCAAATTTTCAGAGGCACGGTGTGCTCTATAAAAATCTTGGTCCTGATAAAAATGGAATGGTTCACTTCAAAGATGTGACGAAGGAAGCCGGTGTTCCTGCAAACCCTTCTAACTTTCCATGCTGGTGGTTTGATTACAACAATGATGGTTGGCAGGATCTTTATGTTTCGGCTTACCAGCCGGGATACACAATCAACTCTTGCCGCGAATACATGGGACTGCCAATGGATTCAACATTATTCCCTTGCCTCTACAGAAATAACGGCGATGGCACATTTACCAATGTTGCAAAGCAGGCTCATATCGACTATGAAACCTTTACGATGGGTTGCAACTACGGCGATCTCGATAACGACGGCTATCTTGATTTCTATCTCGGCATCGGTGCCCCGGATTACAAAGCTATTTTCCCGAAAAGAATGTTTCACAATCACGATGGACAATACTTTGAAGATTGTTCTATATCAGGCGGATTCAGTCAGCTCCAGAAAGGACATGCCATTGCATTTTGCGACTTCAATTATGATGGAGCACAGGACGTGTATGCTGATTACGGTGCGTTCTACTATGGCGATGTATACGGAAATGCGCTCTATGAAAATCCGGGCTTCGGAAATAATTGGGTGAATGTGAAATTTGAAGGAGTGAAGACAAATAAATTCGGAGTGGGCAATAGAGTGAAACTTACATTCAATGACGGCGGAAAAGAACGCTCCACTTATTTCGAGATCAGCAAAGGAGCAAGCTTCGGAGGAAATCCGATTCGATTGCAAGCGGGTGTTGGCAAGGCAACTGTGATTGATGAAATGGAAGTGACGTGGGAAGCAACGGGACAAAAACAAGTGTTCAAAAACGTAGCAGTCAATAAAGTTTATCTCGACAAAGAAGACGTGAATGATCTCTCCATTATTCCGGTTCACTCATTTCAATATCAAACAATGGAACGCAGAATGGCAGCCGGCGACACCACAGGAATGTCCAACATGCATCACATGAACATGAAGATGTAAAAGAGATTAGGTTAGAATCGTTGAAAGTAAAGAGCTTTGCGGCGAATCAGCGAAGCTCTTTTGTTTTTGTAATCCTGCTTAAAATCCGAATGATTGCTCGTGATTTTATTGATTGATAGAAAATCATTCTATCTTACACACAAACGCTTTCCAAATGCATTTACAATCGGCGCTTCGCTTCGTCAAGTGCATCTTTATCCTGATCATCTTCCCAGTGAGTTTTTCATCAGCGCAAAACTTCGTTGCAACTTATGCAGGCACCGGAGCTAACAGTTTCGCTGATGGTGACACTTCAATTTGTGCTTTCAAGGGCCCATTTGGAATGTGCATCGATCTTCAGGGAAATCTTTACATCGCTGACAACAGTAATCACCGCATCCGGAAAATTTCTATCGACGGATCAGTGACCACTCTTGCAGGAACGGGCATAGCAGGGTACATGGATGGCCCGGGAGCAACTGCGCAATTCAATGCGCCATCCGATTTGTGCGCCGATGCTGATGGAAATATCTACGTCTCCGATTTTCAAAATCAATACATCAGAAAAATTACACCTGATGGAACAGTGAGTACGATTGCCGGAAGTGGAATCGCCGGTTATCTCGATGGAACATCAGACGTGGCTGAATTCAATTATCCTAGAGGAATTTGTATTGATGAACAAGGAAATCTCTTTATTGCCGATAGTTGGAATCATCGCATCCGGAAAATTGATGTGAACGGAAATGTCACCACACTTGCCGGCGGTGGCGACACCATCGGAGTGCAAAGCCAGGGAAATTACAGAGATGCGAATGATACATCAGCACGATTCAATGTGCCATGCGGAATGAGCATCGATGCCGATGGAAATCTTTACGTTGCGGATGCCTACAATCATCGCATTCGAAAAGTGACTCCCGAAGGCGTCGTTACTACAGTGGCCGGCACGGGTGATATTGGTTCTTCTGCCGGAGGATTTGAAGATGGTTCACTCGATGTTGCGCGTTTCAACACACCGACGGAAGTTTACATTGATCAATCAGTAAATCTTTTCGTCGGAGACTCCTACAACAATCGCATCCGTCTTGTCGCGAATAATGAAGTGAGTACAGTCGCCGGAAATGGTCTTTCAGGTTTTGTGAATGGTCCGGACTCTTTAGCTGAATTCAAAACTCCGCGCGGCGTTGTTGAAGACGCAGCAGAAAATCATCTGTTCATTTGCGACAACGGAAATCATGTGATTCGAAAAATTACATTCGGAATTACTACAGGAATGGAAAGTGAATATTTAGCTAAGTCGTTTTCTGTTTTCCCAAATCCGGTGAGTAAATGTGTTTTTGTTTCGTTGCCGAGCAACGTTGACAAGGTTATCATCACGGATATTCTGGGGAAAGAAATTCTTTCACAAACAATTCCTAAGAATCAGACTTCTCTCCATCTCAATTTAGAATCACTGACAAATGGATGCTATTGCCTCATGATTTCCCATAACCGAAGCTTGTATTCTTCGAAACTCATGATTATTCATTGAGTGCAAAAAAGAATCATCAATTCTGAAATGAAGCACCTCCTTCGAACATGTTTTTCAGCCGGCTTAATATCTTTATTCTTATTCAGAAATAATTGCTTTGCCCAGGCGGATGAAGATGTAAAATTTGATAAACTCAATATCAACAATGGACTTAGCACAAACGCGGTGTCGAGTATTTATGAAGATCATCATGGATTCATGTGGTTTAACACAGATCATGGGCTGATCAGGTATGATGGAATCAACTATGTCTCCTTTCCCTCCATCGAAGGAGATTCGACGACCGTGGTCTCCTATGGTGCAGTGAGCTTTTTCGAAGACAAGCACGGAACGCTTTGGCTGGGAGCTACATCAGGGTTGTATGGATTCAATGAAGAAGATGCAACGTTCACCTATTTCAAAAACAAAAACTTCGCTGAGAATTCCAGAAGAAATGAAGCCATCAACCGCATATTTAGCATTGCGGCTATTGATGATTCCTCACTGTGGATAGGTGCCTGGGGAGGGCTTTCCGAATTCAATTACCGCACTCATGAATTTACTACCCTTCGTCATGATTCGACAGACAATTCTCTTACGGCCAATGAAATCACTTCTTTGGCTGTAGACAAGAAGTCGAATCTCTGGATTGCAACCAGCGGCGGAATTGACGTTTATCATCCAACAACAAAAACATTCACTCATGTTTTTTCTGACGACGAAGTACCCGTAAGGATTGTGGCTACATTCATGCTTATTGATGAGAATAACATTTTGTGGTACACTGGTTATCCGGGAAAAAGCACGGGCATCGGTGCAATTGATGTATCGGCCATGAAGCCATTGAACCTGGAGTTTCCTGCACTTAAAGATCGCCCCTGTGTTTATATCGGGAACGATCTTGCCGGCAATATATGGACCAGCTGGCAGAATGATTTCAAGTCTGCTGATCACGTTGAAAATGGCCTTGCGCGGATCAACAAGAAGACAGGCGAGATCACAATTTTTACCAGCAATCCGGCCGATAATTTCTCTTTGGGATCAGACATCGTAACGAGTTTGTTCTGCGATCACACCGGCGCCATGTGGATTTCCAACCTAAATGGAATATCCATCTATAATCCGGGCAAATATCAATTTACCACGATTCTGCCGGACACAGGCAAAAAAGAAAATTTGAAAAACCAGATTGGTGAAATGATCTTCGATCAGCAAGGACTGCTTTGGATTAACACCAACTATTCTCAACTGTGCCGATACAATCCCATTTCAGGAAAGTCGGATTTTTTTCCTCTGCTGAACCAATCGAATGAAGTATATGAGCGGTGGATGTTTCCCTATTCGCCCAACGAAATTCTCATGGAGACCAATGCCTATCAGTGGACAGTCATCAATACTCAAACTTTAGAACAAAAAGCAGAGCCCGTGTTGCAAAAGTCTGTTAATGCATATTTGAATTCTCATGCACTCCTCTACGGAAGTCCTGCCTATGCTTCCGGTAAGTTGTGGTTCAATCCCGGTAAGGGTGGCCTTCTGACCTACGATTGCAGCTCTCATAAAATCGACTCAGACGCATTTTCATTACCGCAAGATTGGTTTGTTTATAACCCGATTAAGACAAGGGACGGGAAAACGTGGGCAATTCGTCATCTTTCAACAAAGCAATCCAAGCGAATTCCTTCCGCTTTGATAATGCTGGATGAAAAATCTGACAGCTTCAAGTTGTTTGAAAAAAGCCCGCCGGAAAATATTTACCTCAGCAGAATGAGCCAATGCATTGCTGAGGACAAAAAAGGAAATCTTTGGATTTTAGCTGATCTCGCTCTATGGAGGTTCAGCCCCGTAACCAAAGAGTTCAGAAAATTCGGCGAGAAAGATGGAATGCCCAATGCCATTTTCGCCAGCATCATAGCTGATAAGGAAGGAAACATCTGGATCAGTTCTGAGCGATGTATCACGCGGGTGAACGCTGAAACTCTCGAGATCACAAATTACTTTCCTGAAGATGGTTTGCTCAACTCGCAGTTCAACAATTCATCAGCGGCAATTGCTGCGGATGGAAGACTCTATTTCGGAAGTAATAATGGAATTACTGCATTTTATCCTGAGCGCCTTGAGAAAAATCCGAATATTCCGCCAGTTGTCATCACTTCATTTTCCGTTTATGATTCATTGTTCGCCCCGAAAACAGTTTGGAATGACCGCACAATCACATTACCGTACAATCAAAACACCATCAGCTTTCAATTTGCAGCGCTCGATTACCGCAATCCGAAGAAGAATCAATATGCCTATTATCTGGAAGGCCTCGAGAAACGCTGGAATTTCAACAGCACCAATCACAGTGCAACCTACAATAGGCTTTCGCCCGGTACCTATGTGTTTCATGTAAAAGGAAGCAATAATGATGGTGTATGGAATGAAACTGGTGCGACTCTGAACATTCTTATCACACCGCCCTTTTGGAGAACAAATATTTTTTACGCGCTGTGTGCATTGCTTTTCAGTGCCTCAGTTTATGCCTTTATCCGCTATCGAACGTCTACACTTCGAAAACAAAAAGTTATTCTTGAAAACACTGTGGCAAGTCGTACAGCAGAGTTAAGAAAAGAAAAAGAATTCGCCGAACAACAGAAGCAACGCGCCGAAGAAAGTGAAAGAGCGAAACAGCAGTTTCTCGCAAACATGAGTCATGAAATCCGTACGCCGATGAATGCTGTGATGGGAATGACCAGCCTCCTGCTCAATAATAATCCAAGAGGAGATCAGCAGAATTACCTCAACGGAATTCACAAATCATCAGAATCACTGCTCTTTATCATCAATGATGTGCTTGATCTCTCAAAAATCGAAGCCAGCAAAATGGAATTGGAAGAAATTGATTTCTCCATTCGTGATATTCTGAATCAGGTTTATCAAACATTAAACTTTAAAGCGGAAGAAAAAGGAATTCGGTTGATCACAACGGTTGCTAACGATGTACCTGATGTATTAGCGGGCGACCCGATTCGATTGTATCAGGTGCTCATGAATCTTACCGGAAATGGTTTGAAGTTTACAGAGCGAGGAAGTGTCTCGATTGAGGTCACCAGCCTATCAAAAGCGCACGATGTCGCACAGCTTGTGTTTCAGGTAATTGACTCCGGCATTGGTATTCCTGCAGAGAAACTTACATCAATTTTCGAATCATTCACGCAGGTAAATACAAGTGACACTCGCAAATATGGGGGAACAGGCTTGGGTCTTTCAATCAGCAAGCATTTGATTGAACTGATGGGAGGCAATCTCAATGTAGAGAGTGAACAAAACAGCGGCACCACTTTTTCCTTCATGATCAATTTCAAAATAGGAAACGCTGAAGTCTTGAAGCAGCGCTTACGTTCAGAATCAGATCTTGACGGCTCCTCATTGAATGGGTTGCGGATTCTCCTCGCAGATGACAATGAGTACAACCGCGTGGTGGCGCGGGATACATTGAAGGCTAAAGCAGATGTGATCATTGACGAAGCAGTGAATGGCCTCGAAGCAATCGAATTGACTAAGAAAAATGATTATGATGTTATTCTCATGGATGGACAAATGCCGGAGATAAATGGCTTTGATGCAGCTCGTGAAATTCAAAATCCAAAATCAGCCGTTCGCAATCATCACGTGCCCATCATCGGATTTACAGCCAGTGTGCTTAGAGAAGATTTGAGTCGTTTTCGGGATGCAGGAATGAAATGGTATGTGTCGAAACCATTCAAACCTTCGCAACTCATCAACACGATCGCAGAAGCAACAGGAAGAAAAGAAACACGCACTTCTTCGTCATCGAAAAAAATTTCAGACAACCGGCTTCAAAATTCAAATTCAGCTGATTTTACTTTTCTGCGATCTTTCACTGAGGGCAACGAGGCGATGATGAAAAAATATATTGCCTTGTTCATCGAAGCGATACCCCCATTCAGAGAAAAGATTGAACAAGCGCTAGCGGAAGACAGCTGGCAAGAAGTTGCTAAACAGATTCATGCTCTCAAGCCCAAACTGATCATGATGGGATTAAAGGAAAGTGAACAGCTTGCAGCAGAAATTGAAATGGAATGGCGCGAAAACAATACATCAGAAAAAATTCACGGTAAACTTATCAGGCTTCTCGATCAACTCGATAATGCCATTGTGAAACTCAACCAATGAATTCATTTGTCCGGGAATTTCTTTAAACCTTCTTTTTCCGTCGCTTGTTCTTGCCGTAACTTTGCAAACTTTTCATGGCAAGAAATTCCTCTTCGAAAGCTCCTTCCCTTGCAGAAGAAAAAGCCATTCCTGAAATCGCCGACCAGGAAACGGAATTTTTGGAAGTTTTTGGCGCGCGCGTTCACAATCTCAAAAACATCGATGTAAAAATTCCGCGAAACAAATTCGTGGTGATTACCGGCATCAGCGGCAGCGGAAAATCATCTCTCGCGTTCGACACGATTTATTCCGAAGGCCAACGCCGTTATATGGAAAGCATGAGCTCGTATGCGCGCCAATTCGTCGGCGACTTTGAGCGGCCTGATGTCGACAAGATCACAGGTTTGAGTCCGGTGATTTCCATAGAGCAGAAGACAGTCAACAAAAATCCGCGCTCCACCGTCGGCACCATCACAGAGATTTATGACTTCATGCGATTGCTGTATGCGCGAACAGCGGAAGCCTATTCGTATGAAAGCGGTGAGAGGATGGTTCGTTACACAGAAGATCAGATCTTCGATCACATCAAAGAAAATTTCAAGGATGAAAAAATTGCACTGCTTGCTCCGCTGGTGAGAGGAAGAAAAGGGCATTACCGGGAATTGTTCGAGCAGGTGCGCAAGCAAGGTTATTTGAAGGTGCGCGTAGACGGACATGTGAAGGAGCTGAAGGAGAAGATGCAGGTGGATCGCTACAGCATTCACGACATCGAATTGATTGTTGATCGCATCGAAGTGAATGAAAAATCAAATGAGCGTTTGAAGAAATCATTGCAGCTCGCTCTGAAAATGGGAAAGGGTTTGGTGATGATCATGATTGCAGACGAGCCGGAGAAAGTCTACAACTTCAGCAAACAGTTGATGGATCCCACGTCGGGAATTTCTTATGAAGAACCATCGCCGAATACATTTTCATTCAATTCTCCCTATGGAGCATGCCCGCACTGCAAGGGATTGGGATTTGTTTATGAAGTGAAAAAAGAAGTCATCATTCCTGATGATTCGAAAAGCATTAACGATGGAGGCATACTTCCGCTCGGCGAAGTGAGGGAGAATTTCATTTATAACCAGATTCGTTCACTCGCGAATAAATACAAATTCACGCTGGCCACTCCGATCAAAAAAATTCCGAAGGAAGCGCTCAACCTCATTCTTTACGGCTCGAAAGAAGAGAAGGTTGACATCGCGATGAACTTCGATGAAGACGAAAATTTTAATTACTACACCACCTTCGAAGGAATCATCCCGATGATCTATCGCTGGTACCGCGATACATCATCAGACAATTTGCGCAGATGGGCTGAAGAATACATGGAAGCCATCACGTGTCCCGAATGCAATGGAGCACGACTGAAAAAAGAGTCACTGTTCTTCAAGTTGAATGAAAAGAACATCGCCGAATTAGCGGAAATGAGCATTGCCGAACTCAGAGATTGGTTTGACGATGTAGAAAATCATCTCAGTGAAAAGCAAGTAATGATTGGAAAAGAAGTGCTGAAAGAAATTCGTGCGCGCATTGGATTTTTGATGGATGTCGGTTTGGAATATCTCACGCTCAATCGCCCCTCGCGGTCACTTTCAGGAGGAGAATCGCAGCGCATTCGGTTAGCCACACAAATCGGTTCACAGCTTGTTGGCATCACTTACATTCTTGATGAACCGAGCATCGGACTTCATCAAAGAGATAATCAGCGGTTGATCGGTGCATTGAAAGAACTCACGGATGTCGGCAATTCTGTTTTAGTTGTTGAGCATGATAAAGAAATCATGCTCGCTGCTGATCACATCATTGACCTTGGTCCCGGCGCCGGTGAGCATGGAGGAAATGTTGTATCAGAAATTTCTCCGCAACATTTGAATGGAGAAACTTCACTCACGATTGATTTTTTAACCGGAAGAAGAGCGATTACTATTCCGAAAGAAAGAAGAAAAGGAAATCATCAATTCATTGAATTGAACGGCTGCACTGGTCACAACTTGAAAAATCTCGACGTAAAATTTCCGCTCGGAAAACTGATCTGCATCACCGGTGTTTCCGGCAGCGGAAAATCTTCGCTGATCACCGAAACACTTTACCCCATCCTCAATCAATATTTTTATTCATCAAGAAAAAAAGCATTGCCATACAAATCGGTTGATGGGTTGAAGCAACTCGATAAAGTAATCGAGATTGATCAGTCACCGATCGGAAGAACACCACGAAGCAATCCTGCTACTTACATTTCCGTCTTCACTGACATCAGAGATTTGTTTGCACAACTTCCCGAATCAAAAATTCGCGGATACAAACAGGGAAGATTTTCTTTCAACGTAAAAGGCGGACGGTGCGAAGTGTGCCAGGGCGGTGGAATGAAATTGATCGAGATGAATTTCCTTCCCGATGTTTATGTAGAATGCGAAACATGTTTGGGCAAACGCTACAACCGTGAAACACTTGAAGTTCGATACAGAGGAAAATCAATCAGTGATGTGTTGGAGATGACGGTGGATGAAGCCGTCTCGTTCTTCGAGAACATGCCGAAAATTCATCGCAAGATTAAAACGATGCAGGACGTCGGTCTCGGTTACATCCGTCTCGGGCAACAAGCAACAACACTCAGTGGCGGCGAAGCGCAGCGTGTAAAACTCTCTACGGAGCTTTCGAAGAAAGACACCGGCAAAACATTTTACATCCTCGATGAACCGACAACAGGATTACACTTCGAAGACATCCGCGTGCTGATGGAAGTTCTGAACAAACTTGTCGACCGCGGCAATACAGTTCTCATCATCGAACATAACATGGATGTCATCAAACTCGCTGATCACATCATCGACCTTGGCCCTGAAGGAGGCAATGGTGGCGGATACATTGTTGCTGATGGGACGCCGGAAGAAGTGGCCCTGAATGAAAAAAGCTTTACCGGGAAATTTTTGAAGACGGAATTGAAATAACTGTCCTCACAGCATTCTATTGCAAATGATTCCGGAAATAATTTTCATTATCTTTCGGAAAACAATTTCCTCATGAACTTCATCTACTTCATTCTCGTCGGCGCCATTGCCGGATGGTTGGCCGGAAAAATCATGAAAGGTTCCGGTTTTGGTTTACTGGGAAACATCGTGATCGGAATCATCGGCGGAGTAGTTGGCGGTTGGTTATTCAGCTTTGTCGGATTGAGCAGTACAGGCGGACTCATCGGCTCCATCATCGTGGCTCTTGTAGGTGCCATCGTCCTGATCTGGATTGTCGGAATGCTGGCAGGAAAAAAGAGTTAATGGTTGAAGTTCATCGGATGAATTAATTCATCCGATGAATTTTGTTTCTGCTTTATTGAACAACAAGTTTCTTCATCCCGAGCAGCTGATTTTGATCATTGCAGATTTGCACAAGATAAATTCCTTTCGCAAAAACTGATGCGTCAAAGCCGAATTCAGTTCCGGAGAAATTCTTTTCTGTAAAAACGATTCTTCCTTCCGCATCCCTGATCGTAATTATTCCACTTTCGACTGAATGAAAATCTATGATGGTTTTTCCTCCGGAAGGATTAGGATAAATATCGATGAAGAAGGATCCGGCACTATTCAATCCCAATGGATATACTTCTATTGAATTGGAAGCGGCCGTGCATCCATAATTGGAAGTGACTACCACATAATAGCTCCCCGCGTAATTCGGAACATAAAATTTGCTCGTCGCGCCGGGAATCATAGTACCATTGTAATACCATTGATTTCCGTAGGGCGAGCTTGAGAAAAGCGTGTCATTCGTAAATGTGATAACCGGTGCAGGTGATGGATGTGAATCAACGCCATGCTGAATCTGATTACTGGTTCCGCATGAATTTTCAGCATAAACTTTAATCAAGCCAGCGCCTGATCCCATTAAAACGTATATAGCCGTATCGCCCTGGCCGGAGAGAATCGTGAAGCTGTTCGAGACTGTCCATTGATATGAATCTGAGTTTGCCGTGCCGTTAATGTAAAATAGCGCAGTATCGCCGCTGCAAAAAACAGTGTCGCCAAAAATTTCAACAGGAGTAACGGCAGAGGGACTTATGGTTATGCTATCGGTAGAAGTACTGCCTTGACCACAGGCATTGTTGGATACTGTCACACTCAAATAGCCGGAAGTATTTCCAAAATGGATTTTTACATCTGTGGTTCCCTGACCCGAAATGACAACAGCGTCATTTGGAACTGACCATTGATATGAATCAGCAAACTGAGCCAACTGCGTAGTGAATTCAACAGTGTCATCGGAGCAAACTGTTGAAGGACCGAGGATAAGTCCTGCCTGAGGTAACTGGCTCACAAAAACATTTGTCGAAGCAGCTCCTCCTGTACTGCACTCACCGCCGCTTGGAGTTACCGTTACCGCGCCCGACATTACACCGAATTGAATCAAAACAGACGTATCACCCTGACCTGATAGAATCGTTGCATCATCAGGAGCTGTCCATTCATAGGTGTCAGCACCAGGAACGGAGAAGATGCTGTACACCTGTTGTTGGTTGCTGCATACACTTGTTTCTCCTGAAATTGTGCCTGCCTGGAGTAAACTTCCAACCTCAACGCCGAGTGAAACAGAACCACCTGCGCCGCAAGTAGAACTCACCGAAGTTACCGTTACGATTCCTCCAACTGAATCATTGAATTGAATCACGGCGGTAGTATCACCTTGACCCGAGATGAGTGTAGCTCCCGGTGGAATGCTCCACAAGTAAGCATCAGCATTGGGTACTGGTGAAACTGTATATACAGCCTGAGATCCGAAACAAACTACCGTATCGCCCGAAAGCGTGTCAGGAGCTTCGGGAAGCTGGCATTCGTAATTTTTCTTGTAAATATTTCCATCACCATCAGCTGTGTAACCGAGAGATGAATCAGAAAAGTAAATCGAGTACAATCCATTGTCACCCACTGATTCAGAATTCCAGCTATTTCCAAAATCATCCGTGCTCACCAAATCATTAGCTGCAGAGGTCATGATGATGCTTGATGAGGAACGTACAGCGGCTGCTCTGAATTGAGAAGCCGTATTACTTCCGGTATAGATCAGATTCCAATTTGATCCGCCATCAGTGGATTTGAAAATTTTTTCCTGATTTCCTCCCGCATAAATTGTATCAGCATCAATAACAGCCAGCGCAAGAAGCCCGACAGAAGAATTGCTGTAGACCTGGGTCCAAGTGCTGCCTCCGTCAATCGTTTTAAAAATGTATCCGTTGGTGTAGTCGGCAGCGCTGCAAGTAGCATATCCAGTATTAACGTCCACCATCTGAAGCTGTATCACATCAGAATTCTGGATGCCTAATCCATGGGTCGTCCATCCGCTTCCGCCGTTAATTGTTTTAAGAATAGTTCCTGATCTGCCTGCAAGAAAGCCAATTTGGGAGTTTGGAAAATCAACCGCACGGAAATACTGACCGGAGTTGCTGTAAATAAGCGACCAGGTGCTGCCTCCGTTGCTCGTTTTCAAAAACAATCCTGAAGCGCCGCAGGCGAACCCATTATTTGCATCAAGAAAAAAAACGGAGCGCAGCAGCACCGAAACTCCGGAATTCTGGATTGACCAGGTAAGTCCCCCATCCGTTGACTTTGCTATCATGCCGTTCTCGCCGACAGCGTAACCAGTATCCGTTCCTGCGAAATACATTCCCCGAATGGTGCCGAAGAAAGCATTTCCGGTTTGAATCCACTGAGCATTTGAATAATGAGAAATTAAGAAGAAAATGAGTACGAGGTAATTTTTCATAATCACAATTTAAAATGGCAAATATTTAATAATAAGACAGCCAAATCCATTTTACGATAAACCCTTTTCATTATAATGAAGATTCTTTGGCACGTCCAAAGGTACTACAAGAGAAATATTTCGAAACTTGCAACGCGAATTCGTAGTGAATGTTCCGCTTATTTTTTGCTCTTCCCATCGATATTGATTTTAAGCAAAGAATCATTCGCGCTTTCCACAATAAAAAATCTCATTGCATCCGATTTACTCCGGAAGAAAATCTGCACATTACGATTCATTTTCTCGGAAGTACTGAAGAAAGAAAACTCGAAGAGATTTTTTCCAAAGCATCTGCGATTGCGGCAAATTTTCCCTCTTTTGAATTGAAGTTCGAAAATTTCAGGCTCATTTCGAAAGAAAAAAAGCCCCTGATGATCTGGGCACAGTTCGAAGAGAATCCTGCGTTTGAAAAATTGAGTTTTCAACTTCGTGAAGCATTTCCGACCGGGGAAAAACGCAAACCGAATCCCCATGCTACTATTGCCCGAATCAAACAGCTAAAACGATTGCCGTTTGAACTTCCTGCGGCAAAACCATTTTCATTCATTGCAGATCGGCTGGAATTATGGGAATCAAAACTTAACAGTGAAGGATCAAAATATTTCCTGCTGAAGAACTGGAATCTGAAACGATAATTGTCTTCACGTAATTTTTTCTTCAACTTTGAAGCTGAATCTGTAAACAATAAACTAAAGCCATGTACACTATCAAACAACGAATCGCAAGTGAATTGGAAGAAATTCAATCTTCAGGCCTTTATAAAAATGAGAGGATCATAACTTCAGAGCAGGGAGCTGAAATTTCTGTCGGCGGAAAAACTGTTTTGAATTTCTGCGCAAATAATTATCTGGGATTGAGCTCACATCCGAAAGTAATTGAAGCAGCCAAGAAAGCGATCGATACCCACGGCTATGGCATGTCAAGTGTTCGTTTCATCTGCGGCACGCAGGATATTCATAAAGCTCTCGAGAAAAAAATTTCTGATTTTCTTGGAATGGAAGACACAATCCTTTATGTCGCAGCATTCGACGCAAACGGAGGTGTATTCGAGCCACTGTTCGGCGAGCAAGATGCATTGATCAGCGATGAACTGAATCACGCTTCCATTATCGACGGCATTCGCTTGTGCAAAGCGCAACGCTTTCGTTACAAGCATAATGACATGAGTGATCTTGAAGAGCAACTTAAATCCTCACAAAGCGCGCGCAGTAGAATCATCATTACTGATGGTGTGTTCTCCATGGATGGAACGATTGCGAAGCTGGATGAAATTGTTTTTCTCGCTCAAAAATACAATGCCCTCATTATGGTTGATGACAGCCATGCGAGCGGATTCATGGGGAAAACCGGACGCGGCACGCATGAATTCAGAAATGTGATGGGAAAGATTGACATCATCACTTCCACTCTCGGAAAAGCATTGGGTGGCGCTTGCGGCGGATTCACCTCAGGAAGAAAAGAAATCATTGATCTGCTTCGTCAACGATCGCGCCCGTATCTGTTTTCCAATTCTGTTCCACCACCGATTGTTGGTGCAGCGATTGCCGTGTTCGACATGCTGAGTGAAACAACAGCGTTGCGCGACAAGCTCGAATCAAATACAAAATATTTCAGAGCTAAAATGATTGATGCAGGATTCGACATTAAGCCCGGTGAGCATCCGATTATTCCCATCATGCTCTATGACGCAGTCGTCGCACAGAAAATGGCAGCGGCCCTGCTTGATGAAGGAATTTACGTGATCGGATTTTTCTATCCTGTGGTTGCTAAGGATCAGGCGCGCATCCGTGTGCAGATTTCTGCGGCGCATGAGCAAAAACATCTTGACAAGGCGATTGCAGCATTCATGAAAGTGGGGAAAGAATTAGGCGTTCTGAAAAAAGCATCGGCTCACTGACCGATGAATTGCTTGTAAGATGCAGCATCGAGCAGCTCACTCAATTCATAAGCATTCTCTACTGAAATTTTCACCATCCATCCTTCACCGTACGGATCTTTGTTCACAAGCTCCGGCTTGTCGTTGAGATTAGGATTGATCTCGAGAATTTTCCCGGACACAGGAAGAAGCAAATCAGAAACGGTTTTCACCGCCTCCACAGTTCCGAACACGGCTTCTTTTTTCAATGACTGATTGAGCGTGGGAATATCAACGTAAACAATATCGCCCAATTCACTCTGAGCAAAATCGGTGATCCCGACAAATGCATTGCTGCCATCAACGCGAATCCACTCGTGATCTTTGGTGTATTTAAGATTTTCAGGAAAATTCATTTTGAAAAATTTTGCCAAAAGTAACGGAAAAAGTTGCCGGAGAAAATGATCAATTACTTTGTTGCTCTCCGGAAGAAATTTCCTCCTGAATTTTTTTCTTCGGAAGAATAAATCGCAGGAGCACCATCAGAATTAACCCTACACCAACTCCGAGAAGAATTCCGGCAGCATAATTTCTATCAATCAGTCCGAATAAAATTCCGATCAGCACACAAACAAGGAAAGAGAAAAACGGAATTCGATTTTTCATTCTTCACAAAGATAAAGCTGATTACAATCTGATACGGCAACAAAAACAAAATCTGACTCTGTTTTGGTTCAAGCCATTTCTTGAATTTTGTCTCGCTTAAAACCTGAACCCAAAACTGTCATGAAACTTTCCATTTATCAGGCCGATGCTTTCACCGAACAAATTTTCGGTGGCAACCCGGCCGCTGTTGTTCCGCTCCAACAATGGTTACCCGATACGCTAATGCAAAACATCGCTGCAGAAAACAATCTTTCTGAAACGGCTTTCATGGTTCCGGATAAAAATGATTTCGAACTGCGATGGTTCACGCCAGCTGTTGAAGTGGACTTGTGCGGACACGCAACGCTCGCTGCTGCTCACATCTTATTCAGCGAGTTGAATTATTCTCAACCCGAAATTCAATTCAAGACCAAGAGCGGAATTCTCACCGTGAGAAAAGACGCAGAATGGCTTGCTATGAATTTCCCGGCGGATTTCACGGAGAAAATTGAAATCAGTTCCCTCTTCTCTGAATCACTCGGCGCGAAGCCGGTGGAAGTTTGCAAAGGTCGCCTTGATTTTCTCGCAACATTCTCATCACAGAGTGAAATAATGGCGCTGGATCCTGATTTCACGCTCATGAAAAAACTCGGCAAGCGCGGCGTGATTGCAACCGCAAAAGGAAGTGATGTAGATTTTGTTTCAAGATATTTTGCTCCGAATGCCGGCGTCAATGAAGATCCGGTGACAGGTTCGGCACACTGTGTTCTTGTTCCGTATTGGAGTAATTTGATGAAGAAAAATGAATTCATTGCGCGACAAGATTCACAACGCGGCGGATTTTTGAAATGCAAACTCATCGGTGAACGAGTTGAGATGAGCGGTAAAGCAGCAACATATTTGAGAGGAGAAATTGCAGTCGGATAGAAACCTGGCGCAATCACTTTCACTATTCACTACTTTTGATACACTATGAAAGTCGCCGTCATTCGTAAAGAACATTTCAATGCTGCGCATCGCCTTTACCGAAAGGACTGGAGCGATGAAAAGAACCGTGAAGTGTTCGGGCTTTGCAGCAACCCCAATTATCACGGGCACAATTATTATCTGGAAGTGAACGTGAGCGGCGACATCGATCCTGAAACCGGCTATGTGATCGATCTGAAAATTCTTAAAGACATTATTCACAAAGAAGTGCTCGACAAATTCGATCACAGGAATTTGAATGAAGACACTGCGGAATTTCGCGACCTCAATCCGACTGCTGAGAATATCGCTGTTGTCATTTATGAAAAGATTCGCGCAAAGCTGGATTCGAAATATGAAATCAAAGTCCGGCTGAGCGAAACGGAGAAGAACATCGTTGAATACCCTGCATGAAATTCTGGATCCGGGAATCGCTGTATTTTCGATTTAAGGTTTAAATGAAGTCATCATGAAAACTCTCCTCTTCATTTCACTCTCATTTTTTTCAATCAAAGCGAATGCACAAACAATTGATGCACGTGCTTCCTCCATTGCTGATTCGGTGATCGTGATGATTGGCGGTAAACAAAATTGGGATAACACACGTTATCTGCATTGGAATTATTTCGGCAGACGAATTCTATGGTGGGATAAATGGAATGGCAATGTGCGCATTGAAATCCCTGCGAAGAAACTTGTTCTTCTCTCCAACATCAACACCAAAACCGGAAAAGCATTTCGCAATGGAGTCGAGATTACACAGGCGGACAGCGTTGCATATTTCAATGACAGAGCGTACAAGATTTTGATCAACGACAGTTATTGGCTTGCCATGCCATTCAAGCTGAAAGATCCCGGAGTGAATCTCACTTATATGGGTACAGTAAAAGATTCATCAAACAACGATTGCTTCCTGCTGAAACTTACTTTTAACAATGTGGGCGTGACACCGCAAAACATGTATCATGTTTGGGTGAACAAGAAAAATTACATGATCACGCAGTGGGCTTACTATGAAAAATCATCCGACGATACTGCATCGATCATTAATCCATGGAATACTTTTCAGAAATACGGCAACATTATGCTGAGCGGCGACCGCGGGAAATCCATGGGTCAGATCACGGATATTTCTGTGAATGAAATTCCCATGGAAGTGTTCACGAAGCCCTGAGGGAAAATCAATTTCTTATCAGCACGAGACTCTTCACCAATCCGCTCATAAAAATTTTTCCCTCTGCCGCTCTGAATCCCGTTTGCTGAAAAACTTTTTCATAATCCGGCAAAGAAGAGCTCTCGATTCGCGAAACGATTTTGAAAAACCGGTACATGAAACGAACGATGAAGCGGTGATAAAATTTATTCGTCCCGAAAAAATCAGCGAAGAGCCAGATTCCGTTTTGCTTCAGCCGTGAGGTAATCGCCCGTGCAAAGCTGAGAGCATGCGCCTGAACAAAACAATCCATTACAAAAAAACTCGTACACACATCGTATTGCACTCCTTCAGGAATTGAATTTTCATCTCCGTTGATGAAATTGATTCTTCCAAGAAATTTCTCACTCAAACTTTTCTTTGCGATTGCAGTCATCCTGCTCGATGGCTCCACGAAATCTATACTCACCGAAGGATTCTTTTCCAGAATGAAATTCAGGATCATTCCTGTGCCGCCACCCATCAAAAGTATTCGGGAGTTTTCGGGAATGAGACGGATGAAAGCTTTTTTCGCTTCTGTCAAATTATTTCCGAATACAAAAAAGGCCAGCTGATCATAAACTGGTGCTATAAGATTGAAGTTGGAAGGCATTGAAAAACCGTCATGCAAAAGTCTGCATCATTCAGCGGTTGCTCAAAACAAAATGAAGGTTAGCGGATCAGCAATACATTTCCTTTCACTGTCTTCTTCTCACCACTCTCAAGCGTGTAATCGAGCACCCACACATATGCACCCAATTCGCCGCTTGTCCCGTTGTCGCTTCCGTTCCATCCGGTTGCAGGATCACGGCTTTCAAAAATCATCATGCCCCAGCGGTTGAAGATTTTGAAATCGTAGCTTGACATGGGATGAACAATCAAGGGCATGAACTCATCGTTCAGGCCGTCGCCATTCGGAGTGAAAGCATTCGGCATCAGGAAATCTTCATCGCAGCCATCTTTGATTTCAACTGAATCAACAGCAGCACAACCGTGCGAATCTGTTACGCGCAGCCAGTACGTGCCTTCCTCAGTGAACACGTGCGAAGCAGAAGTGTCACCGCTGTACCAGAAATAATTTTCAAAGCCATGCACGGAAATTGTCATCGCTATATTTCCGCAAATAAGCGTGTCAGCAGGAAGGAAATTTTCAGGCAGCGGATAAACATCTTTGATTTCCATCGTGTCGGCGGCGGCGCATCCGTATGCATTGGTTACTCTCACCCAATAGGATCCGAAATTTTTCGCAGCGAAAAATTGTGCTGAAGAATTATCCTGCCACAAATAACTCTGAAAGCCGCTTCCGGCATTCAACACGACTGATGCTCCTTCACAAAGCGTTGTGTCATTTCCAAGATTGACCACAGGACTCGGATTCACCGTGAGGTGAGTAATCACGGTGCTGTCGCAACCGATAAAAGATGAAAGTGTGTCAACATAAATCCCGGCTATAGTCTGCCACGCTCCTCCTGCAAAATATTGTTCGCCGCTACAGATTACGGGATAGACATCTGTTGAAGTCGCAGGCAGCACGTTGAGATTTGTAGTGACGATGCTGTCACATCCCGTGCTCGCGTAAAGTGAATCATAGTAGAATCCGCTCTGTGTTTGCAATGCACCACCGCAGAAAAATGATTGCCCCTGGCAGATCGAAATATTTTGTGATGAAGCAAAAGCCGGCAACACAGTAAGGTTTGTCGTCAGCGAACTGTCGCAACCGACTGCATTCACAAAGTGATCAACATAACTTCCACTGACAGTTTGAAAACTTCCGGCGAGAAAAATTGAATCCCCCGAACAAATGGAAATATTTTGAGTCAAAGCCGAATTCGGAAGTACGTTGAGATTTGTTGTAATCACACTGTCACAGCCACTCACATTCGGTATCGTATCATTATAAATTCCGCTCTGAGTTTGATTTCCTCCTCCACAGAAATAGGATTGTCCCTGACAAATGGAAATATTTTGCGTGTATGATGAATTCGGAATGACGTTGAGATTCGTAGTCAGTGCACTATCACATCCCCAATAATTGCTGAAATGATCAACATAGCTTCCGCTCGTTGTCTGTAATCCTCCTCCGCATAAAAATGATTGTCCCTGGCAGATGGAAATATTTTGTGTGAAGGTTGAATTGGGATTTACAGTGAGATTCGTAGCCAGCACACTGTCGCAACCGAAAACTGAGGCGAGGGTGTCATGGTAAACGCCGCTTACAGTTTGTAAGGCACCTCCGCAGAAATAAGACTGTCCCTGACAGATAGAAACGTTTTGTGAAGCAGTTAATTCGGGAAGTACAGAAAGATTCGTCGTGCGCATACTATCACAGCCAAATTGATTCGGGTAGTGATCAACATAAATTCCGCTCACCGTCTGTAATGCTCCGCCACAGAAATAAGATTGCCCCTGGCAAATGGAAATGTTCTGAGTGAAAGATGAATTCGGGTTTACTGTGAGATCTGTTGTTACTGCGCTGTCGCAGCTAAACATGTTTGAATAGTGATCAATGTAAACTCCACTTGTGGTTTGCAGGGCACCTCCGCAGAAGTAAGATTGCCCTTGACAAATTGAAATATTCTGCGTGAATGTTGAATTGGCATTCACAGTGAGGCTGGTTGTTACCGTGCTATCACAACCGAAAGAATTTGAATAATGATCGACATAAATTCCGCTGGTTGTTTGCAAAATTCCTCCGCAGAAATACGATTGCCCCTGACAAATGGAAATGTTTTGAGTGAAAGCAGAATTGGGATTCACAGTGAGGTTGGTCGTTACTGCACTATCACAACCGAAAGAATTCGAATAATGATCGACATAAATTCCGCTCACCGCCTGTAATGCTCCACCGCAGAAAAAAGATTGTCCCTGACAGATGGAAATATTCTGAGTTGAAGATGAATTTGCTTTCACCGTGAGATCAGTGATGACTGCACTGTCGCAACCAAATTGATTTGAGTAGTGATCCCAATAAATTCCACTTGCCGTTTGCCACGCTCCTCCGCAGAAAAATGATTGTCCCTGACAGATGGAAATATTCTGAGTTGAAGATGAATTCGGATGCACAATGAGATTTGTTGTCCTCAAACTATCGCACCCAAAATGATTTGAGTAATGATCGAAATAGGTTCCGCTGGATGTTTGCAAGGCTCCGCCGCAGAAATACGATTGACCCGGGCAGAGAGAAATGTTTTGCGTGAATGTTGAATTCGGATTCACTGTGAGATTCGTCGTCACTGCACTATCACAGCCGAATTGATTGGAATAGTGATCGACATAAATTCCGCTGGTGGTTTGCAGGGCACCTCCGCAGAAATAGGATTGTCCCTGGCAAATAGTAACATTATTCGAAGCAGATGATGTTGGCAGAACAGTGATCGTAACAGAATCAATAAATGAAACGCAGTTCATGCTTCCTGTTAAGTAATATGTTGTAGTCACCACCGGAGTAGCAACCGGATTCAAACAGCTTATGCAGCTGAGGCCTGTTGAAGGTGACCACTGCAAAGAGCTGACATCAATCGATGCATTCAGCGAAACAGATGAGCCAAGGCATATAGAAGTGTCGTTGCCGGCATTATCGAATAATTCCTGAAATTCCTGAAGGTTGTGAAAGTGCCCCGTACCACCCGTGACCCCGATGTAAGCTAAAGGATTACCGGCGAAAATAGAATTGACAAGGTCATAAGTAAATGTCTCTCTTAGTTCACAATCAAAAAAAACCTCCAGCGTAATCGTTGAAGGGTTCCAAATGATTTCGATCAAATGCCATTCATCATCTTCGATATTCGCACTGTCACTTAGTGCAGGGACTGTCGGCGCGAGCGGTGCCGTTTGAATACCGTCACGATAAATTGAAATGTGATCTTGCGGAATATCGCCGGCAGCAACTCCATTATCGTAAGTATCGAATTCAATATTCAGCGCCGGGCTTATCGGTGTAATAATAGTTTGAAAAGTGTAGCCAAGACTTTGTCCGTCATCACCCAGAGCTGTCAAGCCATATGAAGATCTTTGAATTGTGATTGACATGCCATCGGCTCCGTCAGAATCATTTTCTCCAAAATAAAACATGTAAGAAAGATCGAAGGGCATGCTCAAATCAATTGATTGATTATTCCAGGCAGAACCATGGTGATGTTGTCCGTCTCCGGTTATTCTGTAGGTACCATTACCAAGACCGGAAGCATTTCCGTTCAAGGTAAAGACCGATTGTGCAGTTGAAATTTTGCCTGAAGAAAAAAGAAAAAAAATCATCACGACGATATCGATGATCAATTTTCTCTTCATATAAAATTAAGCGATAAGTTTTTTTGCTGAAGTCAATACAAAGAAACCACAATTTGAAACTTAATTAAGCACTATGAGAATGAAAATTGTGCAGCAAACTGCCGGAGTTCGTCCTCTAAATCCGAATCCTTTAACGGAATGAATTCAAAAAGTTTGCTTTTCGTCTCCACTTTCAACTCCTGCATAGTGATATGCTGGTTGATGTGAAAGTATTCGAGTTCAGGGTAAATCTTCTTCAGCACTTCGATAATGTCGAGGATCTCGAGATTCTTATCAGACAAATTGTAAATACCGGAAGGAACTTCAGTGTGAATTAAATTCGAAAGTACTCCACTGAGCTTGGCAACATGAATGAATGAGCGCGATTGTGTTCCGCTCCCGTTGATCGTGACTCGGCCGGTGAAATTTGCATCAAACATAAAGCGATTGATTACGGCATCGAATCGCATGCTCTTGCTGAAGCCGTACACATTTCCGCAGCGGACAATAGTGGTTGGAATTTTTTTGAACAGTCGCGCAACCTGTTCCTCAGCTCTCTGTTTTGAAATTCCGTAGAAACTCGAAGGATGTGGCGGCGTTTCTTCAGTGGCAGGAACTGAAGAACTTCCATAGATCGAAGCGCTGCTTGTGAAAATAAATTTTTTTACCGAACTTTCTTCGAGCGCATAAACCAATTCTGCTGTGCCCCAATGATTAATCTGCTCGAAGAAATGTGAGTCAATGTTCGCAAACGGAGTAGTGACTTTCGCAGCAAGATGATAAACGACATCAATTCCTTTCAATTCTTTTCTGATTTTTCTTGAGTCAAGAATATCGCCCTGCACAAACTTCACCTTGCCCTTTAAATCTGTTTCCCCTATGAAAAAATTGAAATTGCCACGGCTGAGATTGTCATACACTACAATTCTATCTACATCATTTCTCAATGCGAGAGCATTAACGAGTTCTGTTCCAATGTAGCCGGCACCGCCGGTGACAAGAATGTTCATGACAACTTATTTTTCAAATCTAAGTTGAATTTCCTCGCTACATCTTTCGCTTCATCATAGCCTGCATCAGCATGACGAATAACTCCGAGTGCCGGATCATTGTGCAATACTCGTTTTAAACGTGTATCAGCTTCTTTACTTCCATCACATACGATCACCATTCCGGCATGAATCGAATAACCCATTCCAACTCCGCCGCCGTGATGAACGCTCACCCAACTGGCGCCGCCTGCTGTATTGATGAGTGCATTCAGAATCGGCCAGTCAGCGATGGCATCACTGCCATCTTTCATGGATTCGGTTTCTCTATTGGGCGATGCAACACTGCCTGTGTCGAGATGGTCACGACCGATTACGATTGGCGCCTTCACTTTTCCTTCACGCACGAGCTGATTGAAAAGCAGACCTGCTTTTTCTCTCTCGCCCATTCCGAGCCAGCAGATTCTTGCAGGCAAACCCTGGAAAGAAATTTTTTCTTTCGCCATGTTGAGCCATCGAATCATTCCTGTGTTTTCAGGAAATAACTTTTTCAGCGCTTCATCCGTAGTGTAAATGTCTTGCGGTTCACCACTGAGTGCGACCCAGCGAAATGGACCTTTGCCCTCGCAGAAAAGTGGACGAATGTATGCGGGCACAAAGCCGGGGAAATCGAAAGCATTTTTTACTCCGCGTTTGTCGTACGCTTGTCCACGAAGATTATTTCCATAATCAAAAGTGATCGCTCCGCGTTTTTGCAGCTCGAGCATTTGCTTTACATGTTTTGCCATCGTGTCGAGTGAACGCTTAATGTATTCATCCGGATTATTCTCTCTGAGTTTTTTTGCTTCTTCAACCGTAAGTTGCTCCGGATAATATCCGTTCAACTCATCGTGCGCTGAAGTTTGATCGGTGAGCGTGTCGGGCGTAATTCTGCGATCAATCAACCGCTGAAGCAAGTCAACCGCATTTCCGCAGTAAGCGATGGAGATCGCCTGATTATTTTTTTTTGCTTCGAGCGACCAGTCAATGGCTTCATCCAATTTCGAAGTCCACTTATCAAGATAACGAGTTTCAATTCTTTTTTCAATCCTCCATCGTTCCATTTCTGCAGCGAGGCAAACTCCTTCATTCATTGTGATGGCAAGCGGTTGTGCGCCGCCCATACCGCCAAGTCCTGCAGTGACGTTTAGTTTTCCTTTCAGTGAACTCCAATTATTTTTTTCAGCGAGTGATCCATATGTTTCATAAGTGCCCTGAACAATTCCCTGTGAGCCGATGTATATCCAGCTTCCGGCTGTCATCTGTCCGAACATGATCAAACCTTTTTTGTCGAGCTCGCGAAAAACTTCCCATGTAGCCCACTTCGGCACGAGCATCGAGTTTGAAATCAAAACGCGCGGCGCATCTTTGTGTGAACGAAGAATGCCGACAGGTTTTCCCGACTGAATCATCAGCGTTTCGTCTTCATTCAAATCTTTCAGTGCTTTTAAAATCAAATCAAAACTTTCCCAGTTGCGTGCCGCCTTTCCGAGGCCGCCATACACAATCAGTTCTTCCGGCTTCTCTGCTACTTCAGGATCGAGATTGTTTTGAATCATCCGGTATGCCGCTTCCTGTATCCATCCTTTGCAGGTGAGTTGAATGCCCCGGGGCGCTTTAACAACTTTGGATTTTGGATTTTGATTTTTCGATTTCATTGTAATCGAAGGTGACATGGGAAATCTTTTTACAAAAATAAATGTAAAGAAAAATCCCCGGTGAGTTCGCGCCGGGGATCATGGCAGAAAGAAGGCGCACTGAATTACTGTTTTGAATGCGATGATTTTCTGGAATGTTTTACAGCTGAACATGTAACCGTACACTGCGTTGATGAACTCACTGCTGATTCCTGATTCACTCTTTGCTTCACCACTATCGTCATTGAATTCAGAATTTGATTTTCTATTCCTTCAGTCTTCAATTGCAGTGGCTCAATGGAAATTTGTTCACTGCTTGTCACTGTTGAATCCTTATCTCCGCAGCACAGCGACAATGCGCTCGCCGTGTCCTGCGCAAAAACAGGATTGATTAAAAAGATTGTACTTGCAAGTAAGAGGGATTTGAATTTTGTTTTCATTGTTGTCAGATTTTTATTGTGTGTTGATTTCATTTAAATTGAATTTTTCAGGAAACTTCAAGTGCCTCCAATCCGATTTCCATTTTAATGTTGCTCCGCTCATACGTGTCCGCCTCGAGCGGAATTTCTTTGAATCCAATTCTGCGGTACAACCGGATCGCTGTATCCAGTATTGTGTTCGAATACAGAATCACTTTCTTCTGCCCCATTTCTTTTGCGCGATCGAGGATTCCTTTCACCAGTGCTTCACCGATTCCTTTCCCGCGAAATTTTTCATCGACGGCCATCTTCGTTAATTCGTAATCGCCACTTTTCATTTTGCGCAACGCAACAGTTCCTGCTACTTCATCATTCCAATATGCCATGAGAATTACGCCACCGTTTTTCAGAATGAATTCTTCCGGATTTGTCAAGACATTTTCATCCACTTCTTCCATCCGGAAATATTTCTCAATCCACTCGCGGTTGAGTTTTTCAAACCACAGTTGATGTTCGGTGAGATAATCAACGATCGTGATCATGACTTCTCAAGATTTTGTTCAAAAGATTCATCCGAAGATGGAATTGATTTCCTCACCGACTGATTCACGATGTAAACTCCCGCCAGCGTGACTGCGCATGAAATTCCTGTGACCACATTCAATTGTTCATGAAGAAAAATAAAACCGAGTGTCACGGCCACAATCGGATTGATATACGCGTAGACTGAAACAAGTGATGCCGGAAGTTTCTTCAGCGCAAACGCATAAGCCGAATAAGAAATGATGGATCCGACAATGATGAGATAAACAAGAGCTGTCCAGAATTCATCAGGCAAATTATTCCATGCCGGTTGCATTCCGGCAATTCCGGACACAAGAAGAATAGCAATTCCGGCCATGAACATTTGCAGTCCCGCACCGAGAAGCACATGCACCCTGAGTTTTGCTTTGATCATGTAAATAGAACCGAGCGACCAACTGATGCATGCAATGAACGCGAGCAGAATTCCGAATCTGAATTCAGGATTGAAAAGTTGTCCGAGGTAATCGTAAAAAATTCCGGCAATGCCTGCAAAACCGATCAGCAATCCAACGAAGAGCATCAGGCTCACTTTCTTTTCTTTCAGAAAAAACACACCGAGCAACGACATCCAGATTGGAACTGTTGCTGCGATGATCGCTGCGAGTCCGCTCGGAATGTGTTCGACTGCAACGCCCATCAATCCATTACTTCCCATAAACATGAGCAAACCGATCACGCACAATTTACCGAGCGTTTCCAAATCGGGAATTTTATTTCCGCGGAGTATGAAGAAGCCCGCAAGGATCAATCCTGCCATCGCCTGACGTAATCCCGCCATTGCAAAACCATTGGCGTATTGAACACCCACTCTCATGGCGAGATAGGTAGTGCCCCAAAAAATGCTGACGATGGCAAGAGCGAGATAAGCCTGAAAGAGTTGCTTTTTCATGGAGGGATCTTTCAAAATCCGCGGCAAAGGTCAGGTGGTTTTTCATAATAAAACAGATTCAGATTTTGATATTTTGACCATATCAGATTATATTTGCGGCATGAGAAACGGAAAAAGTGATCATCTCTACTTGCAGGTTGCCAATCAGATCGAGGACATGATCGGGCAGGATGTGCTCCGTATCGGCGACAAACTTCCTTCAGTGAGAATTCTGAGCGAAGAAAAAGGCATCAGCATGAGCACTGCGTTTCAGGCTTATTATCATTTGGAAAATAAAGGACTGATTGAGCCGCGGCCGAAGTCGGGTTATTACGTTCGTTTCTCTCCGAAAAATTTTCCTGATCTGCCAACGTGCGCAGAGCCGGTTAAAAAAGTTTCACATGCTTCTGTTGCTGAAATCATCACGGAAGTCTTCCGGGAGTTTTATCCTCCGAATCAACTCAACTTTGCCGTTGCTGTTCCGCCACTCGAATTATTACCTGTCGCAAAACTGAATAAGTCGCTCGTGCATGCGATGCGAGATACGCACGGAAGCGGATTGAATTACGAAAACATTCAGGGCAATCTGAATCTGCGGAATCAAATTGCGAGAATGAGTTTGCTCTGGGGAGGAAGCTTCACTTCTGATGATGTGATCACCACCACGGGATGCATGGATGCAATCACATTGTGCTTAAGCGCCGTTACAAAACCGGGTGATACGATTGCAGTGGAGAGTCCGAGTTATCACGGCATTCTTCAACTCGCAGAAAATTTTTCACTGAAAGTTTTGGAATTGCCCACGCACCCTGTTTACGGAATTGAAATGGATTATCTGAAAAAAGCGCTGAAGCAATACAAGATTAAAGCGCTTGTGCTCATCAGCAATTTCAACAATCCCATCGGCAGTTGCATGCCTGATGAAAACAAAGAAGAATTGGTGAAACTGCTCGAGAGAGAAAACATTCCACTCATTGAAGATGACATCTACGGTGAAATGCATTTCGGAAAAAGCCGGCCGAAAACGTGCAAGACATTTGATCAGAGCGGCACTGTGTTGTATTGTTCATCATTCTCAAAATCTCTCGCGCCGGGTTATCGTGTTGGCTGGACGATTCCCGGAAAATTCAAAGAGAAAATTTTGCAGCTGAAACTTAATCATACGATTTCGTCTGCTGCATTACCGCAAGCAGCTATCGGACATTTTCTCGAGCATGGCCGATACGAACACCATCTTCGTAACCTCAGAAAAACCTTGCACACACAATGTCTCCGCTACGTTCAGGCGATCAAAGAATATTTTCCCGAAGGAATTCGTGTGAGTCGTCCACAAGGCGGTTTTGTATTGTGGCTTGAATTAGACAGAAATATCAACACGATCGATCTCTTTCAGCAAGCACTCAAACATCGGATCAATATTTCTCCGGGAAGAATTTACACTCTTCAGGAGCGCTATTACAACTGCATGCGGCTTGCATTCGGACAACCATGGAGTGAAAAAGTAGAGAAGGGAATTAAGAAATTGGGTGAGTTGGTGAAAGGAATGAAGTAAAATCTATTTGTTGTCGACTTTCATTTGCAACTCCACATCCCAGTTCGCCCGAATCGTAATCGTGCCGTTGTAAAAGAAAATTCTTTCCGGCTGAAGATGCTTCCAGTAATTTCCACTGTCCCAGATGAAATTATTGTTCCGGTCTTCGACGATTTTAAAGGAATAATCGCCGGGAGGAAGAGAAGTAAATGCCAGGGTTGTTCTCCTCGCTTTAAGCTTTTGTCGCGCGACCATGGCTCCTTCTTTCGTCTTGAATTCATAGTAGAAAGGAAATGAAGAAACAGAATCAGCGAATAAAATTTTCAGGTTGAGATTGCCAAGGTCTTCCTCATCAAAAACTGAAACGCGAATTTTTGCAGTGTCATTCCACGCACCGTAAATGTCTTTGAATGATGAATCTGGAATGAGAAGTGTGTACCTGAATCCTTCTTCAAATGGAAAATTGATGAGCGCACGTTGTTGATTCGAGGAAGAATCAACCGACAAAACTATTTTCACTTCCGATTCTTTTTTTGTGGAATCATTTTGAAGCAGAATTTTTTTTGATTCATTCATCTCAACTACAGGCGCAGAAAAAATTAATTGCAGCGGATCCGTTTTCCTGATCGGTGCACCAACTTTATTCTGCGAAACACTGTTAATGCTGAGTTTTGGTCTGTACACTGATTTCTGTTTTGCTGAAACAGTTTTCATTCTCACTTTCACCGTATCGGAAAAATCCTGATCCTTTAATGTGAACGCCACACTGTCACTCTTCACATCGTTCACCCAAATCGAAATAGTGTCTTTGTTTGTGCTGAATTCAGTAAAAGTTTTCAGTGAATCATTGAGCGGATTGACAATTAATTTAGTTGTCCGTTTCGCAAATGCAATGTTGGCTTTCCCCGGCTGTCGCGAGAATGTTCCGCGCACAGATTGTTTTTCCGCGTCAGGTTTGAAGAGAAAGAGTTTAAAGTAATCAAGTGTGTCATGAACGATGAGATTTGAATCAGCAAATGCGACCATTTCGCCGGGCTGATCATACATGAAATCGAAATTCTGATCGTCAATTGCAATCAGCTTGTAGGAATTTCCCCGAAGATGATTGAGCACAAAATTTCCGGATGAATCTGTTCGCGCATTATAATCCGGTCGCTTTTTCGCCAAAGCAGAATCGCTCAGATCGCTGTAGAGCATCACGAGCAAATTGGGTTTGGCCTTTCCATCGAGCGCATTCACCACTTTGCCCTGAATGCGGAATGAATCAATAGAAACTCCCGTACTAAACACGTATTGATAGTTGAGCATGATATTCCCTTCTGTGTTGTCTTTGATCGCACTTCCGAAATTCACCGTGTATGTTGTATTTGATTTTAAAGAATCGGGAAGTGTGATGATGAGTGACTTTCCTCGCAGGCGATATGAAACTTTGCCGGTAAGTGCAGGAGAAAAGAAAATCTGATTGCTAGGATCGTTGAGTTGCAAATATTCATCAAACGTGATCACAATTTTATTTGAATGAAAATTGGTGGAGAGGTTCTTCGGATTCTCATGCAGGACAGTCGGCGGTGTCACGTCTTTAGGTCCGCCTGCCGGTGGAATCTGACTTGCACATGAGGCCAGAAGCGAAACCAAAATGAAATAACTGCAGGAGCGAAAAATCACAACGACGTAAAAATAGTTGAGTTGATTGTTGTTAGTTGTCGAGAAGTAAATGCGCGTTCATGAAACGAAAAAGCCCGTTCAGGGTTGAACGGGCTTTGTTCGATTTTATTCTTGATTGCTTACCGTCTGCCACCCATGAAAATCATAATGTAGTACACGAGTGTGGCAAGCGATGCGAGCGCAGCGACTACGTACGTCATTGCAGCCCAGGTCAAACCATCCTTTGCTTTTGCATATTCCTCACTCGGAAGAATGCCGCTGCTTTGAATCCAGGCCAATGCTCTGCGGCTTGCATCAAATTCCACAGGAAGCGTGATAAAGCTGAAGAGTGTCGTCAATGCGAACAGAACAATTCCGGTAAGCAATAATGCCGGAAAAAATCTGATCGTGAAAATGCCGATAAGAAGCAACCACTGCACCCATCGCGAAGAAAAGCTTACGACAGGCACCAGCGTCGAGCGCATGGTGAGCCATGTATAAGCACGCGCGTGTTGCACAGCATGTCCGCATTCGTGAGCCGCAATAAATGCAGCCATAATGCTTCTGCCGCTATACACTTCAGGACTTAAGTTCACCGTTTTATCTGCAGGGTTGTAGTGATCAGTGAGAGAACCCTGCACTGAGGTGATCTTCACATCAAAAATTCCATTGTCGTTCAGCATGCGCTGGGCAACCTCAGCGCCGCTCATGCCGCCGGGTGAAGCAATCTGACTGTATTCTTTCATTTTTGAGCGCAACCGGCCCTGCACGATAAATCCCAAGAGCAAAAAGCCGATCATTACAATCCACATTAGCACCATAGTTATTTTACAGTTTTGTTTAATTCAGAAACGCAAATTTACCACAGAATGTTCATTGTGGCCAGACGAACAAGTTACCGGATTATTTTTCTTTTTAGAAGAAAGATCAAGATTACATCGTGGAAAACAATCATGACAGGAGTTCACATGCACAACTGAAAGAAATATCTTAGCAGCAGAAATTTAATTATGGAAGGAATCCAGTCTCATATTGAAGCACTCATCTTCGCATCGGAAGAACCAATAACACTCAAGGAGATTCAGAAATCTCTGATGAATTTAACCGGAATGGATTTAAAGAAAGAAGAAGTGGAATCGCATCTCGATATTTTAATTCAGAAATATCATGAAGGTGAGTTCGCTTTTGAAATTGTTCCTCTCGGTGGCGGCTATCAGTTTCTCACCAAACCCGCTTACCAAAATACAGTGAGTGAATTCCTGAAAACAAAACTCAACAAGCGGCTTTCCACAAGCCAGATGGAAACGCTGGCCATTATTGCGTACAAGCAACCGATCACCAAACCGGAAATAGAAAGAATCCGCGGCGTGAATTGTGATTTTGCGATTCAGAAATTGCTCGAGAAGGAATTGGTTTCCATTTCGGGAAGAAGTGAAGAAGTGGGCAAGCCGTTACTTTACTCCACGTCGCAATTCTTCATGAATTATTTCGGAATAAATTCCGTGAATGACCTGCCGAAGCTGAAAGACCTTGAACAGCCGAGTGACAACGTGATCGGAACTCCTTCTGAGAATTAGGCGAACAAAATTTCCTGTACTTTTTTCTCAATCTCTGCTGAATCGAATTCCGATTCAAGATTTTCCACCGTAGTCAATTGCTCAAGCACGTTGTTGATTCTTGCTCCTTTGATTAATGCTTCTGAATACGGAATGTGTGTGAATGAAACCATCTGATACGGCGAGATATATTTCTCCGGATATTTTCCTGCAATCAGTTTCTCAATTTTTTTCTTGTGAAGAAAATGAGGATCTGCCACGAGATCGCGCATCTCAACGAAATTATTCAGCGCCAAATCAGCAATCGCATCTGTGTTTTGCTTGCGCATCACTTCAAACATGGGGAGAATTGTTGCCCAGTCATCGCCGTGATCATCCATGAGTTCGCTCAGCACTGTACAATCTTCAAAACCCGCATTCATTCCCTGACCAAAGAAAGGAACGATGGCGTGTGCCGCATCACCAATCAAACACGCTTTGCCATTCACCTGCCATGGAAAACATTTTATTGTCATGAGTGAGGAAGTGGGATTCTGGAAAAAATCTTCGAGGTAGTTCGGCGCCAGCGGAGTGAAATCAGGAAAGTAGTCGCCGAAAAATTTTTTTACATCATCCTCCGTCTTCAGCATGTCGAATGAAACAGCACCTTCAAACGGAAAAAACAGCGTGCAGGTAAATGTTCCGTCGAGATTCGGCAGGGCGATCAGCATGAAATTTCCGCGCGGCCAGATGTGCAATGCATTCTTCGGCATTTTGTGATTCCCGTTCTCATCAGCAGGCATCAACAATTCTTTGTAGCCGTGATCGATGTAGTGTTGCGAATAATTATACCGATCCAGAAACTGCATGCTGTGGCGAAGTGAAGAGAATGCACCATCGGCACCAAAAAGCAAGTCGTACGATTTTTCAGAGTAGGAATCGTTGCGCGGATTTTCGAAATGAAGCATGTGCTTTTGCAAATCAACGCCCACACACCGTTCATTGAAATAAATCGTGACATCGTCCTGCTGCTCGGCAAGATTCATCAGTGCAGAATTCAGCACACCGCGACTCACCGCGTAAATCGCTTGTCCTTCTTTTCCGTACCGCTGAAGATTTGTTGTTCCGTCGAGGGCGTGAATCATTCTTCCTTGCATCGGAATCGCAATTGATTCGATGTCCTCACGCAATCCCACCCTCTCCAACCCACGCCAGCCGCGATCACTCATGGCAAGATTAATGGATCTTCCCGCCGGAATATTTTCCGTTCGCATATCAGGCCGGCGCTCATGAATTTCCACTTTGTATCCTCGCTTCGCCAGATGGATGGCAAGCAACGAACCGACAAGTCCTGCTCCGAGTATTGTTGCATTTTTTTTCATAGTGAATTTAAAATTTCTCCAACCTGAAAAACATCTTCAAATGAATTATACAAAGGAACGGGTGCCATTCGTATCACATTCGGTTCACGCCAGTCAACAATCACATTCATTTCTTTCAACCGAGTGAAAATTTCTTTTCCGTTCGAAAGGGCCATGAGCGAAAGCTGACATCCCCGCTCTGCTGAATTCTTCGGAGTTGCAATCTTCAAAGCCCGTTCAGGATTTTTTTGATTGTACTCTTCAATGATGACTTCAAGAAATCCAGTGAGCATTTCGCTTTTCTTTCTGAGATTTTCCATTCCGGCTTCTTCAAAAATTTCCAGCGATGCACGATGAATGGCCATGTTGAACACCGGCGCATTGCTCACCTGCCAGCCGGCTGCACCTTCCTGCGGAATGAATCCTTTCTTCATTTCAAATCGCGTTGCTTCACTGTTTCCCCACCAGCCGCCGAACCGTGGCAGCGAAAAATTTTTTGCATGTTTTTCGTGAACAAAAATTCCGGCTACTCCTCCGGGGCCGCTGTTCAAGTACTTGTATCCGCACCAGCAGGCAAAGTCAACATTCCAATCGTGCAACTTCAGGATGACATTGCCGGCAGCGTGTGCCAAATCAAAGCCAACAAAAACATTTGCTTTATGACCTGCGTCAGTAATGGCTTTGATATCGAACACTTGTCCGCTGAGATAATTCACACCGCCGATCATAATTGAGGCCAATGAATTTTTGTGCTCTTCAATCTTTTGAAGAATGTCTTCCGTTCGAATCGTGTCTTCATTTTCTCTCGGAGAAAGCTCAATTATTGCATCATCCGGATTGAAACCATGATACTTCACTTGTGTTTCGATCGCATATTGATCCGATGGAAATGCGTTTGCCTCCATCATGATCTTATAGCGTTCTTTTGTCGGTTGGTAAAATGAAACAAGAAGCAAATGAAGATTGGCCGTGAGTGATCCCATCGCCACCACTTCATCTTTTTTCGCACCGACAATTTTTGCCAATGCCTCGCGGTGAAAATGATGATAGTAAAACCAGGGATTCTTCGCTTCGAAGTGACCTTCTACGCCGTAATGTTCCCAATCCACAAATTCCTGCTCGACGTATTCTCTTGCTTTTTTTGGAAGAAGTCCGAGAGAATTTCCGGTGAGATAAATTACTTCCTTGCCATTCACTTTAGGAATATGAAATCGCTCGCGGAATTTTTTTAGCGGATCATTGGCATCAAGCGATTGAGCGAAAGAGAGAGTGGTTTCAAAATTCATATCGGCAGAAAATCCTTTCACTGCAAAAATGGATTTGCTTATTTGCAGAAACGATGATAATCACATAGAATCTAGCTCTCGGAATTTACCGTGGGTTTCTTCGGCGGCTCCATCACCGTACCGCAGTTCTTGCACGTGCGCAATTCTTTCGAAGCATAGAATTGCTCCATCACAATCGGAAGATCTTTCACAATGTCATTCACATTGAGCTTCGACTCGTGAAGTTTGTTCCCGCAGTTTTCGCAGTACCATTGAAAGCCGTCGAGTTTTCCGGGACGAACCACTTCCATCACGAGCCCAACTGTATTGGGCCCTCGCTGCGGTGAGTGAGGCGTGCGTGGGGGCAGCAAGAAAATTTCTCCTTCGTTAATCGGGATGTCAACGAATTTTCCGTTTTCAATAATTTTCACCACAATATTTCCCTCGAGCTGATAATAGAACTCTTCCGTCTCATTGAAGTGATAATCCTTGCGAGAGTTTGGGCCGCCCACCACCATCACGATAAAATTCTGATCGGGTTTGTACACCACCTGGTTTCCTACCGGCGGTTTCAGCTTATCGCGGTTATCGTTGATCCATTGCTTGAATGAGAAAGGACGAGTGATCATAGGAGAAAAGTTAATCGTGAATAATTAATTGTCTCAGTAAAATTAGAAATCTTTTCTCCGAAGATAAACGCACCGGTTCTTTATTGAAGGATAATTTTCTTCGTCAATAATTGATTTTCCTCAGAAAGCTGAGCGAAATAAATTCCGCTCGTGAGAGAAGAAAGGTCCAGTTGCAAGGATTGATGGTTTTCCGGAACTGAAAATTGTTTCACCAGTTCTCCCACTGCATTGAAGATTTGCAGGTCAGCGATTTCATGCGAGTTATTTTCATTCTGCACTGAAATCGATTGATGAACGAGCGTCGGGAAAATGTTGAACAGCGATGAATCCGAAGGAGCAGAGACATTTGTTGCAAGTCTTAATTGAACATTGAAATGAATTGAATCGCTGTCATTCACTAAACGACTCATGGTTACCGCATCATATCCTTCTGCTTTTATGGCGAGAGTTATATCGGGAAATTGATGTTCGAAGAAACTCGTTTTGAAGTTTCCGAAAATATCTGTTGTTCCGGTGTCGGCCGTTTGTGATGCAATCACAGTTGCATTGAAAACCGGCAAGTGTGAATCCGAATCTTCCACATGACAGTAAATGCGAACCGGTTTTGTTTGATTAAAGCGAAAGACATACAATCCTTTTTCACGATCGTTTGCAATAATTTTTCCCGAAGGAAAAAATGGATAATCAGTAAATAATCCGTGAGTGATCGTGTTGAATCCGGTGTAGGTATCGTAATGCCCGACTTCAACTGGAAAAGTTGGGTCAGCAAGATCAACCACCCGTAATCCACCGTTGTTATCGCTAACATAAGCGCATTGCCCGCGGATGTATGCATTGTGTACGATCGAGCTGTCTTCACCGATGTAGTTGGCCACTTCATTGATGTTTGACAGATCGCGCACATCGAAAACGTGAGCTGGTGTTCCCGTAATTTCCGTTGTAACGAAAATAAAATTGCCGTCTTCCGTCGCATCGCCGCTGTGGACGTTTGCGCAGCAGGGAATCTGTGCTTTCAGTTTCGGATTTGTTCTGTCGCTGATGTCGAGCACATCAATGGTTTGATTCGGTGAATTCATTGCATAGAGAAAATTTCCTTTCACAATGCAGTCATGAATGAAAGTCGGGCTGTATTCAGCGATTTCTCTCGGATGAATTGGATTGCTGATGTCAAGAATGTGAACGCCGCCGAGTTCAGGAGGATTCACAGGACCATTCACATAAATGTATCCGTCGAAACCATCATCATTAATTTCAATCGTGTGTGCCGAAGAAAAAGTTGAATCGAAGGTGGCCGCGAGATGAACACTATCGGGCAGATAAGACAAATCGATGATCTGCATGGAATTTCCCGGAGCAAAAATCTGACTCACCACGTAAGCAAAATTATTGACCACTTTGATTTCACGCCATTCCGCGGGCGTGCCGGGAACAAAATCAACTGTGTGAACATTCGTGGAGTCCGAAATGTCAATGATGTAAGTTCCCTCATAGGCGCCGATGAGGGCATATTCATTTCCAGGTGGAGAAGTGTATCCCCAGCAACCGGTAAATCTTCCGTCGGAAGTTGAATCAGGATTGAGCTGAGCTACGAGCGAAACGTTGCTGCTTATTTGTGCAGAGGAAACTTCAAAACACAAAGTCAGAAGCCAGAAAGCCAAATGCCGGTGAATCAAGTGTGAAAATTTTCCTGAACTAAAACGCTGCAGAAGCAAACTTCGTGTAATTGAACTAAAAAATTCTCAGCCAAACCGCATTCGAAAATTTCATTTCTAAATTTGAAGCATCATGAATCTTGATCTCTCAGGAAAAAATGCATTGGTATGCGGAAGCAGTAAGGGTATCGGCAAAGCGGTGGCGATTGAACTTTCACTGCTCGGAGCCAACATCACACTCACCGCACGCAATGAAGAGTCGTTGATGACTGCATTGAAGGAACTCGACAAATCACAAGGGCAAGAGCATGATTTTATTCTTGCTGATTTCTCCCGGCCGGATGAATTGAAAGAGTTGGTAACGCATCAATTGCGCGACACCACTTATCAAATTCTCATAAATAATTCGGGCGGTCCGCCATCAGGAAATATTTCCGATGCAAAGCCCGAGCAGTTTGAAGCTGCATTCAGAAGTCACCTTATCTGCAATCACATTTTGGCAACACTCCTTATTCCGGGAATGAAGCAGAGTAACTACGGAAGGATTATTAACATCATTTCTACGTCAGTGAAAATTCCGATCAAAGGGTTGGGAGTTTCGAATACAATCCGTGCAGCCGTCGCGAATTGGTCGAAGACATTTGCCAATGAACTCGCGCAATTCGGAATTACGGTCAACAATATTTTGCCCGGTGCAACCATGACTGACCGCCATCATGAAATCATTCACGACCGTTCGCGCAAATCAGGAAGACAAATTGAAGACATCGAGCGTGACATGCTCAGGGAAATTCCGATGAACCGTTTCGGTTTTCCTGCCGAGGTGGCAGCAGCGGCAGCATTTCTTGCTTCGCCGGCGGCGAGCTACATCACCGGCATCAACATTCCGGTTGACGGCGGAAGAACCGGAAGTCTTTAAGAAGATTGTTTATTACCCCTGCACAATTCAATGAATTGCTTCACTGCTTCCTGCGATTTTTCTTTTGCTTCAATCATTCCCATGTGACCGGCATCAATGGTCACAATCCGGGAACGTTCCGGTAAATGGGTAAGTGGTAATGTTTTCTCAGGAGGAACAACTTTGTCATCACTTCCAATGATGAAGAGCACAGGCACTTTTGAATTTTTCAAAACATCGGTGGTGTCGGCTCTTTTTCCCATCGCGAGAGATGCTTGCGCAATTCCTTCGCTCGTGGCAACACTGCCGAAGTAATTTTTCAGTTCAAGAATTTTATCAGGATGAGCCGCAGCATATTTCTCTCCGAAAAGTTTGTGCAGCATTCCGTTTACGAAGTCTGCACCGCTCGCTTTCCTCGCATTCTCCGCCACTTCAATTCTGTTTTGCTTTTTCGCATCATCATCTGCATAAGCGGTTGAACTAAACAACCCAAAGCCTTTCAGGTAATTCGGAAATCGCTGAGCGAAATTCAAAACCATGTATCCACCCATGGAATGACCAATCATTACGCAGGATGAAATTTTTTCTGAGTCGAGAATTGCTTTGATGCAATCAGCATAAAACGCCATTGACAAATCTTCAGTCGGCAAAGAAGATTTGCCGAAGCCGGAATTATCAGGGAGAATGATCCGAAACTCTGGTACAAATGGTTTTACAAACTCACTCCAGGCCTCGTGATCAAAGGGAAAACCGTGAATGAATACTATTGGAAATCCGGTTCCTTCTTCCCAAAATGTGATTGATATACCGTTGTGCGCTATAGATTTTTCTTTCATAAAAAAGATTTTTTTGACGGAAAATAAAAGAGAAACGCTGCTCATTTCCTCTTTATGAGCAGCGTTTCTTCTGTTGTTTTTATTCTGAAGAAATCACGAAAGGATTCACGGTTTCTCTTCCATTCACTTCTACTTTCACAAAATAAAGCCCGCTTGATTGCGGTAATGAAATTTGTTTTGTGAATTTGCCTTTGCTCATTTTGAAATTCATCTGGAGAATTCTTTGTCCGAGTTCATTGAGAATTTCAATTCTTCCACCGGCATCTGAAGCTTGGTTTCCTGAAGAAATTGTCAGCATGAAATTTCCGGTATTCGGATTGGGAAAAATATCAATGGACGGAGCTACCGAATTCACGGATTGAATGCCGGTGCAATTTGTAACCGTTACATTGATGGTATCGGTAGCCGAGCATCCGTTTGCATCAGTCACCGTGGTGCTATAAATTCCCGACGTACTGACTTCGATTGTTTGGGAAGTGGCACCCGTGGACCAGTTATATGCTGCGAATCCATCGCCGGCATCGAGAATCAATCCAGAGGTGTCGCATACGGTAGTATCGTTGCCGAGATAAATTACGGGTAGCGGATTCACGGTTATGGTCACCGTTGAAGATGAAGACGAACAACCATTGGAATCAACCTGAACAGAGAAATCACCTGCTGAACTCGCCTGATACGATGAGTTAGTTGCTCCGGAAATTGTCTCTCCATTTTCTGACCATTGATATGACAAACCACTGCCAGTATTTGCATTAAGCAATACTGATTCTCCTTCACAAATCGAAGTTGATCCCAAAGGAGTAACTACAGCGACTGGGTGCGGGTTAACAGTTATGTGAATTGTATTCGAAACAGAATCGCAACCCCAGGCATTGGTAACTTTCACGGAATAAAATCCGCTCGTAGCTGCCGTATAATTTTGATCTGTTGCACCGGGTATCTCTGATCCTTCCTGCAGCCATTGGTACATGAAACCTTCTCCATCATTTGCGGATAGCAACGCTGAATCACCTTCGCAAAAACTAGTGTCACCAGAAGTGGTGGCTTGCGCGTAGAGCGGTGTAAAGAGAATCGGGTCTGACTCAATTCCATTCGCAACTACGACAAGAGAATAAGTTGCGGGAGGTAAATCTGCAGGCAAGGAAAGTTGAGTGGTGTCAGGCAGTGAACCCGTCGCCACACCTGTTCTGTTCCAGAATGTTGTTCTTCCATAGTACACTTTGTTCCCGTTGCTGAGACGAACAATGGGATAGTTAGACGCCATCTGCCAATCGTCGCCGTAGCATGCTCCTTCTCCTATTCCATTGAAGAGCGTACCGGTGAGTGTGTAAGTATTTGTGCAGCCATTTTCATAAATACCCGATATCGTTGGCTTGCCTTCATCAAGCGGTGATCCTGCCGGAGTGTAGATGTAGTAGTTGGCCGAATCCTGAAATCCAACAAGGATCTGTCCTGTCGGAAGAAGAACCATTCCTGTTTCATAACAAGGAATGTTATAGCTCGCAGCACCATCAGGTGCTGTGAGAGAAGTGTACGTGTCAGTCAGATAATCGAATTCATAAAAAACCGTCGGGTTATTAAATCCACCTTTGGGCGCAACAGCAATCAAAATTTTTCCATCAGGCAACATCGCCATTGGCGCATCATCTGTTCCGTTTCCATTGGGAATATCTGGTCCTGCTTCCCATGTTCCCGGAAGCGTATCGCCGCTCGGAGTGTAATAGGCTGTGTGTCCTGTCGATCCTTCATGCCAAACTCTTCCGTCCGGAAGAAGCAATGCCGGGCCAGTTTCAAGAATACCATCATAAAGATCGACCGGTACATCTCCATCTGCCACCCATTTATTTAATGACGGAATAAATCGTTCTGAGTTGTCAGTCCCACGATCAACCATCAATATGCTGCTGTCAGGAAGCTTCACCCAGCTCGACTCATTGTGCTTGCCGAGACACTGCGGGCCCGTTGAGTATGTGTTAGAATCAGGATTATATATTTTGGTCTTTCTCAGATTACCCTGCACAAGGGCCTGTAATAATTTTCCATCGGGTAATATTTCAGAATTCGCATCGCTGATTGAGCCGCCGGGATTTGGACAAGAAGTCCAGACATCAGTGAGTGGATCATACGTTTCTGATTTCGTATTACCGGAACCGTATTCACCTCCGGCTACGTACACTCTTCCGTCTCTGAGCAGCTGAGTAGAAAAGTAAAGACGATCGTCATGCATGTCAGCAATAGACGACCAGGTTCCGTTCACGTAGCTGCCGGTGCTGTCAGGAGTGAGTTTGTTGTATCGCTTTCCGTAAGTGCCCCCAGTTTTTGATTTGCAAAGAATAGTGCCGTCAGAGAGCACAAGCATTTCACCGTAGTTATGATCCGGTGCTTGTAAAGTCACTTTTGTCCATGTTCCTTGTGCCGCGACGAATTCATTCTCCACACAAAAGGTGGTGATGAAAGTGACAACAATCAATAAAAGATTCTTGTTTACAAAGTGAAGTAAGTTGTTTTTCATAAGAAGGAAATTGGTGATTAAATAGTTGGTTTAAAAGTGGGTTGAAGAATATTACTACGACATCTCAAGATTAACACATATAAATAAAACGGAAAAATAAGTTTATCCGGTGAATATTTCATTTCGTCGAATTACTTTCAGCGCATCAATTGTCATTCTCTATTTTCAATTCGTAATCTTTCAATTCTTTCATGAAGCAACTCATTCTTCTTAGTCTTGTTTTAACAATCATCGGAAATACTTTTGCTCAGCAAACATTCCATAAAAACGGAGTTGCCGATGACCGTGAAAAATATTATGCGCTTACTCATGCCACCATTTTCACCGATTATCAAACCACGATTAAAGATGCAACGCTGATTATCCGTGATGGAAAAGTAGAAGCCGTCGGACAAAATCTTTCCGTTCCGAAAGGTGCTGCAGAAATCAATCTTCAGGGCAAATACATCTATCCTTCCTTCATCGATATTTTTTCTGATTACGGAATTGCTCCCGCGCAGGCGAGCTCACAGCAAGGTCCGCAGCCGCCACAATACGATTCTGACAAACCAGGAGCATTCAATTGGAATCAAGCGGTTCATCCTGAAATACATGGTGATGAGCTCTACAAAAATGATGGTGACAAAGCGAAACAGCTTCGTGAATTGGGATTCGGCGCTGTGTCATCACATCAGCAGGATGGAATCATTCGCGGAACGGGCGTGATGGTTTTACTTGGTGATGAAAGAGCGAATCAAAATGTCTTGAAGAATCAGTCGGCTGAATATTATTCATTCAACAAAGGAGTTTCCACACAGCAATATCCGAGCTCATTGATGGGAAGCATAGCACTCATCCGCCAAACTTATTATGATGCACAGTGGTACAAACAAGCCGGCTATAAAGAGCAGAACAACATTTCTCTCGATGAATTGAATAAAGCGCTTTCGCTGCCGCAGATTTTTTCAGTCGGTGACGTTTACTCTGCATTGCGCGCTGATAAAATTTCGAAGGAATTCGGAATGAAATACATCATTAAAGGTGATGGCGACGAATATCAGCGCCTTGATGATTTGAAAGGGACAGGTGATGCATTCATCATTCCGCTGAACTTCCCGAAAGCATATGACATCAGTGACCCGTACGATGTGCAATTTATTCCCATGTCACTGATGATGCATTGGGAACAGGCGCCGGCCAATGCCGCACGTTTGGAGAAAGCAGGAATTAATTTCGCGCTCACAGCCTCTGATCTCACTGACAAAAAAGATTTCTGGAAAAATCTCCGCAAGGCAATTGACTACGGATTGTCTCAACAAACCGCATTGAAGGCACTCACGTACACACCGGCTTCTCTGCTGAACATTTATGATCAAGTGGGAAGTTTAGAAAAAGGAAAAATCGCAGACTTCATCATTTGTTCAGATTCAATTTTCAATGAGAAAAATGTGATTTATCAAAACTGGGTGAATGGCATTCAATACATCGTCAACAGTTTTGATTTCAAAGATCTCAGAGGGAACTACAAACTCACAGTAGGAACAACAACTCTGAATCTCGCAATCGAAGGTGCCCTTGGCCAGCCGGAAGCTTCAGTGAAATTGAACGATTCAACAAAACTAAAAGTAACACTTTCCAAGAGCGATGACCTGATCACGATTTCATTTCATTACCCGAAAGACACCAGCAAAGCCACTTACTTGCTGAGCGGTTATACGGCAGATCAAAATATTCTTGGCACCGGTCAAGATGCAAATGGAAACTGGATCAAGTGGCGCGCAGATTTTGTTTCGGCCTATCAGCCGAAAAAAGAAACGAAGAAAAACAAGCCGGTAGTGCAGGGAAAAATTCTGTATCCATTCGAAGGTTATGGTTTCGATACACTGCCAAAGCAGCAGACATTTCTTTTCAGGAACGCAACGGTATGGACGAATGAAAGTGAAGGCATTTTGCAAAACACCGATGTGCTTGTTCAAAATGGAAAAATTTCTTCCGTTGGAAAAAACATTTCCGTACCGCAAGGAGCTAAATTGATTGATGCTACTGGAAAAATTCTCACGAGCGGAATTATTGATGAGCATTCGCACATTGCCATTGCACAGGGCGTGAATGAATGCACGCACTCCGTCACGAGTGAAGTTCGCATTGCTGATGTGGTTGATCCTACTGACGTAAATATCTATCGGCAATTAGCAGGTGGCGTGACTTGCTCTCATCTTCTTCACGGTTCCTGCAATCCCATCGGCGGACAAACGCAACTCGTAAAACTTCGATGGGGATACGGAGCTGAAGCGATGAAATTCCAGGGATGGCCGGGCTTCATCAAGTTTGCACTGGGAGAAAATGTGAAGCAATCCAACTTCGGTGATCTGTATACCATTCGCTTTCCGCAAACGCGAATGGGAGTCGAGCAAACTTATTTCGATGCATTCATCCGCGCGAAAGATTACAAGCTAAGCTGGAACAACTACAATTCTCTGTCTTCAAAAGATAAAGCAAAAGCTTTTGCTCCCAGAAAAGATTTGCAACTCGATGCACTCGTTGAAATTCTGGACGGAAAAAGATTCATCACTTGTCATTCTTATGTACAGAGCGAAATCAACATGCTCATGCATGTCGCGGACTCAATGGGTTTCAAGGTGAACACATTCACTCACATTCTCGAAGGATACAAAGTGGCGGACAAAATGAAGACACATGGCGCTTTTGCTTCTACCTTTTCTGATTGGTGGGATTACAAGTATGAAGTGTACGACGCGATTCCGTACAACTCAGCAATCCTTACAAAAGTCGGAATTCCGACAGCGGTAAATTCTGATGATCCGGAAATGGCGCGGCGGCTTAACCAGGAAGCAGCGAAGTCGATCAAATATGGCGGACTCACAGAGGAAGAAGCATGGAAACTCTGCACACTCAATCCTGCGAAGATGCTGCACGTGGATGATCGCGTTGGAAGCATCAAGGTTGGAAAAGATGCTGATCTCGTTTTGTGGAACAATGATCCACTCTCGATTTATGCCAAAGTGAACATGACCATTATTGACGGAACAATGTTCTACAGCGAACAAACTGATTCACTCAAGCAGCAATGGATTCAGAAAGAACGAACAAGACTCATCAATGCCATGCTTCAGGCAAAACAAAATGGTGAGCCCACACAAAAAGTTGGAATCACCTACAACCAGGAATGGACGTGTGATACAGTGACGGATGGGAGTGATGTGCACTGATTTCAACCAGTCAACTAACTTTATCCCATGCCTGATGCTGCTGTAGCAATCAACTACAACAAAGAATTTTCTTCAGCACTTTCTACGCTGAATAAAGCGCAGCTCAGGGCCGTCGAAACTATTGAAGGTCCAGTTCTCGTAATTGCGGGACCCGGCACAGGCAAAACACAAATCATCGCCGCGCGCATCGGTCACATTCTTTCCACGCGCGATGCACAAGCACATGCGGGAAATATTTTGTGCCTCACCTACACGGATGCCGGCGCGATTGCCATGCGGCAGCGGCTGCTGAAGTTCATCGGACCCGTTGCATACAGAGTGAACATTCACACGTTTCATGGGTTCTGCAATGAAGTGATTCAAAGCAATCTTGATTTTTTCGGAAGAAGATATCTCGAACCCATCACCGATCTGGAAAAGGTGACGATGATTCGTGAAATCATTGACGGACTTGCGCCCACTCATCCGCTCAAGCGATTGCGAGGCGATGCCTATTCTGATTTGAATCGCCTCGACAATCTTTTTCAAATGATGAAGCAGGAAGACTGGTCGCCGGAATTTGTTCGCACGAAGTGTGATGAATTTATGAAGAGTTTACCTGAGCGCGAAGAGTACATCTACAAACGCGCGAACAAGGAAAAGAAAATTGAGAAGGGTGATTTAAAAAAAGAATTGATTGCAAAGCAGGAAGAAAAAATGGCGAAGCTGATTGCTGCGGCTGATTTGTTTCCATATTATAATGAGCGCATGCAGCAGATGCATCGCTACGATTATGCAGACATGATTCTCTGGGTGATTGATGCCTTTAAGAAAGATGAAAACTTATTACGCAATTACCAGGAGCGATTTCAATATTTTCTCGTGGATGAATTCCAGGATACAAGCGGTGCGCAGAATGAAATTTTAAATCTTCTCACTGAGTTCTGGCCAAATCCCAATGTCTTCTGTGTTGGTGATGATGACCAGTGCATCTACGAGTTTCAGCAGGCGCGCATCGCCAACATGAAGGAGTTTGTGAAGAAGCATTGCGCTTCACTCACCACCATTATCCTCACGGAAAATTATCGCAGCACGCAATCTATCCTCGATGCATCGAAGCGCGTGATTGATTTGAACACGAAGCGGCTCACCGGTCACGATGAAGAATTGCAGCAGTGCGGAGTTGCCGTGGAGAAAACGCTGCATGCTTCACTCTCTGAAATGAAGCAGTCGAAAGTAGAGCCGAAAGTTTTTGAGTATCCGAACATCGCGCAGGAGGAAGCGGCAGTGGTGTTGAAGATTGAAGAATTGCAGAAACAAAATGTTCCGCTGAAAGAAATCGCCGTCATCTACTATCGTCATGCACAGGCAGAAAATATTATTCGGCTGCTACAGAAAAAAGGAATCGCTTACAAAGTGAAGAAGCGCATTAACGTGCTCGAGCTTCCGATTGTGAGAAATATTCTCCGGTTGTTTGAATTCATCAGCGAAGAATCCAAGCAGCCATTCAGCGGCGAGCATTTGCTGTTTGAAATTCTCCACTTCAAATTTCTCGGCGTGGAGCCGCACGATGTGATTCGCATTGCGATTGAAGCGGAGAAGAAAAAAATGTTCTGGCGCGAGTGGATGGCGAACGAAATGTTCGTGCAAACTTCTGATCTTAAAAACCCAAAACGCATCTCCGAAATTTCAAAGCTCCTCACGGAATGGATTGCGGAAACTTCAAACCTCACACTACAAATTCTTTTTGAAAAGGTTTTGAATGAAAGCGGACTCTTGAATTACGCGATGCAAAATGACGAGAGAGTTTTTCTGCTGCAAGTGATTCACACGCTCTTTGATTTTCTGAAAACAGAAAACACCAAGGAGCCGCGAATGAAAATTGCTGAATGGCTCGAGATGATTGAGCAGATGGAATCGCACAACATTGCGCTGCCGCTCGAGCAAATGATTTACAAGGAAGACGGCGTGTACTTCACCACGTGTCACTCGGCAAAAGGGTTGGAGTTCCGCTATGTGTTTCTCATTGGCTGCACGAGCGACAAATGGGAAAGCCGCAGTGGAGGAAATTTCAATTTCTCTCTTCCTGACACACTCACACATTCCGGTGAAGAGAATGATGTTGAATCAACGCGCAGATTATTTTATGTGGCGATGACGCGCGCGAAAGAGCACCTCATGATTTCTTATTCGGCAAAGAATCATGACGAAAAAGATCTGGAAGCATCGCAGTTTATTTCTGAAACGCAGCTTCCAATCGAAAAAACCAAACTTGATGAGGAGACGGTGATGCAGATGCTTGCACTTTCGATGACGCAGGTTTCTCCACCGAAAATTGAATTGTTCGACGAAGAATACGTGACGAAATCGCTTGAGAATTTCTCTGTGAGTGCTTCTGCTCTCAACTCGTATCTCGATTGTCCGTTACGGTTTTACTTTGAATACATTCTTCCTCTGCCCGCAGCGAAAAATGATTCGATGGCGTTCGGTTCGTGCATTCACGATGCACTGTACAATCTTTTCGACCGCATGAAAAAGCGCGGCGACAAGTTTCCTTCAAAACAAGAACTCATCGCAGATTTTGAATTGCTGATGAAGCAGAACGTGGTTTCATTCACCGAGAAACAATTTGAAAATCGTCTCGAGCTCGGAAGACAAATGCTTTCCGATTATTATGACGAGAACATTGATGAATGGAACAAGATCGTGGTGCTTGAATATCCCATTCGCCACATTGAAGTGGACGGTGTACCGATCAACGGAAAGCTCGACAAGATTGAGTTCACCGGCAACAATGTGAAAGTGATCGACTACAAAACGGGAAATCCAAAGTACGGCGTGAAGAAACTCCGTCCGCCGGTTTCATTTGCACTCACGGATGATGCACCGAAGAACAAAGACGAAATGACTGCCAAATTTGGTGGCGATTATTGGCGGCAACTCATCTTCTACAAAATCCTGATGGACCATCAGCGCTATAAGAAATGGAACATGACGGAGGGCGTTATTGATTTTCTTGAGAAAGATGAAAATGGAAAATTTCTCCGCAAGGAAGTGAAACCGACGCATGACGACACACGTTTCGTCCGCGAATTAATTTCTTCCTCCTACCAAAAAATCATGAACCATGAATTCCGCGAGGGTTGCGGAAAAGAAGATTGTGAGTGGTGTGAGTTTGTGAGAGAGAATTTCTGAAAGTCATAAAATTCTTCACTTGCAAATTCATTCTATTTTCGTCGCTCAATTTTTCATTCCCTACATTAATTGTTGATGAAAGGATATTCCATTGAGCAGATTTCGAAAATCATTCGCGGAAAATTTTTGCAGAAAGCAGAAACTCCGCTGATTGAACATCTCATTCTTGATAGCCGTAAACTTACTTATGCAGATCATTCCGTTTTCTTCGCTATAAAAGGAGCACGACGGGATGGTCATGATTTCATTCGGGAAGTGTATGAGAAGGGCATAAAGAATTTTGTAATTTCTGATGAAGCATTTGTGAAAAGCGGAGGAGAGCTCAATCTCTCTGGTGTAAACATCATCAAAGTAAAAGACACAGTCACTGCTTTGCAATCGCTGGCAGCGCATCATCGTCAGCAGTTCAACATACCGGTGATCGGCATCACGGGCAGCAACGGCAAAACGATTGTAAAGGAATGGCTGTACCAGTTGCTCTCTCCTGATTACAACATCGTGCGCAGTCCGAAGAGTTACAACTCGCAGATCGGCGTGCCGCTCAGCATCTGGCAGATTGATGACTTTCATGATCTGGGAATTTTTGAAGCAGGAATTTCTCAGCCCGACGAAATGGCCAACCTTGCTAAAGTAATGCAACCCACGATTGGAATTTTTACCAACATCGGCGAAGCGCACAGCGAAGGTTTTCTGAATGTGCGGCAGAAGATCAATGAAAAGCTGCGTTTGTTCACGCAGAGTGAAGTGCTCATTTACTGCCGCGACTATGCTGACATCAATGAATGCATCGTGGCGTTCCGCGCACAGATGAAAAAAGCTGATCCTGACTATTCGGGTTTCAAGACTTTTTCATGGTCGAAAGAAAATCCTGATGCTGATGTGCTCGTGAAGAAAATTGAGAAAAACAATTCTTCCACATCGGTCACACTTGAACACAAAGAGAATTCATACCAGTTTTCGATTTCATTCATTGATGATGCTTCGATCGAGAATGCCATCAATTGCTGGATGCTGATGTTTTGCCTTGAGCTGAATCCTGAACTTATCCGGCAGCGCATGCTCGATCTGCATGCGGTGGCCATGCGCCTTGAGATGAATGATGCAATCAACAATTGCTCTCTCATCAATGACAGCTACAGCTCGGATCTGAATTCGCTTTCCATCGCTCTTGATTTTCTGGTTCAGCAGAAACAACATCCGAAACGAACGGTGATTCTCTCTGATATTTTGCAGAGCGGAATCAACGATGTAAAACTCTACGGCGACGTGAGTGATTTGCTCCAGTCGAAAAAAATAGATCGCCTCATCGGCATTGGTCCTGCAATTTCCGGGCAACAAAAAATTTTTGAGGGTAAAGGATCTTTCGCCACTGAATTTTTTCCGGACACAGAAAATTTTCTGCAATCATTCTCCAATGAAAAATTTCAGGATGAAACAATTTTGCTGAAGGGCGCACGCTCATTCGAGTTCGAACGCATAGGAAAAAAGCTGGAGCAGAAGGCGCATGAAACCGTTTTGGAAATTGACCTGAATGCATTACTGCACAACTTATCAGTGTATCAATCGCTGCTGAAACCGCAAACAAAAACGATGGTGATGGTGAAAGCATTCAGCTATGGCAGCGGAAGTTTTGAGATTGCAAATGCATTGCAGTTTCACAAAACGGATTACCTCGCCGTGGCTTACGCTGATGAAGGCGCTGAATTGCGCAAAGCCGGAATCACGATGCCGGTGATGGTGATGAACCCCGAGCCGCAAAGTTTTGAATCGGTGATCCATTATCATCTCGAGCCGGAGTTGTACAGCGTACGGCTGATGAAGCAATTCATTCACGCTGCTTCACCTCATGCGGAAAAATATCCGGAAGGATTTCCTGTTCATCTCGAGCTCGAAACAGGAATGAATCGCCTGGGTCTTTCTGCTGATGATCTTGATGAAGTGCTTGCGCTTCTTTCAGAAAATAAATTGCTGAAAGTAAAATCAGTGTTCACTCATTTGGCTGCGAGTGAAGATTCATCACTTGATCACTTCACTCATGCGCAGCTTCATCGCTTCAGTATGATGAGCGAAAAAATTCAGCAGCGGCTTGGCTATTCATTTTTGCGGCACGCTTTGAATTCAGCCGGCATCATTCGTTTCCGCGAAGCGCATTTTGATATGGTGCGTTTGGGAATCGGTCTCTATGGCTTTGATGCAACCCATCAGCTTCAGCAGCAACTTCACAATGTGAGCACGCTGAAGACCACGATTTCTCAAATTAAAAAAATTAAAGCGGGTGAAACAGTTGGCTATAGCAGAATGGGAATCGCCCATCACGACATGACGATTGCAACTGTTGGAATCGGTTATGCTGATGGATTGAATCGCTCACTCAGCCGTGGCAACGGAAAGATGCTGGTGAGGAATCAGCTTGCTCCTGTCTTTGGCAACATTAACATGGACATGACGATGATTGACATCACCAACATTTCCGGCTGCGATGAAGGCGATGAAGTGATTGTGTTCGGAAATGATTTGCCCGTGCAGCAGCTTGCTCAGTGGGCTAACACCATTCCTTATGAAATTGTGAGCACGATTTCGAGGAGAGTCAAGCGGGTTTACTTTCAGGAGTGAAAAACAACATCCCTAAATCTCCCCGAAGCCTAGACTTACGTCGCTCATTGGCGCTCTTCTCCTTTCGGAGCAATTGATGAAGAAACAACTTCATAGACAGTTCTTATCAGTGATGTTCTGTCTCCGTATTTGCGGCTGTATTCTTCACGCATCTTCGGCGCAAAATTTTCAATGTAGAAATTCAGTTTCTCCAAATTTCTGCAGCGATAGAGAATAATGTAGGTCGCATCTTTCTCATCAGGTTGATCGAGCAGGCGGCATATGTTTGCGTTGACAAACTGTTTTGTTTTCACAATGTCCGGAACATGCGTTGCCTTCATCCAGTCAAGCCATTCTTCTTCTATGCCGCGATCGACTTTAATGGTAATGTGATAAATGAGCATTACAAAATTTTTTTCTTCTGAATCACCTCAAAATAGCCAACCGGTCTCCATCCAATTTTATGAGAATGAAAAGCAAAATTGTGAACGACCACAAAGAGGATCCTCCGTAACTGATAAACGGTAGTGGAATTCCAATCACCGGCATTAGCCCGATCGTCATGCCCACATTGATCATGACGTGAAAGAAAATAATAGCAGCAACACCGTATGCGTAAATCATAGAGAAACGCGAGCGCTGCCGGTTCGCAATGAAAAGAATGCGCAACAGTAATGCGAGGTATAAAAGCAGCAGCAGCGTGCTTCCCCAAAATCCGAATTCTTCTCCGATGGTGCAGAAAATAAAATCAGTGCTCTGCTCGGGAACAAAATTGTATTTCGTGAGTGTGCCCTGCAGAAATCCTTTTCCTTTCAATCCGCCCGACCCAATCGCAATTTTCGACTGGCGAACGTTGTAGTCGGCATCTTTCACATCCACTTTCTGACCCAACAAAACTTTCACGCGATCCTGCTGATGTTTCTCGAGCACGTGATCGAAGACGTAACCGGTTGTGTAAACATATCCGGTAGAAAAAACCAGCGCAGCAATCATAATGAAAACGACCGTGCGATTCCTCCGGAGAACGTAAACGAGAATTGCTGTGAGCACAAAAAGCGAAAGCACCAAGATGAATTTGTCTAGCACGAGCGAAAGCACAGAGAGTGCAAGCACATACACGCCGAGCAAAAGATAAGCGCCGGGCAATCCAACACGGAACAACACAAAAAAGTAAGAGAGAAAAACCAGCGCCGAACCCGCATCTCCTTCGAGCAAAACCAGCAAAGCCGGCAAGGCGAAAATTCCGATGGCCATGAATCGCGTCCGCAGATTTTTCATGTTGATGTTTAGTCCGCTTAGAAATTTTGCGAGGGCAAGGTTGGTAGCGAACTTCGAAAACTCAGACGGCTGCAACTGAAATGATCCGATGGCAATCCAATTCTGCTGGCCGTGTTTTGCAGTGCCGATTGCAAATACAGCCAGCAGCAACAGCAGCACGGCCAGATAAATCGCATAAGCGAACGTGGTATAGAATTTTGAATCAGTGAGCAGAATGGCGCCGCTGAGCAGCAAGCTTCCGACGATCCAGAGAAATTGTCTTCCGTATGATTTATCAAGATCGAAAATGCTCGGCTGTGATTCATCGTACGTGGCAGCGAAAATGGCCATCCAACCGATCAGCATCAGTGCTAAAAAAATCAGCACGAGGATCCAGTCGATGCCCTGGTTCGGTTTGCGGATGGTGTCGTAACTCATGGAAGCAAACTTGTATTCATCATTCTTTCTTCCAAATATTTTCTCTTTGCGCTGATGCTATCTGTCAGATATTTTTCTACCATTAAACTGGCAATGGGAGCGGCGTACGATGCGCCCCAACCTGCATTCTCCACCACAACGGCAATCGCAATCTTGGGATCATCCACGGGAGCAAAGGCGACGAATACAGAGTGATCTTTTCCGTGAGGATTTTGCGCCGTTCCGGTTTTGCCTGCCATTTCAATTCCCGGAATCTGCGATGCAGCTGCCGTTCCTCCCGTCACCACTTGCCGCAATCCCTGAATCACGACATTGAAATAAGATGTATCAATCGGTATCACGTGTTTTACTCTGAACTTATTGAGTGCAGAATCATTACCAGAAATTTGCTTGACCACGTGGGGCGTGTAATAATATCCTTTGTTTGAAATTGCGGCAATTACGTTTGCCATCTGCAACGGAGTTTCACCGATCTCACCTTGTCCGATTCCGAGTGAAATGATCGTGACGGAATTCCACCGTTTCTCCCCGTAAACCTTGTCGTAGAATTTTGAATCGGGAACAAAACCATACCCTTCATTCGGTAAATCAATTCCCGTTTTCAAACCAAGATTGAAATCATTGAGCATTTGCTTCCAGTGGTCCAGGCCGTCGGCAACGGTTCTGAATTGTTTGTCATCGATTGTTCTTCTGAAATAATTGCAGAAATAGGTGTTGCACGAAAACTGAAGAGCAGCAGCGAGATTCGGGAGATGACCGTGCACTTCATCACATTTCACGGTTAAACTTCCTACGGTGTAACCACCGGGACAAACGTAAGAACTCGTAGGAAGAATTGACCCTTCCTGTAAGCCCACGAGTGAAAGAGTGGCTTTGTACGTAGAGCCCGGAGGATATGCTGCTTTAAGCGGGCGAACGAAGAGTGGCTTCAATGAATCAGTCAGCAACTTCGCAAAATTTTTTGCGCGATCTTGTCCGGTAAGTAAATCCGGATCGTACGTCGGACTGCTGACCATCGTAAGCACCTCACCCGTTTTCGGTTCGATGGCAACTATGCTTCCGATTTTTCCCTGCATCAGCTCTTCACCGTAACGCTGTAAATTGATGTCGAGTGACGAGACCATGTTGTTGCCGGGAACAGCGGCTGTATCAAATTTTCCTCCGTTGAAACTTCCCTGCTCGCGGTTGTGGACGTCAACCAGCACGAAACGTGTTCCCTTTACACCGCGCAATTCATCCTCGTAGGATTGCTCAATGCCGCCGGTACCGATGTAGTCGCCCGGTTTATAGTAGCCATCACTGGCGTCAATTTGTTTTTGATTCACTTCGCTGATGTAACCGAGCACGTGCGCTGCACTCTTGTACGGATACGCGCGCACTGTACGCACCTGCCCGTAAAAACCGGGAAAGAGATAAAGTTCTTCCTGAATCGCCGCGTACTTGTCAGTTGAAATTCCTTTTGCAATAAGTGATGGTTTATATTTCGAATACTGAACAGCTTTCTGAAACATTTCTCTGAAAGCCGTGTCACTGATGCCCACGAGTTGACAGAAACCCGAAGTGTCAAAATCATGAACCTCATTCGGGATCACCCACAAGTCGTATTCCTTCTGATTGTCGATGATCAGTTTCCCATTGCGATCATAAACTAATCCGCGGGCGGGAAACACGGTGACTTGCCGCAGCACATTGGCTTGTGCGAGTTCCTGGTAATCTTTATCAATGATCTGAAGAAACAACAGCCGAGCAATGTAGATGGCCACAACGCCGATGATGACGTACTGGAGAACGAATCTTCGATTTTGATAAACATCCGTCATGAATGATCGCTAAAAATTACGGGGCAAAGTTGCAGCGAAAAGGAAAATCCGGAAGAAAAGTTTTCAGCAACGGAAAGAAAAATTATGTGATGGTCGGAACCCTTCTTCGGTAGAAGAGATATTGCAGAATGATGATGATGGCAATGGACACGAGGCTGCTGATTACAATTTTTTCGATTACAAAAATGAATTGTGTGAAGCTGAAGGTTTCAATGATGAACAGCCACAGGTGATGAATGAAAATGAGAATGGAACAATAGGTGAAGAACCAAAGAAATCCCATACTCGAAACCGTGGGGCGATCTTCCGGCTGATAACCGGCAGCCGGTTTAAGCAGGCGGAGCATCAACGGGCGAAGGAATGCCGTAAGTACCGAAGCCGACGCATGAACACCGCCGGTGTGAGCATATAAGTCAATCACCCAACCACTGAAGAATCCCAAAACAAGCACGAGCCATGCAGGCGTTTCAATCGGCAAAAGCAAAATGAAAAGCGGATAGATATAAGGATTGAAGAGCCCATGTAAATGCACATTGTTGAGCACGATCACCTGCACCAGAGTGAGGTTGATGAACCGCAGGAAATTTCCCGTGATCTTACTGAACATGCTCATTCTTATTTAAGAGTGAATCGATTTCTGTTCGCATCATGTTATTCACCACATACACATAGTCGATGCGGCGATAGTCAGTCGCAAGCTTCACAGTGATGTCGTAAAAATTTCCCGACTCTTTAATGCTGAAATCCTGAATGGTTCCTACAGGAATATCTGCCGGGAAAAGCCGCGACTGCCCGCTGGTGAAAATGGTATCGCCTTTCCGGATCTGATTATTGCGGGTGATGTCAACGAGCTTGATGAGATCAGGACTCTTCCCGTCCCAGTGCGTGAAGCCGCGTTGCCCGTTATGGCCGACACGCGCATTCACCGTGGTCTGCGAGTGAAGCAATGAATTCAGTACTGCGAAATGCGGCGATACACTTCTTACAATACCAACAACCCCTTGCGGCCCCAGCACTCCCATTCGTGGCTCAATACCTTCATCGCTTCCTTTGTTAATAAGGATGTAATTATTCGATTCGTTCGTAGTAATTTGAATCACGCGCGCAGGAATGAAACTGTAAAATTGTTTTCGAAGAGAATCATGAACACTGTGCACCTTTGAAGTGTCTTCATAGTACATCGGAGGAAAATGGCTTCGCAGTTGCGCATTTTCCTTCGCCAATTCTTTGTTCGATTCTCCGAGCGTGAGATAACCTGTCACTTCTTTGTAAGCACTCATCGTTCTTCCCACCAGCTCATCACTCACATTCATGAAAGCTGCGCGCTGATAACCATTGTTGCTGATGACGAGAAAAAGACATATCACCTGAAGGATCAGGAAAAGAAAGAATGCGTGATAGCGGAAGATGAAAAAGAAAAGGTTGCGCATTCAGCCGGCAATGATCAATTATCAATAACCAATTTCCAATTAATGACTGAATGTTCAATATCAAAACTGATCACGTTCGCTTTAACCGTCATTGGAAAATTTTCTTTTCGAAAATTATTTGATCAATTGGTTAATTGGAAATTGAAAATTCCAAGTATCACGTCATTAGAAATGGAAACCGTTGAATATTCTTCAGTGCGATGCCAGTGCCGCGCACGACGGCACGCAGCGGATCATCCGCGACTGTCACCGGTAATTTTGTTTTTATTCCGAGCCGCTTATCCAATCCTCTCAACAATGCTCCACCGCCGGTGATGTGTATTCCGTGACGGTGGATGTCAGAAGCAAGTTCCGGCGGAGTTGTTTCTAATGCTTTCAACACCGCTTCTTCCACTTTTGAAATGGATTTATCGAGCGCGTGAGCGATCTCCTGATAATTCACAGTGATCTGCTTCGGAATTCCTGTCATCAAATCTCTTCCATGCACGGCATAATCTTCCGGTGCATCGTCAATGTCACTCATGGCAGCACCCACGTTGATTTTGATTTGCTCCGCTGTTCTTTCACCGATGAGCATGTTATGCTGACGACGGATGTAATCCATTATGTCGGCGGTGAATTCGTCACCTGCCACACGAATGGATTGATCGCAAACAATTCCTGCGAGAGCAATCACAGAAATTCCGGTTGTTCCTCCGCCGATGTCAATGATCATGTGACCGACAGGTTCTTCCACATCAATACCAATTCCGAGCGCGGCCGCCATTGGTTCATGAATCAAATACACTTCACGCGCACCCGCTTGTTCCGCTGAGTCACGCACGGCGCGCTTCTCCACTTCAGTGATGGAAGATGGAATGCAAATCACCATTCTCCACGTCGGTGCAAACAGAAATCCTTTCGGGTTGATCATTTTGATCATCTCTCGGATCATGCTCTCGGCAGCAGCGAAATCAGCGATCACACCATCTTTCAGCGGACGAATGGTTTTAAGATTGTCGTGAGTCTTCTCATGCATCTGCATGGCTTTCTTCCCAACCGCCACCACTTTATTCGTAAGACGATTGATCGCTACAATCGATGGTTCGTCCACCACCACTTTATCATTATGAATGATCACCGTGTTTGCCGTGCCGAGATCAATCGCTATTTCCTGAGTTAAAAAATTAAATAGTCGCATCGAAATTCCCTCTGAGAACTCGTTTTTAAAATTTGCGCAAAGTTGATAAAAAGAATGATACGTTCGGCGAAAGAAACAATCTGCTCATAATTTGTTTTGAAGAGGTAAAAATTGAAATTTGTGAGAAATTACCGATCCTGCTGTGAGACTTTTAATGCTTCCGATCTTTCTTTTGCTCATTGCGTCACCCACCGCTATCAGTGATCCCACGGCACAAGAACGGGTTGAAAATTTGATCCGCGCTTTCCTCTCACAATTTCAACCCTACATGGCACTTTACTTCAGCAATCTTGACACAGCGTATACAAGGCTCGGTGACGAAACCTTCTTCAAGGAGCTGAATGAAAAAATGACTTCGTACCAGGATTCAACCATGATGTTTCTGAAATCAGATCCCGCAAGATCGAATGCTTATTACGACATCTACAAGAAGCTCACCGCGAAAAAAGATTCCATTGCACAACACTACAAGCCGCGGGCTATGGGCTATTTGATCATCCATCATTTTGAATTGGGAGGAGATCCATGGACGGATTCGTTTATGGTGGACTTCAAGATTCAGCACATTCTAAAAATCAAAGAGACCATTGAATAAAATTTCCACCGGCGTTTCGGATTCCATGGAAGGAAAAACTTTTTCTCTCATGCAAAATCGCGGATGGAAACGCATTTTGAGCATCGCAATATTTATTGCTCTTCTCATTTACTTCATAAGAGCCGGAGTGGTCAACGGATGGCAAATGCACAGTGATTTCCCGAACTACTACGTTTCGGCTCGCGCGTTGCTCGAAGGAAAAGACATCACAAAAATTTATGACAACACCTGGTTTCAACAGCAAATCGATTCGTATGGCATTCATCAGACGGGAAAATTTTTGCCGTTTCCTCCACCCACAGCATTTGTGATGTTACCTCTCGCTCCGTTTGATCCGCTGACTGCAAAAAGAATTTGGCTCATCATCAATTTGCTTCTGCTGATTCCGCTGATACGCGTGATTAGCCGCTCCACGGGAATTTCTTTGTTTCAAAGCTCACTGCTGTTGCTTATTACCGGCGTCGCACTCACGAATAATTTTTATCTCGGACAGGTTTACGTGCCGCTGCTGCTTTCAATGTTCTATGGTTACGATCTCACTCGTCACAATAAAACTTTCGCAGCAGGAGTGGTTTGGGGAATTGCCGCTTCCATCAAATACATCACAGTGATTCTTCTCATTCCGTATTTGATCAAGCGCGACAAAAAAATTCTTCCGGGATTTATTGTCGGTTTTCTTCTTCTTCATCTCATTGCATTTCCGTTAATGGGTGCTGAAGTATATCGCCAATACATTTCTATTTTCTTCGAACATCTCAACGGAAAAATCGAAGGACAGACTCCATTCGCTTATCAGTTTCAATCGTGGGATGCATTGCTGAGAAGGCTTTTTGTTGTTGATCCGATGAATAATCCTTCGCCGCTCATCAACTCGATTTTCCTTTTCCAATTCATTCGTGCCTCAATCGAAATAATTGTGATTTTGATTGCGGCCAAAATGGTTTATGATTTCAGAAAGCATCCGCATTTCATTGAGATTTCATTTGCCATTATCGGCATTTCGTGTTTTGAGATTCTTCCCGAATCATCGAGTTACACATTTCTGCTGCTTACGTTTCCATTTATTTTTCTTTATCTGAATTCTGAACACGCATTGCCACCAATCGCAACTCAGACAATTTTATGGCTCTTCATTGTCATCGGGTGTCTGCCCATTTTGCTTCAGGAAGTCGTTCAGCCTGATTCGTGGTTTATCTTCTACCGCTTGTCACTCATGACCGTGTTTTATTTGGTTTGTCTTTTCTGGATCAGAAAAATCAAATTGAAATTCCGGGAGTCAATTTCACAATGAAGTTTTAGTTTTAATCGAGATTCGCAGCGCAGATGCAGGAACTTCTGAAAAAAATCAATCGTCGCGCTTACCCCGAGAGATTATTCTATTCACCCACATGGATAATTCTCGTGGTGAACAACGTCTGCAATCTTCATTGCAAAATGTGCGACGTGGGTGTAGGATATGAATCGAGCAATTTTTACGTGAACATGCTCGGCGCTCATCCGATCAATATGCCGCCCGATCTTGTGAAAAAAATCATTGAACAAACTTCTGCTTCATTCCGAAAAACAAAAATTGCTTTTTCATTCACCGAACCCATCATCTATCCTCATCTTGTTGAGTCAGTCGCTTATGCTACGGAGCACGGACTTCATGCGCAGATGACGACAAACGGATCAAAACTTTCTGCACTCGCCGAAGATTTAAAAAAGGCCGGCATCAAAGAGATTTGTGTATCACTCGATGGTCCTCCGGAAATTCACAATTTCATTCGCGGAAACAAACATTCTTTCGAGTGGGCTTTTGCCGGATTGGAGAAGATGGCCTCGCTGAATGGTGCCATTCCTCAACTAACTGTCGCTTGTGCAATTACCGAATGGAATTTTCATTCGCTTGCAACATTCGCTGAGATGTTCAGGAAAATCCCCCTGAAGGAACTCCTCTTCCTTCACACCAATTTCACCACGGATGAAATTGCCAACAAACATAACGCGATTTACGGAACACATTACACAGCCACTGCTTCGAATACGAAAGAATTGCATCTTGACAAGATGAATTACGATGTGCTGCTGAAAGAGATTCAGAAAATTCATTCATTGGACTTGCCTTTCCCTGTAAAATTTTCTCCGGAACTGAACAGCATTCCCGCGCTTGAAACTTTTTATCTGCATCCTGAAATTTTTGTTGCAAAGCGTTGCGTGAGCGCATTCGACAGCATGACTGTGAAATCAGATGGCACCGTAATGCCTGCGCACACGCGCTGCTATCAGGTGCAGGCGGGAAATATTTATAACAATTCACTGAATGAAATTTGGAATTCATCGGCTCTCTCGCACTTCAGAAAAACACTCGATCGCGCCGGCGGATTTTTGCCGGCCTGTTCGCGATGCTGCAGCGCATTTTAAAAATTGTCCGTTGATATGAATAAGAATTCGGCGCGGCACAAAATAAAATCGTTACCACTCATCTCTTCATTCCTTAAGAGATTTAGAAAAACACAGAAGAGAAAACGGATGATCTCATTCTACCGGCAATTCATTAACAGAGATGATTTGTGTTTTGACATCGGCGCAAACGAAGGTTTATGGAGCGAAGTTTTTCTCTCACTGAAAGCTTCGGTGATTGCCATCGAACCGCAATCAGCTTGTGTCGAATCCATGATGAAGAAATTTCCAAATGAACCGGCGATAAAAATTATTCACACAGGCGTTGGCAGCAAAGAAGAAATGAAAGAGTTGAAAGTGGCTGCCAACAAAATCAATTCAACTTTCTCTGATACGTTTATCGAGAAGTACAAACATTTCGATTACGCTTCATGGCCTTCGAGTGAAATTGTGCAAGTCACGACACTCGACAATTTGATTTCCCGATACGGACTTCCGACCTTTTGCAAAATCGACGCGGAAGGGTTTGAGTTGGAAATCGTGAAAGGATTGTCGCGGCCGATTCACTTCATTCAATTGGAATATGTTCCGCCGTTCAGGAGCGACATCATTGAATGCATCAATCTTCTCCGCGAGCTCGGTAACGCAAGATTCAACTATTCCTCCTATGAAAATATGAAACTTGAATTGAAAGAATGGATCGGTGCTGATGAAATGAAATCGCGAATTCAATCTTTCCCTGATGATTTTTTGGTTGGAGATATCATCGTTGAGTTTTTAAACACAGAGTGAGATTACCGAATCAAATATCGAGTGTTGCCTCCTTTTCTTTTTTCCCATGCTGCAAAATACCGGTGCAGATGTGCAAGCGTCGGTTGCGATTGCAAAGTTTTCTGATGAACGATTCTGAAAAAATGCAACCGGTGAATTCCAATGTCAACAGAAGAGAGATGCTCCAATTCCTTGTATGACAAAACTTGCAGCGGAAGCGGAAGATTCAACTGCTCGCTTCGCTCACTGGAAATTTCAAATGACTCAAGCGGTTTCAGCTCCGTCATGTGATTCTTTCCCATCGCATATGCTTCTCTAAAAAATGAGCTGCTCACTTTCGAGATACAAACCTTTCTGCAAGTTTCAACCTGCGCATTGGCTTTTCCTTCATGCCGCAGCGAGATAACATAATACTGATCGCTGATGCTTCCATTCAAATCGGTTGGAAAGAAGTTGAAATTTTTTCCGTCTCCCAGTGAAATAATGGAAATCACTCGCGGAAATGAATATGCAATCCTGACCTGATCATACAAATTTCCATAGAGCGAAATGTTGTTTTCTCTTTTTTTCGTCAGTGAATCTTTCATCCTGTTCATTAATTGATGAAATGGTGAAAGAAAAATGTGGTGGCCTTTTTTAGCAGTGAAATTGAAAAGCTCTTCTTCACCAAAATCTTTTATTTGGAAGAATTGCAATTCCAAAAATGCGACGGGATTATTTGCGGATTCTTCACTTCTAAAAAGAAGTCGTAATGATTTTGCAGATGAAAGCAACTGATGAAGAGCACTGTTACTTATTGCAATGATCCCGATAATGACTGGTTTGTAGCCGAGGAAAAGGTGCTGATCTGAGATATCGAATGACTGAGACGAACCCGAGACCAAGACCCGAAGCGAATGCGCCATGTCCTCTTTCCCTATGCATAAATATTCCTGGGGAAAATCAACTCCAAAAACAGATTTTTTTATGAAGGATTTAAGCGACATACTGTGGCGCGTCGAATTTACCTTTTAAAAAATTTCGTCAGGGAAGAAATACTTTTGTCATTTCTTCCGCGGTTGCTTTTACTTTTTGCAATGAATTCGCAACATAAAGTTCTTCTCTTCAATCCCCGGGCGCTGACTCACAAGCCGCGCATCCCGAATTCTGTTTTGCAGATCGCTGCGAGCATCGATGGAAAATTTGACTGGGTGATTGTGGATGGAAATCTCGAGCACGATCCGTGGAAGAAGATTGAAAATTATCTCAGCAGCGGCGAATTCAAATTTTTCGGATTGACGGTGATGCCCGGCCCGCAGTTGAAACAAGCAATTCCGTTTTCAAAATTGGCGAGAGAAAGATTTCCGAATATAAAAATCATCTGGGGCGGATACTTCGCTTCGAATCAATCAAATGTTGTGATGGAATCCGGCTGCGTGGATTACGTCGTGTATGGGCCCGGTGATAAAACTTTTCCGAATCTGCTGAATGCAATTCAAAATAATTCCGCAGTTGATCAGATCAATAATTTGATTTTTAAAAATGGAAATCAGATTGTAAAAACAAGGAAGGAAGATTTATATGATCAGGATTCGCTGCCGCCACTGTCCTATGAAAAACTGAATTCATTTTATTCGATCAAAAAATATCTTGGCAAAACCTATCTCGGCAATCACACCATCGCTTATCATTCGAGCGTGGGTTGTCCGTTCACATGTGCATTCTGCGGCATCGTTCCGATTTATGAAGCGCGATGGAAAGGAAAATCAGCGGCGAACATTTACAAAGACATCAGATTCCTGAAAGAAAATTTTGGAGGTGATTCCATCGAGTTTCACGATAACAATTTTTTTGTTTCCGAGAAGAGAACAGTAGAATTTTCAAAACTCATCCGCGATCAAAAAATGATTTGGTGGGGCGAAGGAAGAATCGACACGATTGACAAATACAGCGACGAATCACTTGCTGCGATGCGTGAAGCCGGATGCAAGATGATTTTTTTCGGAGCAGAAACCGGCAACGATGAAATTCTGAAGATGATGGACAAAGGCGGAACGCAGACGGGCGCACAGATCAGGAAGTTTGCCGCGCGAATGAAAAAGTTTGACATCATTCCTGAATATTCATTTGTGCTCGGCACTCCTGCTGACACAGAAGAACAAGTGATGAAGCAAATTGATGAGGACATTGCTTTCATTCGTGAGATCAAGGAGATTAATCCCGACACCGAGATCATCATTTACGTTTATTCTCCCGTGCCGACGGAAGGAAGTGAATTATTTAACTCGGTGAAAGCGCAGGGATTTTCATTTCCGAAAAAACTCGAAGACTGGATCTCACCTCACTGGGAAAATTTTGATCTGCGAAAGAATCCGCTGACGCCATGGCTCAAACCGTACATGATTGACAAGATCAAAAATTTTGAAACCGTGCTGAACGGATACTATCCAACGGTGAGTGATGTGAAACTTTCTTCTTCAAAAAAGAAAATCATCAGCGCACTGTCATCTTTGCGTTATAAGCTGAAAGTTTATGATTTTCCCTATGAAATAAAAGCGCTGCAGAAATTCTGGTTGCGATATCGGCAACCCGAGTGGGAAGGATTTTGATTTCGGAATTGGCATTTCGGAATTACATGACCAAGCTGATTGCAACGAATGACGGAACTCATGTTTGTGAATTTTCGCAATGCCTAAATTCGAAACCTAATTCCTCGTATGAAAAAGTTTTTACTCTTCAGCACAATGCTGATTTCAATCATCGCGCGTGCGCAGGTCACGATTAACATCACAAATATTCCTGCAAACACTCCATCAAATGATGTTCTCTACATCGCCGGAACTTTTAACGGATGGGATCCCGGTAACTCGTCGTATGCGCTCACAAAAATTGACTCGGATTTTTATACAATTACACTCGGCGCAGGAACGGGAACGATCGAATTCAAATTCACGCGCGGCGATTGGGTGAAAGTAGAGTGCCAGGCAAACGGAACATTTCTTCCAAACAGGACTTTCACTTACGGAAACGGTGACACCATCAATCTCACCATCGCTGGCTGGGACGATCTGATTAACGGGACAACGATTCATTCGACAGCATTACCCAATGTTTCATTGATGGCGGATTCATTTTACATGCCGCAGCTTGATCGTTATCGCAAAATCTGGATTTACCTTCCTGATGATTATTCAACCGCCACTTCAAAATATTATCCGGTCATCTACATGCAGGATGGCCAAAATCTTTTTGATGATTCTACCGCATTCGCCGGAGAATGGCAGGTGGATGAAACCCTTCACAATTTGCAGATGGATGGAAATTACGGATGCATTGTGATCGGCATTGAGAACGGCGGCCTTTTTCGTATGGATGAATATTCGCCTTATCATAATCCATATTACGGTGGCGGACAGGGTGATGAATATTGTGACTTCATCGTGAACACACTCAAACCTTACGTGGATTCGCACTATCGCACACTTACGTCACGCGATTACACAGCGATCGCAGGTAGCTCGATGGGAGGATTGATTTCTTTTTATGCGGGAATGAAATATCAGGACGTCTTCAGCAAGATTGGTGTGTTCTCACCTTCTTTTTGGTTTAATGATTCCATTTACAACTTCACTGTTGCACAGGGTCATCAGGATCCGATGCGATTTTATTTTGTGGCAGGTAGATATGAGAGTGGTGACATGGTTCCTGACATTGTTCTTATGTATAACTGGATGAGTTCAGTCGGATTTTCACCGGATGAAATGGATACCGTAATCAAGACTGACGGACAACATTCGGAGTGGTTTTGGGATCGCGAATTTCCCGGATGCTATCTATGGCTATTTGCCAACACAATTGCATCTGTTCAGGATTTGAATCTGAATTCCGAATTTACGATCACGCCAAATCCAGCTTGTGATCAGATCACTCTTCACACCAGTGATTCAATGAGTGAAGGACAAATAGAAGTTTTTGATCTGGAAGGTAAGCGATTGATTTTTCTGCTACAACCACTTTCTGATGTCATCAATACAGCTTCGCTGAAAAACGGAACTTATATTTTAAAGATAACTGATAAAAAGAAAAGTGCCGCAAAATTTTTTGAAGTAGCGCGCTGACTAATGCTGAACCATAAAGGACGCTCTTCCAATGATGTGTCCCGATACATCTGAAAGAACTAAATAATATTCACCGTTGCTGAGTGCGCTCACATCTATGGATTTTCCAACCAGCTTTTGCTGAGTAAGCGTTATACCGTTACTGCCATAAATAGTGTATTGCTTTGCTTCCGTCAGGACTGTTGCACTTTTGATATAAATTATATTTCCACCCGGATTGGGCACGACTACAACGCCCAATTCATCGCCGTCAATGATCACGACTCCGGTGGAAATGCCGGCTTCATCCGATGAAGAAATTTGCGAAGCTTGTGCCTGATTGGCTTCAGAAACCTGGGCATGCAGCGCAGGCGAACCTGCGGCAATTAATGCCAGAGCAAATAAGATTTTCATAGTTTCCCTCAATTCAAAATTAGATTAATTCATATCTACGGATGAGGCCGCAAGAAGTTTCCGCAGTTTTAAATGCTACACTTTTTTATGCTCCTGTGGAAAATTCTGAGAGGGAAAACTTTAAGTGTTTACATTTCTAAAATACTTCAGCGAACGCTTTAATCAGCATAACTTGATTGAATCCACTTTTGAAATGAACAAGCACTTTTCTGTTGAAAAAAAGTGCAGGATTTTTTTGAGCCGGGGAGGAAGAATTACCTGTTCAGGACAAAAAGCTCTGCATGCAGAGAGTAAGATTATTTAAATCATCGCCATTATTTCACTTTCACACCGTCGGCGGAATTCGCAACCAATGCAGCATTCCATCGTTCAAAATAATCTATACTTTATTTGTTAACTATAAATTTTCAAGTCATGAAAACGACCACAATTTCACATTCAGTGATCGCAAGAATGTTTTCAGGAGATCGGTTTTATATTCTTGCCGTGCTTGTTTTAGTTTTTGAATTGGGAGTCCTCGCAATCATCCTGAAGTAGCAGATTCCCGGCCCCGCACCCTGGTAGTTATCGAATTACCATCACCTTTTGCGTGCTGCTCCAAGCTTTGGAGCGCACATTAAGGAAGTAAGTTCCTGAAGGCAATTGCTGTACATTCCAGTTAAAGGTTTCTGTGGCAAAAAGTTTCCGCTGCAATATTTTCTTTCCTGAAGCATCAAATAATATGACTTCCCCCGCCGAAAGCGGGCTTCCAAACTTTATAGTCAAAACATCCTGCACAGGATTCGGAAAAACATCTAGTGACGGTGATGAAGAAACTTCATTCACTCCTACAGCATCATCAAGCAAATCATTTTTGTACACGCCATTGCCATAAGTGAACGCGAGAAGAGAATTATCAGATGGTGACAACACTAAATCAAAAACCATTGCAGCATCGGGAAGTCCATCTGCATACGTAAACCAATCTGTGCCGCCATTACTTGAAACATAAATAGTGAAATCGCAGCCCGCATAAATGTTACTCGTGTGGTCTGGATCAATCATCAGGCAATGAAAAGGAACATCAGGCAGTGACGTGCTTATATCAGTCCAGGTTGATCCCGCATCCTCACTTTTAAAAATGTGACCGCCCTGTGAACCGTTGAATCCGCTAAAAACAACATACACTTCCTGTGCGTTGTGTGGATTTACGGTGATGCGTTGCGGATAGCGGTTCGGCAAGCCGGAAGAAATATCTGTTTTAATAGTACCGCCATTAAAACTTCGAAAGACATGCATTGGAAAACTGTCTGTGGGCGCGGTAGAAAAATAAACTGTATCAGGGCTCAGCGAAGAGGATGCAATAGACAGCAGCGCATTTCCACTATCAAGCGGATCAGGTTGAACAGTCGAAAAAGAATTGCCTCCGTTTGTAGATTTATAAAGTGTGGAGCTGCCCGCATAAATCACGCTTGTGTTTGAAGGGCAAATAATGTACGGGGCAAGAAATGCAGCAGGATTGCCTCCGTAAGAACTCGAGGGCGAATAAAAAATTTCATTATAGTTGTTCCACCCGTTAGTTGTTTTATAAATGTTCAGGTACTGATAAGCACCATACTGAACATTGTCATTGTTCGGATCTATGGCCGTATATGTTCCATCGCCACCAATTACTGAACCCCAGTAAACAGAGCCCGAATACGTAACTGTAGAATTATCCTGAAGCCCGCTGATGGCAATGTTTGCATCCTGATGCGAAACGGAACCGATATAATGCTGACTTGTCACATACCCGTCATTGCAATCATCGAAATTATTTCCGAAATCTTTTGATCGGAAAAGTCCGCCATCAGTAACAACATAAATTTTGTTTGCATCCAGGGGATTTGAAATTATGTCGTGAATATCGGAATGAACATTAAAGCCCACGCTGTTAAAGCTCCCTCCTGAATTCGAAGATTTATAAACTCCCACTCCGCCAGCAAAAACTTTTGTTGCATCATTTGATTTCATCAGCAATCCCTTTGCATACCATCCCTGGTAGGAGACTATATCGGTTGAAGTCTTTAACGTCCAGGTATCTCCGCCATCCGTTGTTTTGTAAACGCCGACGGTGCTATAGCGATTTCCGATGATAGCCATGAGCGTGTTGTGATCACCATCATATGTGGCTAGCGTTGTTCTTCCATCATAATAAGTAGTAGGCAATCCGCTAGTGAGTTGTGACCATGTTGTGCCGCCGTCCTGCGTGCGATAGATTCCTTTATCCGGCGTGTCTTCATTTCCAACTGCAGCAAAAACAACATTCGTGTCCACCTTGTCAATCACTAAATCCATAACCATCTCTTTAGCGAGAACATTCGTCCATGTGGCGCCTGCATCTGTTGTTTTATAAACTCCTTCTGTGGTTGCAGCATAAACGATTGATGTATCAAATGGATTATAGACGATGCTCCACACACCGCGATTATCCTGATAAGTCCAGTCAAGCACTTTCGACCATGTGGTTCCGCCATCTGTTGTTTTCAAAATGCCGATGCCAAAACTTCCTCGCTGGGTGCGATCCACCAATCCGTTTGTTGAAGTGCCATAAGCATACGTTTCTCCGGTGCCGATATACATTTCATTGTGATCACTCGGATTGATGGCAATCGCTCCCACACCGAGCACATCAAATCCTGTCGGTACATATTGCCACGCACTCACGCCGATTCCACCCACAGTTGACTTCCACAAACCACCACTGGCTGAGCCAAGCCAAATTACATTCGTGTCCACGGGATCAATAGCAATGCTGATCGTTCTTCCTCCCACATTGTTTGGTCCCAAATTTTGCCATGCAGTTCTTGTTGAAGGATGGGCGGCAATCTGTTTGTGACGAATCCACGCCTTCTGATAAGCATCTTTCGGAATTTCTGCATTAGGAAATGCATCCATTGCCGCGAGAAATGTGAGCGCATCATAAGCTTCGCGTGGATTTTCCTCACCTTCCGTTTTCATCTTTGTTTCAGAATGCTTCTGAAGAAAATCTATGGAGAACAATGCTGATAAAAAAAGGAATGAACCCGCGAGTAAAAATTTATTCATGTCGTTGAATCCGGTTTGATCAATCAAAATAACTCAATCGAAGCCGATAAGTAAAAATTATTTGTGCGAAGAAATCCATTTTACTTCAAAGCACTTGATGACTTCCTTTCTATTTTTGCTCCACTTCAATTTCATGGCTTCTACTCAGCAATCATTTCTCGACGCAGCGCACAAAACAGCTGAAGACAAAGAGCTTCACCGAAAACTCAATTACAACATCGGCAAGTACTCCGATACAGTGAAGAAAGGAAAACTTCAGTACACTGATCTCGAGTTGGCAAAACAACGCGCGAAAAATCTGAAATGGAAAGCCATCGCCAATCTCGATAAACACCTGCTTGAGTTTGAATCAAACATCACGAAGCGGGGAGCCAAAGTGGTATGGGCAGAAAATTCTGACGAAGCACTTGCTGAAATTAAAGCAGTGATGAAACGCGTGAATGCAAAGAGCGTGGTGAAATCAAAATCGATGACGACGGAAGAAGTTCACCTGAATGAATTTCTTGAGAAGATGAATGTAGAAGTAGTGGAGACCGATCTCGGCGAATACATTCAGCAGCTCGATGGCGAGCCGCCGTTTCACATCGTGACGCCGGCCATGCATAAATCAAAAGAAGATGTTGCACGCGTTTTTCACGAGCATCTCGGCACACCGCTCGATCTTACTCCACAAGAAATGGCAATGGAAGCGCGCAAGCGATTGCGTGAAAAATATGTGCGCGCAGACGTAGGCATCACCGGCGCAAATTTCATTCTACCCGATATCGGCGGCATTCTGGTTCTCGAAAATGAAGGCAATGCGCGATTGAGCATATCCTTTCCGAAAGTTCATATCGTCCTCGTCGGAATTGAAAAAGTAATTCCATCCGTAAATGATCTTCCCCTGTTTCTTCCGTTGCTCGCCACATTCGGCACGGGACAACAGGTCGCAGTGTACAACACCATTCTCACCGGTCCGCGACAGGAAGGTGAAGTGGATGGCCCTGAAGAAATGATCGTGATCCTGATGGACAACGGTCGCAGTCATTTGCTTGCTGAAGTCGAGCAGCGCGAAGCATTGTATTGCATTCGCTGCGGCGCCTGTTTGAATGCCTGCCCGATTTATAAAAACATTGGCGGTCATGCTTACCTCACCACCTACAGCGGACCCATCGGCTCGGTCATCACGCCGCACCTCAGGGGCATGGAAGAATTCAAGCACCTCAGTTATGCTTCTTCGCTCTGCGGAAACTGCACCGAAGTGTGCCCCATGAAAATCAACCTGCACAATCTTCTTGTCTTCAATCGCCGTGATGCGGTGAATGAAGGTGATTATAAATCTTCAGAAAAATTTGGATGGAATATGTGGAAGCGTTCAATGCTTTCGCGCAGGCTCATGGATATGGCCGGATCGAAAATGAAAAACCGCGCGCTGAAATTTCTCTTCTCAAAATCGTGGGGAACTCACCGCACAATGATTGAAGTCGCTCCGAAATCCTTTAATCAATTGTGGAAGGAAAGAGAAAAAGTGTAGAGCTTACTGTTTCACAAATCTCACCGTAGCAGAATTTTTTTCTGTTTGTAAATTGAGTAAATAAATTCCAGCCAGAAGATCGCTCACCTTCATTTCATAATTCTGTACGTTTTCATCAAACATTTCCTTCCGAAGAATTTTTCCAGTCATATCGGTGATTGTAATTTTTACCTGCTCGCTTGACGAGAATGGATACCGAATAATCAGTTGATCGGAAGTTGGGTTGGGAAAAATCTGGAGTGAGTTTTTGTTATCAACTCCATTTACCGAAACACCAATGTCGTTTATCAGACGAACCATTATGAAATCTGAATCATCGCCTGCTGCTCCTAATATCTTTCCATCACTTTGTAAGCGAATCAAAGGAGCAATTTTGATCGACGGAATTATGGAAAGTCCACTTGACCCAAATGACAGATCAATATCTCCATTGCCTAACCAACGCGCAATTCCGACATTGTATCCTATATCACTTTGTTCCGATTGTAAAACTCCGTTGTCAGGTTCGGGCTGAGGATTCATCCCGGCCATATGCATATCAGTTCCAATAGTTTCCACATAGCCATCTCCACTAAAGGTCGAATCAACGCTTCCATTTTCATTAAGTCTTAATATTGCGAAGAATTCAACCTGACCGAGTATTTTATTGCTTTCATCTAAATTAAATTTACCAGTGTACTCTGTATTTTCAGGAAGAGGCACTACGACCGTGTCACCAAAATCAGGATCAGGAGATCCGTCAGCCAATAATCGAACAAGTGAAAATTGGGAATTGGGAATGTTGGGGATTAGGCAGTTTATTTTCCCATCACCGCGCAACAAAATATTGCCATGAAATAGGAGTGATCCACCGTCACCAAATGTTTCATCCAAGCTCCCATCGGAATTTAAGCGCAACAAATAGCCTGGTGTAGTGTTGGTATATCCTGTGGTAATCACAAGCAACAATTTTCCGTCAGGTTGCTCTGCGGCATCAATTAACTCAATCGCATTGTAATTCATGAATTTTAGTTCAAGCACACCATGATCTCCGTAAGTTGTGTCAAGAATCCCATCGCTATCCAATTTGCGAATGGCAACAGTATAGTTATATGGAGAAATTAATTTTTCAAGAGTCTCTCCGGCAGGATAAGCGGTGGATACAGTATAAATGATATTTCCATTTGTGGTCATCCTGCTGCCGTAATTGGGCGGAGATGGATAAAATGCAAATCCATTTTCACCATAGGAAGAATCTAGAATTCCATTATTCGTTAAACGAAAAAAGGCTTCATCGCCACTAAAGCATAGTATATTACCATTATCTAACTCAAGAAAATCATTCACCTGTTTTAGTGTAAGCCATGATTGGTATATTGGGGCACACCAAACCGTTCCATGATCAGCGAAAGATGAATCAAGGACTCCATCAGAAGAAAATTCTGATGCAGCAGCGAGATCGGTGCCACTCTGAAATCCTGTTGCGGCAACAATAATATTTCCTTGATTCGATCTTGCAGCCGTTACCTGAAAAAATCTTCTTGAAGAGAAAAAAGAATTTTCCGCAATACCATTTTCTCCGAAACTATTGTCGATCGAACCGTCACTCAGGATTCGATACATTATCGACTCATAGTAACTTCCATTAAACGCCGAACCTCCAACAATTGCGGAGTTGTCGCTGTCGGGAAGCGCAAACCATGAAAAGTTACTTTGTTCACCTGTGTACAAGGTGGCTACTCCGTTGGTACCAAAAGAAACATCTGCTGATCCATCTTGAAGAAATTTCCAGCAAAGCATGCTGCTTTGGGAAGAACTTTCAGTATGGCCGACTACCAGAATTTTTCCATCCGGCATTTCAATTACATCCTGTCCGGCTTCAGCATTTCCTTCATCAACAATGTTTATTCCATTAGCTCCAAAAGTCGAATCCAGTTTACCGTTAGAATTGATTCTCGCGATAAACATATTGCTGTCAATTGTTCCAGTCGCAAGCAATTTTCCATCTGATTCCTGCGTAATGGCAAAGACAAAAGTTTCCAATGAATCAGGAAAAGCGAATACGCCAATTCCATTGAACGTTGAATCGTAAATTCCGATAGTATCCAAGCGCACAATGTTGCCGCTATTAAGCGTATAGTTGCTCTGGCCTCCTGCAAGAATTTTCCCATCAGACTGCATCGCAATCGCTCTGCTGGAATTACTGAATGGCATTCCTGTTGCCCCATAGTAGCCGAATGAAAAATCTTGCGATCCATCGGACAAAAGCCGAACAACAAAAGTGGCGTACCAATATTCGTCTTCTGCTAAAACTAAAATCCTGTTCATCGAGTCAACCGCAATGGCTTCACCGTAGGGCTGATCCTCCATGTCCTCGAGGATCGTGACGCGACCCGCGATTCCGAAAGCCGAATCCAAACTTCCGTCTGCATTAAACCGCTGCAAATAATTTCCATCTGAAAGTATAAGAATCTTTCCGTCCTTAGTTAGTGCAACATCATCACATTTCATTTGACTGAATTCTTTGTGAAGAGTAAACTGACCGTTTACTCCAAAAGTCGGATCAAGCGCGCCTGGTTGAGCAATCGCCAGAGATACAAGAAACAAGCTCGACAAAAGCAAGGAAAGCTTTTTCATATAATATCATTTTAGTGAATGATATCCGAAGGTAATACTTTCACACACTTCAGCAAAAAAAGTATGTTCTTTATTGAACCGTCGTTTCAGAAGGTGTCGAGTAGTAATCTTTGATTGCTTTCGCCTTACTCTTTCCCACCACCGAAATCAATTCCTCTTCACTTGCATTTCTCACTTTCCCTACCGAATGAAAATGCTGCAAAAGCTTCTGCGCAGTTTTTTCTGAAATGCCTTTGATGTCGATCAACTCAGTGCGTAATGTTCCTTTGTCTCTTTTCTTCCTGTGAAATGTTATCGCAAAACGATGCGCTTCATCCCTGATTTGTTGAATCAATCGCAGCGACTGAGATTTCTTGTCTATGTAAAGCGGTAATGAATCGTGAGGGAAATAAATCTCTTCGAGTTTCTTGGCGATGCCGGCCACAGCCACTTTACCGAGCAGGCCAAGTTTTTCCAAACTGTTCACCGCTGCACTCAGCTGTCCTTTGCCGCCATCGATGATGATAAGCTGCGGTAATCCTTCCGTTTTTGCGACGGCGCTTTTCGCGCCGGAATCAATCTCCTCCTTTTCGCCCGTTGATGTTCCGGAGGATTGCTTCGCTCCGCTCGCAATGACGGATTTGTCCCTGTAGCGTCGGAAAACAATTTCTTCCATCGATGCAAAATCATCAGGTCCTTCGACAGTTTTAATGTTGAAGTGGCGATAATCTTTTTTTGCAGGTTTTGCATTCTTGAAAACCACCATCGAAGCTACCGGATAGGCACCCTGGAAATTTGAGTTGTCGAAACATTCGATGTGCGTCGGCAATTCAGTGAGACGAAAATCTTTTTGCAGTTGCTGAAGAATTTTTTCTTCTCTTGATGTTCGCTTGTTCACGCCGCTCGCTGCTTCTTTCGCCAGCAAATAGTAATAGAGATTTTTTTCAGAAAGCTCGAGCAATTTTTTCTTGTCACCCCGCTGCGGAATTGTGATTGTCACATTTTGATCCGGGTATTCAATTGGGAAAGGAACAATGATCTCATTCGATTGACTCAGCAATTCAGTCCTTAGTTCATTGATCACATACAAAAGCAATTCTTCTTTTTCCTCTTCAATCTTCTTAATGATCTCGACCGTTTTCGTTTGCACCGCCACACCATTCATGATGCGCATGCAATTCACGTATGCATTCTTCTCATCTTCCCTGAATGAAAACACATCGACATTCGAAATGGTTGGATGCACGACGAGCGACTTGCTCTGATAATCTTCGAGGTATTCCAGTTTCTTCTTCAGCCAGGCAGCATCTTCGAATTTGTAATTCGAAGCGTATTCGTTCATCTGCTCTTTCATTCGCTGAATTACTTCATTCACGTTTCCTTTCAGGATGTGACGGATTTGCGAGATGTTGTGATCGTATTCTTCTTTCGATTGCCGCGCCTCACACGGTCCCTTGCAATTTCCCAGATGAAACTCGAGACAGATTTTGAATTTGTGTGCTTCAATATTTTTTTGCGTGAGATTGAGATTGCAAGTTCTTAGCGGATACATTTTCTTCATGAAATCCAGAATCTCCCGCACGCGCTTCACGCTCGTGTATGGGCCGAAATATTCCGAACCATCTTTCTCAGGCTTGCGTGTGAGAAACACGCGCGGAAAATTTTCATTCTTGATGCAAATCCACGGATAGGTTTTATCATCTTTCAAATTCACATTGTACCGGGGCTGAAAACGTTTGATGATTTGATTCTCCAACAGCAGTGCATCCTGCTCTGATTGCACGACAGTGAACTCAATGCGGGCCGCATGTCGAACCATCACTTCCGTTCGAAACTGAGGATAGTTTTTATTGAAATAAGAAGTTAGCCGCTTCTTCAGATTTTTCGCCTTGCCGACGTAAATCGGAATCTCTTCATCGCCGATAAAGCGATACACGCCCGCTTCATCAGGAAGTGAAGAAGAAATTTTTTTGAAATCGTCGAGCGTCACTATGCAAACTTAACTTCAATCATAATCAAAGCGAAACCAAATTGAATAACTATGTTTGAGTGGAGGTTGAGAATAACTAATTTGCAAGGAAATTATTCTTACAACAATCAACAGAAGTGAAGATCAAGCTCGGCATCGCTCTTATTTTTTTATCATCGCGCGTACTGGCGCAAAATGAAACTGATTGGGCCAACCTTTCGAAGTACAAATCAGAAAATGCAATGCTGAAACCGCCGGCTAAAAATGAAAAGAGAGTGGTGTTCATAGGAAATTCCATTACAGAAAACTGGCTGCACGCTGATAGCTTTTTTCAAAAACATCCGCAGTACATTGACAGAGGAATCAGCGGACAAACGACGCCGCAAATGCTCCTTCGGTTTCGTCAGGATGTTATTCAACTCAATCCTTCTGCCGTCGTGATCTTAGCAGGAATCAATGATATTGCTCAAAACACCGGGCCGATTACGATCGAAGAAATTTTTGGCAACATCAAATCCATGGCTGAATTGGCGCGCGCAAATAAAATTAAAGTGATACTCTCTTCTGTGTTGCCGGCGAATGTAATTCCGTGGAGAAAAGAAATCGAGCCGGCCGATAAAGTCATTCAATTGAATGCATTGATAAAGGAATATTGCAAGCAGAACAAAATTTACTACTTAGACTACTATTCCAATCTCGTGGACGATCAAAAAGGATTGCCGAAAAAATTTTCTGAAGATGGTGTTCATCCGAATGCCGGTTGTTACCAAATCATGGAGCAGCTCGTTCAGGAAGCGATCCGCAAAACAATTCACCGCTAAGCAATCCGTCCAATTCATTTTTGATTTCATTTCCTTTGTAGCTTCATGAAAAATGTTTTGAAAAAGATTTGGCACTGGACCAAACGCATCTTCATTTTCATTTTCATTTTTCATCTCGCTTATCTCCTCTATTGCAAATGGTTTTTTCCTCCGGTCACGATCACGCAATTGCAAAGTCTTTTTACCGGTCATGGTTTGCACCGAGATTATGTGTGCATGGATAAAATCAGTCCGAATGCGCGGCTTGCTGTGATTGCTTCCGAAGATCAGTTGTTTCCGGATCACAACGGATTTGACTGGACAAGCATTCAGAAAGCGCAGAAGTGGAATGCCAAACATCCCAACCGCATTCACGGCGCCAGCACAATCAGCCAACAGACGGCAAAGAATGTTTTTCTCTGGCAGGGAAGATCATGGTTTCGTAAAGGACTTGAAACGTACATGACGTTCATGATGGAATTGCTCTACAGCAAGGAGCGCATTCTCGAATTATATCTCAACGTGATTGAAATGGGCAACGGCGTTTTCGGAGTTCAGGCCGCAGCGGAACACAATTTTAATAAACCTGCAAGCAAGCTTTCAGAGAGTGAGGCAGCGATGATTGCAGCTTCACTTCCCAACCCGAAAGTTTATACCGTGACACCCATGAGCAAATGGGTGAGCAAACGTTATCCGTGGATCATGGGCCAAATGGATCACCTACGCGGCGAAGAAGATATTGATGCACTGCTGAAATGAGCAGTAAATAAATTTCTGCGAGCTGTATCCTTTTATGGTTTTTCCGTTCTGGTAGTGTTTCGACTTTTGCCGAACTTTGCACTATCGTAATTGACCATGAAGAAAATCTTTCTATTCATTTCTTTTTTGCCGCTCTTCACGTTTGCACAAAGCAAACCGGTGGATGATTGGCACCTGCGAAAAGATGAGAAAGGAATAAAAGTGTACACACGGCATGTTGACGGTGTTGAAATCGATCAGTTGAAAGTCGTTTCCGTTATGCATGCATCGCTTTCGTCAATTGCTGCAGTGATCATGGATGTGAATCACTATCCTGAATGGATTTATGCATGCAAGGAAGGAAAGTTGTTGCAACAGGTTTCTCCTACCGAGCAATATCAGTATCAGCGAATGGCTGCGCCGTATCCGTTCTCCGATCGAGATGCGGCGATTCATTTTACGATTTCGCAAGACCCGAAATCAAAAGTGATCAGTACACATTCCCTTGCCGTGCCGGATTACGTTCCGGATAAAAAAGACATCGTGCGCCTTCCTGTTTTCGACGGAAGCTATCAGCTCACGCCGCTCTCAGGAGGCGATGTTCAGGTTATTTACATGCTGCAAATTGATCCGGGCGGATATATTCCGAGCTGGCTGGTGAACGCGACCATTATTACCGGCCCTCTTGAATCAACCATAAGAATGCAGAAACAGGTGGAGAAAGCGGAATATCAGGACAGGAAGCTTGCTTTTATTCAGGAGCCTTGAAAAATCCCAATAGGCATTACGGCGTTTGATTGTTTTTTCCGAAGATATAATCCTTCGTCCCGTTTTCTTCGTGATATTTTGAGCAATCCGTTTCGATGCTGAGCGATGTGCTGTCCGGCGGAGTAAATGTTGCTGAAGAAGAAATGCCGAGTGATTTATCGGCATAACATGCTTTGATGAAATATGCATAAATCGGCAATGCCATGCTGGCACCTTGTCCGTAGAACATGGATTTGAAGCGGATGATTCGATCATCGCCGCCCACCCAGCATCCTGCAACTAATTGCGGTGTTACGCCGATGAACCAACCGTCAGTGTTGTTCTGTGTGGTTCCTGTTTTGCCACCGATCTCGGAAGTAATTCCGTATTTCGAACGCAGGCGCTGCGCAGTTCCGTAGTCAACAACATTCTCGAGCATCTTCAGCATCACGTAGGAGACTTCATCTGAAATTACTTCAGTGTGTTTGCTCGTGAAATCCTGGATCACTGTGCCGCGATTGTCAGTGATGCGGACAAGATATTGCGGATCGGTGTGCACACCATGATTGGCGAAAGTGGTGTATGCGCTTGTCATTTCATAAACTGAAATATCCGGCACACCCAGACAAAGTGAGGGATACGGATCCATCGGACTTGTGATTCCCATTCTTCGCGCCATGTCGATCATTGGCTGCGGACCAATTTGTTTCATCAGATACGCGCTTACACAATTCACTGAGCCGGCCAATCCCTGATACAACGTGAGCATGCCTCCGTACTTGCCATCAGAATTTTCCGGCGACCAGTTTTGGTAATCTTCGAACACAACTCGTTCATTCGGCACTTCGAAGCACGGCGAATAACCATTGTCAATGGCGACGGTGTAGAGAATAGGTTTGATAGTTGAACCTACCTGCCGCTTTGCATTCACATTTACGTGATCATACTGGAAGTAATGATGATTGATTCCTCCCACCCATGCATACACATAACCGGTGACCGGATCCATAGCCATAAATCCGCAATGCAAAAAGAATTTGTAGTACTTGATGGAATCGTAAGGTGACATCACTGTGTCGATTTCTCCGTTGTAAGAAAAAATCGTCATCGGAATTTTTGTTTTGAAGGCACGAATGATTGAATCGTCACTCACACCGGCGCGCTTCATGTTGTTCCAGCGTTCCGTTTGTTTCATGGCATCATCAATGTATTTATCGTTTTTTCCCCATGGGGTGCTGCCTTTGTAACTCTGATAAAATTCACTCTGCAATTCTTTCATGTGCTGCTGCACGGCATCTTCGGCATACTGCTGCATCTTTGAATTGATGGTGGTGTAAACACGTAAGCCATCCTTGTAAATATTATAGGGTGTGCCATCTGCCTTGCGATGCTGCTTGCACCAGTCATTCAGTTCAAGTCGAAGATTCTCTCTGAAATATGTTGCGAGTCCCTCATTGTGATCGGGACTCACATAATTTAATTTGATCGGAAGTTTTTTCAATGAATCGGCTTGCGCCGGTTTCAGGTAGTGATATTTCTCCATCTGCGACAACACGGTGTTTCTTCTTCGCAAAGCATTTTCCGGATTGCGGCGCGGGTTGTAATACGTGCTTCCTTTCAGCATGCCGATAAGCACAGCCGCTTCTTCCACTCTTAAGGAGTCGGGTGTTTTGTTGAAATATGTTCTCGCTGCAGATTTAATTCCATACGAATTTTCACTGAATTCAACCGTTTGGAGATAGAGATTGATGATTTCGTCTTTCGTGTATCGCCGTTCAAGTTTGATGGCAATCACCCACTCCTTGAATTTTGAAAGCACAGTCGAAAAAATATCGTCACCCGGTCGCGGAAATAAATTTTTTGCAAGCTGCTGCGTGATCGTGCTTCCTCCCTGCGTTTTTCCGAGCAGGGTAGAGATCACGGCGCGCGTTTCGCCCCAAAAATCAATTCCCGAATGATGGTAGAAGCGGATGTCTTCAGTAGCGATCAAACAATTACGGATCATCGGCGGAATTTCTTCGAATGTTGAGGTAGAGCGATTCTCGTAATAATATTTACCGAGCAGTACGCCATCAGATGAATACACTTCGGTAGCGAGTGCACTCTTTGGATTTTCTAGTTCTTCGAATGAAGGCATTTCGCCAAAAGCGCCGGCTGCTGCGAGAATAAGCATCATCAGGAAAGCACCAATGCTGGCAAAGACTAAAATCCAGATTACACGAAAGATTTTTGAGCCGGAAGATTTTTCAGCCATGAAGAATCAGACTATTTCTTCGTAGAGTGATGCAAATGAACAAACTTTAGTTGTGATTTCAGTTGCGGCATTTTCCGGATTTGATGCATTGATTCACTGGCCGTCCTGATCATTCATGTAATTCTTCTCGAAGAAGTCAACGTATTCATCGAGATTTTTTCGCTGATAGAAGAGCGGAAAATTCTTGTCGTCAATTATGAAGATGCGATAGCCAAAAGCATCCACCTGATCAAACATGGTTTCCGAATCAGTGATCTCATTGTAATAGTCCATCGCATCATCCTTATTCTTGAATTGCTTCACCACAATCATTTGCGATTTCGGATCAAGCAACTGCGGTTGCACTTTCAGGTTGTCGATGGAATGATTCTTCGTGTTGAAATTGGCCAGGGAATCGCCAATGGCTCTTGTTTGTGCATTCACTACGTTAAAGGCAACAACGAAATAGTGCGGATTGTCCGGGTGCATTGCATAGGGCGACGGTCCTTTCGGTTTGTTCTGATCATTCTTGGCAGTACTCTGCTGCTTGGCATTGGCTGCTTTCGGTGCAGCTCCGATGAGCGTGAGCATTTCAATCGCTTTATCATGCACTTCGCCTGATGGATATTTTTTCACCACGGTATCAAGCGCCGCAATGTATGCATTGCGATCCTGCACGTGACCAATGGCCATCGCCTGCAGCAAATCAAACTTAGGTTTTAACGGATTGGGTTTAAAAAGTGCGTCAGCAGTTTTCACCCGCTCAAGTACATTGGTAAAGTTGTTTGAGGTAAAATCATTGTATGTGGAAGCATAAAAAGCATTAACTGCATTTTCTTTATCCTGCTTCTTCTTGAAATAATCAGGATC
>Ga0335085_10000355_pt1 | contig 133932 bp, 96 predicted proteins | sample Lox_Sample_45_FD_206712 | JGI IMG/M metagenome (GOLD analysis project Ga0335085, IMG submission 206712) | Soil microbial communities from Loxahatchee National Wildlife Refuge, Florida, United States - Lox_Sample_4.5 | ecosystem: Environmental > Terrestrial > Soil > Wetlands | place: USA...
TGTTCTGGACCGTCCGAGGAGCGAACGCCATCGTGGCCCTGCGCTGCTGTTGTCTCAACGGCCGCTTCGAGGATTACTGGGAGAGCCGCCGGGCAGCCTGACTTCCACTTTTATGTCGCGCACCCCCCACCGGCATTGGGTTACCCACTGCCACTGCCGCTTCCTCTCATTAGCGCCGCCAGCAGTTCGTCGGGCGCGATCACGGCGGTGCCGAATTTGAGCACCACGCAGCTGCCGGCGATATTCGCCAGGTGCGCTGCCTCCGTGAGCGACGCGCCCGCCGCGAGCGACAGCGCCATGACGGCAATCACCGTGTCGCCAGCGCCGGTGACGTCGTAGACCGGCCGCGGCACGCTGGGAATGTCATAGACTCGACCTCCAGCTTCCACCAACGTCATTCCATCTCCGCCGCGGGTGATCAGCAGCGCCGCGCAACCGAGCTTTTCGAGCAGCGCCATTCCGCCGCTCTGGCGCGCTTTCGCGTCGGCGAACGGCATCCCGGCCATCTGTTCCGCTTCGCGCTGGTTGGGCGTGACCACTGTCGTGTTCCGGCAGATCTGGGCGTGCTCAGGCTTCGGGTCCACTAAAACTGGAACGTTCCGGCGGCGCGCCGCGGCCGTCACGGACGAGCAGAGGTCACTTGTCACCGATCCTTTGAGGTAGTCGGAGATAATAAGCGCGTCGAGGGAAGCGACGCGGCGGGCGAAGTGCCGGGCGAGCCGCTGACCCGATTCGGGCGAAAGCGGCTGAGGCCGTTCGAAGTCCACGCGCAGCAGTTGGTGTTGGTGCGCCACAATTCGGACCTTCCGCGGCGTAACCCGACCGTCCTCCTCAACCACGCTGCTGGCGTCGATTCCGCGCTGCCGCAACAGCGTTTTCAGTTTCCGCGCGGAGGCATCTCGACCGATAGCGCCAAATACCACTGCCTGGCCGCCGAGGGCGGCCACATTGGCTGCTACGTTGCCGCAGCCGCCTAGAAAGTCGTCAGCCTCCCAGCCCTCGCGGACCAGCACCACGGGCACGGGCGCCTCCGGCGAAATGCGCGTAGCTTCACCACGCACCAATTCGTCGAGCATCAGGTCACCGAGTACACCCACTCGGAGTCCTTTGAATGCGCCGGTGATCTTTTCGAGTCTGGAAGTCTTGACGGCCATAAGAGAACGGGGTTCGGGACCGATTTCTGAAGGTGACCTGCGCATCCAGAACGGCGGGACGTCATCGTAGATGTCGCGGCGAAGCCGGCGGCCCATGCGTGCTGTTACTTGATCTGCGGCTCGACCCGACCCAGAGCCTCGTCGGTGGCAAGTTCGAGTTCAGCAGTTTCCTCCTCGGTCAAGTCTCGGATTTTTTTCTGGAGAGCCGACTTTGGAATTGCGCGTAATTGAAATGCCAGGGCCACTGAGGGGTCGGGCAGCCCGTCCGGTGAGGCGCCAATCAGAGCAGTGCCAGCGAGATTTGCCCGTTCCATGTTGGTGGTTAGAGGGACGACCAGAACGGATTGGAGAACTCCTGTCAAAGCGTTGCTTTGCCAGACTACGACGGGCCGGCGGCCCGTCTGCTCACGCGGGCGGTAGGGGCCAAGGTCGGCCCACCAGATCTCACCGCGCTTCACCGGCGATCCTCTTTATCGAGGCTCGCCGCCCAGTCTGCCAGGCCCTGCTCCGTAAGAGCCGCCTCATCAACCCCAGGGTTTTGTGCAAGACGGGACATGTCCCATCGCTTCGGGTCGGGCTGCCGCATAACGATTAGATGGACGCGCTCCCCGGGACGAAGGGCCAAGGGCGCACTCGGCCTGAGCATGCCCTTCTCGTATTCAGCCTCTACAACCCGTGATCCCACCACGCCAGTATATCAACCTCCGCAAATGGAAGCCTATTCGACAGCGCCTGCGTCACCGGATCATTGTGCATGTAACTGATCGTCCTTGCCGCCGATCTCGACGCCCGGCTCTGACCACCACCTCGCCGTCGCGTTCACGACAAGAGACGCGGACCCCCGTTCGACCTCGCTCACGGCCTGAGCCTGTCCAAGGGCAAAGGCGCCGGTCTACGCTACACTTGCTCAGGACGGTCCCGGAACTTGCCCTCCGGGCCACGTGACCTTCCGTCCGCTCTGCTGTCACGGCGTTAACGCAAAGGCTACTCCGCAACCGTAGCCGCCGCATCCGCCAGGGCTGCTACTTTCAGACGTGGCTCCAAAAAGCTTGCCCGTGGGATCGCGGATCACGCCCGAGTTCGCGTTCGTTCCATCCGCACCCCCGCTGAAGCTGTGAAGTACCCGTTCCGAGCCCGTTGACGTCAGCTCAAATACTACGCCGTAGCCGTAGCCGCCCCTTCTGAAGTCGTACCGAACATGTTGCCTGACGAGTCGCGAATGAGGCCAGCCAGAGGGTCGCCCTCGTCGGGCAAGCCCTGCATTCGCCTTCGTTTTCCCGTCTCGCGCGTGCTGGGACACCTGGCTGCCGGAGAAGGGAACACATTTGTGTGCAAATTCTGCACACTCCTTGGCCGCGAGCACCACTCCAATTCGTAATCCACAGGCTAACCTCTTCAAAACACGGCTCGAAATAAACATTCGCAAATCTCCCGCCAGTACCCACCTTCTCATTTCCGGGTGCTAGTGTCGGTTTGAAGGGTTTCCGGTGTTCGGTTATCGGTAGCCGATTCGGTTGTTGGCGGTGGGTTATCGGTGACGGCTAGAATCGGGCGCATCGTCTCGGAACTGATCCCGAGCACCGACAACCGACGACAGGAAGCCGAGAACACGGAGAGCCCACAACATGTGTCTACGTAAATCGCCCCGACGCACCCGAGCTTTCCTGGCCGCCAATCGCCGTAATGCCCGCAAGTCCAGTGGTCCGCGTTCGCGGATGGGCAAAACCCTCGAAAATGAACGAACGAAGCCGGAATCTGCCAGAGACGACGGGGCTTACGAAAATATGTCGGTTTTTGCGGAGCTGGGAACCAGCTTCAGAACGGCGGACAAGCCGGGGACTCAGGCTGCGGGACCGTTGGCACGCAGTCGCGAGCGAACGAAGCCGGAATATACAGGCAAACAAGAGGCTTATGGAAATATTTCGGAAATGGGTCGATCGTCCGGGTGGAACCTAAGAGGGAGGCGGCAGCCAAAAGTGATCAGAAAGCTCCTGGCCGCCGTCGGAATGGCGTTCACGTGGCGAAAGCAGCGCCGCACGGTGCGGGGAAGGACGAACGAAGCCGGAATGTGACAGATAAGACGGTGTTTCCAAAATTATGTCGAAACGGGGTCGAAACAGGGTCGAAATCTGGAATTAAGGAGCGCAGTTTGACGTAGGGGCGGCCCTTGTGGTCATTCGTAGGGGCGCAAGGCCTTGCGCCCCTGCGTCAAACCGCAGCACCACCGGGTTGGGAGGATAGTCTTGGGCCATCGGGCGTGGAGGTTGCGTGATACAATTTCTGCCGCTTCTGCGGCTGTAACACAATTCTGCAGGCCGCCTGAAAGAAGACATGAGCAAATCGCGAATGTCGCGGCGAGCGTTCACGGCTGGAGCCGCCTCACTTCCGCTCCTGGGATTAATCCCCCGGGGCATCGCGGCTTATCCGTCGGGCCCGGCACGCGCGTTGGGCTCATCGAGCCCATCGGGCAGGCGGCAGGTAACCATTCGCGCCGACTCGGAAATCGGGTTGGTGCGTCCCGAATTGCACGGGCACTTCGCCGAGCATCTGGGCGCCTGCATCTACGGCGGCATCTGGGTAGGCCGAAACTCCCCGATTCCCAATGTGAATGGATATCGAAAACAGGTGGTGGAGTATCTTCGCGAACTTGGCGTGCCGGTGCTTCGCTGGCCGGGCGGATGCTTTGCCGACGACTATCACTGGCGCGACGGCGTTGGGCCTGCTGCGAGTCGCCCCAAGCGCGTGAATCTCCATTGGGGCGGCTACGTGGAAGACAACAGCTTTGGAACCGACGAGTTCATCGGGTTCTGCCGCGAGATCGGCGCCGAGCCTTACATCTGCGGCAACGTCGGGAGCGGCTCACCGGAAGAACTCAGGAACTGGATCGAGTATTGCAATTTTCCTTCCGGCAGCACTCTCGCCGACGAACGCATCCGCAACGGATTCGCGGAGCCTCATCGCGTCCGTTACTGGGGCGTAGGGAATGAGAATTGGGGCTGCGGCGGCAACATGACGGCGAAGGAGTACGCCGGAGAGTTCCGGCGCTTCGCGGTATACGCCCCGACCTTTGGCGGCCTTAAGCCGTTTCTTATCGCCTGCGGACCCAATCGCAATGACACGTCATGGTCGCGCGACTTTATGGACAGCGTCCCGCCGCGCCGGCTGCCCCAGGGTTTTGCCATGCACTACTACGCCGAAGGCACAGACAATCCTGCGGCGTATACGCCCGCCGACATGGCCGCGCAGCTTGCCACCTTCCCGGATGTCGAACAGGCGGTGATCCAGCAGCGTGCCCTGCTCGACGGCTACGATTCGGGCCGGAACGTAGGCCTCATCCTGGATGAATGGGGTGTTCATGACCGGGTGGTGGCGAGTGAGGAAAAGGTGCACGGCAGGCTTTGGCAGGAGTGCACCATGCGCAGCGCGCTCGCAATCGCGCTGGGCCTCAACGTGTTCAACCGGCAGGCTGACAAGCTCTTCATGTGCAACCTGACTCAAACGGTGAACGTGCGAGCGCCCCTTTTGCAAACTGACGGTCCTGAGGGGCAGCGATGCATTCGAACAAGCGTCTACTATGTCTTCACGCTTTTCAAGCCTCATCGATCGAAGACGGCGGTGCGAGTGGAAGGCGAGGACGCCGCTTCTTCCCGATTTTCGGTCTCCGCCTCGCGCCAGGATCGAGACATTGTAATCAGCCTGGTGAACGCCAGCGCCGATGAAGATATGCAAATTGACTGCTCACTGGCGGGCGAGCGCCCAGGCAGCGCGTCGGCGCAGATCCTCCACTCGGATGACCTGAATGCCTACAACGGCTTCGATGGCCCCGAGGCTATTGCGCCAAAGCCCCATCCCGCAAGAGTTGATGGAAGCAGTATTCAGGTAGATCTGCCAAAGCTCTCGGTGGTAACCGTCACGGCTCGTCTGGCATGAACCTGCTGTAGCGGCGCTCTATGAGCGCCGATTCACGGGCTGGAAGCGTGCCACGTGGCATGGCCATCTTGGCCATGCTGTAGACGAGCAAACTCCAGGCGGCGGTCTGCGACCGCCGATTCACGGGCTGGAAGCGTGCCACGTGGCATGACCATCTTGGCCATGCCGTAGGCGAGCAAACTCCAGGCGGCGGTCTGTGACCGCCGATTCACGGGCTCGGAAGCCCGTGCCACGTGGCATGGCCATCTTGGCCATGCTGTAGACGTGCAAACTCCAGGCGGCGGTCTGTGACCGCCGATTCACGGGCTCGGAAGCCCGTGCCACGTGGCATGGCCATCTTGGCCATGCTGTAGACGAGCAAACTCCAGGCGGCGGTCTGCGACCGCCGACCGGCGCTCCTTGCAGGGCAGGCTCCGAGCGCCGCTACAACTTTGGTCGTCGTGTTTAGCTGGGGACTAAGGCAATCCGGCCTGCAATCTGGCCGTGGCGCAAGTCCTCGAGCACTTCGTTAGCTTGCGCGAGCGGGCGAGTTGCAACCTGGCAGTGCAGCTTACGTTGGGCTCCCAGGGCGAGAACCTCAGCGAGGTCCTTGCGCGTGCCGACTGCTGTGGCGTAAATGCTGACTTCGGCGGCCGCCATCATGATGGGCGGGAAGCAGATCTTTTCCGCTGGTAACCCGACCACCAGCAGGGTGCCGGTTGGACGCAGACAGTAGAAGGCCATCTCATACGCAGCCTTGGAGGCCGAAGTCACGAGCGCAACATGCACGCCGCTCTGTTTCCTCAGTTCTTTTCCCGCCTCCGTGTTTGCGGCGTTGAACGTCGCCGACGCGCCCAAGGATTGTGCAAGCGCCAACTTTTCGTCCGAGATATCGATGGCGATGACCTCCGCACCCAACTCACGCCCGATCTGGAGCGCGAGGTGACCCAAGCCGCCAATGCCGAACACGCCCAGACGGCGTCCACGCAAAGTCCCGCCCTTTTTGAGAGCGCGATAAACCGTTACCCCGGCGCAGAACAGGGGCGCGGCCTCGACGGACGAGAGTCCCGCGGGAATCTTCGTGGCGTGGCTCGCGGGCGCCTTCACAAATTCGGCGTAGCCCCCATCAACCGTCACGCCGGTGATCTTCTGCTTCACGCAGAGATTCTCATATCCTTCGCGGCAGAAATCGCACTCGCCACACGACCAGTAGAGCCACGGCACGCCCACTCTGTCGCCCACAGTCAGGTCTTGCACGCCTTCACCGATCTCCACCACGCGGCCGGCGATTTCATGACCCAGGATCAGCGGCTTTTTCACGATTTTCGCAAACTGAGTCCAGTCTCCGTCAGCCACATGCAAATCGGAATGGCACACCCCGCACGCTTCCACTTCGATCAGGACTTCGCCGGCCCCAGGGCTTGGGCGCTCGACTTCTTCGATCTCAAGCGGTGTTTTGAAGTCGTGGAGAATTGCAGCTCTCATGCGTCACCTTCTCGCGACGGATGCTCGTTCAGCACGGCCTTAACAGCGTCCCACACTTGGGCCACGCTAATCGAGAGGATACACTCGGGCCGCTCAAAGCGGTAGCAGCGATCCCCGGGGCAGGGATTGCAGTCGTAAAAGTTCTGAACGATGCGCGCCGGCCGTGGCGCTGAGAGTGAGCCTGAGTCGGTAGAGGCCGAGCGCACTGAGGAGTTCGCTTCTCGCGACGAGGGCCGCGGCCACGGTCCCCAAATGCGCGAACTTGATGATCCGAAAATCACCACTGCCGGCCGCTCGAGCGCGGACGCCATATGAGCGGGGCCGCTGTCGTTACCGACGAATAGTCGGGCCTCGCGGAGCGCGGCGGCATACAGATCAAGGTCCACGTCTTGGAGTCGCTGCAAAGGATGGCCGGCGGCAGCTTCAACCGCATCCAATACCGCCGACTCACCGGGCCCGCACGCATAGAGCGTGGCAAGTTTTGCCTCGCGCTCCAGAAGGGCGCCGATTTCGGCGAACTTCTCCGACACCCATTGCTTGGTCGGGTAGAGCGCCGTTGGATGAATCAGCGCGTACTCTTGCCCGGGCGCGAGGCCCAGCTTGGATCGCGTTGAGCGCCACCAATCGCGCGAGGTCTCGCTCACAATCATTCTGGCGGGCGGAATCGGCGCGTGCGGGAGTCCCAGCCAGTAGAGAGCCGCCACCTGAAGCTCCGTAGTGTGTACGTCTTGCTGTTCGAGGATTTCGCGCGCGTCCGGCACTAGAAAGTCGTAGACACGAGGCGAGCGAAAGTGGTGAAACCCAACCTTCCACCGGGCTCCGCTTAACGCTGTGAGCCACGTGCTCGTGGGCCCGCCATGCAGGTTGAGACACAATGCAAACTTTCGCCGCCGCAATTCGGTGACGAGACGAAGCTGCTCCATCGCGCGACGCCACCCGTGCCACTTGCCTTTCGAAGCGTCACCCGCGATCATGCGGCGCGAATCAAGCGTGAGAATCTCATCAACGTCAGGGTTGTCCGCCAGAAGCTGGCGAAAACCGCTCTCGACCAGCACTGTCAGCATGAGGTCCGGCCGCCACGCCTTCAGCATGGCGAGTGCGGGGGTCAACAGAATGATGTCGCCGATTGACCGCAGGCGAACCAGCAGAATGCGCGATCCAGACGGGAGGTTTGGCAGGAGGGAATTGGCATTTGGATCGGGAGTAAGGCGACCACTTGGGGCCGGCCTGCGGCTATTCGGGCTCAATCTTGGCTTCGTCAACCAACATCACAGGTATGTCATCCCGGATGGGATATACGCGGTGGCACTGGGTGCACTTCAGTCCTTGGTCACCCGCCGTAAGCTTCAGGGTAGCCTTGCATAACGGGCAGACCAGAATATCGAGCAGTTCCTGGGAGACGGCCATAACCCTCACATCCGATATCGAGAATTAGCACAGCCGACATCTAAATACAAGGACTCTCGCCCGGTGCCGCCCGGTGCCACCGAGTGCCAGTGACCTGCGCAAACTGTCATTTGGAGCGCCGCCGCGCCTTCCGGCGCCGCGAGAAATCGCACTCTGGCTTTCTGCGACGGAGCAGTCCGGCGAAGCCCATCCGGTCCGGAGCGGCGTTCATGACTGCCGTAAGCTCATCCATTCGATTCAATCTCCAGCGCCATGCCAAGGCCTCCGGAAACACACAGAGTTGCGAGACCGCGTCGGACCTTGCGTTTCCGCATTTCATGCAGCAGCGTCACCGTGATGCGCGCTCCCGTGCAGCCGATAGGATGCCCGAGCGCGATGGCGCCTCCATTAACGTTCAAGCGTTCGCGGTCAAAGTGCAGCTCGCGGTCGCAGGCAAGCACCTGGGCGGCGAAGGCTTCATTGAGTTCAACCAAGCCGTAATCCTCTAGCCGCCCACCGGTTCTCCTGAGAAGCTCGTGGATGGCTGGCACGGGTCCTAGCCCCATCACTTTAGGATCGACACCTGCTGCCGCATAATCGACGATGCGCGCGAGCGGCCCTGCTGTGCGTGCCGAGCACCCTACCCATTCTTCAGACGCAAGCACCAGTGCCGCAGCGCCATCGGTGATGCCTGAGGCATTGCCGGCGGTAATCGTGCCCGTCTTTGAGAAGACGGGCGGTAGCTCTGCCAGTGACTCGATGGTGACGCCGGCCCGCGGATGTTCGTCGACGGTAAGTGTGCGCTCGCCCTTCTTGTCCTGAATGGTCACCGGTGTGATCTCGTCGTTGAAGCGGCCAGAAGCAAGCGCGGCGGCAGTCCGGCGCTGGCTGGAAAATGCATAGGCATCCTGCTCCTCGCGCGAAACCTGATACTGTTCCGCAAGTAGCTCCGCCGTTTCACCCATTACCACGCCCGAAAGCGGGCAAAGAAAACCATCGCGATACATCCCGTCTACCAACTCCTCGTGGCCAAACCTCGCGCCCCATCGGCCGGACTCAACAAAATAAGGAACGCGGCTCATCGCTTCGGTCCCGCCCACTAATACCACGTCGGCGCGGCCCAGCAGAATCTGCTCGTATCCGAGAGCGATGGCCTTCATCCCCGAGGCGCACGCCTGATTTACGGTGTAAGCGGGGACTTCCGGCGGAATGCCAGCCCGCACAGCGATCTGGCGCGCCGGGTTCGGACCATTGCCGGCCTGGCGGGCGTGCCCGAAGATCACTTCGTCTACTTCTTCAGGCGGTACCTGCGCCCGTTCGAGCGCCGCCCGGGCTGTGACCACGCCCAGGTCAGGAGCGGTGAAACCTGCCAGGCTGCCGCCGTATTTTCCAATCGGCGTTCGGACCGCGCTGAGGATGTAAACCGTGCGCATACGGATTCTGGGAGGACACTGCGCTGACCAGCGCCGTCACAGATAACGAATGAGTTCGTTCACCACCGCCTGAACGCCGGCGTACGCGTCGCCGCTGCCCTCGTACTCAATAGAATAGATGCCTTTGAATGCTGCACTCTTCGCAATCTCTACGCACTTCTGAAAATCGAATGCGGTCTCATTCCCATTGGCATCGAGGTTGAGGCCTTTGGCGTGGCAAACCGTCCGCGCGTAAGGGAACAGCAGCGGCAGTCCGCGCAAACGCGTTTCGTTGTCAGGAAAGTTGCCGAAGTCCGGCAAGGCGCCAATAAAAGGGCCACCGACAGCCCGGAACACTTGCACCAGCGCCTCTGGGTGCTGCGAGCCGATTTCGCCGTGATTTTCGATGAGCACGGCCACATTCTTGGCGCGGCCGTAAGCGGCGAGCTTGCGGTAGGAGTCGATCGTCAGCGTCAGGTCATCGGGATTGAAGCCGCCTGGATCGCAGCGCACCGAGCGGGCGCCAAGCTGCTTTGCGATGTCGATCCATTTCTGAGAGGTTTCAATGGCCGCTTCACGCACTGATGCGTCTGGATCCGAGAGGCCTCCACCGTGCCAGATTTCGGGAATGTCGACCGGTATGTTGATCAGTCGCGAATGCACGCGCACCAGATTAGCTTTCAGTTCCTGCAGGTAGGCGGGCTCGAGCGAGGAAAAATGCGGCGCCACGAATTCAAGGTTGTGCACCTTGTAGCGATCCGCAATCATTTCCGGAAAATCGAGCAGCGCCAACGGCTGGGCCGGAGCGCTCACAGAGCTCTCGCGGGTGCTTGGAAAATGGTTGTGGAAACTCCAGGACGAGATACCCACGCGGTCGAGCTTGACCGGCGCCGGTGGCGCGCGATGAGCGGCGTGATGGCTGCGTGACTGAGCGAGGGCCACCGAGCCCATTTTGGCCGCCGCGGCGCCGCCGAACAAACAGGCGAGGAAGTCGCGCCTCTTCATGCCTCGCCGCCCGAAATCATTGGCGCCGTTTGCGAGAACGAAAACCGGCCTTCGAAACCAAGTTCAACTGCGTTTAACCAGTTCGTGATTGAGTGCGAAAAGAGCGAGTTCAAGCCGGCTGGAAACCCCCACTTTATCGAAGATGCTGCTCAAGTGATGTTTCACCGTGTGTTCGCTAATGGTAAAGCGTTTCGCGATGTCCTTATTCCGGTAGCCCGCCACAACTGTTTCAACAATTTCCAACTCGCGCTCGGTCAGCTCGAAGTTGTCGTGCGGCCGCGAATCCACCGGAGAAACCACGGAACGGAGGGCCTCAATGAGCCCGCCGACGGTCTCCCGCGCCACCCAATACTGACCGGCCATCACGCTGTCAAGGGCTTCGGGCAGCACTTCGACGGCAGAATCCTTTAGGACCACACCGCGTGCGCCAAGCTTCAGAGCCTCGACGAGCTGGAACTTGTCGATGGAAGCAGTCAGGACGATGGTGTGAGCCGCGGAGCCCGAACTTGCCAGCTCGCGCAGTGCGTCGAGGCCGTTGCGTCGGGGCATGGCCAGATCAAGCAACAGAACGTCGGGGCGCAGTTCGCGTGTCTTGCGGACCGCCTCGGAGCCATCTCCGGCTTCACCCACAACAGAGAAGCCATTGGCGGATTCGATCAGCTTCCGGACGGACGCGCGAAACGTCGCGTGATCATCCGCAATCACAATGCGGCAAGGATTCGATTTCCGGGCCATCGGAATTCTGCTAATACTTCAACAACCGGTATTCCGGACGCGCATCGGTTGACGCAGATGTAGTGGCCACAAACCACTACGGACTCGTCTGAGCCCCCGACCTTCCACTCTTCTGTCTGCCGAGGAACGCGACTTACTTCCCGGGACTCCCAACCGGGATCTGGTAATTGCCTAGCCACCATATAATACCACCAACTCGCCCACAAGCGGAGCGTTAATCTAATCTTAATCTCTGTTACTATCAGGGGCCGTGGAAACGGAAAGTCAAAACTGGAGACCGCCATGCGAGGCCTGAGATACCCACACGCCGCCAGGATAGCGGCCAGCGGAGCAGGAACGCTGCTCATCGCACTGATGCCGGCGGCAGTGGCTCAGCAAACCCGGCCGGCGTCCGTTCCGCAGGCGGATACTTGCACCGTCGATGCGGACGGCACGGCACACATCACGCGGGTGATTCCGGTGCCTGGAACGATCAGCCCCGAAGCACAGAAGTTCATCTCGCGAGGCGGACCTTCGGGTCCTGAGCCCACCCTGGCCGAGCGGCGGGCTCACACCGACGCGTTTCGCATCGGCAGCGCTGCAGAAGCCCGCAAGCTCTATCCCGTGGACGTGGAGAGCAAGACTATCGGTGGTGTCCAATGTGATGTGATTACGCCGCCCAAGATTCAAAGCGCAGGGCGCGTGCTGATCAATGTTCACGGTGGCGGGTTCAACTCGGATTCGGGCTCGCTCGTCGAGGGCATCCCGATCGCGAGTCTGGCTCACACCACGGTAGTCTCGGTCTACTATCGCCTCGCGCCGGAGCATCCGTTTCCTGCCGCCGTTGACGACACCGTGGCGGTGTATAAGGAGCTTCTGAAAACTTACAAACCGGAGCAGATGGGCCTCTTCGGAACCTCCGCTGGCGCCATTCTCACGGCCGAGGTCGCGGCTGCGCTGCGGCGTGCGAACCTGCCGCTGCCTGCCGCACTGGGCATCTTTTCCGGCACCGGGGACCTGAGCCAGCCCGGGGATTCGCAGGCGCTTTACTCCGTGCAAGGACTCGGCGGCATCCTGCGGCCGCCGTCGAAGGGCCTGCACGACACCTCATACATTGGAACCACTGATCCCAAAGACCCCGTGCTCTCTCCGCTTTATGCAGACCTGCGCGGCTTCCCGCCAACGCTCTTCGTCACCAGCACGCGCGACCTGCTGCTGAGCGGGACCACCATCTTGCACCGCGCTTTTTTGCGCGCGGGCGTAGACGCGCAGCTTGTGGTTTTTGAGGCGCTGCCGCACGCATTTTGGTATGACTATCATCTGCCGGAGACACAGGAGGCACTGGACGTCATGGCGAAGTTTTTTGACGCCAAACTCGGCGAATAGGGGGCGCGGGAACCGGCGAGTAGCTCTCGGCGCAGCTTTGGAGTGCGGCAGCTTGCTGCCGCTTTGGTGAGGCCAGCTTGCTGGCCGGTTCCTGACTCCGAAAGCCCCGGCTGGCCGCGAGCAAGCTCGCGAGACAAAAGCGGCAGCAAGCTGCCGCACTCCAAAGCTGCGCCGAGAGCGGAACACAGAGAGGGCGGTTCCGCAAGATCGGCGGGGCTGAAAGCCCCGCCCTTTTCGAACCCTGGTGAGAAATGCAGGCTAGAAAGGAATCCAACACGTGACTTCTTTCGACCTCAACGAGCGCCCGCATCGCCGCTTCAACCCGCTCACGAGGGAGTGGGTGCTGGTGTCTCCGCATCGCACCCAAAGACCTTGGCAAGGACTGCTCGAGAAGCCCGCTTCGGCGCGAGAGCCGCAATATGACCCGAACTGCTACATGTGCCCCGGCAACACCCGGGCCACCGGCGCTCGCAACCCGGCGTATACCAGCACCTTCGTTTTTGACAATGACTACCCGGCCTTGCTTCCCGACACGCCGGACGCCGATGGGAGCCTGCCGGGTGAGTTGTTGGTGGCGCGTCCCGAGCGGGGGATCTGCCGAGTGGTCTGTTTTTCGCCTCGGCACGACCTCACAATCGCCGGGATGGAGCCTGCTGACCTCCGCCGGGTGGTTGACGTTTGGGCGGATCAGTATCGTGAGCTTGGCGCTATTCCGTTCATCAACCACGTGCAGATCTTCGAAAATCGCGGCACAGCGATGGGCGCCAGCAATCCCCATCCACATTGCCAGATTTGGGCGAACGCCAATCTGCCCAACGAACCGGCGAAGGAGCAGGCGGCGCTCAGCGCCTATTCCGCTGCGCACAGCTCCTGCCTGCTGTGCGACTATCTGGCTCTCGAACTCAGCCGGGGTGAAAGATTGATCACGGAGAATGATCACTTCTGCGCGCTCGTTCCGTTTTGGGCCGTGTGGCCGTTCGAGACGATGGTGTTGGCGAAGCGCCACGTAGGCGCGCTGGCCGGATTGACGGATCCCGAGCGCGACGCCCTTGGCGACATTCTCAAGCGCATGACCACCCGTTACGATCACCTGTTCGAGGTCACGTTTCCTTACACTCAAGGATTCCATCAGAGCCCAACGGATGGGCAAGCTCACCCGGAGTGGCACTTTCATTCGCATTTCTACCCACCCTTGCTGCGCTCGGCGACGGTGCGGAAATTCATGGTGGGCTACGAGCTGCTGGGCTCGCCCCAACGCGATATCACGGCCGAGGCCGCCGCCGCGCGCCTGAGGGAGCAGGCAGAGACAAGAGACGAGAGATGAGGGGAGGCAGAAGGCAGAAGGCAGAAGACAGGAGTCAGAAGTCAGAAGACAGAAGCAAGAAGACCAGTGGATCGGGTGGCGAACCCTGGACTGAGCTTGACGGAACTCGTCGAGAAGTCAGGGAACCAAGTGAGCGCGTCAGTCAGCCCGTGGACGACTTAGCCCTGGCGCGACCAGATTCTCACTTCTGTCCTCTCTGTCTTCTATCTTCTGTCTTCTGCCTTCTGCCTTCTATCTTCTGCCTTCTGCCTTCTGCCTTCTATCTTCTGCCTTCTGCCTTCTTGTTCCTCTTGTCACTTATCTCCTGTCTCTCGTCCCTCGCTCTTGCCACTATTCGCGCTGCGGCTCGCGAAAGAATAGTCCCAAGTTGCTTCGCATGACGATGGCCGGGTCAAGCGGAATCTGGGGAGCCGGACGAAGCCCCTCGGTGAGAAATCGGACGATAGTGCGTACGGCTGTGAGTCCTTGCTCGCGCGGCCGCTGATGGATGGTGGCCGAGATCTTGCCGGTCTCGATGAAAGGCACCATGGCGGGAAACAGGTCCGTGCCGATCACCTTGATCTTGCCGGCGAGGCCCATCTCGTCGAGCGCCCGCATTACCGGAATGGAGTTGGCGGTTGCAATATAGATTCCCTTGGCCGAGGGATGTTGCCCGAACACCCTCCGGCACTTCTGGTACGCCTCGTCCTCTTCGTCGTGAGCCTCGATGACATCCAGAATCTTGCCGCGCGGACAGAACCGTTTGAGGCTGCATTCAAAGCCTCGCACCTTCTGTTCGTGGTCAACCACGGCGTGCATTCCAATGAAGACGATTACGCCCCCCTCGCCTGCCAGCAGGTGCGACATGAACTCGCCGGCCAGAGCGCCGTTGGTGAAAGGATCCACCGAAACGGACGTCAGGCGCTCCGTGCCCGGAGCATCGCTCACCACGCAGACCACGGGAATGCCGCGACGAGTGACCTTCTCGATGTCGCCTCGCAATCGCTCGTGGTAAGCCGGCGCCACCACCAGGCCGCTGATGTCTTCCTCGATGATGTCGCGAAGAGCTTCCACTTCGTGCTGGCCGAATCGCTTGTAAGGCCGATAGAGAATCTTCACCCCGAGCGGCTCGTAAGAGCTGGCAGCCTCTACGATGCCCTCGCGCACGTCGTCGAAGAAATAGGCTACTTCCAGCGGTAGGCTGACGCCGATGGTGAGGTGTTTGCGCGACGAAAGGTAACGGGCGGCCAGGTTGGGTCGATAGCCGAGCCGTCTGGCCTCGAGAAGGACTTTGCGCTTGGTAGCGGGACTCACGCCCGCCCGGTCATGCAACGCACGATCCACGGTGCCACAGGAGATGCCCAGAGCGGCGGCAATATCCTGGACCCCGGCTCGCGCCAGCGTAACCGGCGGTGAAGGCGGCTTGGGGTTGCTCGACATCCTCGCTAACCCGCATTTCTGTTCCGAAAATAGGCGCTAAGTGCTTTGTTTTCGGACGAGCGTCTCGCCTCGATAGCGCCATTTTCATGCTTCGGGGTGTCGCGAAGCGACATGACGACTCATCAGGATTCGAAAGGGCGGAGCTTCAGCTCCGCCGTCACAGCGTCTGTCCGATGTTGACGTCTCCCGCCCTTACGTCCGAAATTGGCTCTTGTCCGGTATCCGGGACCTCAACCGGAGACAAATTATCAAATCATTTGCTATCAATAATATTCCGGCTTCGTTCGGGCTAGGTTGCTGCGGCCTGCCCGCAATCACCGAGATATATCATGAACTCCTTTGTTATCTGACACATTCCGGCTTCGCTCGCAGTCGCGGCGAAAGCCTGGGAGACCACATATCTTGCCAACCCATTCATTCGGTTTGACATTCCGGCATGCCACGGGCGTTTCTCAAAATTCTCGCCGCAACCAGCCGCTTTTGCCGGCAGCGTTGGCACATAACCGCGTACGTTACTGATTAATTTGAACATTCCGGCATGCAACTTGGTTTTGCGATGCGTCGAGAGTGTAACCGTCACTTCAGCCGATTTGTAACCTGGCTCTGTAACCCGCAACCCAGCGGAACCACGAAACCGTCGCGCTCCGTTGGGGGCTGACTTGCGCCTGCCCCACTTCTTTTCGTTGCGAATCCTTGAACGACCCCAGGGTCGCAACGAGCTAGGAGTTTGGACATCACTATTCATGATTCATGGCCAAGATGGCCATGCCACGCGGCACGCGCTTCGAGCCCCGTGCTTGCGCGACCACGAGTGGCCCTCAGGCGGCACGACGCATGCGCAACCTATATATAGCAGATCGAAATGGGACAGTGGGTACCAATGAGACAATTTGGAGAATTATTTTGAGGTCTATTTTTCAAGGGGTTGGCCTGTGAATTACGCCTTGGATGGCGTCCGGCGCTCTCCGCGTGTGCAGAATTTGCACACTTCTCGCACCGCTGGCTCCTAAGGCGTAGGGGTGGCCCTTGTGGCCGCCCATGCCAATGCTGGTCTGTCATTGGGCGGCCACAAAGAATCTGTGTGGAAACCGCGTGCTGTAGCGGCGGTCCCTGACCGCCGGCTTTTGAAATCAATCATTTCGGCGATCAGAGATCGCCGCTACAGCACGTTGCGGCACGTTTTCACACAAACTCACAAGGGCCGCCCCTACGTCAAACTGACCCACGACCCGACTTCCGGCGTCATGAATAAACACAGTATTCAAGCCCCGGAAAGGCGGCTGAACGGCCACATCATAGGCTCGTACTCGCTGGCTAATTCAATTATCCTACCATCCTCATAAAAATTTTTCTTGACAGGGTAATCGATTGGTAGTATTTCTCAGGTCGTGCACGTACACGAGGGCCAGAACTCACCCATGCAATGCGGCGCGTACGATGCACGACCGATAACAAAAAAACAAAACAGAAGACACGCTAGCTAGACGTACGTTTTCAAGACTTCTGCGTTGGGTAGATGGGCCAGTAGTGATTTGGATGCCTTGAGGAGGGGTCCATGCGCAGTTTCCTGAAAGGTGTAATTCCGTCAGGCCGATACGCCTGTCTCTGCGTCTGTATGCTCGTCGCGGCATTGCCGCTGTGGGCGCAGATTGACACAGGCACGATTCTTGGAACAGTCACGGACCAGACCGGCGCGGTCATTCCCGGCGCCAAGGTCAGCCTGACGAACGAGGGAACCAACCTCACGATGACGACGACGACGGGTGCGGACGGCGGTTACGTTTTTTCCCCGCTGAAAATTGGCACCTACACCGTCAGCGTGGAAGCTCCCGGCTTTTCCAAGGCTCAGCAGTCCCACCTCACGGTGAGTATCAACCAGTCCCTTAAAGCCGACATTACACTGAAGCCTGGCGAAGTGACGCAGACGGTCGAAGTCACGGCTGCTCTTCCGACCCTGCAGACGCAGAACGCCTCGGTGGGACAGGTTGTTAACGAAGAAAGCATAAATAACTTACCCCTTAACGGAAGGAATTTTACCTTTCTGGCGCAGACTGTAGCGGGTGTCAACACGCCGCAGCCCGATACGCGCGGCAATGCGTTTAACGGGGCTTTCTCGGCCAACGGCTTGCGTCCCGCGCAAAACAACTATCTGTTGAACGGGATTGACAACAATTCGGACAACGTCGACTTCCTGAACGGCACGAATTACGCCGTGCTGCCCCCGCCCGACGCTCTTTCCGAGTTCAAGGTTCAGACCACCAACTACGACGCGCAATACGGCCGGGCCGGCGGCGCCATCTTGAACGCCACTATCAAATCCGGCAGCAATCAGTTTCACGGCGATGTTTGGGAGTTCTTCCGTAACGACAAACTCGACTCCGCTGACTTTTTCGAAAACTCCGGAAACCTGAAGAAAGGCGAGTACCGGCTGAATCAGTTTGGCGGTACGATCGGGGGCCCCATCAAGAAGGATAAGCTGTTCTTCTTCGGCGATGTCGAAATCACGCGTCGGAGGCAGGGGAGCGTCTTCACCAATAATGTTCCCACGGCCGAGGAGCGCAACAGCGGTTATACGAATTTGGCCGACACGATTCTCGGCCAGACCAATTCCGGTTGCCTCAGCAACGGTAGTTGCACTTCAACCGACGACCTGGGCCGAACGCTGCCCATCGGGACCGCTTTGGACCCTGCTACCATGCGGCAGGTCACCAAGGGCGTGGTGGACCCTGTCACCGGCCTCGTGGCCGCCAACACCGGCTACGTGAATGATCCGTTTTACACCGGGGGCCCGGTCGGAAAAATCACCAATTTCACCGATCTTTGCCAGAGCGAAACGAATTGCATGCTCAACCAGCTTCCTGCCGGTCGGATCGACGCTAATGCGATCAAGCTGCTGAATCTTTTCCCCGCGCCTACATCGGCGGGCATCATCAACAACCAATCGTCGAACCCGGTGCTCTCCGAGAACCGCGAGGCCGTTGACACTCGGATCGACTACAACATGAGTGAAAGGAACCAGATCTTCGGAACCTTCAGCTACGTGAACGATCCGCAGTTCATTCCCGGTCCGTTTGGAGGCATCGCGGATGGCGGGGCTTTCCAGCAGGGCGTGCAAAGTGCGAAGTCGTTTCTGGCAGCCCTAAGCTGGACGCATACCTTCTCTCCAACCATGGTGAATGAAGCGCGCCTGGGCGAAGATCGCCTGCACGCCAGCCGCTTCGGGCCGGTGGCAAATCAGCTTGGAATTCCGGAACAGTACGGGATCCCGGGCATCGCGCAAGTCTCGGAAAACGGCGGTCTGCCGGCGATCGGGGTCAGCGGCTTGAGCACCCTCGGGTCAAACTCCTTCCTGCCGTCGGACGAAATAACGCAGACGACTCAGGCGACCGAGAACTTGACGAAGATTTACGGCAAGCACACCTTCAAGATGGGCATGGAGTTCCAGCACATCAAGTTCTCCACCCTGCAGCCGGCCTGGTCGCACGGCCAGTCGAATTTCGACGGAAACTATGCGGGCATCGGAATGGCGCAGATGCTGCTGAATCCCCAGATGAATTCCGTGGGTCTGCCGGCCTGCACTTCGAACTCGGGCAGCGGCTGTGCAGTGAACTTTGCGGGTGGGGCCGATACGGTGTTTGTCTCTAATTTCTCCCCCACCGACGACGGCCGCAACTATTGGGCCGGGTATTTCCAGGATGATTGGAAGGTGACGTCGAAATTGACGCTGAATCTCGGCCTCCGTTGGGAACGCTTTGGAGCCATCGAGGAGAACCATGGCCGCCAGGGGAACTTCCTTTCTGGAGCGCCCTTCAGCACCGCAGAGATGTTGTATCCCAACAACGGGAAGAACCAGGCTTTATTGCAAGATGCTCCGCAGTGGCCCTCGATACTGGCCAAGGATGGCATCCAGTTGAAGTACCTCGACAATTTTGGGCTGTCGAACGTGCAGAACGATAATTTTGGCCCACGAGTGGGCTTGGCATACCAGGTCACCCCGAAATTGGTCATGCGATCAGGTTTTGGTCTGTTTTACAACTCCTTTGAGAACGCCGGCTATGGACCGAATATCGGAGAAAACTTCCCCTTCCAATTCACCATAAACCCGCCCGCGCCCAACGGGTCATCGCCCATTCCTCTCAAGAACGCCGATGGGAGCGTCTGCAGCCCCGCCGCAACCCTTGAGGTTACTTACTCGTGTATATCGCTGATCCCCAATCAGGTCAACACCAACGGGCTCGGGCCGCAAGGATTGCAGTATAACTGGCACACGCCTTACACGCTGGGTTGGAATTTTTCGCTTCAGTATGCGTTTACGCCGAGCCTGAACGCTACAGTAGCCTACGTGGGCGATGGGTCCCGCCACATGATTACCGGTGGTGCGTCGAATCCGAGTAGCTACATTGTCGAACTGGACCCCACCGCGACCATATGCGGCCCCGGCGGCATTACTCCCTTCCCTGATATCGGCTGCAACGACAGCATTCAAGACACGCAGGGGAATAGCTACTACCATAGCCTTCAGACAAGTCTCGAGAAGCGATTCTCCAATGGCCTGAACTTTCTCGCCACCTATACGTGGTCGCACTGCCGCGGCGACGCCGGGGACGAGTTGAACGGAGGCGTCGGCGAGGGCAACCGCGCGATCGCTCTTCCGGGATGGGGTATCCAGGGAGACTATCAGAACTGCAACTATAACATTTTCAGCGTCTTCCACTTGAGCGGTGGCTACCAGTTGCCCTTCGGGCACGGCCAAAAGTATCTCTCCAACGCTAGCGGGGTTGAGAATGCGATCCTGGGTGGATGGCAAACCATCTGGAACCTCGTGGCGGAAGGAGGCCAGCCGCTCACGATTGGCTGTCACTCCGGAACGACCGCCAACTTGGGTTGCACTGCGATGCTCACGGGACAGAGCAAGTACGGATCGGGCGCACCTGACCACTATTTGAATGCGGCCGGCTTTACGCAGCCCTGCCCGGCGCCAGGCTTCTCTCAGCCGGCGAGATGCGTTGACGTCGGAACCGCTGGCTTCGCCCTTCTGGGCGGCGGTGACACGCAAGTGACCGGACCGGGCATCAACCGGCTCGACTTCTCTTTGTTCAAGCAATTCCGGCTGAGTGAACGCTTCAACTTGGAGTTCCGAACCGAATTCTTCAACATCCTGAACCACCCCACGTTTAACCCTCCGAACTTCGGCGGCAACGGCGTGGTTGCTATCCCGAGTTCAGGGGACTTTCTCAGCACCAACTTCGGGGCGATCGGCTCGACGCGGTTCCCCTTCCAGGATCCGCGCCAGATCCAGCTTGCTTTGAAGTTGTATTTCTAAAACGAGACCTGAATCTAAGAGCCCGGCGGAGATCCTTTCCGCCGGGCTTCTCATTGGTGCGCGCGCCCTCGCTTCGGGAAATTCGCGGGTCCTAGATGAGGGCCTGCAGGTGGCAGGCTGCGGAAAAACCCATCCAACCTGTCATTTCGAGTGCCGCCGCGCTTTCCGGCGCCGCGAGAAATCTCCCTCTGGCTTAACAGCACCCACAGGGCTGTTCCCTGAATGGGGCAGCCACAAGGGCGGCCCCGACGCCGGGAAATCAGAACACTACCCTAGGGCCTCTGATGAGAAATGCAGGCTTGCAGGCAGAGCGCATCTCACACTTAAGCCACAGCCTGGAGTGAGAGTCTCAGCGATGAGAACGCGTCTTTGAGGGGCGGAGCGGGGAAGATCTCGGGATGAATCAAATGGGCCAGGATTTCGAGGCTATCGACGATTCGCGGCCCCGGTCGGCTGAAATAGGCGGAGCCGTCGGTAGCGTAAATGCGTCCTGATTTGGCGGCGGGCAGGTCGCGTGCGCCTTCGAACTCCGCCAGAATCTCACCCTCGCGCTCACAACGTTCCAGGTTGAACCCGCAGCACGTGAGTACGATGATTTCCGGAGCGAAGTCGAGCACTCGGTTCCACTCGATACGGCGTGACGGCTGATGGAGAACGGCGAGATCGTCGTGGCCGCCGGCAATCTCCACCAATTCTTTCATCCAGTGACCGCCACAGTAAGGGGGATCGACCCATTCCATGGCGAACACGCGCGGCCGGTCTTGACCAGCCTCTGTCTTCTGCCGAACGGCTTCGATACGGCGCAGGAGGCCGTCGCGGAGCTCCTTGGCCGCAGCCTCGGAGTCAATCGTCTTTCCCACCAGGACGATGTTATCGAGAATGTCGTTTAGCGAACGGGGTTCCAGGTTGAGAACAACAGGGTGAGACTTGAGGTTCTTCGCAGCCTCCTGGACGCGGTCGTAGGAAACAGCGCAAACATCGCAGAGGCGCTGAGTCAGGATCAGGTCAGGCCGTAGCTCTTCGAGCAAAGGAACGTTCAGTTCGTAGAGCGTCCCGGTTCCGTCGAGAGCCTGGCTGACAGCGGAGTCAATTTCCCGGCTCGAGATTCCGCCGGGTATATTAGAGCGGGTGACCTTGGGAATTTGAGAGGTCCGTGAAGGATAATCGCACTCGTGGGTGACGCCGACCAGCGCACTGCCCTCACCGAGAGCAAATACGATCTCAGTGGCACTGGGAAGCAAGGAACAGATTCGCACCGCCGGATTCCCCTATGACGTCGCGCCGACGGCCACCGCCGCGCGGCGCCGGCGAACCCAGGCGTAGGTGCCGAACATCAGGCCGGCATAAGCGAGATCGCCCAGCACGGTGTTGCGGAAAAAGGGCAGCGCGGCCACGTAACACTCAACCAGGCCGCTGAAGGTGGGCGGATAGAGCGTCCATCCCATCCACACGCCGAAGTTGCTCACCAGGAAGAAGGCTACCGACCCTGCCAGGGAGGCGCCCAAGACGCCCCCAACAGTCAGCTTGCGGCGAAGCGTCCAGCCGATCAGGCCGACCAGGAGGAAGCCCGTCCAAGTGTAAGGGGTAAACCAGGCATAGCGGCCGCCGTAGAGGAAATGGATCACGGCGTAGTCGCTCAGCATAAGCGCCGCCAGCGGCACCAGCAGCGAATCGCGGCGGTTGCGGAACGTGGCGCCGCTGAAAAGGAACATCGCGCCCAGGGGTGTAAGGTTCCAAGGGTGTGGCAAGATCCGCAGCAAAATCGCCGCCAGTACGAAAAGGTAGGGCATAGCTTCTTCTCTCCTCGCCGACAATAATATCAGAGTCTGTGGGGCAAGAGGTAGCGAAGAGACGTGGTTTTGGGTGAGGGCAGCGCGGCTTGGGTGGATGGCAAGACCTTCATTCCCTTGGGCTCCACTGCGGCAGAGGATATAATGGCACGCGATCGGTTGGCCGATTGCGAAGCGTCACCGACAGGGAGGGGTGCATGCTCAAAAATGGTTGGAAGGTGTTGCCGGCGGCGCTAGCTGTCCTGTGCCTGTCGAAAGGTGCGGGTGCTCAGTTGGCCGAGCCCCTGGATCTGCCAAAGGCGAACTGTTGTTTGCAATTCGCAGCACAGCACCTTGCAGACCAACTGCAGGATTGGAACCAGATCGGCCGGTACCACGCCGACGACCAGCAACTGATGGCCGCGCCCGCTGATCTACATCGCGTGGTGTTTATGGGCGATTCCATTACGGACGGCTGGAACCTGGCGCAGTATTTTCCCAGGAAGCCTTACGTGAATCGCGGCATTAGCGGGCAGACCACACCGCAGATGCTGGTGCGCATGTATCCGGACGTGATTGATCTGAAGCCTGCCGCCATGATCATTCTGGCAGGCACGAACGACGTGGCGCGCAATACGGGTCCCGAGACGGCAACCATGATTGAAGAGAATTTTCAGGCCATGGCCGAGCTGGCGCGCGCTCACAACATTAAGGTCATTCTCTGCCTCCTGACGCCGATCAGTGATTACACCGAGCACAAGCAGACGGAGCACCGGCCGCCTGCGGACATTCTCAAGCTCAACGCGTGGCTGAAGGATTACGCCGCCAAGACGCAGGCAACGATCGCTGATTATTACTCGGCGCTCGTCGATGAGCAGGGAATGCTGAAGGCGGGATACTCGGACGATGGTCTGCACCCCAACGCCAAAGGTTATCAACTGCTGGCGCCCGTAGCTCAGGCGGCCATCGACAAGGCGCTTCAGTAGCGACCGGTTGGTCAATATTCTGTGAGCCCTGAGTAAACCCGGTGTTGAGATTTCTTTGCCTGCGGCAAAGCCCGAGCCTCGGTTCTGGAGCCTAGCGAATGCAAACGTTGAATGCGAACGGAAAGCCCGGCCATCAGCCCCCACTATTTTCAGCCGGAAACGCGCTGCCTTTCATCCTGGTGACCGCGCTTTTTTTCTTTTGGGGCATTCCGAATAATCTCAACGATATTCTCATCAAGCAGTTCATGAAGTCGTTCGAGCTTACGCGTTTCAAAGCGGGGCTTATTCAGTCCGCCTTCTACATGGGATATTTTCTGCTCTCCATGCCGGCTGCCTTCCTGATGCGCAAATACGGTTACAAGACGGGCCTGGTGACGGGCCTGTTTCTCTTCAGTGCCGGCACCTTCTTGTTCTGGCCGGCCGCGCGGGTGCGGGAGTACAGCTTTTTTCTCGTAGCGCTATTCGTGATCGCGAGCGGCCTGGCGTTTCTCGAAACCGGATCAAACTCCTTCATTGCGGTGTTGGGTGATCCGCGCACTTCGGAGCGGCGGCTCAACTTCTCCCAGGCGTTCAATCCCTTGGGCGCAATCACCGGAGTGGCCATCGGGACCGCGTTCATCTTCTCCGGAATTGAACTGAATCCGCAGCAAATTGCCGCGCGCAAGGCGGCGGGCAGTTATGACTTATTCCTGCGCACCGAAACCATGCGTGTGGTTACCCCCTATCTGGTTCTGGGTTCGGTCGTCTTCGTCTGGGCGCTTCTCATTCTGATGACCAAGTTTCCGCGAGTGGCCGAAGAAGCGGAAACCAGCCACCGTCACGTAAGGTTCGGCGAGTTATTTCGCCACCGGCACTTTGTTTTGGCGATTGTTGCGCAATTCTTGTACGTGGGAGCCCAGGTGGGTACGTGGAGCTACTACATTCAGTACATTCAGGACTACACGCACGAACCTGAGAAGGTGGCAGGCTCCGTTCTGGTAGGCACGCTGGTTGCGTTCGGCGCGGGAAGGTTCATCGCAACGTACCTGATGAAATTTTTCAAGCCCAGCCGCCTGATGGGAGTCTATGCGTTGATCAACGTGACGCTGGTGACGCTCGCGATTCTGTTCCCGGGCTGGGGCGGTGTCTGGGCCATCTTCATGACAAGCTTCTTCATGTCGCTCATGTTTCCGACCATCTTCGCTCTCGGGATTAAGGAACTGGGACCCGGCACGAAACTGGGCGGCTCCATGATCATCATGGCAATTGTGGGTGGCGCTGTAGCCACACCCATCATGGGCCTGATATTTCAAGCCACGCGAAGCATGGCCGCCGCGATGCTGGTTCCGCTCCTCTGCTACGCCTTCATCGCCTATTACGCTTTCAGCGGCTCCAAGGTGCGTGTTCCGCACCTGGTCGAGATCCCTGCTGAGGTGTAAAGTCCGCGAGTGTGCGGCGAGGCAGGAGGGGCACGTCTCAACGCGCCCCCTGTTGGAAGGATCAATCGGAGCTTGTTCTTCGGGCGCCAGCCCAATTCGCCGCGATTCGTTAGGCCCTCTTTGCGGGCGATCGCCCAAGGCAATACTCACAGCAACCGCGATGCCACTTTTCGTCTTGTGATGTAAGCGGCGTGTTTTCACCGACTGTGAACCCGTCCAGAATTTTGAATGTGCAGTCAGCGAGGAAGATTTTTCACAACCGTGAAGTAATTGGGCGCGACGAGTTGTTTGGCGCACTCGGGAGAATCGGCAAGGTACGGAAAGAAAACCCTTACGACCGCTGGAAATCAGCCACCGCAGCGGTTGAATGCGGCCATTGCGTTGGCGTCCAACGCAGTCAGAGACTGGTTGATCCGCGTTGTCTTTGTCACCAAGTTTCCTTGCAGCCTTCGGCACACCCTTCTATACTGGGCCGCTAGCCAAAGATGCTTTGCGGAGGGACGATGGTTCGGATGAACAGGCGAGATGCTGGAAAGGCGATGCTGGGAGGCGCGGCGGCGATGCTGGCACGGCCGCTCTTGGCCACGCAGTGGATCGACTCGGTCGTGCGAGGGGTGCAGATCGGGGCGCAGAGCTATTCGTTTCGGGATCGTCCGCTGGACGCCTGCATCCAGGCCTACGTGACCGTGGGGCTTGGCGAATGCGAACTGTCACAAGGGCACGTTGAGCCTGCGGAAGACAGTGGCGATCGTGAAAAATTGCGAAAGTGGCGTCTGAACACGCCACTCAGCTATTTTCAAGATGTTCGCAAGAAATTCGATGCGGCCGGAGTGCGGCTCTACGCGTACAATTACAGCTTCCGGCACGACATGACGGAAGCCGAAATGCGGCGCGGCTTCGAAATGACCAAGGCGCTCGGCCTCCGCTATATCACGGCCTCTTCAAACGTGAGTTTGGCGCCCGCCGTCGACAAGCTGGCCCAGGAATTCAGAATCACCGTGGGCTTCCACGGCCACGACGATACGGCGAACCCCGACGAGTTTTCCACGCCCGCAACATTCGAGAGGGCTCTGCACGGCGCCTCGCAGTATCTCGCGATCAACCTGGATATCGGACACTTCACGGCCGCCGGAGGCGATGCGGTCAGCTTCATCCGCGAGCATCACGACCGCATCGTGACCCTGCACATCAAGGATCGCAAAAAGAATCATGGCGCCAACTTGCCCCTCGGCGAAGGCGACACGCCCATCGTGGCTGTGCTACAACTCCTTCGCGACCAGCGCTGGCGCATTCCGGCGAACATCGAGTACGAATATGGAAAGCCCGGCATGGACACGATCGCCGAAGTCAAGAAGTGCTATGCCTATTGCCGGAAGGCGCTCGAGAGCTGATGCCGTCGCGTGCATCACACGCATCACTCATGACTCTTGGCGAAACCCTGGTGAGCGTCTGGCAGCAGGCGCTGGTGGAAGAAGCAAGCGTCGTTGATATCGGCGGCCGGTCCTATCGCGTCACTCGCACCAGGTCGCGCGGCTTGCGCGCCGTGGAGTTTGAGTATGAGGGCCATCGACTCAGCGGCATCGAACAGAATCCTGACACCGGCTCGCGCTGGGCTGCGCTGGCCCGGCAGGGTGAGCGCGTGATGCAGTTCAGCCTAAACCGACGTTACTTCGCGAATGTCGCTGAAGGCAAGCTGCTGCGCTATCCCGCGTGGGCGGCGCTGGGGCTACCGGAGTGATCCTTAAACAGCGCGTGATAAATCAGGTCGGTGGTGGATTCCAAAATCGCGTCCAACTGCGCCGCGGGTAGCCGCAGCGCCTGGCCGAGCAAGTCCCAGAAGAAACGATCCATCAGCCGGGCCAGGACCGGTACATTTACGTCCCGGCGCGCACTGGGCAGGTGAAGTAACAACTCGAAGACAGTGGTGACACGCGCCCGCGTCCACTTCTCAATTCTCTTTTGATGAGGGGCCAAGCTGCTATCAAGCAGCACCGCTTCCTGCCAAGCCCGATACGCACTCGCGTAGGTGAGTTCCGTCGCGAAGGCGCCCTTCAGAAGACTGCGCAAGCCGTCGCGAATGTCACCGCCCGTAGGTCGCAATTCCAGCCGGCTCAGGCCGTCCAGCAACTCATCCATCAGCACCAGCAGAAGCTGACGCTTGGTGCGGAAGTGTTGGTAGAAGCTTCCGATCGCCACGCCTGCGCGAGCCGCAATTTCATTGATGGATGTTGCCTCGTAGCCCCTCTCTCTGAACAGAGCGAGTGCAGCAGTGAGCATCCGGGCGCGCTTGGCCCGGCTGCGTTCCTGACGCGGCGCATGGGGCAAGTCTTCGTCTGAAAGGAGGCGAGGTCGAAGAAGCGCGCGCTTCACCGCCGTTCTGCCGCGCGAGTTGGTGCCCCGACGGTTGCACCCACCAAGGCGCCCGCGCAGCAACAGAGCATCCACCCACCAAACAAGCCCGCCGCAGCCGGCGCCACGTTGGGGAAGACGATCGGAAAGAAGGCCGTCGAAAAGGAGTCAAGCACGAGAGTCGGCAATGCGAGTGAGATCGCGCCTGCTGGCCATAGTTCCGACGCCAAGCCGAAGCGCAGGCACAGACGGCGGGCAAGCCAACCCATCGCGAGGAAGCTCACACCAAATAGAACCAGCGTGATGGCGAGGGAGCCGGGATGAAGCAGATACTGGCCCGCGAGTCGCAGGATGATTGTGCCCGCCAGCCAGAGTCCGAACCCGTACAGCAGCAACGTGGGATTCATCTCCACACCTCCAATGAAAACATGAATCCATATTCATCTTATTTGGAAGGAGATGCAAGGGACAAATGCGGTAGCTCCCGAAATGCGTGTGTTTTGGCGTGAAATCGAGCGGCACCGGCTTGGTACTGGTGTCATTTCTGGGTGAAACGCCCCGAAACGCAGTCATTCCCGCGAAGGCGGGAATCCACATGCTTGGCACCTTCTTTTTCCAAGGACTTCTACAATGGATTCCCGCCTTCGCGGGAATGACTGCGTTTTGGGGCGTTCAAATTACACCGGCACCACCGGCTTCGCTATCGCGCCGGACCAGCGCTTATTCCAAGCCTCGACCAAACCTCGTCGATTTTCTTCTTGGTCGTTTCATCCATCTTGATCTCGTCAGGCCAGGGCCGCGTAAAGCCCTCGCCAGGCCACTTGTGCGTGGCGTCGACGCCCATCTTGGAGCCGAAATTCGGAAGGCGCGAGGCGTGCTCGAGCTGATCGACGGGTCCCAGGGTGAATTGAATGTCGCGTTCAGGATCGATATGGTTGAAGGCCTTCCAAACTACTTCGCGAAGGTTGTGCACGTCTACATCGTCATCCACTACGACGATACACTTGGTGAACATGGCGCCGGGCAAGCCCCAGATGGCGCTCATCACCTTGCGCGCGTGGCCCGGGTAGCGCTTGCGAATAGAGACAATCATCAGGTTGTGAAAGATACCCTCGGCCGGCATGTGCATGTCCACCACTTCCGGCATCTGCCGCTTCATTAGCGGCAGAAAGAGTCTCTCCACCGTGTGGCCCATCCAGTAATCTTCCATCGGAGGTGGCCCGACGATGGTGGAAACGTAGATCGGTTCGCGACGGCGAGTGATGCAGGTGAGGTGGAAGGCGGGAAACTGATCGGCAAGCGAATAGTAGCCGGTGTGATCGCCGAAGGGCCCTTCCACGCGGATGTCATCGAGATCCACATAACCTTCCAGCACAATCTCGGCCTCAGCGGGAACCTCGAGATCCACGGTTTCGCACTTCACGAGCTCAATGGCCTCCCGGCGCAGAAATCCCGCGAAGAGGAATTCGTCTAGATCCTCCGGCAGCGGCAGGATTCCGGCGAGCATGGTGATGGGCTCGGCGCCGATGGCCACGGCTGCCTCCAGACGCCTCGGCTTTGCGCCCTCGGTCCCCGAGCCCTGCTCGCGCCGCAGCCGCGTCTCGCGATCGAGCGCCCGCATGTGCTCGGCGCCGCCCTTGTGGATCTGCCAGTGCATAGCTGTCGTGCGCTCGTCAAACACCTGCATGCGGTAACAGCCCACGTTCCTGCGACCCGTCTTCGGGCTGCGCGTGATCACCATGGGCCAGGTGATGAAACGCCCTGCGTCGCCGGGCCAGCACTTCATGATGGGCAAGCTAGCGAGTGACAACTCATCGCGCTCAATCACTTCTTTCACAGGACCGCTGCGCACTGTTTTGGGAAAGAAGGAGCCGAGCTCGGCCAGCTTCGGCAGCATTTTGACTTTGTCGAGAAGCCCGCCGGGCGGCTTCACGTCCAGCAGTTCGTCGATTCGTCCGGCGACGTCTTCGATGCTCGCGGCGTCGAGCGCCAGCTCCAATCGGCGCCTGGACCCAAGTGTGTTGATGAGGAGCGGTATGGAGTAGCTCTTGCCGTCGCGCGCCGAGCGAGGGCTCTCAAAAAGAAGGGCGGGCCCGCCGGACTTTGAGACGCGGTCGGTGATCTCGGTAATCTCGAGGTCGACGTCGATCGGCTCGGCAATGCGCCGGAGCTCACGCTCGCGCTCTAACCTCGCTATGAAATCACGCAGATTTTGGTAAGCCATAGAATCGGTATGTCGGGCTCTCTAGGAGCAAACGCGGCCCTGGATGTAGCGTCTCAGAATCACAGATTGTCAGCATCAAATCAAGGCGGCGCATCGCGCGACGTTGCAATTCGCTGCCGGGAATCCGCTATACTTAAGGGTAAAGAATTCATCTTCAAACCAGGAAATAACCCATGCCCAGCTCGGCTGCGCCAACTCGAATCGAAAGGGACTCGCTCGGCGAAATCCCTGTGCCGACGGACGCCTATTACGGCGCCCAAACGGCGCGCGCCGTCGCCAATTATCCTATCAGCGGGCTCCGCGCCCATCCGGCGCTCATTCGCGCTTACGGATTGCTGAAGCTCGCCTGCGCTGAAGCCAATGTCGAGCTGAAAATGATCCCGCCGAAGATCGGCAAAGCCATCGCGCGCGCCTCGCGTGACGTGGCCGACGGCAAGCTCAACGATCAGTTCGTAGTTGATGTATACCAGGCCGGCGCCGGCGTCAGTTTCCACATGAACACCAACGAGGTGATCGCCAACCGCGCCATCGAAATCCTGGGCGGCAAGAAGGGCAACTACTCCGTGGTTCATCCGAATGACCATGTGAACTTCGGGCAGTCCACGAACGATACTTACCCCACTGCCATGCGCCTCGCGGTGATCCTCCTGCTCAAGGAGTTCTATCCCGCCCTGGCGGAGCTCGAAGCAGCGTTCGCCCGGAAGGGCGAAGAGTTCGACGCCATTGTGACGAGCGGCCGCACTCATTTGCAGGACGCGGTCCCCGTCCGCCTGGGCCAGGAGTTCACCGCCTACGCGGTGGCGCTGCACGATGCCCAGGAACAGATCGCCGCCGCCGCTGAGACGCTAACTCACCTCGGTCTTGGCGGCAGCGCCGTGGGCACGGGATTGAACGCGCATCCAGGTTTCCCCAAAGTAGTGGCGCAGAAGCTTTCCAAGCTGCTCGGCAGCAAGGTGCAGGTGGCGCCTGACCTGCGCGCCGCCATGCAATCCCAACTGCCGATGGCCGCCGTGTCCGGCGCTCTGCGCAACCTGGCGCTCGAGCTCATCCGCATTGCCAACGACCTTCGCCTGCTCTCGAGCGGTCCCTACACCGGCCTCGGCGAAATCACGCTGCCGGCGCTGCAACCCGGCTCCAGCATCATGCCTGGCAAGATCAACCCCGTAATGGGCGAGTTGCTGAACATGGTGGCATTTCAAGTTGTCGGATGCGACACCGTCGTTGCGCTCGCCGTGCAGGCCGGACAGCTCGAACTGAACGTCATGATGCCGGCGATGGCGTGGAATGTGCTGCACGCCATTGAAATCCTTAAGAACACCTGCCGCGTGGTGGCCGAAAAGTGCGTGCTGGGCATCACGGCCAATCGCGAGACCTGCGAGCGCTACGGCTACCGGACGCCGTCCATCGCCACCGCGCTTAATCCGGTGATTGGCTACGCGCGGGCCGCGGAGATCGTGAAAAAGTCACTCAAGACCGGCAAGTCAATCCCCGAAATCTGCCTCGAAGAGAACGTGCTGAGCAAGGCGGAGCTCGATCACATTCTTGACCCGCGACGCATGACCGAACCCGGACTGCCTCCGAAGCGCAAGAAGGCATAAGCTGCCCGAGGGCAATACAAGTCAATGTCGTGATCCCTCGCCTCGGTGTTCTTTTCGCCTAATTTCCCTCTCGATTGCTTCCCTTTGCTTGGGACTCGGCGCAATCGGCGGCCGCGGTTGATCGGGCATCGGGTCCGGCTGAATAGGGCCCGTAACGGGATGCCTGGGCGGTAACTTCGGGAGTGTTCTTTCTTCTGCCATTTGTCGTTCTCCTTGTTGACGCTCGGTCTCCCTCACATCACTTGGATTCCTCCCAGGCAGAAATTGGAGGCTAGCATCCCGTTGTGACCGATACGCGCAGCGCGCAACAGTGTGCGGCAACGCCTATTTCTTCCTCCTTTTCGCAGGCTTTTCCCTCAAATAAGCGTCCGTCTTCGAGAGCCAGTCAGCGCGCGGTGGATAAAAGATGTCAAAGTCTAAGGTATCCTCCAGCGCCTCGGCCTTATGGGGCAGGTTCGGAGGAATGCAGAGGACTTCGCCGGCGCGCACCACAATCTCGCGCTCGTCGATCCAAAACTTCAAGGCGCCCTCCACGATGTAGCTCATCTGCTCATTCTCGTGCTGGTGGAGCGGCACCACGAACCCCTTCCGCAAAATGATTCGAGAGAGCATCATTTTGTCGCCCACGATCAATTGGCGCTCAAACAGCGGATTGACCTGCTCCACTTCCACGTCTCTCCAACGGAAATGTTTCAGCATTCTGTTCACCTCGTTCCTTGGCTTCGCGTCTGCCGCGGATCCCCAACCCTATAAGTCGGAGCTGACAACTTCCGGCTTCCTGGTGCGAACGCTAAGCCTATCGGCGCACCCGCGGCGTGTCAATCACCAACAACTGACGCAGAAGCTACAGACACTCGAGCCCGACCGGCGCCAGTTCCGCGACGATAGCTAGAAAGCAGATGGCTCGTCGTCATGTCCATGCCGGGTCGTTTTCACCCACAGCCTTTCTTCAAACGATTGCTGGGTTCCTCAAAGCTCGACCCTCGCTAACGACGAGGTGCAGGCTGCTTCGTCCCAGGCCAGCAGCAAGCCGCGCCTTTACAAAACGAACCTTTCGGCGCCTCAAACGGTGGATTCTATCGATTTTGGCCGCGCTGATTCCAAAAGACTTCTTGGCTTTGTGTAAAATCTACACAAAGCCACTCCAGTTATTGATTGCACATCATTGCACATAACTTCTTGGCTTTGGCGCGAACCCAAACTCTGTAATCAGCCTGAGTCTAAGTGACTTCTTTGCTTTGGCGGGTATAGGGGGGTGGGGGGTGGGTTTGGGAGGTGGGGGCATGCCCGAAATTCAAAAACGAACCAGAGAAGTGCTGTAGAATCAACAAACGCTCCAAAAAGCGAACCTAAAACGAACCCAAACGAACCTAAAGCGAACCCAAGTCTGTCAGCGTAGGTCCAACCTAAGTCATTTGGAATCAGCACGAGCTGCGAACGGTGCGGCGGACCATCGAGGGCATGCTTCTAGGCGGCAAGGCGGGTTCAGACAGCCGGGCTGCCAACGAGGGCACAGGTTTCAGGCGACCGTGGACGACATAGAGGTCCGCCAAATCACACGAACCGCGATTCGCCGCGAATATGCCACGAGTTGTCGGCTCGCCGCCGTGCATGAAAATGCGCGAAACGCTATGAAGTGCAGTAGCTTGCTGCCGCTGTGTGGAGTTTTGACATTTGTGAGGCCCGAAAAACCGCTCTATCAAAGCCCTGGGCCACGAAGGTCTCACGCAGAGGCGCAAGCCGCAAAGGGCCGGAAATAAAGGGCGTCGCACCTTGCGCTTCTTCGCACCTTGCGCTTCTTCGCGCCCAGCCCGGTCGGCACGGGCGCGCCCCGGGGAGTTAACTCGCAAGCTAGTCCATCGCTTTAATAGACTTACTTGTGATTTTCTGTTGACAAGGCCCGCGATGCTGACATACCCTACTAACTTGATAGAGTACATGCATGAAGTTATCTAGCGGACGGCCGATCGATCAAGGCGAGCCGGCGAGGAAATCCTGGGGGCAAGCCCTCGGCTCACCGGTAATTCGCGCAAAAGTGTTAGGAGGGGATGATGATTCATCAGCGACGCGTTAAGACCGGAATTGAAAACTTCGCCAGGAAAAGCCTGGGGCTTCTGAGTCTCGGCCTTCTTTGCAGCTTGCCGCTGCGGGCCGTGGACACCGCGGCGCCCAACCCGAATCCGCCGGCTGCAGCCGGGGGCGCTTCAAGCCCGCAGGCGAGTTCCTCACAGGCAGACACGGGTGGGTCGGGGCTTGTCGCTGCCGCAGCGGCCAACCCTGACAGCACGGCGAGCGCCACGACCACCACCGGCGCGGCGGCGTCCGAGGCGCAGGCTCGCGGGGCAGGCGCACCCCCGCAGGTTAGTGGCAGAAGCGCGACCCCACCAATTGACGCTGATGCCGGTTGGACGTTTGCCAGTTACATCAATTCCTGGCTGCCGTCCTGGCTTCACTTGAGCGGCGAGTTTCGAAACCGTGAAGAAGGGCGCACGGGCTATGGCTTCACACCCGGCAACGACTACGCCACGGGGCTCTTCCGCGTCCGCCTGGGCCTCGACATTACGCCCACAAACTGGTTCCATGCCTTCGTCGAGGCTCGGGATGCGCAGTTCGTCGGCTCCACGCCCTCGAATTTATTCAGCGCCGCCAAGGACGTGTTTGACTTAAATCAAGCCTACGTGGAGTTTCGAAACGGCGAGCACGGGTGGTTCAGTCTCAAGACGGGACGCCAGGAACTCTACTTCGGCGACGAACGGCTGATTGCGCGGAGTCTCTGGTCAAACGCGAGCCGGTCCTTCGACGCCGTGCGCTTGACGCTTCGCAGCCAGGAGTACGGCAGTGTGCTTGACGTGTTTGCCTCGTCGGTGGTGAAGAACTACCCCACCAGTTTTGACAAGGTAGTGCCGGGCCAAAACTTTTATGGAGTCAACCTCGCCTTGACGAAAGTGGTACCCAAGGCCAGCCTCGAGCCCTATGTCTATCTGAAATCGTTGCCGAACGTGACCGGCGCAGACAAGAAGCCCGGCAACGAGCGGCTTTACACCACCGGGCTTCGGTTGGCCGGCACCATCCCCGGCGGCTTTGACTACCGGGCCCGCTACTCGTTCCAGTCCGGTCATCTTGCGGACAACTCCATCCACGCTTCGGCGTATTACGGCATCCTGGGTTACACGCTCCCGAGCAGGTTCGAACTGCGGTTCTCCCTGGAATACAACTACGCCAGCGGAAACAAGGCCATCGGCAGTTCCGTGACCGGGACCTTTGACCAGCTTTATCCCACCACTCATCAGTGGCGCCGCATCACCGACCTGTTTGGTGAGCAGAACATCAAGGACCTGAAGCCGGGATTTGATTTCAGGCCGGTCAAGAAGATGAGGGTTTACCTTGTCTACAGCGATTTGTCACTGGCCAGCCGGTATGACAGCTTGTACACCAACAGCGGCAGTACTCTGATCAAAGTTCCCAAAGGCGGCGCGCTCAGCACGAAGATCGGCAATGAAACCGATATTTGGGGAACCTACGGCGTCAACCGCCGTCTGCAGATTGGCGCGGGTTACGGACGCCTGTTTGCCGGTCAGTTCCTGAAACAGAACTCGATGGGCGCCGACTCGTCGTACCCCTACGGATTCATCGATTACCACTTTTAGCCGCAACCAGGAAGGATCGACGATGTTGAGGAAGGCTGTCACGAAAATCGTAGCCGCTGTGGGCTTGCTGGCGGCCGCAGCTTATGCAGCCCCGGCCGAGGTCCGGCTGCTGAACGTTTCATACGATCCCACGCGCGAACTCTACCAGGCCATGAACCAGGCCTTTGCTGCCGACTGGAAGGCCAAGACCGGCCAGACCGTGACCATTAATCAGTCGCACGGCGGCTCCGGGAAGCAGGCGCGGGCGGTGATCGACGGCCTCGAAGCGGACGTGGTCACGCTGGCCCTCGCGTATGACATCGATGCCATCGCCCAGCAGGCCCACTTGCTGCCGGAGAACTGGCAGTCCCGCCTTCCTGACAACAGCTCGCCTTACACGTCCACCATCGTGTTTCTGGTCCGCAAAGGAAACCCGAAACACATCAAGGACTGGGACGATGTGGTCCGGCCGGGCATTCAGGTGATCACACCCAATCCCAAAACTTCAGGCGGAGCCCGTTGGAATTTTCTCGCCGCCTGGGGCTACGCCCTTCACAAGAATGGGGGCAATCAAGCCGCCGCTAAAGACTTTGTGACGCGGCTTTACAAGAACGTGCCAGTGCTTGACAGCGGCGCGCGCGGCGCCACGGACACTTTTGTGCAGCGTGGCATTGGTGACGTGCTGCTGGCCTGGGAAAACGAGGCTCTGCTGGCCCTCAAGCAGTTCGGCCCCAGCAAGTTCGAGATTATCGTTCCTTCCGAAAGCATTCTCGCCGAGCCCCCGGTTGCCGTGGTGGACAAAAACGTGGACCGGCATGGGACCCGGCAAGTGGCCGAGGCCTATCTCAAGTTTCTTTACTCCGAGCAAGGCCAAACGATTATCGCGCAGCAATACTATCGCCCGCGTCTGAAGCCGGTGGCCGCCAGGTTCGCCGGCCAGTTTCCCAACGTGAAACTTTTCACCATCGGTGAGGCGTTCGGCGGCTGGCAAAAGGCCCAGAAGGAGTATTTCAGCGACGGCGGCGTTTTCGATCAGATTTACGGGGCCGGCCGGTAGCGCGGCCGAAGTTCGCTTGATGCGAAGGTCTGTCATTCAGTGCCAGTGAGCAATCGATGAGCGCATTCCTGAAAAGAAAATCCGTCTTGCCGGGTTTCGGGCTGGCCATGGGCTGGACGATTTTCTATCTCAGCCTCATCGTGCTGATCCCCGTCTCCACCCTCTTTCTCAAGAGCGCCTCATTGACGTGGAGGCAGTTTTGGACTGTCGCGACCGGCCCACGGGCGCTCGCAGCCTACCGGCTGAGCCTTTTAGCCTCATTGACGGCAGCCTTGGTGACGGGTGTATTCGGGCTCATCGTCGCCTGGATTCTGGTGCGCTACCGGTTCCCTTTTCGCCGCCTGGTAGACGGCCTGGTGGACCTTCCCTTTGCCTTGCCCACCGCGGTGGCCGGCATCGTGTTGACCACCCTCTACGCGCCCAACGGTTGGCTGGGAGCGCCGCTCACGAAACTGGGCGTTAAGGTAGCTTATACGCCTCTGGGGATCACAATTGCGCTTGTCTTCATCGGGCTGCCGTTCGTCGTGCGCACGGTACAGCCGGTCTTGCAGGATCTGGACCCTGAAGTTGAAGAGGCGGCCCACAGCCTGGGCGCGAGCTTTGAGCAGACATTCCGCCGGGTGCTGTTGCCCGAAATCCTTCCGGCCTGGATCACCGGATCCACCCTCGCCTTCGCGCGCGGCCTCGGCGAATACGGCTCCGTGGTGTTCATTGCCGGAAACATGCCGATGCGGACGGAGATTACACCGCTGCTGATTATGACCAAGCTCGACGAGTTCGAATACGGCCAGGCCACGGCCATCGCCCTCGTCTTTCTGCTGGTCTCATTTTCTCTGATGTTTCTGATGAATTTCTTGCAAAGGCGAAAGGTAGCGCTTCCCGTGGTGGGTTAGGCGCGCGGACAAGCGATGGCGACAACGGTTTTCACACCGGCCCCCATACCGGCGCCCGCGGCCGCGAAACCAGCGGTGCGCCAGGACCCGGCGCGGATCCGCGCCGGCCTGATTGCGGCCGGCCTGTGCTTCATCGGGCTGTTTCTGATTCTGCCGCTCGTGGCCGTTTTTGCAAACGCCTTCAGCGCCGGGTTGGCGGCCTACTGGGCGGCTATCCGGCAGCCCGAAGCGCTTTCAGCGGTGCGGCTCACCTTGCTGGCGGCGCTCATTGCCGTGCCTCTCAACGTTGTTTTCGGGCTCGCCGCCTCCTGGTGTATCGCGCGCTTTGATTTTGCGGGCAAGCAGGTGCTGCTCACGCTGATTGATGTGCCTTTCACCGTTTCGCCCGTAATCTCGGGCATGCTCTTCGTGCTCTTGTTCGGCGCCCAGGGTGTCTTCGGTGATTGGCTGGTGAACCACAACATCAAGATCGTCTTTGCCGTTCCCGGCATTGTGCTGGCCACCATCTTTGTGACCTTTCCCTTCGTGGCCCGCGAACTGATCCCTACGATGCAGGCGCTCGGAAGCGACGAAGAGCAGGCGGCCCTCACTTTGGGGGCCGGCGGATGGCGCACCTTCTTCCGCATCACGCTGCCCAACGTCAAGTGGAGCCTGCTTTATGGCGTGATTCTGTGCAACGCCCGCGCCATGGGCGAATTCGGAGCGGTCTCGGTGGTGTCGGGCCACATTCGCGGGCTTACCAACACCATGCCTCTTTACGTGGAAATTCTGTATAACGACTACCAGTTTGCTCCGGCCTTCGCCGTGGCATCCCTCCTTGCCATGCTAGCGTTGGTGACGCTGGTCGCGAAGAGCATTGTGGAATGGAAGTCCGCCCGAGACCTGGCGGCCGCCTCGGCGGGGGAAGCGGGAGATCACTGATGAGCATCGAAGCCAGAGAAATCACCAAGAAGTTTGGAAGCTTTACGGCCCTCGACGCCGTGAGCCTGCGAGTGGAGGTGGGCGAGTTGGTGGCACTGCTCGGTCCGTCGGGCTCCGGCAAGACCACTTTGCTGCGTATCATTGCAGGCCTGGAATTTCCGGACGCGGGCTCGGTGTTTTTTGACGACCAGGAGACAACGGAACGCAGCGCGCAAGACCGCGGCGTTGGATTTGTGTTTCAGCACTACGCTCTGTTCCGCCACATGTCCGTGTATGACAACGTGGCCTTCGGACTCACAGTCAAACCTCGCCGCGAGCGCCTTCCTGGGGCAAAGATCAAGGCGCGCGTGATGGAGTTGTTGAAGCTGGTTCAGCTTGACTGGCTCGCTTCGCACTATCCTTCACAGCTCTCCGGCGGGCAGCGGCAACGCGTGGCCTTAGCCCGAGCCCTGGCCGTTGAGCCGCGCGTACTCTTGCTCGACGAACCGTTTGGAGCGCTGGACGCCAAAGTGCGGCAGGAGCTTCGCCGCTGGCTGCGGCGCTTGCATGACGAAATTCATGTCACCAGCATCTTTGTGACGCATGACCAGGAAGAAGCCTTGGAAGTTGCCGACCGCGTGGCGGTGATGAACGCGGGGCGAATCGAGCAGGAGGGCTCGCCGGACGTGGTCTACCACCAGCCCGCCAACGCGTTTGTCTACAATTTCTTGGGCAACTTCAACCTCTTTCACGCGCGCGTTGAGGACGGCAAGGCTTACCTCGGCGAGCCTGCCGACGGGCGCCTCACGCCCTCGAACGGCGACCGGTTGGCGTACGTGCGTCCCCATCTGATGAACATTGAGCGCCAACCTCAGCACCCGAACCCGCTCTCCGTTCGCGTAAAGCACATTAATTCCGCCGGCCCGCTGGTGAAGGTGGAGCTGGCCACCGAGCGCGGCGACCAGATCCACGTGGAAATGTCGCACGAGCGCTATCAGGAGCTTGGATTGGCGCCGCACGACAACGTCTACGTGAGCCCGCGAGATATGAAAGTGTTTTGAGGGCTTCGCGACATCGAATCGCTTCCTTCCTGTTTACCTCCGCGATTTAGAAATATCCCTTGCGTCCACTCACTCGGGTCTCGATACTTCGTATCGTCCACCATAGACATACCGTTTGGAACCGTTATATCTTTGACTGTTGATCGTATTTAATCGATCGACCGCGATGGAGGCTGACTTGCTTGTCGACTCTGCCCACAGACTCGTTTCCGTGACGTTGCGCCCTTGTGTCCCCGTCATCATCGCCCTGCTGACTCTGGCCTCACTTTCGCACGCGCAGATGTCGGCCATGATTTCCGGGCTGGTGACTGATCCCTCGGGTGGCGCGGTTGCGGGCGCCCAAGTGACCGTGAGGAATCTCGAAACCGAAGCCGTGCGTACAACCACAACCGGAGCCGCTGGACGCTACGGAGTGTTGGCGCTGCCTGTCGGCGAGTACGAGGTGCGCGTGCGCAAGGCGGGCTTCTCGGAAGCAATCCAAAAGGGCATTCGCCTCGCCGTCGATCAGGAGGCCAGTGTCGATATGGCCCTTCGCCTGGGGCCTGTGAGCCAGCGGATTACAGTGAATTCCGACGCGCCGCAGGTGAGCGTGAGCACGGAAAACGTCGCCGGCCTGGTGGGCGAGCAGCAGGTGAAAAGCCTGCCGCTGAACGGCCGCAGCTACGATCTGCTCCTGACCCTCAATCCTGGCATCGTCAACTTCACCCCGGAAAAGACGGGCGGAATCGGAATCTCGAACTCGACCACTGGAAACAACTTCTCCGTTTCGGGCAACCGTCCGCAGCAGAACCTATTCCTGCTCGACGGCGTCGAATACACCGGCGCTGCGGAGAACAACATGACGCCGGGCGGGCCGAGCCAGCAACTGCTGGGTGTGGACGCTGTGCGGGAGTTCAACGTCTTGCGCGACTCTTACGGCGCCGAATACGGCAAGCATCCGGGCGCGCAGGTTCTGATTGTGACCGAGTCCGGGAGCAATCAGTGGCATGGTTCGGTCTACGAATTCCTTCGGAACAACAATCTCGACGCGTCCAATTACTTCGATCGGGGCTCGCCGCCGCCGTTCCAGCGCAACCAGTTTGGGGGGTCGGTTGGCGGGCCGATTGAAAAGGACAAGACTTTCTTCTTCACGAACTATGAAGGTTACCGGCAGTCGCTGCATCAAACATCCGTGAGCTTCGTGCCCAGCGAAACCTCGCGCGCTGCTGCAGTGCCCGCCGTGCAGCCGTTGCTCAGTCTGTGGCCAGCGCCGGTTCCCGGCTCGCCCGACTTCAACGGAATCGCCGAATACTTCAGCAGCCCGCTGCAGACGGTTCGCGAGGATTTTGGCACATTCCGGCTTGATCACATTTTTTCTCCGCAGGATTCGGTTTCCGGCGTCTACACCATCGATGACGGCGGCGCCGTCACGGCCACGCCCGCGAATCCCTATAGCACGGACATCGTGAACCTGCGCGAGCAGGTTGCGAGTCTTCACGAAACACACCTCTTTTCGCCGACGATACTCAACACGGCGCGAGTGGGCTATTCACGCGCAGGATACTTCTTCACGGGTGAACCTATGCCGAACACACCGGCCGCGACGGTTCCCGGATTCCTGCTGGGCCGGCCCGTTGGCGCCGTGGTTGTGGGCGGAAGCGCCGCCTCGAATCCGCAGGCGCAGATCGGACTCGCGGGCAGCAATAATGGAAGCAACCTGAGCGTGGCGCGTAATCTGTTCACCATTGAGGACCGCGTAACATTGACACGGGGAAAGCATGCGTTCACGCTGGGCGTCTGGCTTCAGCCGTTCCAATCGAATGAGACTCTCGCCCTCAGCCAATACGGGCAAGCGACGTTCGCGAGCCTGACCACCTTTCTGGCAGGGACAACTTCCTCTTTCCTGTACGATCCGGCGCCGACCGGAATGAACTGGCGGTCGTTCTTCGGAGCGTGGTACGCGGAAGATGTGATTCGATTGAACCCCAGGCTCAGCGTGTCTCTGGGGCTTCGTGACGAATTCAGCACCGGCTGGAACGAAGCGCACGGGCGTGCCGCCAATTTCACCTTCACAGACGGCGTCATCAACACCCAACCTACTGTGGGAAACTCGATCTTCACCGTGAACAACGCCAAGTTTCTGCCGCAGCCGCGCATCGGCCTGGCCTGGAGCCCCTTCGGCGACAAAACGGTGATTCGCGCCGGCTTCGGAATGTACAATGACTTGCAGGACGCTGTCGGCTACCGCACGGACCAGAACCCGCCGTTCAACCCCACTTACAGCATCGCCTCCCTCCCAGTCACCGACCTGCCGATCGATCCGTCAGCTCCGGTGCCGGCGAAGTCCAAGATCATTCCCGGCGGCGTGCAGCCGGATATGAAGACTCCAACGCTCATCTCGTGGTCGCTGCGGGTTGAACGGCAGCTCACCCCCAACACGGCCCTCACGGTCGGCTACGTGGGTTCTCACGGTTACCACGAGCTGATTGGTCTCGATGCGAACGAGCCTTTCCCTACAATTTGTCCTGCGGGGCCTTGTCCGGCCACCTATCCGACGGTGGATGCCGCATCCAATCCGCCCGTTACCATCTCGACGGGCTTTCCGGTAGGATCTTCGCTCGCCGGAGCTCCGGTTCCTGCGGGCAGCTACTACATTCCCGCAGGGACGGCAAAGGCGAACCCAACGCTGGGAAATACGTGGACGTGGTTCTCGTTGGGCGATAGCTCCTACAATGCGCTGCAGGTTGATCTGAACCGCCGCTTCAGCAAGGGCCTGTTGTTGCGCGGCGTCTACACCTGGTCGAAGACTCTCGACGACGGAGATTCTCTGAATCAGACCACAGCAAACAACGCGCCTGGCCTTGTCTCAAACCCGTTTAATATACGCGCTGATTGGGGACCCGCGACTTACGATGTGCGGAACATGGCGGTGATGAGCGCCGCTTACGATCTGCCATTCGGCGCCGGCAAAATATGCGCCAACGCGTATCAAGGTTTGACCCGGGGCTTGGTCAGCGGTTGGTCGGTGGATAGCATCGTCACGCTGCAAGAGGGTTTTCCTTTCACACCGCAGCTCAGCTACAACCCCAGCAACAACGGAGACACCCGGAATCCCGTGCGGCCGTTGCTGAATCCCTCATTCACAGGGCCCGTGATTCTCGGCACGCCCAAGCAGTGGTTCAATCCCGCTGCGTTCATCGCGCCACCCGCGACCGGCGGATTCTACGGCGACCTCGGAAGAGACACCTTTACCGGTCCCGGCCTTGCCACTTGGGACTTCGCCGTGCTGAAAGATATCAGCCTGCGAGAAGGGCTTCGCCTGGAGTTTCGGGCTGAGCTCTTCAACATTCTCAATCGCGCCAATTTCAATACTCCGAATCTGATCGTGTTTACGCCGCCGACTGCCACCAATCCCACCGGCGTCTCGGGCACGGCAGGCGCGATTACGAGCACCTCGACGACGGCTCGCCAGGTGCAATTCGCCTTGAAGCTGCTCTGGTAAGCATGCGTGAAGGAGCCGATGAAGTGACATCGAAGTTACGCCTTATAAACCAGCCGAGCCGTCGCGCTGTGCCCTTCCTTGCGCTGTTCGTGCAGCTCTGCGCCGCAGCGACGGTTGCTGCCAACGCCCAGGAAATTACGGTGCAGAATGAAGCCGGCACGAGCGTCAAGATGACGGCGGCCGAGATCGCCGGAATGCCTCACCAGGAGATCTCCGTCGACGACCACGGAAAAACGGTCCGCTTCGAAGGCGCACCTCTGAGGCTCGTGCTCGAGAAGGCGGGCGTAACCTTCGGCGAGACGCTGCGAGGCAAGCGCCTGGCTGATTGCTTGCTGGTGGAAGCCGCTGACGGCTATAAGGCGGTGATCGCCTTGCCCGAGCTGGATTCGGGATTCACGGACCGGGTGATCCTGCTGGCCCACATGGTGGCTGAAACGGAAAGGTCTGACAATGAGCAGGTGGCCAGAGTCTTGAGCCGGCAATCGTACGATTGTCAATTCTGCTTGCGGACGCTACCGGACGGCACCTTCGCGAGTGCCCGCGCGAAATTAGCCACACCCAGCCAACTTGAACAGTTGGGCTTTTCGTCGTCTCGGATCAACTGACGGTAAGGCGAGCCTGTTTGCACGCGCTTGCCTCTATCGCATCCGTCAGAGGAGCCTGATGATGTCGCCAGCCGAGAATCACGCGGCTGGCGGTTGGACAGCCTCAGACGCATGAAAGGAACCCGGTTTGGCTGCCATCCATTGCTTGGGCTGGTAAATGCAGCAGGGTTCGGGTGAGAAGGGGTCGCCGGTAAGAGCGTAAGAGCGCGCGCGGGAGCCTCCGCAGATTTCGCGGTACTCACACACGCCGCATTTCCCTTTGAGATTGTCGGGATTGCGCAGCGCCACAAACAGCGGCGCCTCGCGGTAGATCTCGGCCAAGGGCGCTTGACGGATGTTGCCGCCCGAAAGCGGCAGAAAGCCGCTGGGATAGACTTCGCCGGCGTGGGAAACAAAAACGAAGCCCTTGGCGTCATTGATGCCTCGGGTGGCGCGGGGAATCCCGTCGGGGCTAGGTTGGGACAGCACGGAGGACTTCAGCCAAAGCGGGCCTCGTGGACGCTGCGCGGCGCTTGCCGGATCAACCCTCTTCTCGCAGGCTCGCCGCTGCGAGAAGAAACGCCGATAGTGCATGGCCTCGGTGGTTTTCACGTCGAAGCTCACGCGGGTTGAGAGCTGGTAAAGTTTTTCGAAGAGTTTCTCGAACTCATCTCCGGAAAGCAGATCCTCCGTTTTTCCGCGGCCGGTGGGAACCAGAAAGAAGACGCTCCACAGGACGACGTCGAGCCCTTCCATCAGCTTGGCCAGGGCGTCAAAGTCGTTTACGTTGTGGCGCGTCATGGTGGAATTCACCTGAACAGGAAGGTCCAATTCGTGGGCCCAACCGACCGCCTGGAGCACGCGGTTATAAGAGCCCGTAACTCCGCGGAAGCGGTCATGGAGGGCCGCCGAGGAGCCATCCAGACTGATCGCAAGGCGTGCCAACCCGCATGCCTTCAGCCGGGCCAGCGCGTCGCGAGTGAGGAGCGGCGTGGCGCTTGGGGAAAGGGACACGCGCACGCCGAGGCTGGTGCCGTACTCCACGAGGTGATAGATATCCGGCCGCTTGAGGGGATCGCCGCCTGTCAACACAAACACCGGCACCTTTAGCGCTCGGACCTGGCGGATAAGGTCTTCGCCTTCAGACGTAGTCAGCTCTGACAACGAGCGCTGCGGTTGGGCGCAAGCGCGACAGTGCACGCACGCCAAGTCGCACGCCTGGGTAACTTCCCAGATGAGGATGAAAGGACGGTCGCCGTTTGCAGAGGCAGGGCTAGCGCCGAATTCCGAGGTGTTTTCGTCTCGCATAAGCTCCTAACTTAATGCTAGGGTTGCAAGGCGTCTGTGATATGAGTCACACGAAGTGCGCCCGCAAATTACAGTGACAAGCCGTTTCACTTCTGCTCCGTGCCTTGAACGATGTATACTCAGGCACATAACTTGGCAACGGGCCTGTCATCGTCGGCCAGCGGGTGTTCCTCGTGGAAGGCCCGAGGCCGGCCGTGGGAATCGGCGAGAGCTCTGCCGACCGACGTTGGTTAGGTGTTGCCGCCGAAAGTTCGCCGTTTACAGGAGGATGGAATGCAGCCGCAGGAATACAACTTGGTGGTGAAGCGTCTTCATCGATTCGAGCGCCGTACCCGTTGGCATTGGGCGGAGCGCGTGCTCACGTTGGGCCTGGCCGCACGGCTGCTACTCATCGGACCGGCGGGCACCTCACTTCGCGATAAGGCAAGGCTCCAGGCACAAAGAGCCGCTGAGAACACTCGCTTAGCCCTGGCCGAGAGCATGGCTGCGGCTCGCCGAGCGCTCGTGGTGCGGCCGGCGCTCGACCCGCAAAGGGTGCTCGAAGACCAGCGCGAGGCGGCTTTGGACGCGATGCCGATGCCTCCGGCCGTGACGGCGCCCGTGCAAGCCGCTCCGGCGGCGATGGCGTCGGTCACTCCGGCGCCCCTCCATCAGCAGGCTGCGCTCCTGACGCAACAACGACCCACCTTCAGCGCCACTTCCCCCTCGCTCGCAGCAGCGCCGGCCGCCGCGGCTAAAGCTGCACCTTTGACCGCCTTTCAGCGGACTGAGGCGTTTTCGTCCGGTGTCAGCGATGCCGAACGGCAAATGGCCCGGGCTGCCGAGCGGAGTGCGGAGCCATTGGCTTCACTGATCGATGGCCCGTTTGCAGGCGCCACTCCAGCTCTCAACGGAGCCGTATCAGCAGCGTTGGGATTTCCCATGCCGGATGACTTGGCCGTCCCTGAAAAGCTCTGGAAAGCAGTAGGCCGCACCGGGGCGCACAAGGGCATCGCGTCCGGCCGCGACCCGTTCAGCTTTGCGGGACCCTTCGCAGCCCAGAGCGATCGCCTCGCTCGCGTCCAAACAGAGGGTTTGCGGGGCTCACAATCAGAGCCGCTCGCGCCTGGCTCTGCAGTGGCCGCATCAGCATCGGCCATGCAGTCGCCCGAGGTTGTCGCACCGGCAACTTCGCCTGCCGCCACGGCGCCTCTGCCACCTGTTGTCAACCTTAAGGCGCTGGGCTATGCGTTGTCAGCGGACGGGAACGCCCAGGCCGTTCTCAGCGGCGGCAACACTCTTTACGTGGTGAACGAAGGCGAGGAATTCGCCGATCGCTTTCGAGTGACCTCGATACGCCCGGAGTATCTGGAGGTGGAAGACGAGCTCACGAACCAGATCATCCGGCTCCCCTTGGGTGAGTGACGGAGCCTTAGCGCTTCTTAGACGTTGGCGGCGATGAGGTCGCTGTCGCAACGCGCTGCTTCATGTGCTTGGGCAGGCGAAAGGTAACTGTTGCGGAGTTGGGGGGATGGATTCTCGCAGCCAAATCCTGATCGCAGGGGCATTCGCCTTGGTGGGCCTGGGCGCCGCCGCTTGGGGCTGGCGCCGCCTGGCGCGCTGGCGGCAGAAAGACCCGAAGGAGGTCGAGCGTCTCCGCCGATTGGACGTGAACCGCCGCGGCCGCATCACAACCGCTGAGATCGTTGACCTCTTCGAGCCCGATGCTTCCGGCGAGACAGCTCCAAGTGCGCGGCCCGTAATGGTGATTTACAAATACCAGGTGGCCGGAGTTACGTATGAAGTGTCTCAGGACGTCTCCACGCTGCCGGCGGCGCTTTCGGCCAGCCGCTCACTCGCCAGTCAGACGGCCTCGATCAAATATGATCCTAAAGCGCCCACCAACTCGATCATCGCCTGCGAAGCGTGGAATGGCATGGAACCTCCCAGCGACGGGGCTCGCAACTCACGGTGACACGCGTTGACTTTAGCCTGATGACCTTGCACCAAAAACTCGAGGAACTTCGGCGCCGTCACGATCGGGCCGAGGAAGGCGGCGGCGCTCATCGGCGCGCACGGGAGCACGCTGAGGGTAAGCTTTCCGCCAGGGAGCGGCTCGATCTTCTCTTTGACGAAGGCAGTTTTGAGGAGATCGACACGCTCGTGGAGCACGATTGTCACGATTTCGGCATGGAGGAGCAGCGCATTCCCGGCGACGGCGTGGTGACGGGCTATGGACGCATCAACAGTCGGCTAGTCTACGCGTTCGCGCAGGATTTCACCGTGTTTGGCGGATCGCTCAGCCGCGCAAACGCGGCCAAGATCTGCAAGATTATGGACCTCGCCTTGAAAGTGGGAGCACCCATCATCGGCCTCAATGACTCCGGCGGCGCGCGCATTCAGGAAGGCGTGGCGTCGCTGGCCGGTTATGCCGACATTTTCTTGAGGAACACGCTGGCTTCCGGAGTGGTGCCGCAGATCTCGGCCATCATGGGGCCTTGCGCGGGCGGAGCGGTTTATTCCCCGGCGATCACGGACTTCATCCTGATGGTGGAACGCTCGAGCTACATGTTCGTGACGGGTCCTGACGTCATCAAGACCGTGATGCATGAAGATGTCACCAAGGAGCAACTCGGCGGTCCCGAGACGCATAACGCCGTGAGCGGAGTCGCGCACTTCATTGCTGAGAACGATGCCGACGCCCTGGCTCTGATTCGCGATCTGCTCTCTTTCATGCCGCAGAATAATCGCGAAGATCCGCCGCAAATCGAAAGCAGCGACCCAGCGGACCGCGCTGATGAAGAGCTCGATGAAATCGTTCCGATCGAGAGCGACCGTCCTTACGACATCAAGGACGTGATCCATCGAGTCATCGATGACGGATATTTTTTAGAGGTCCACGAACGCTTCGCTCCCAACCTGGTGGTGGGTTTCGCCCGTCTTGATGGGATGAGCGTGGGAATCGTCGCTAATCAGCCTTCGGTCCTTGCGGGTTGCCTTGACATCAACGCCTCGGTGAAAGGCGCTCGCTTCGTGCGTTTCTGCGATTGCTTCAACATTCCCCTCATCACCTTCGAGGATGTGCCGGGCTTTCTTCCCGGAACGCAGCAGGAGTTTGGCGGCATCATCCGTCACGGAGCGAAGCTGCTTTTTGCTTTCGCCGAAGCGACCGTGCCCAAGATTACCGTGATTACGCGCAAGGCGTACGGCGGAGCCTACTGCGTGATGGCCTCGAAACATATTCGGACCGACATCAACTACGCCTACCCAACGGCTGAAATCGCGGTAATGGGTCCGGAAGGCGCGGTGAACATTGTTTACCGGCGCCAACTCGAGACTGCGCCCGACGTGGCGAGAACCAGGCAGGAAAAAGTGGAAGAATTCCGCCACCGTTTCGCCAACCCTTACGGGGCCGCCGAGCGCGGGTATATCGATGAACTTATCCGGCCCCGTCAAACGAGACCCAAGCTGATCGCCGCACTGCGAATGCTCGCCAACAAGAGCGATCAGAACCCGCCCAAGAAACACGGCAACATCCCGCTTTGACGGCCGATTCAAGCGGCGAGAACCGGCCTCACAAAGGCTGGGCTAGCTGCCGTACCCGGCGATGGGGCAGTGCGTAAGCTTCCCCAGCGGGCAGCGACGCCCGCCGCTCTTCGCGAGGGTCAGCAGACGGGAGCCCATCCGCCGGGCTGACGAGCATCGACGCTAGGGCTTCTTCGGAGCCGCTGGCTTGGCAGCCGCCGGAGCGGGCGCAGCAGCCACTGGATTCGCCTGGTCGTAAAGCTTCACGATCGGCTCCGTAATATCGACGCCCGCGGCCGCATAGAAAATGCTGGCTCCCTGCGCCTGCGATAGGTCCATGACAACTGAGTAGCCGTTCTTCTGAGCGTAGTCTCGAATAATGGACACCATCTTCCCGCCGATCTTGTTCCCAATATCCTGGTTGTCGGCCTGAAAGTCGGACTGGGCATCCTCCTGTTCGCGCTTGAGCTGGCTTTGCTTTCGATCCAGCTCACGCCGAAGCCGGCTGGCTTCTTCGTCACTCAGCGTGGGACCCTGCTTTTGCAACTGATCGGTCAACTGGGTAATCGAATCCTGATCGCGCTGCAATTGCTGACGTCTAGGCTCGTACTTCTTTTGAAGCTCGTCCATCGCCTGCTTGCCTTCGCCGGTAGCCAGGATGGCCTGCTGGATGCTGATCAGGCCAATTTTTCCCCCTACTCCCGTGGGAGCAGGATCCTGCGCCGCAGCTACTATTGCAAAGGACAGCAGGCCGGCAAGAATGGTGCAAATCACAACTCGGTTTTTCATCGAAGCTCCCCTGAACATAAGATCCGTGTGGATACCTTGATTCTAACTCAATTCCTACCTCAGATTGAACCCCATCGAACACCGCCTTAGAACTGCCTTGCCACCGTAAAGCCGAACATGCCCTTCTGCTCCTTGATCCGTATGGGCGCGAAGTACGGATACACCTGGTTGTACGTGGCCTGGTTGGGGAACATCGACATGGGTGGAAGGTTCTGCGGCGGGGTAATGCTCACATCATCGAGCCGCAGCCAGTTGTAACCATAGTAAAGACGGAAAGGCGCATGCACCACGGGCATGAACACCTGCAGCTCCAATCCCGTCGAGCTGCGCGGCCGGAAGTTATCTTCTGAGGCCGGCTTCAGGGAATTGGGTACCGGGAAGTACGGGAACTGCAACTTAATGTTGCTGAGCGCCGTGGGGGCAAATTGGAGCTGCCCGGGCCAAAGAATAAACGCCGTACCGATATCGACAAAGTAGGCGATGGCGACGGGACCGGCAATTGGAATGCGATACTGGAAGTTGCCGAGCAGCTCCGTGTCCCCGCCTGGAAACTGGACGGTGTAGTATGGGAACTGAGTAAACGAACCGCAGGCTGCGACTGGCGAACCTGTACCACCGATCGAGACGATCGGGTTGCCCTTGGCGTCCCGATTACACACCTGGCCGATGGTGGGGAAAAATCCTACCGGTCCGATCGTGTAGGGGCTAAAGCCCCGGATGTCCTGGTCACCACCCATGTAAAAGCGCGAGTAAGGAGGCGGCACTTTGCCTCCGTAGCCTACGATCGTTGACGCCAGGAAATGAAAGCCAATGCTATTTCGGCCGTGATTCACCGGATGAAAGTATTTGTACTCGAGCAGAGGCCGAACGGTGTTGACATTGCCCCCCAGCGGGCCGCCGGCAAACTGCAGCGTGGCCGCGATCGATTCGCCATGCGTCGGGTCGAGCGCGGCGTTCAGCGTATTGTACGTGTAATTGGGGGATATCTGGCTCTGCTTGATTCCTGAGAGCTGATTGGGTCCGTTGAACTGGCCGAAGTTCAGTGCGGCGTAAAACTGCTGCGAAGCCGCGCTGAAGGTCTGAATGCTGCTATTCGAATAGCTGTAGGTCAAGCCGAAACGGCCGAAGCCCCGGCGCAAGGGAGTGGTGGCGAAAACGCTGAATCCCGACGAATTCTGCTCAAAATTCTGGAAATACTGCGAAGCGAAGGGACTCTGCGCGATGGCGTTCGGATTGATGTTTTCCGAGACCGCGAGCTGCCGCAACTGGTCAAAGTGGTAGTGGGTGTCAAAGACGGTGAAGCCGGCGGTAATGGGCCTGTCAAAGACGTAAGGTTTGGTGAAGCCGAGCGAATAGATTTTCTGGTAGGTCCCTACCTGCGCTTCAATGCTGAACGTCTCGCCGAGACCGAAGAGATTGTTGGTGGCGTAGTTGATCCCGATGAAATTACCGGCAATGCCGCTCACACCGCCCGAGAATCCAATCGAGTTCTTTCCCTTCTCCTTGAGCTTTAGCAGGATATCCACCGTGTGGTTCTGGTTGTTTTGCGTAAGATCGTAGCCTTTCTCCTGCTCTTCGTTTTTGATGATGTCGAAGTAACCGAGCTGGTTGATGCGCAAAATACTGAGATCCCACAGCGTCGTACTAAACAGATTGCCCTCATCCAGCAGAATCTCGCGCCGGATCACCTTGTCCCGCGTCTTGTTGTTTCCTGTGAACTCGATGCGGTGGACGAAGTACTGGTCGCCCTCGTCAAAATTGAGCGTCAGGTTCACCAGGTGCCGCCTGCGGTCCGGTTCAAAGTTCGGATCGGCGACGAAATTGATGTAGCCGAACTGCCCGTAAAGCTTCTTGTAGTTCTCCAGGCTGCTGCGGAATCTTGTCATGTTGAATACTTCCCCTTCTTTAATGGGGAAGCCGGCCACCAGCCGATCGTGCTTGAAGACCTTGTCGCCCCGAATCGCGAAATGGCCCAATCGATACTGCGGGCCTTCGTCAATGGGAATGGTGACGTCCACCCGCCTGCCCTTGCCCTTGCCCATGAAGAACAGGTAGGCCGGCCGGGTGGTTTCCACGGTTTTCGTGGTGAAATCGAAGGAAGGCTGCGCGTTGATATACCCGTGTTCGGCGTAAAGGTCGTGCACAGTTTGCAGGTCAGCCAGAATCTTATCGTGGTCGTAGGTCTTGTGGAACCAGTAGAACCAGGGCGGCGCGCCCGAAGGCCTTGAATACTTCATGGCGCGCACCAGCTTATCATTCGAAAACACGGTGTTTCCCTTGAACTGGATGGTTCCCACCTTCACCTTGGGGCCTTCCACCACTACGAAGGTCAGCGCCACAGAGTTCGGGGGTATGTTGCGCGTGCGGTGGCGAACCGTAGCAAACTGCCTGCCGTGCGCGGCCAGCATGCCCTGCAGCACCACCTCGGCGCGCCGCACCACGACAGGGTCATAAGGCGACTCAATGGACATCCCCACCTTTCTCTCGCGAAACTCGTCCAGCACATCCGATGTCGTCACCGTGCTGAGGCCTTTGTAGTCAATGCTGCGGATCACTTTCTTTTCACGCACGAAGAAGGTGATGATTTTGCCTCGCGCGCCGTCAGACACCTCCTCGCGGATGTCGTCAAAGAAGCCCGTATTCCACAACGCCGAAAAGTCCCGATCGAGAGCGTTCTCATCGTAGGGGTCGCCGTCGTGAGAAAAGATACGGGCCCGTAAATTGGTCGATGAGTAACGGCGATTGCCGCGAAACTGGATCTGCTGAATAACGTTCGGCACAGGTTGCGGTTGTCCCTGGGGCGTCTGACCAGCGGGCGCCTTTTCCGCTGGAGGCTTGGTTTGACCCGGCTTCGCGGGAGCGGGAGCCGTGGGCGGCGCTTCAAGCTGAAGCGGATTTTGGCTTGGCGCCGGATTCTGGCTTGGCGGCGGATTCTGCTCTGCGGGTGGGTTCTGACCCGGTTGCGCCGGCTTTTGGGCCGGCGCTTGCTCGGCCGGTGCAGTCGGCGTGGACGGAGCCGGCGAGGGTTGCTGCCCCGGCGGCGGTTGAGAAGGTTGTTGCCCCGGCTGGGACTCCGATGGAGCACTTGATGCTGGGGCCGCCTGAGAGGCCGTTCCGGAGGCGGGTTTGGCGGAAGATTCGCCGGCCTGCTGACCAGCCGAACTTGTAGCCTGCTGGTTGCCGGATGCGGCGCTTAGCCCTTGAGAAGATGAAGGTGAGGATGCGCCGGAACCCGCCGCTGCCGGCGGCGGCTGCCCGCGTTGAGTGGATGGGCTGAGTGCCAGCCCGGCAGCGAAAACCAGTGAGAAGAGCCCGCGCGTCAACACCTTCTGACGCACGGCATCAGCCGTCACGCGCAACCTTTCCCTCCGAGCCGGGCGACGATTATTCGCATAGGGTCTGGCGCTTAATCATGCGGCCATTGAGGCTTGGGTTCGGCAGGACACAGCCGTACTCCCTGAATGCGCGGCACCAGGAAAGCCTCGACAACAGCCGCTGTGGTTCTCAGCAGAATTGTTCGGATGCCCCACAAGAGATGCGGGTTGTCACCGACCTAAGACCGCCGCAGCAGCGAATACCTGTGCGATGTTATCACGTCACCGGGCCGCGCGTCGATGGCGACCGACGAGAAATGTCGAGAAATCACCCATCTCAGCGTCTTGGTGGGCTCAACGTTACAATAATGGTCAAGATACTGTAGACTAAGGGCTGCGCCGCTGATTTGGCCGTTGGGGGCGGCGGGAATTTACCCTTAGAGTCGGAGCTAACCACCGTGGCAGAACCCACCCGAGAAGAATTGCTGGCTCGCGTCGCTGAACTTGAGAAACAGGTTGAGACCAAAAAGACAGGCAAACTCGAATTCAGGGTGAGTGAGAAGGGCGGCGTCAGCGTCTATGGACTTGGTCGCTTCCCGGTTACCCTCTATTACGAGCAGTGGGTGCGCCTGCTGGATTCAGCCGATGCCTTGCGCGCCTTCGTCGAAGAGAATAAGGCGAGGCTGAAGTTGAAATCGGCGGAGTAAAATCAAGCGGGGCTACACCTCCCTTCGGTGGTGAAGTGTGGACGTCGCGTTCCTGCCAAGACACGATTTCCTGCTGGGAGAAATCATCGACAAGGCGCTCGAGAAGGATCGCGAGGTTCGCGACCAGCGTGCCTCCGACCTGCGCGCTGACCTGAAGCCGCTTTGCGCCTTTGCGTGAAACCTTCGTGGCCCAGAGCTTTGTTCGTCCGGCTCTCGGGCCTCAGAAATGCAAAAACTCCACACCGCGGCAGCAAGCTACTGCACTTCATAGCGCTTCGCGCATTTTCATGCACGGTGGTGAGCCGAAAACGCGTGGCATATTTGCTTCGAATCGCGGTTCCTGTGCTCTGGCTCACCTCTCTGTGGTTCACACTTGTTTCGAGCCTGTGCCCTCGTTGGCAGCCCGGCTGTCTGAAGCCGCCTTGCCGCCGAGAAGCAAGCCCCGAATAACAACACGCCCTCGAAGCCCGCTGCACGCGCTGGCAGCGCGTGCTGATTCTAAAAGACTTGCGCTGACCGTAGCAGACGCACCTTGGGTTCGTTTCAGGTTCGTTTGGGTTCGTTTCAGGTTCGTTTTTTGGAGCTTTTGTTGATTCTACAGCACTTCTCGGGTTCGTTTTTGCATTTTGGCTATACCCCCGGGGGGTGGGGCGTCCGGAAGGGGTTTCCGGCGGGTTCGGCACCTCGCCGACGGCCCGGTTTCCGGCTTTGCTGACGGCCCGGCTTCCGGCTTTGCCGACGGTCCGGATTCCGGCTTTGCCGGCGGCCCGGTTCCCGGCTCTGCCGGCGGCCCGGCTTCCGGCTCCGCTGGTGGGTTGGTCCCCTGACCCGCCGACGCCCTGGTCTCCGGCACTGCGCCCCGGTTCACCTCCGGCCCCGGCCCTAGGCTGGTCTCCCGCCCGGGCCGCGGGCTGGTCTCCTGCTCCGACCCTGGGCTGATCTGCTGCCCCGCCGGACGTTCCGTTCTGGTGACTCCCGCCCCCTTCGTCCGCCGCGTTAGCCCCGTAGCGCCGGGTCATCATGGGCGTTTGAAGGAATCCCGTGATCACCCACTGCTTGCGGTCAATCGCTCGCCGCAGCCGCTCCTCCTGCAGGTATAACAGGTGATCCTTGCGCCGTGGCGCCAGGCGCGAGACGGCGGCCGAGCCGGTGACGGTGCGCTTGTCGAGCTCGATCTCATAGCCCTCGGCGACGTTCTCTTCTTCCTGTTGGATCAAAAACAGGAGCTCCTGCAGCTCCCGGTCGGTGAGGGGCTCGGCGTCCGGATCCATCAGACGCTGGCAGTCAATGCAGATCAGCTTCGCCCGCTGGCTTTTGGGGTTAAGCTCGTTGCCGTAGAGGTGCCGCAGGGCGGGCCCGAGGGCGTCGAATTGGCGCCGCTCGATATTGCCTTTCAGCATGGCCAGGCCCTCCAGTTGCATTTTCAGCTTGGCGGGAGAGTCGGGCAGGTCATGCAGGCCGCGCTCAAAGACTTCCTTGGGGGCCATATCGAGCTCGGCGTCCATCTCGCGGTAGAGGCTGCGCACCTCGATGCTGTTCTGCTGGGCGCGGTGTTCGAGCAGGGCGTCGCGAATCGATTCGCAGGCTTCGAGCTCGAGGTAGAGCCGCGCCATATCCTGGAAATGCCGGGCGAGCAGCGCCGGCGCGGGCTGGTAAGGGGCGATCAGCTCCCGATAGAGCTTGAGCGCGGCGCCCGGCTCATGACGCAGCGTTCGGGCCTCGGCGAGGCCGAGGAGGCGCTCCAAAGGCTTGCGAGCGTTCTGGCTGGAACGCAGCTTGCCCTCCAGGGTGACGGGCCCGTGCGACTTGCGGCCGTTGGTTTGGCTGGCGGCGCGTTTGCGGTTATCGCTTGTCGGTGGCTGGTTATCGGTTGACGGTGGTTGGTTGTCGGTTGACGGTGGCTGGTTGTCGGTTGACGGTGGTTGGTTGTCGGTCGTCGGTTCTTCATTATTAATTGACATTTGCACTTCTCCTTTCTATTTGCTGTGCCGTGAAGGCTAAGAGTCCTGTGCCTGGTTCCGAAGCCCAAAATGTGGAACTTCGTGGTCCCGAAGGGACCGGCCGTCGATAGCCGCAGGTTTCAACCTGCGGAGGCCGGGGCAAGCCCCGGCCCTACTCAACAACGCTATCGCCGCACGGCCCATGCCATACCGTCGGGTTCACGGCCAACGTCGATGCGGCCTGTTACTTCCAGAGTCTTCAGATCAATCACCGCAACATAATTGTCGGGACTGCAGGCGACGAAAGCGCGAGATCCGTCCGGTTGCATCAGGATGCCGGCGGCGCCGTGGCCAAGCGGAATCCGTTTCACCTCCTGGCGGCTGGCGGCGTTGAAAATATCCAAGCTTCCTTGTCCCAGCGAAGACACGAACACCAGTGATCCGTCGGGCGTAAACTTCAGCCGGTTCGCGCCTTTGACGTTCGCGTCCAACGTCTGAGTCACATTCTTACTCGCCAGGTTGATGATGGAAATCGTGCCGTCTTGGGCGTTTCCCACCCACAGTTCTTTGCCGTCGGGAGACACGTCAAAGCCTTCAGAGCCTCGCCCAACCTTAACCACCGTTTCGTTCCAGTCGGGCGGCCGCGGACCATTGGGCATGCCCGGCGATCCCGGCGGTCGGTTGGGGCCGCCAGGGCCCCCCGGTGGTGGCGGCCCGAAGCCGCCGGGCGCGCCAGTGACTTTTTCAATGATGCTGATGGTGCCCGAGCTTACGTTTGACGTGTAGATTCGGTCCAGGTCTTTCGAAACCCACACCATGTGCGTCCGGTTCTGCCCCGTGCCAAGCACCCAGTCAACCTTCTGCACAACCGGATCGTAGCGGCCTATCACCTTGTTCGTTTCCGCCGTGAAGTAGAGCTCGCCGCCCACAAACGCCAGTCCGTGGGGCCCGCGCAGCGGGCCCAGATCGAAGTGCTGCAGCGCCTTTTGCGCTTCCAGGTCAACGATGGAAATGGTGTTGTACACGCCTCCGCCGTAGTTCGAGATGAACGCAAGTTTGCCGTCCGCGGACGCGATGACTTCGTGTGGATCGGGCCCGGAAGGCAGACGGGTTACAACCTTCAGAGTGGCTGGATCGACGATGGCCAGCGTCATGTCGCGCTTGGCAAGCACCAGTAAAGCTGGCGACGGCGTGCTTTGGGCTTGAAGAGTTGAAGCGGCGCCGCCCAGCAACACCGCGATCAGAAAGCTGATTCTCATGATCATTCACCTCCAACCGCAACCCCCACGCCACAAATAATGACGCACGGCTCGCGGCCTCAATAATGCCACGCGCGTAATTGTACACAATATCGACGTACGTCAACTTGCGTCCTCACCGGGCCATAACAGCACCCTGGGAGCGCGGGCGTCTCGCCCACAAACGTTGGAAGAAGAGCGAACGGGACGCCCGCGCTCCCAGGGCACGTTGCCGATCTTGACGCCGCGTTGCAGTTCGTTCCCAGCGGCTTTCCGTGTCACCCCGGCCCCACCCTCTCGATATCGCCCTTGCGTTTCTTTCCGCCCCCGCAGAAAATTACCGTTTGCTTCCGGGCATCCCGCATTCATTACCCTGAGTCCGGACGCACAGGAGGTCCGCGTTGCTGATGCCAATTCAGAGAGCGATGGTACTTGCCGCGGCGCTGCTTTTCGGTTGTGGCCTGGCGGCTGCGCAGAGCGCGGCAGAGCTGGCCGCTGAGGTGCTCAAGCAGCCGGTGCAGTCGCCGCAGGTGGTCACCTATCAGTTGCAGAAGTATCTGATGGGGCGGGCGGCCCAGCTTCCTGCGCCCACCAGCGCCGAAGCGTGGACAGCAGAAGCGAGGCGAATCCGCGAGCACGTGCTGAAGGATGTGGTGTTCCACGGCTGGCCGCAGGAATGGGTGAACGCGGCGCCGAAATTCGAGGACCTGGGCGAGATTCCTTCCGGGCCCGGGTACCGCCGCCGAAAGTTCCGTTACGAAATCGTGCCCGGCTTTTACACCACGGCGGTGCTTTATGAACCGCGCCCGCTGAAGGGTAAGGCGCCCGCTGTGCTCAACGTCATGGGCCACTTTGAGACCAGCGGTAAGGCGGAGGGTTTCCAGCAGACGTTCTGCATCAATCAGGCCCTGCGGGGGATCGTAGCCCTGAATCTCGAATGGCTTGGCATGGGCGAGTCGCACGGGCCGGAGAATTCGCATTGGTTTGCCGCCCATCTTGACCTGGTGGGCGCGAACGGCGTGGGCTTGTTCTATCTCGCCATGCGCCGGGGCCTCGACTTTCTTTATAACGACCCCGACGTGGACCACAGCCGGGTCGGCGTCACCGGTCTCTCCGGTGGCGGCTGGCAGACCATCATCCTGAGCTCGCTCGATGAGCGCGTAACGGTGTCGGTGCCGGTGGCCGGGTACGTTTCGCTGAAAGGCCGGGCCGAGCGCATGCCGGAGGAGCCTGGAGACATCGAGCAGAACGCCACGGACCTTGTGGCCGGCCAGGACTACTCCACCTTCACTGCCATGCGGGCCCCGCGTCCCACGCTGCTGATCAACACGGCTGAAGATAACTGCTGCTTCCGCGCGCCGCTGGTGCGGCCCTATATCTATGACGCCGTGAAGCCCTTCTTCCACCTTTACGGCCGCGACAGCGACTTTGAGTTTTGGGAGGAGACACAGATCTCCGCGCACAACTACGGGCCCGGCAGCCGCGAAAACGCTTACCGGTTCTTCGCGAAGCATTTTCAGCTTTCCGCCTCAGACCAAGAGATCCCCGTTGGCGCCGAGCTCAAAACTTACAGCGAGCTGGCCGGAGGCCTGCCCCAAGACAACCTCACCATCCTGGGTCTCGCCAGAAAGTTCGCAAGCGAGATCCAGCGGCCTGACGTCCCGACTGAATCCGCCGATCGGGCGGTCTGGTCGAACGGCCAGCGGGAGAATCTGCGAAAGGTGGTTCGCTACGCCCCCGTGACGGTGAAGCAGTGGTGGCTGGAAGCGAATACCTACCACAGCGAAGTGGAATCCATCTCATACCGCTTTGAGATGGCCAATGGCCTCAGCGCTACCGGCGTGTGGTTGAAGGCGACGGGCGCCCGCCCCGGAGCACCGCTCACCATCGTGCTCAACGACAAAGGCAAGAAGGCGGCGGGCGAAGAAAGCTGGGACCATGTGTCTGAGGCCGGGGATTGCCTCGATCGTGGCGAGCAGGTATTGGCCCTCGATCTGCTTTTCAGCGGGGACGGAATGCCTGACCAGCCTGTGGATCTCTTCAGCGAGATGCTGGCCGCCGCCGGGGATCGGCCGCTAGGCCTCGAGGCCGCGCAACTCGTGGGGATCGCGCAGTGGGCCCGGCAGCAATTTCAACCGGCGCGCATCCGTGTGGAGGCCACCGGGCCGCGCAGCCAGGTGCGCGCGCTGGTGGCGGCGGCGCTCGAACCGACGCTATTTTCCGAGGTCGCAGCTCACGGAGGCATGAAGAGCCTAGGCTACCTTCTCGAAAAACCGGTATCTTACGAAGCCGCCCCTGACCTTTTCTGCCTCGACCTTTACAGGGACTTCGATCTCGAACGCCTGGCCGTCATCGCCGAACCGGCCAAGGTGACCGAGCAGGACGAACTGCAGTTGTCGAAGGAAGCCAAACCTGAATAGAGTGCGCCCGGCGCTAGTGTCCTGTCCCACGGAATTGTTGACAATGCAACCCCCTCACCCCCGGCCCCTCTCCCCCAAAAGGGGGCGAGGGGAGTACGCTTGGGGAGTTAGTATCAAACGAACTCCCCTCGCCCCCTTTTGGGGGAGAGGGGCCGGGGGTGAGGGGGTTGTCAAAAACTAGAGGGGACATTACACTAGTGAACTCTGCTGAACTGGTGGCTGCCGGAACGGCCGCCGATGGCCACTACCGAACCGGAGCAGAAGTCACGCACGAAGTATTCGACCCCCGCCTGGACCCGTGTTAGATTCTCAAGCCGGCGGATCGCCTGCTCTAAATTGGCTGCCGCGCCCACCCACTTGGGAAACGCGCCGCCTTTCATCTCAAATAGATCAAATTGACCGTCCATTTGCCCCCTCATCATCTGCAACAGGTGTCGTCGCTGCACCCGAAGGCCAGCAACGCCCGCTTAGAGTTTCCATGGTCAGAGTAACCGGTACTAATGCGTGCTTTCCATAGCACTTCGGTACTGGTCAAACGCACGTGCCGATCTTGACGGGGTGTGCAAGGAAGCCCTTTTCCCGCGGTTGTCCCGTCGAAAATCTCATAGTGTGACTTGCCATCCGCTCTGAGTGAAACCCTCCACCAACCCGCGCTTGTGCTGCCACACCCGGTGCGGAGGCAAATCAGGGCTGAACACTCGCAGCGAGCCTGCGAACGACCGTTTCTCGCATCAGTGCCGACTGCTCCGCAGAGAAGGTCTGAAAGCCCTCTTGCGCCAGCCGGAGATACTCTCGGTCCCACTTGCCGCACATGATGCCGGCTCGCGAGTGGCTGTTGGTTCCCAGCAGCAGGTGGCCCATCTCGTGTGCGATGACGTCGCCGAGAATCACAGGCGTCTCTGTTTGGTTGCCGTATACACCGCGAGCGAGGTCCTCGACACGCGCGTAGAAGACGCTGGCCACAAATGTGCCCTCTGCAAAACCGAACATCGTATCGCCGAAGGCTTGGCTGGCGGGCGTAGAACGAGGGAGAATCCGCAAAACGATATCGCCTCCCGCGATCGGCGCCGAGCACTCCGCCGCACCTTCCTCAACTTGCGGCGGCCGGGACGCCACCCGGATAGGCGTGGTGGGGCAGCCCACCCACGTCATCTCGATTCCGGCAGCCGTGAAGATCCGGTTGGCTTCCTTCTCTGCACTTCGAAGGACTCCACCGGAGACTCCGGCATAGTCATAAACCCGGACATGGACCGTAAGGTCCGGTACTCCTGCCGCCCCGGCCAAACCGGGCATGAGCATTGCCAGAGCCTGAGCACAGCAAAGTACCCAGGGATGCCTTGCCGATTTCTGCTTTCTGCCGACCGTTTTCATGCCGCCCTCCTGCCGCGGGTTGCGCGGTCGAGGGCGACTTTGGGCTAGGGTCGGGGGTACCTCAATGCAACGGCAGCTACATGTGGGTTACGCGTGGGTAACGCGCTAACCGACTGATAAAACGTCTCTTAGTCTGTTGTTTGGGGAGGTCTAACGGTGGAATCAGACCGCGCGCCGAGGAGGCTAGGAAGAGAACGAGGTCCACGGAAAGGCCAAGCCTTTCCGCACAGCGGGGCGGCAAAGCCGCGCGGAGACCTTTCCGCGTCATCGGCGCTCAGAGAGCGCCGCTACAGCAAACTGAGCCACCTCCAACTCTAGCTGTTCAGTACTGGTGTCGTTTGCTGCTTGTCCCCCCCTTTGTGGTGCTTGTCCCCCTTTGTGGTGCTTGTCCCCCTTTGTGGTGCTTGTCCCCCTTTGTGGTGCTGGCCCGCTTTGGGGTGCTTGCCCGCCTTTGAAGCGCCGTCATTCCCGCGAAGGCGGGAATCCACTTTCGTTAATGCTGATTTTTCAAGAATTTCGAAAATGGATTCCCGCCTTCGCGGGAATGACGGCGCTTAGTTATTCAAATCACACCAGCACGAACTGTTTCATGCAGCTTGAACTGTCAATCTCAAGGTGGTACATTCGGCACGAGTCATCGCGGGATTCCCACTTCAAATGGCGCCGCCATCACATGTCGTCCGTCTGGGGCCCTTCAAACTGGATCTCAAGGCGGGTGAACTGCACAGGAACGGGCGCAGAATCCGCCTTCAGGAACAGCCTTTTCGCGTTCTTCAAATGCTGGTAGAGCGTCCAGGCGACGTGGTAACGCGCGAAGAGCTGCAGAAGAGGCTCTGGCCTAACGACACCATCGTAGAGTTCGACCACAGCATCAACGCCGCCATCAAGAGACTGCGGGACGCCCTTGGGGACACGGCGGAGAACCCGAAATATGTCGAGACCGTAGCCCGCCGGGGCTACCGGCTGATGGTTCCGGTGGAACACGTAGGGGCGGGCCTTGTGTCCGCCCCTCTGGCTCAACCTCCTGAGCTCCTGCCGGAGCCCCTGGGAGCGCGGGCGTCCCGCCCCCAGCTTCAGAGGGAGGACAAAACGACGGGCGAGACGCCCGCGCTCCCAGGGGTGCTGATCGGCCAGACGCTGTCTCACTACCGGGTGCTCGGGGTCGTGGGTAAGGGCGGCATGGGCGTGGTCTATCGCGCGGAAGACATTCGCCTCGGCCGCCAAGTGGCCCTGAAGTTTCTACCTGACGAACTGGCTGACAACCCGGCGGCGTTAGAGCGCTTCGAGCGCGAAGCCCGCGCGGCCTCCACCCTGAACCATCCCAACATCTGCACTATTCATGAGGTGGAAGAGCACGAGGGAAAGCCCTTCATTGTGATGGAGCTGCTGGAGGGTCAAACGCTGCGGGACCGCCTGGAAAACACGAAACTCGAAAATCGAAACTTGAAAATCGATCCTGAAGCGAGTTTCGAATTTCGAGTTTCGAATTTCGGGTCCCGTCCTAAAGGCACCCATTCCCGTTCACGAAATGCTCGATTTCGCCATCCAAATCGCCGACGGGCTGGACGCCGCCCACCAAAAGGGCATCATCCATCGCGACATCAAGCCTGCCAACATCTTCATCACGACGAGCGGGCAGACCAAGATTCTGGATTTTGGGTTGGCTAAGCTGGCTGGGAGCGCGGGCGTCCCGCCCGCAGGCGTCGGGCAGCGCGCTCTCGTTCAAGCGGGCGGGACGCCCGCGCTCCCAGGCCGAGACACGCCAACTGTCTCCCTAACCCCTGATCCCCGACCCCTAGCCCCTGACCTCACCCGCTCCGGCGCGGCGATGGGCACCGCCGCCTACATGTCGCCGGAGCAAATACGCGGCGAGAAGCTGGACGCGCGTACGGACCTCTTCTCGCTCGGCCTCGTGCTCTACGAGATGGCCACCGGCCAGCCGGCCTTTTCGGGTGACACTGTCGCGACCGTACACGACGCTATCCTCCGTGACGCGCCGAAACCGGCGCAAGAGTCCAACCCCGACCTGCCGCCGAAGCTGGAAGAGATCATCAACAGGGCGCTGGAAAAGGACCGCGATCTACGCTATCACGGCGCGGGCGATCTGCGGGCGGAGTTGAAGCGCCTGAAGCGCGACACGGATTCAGCACGCTCTCCGGTAGGGGCGGGCCTTGTGCCCGCCCTGGGGCGCCCACAAGAGCCTGCCCTGAGCGCAGTGAAGGGGGCGCCCCTACGGCGCTGGCAGCTCCCGGTAGCAATGCTGGCGCTGCTCGTGGTGGTAGTGGCGGTCGCGTGGTACGTGTGGCAACGCTTGCAGCCCAGGCCGGAGCTGTTGCAGCGTAAACTCACCACAAATTCGTCGGAGCTTGCCGTGCAGGCCTCGGCCATCTCGCCCGACGGCAAGTACCTGGCCTATTCGGATAACGAGGGAATTCACCTGAGGGTAATCGACACGGCAGAGACCCACACCCTTCCCACTCCACCGGCCTCCGCAATCAGTAGTCTGGCTTGGTTTCCTGAGGGCAACAAATTGCTGGCCAGTGCGGAAGACGTGGACTCCAGTGTCCCCAGCCTCTGGACCGTGTCTATCCTTGGCGGGGCGCCGCAAAAGCTCAGAGACGATGCGTCGGATGGAAATGTTCTTCAGGATGGAACCGGTATTGTATTCGTTAGCCGCGAGGGCAAAGAAATCTGGCAAGCGGATGGCGACGGAGAAGCAGCACGGAAGCTGATGACTGCTTCGGAGGGTGAGTTCTTCGAAGCGCCGCTGGTCAGCAACGGTCGTTTGTGGTACCAAAAACTCAAGCCTGTTGCTTCCGCCAGTGGCATCGACTGGACGATCGAATCGCGCGACCTGAAGGCCAGTAGCCCCGTTACCCTCGTCTCGGGCTTGGATGAGACATCCACGTGCATCCTGCTGGCGAACGGACGCTTGATTTATTCACGGTTCGATCGGCCCGACCTATACCAAGGAGGAAGTCTCTGGGAGGTCAACGCGGACCTGCGCACGGGACTGCCGAGAGGCAGGCCCCGAAAAATTACGGGTTGGCCCGAGTTTGAGATTTCAGGTCTCAGCAGTACGCCCGACGGAAAGCGGCTGGCGCTGGTGAAGCGGGACACGAATCAGTTCAGCGTCTACGTGGCAGACCTGCAGGGATCTGAGCCGGGGATTGCGAACTCTCGCCGGCTTACTCTGAGCAACGGTATTAACCATGCCTACGGCTGGACGCCCGACAGCAAGTCAGTCTTGTTCGACTCCAACCGGAACGGCACGTGGGACATCTTCAGACAGGCGTTAGACCAGCGCACGGCGGAGGAGCTGGTAGCCAGCCCGGGCGGCAGCATCAGGCCGGCCATGGCTCCTGACGGTCAATCGGTCTTATACCTAACGAATTCTCTACCCGTGCAGATCATGCGCCTGTCTCTCGCTGGTGGTCCACCACAATCGCTCGGCGAAATCCAGAGCCCCACTGGCTCAGGAGAAATCCGTTGCGCGCGTACGGTGAACTTTTGCGTGGTAAGCGTATGGGATCCCAAGCAGACGATCCTATACGCGCTGGATCCTGCCGCAGGCAAAGGTCGTGAGTTCTTAAGGATTGGTCCAGCGTTGAACCCTCTCGGTGAGCCGAGCTGGGATCTCTCCCCGGATGGTTCGAGCCTCGCCCTCATAGAGGGCAACACGCGGCTGGGAGGCTTTCAGATCCAGGTCCGCCCAGTCCGGGGAGGTCCGGAACGCCACGTCAGTATTCGAGGCGAATCGATCATCAGGAGATGGAACGTCTGGGGCCCTTATTCGGACGAACCTGCTCTGCGCTGGACGGCCGACGGGAAAGGCTGGTATGTTACCGCGTCCTTCAGATGGGGCTCGATCCTTCTCAAGGTTGACCTGAGCGGCAAGGCCGACCGCCTTCTGCAGGGGTCGAATTGGCGCGACGCCGTACCTTCCCCCGACGGGCGCCACGTAGCCATGCTGGGACAGCTCCTAACGAGCAATGTTTGGATGCTCGAAAACTTTTGAAACCAACGATGCGGCGCGGCTGGTGGCGACATCTCCGTAGTGCGGAGTCCGCAGACCTACGAGCGTGGGACTTCACCAAAGCTGCCTCTGCCCGGCCCATGTATCTGCAGAGGCCGATTCCCTCGGCCCGTGCCGACCGCAGATCGGTATCGAGCGTCGCGAGCGGGAGGGGCCGCCCTCAGGAGTCAACTGGACGCTCGAAGCTGCACACCCCCCTGGGGGGTAGGCCCTAAATGCAAAAACGAACCCGAGAAGTACTTTATAATCAACAAAAGTTCGAAAAAACGAACCTAAAACGAACCTAAACGAACCTAAAACGAACCCAAGGTCGGTTGCGGGCTATGAGCTTAAGTCTTTTATAATCAGCACGCGCAATTCGACCCATGAATTTGCGGTGCGGCAGGTTGTTAACGCTTTTGGCCCTTCGAGTTTGCTCGGCATGCCGCCAGAGCAACTACGAAACTTCCTCCCTCGCCAAGCCCGGGACCGCCTGCGGCTTCTCCCTTCGCCTTCGCTCGGGGAGGCCGAGCCGAGCAAGGCCGAGGCCTCGGAATAAGACAGTGGGCAGTCTTTCAGGGTTCGCTAATCCCTCAGGGCGCAAGAGCGTTGTGCTATCAAGCACGCAGCCTTCGGGGTTGAAAACCCCGACCTTTCGGGACGCGTTCGGTTTGGTTGAAGGGGGCCAGCGCTGGGCTCCTATTCAGAAAGCCGTGTGACCAAACGCTCGGAGCCACATGTCTAAGAGAGCGGGCGGCGCACAACTCGAGGTGCCGTGCGACGGAACCGTGTTGGTGAAGGTTATATAGCGGCCGTCCGACACAGTTGGTGCGGCGGGAACGTATCGGCAGGGTGTGCTATATTGGAGCGGGCAGAGGTTTCGGCACAACCGGTCCCAGCGCCGGCGACAACCGGAATGAGTCCGTGGCATCTCCGGACTTCCAGTCGGGGGAAGAGCCGTGGCCATGGCGTTTGACCATAAGCGCGGGATATACTCTCGGGCGCCCTGGATCACCGCGTTCTTGGCGGGTGCGGTTTTCTGCGTGGCGCTTGGCGGGCCGGGCTTGAAGTCGAGTGCGCTCGCTGCCGGTTTTGGCCTCAGCGCACAATCGGGTCAGGACGGGGCAGGAGCGGTTACCGCCCAACAGAGGCCGCCTGAGGTCGCCTCAACCCTTGGCGCTCCGGCAACCGCGCTGCCGGCCGGTTCCTCTGCGATTGCGTCCCCGCAAGGCCCCTCGACACCAGCAGGTTCCAAAGGCTCGGCGGCAAGCACGGCCAACCCCATTCAACCTCCAGGAGCACCTGCGGCTGCAGACAATCAGCCCCCGGCCTCGGTGAACGTGCGGCAGCCCAATATTCACACCCGGCCCATTCAGGTGAACGTGAATATGGTGATGGTGGGAGTCACGGTCACCGATCCTTACGACCGAATCGTGACCGGGCTTGACAAGAGCAACTTCGAAGTCTTTGACGAAAAGGTGCCTCAAGACATTCAAACGTTCTCCACTGAGGACGTTCCGATCTCGGTGGGAATGATTTTTGATGCCAGCGGCTCGATGTCAGACAAGATTGAAAAATCCAAAGAGGCAGCCCTGCAGTTCTTTAAGACATCGAACCCAGAAGATGAGTTCATGCTCATCCAATTCAACGAAAGGCCAGACCTGATTTCGGCTTTTACTTCGAAGTTCGAGACGCTGCAGGATCGGCTGCTCTTCGTGAAGTCCGGGGGCCGGACGGCGCTCCTGGATGCGATTTACCTGGCGCTGAACGAAATGAAGAAAGCCCGATCCACCCGCAAAGCGCTGCTGGTGATTTCGGACGGCGGTGATAATCACAGCCGGTACACGGAAAACGAGATCAAGCGGGCGGTCCGAGAGTCTGACACGCAGATTTTTGCCGTCGCGGTGCTGGAGCCGCTGGCGTCTCGCAACCGTACGCCCGAAGAAGCTGCCGGACCGTCGCTGCTGTCGGACCTGGCGAGCGTTTCAGGCGGGCGCATGTTCAGCGTGGAGGACGCGAGCGAATTGCCGGATATCGCCGAGAAGATCTCAATTGAATTGCGCAACGAGTACGTCATCGGTTATAAACCCTCGAATCTCGTTCGCGACGGCCGTTGGCGGCGCATCAAAGTGAAACTGGACGCACCGAGGGGCCTTCCCCCGCTTCAGGTTTATGCTCGCACGGGATACTATGCTCCAACTCAATAGGGCGCCTCGGCGCCGCCTTGCCCGGAAGCCTGTTCACAGAATCTCGCGGGCCCGGCGGCGTGCCTGGGCGCATCTGGCCGCCTGGGTGATCGTGGCTGGCGTGATTTGCACGCGCTCGCCGGTCTGTGCCCAAGGGGCCCAAGGGGCCGAATGGGCCCAAGCGGCCGCGCCGGCTTCCGAACAAAATCCGAGTCCGAACGCAGGCCAGCTCCAAACCGGGAGCCAGAGTCATGCCGCCGCCCCGGCGGAGCAACAGGCGGCGCCTGCTCCGGAAGGTCCCACGCAAGCGCCCACACCTGCCAACGGCCTGACGCCGAATGTTCAGCAGCGGCCGGGCGGCGGTTTTAAGATCAGCAGCGAAGTTAACTTGACGGTGCTACGCGCCACCGTGCTGGATAAGAAGGGCCGGATGATCAACGACCTCAGCAAGAACGACTTTGAGGTCTATGAAGACGGGACGCCGCAAAAGCTCTCTGTCTTTTCGCACGCGGATATTCCGGTGACCATGGGGATCGTGGTGGACGACAGCGGCAGCATGAAGGAGAAGCGCCCTTCGGTGAACGCCGCCGCCCTGGCCTTCGTGGAGACCTCGAACCCTTCGGACCAGACCTTTATCGTCAACTTTAACGATGCTTATTACCTCGATACGCCGGGCGATTTTGCAGCCAACATGGAGGACCTGCACAACGCGCTTGCCAAGATTGATTCGCGGGGAGGGACGGCGCTTTACGACGCCGTCATGGCTTCGCTCGATCATTTACGGCTCGGCAATCGGGACAAGAAGGTGCTGTTGGTGATTACCGACGGCGAAGACGACGCCAGCCGTTACCAGTTCACCGACCTGCTGAAGTACGCCCAGCAGTCGAATGCGGTGATCTACACCATCGGTCTGCTCGGCGGCGGAGACACGGACGCCAAGCTTTTCAAAACGCTCACCCATGAGGACCGGCACGCCAAGAAAGTCCTCGAGCAGCTTGCTGAGGCCACCGGAGGCCAGTCGTACTTCCCCAAGTCTCTCGACGAAGTGGACGCCACCTGCCGCCAGGTGGCCCACGATATCCGCAATCAGTACACTTTGGCGTACTACCCGACGAACAAGAACCTTGATGGCAGCTTCCGTGCTGTGCGCGTCACCGCTTTCGAGCACGGCACCCGCAAGAAATTGGTGGTCCGTACCCGGCCGGGTTACTACGCACACAAAGAAGGCCACCCGGTGGCCGGTGCGGCCTCCGGCTCGTGAGGTTGGGTCACGTTTGAGACTTGGGAACCTGGACGCGATTGCTTTACAGGCCATGAAATGCCGTGCTACCGAGCGGATGACACGCCAAGCGCAATGCGGGGTAGAAAGCTGGTTCCGTGAGGAAGGGTCAGATTGAAGTTGTCAGCGATGGTGGCGCCAAGGTCGGCGAGGGTGGCCAGCGTGCCGAGATTGACGTTGCGCTGGCAGCGTGGACCGGTCGCCAGCACCGGTACGAATTCACGTGAGTGGTCCGTGGAGGGCCCGAGCGGGTCGCAACCGTGGTCGGCCGTCAGCAGCAGCAAGTCACCGGGCGCAAGGCGTTCCAGAATTTGCGGCAGAAAGGCATCCGCATCTTCGATGGCGCGGCCGTAGCCTTCAATGTCGAGCCGATGGCCGTATAGCATATCGAAGTCAACGAGGTTGACGAAAATCAGGCCCGGTTGAGTGCGGGCGAGGGCGGCCACGGTGCTCTCCAGCGCCTCACGGTTGTTTCGCCCCGGAAGGGACTGTGAGATGCCGCGGTTCAGAAAAATATCCGGAATCTTGCCTACACCGGTAGCCTCCAGTCCGGCTTCGGCCAATAAGTCAAGCAACATGGGGTGCGGCGGCTCCACGGCGTAATCGTGCCGGCGTTCGGTTCGATAAAAGGCGCTGGGTGCGCCCGCGAAAGGACGCGCGATAACGCGGCCCACGCGATGCTCGCCCTGCAGAATCTCCCGCGCAAGGAGGCAGATGCGGTAAAGTTCGTCGATAGGAATCACTTCTTCATGGGCTGCAACTTGAAAGACGCTGTCGCCGGAAGTGTAGACAATGGGCCAGCCCGTTTTGACGTGCTCTTCGCCAAGCTGCTTGATGATTTCGGTGCCGGAAGCCGGAAAGTTCCCGAGCGTCTTGCGCCCAATGGCCCGCTCGAAGCGTTCCATGAGCGCGCGCGGAAAGCCATGGGGATAGGTTGGAAAAGGCCGGTCAAGAATAATCCCGGCCATTTCCCAGTGTCCTGCGGTTGTGTCTTTGCCGGGCGAAAGCAGAGTTGCCTTTCCGAACGCGCCTTCGGGAATCGCAGCCGGCTCCACGCCGGCGAGCGGCCGAATGTTGGCCAGGCCAAGACGAGCAAGGTTAGGGATCTTAAGGCCGCGTCGCTCCGCGATGTGGCCCAACGTGTCGCGCCCGGCGTCGCCCCAGTCGGCCGCATCGAGTTGAGCGCCGATTCCGACGCTGTCAAGCACCAGGAGCACGAAGCGTTCAAAAGGACGGGTGTTGGCTCGCATGCTTCAAGGACTCAGGTCGCGGTGAATGAGCGTCTCGACGAATGCGTGGAAGTCCTGAGGATATTCGAGTGGCAGAGCGCTGGCCTGGTCGAGTTTTTGCCAGAGCTCGCTTGGGAAGTCCCAGCCGGCGGCTCCGAGGTTGTCGTCCAGTTGGCGGCGGTTGCGAGCACCGATAATCACGGAGGTCATTCCGGGCACGTTAAGCGCCCAAGCGAGGGCCGTCTGCGCAGGAGTCTTTTCGAGCGTCCGAGCCGCGTCTTCAAGCGCTGCCAGAATGCCGAAATTGTGCACCGTGAGAAAGCGCTCGGTCCAGGCTCGGGACGCGGGATCGGACTCAGCCAGACGCGACTCGCGCGGTGGTTCCTGACCGGGCTGATACTTGCCCGTGAGAAAACCGCCGGCCAATGGACTCCAGGCGATGACGCCGATTCGTTCCGAGCGGCAGAGCGGAAGCAATTCGCGGTCGGCTGCTCGCACCACCAGACTGTATTGGGGCTGCAGGCACTCGAAGCGGGCGAAAGAACGCGCCACCGAAATGCCCAGCGCCTTGGCCAGTTGCCAGGCGGCAAAATTCGAGCATCCGAGGTAGCGGACCTTGCCTTGTTGAACCAGCGCGTCGAGGGCTGAGAGTGTTTCCTCAAGCGGCGTGCGCGAGTCGTAGCAGTGCACTTGGTAAAGATCGATGTAATCGGTGGCGAGGCGACGCAGGCTCGCTTCGACAGCATCGAAGATATGTTTGCGTGAGAGACCTTTGGCATTCGGATCAGCTCCGGTTGGAAAGAACACCTTGGTGGCGACCACCAGGCGCGAGCGGCGGCCCTTCAGGGCTTTGCCGACGATCTCCTCCGAGCGTCCTTCCGCGTATCCGTTCGCTGTGTCGATGAAGTTTCCGCCGCGATCCAGAAACGTGTCGATAACGGACAGGGACTCCGCCTCCTCCGCGCCCGGAACGGCGCCCGGACCGGGACGGCTGCCAAAGGTCATGGCGCCAAGGCAGATTTCCGAAACTTTGAGTCCCGTTCCGCCAAGCAGTCGATAGCGCACTTGCTCTCCTCTTGAGGCGTGAATGTCGTCACCGGGAACGGCCGAAAGGCGCCGAACATCAGCGAATCTTACTGCGATGCCCGCGCCTTGATGATTTCGCTCAGCATATCCGGCTTGCCCTCAATCCGCACCAGATGCGGGTAGCGAGGACCGCCGTGATAGTCAATGGAGACCGTCCTGTAGTAGTCATCGTTTACCACCAGGAGTTGCATGGGCTCAGTGCTGGTCTTGGTGGCGCGCAGTGCGGTGTTGAAAATCTCCGGCGTAAATCGGCGTCCGTTGACCGCTACCACTTCCATGCCGGAAACAACGCCCGCTCGAAATGCGGGCCCGCCCCAAACCGAGTCCTGCACATGGCCATCGCCTCCGAGGCTGAGGCCGATCGAATAGAGCGCGTTCACAGACGGGCCGCGCGGACCACCGCCTCCGCGACCTTCTCCGCGGGGTTCCTGATCAGTGTAGTCAACTTTCCAGCCCGCGGCTTCGATGCCGCCGACCGGTGCATCGGGCGAGAGCGAAGTCAGGCGTTCGTGGAAGAACGTCGCCCAGTTGTAAGGGGTGACTTCGTTCAGAGTCTTCACGATCTCGTCGAAGGTGTAAGGCTTCACTTCAGGACCGTTATTGGGACCACCGTGGAAGATGTGGCAAAAGTCGTCGATTGATTTCTGATTGTGGGTGACGTCACGGATGATGGTGTCCACCCAGAGCCAGACAAGGTCGCCTTCGTCGTAATAATCGCTCCCTCGCTTCCAATCCTGCCAGCCGCCACCAAAGCCATTAAACAGCGGCGCCAAAGTGGTATCTTGCAGGTCCCGCCAGGTTCGGCCCGGACGCCCGGGGCCGAGCGAGGCTGCAATTCGCGCAATATAATCGCGATACTCTTCGGGAGTCCACAGCGCACTGCGTGCGGTCAGTATGGGGCCGAGATAATCGGTAAGGCCCTCGTAGACCCACAACAAATCCGTCTTCATGGGCTGTTCGAAATCAGGCGTCGCCAGGTCCGCGGGACGGCGAAACTTCCCATTCCAGGAGTGCACGAATTCATGCGGCAGCAGGCTGGCCATGCGCACGCGTCCCGTGGTAAATCCGTTCTCTCCCACGCGGCTGTCGTTGCACTCATTGTGTTCGAGGCCGAAGTGGGCCACGTGGTCGCTCAGAGTCAGCAGGAAATGATAGTCACGGTAATGACGTGTGCCGAAGAGCTTACCCGACTCAGCCACCAGGTTGGTGTATTCCTTGCGCAGCTCGGGACTCATGTCGATGGCGGCCGCGCTGTCACCCGCGAGGTCCATCTCATGGTGAATGGGCTCGCCCTGCGGCGTCACATCGATGGCCTGATAGTACTGCCCCATGATCACCGGTGAATCGACCAGGCGCTCCAGGTCAACCGGCTTGAATTCAATCTCATTGCCTGACTCCCGCTCGACGGGCAGAGGCGTCCCGTATTTCCAGCCCTGGGGCAGGCGCAAGGTGGGTCTGTAGACGATTTCGCGCGCAGGTGCGCCTGCGGGATAAAGCACGTCCTGGTTCCATTCCAGCACGTCCAGCTTATCCGTGGCCGAAGCGCCCCCTGAATAGGGGCCGTTGGAAGGTTCAATATAGTCGAGCGACACCTCCAAGTTGTTAGCGCCTTCGGGGACATCGACGTGGAAGGTATACACATCGAGGAGGTCGCGCTGCCAGCGAACCGTCTGGCCCGCAGCCTTCATTTCGAGCCCCGTGACACTGGCGATGGGCCCATCGGGAGTGTGTTCCCCGGGAATCCACTTCGGATAGTAGAGGGTGAGCGGACCCGGCTTCGCCGGCATTTGTATGTGGACTCGAACAACCTTGAGCTGAACCTGGCTGGCGTCAACCTCGAGGGTGATGGGAGTTACGTTCTGGCCGTGTGCTCCAACTGCGCAGACTGCAACCACAAGAATGAGTTCTGTACACAGGCGAAAACGCCGTGGAGTCATGTGTGGATTTGCTCCTCCTGGGAATGGGCGTCAGTGAGGCGTGCCATCCCGGCGCGAGCTCGCGAGTACGACCGCGCGAGCTCGCGGGGATGACTTATCTTTGTTGCCAGTCATCAAAAAGGGGAAATTCCAGTGACAATACACCAGCTTACTTCGCGGCGAAAGTCGTCGAGAGCTCGAGGTCGCCCCACTGAATGGTGATCTTGCCGCCGGATCCCTCTTGTGCCAGGTTGATCGTGACCTCTTCAGCGGGAGTCGACGTCTTCCCCTGCGTCAGCGGCACGCTCACCAAGTCTTTCGACGGGTCATGGTCAGTGCCCCATTGGCCGTGCTGAGAGTTAAAGACAAGCTTCCAACTGTTGTCAGCCTGTTTCTGAGCCCAAAGGCTGTATTCGCCCTTGGGAACCGTCGTGCCACCGAAGTCCAAATCGGCGCTGGTTGAGAAAGTTGTAGACTGGTTGGCGCCGAGCCGCCAAAATCCGCCCGTCGGGAGCTCGCCGAGCATACTTTGGATGCTCCTGCCCTTGAGTGCGGGACGCCCGTAATCCACGGAAACCTGGGCGCTGCCCACAGTAACCTTTGATTTTCCCCGCGCGCCGCCCTGCGCGAAGGCGGAGCAGGAAATGGCCGCGACGAAGCCGAGAGCACAGACAATCGTCAAAAGTCTTCTCATCGTTCTCTCCTTTTCGAGTTGAACTGGAATTCACGGCTTCCGGCAAGCCGGCTGACCCCGCCGTTTCGAGCCCGAAGGCCCAAGCCGGCGCGATTGATTATACTCACAAACGTGTCTCCATGTCTGAGACGCTACGGACCCCCGTAAAGGTTACTGGCCGCTGGCTGTCGCGCGCTCAAGCTCCCCGGCCGCCGAATCCACCAGTGCCGATTCGTCCTGCAAAACCCTCGCCACCACGGGAATCTGCCGGTCGGCCTCATCCCACTGCTTTTGCTCAATAGCCTCGCGCACGGCCGGCATGGTTTTCACCCCATATCCCGTATAGTAGCCCGGCGCGTAGATTTGGTGCCGGTACCAGGGGCGTCCCGGCAAGCCATCGTCTGTTATCAGTTTACGCTCGCTCTGTACGAGCGTCTGATTGAGGGCATCGAGTTGGGCATGATCGAGCGCGGCGCCAGCCCGCGCATCTGCCTTTTGCAACGCCTTTTGATAGCGGTCCGCGCTGGCTGCGAGCTTGTCAACCGCGTTCTCGAGCGGTGCGAAGTTCAGGTAGGGAGGTTCCTGCTCGGTCTTGGGAGGAACGTACGTTTTTGTCGGATCAGCGGTGGCCGTAAAGACCCCTTCCTCAATCTCCTTGTTGCGCTCGCGAATGGTGTCACGCTCGGTTGAGAGCAGCTTCTGGAGATCGCTGAGGTAGCGCCGCATGGTATCCGTGAAGTCCGAAAAGTCGTAGGGCAAAAGCTCCGCGTCTGCCAGCCGCATCACCGCGGTCCCAATGGTCTCGGAGAGAGCGCGCCCATACTCAAAGGTTGGATCGCCGAAGTGGCTGTACCAGTAAAAGTCGTCGTAGATGGAGTGATAAATGCCTCCACCTGATTCGCCGCCGTAGCCAAGGTTAAGGGATGCGATGCCGAGATGTTGCAGAAAGGGCGTATAGTCGGAACCGGAGCCGAGCGCTTCAATCCTCAGGTCCGGCCGCTGGCGAATCTCGCTCCGGTCCTGTTCTCTCTTAGCTTTCTGGATGCGTGATAGCTCACTGCGCTTCCACACCGTGAGCTTGGTCTCCGGGTCGTCGACATCCTTCGCCACGCCGTTGATGAATCTCTCAAGCGTGTGAGAACCTTCCATTCCGAGGAATCCGCGCCCGTTCGAATCGGAGTTGATGTACACGGCAGCGTGACGCTCAAGGTCATCGGCGTGGGTTTCAGCCCACTCGGTGGAACCCAATAATCCTGGCTCTTCGCCGTCCCACGCACAATAGATGATGGTGCGGCGGGGCTTCCATCCTTGCTTCACCAACGCACCGAGGGCCCGCGCCTCCTCAATCAGAGGGGACTGCCCGGATATGGGGTCTTCTGAGCCGTTCACCCACGCGTCATGGTGGTTGCCGCGAATGATCCATTCGTCCGCTTCGGTGGAGCCCTTAATCGTAGCGATGACGTCGTAGATCGGCTTGAGATCCCAATTCGCTTTCACTTTTAGGTGAACTTTGGCCGGTCCGGGACCGACATGGTAAGTCAGGTTGAGGCCACCGCGCCAAGCCTCAGGGACCACGGCGCCGCCCATTGCCGCCAGCAAAGGCTGCGCGTCGCCGTAGGAAATCGGAAGCGTCGGAATCTTGGTGAACACCTTCACCTGGTCGAGTGGCAATCGCTTGGCGTCTTCCGTCGCCCCCACTCCAGGTGTGAGGGGATCCCCCGAATACACCGGCATGTCCATCACGCTTCCGCGCTGCACGCCTTCGAGCGGTCGATAGGCGCCCTGAGGGAATACGTCACCTTCAAAATAGCCATCGTCGCGCGGATCGGAATAGATCAGGCACCCTACCGCGCCGTGCTCGGCTGCCACCTTAGGTTTGATCCCGCGCCAGCTTCCGCCATAACGCGCGATCACAATCGCTCCCTTCACCGAGACTCCCAGGCGTTCGAGTTGCTCGTAGTCCTCCGGCACTCCATGGTTGACATAGACCAGCGGCGCCGTGACATCACCATCGATCGAGTAAGCGTTATAGGTTGGAAGCTGCTCGTCATGCTGGTTTGAAGTAGGATCCTCAGGAACGGTAGGTTCCTCAAGCTTGGCCACAAACTTGGTGGGCGCAACCAACTCCACCAAACGTTCCTTGGGTGTTGGGAATAAAACCTTGAATGTCTCGATATGCGCGTCGAGGCCGAATTCCTTGAACTTGGAGAGAATCCATTCGGCATTGTCCTTATCGTAGGGCGAGCCTACATTATGCGGCCGGGCCGAAAGCCGGCGATTGTACTCCCTGATGTTCGCGGGCGAGGGGATCGATTTGAACTTCCCCTCCCACTCCAGCTCCGTCCGGGCAGCCTCATCCGAATATCCGAGCAGATGCTCCGTTGACTCCGGCGTGGCCGCCGCACATACCAGTGTTGCGACCACTCCCAGCAAGACCCAACTAAGCCGCCCCTTCATCGTCCCTCCTCCAGCTCGCGCGATTAATTACTCCGTCATGATTGCCACGCGTCGTGCGAGGCCCGCTCGCGCTAGCAAGTCATGGTCCACACTCGCGACGCCATTCAATGCAGAATTTCTCAATTATCTCAGATTTCCCATGCCTGGCGCGCCACATATCCTGCGAACCTCCCGATTCCTTTGCACATTCCGGGGTGCTACTGAAATTTCTCGCCATCCTGTGGCCTTTTCCCCGCCGACGCATGCCTCTGAGGCGCGTTTACGTAACCGAGTCGGGAATAACTCTGCAAAACAATGATTCGCCTCAACATTCCGGGGTGTCACCTGAAATTCCTAAACGCAGTGGCGTTTACGTAATTTCGCCTCAAGTGTAACCGGTACTTTGCTTGTGTAACCGGTACTTATCGCGAGGCGCCTGTGGAAATCCTCGCGCAACGTAGCCGTAACGTCGGCGTCCAATCCAAATCCCAGTGGCGCCTCCAGCCGCGAGGGGAGAAAATCTCAACCCAGCGCGGCCTTCCGAACCGAAGGCCTCAGTGCACTCTGTGCCTAGAATCCTCTCAACACGGAGTTCACGGAGACTCTGCGGCCTCAGTGTTGAAGGCTCTTGCTCTTCGTGGTCCGCACGAAACTGGGGGATATGACCAGCCCACTTCGCAAATCGACGCTCGTCCTTCGGCAATCATACTCACAGGTTTGCCTTGAAAAAGGCCAACTCCCGCTCACTTAGATAAAGCCGCGAGCTGCGCCCCGCGAATCCGTGCTTTTCCCCAGGCTGCAGGTAGAGCTCAAACGGGAGTCCCGCCTTCACCAAGGCTTCCACAAAGTTCATGGTGTTTTGCATGTGAACGTTGTCATCGTCAGCGCCCTGAACCAACAGAAGCTTGGCTTTGAGCTTGTCAGCATAATTCAAAGGCGACGAGTCATGATAGCCCTCCCGGTTCTCTTCGGGCGTCCGCATGTAGCGCTCGGTGTAAATGGAATCGTAGAACTTCCAGGCCGTCACCGGACCGCCCGCGGCGCCGCACTTGAAGACATCCGGTGCGCGCGTCAAGAGCGACAGCGTCATATACCCGCCGTAAGACCAGCCATGCACCCCGATTCGGCTTGAATCAACGTAGGCTAGGGACTTCAGAAAATTGATTCCTGCGATCTGGTCGTCCACTTCGTGCTGCCCCAAGTGTTCGAAAATTGCCGTTTCGAAGGCGTGGCCGCGCCCCGCCGAGCCTCGATTATCGAGCTGCCAGACGATGAATCCTTGCCCCGCAAGCATGTGGTCATCGGCGTTCGTAACGCCCCACGCGTTTACAACCGTCTGCACGCCGGGCCCGCCGTAAATGTCCACGATCACCGGATATTTCTTCTTGGGATTGAAGTCTGGCGGCTTCACAATCCGCGCGTAAAGCGCGGTACCGTCCGCGGCCTTCAGAGTGACGAACTCGGTGGCGCCCTCCGCGTAGCCGGCCCAGGGGTCGGTCGCCTTGTGAAGCGTCGCAGCCAGAGAGCCGTCGGATTTCAGCAGGCGTGTTTCAGCAGGAGTGGTCAGGTTGGAAAAGTGGTCCACCAGATACGTGCCGTCGGGCGCCAGGTCAAGGCCGTGTGTGCCCGGCTCTTTCGAAAGGCGCTCCATTTCACCGGTTTCTATCCGCACACGGTAAATCTGCCGATCGCGCGGATCGGGATTGGTGGAGGTGAAGTAGACCCAGCCACCCGCGTCATCTACCTGTAAGAGCGGAACGTCGGAGAACATCGGGTGGTCAATCATCCAGTCGCCCGCGCCCAGTTGCCGCACCAGCGTACCGTCGAGGTTGTAAAGATAGGCGTGTGCCCAGCCGTCCCGCTCCGACACCCAGATAAAACGCTTGCCGTCCTTGAGAAAATAGGGCGCCTCGATGACATTGATCCAATAAGAGTCGTGTTCTTCCAGCAATCGGCGGTCGGTTTCGCTGAACGGATTCCAAAGGTGCAGCACCAGGTGATTCTGGGACCGGTTCAACGTGGAAAACGCCACGTTCTGCGAGTCCGGCGTCCAGGTGAATGACGGGCTCAAGTACTCCACATCATGGTCCTTCAAGGGGTACGTCCAACAAGTGGTAGCATCCTCGGCTACCGACACAACGTGAATGGCAGGTAGGGGATTCGGGTCGCCCGGCTGCGGAAAGCGCTGCTCCGTGAGGGTGACGTGGTCTGAGATGTAGTGGGTCAAGGGATACTTCGGCACCGGCGTATCGTCGAGGCTGAGATAGGCGATCTCCTTCCCGTCCGGCGACCAGGCATACGCGGGATTGCTGGCCCGCAGCGCCAGTTCCTCTTCATACACCCAGTCCAGCTTGCCGTTCATACGGTCTTCGTTGCCGTCGTGGGTTAACTTTTTCAGGAGTCCGCTGGCGAGTTCCACCGTATAAAGATTGTTGTCCTGCACGAACGCCACACGGTCGCCGGTAGGAGAAAAAGTGAGATTCTCCTTCGGCTTGCCGTCATCGGTGAGGCGCCTCGGCTCTCCCCCGTTCAGGTCCATCAGCCAAAGGTCGGAGCCACCCTCCACCAGCAGCTTGTCTCCCTTGGGCGACCACTGGTACGAAGACAAGGCTAGTGTGTGGCCGCCGGACGCCTCAGGAACCGCTTGTTCCTGGCCGGATGCGGCGTCGTGCAGCACGAGCTGGAGCGGCGCGTTTAAGTCCTCGCCCTCATGCCGTAGAAACGATAGCTGGTGAGACCCGGGCCGCCAGGTGAGCCTCTGCAAGCCACCAGTGCCGCGCCGGCCGGCGCCGCTATTGATGACTTCAGGGGTCAGCAGTTTCTTGCCCGTTGAGGTGGACCCCGCATTCTGCGCCGCCAGTGCGGCGGGAAAGGTTAGGGTCGCGAGTACGAATCCCAGCAGCCTGCGGGATTGGGGCGCCCAGGGCGCCTTGGAGTGCGGCGGATTGACGCCGCCATCGGCCGGCGGCGAAATTGCGCAGAAAGGCGGCGTCAAGCCGTCGCACTCCAAAGCGCTTTGCGCAGCCGTGTTGGTCTGAGGCTGATTCAATGAACGAGGACGGCCTTTTCCACCTTCAGGTCTGACTTCAATACGCCATACTCACTGGTGTTGACGAGAGTGACGTCCCGATAGCTCTTAGCCTTGAAATCATACACCTCGCAGGTGTCAAAAGGGCGAGAGTATATATGAAGCGTGACTGCGCGCGACCTGAAAGTGGCAGGGTTGGCGACGAGGTGAATGGGCTCATTGGGGTCAACTTCGGCCGGCCGTTCGGCGTCGATGATGTAACGGTCTGTGGGTTCGAGCTCACAGTATTGAGTGGCAGGATCTCTGCAAATCAGCCTGAAATTCTGCACTTGGACCTGGCCGTAGGCGATGGCCATCCAACAGCGCTGGTTGCGATGATTGTGAATGGCGCTCTGCTGTCCTATCTCCCAGCAGATCGCGATCAAATCGAACAGCGCAGTGTGGTGCACCAGGTTCCTGGTGTAGTGCTCCGAACTGAAGTACAGATACTGTTCGAGACTCTGGGGGTTCACCGGGTTGCGCCGCAAATAATCCAAAACGCCTTCATCCGTGAACTGGCTTTCCGGAATTGCGCTCAGTGCCGCGGCAAATTCTTGGATACCGGTCATCGCCTCACAATATAATTCGGCTGCGCGAAATGTTCAAGAAAAAGAGCAGTTTGAACCCACGAGAGTATTGTAGGGATTGTGCCTTTGTGGGTGCCCTTCCTCAAGCCGCAGAGTGGGTGCATCAGGTGATCGTGACGCGGCAGACGTCGGGAATTGCCCCTCAGTGACGCTCCATCCGGCTGAGCACAGTTCACAAATCGTCGGATACTGCTTATCGTGGTATAAGAACTCCGGCGCGGTACCCGGCCGCTGATGGGTAAATTGCGATTTCTGCTCGGCGCCAAAGTAACGGACCGCACGTCTTGTTTGGAAACTGAGTGAGGACTCAACATGCTTCGGACTCTGCTCAAGGTATTCGGAACACTCGCCCTCGTGTGGCTCGGGTTGTGGCTCCTCGCCTTAATTGCCGTCGCTGTTGCCCCCAAGGCCGTAAATGCCGCATTTGCGGATCTGATTCGTTTCAATTACGTGGGGGCGCCCGCGACCCTCATTTGGGGTGTGCTCAAGGTCGTCAGCGCGTTGAAAGCATCTCGGGCAGAGCCACCGATCTCGCTCGCGGTTTCCGAACTCCCTCGTTATGCTCCAACCGGCGGCGTTTTGAGCCCGCCGAGAGCGGTTCCGGTGCCTGAAGCGCAGCCCGTTTACCCTCCAGGTTTTAATCCTGCCTCGACGCCGGCAGTTTATACGTACTCGGCGCCAGGTTTAACGGGTGGCGTTTTGAGTCCGGAGAGAGCTGCTCCGACGCCTGAAACACCGCGCGCTTCCGCTGCGAGTTCCAATTTTTCCTCGGAGCCGGGAGTTTATACCTACTCGGCACCCGGCATGCCGATGTGTCCGCAGTGCGGAGAGCGCCCCGCCATCTTCTACTGCCTCACTCATAGGCAGGCGGCTTGTCTCCAATGTGTGGCCAAGCACGATCAGCCGGCGGAGTGCTTTTACCTACCGGCTTTCCGTGCGCCAAAGTCGGGCGCGGGGCGCTGAGCGGGATTTCTCACGGAGCCGTTGGGCGCGGCGGCGCTCGAAATGAGCGCCTGAACGGTGTTCGGCATTAGCGAACTAGCCCTCGACCCAACGCGATGAAGGGCTGCGGCTGGAAATGAGACTCTCTGAATGCACGGCATTCAGCTAACATCAAGAAAGGGCCACCAGCGCAGGCCGTCCGGAGGGTTGCGGGGAACAAATGGACGTACGAGAGATTCGGCCGGACTCGGCCATCGCGCCGGCTCATCCGCCCTTGAAAGAGCAACTGCGCGCGAGTCTGGCGTACCTTTGGACAACCAACGCGCATGCTTACGCGTTTTCCATTGCCGCTAACGCTCTGCTCTCGTTTTTTCCTTTTTCGCTGCTGCTCGTCACTATCTCTCATTCTTATCTGCGCTGGCAGAACGCCTACTTGATGACTCTGCAGCTTCTGCGCACCAACCTGCCGGCGGGAGCAGAATTCATCATTCGCAACCTGAATGCGGTGATGTGGGCGCGCGGCCAAGTGCAACTGGTGTCGGCACTGCTAATTTTTGTGACGGCCTCCGGTGTGTTTCTGCCGCTCGAGGTGGCGCTCAACAAGATTTGGGGTATCCGGCGCGACCGGAGCTACCTCGGTAATCTGGCGGTATCGGTCATGCTTGCGGTTGGCTCGGGCGTGATGGCGTTTGGAGCGGTGTCGTTCGCCGCCGTAATGCAATCACTCTCGCCATCGGCTTCGAAGGACGTCCCGCTCAGCAGCCTGGCCGCGGCCCTGTCGCGGGCCACGCTGGAGACGGTTTCCATTCCGTTGATGATCGGCGTCTATTTCGCCGTCTACTATTTTCTGCCGAACGATCGCGTGCCTGTGGGGCGAGTGTTTCCGGCGGCCGTGGTGACGGCGCTGCTTACCGAGGCGGTGCGGCTGATCTTTACCGCCATTCTGCCCTGGCTTCACTTCGCGGAAGTTTACGGACCGTTCGCGCTTTCAGCCACGCTCCTCGTCTGGTCATTCCTGGGCGCGCTGATACTTCTTTGGGGCGCTTCCTTCTTTGCTTATGGCTACGAGCTCGACGGCGGGTTGCCGCGGGAATTGAAGTCGGCGGGCGGCCGGGTGCTGCGGCTGGAGCTTTAGGTTAGCACGTCGCCGGAGAACGACGGCAGCGAGGTAACACAGCCGCTCTTGGCTGTGCGGAAACGAATCTAACCAGAGAGGACACAGCCGGGAGTGGCTGTGCCACAGGCTCCGGCACTCACCGATGCAAGCGCACTCTGAGCTCCGAAATCTTGCGCCCGTGCTTCGTGAGATGCTCACGAAGGGCCGGCCGCAGTATGAGCGCGCCATCCGCGGCCTTCATTGGGGTGACGCCGCCATCTATGTGGTAAGTGCTGCGCAGTCGCTGCCGGCTGCGTTGCTCGCGGCCTATGCCTTCGAAGGCCTACTGGCTTGTCCGGTGGCGGTACGTGAGGTGTCCTCGTTTCTAGCGTATTCGCTCGGAGCCCTGCGGACGGGATCTGTAGTGGTGCTGATTTCGAACGAAGGGCCTTCGACGCTGAATGCTGCTCGCGCAGCGACCGGGCGGGGAGCCCAGGTGCTGGCCTTGGCACAGGCCTCATCGCCGGTTGCGGCTGCGTCCTGCCAGGTTTTCTCCCTGCCGGAGGCGGGCGGAGCGCCGTCCTCCGGCATTGCCGAAGCGTGCCTGGAGCACATGGCCATGGGATATTTAGCTTTGCTGGCTGCCCGGCTCGTTAGGCGCCCGCAGCCTTCGCTCGAACGTCTGGAGAAGGAGTGGAACGAGATTCCGGACCACCTCGACACGCTCACGAGCCACCTTGTGGATGTCGTCCGGGCCTCGGCCGACACCTTGAGGCCGGCGCAAGCGCTGTTCTTCGTAGGGGATGGCTGCCATCATGCATCGGCGGAGCGCGCCGCGAGTTTGGCTCAACGGCGGGGGAGCTGCGCGACACCTGGTTCCGACCTTGCGCGTTTCAGGTGCGATTTCCTGCCGGACCTCGGCCAGAGCGCCGGCGTCGTGTTCTTCTCAGGGTCACAAAGCAGCCGCCGCAAAGCTGTGGCTGAACTTGCGCGTGAAGCCAAGGATCGCGGAGCGAACGTCCTGGCGGTGACCGGCAGCAATGATCACGATCTGATTCGCGAGGCGAGCCTCACACTGCTGCTTCCGGATCTTATGGAACTGCCGGCTTCGATTCTGTCGCTGGCGCTGGGCGGATGGCTGGGGCGGGAACTGGCCACGCCGCCGCGGCAGAGCCGCCTCCGGAGGTCCGGAGCGGCTGACTCTCTCGCGCAAGATGACTTCGACCGGGCCGAATAACTATTCCAGAATTATTCCACGCTCTGATATTGTCTACATGTGAGATTGATGGTTTAATATGTGTCATGGACATCGGACGAAAGATTCGTACGTTGCGAGAAGCCAAGGGATACTCTCAAGGTGACGTTGAAAGACGATCGGGATTGCTGCGTTCTTATATTTCGCGCGTGGAGGGTGGCTACACGGCACCTTCCCTGGTCACGCTCGAGAAGTTCGCCAAAGCCCTCGACGTGCAGCCTTATCAGTTCCTGTTTAATTCCGGCGGACGCCCTCGTAGGATTACCGTGCCCTCCCATCCCGCACTTTCGCGCTCTGCGGCGCGGCTGCTGAGGATCTACGAAAGCTTGCCGGCGAGTAATCGCCGGTTGCTGTTTTCGGTGGCGACCAAGCTCTCCAGGAACTAAACAGAGAGGCAAGAGCGATGACGCATCCTGCTGTAGCGGCGGTCTGTGACCGCCGATTCCGCTTTCTCGAGAATCAGTGCGCCTCGTAAGGTTCCACTCGGCAAATGACACCAGCACCCCGCCGACTGTCCGCTTCAAATTTCTCTCGCAGCCTGCCACACTAGAGCTTTTGGATGGAGCCTCGCTTGATCTCAGCTCTGGATTTGTCGGCAGACGCCGGCCTCGTGGCGGTTGTTCTTGCAACCCTGAATATCGGGATCGGCCTGCTGATCTGGGGCCGCTACAGCCCTTGGCGCGAGTGGCCGCATCGGCGCTTTGACATCTTTCGGTTGCATCGGTGGACGGGATACGGCACCCTCACGCTTACCCTGTTTCATCCCATTCCCTTGCTCTTCGCGCGGCGGCCGGTGTTCCGGATCGTGGACGTTGCCTTCCCGTTGTGGTCGCCTCAGCAGCCTTTGGAGAACACGATCGGTGCGGCTGCGCTCTACCTGCTGGTGATCGTCGTTGTGACATCGCTTTATCGCATCGAGCTGGGCCGGCGTATCTGGAAGCGTTTTCATTACCTCACCTATGCTGCCGGGGCGGCCCTATTCATTCACGGAATCCTGACAGACCCGCAACTGAACCACAGCCGCATCGATCCTCTGGACGGTGAAAAGGTGCTGGTGGAATCCTGCCTGTTGTTGATCGCCGCAGGCACCGTCTGGCGCCTACGGCACGGACGAAAGCGGCGGGCGGTGAGGGAACGGGAGCGTGAGCGTTCCATCGTCGCAGCCTTGCCTGAGGCGACATCTAGCCTCGCTGCCGGAGAATAGGCGCCTCCTGTGTTCGAGCTGAGCCGAGCCAACCCACCACTGTGCGTGAAACTTGCGGGTTGTCCAAGAAATGGAGCGGGAGACGGGAATCGAACCCGCGACGTCCAGCTTGGGAAGCTGGCATTCTACCGCTGAATTACTCCCGCTCTGCCGTGATTCTTTGCACTTCTCTGAGTCAGTTCGACCAGCCCTCAATGCTTCCCCCCTCTGCGCCAGGCGGCTACTTCAGGGCGAAACGCAACAGCAGGCTCAATCAAATCCTCAGCCAAGCGCGCAGCTACAGCACGGCTGGAGTATAGCACAGGATTACGCGAGCCGAGCTTGATTCTCGCGGACGACCTACTTCGGCGCGGGCTGAATCGCCAGACCCAATGGGGCCAATTGCTCGCGCACCACTTTCTCTTCGCCGACAGCTACGACGCTCTGGCGGGCCGCTGGAAAATACTTTCGCCCTGCCGCGGCTACCTCTTGGGCGGTCACCTTCTGGATGTCGGCGCTATCCTGGCCGAGCGCTTCGGGCGGCAGGCCGTAGACCCAAAGCAAGCCCAACTGTCCGGCCACCGCGGCCTGAACCTGCAGGGAGATGGCGTTGGTTCCAATCAAATACCGCTGGGCGTGAGTCACCTCGTCATCGGTTGGGCTGGTGGTGGCCATGCGGTTCAGTTCGTAATCAATCTCGTTCAGGCTGGGACCGGTGACGGCGTTGCGAACGTCAGCGCGAGTTCCAACGATTCCCGCCTCAGCCCGCAGTTGCAACGAAGCACCGGGCGAATAGGTGTAGCCTTTGTCCTCACGAATGTTCCGGATGAGGCGGGAGCCGAACATTCCACCGTAAATGGCGTTCGCCACCTGGGTGGCTGCGTAATCGGGATCACGGCGGGTGGGACCGAAGGCGGCCAGTGAGAGCGTGGTCTGCACGGAGCCGGGTCGCGCAACCAGGAAAATGGCGTGAGGATTGTTCTCAGAAGGCCGTGTTACGGCTGCCAACGGAGGCTCGCTTGGCGCGACCCACGCCCCAAAGTCTTTCTGGATGCTCTCTTCAAGCGTGTTGCTGCTGAAGTCGCCGACAGCCACCAGCAGCGTCTGATCTGGACGGAATCGCTGGTGGTAGGCGGCCCGCAGCTCGGCAGCGGAAGTCGCGTTAATGCCGTCTTTGGTAGGCGCTACCACGGCGTAAGATTGATCCCCGAAAAGCGCCTTAGCCATGGCGCGCCGGGCCAGGAATGACGGCTGCGCCTCTTGCGCCTGCAAGCTGTCGACGGCATTCCGCTTGGCAAGAGCCACCTCGTCGTCAGGGAACGTGGCGTTCTCCATCACATCAGCCAGAATTTCAAGCCCCACGCTAGCTCTGGAGGTCAGAATTTCGGTGGATAAGATGAGGGCGTCAGGGTTGGGATTGCCGCCGAGATCGCCCCCCGCGCCCTGCAGCGCCTCGGCGATCTGCCTTGCGGACCGGGTCTTGGTGCCCTGGTCGATCGCAGCAAGCAGGATGTCGGATAGTCCTGGGCGGTCCTTGGGGTCGGAAGCGCGCCCGCCTCGCACCGCCGCTACCAGGGCAACCTTAGGAAATCCCAGACGGGGAACCAGCCACACGGTGAGCCCATTGGGGAGCTTCTCGACCTTGACCTCGGGGGCCTGAAACGGAGCCAGCGGACCGTAAGGCGGCAGGTCTTTCGGCAGCGGCGGAAGCTTCTCCTGTGCGAGGGCGCCTAGAGAGACGGGCAGAATCACGAGCAACAGAAATGTGCGTTTTAAGATGGACTTCATTGTTGGGCTTCCTTCCCGCCCTTTCTTGTCTTGAGCAGGACTTCAGGCACGCGGTCAATGATGGTGGCGTTGCTCTCCACCAGGTACTTGGCCGCGAAGGCCTTCGCCTCTTCGGGCGTCACACGGTCAATCTCCGTAGGAATCTCATTGACCCGGTCAGGGCTGCCATCAAACAGCGTTGCGTGAGCGATCACGGAGGCGCGCTGGATGGGAATCTCGAGCTCGGAGTACCAGTCGGATTGCATCTTCGCCTTGATCCGTTCCATCTCAGCCGCGGTGGGTCCACGAGTGGTGAGGCTCTTGAGCGCGTCTGCATAAGCCCCTAGCACCTGATCTTCGGTGACGTTCGGCGGATAGACAATAAAGGAGGTCATCAGCGTAGGTCCGTTATACTCAAAGGCGTTTCCAAGCGGCCAGTTGAGGCCTCCGTACACACTGAGAGCCACTTTCTTATCCTTCACCAGCTCCTGGTAAAGCAGTGAAGCCTCGCCGTTGTGCAGGAGCTCTCCCACGACCGCGCCGGCGATGGCATCCGGCGAATTGCGCGCCGGCATCCGGTAGCCGATGGCCAGCGCCGGCACACGGGCCAGGGAGTCCGCCTCCGTAAAGCGCCGCTCGCTGGTTTGCGGAGGCTCGGAGACGTCGGGGCGCGCGGGAACGTCGCGCGAAGGAATGCCGCCGAGGTATTTCTCCGCCGCGGCGAACACTTCGTCAGGCTTTACATCGCCGGCGACGGCCAACACCGCGTTGTTGGGCGCGTAATATTGCTCGTAGAAGCTCTGCACGTCCTGGATGGTGGCGGCGTCGAGATCCTTAAAATCACCGTAAAAGTTGTGCGCGTTCGGGAAGCGGTTGAACGCCTTCTGGGGCAGTTCCAGCCAGTAGAAACTGCCATAGGGTTGGTTCAGAACGTTGACTCGTACCTCTTCCTCAACAACCTTGCGCTGATTGTCCAGGTTAGCCTCGGAGAAATCGAGCGTCTTCATGCGATCGGCTTCAAGCCACAGCACCGGCTCAAGCGCCGAGACTGGCGCGGACTCGATGTACTCCGTAAAGTCGTACCGCGTGTCGCCGTTGTTGAAGCCGCCTCCACCCTCGATCACCTGGTCAAAAACACCTTTGGGAGCGTTCGGCGTGCCCTCAAACATCATGTGCTCAAACAGATGAGCGAATCCCGTGCGGCCTTCGGGCTCAAGCCTGAAGCCGATACCGTAGCTGATGCACACCCCGAACGTGGGCGCGGAATGGTCCTCGGAGACTACCACCACCAAACCGTTGGCAAGCTTTTTCGAAGCCAGCGGAACCTGCCAGTCCGCTCGCAGTGGTACTGCGACGGCGGCGCCCGCGAGCAAGAGCATTAGTATAAAGCGGCGCAAGCTGAACGTCCTTTCTGCGACTCGCGTGGTTGAGCCATCGAGCCGCCTCGCCGGCCGGGGAGTCGCCAGCTCGGGCTCCCATCGCCGACTACACAATTGCTGTCGCAGCACCTCGTAGTCAATAGGATACTACGTGAACGACGGCTTTCACGGTGCATGTTGTAGAATAAAGCCGTCGGGAGAACATGCAGTTGATTAAACGACTGCGCCGCGTGGCTGCTGGGTTGGAGAGTGACATGGTAATGAAGAAGGTGTCGATCAACGCCGTGGCGGCGGTTTTGTGCGCGGTCGCGGGTGCTGGATTGCGCAACGCGAACGCGCAGCAGGCAGACGCTCAGCCCGCAGCACCAACCCAAACCAACCGGCTGGTGACAGGCAGGCTAGTTTATGTCGCACCGATGCCCGATCAGTTAGACAAGTGGCTCCAGTCTGACCTGGAACAGTGGGGAAAATACAAAGTGACGAGCAATTCCGAGGGCGTCGACCTGGAAATTCGCGCTATCGTTCCAGACCAGGAACCGCGCTACAAAGAACGTCATGGCGTTCCTTTGCCGAAGCAGGAGTCCAAAGACAAGCCGCGAGAGGACGAGATCGATATCGTGGACTGGACTACCGGGGCGCGACTGTGGACCGTGACTTTGCTCGACAAGAAAGTGGATCATAACGCACCACCACCAACTCCCGGACCCAGCCTCGAAGTCCGCGCCCACGGCATGACCGCTGACCAACTTGCCCTCAAGCTCACAGGAGAGCTGCGACGATACGTCGAGCAGCTTCAAGGTTCTGCACCTAATTGAGGCAAGAGGCAAAAAGGCAAGAGACGAGAGACGAGAGACAAGAGACGAGAGACGAGAGACAAGAGACGAGAGACGAGAGACAAGAGACAAGAGACGAGAGACGAGAGACAAGAGACGAGAGACGAGAGACAAGAGACGAGAGACAAGAGACGAGAGACAAGAGACGAGCTTCTTCAGCCTTGCGTTTGCTGCGCGGATGTCGGGTCGGCTACGAAGGGCTCGTCATGCCCAGGCAAGATACGGCCCGTCATGGCCAGGATCTTCTCGCGGTCACGCTTGAACTCTTCGCGGTTGTAAGGAATCATCGTAAGAACCTGTTTGTCGTTCTCGCGGCTCAATAGAGCATCACCCGCGATGATGGTGGGCTCGGCGCCGTTGCCAACGATCACCGAAAGATGGCCTGGCACGTGGCCGGAGGTGATATGCACCTTGAGCCCTTCGGGCAGCGGATGATTCTCCATCCAGATAAACTGTTCCGCCCTTCCGATCCTCACGGGATCCCATAGACGCAGGCCGAGCTTTCTGAGCTTGCCCATAAGTTCGCGGGCGCGCTCGTAATCGAACGTCTCCGGATAGTATTTGAGGACGAGCTTCTCCCAATGCAGATCGTCTCGAAGATCGGAATAAAGCGAACAGGCCCAATCGTGGGCTCGTTGGCTGGCGTAAATGGGACAGTGAGGGAACAGCGAATTATTCAACACGTGATCGACGTGGAAGTGAGTGTTGATGAGCGCGGTGACGTCGGCGGGCTTCAGGCCGCGCCGCTCAAGGGCGCTCAGCAGAGCTGGCGCCTCATGCGGCATCCCGGTGTCCACCACGAGGTGCTGCGTGCCTTTCGAGAGCAGCACGGAAGTTGCTCCTCGCCAGCTACCCGGCAGGAGTAACTCCGTCTTCCAGCCTGATCCCCCGTTTACTGATGAATGGCCCTGCACCCATGCCATTGTAACAGGAAAAGGCCTCGGTTTCGCCTCTCTTTCAACTAACCTACTGTCCTAATTTGACCCGTAACGCCGGCTTCCAGCCGGCAGATATTCGCCAAGATGGCGGCGCTACGTTCAAATTAGGACAGCACCCAACTTACCTTCTCGGCCGCGGAGATCGAGTCACCTCAGCTCGCTTTCGATGCTGCGTGTTGTGTGAGAGCCAGAGCGGCTGTACCCTCCTCCTCCATAATCCATCGCCGCAACTGCAGAATGTCCGTCGCGCTCGCCACGCCGACGGGTTTTCCGTTTTCAACCAGCACCACGCTCTCCGCATTACGACTTATCATTTCACGTGTCACCTTGTCTACGGTCTCTCCCGGCTGGGCTCTTACAAAATCCTTGCGAACAATTTCCCGGACCTTCATAGGGTTGTTCAATTCCTTCAGCACATCGCGCGCCTCGATAACGCCGAGCAGGCTGCCGTCCTCTTCGACGACGGGAACCGTGCCGCCGTTGCCATTGCGAAAGTTTCCGAGAGCCGACTGAACGTCGGCGTCCGCCGGAATCGGTGTGAATTCCTTGCGAACCACGGCCTCAATGCGGGATCGCATCAGAATGGGCACCGAGTAATCCTGCAACACGATCAGACCGCGCTTCACGAGTTTCCCCGTCATGATCGATTCGGAGCTGAACAGCCTCACGAAACCGTCCGAAACCATGCAGCAGACTACGAGCGGAAGGATGGCATTCGGATTCCGGCTCAGCTCGAACAGGAAGATGATGCTGGTGAAAGGCGCGCGCGCAATGCCGGCAAACACGGCCGCCATCGCCACCAGGGCATAAAACGCCGGATCGCTTACCAGATGAGGAAGGAAATGGTGCCAGGCAGTCGCGTACGCAGCGCCGATGCCGCCGCCTACAATCAGCGACGGCGCAAAGACGCCACCTGTGGTGCCGGAGCCCAGCGAAATCACCAGCGCCCAGAACTTTGCCAGCGACACACCGAGGAGTTTTGACACTGTCAGCCGGTCATTCAGCATGTCGCGGATGGTGTCGTATCCGGTGCCGAAAATCTGCGGGTAGAAGTAACCGAGAATTCCCAGGATGAGCGCGCCCGCCACGGGCGCCCAGATTGCCGACGGTTTCAGGAAGAAGTGGTCGAAGTAATCTTCGAGCCAGAACAGCACCCGGATCATGCAAATTCCCACGATACCCATGAGGATGCCGAGCAACGCGAAGAGCCACAGTTCCTGCATGCTGGTGAGCCGGAATGAGGGTGTGGGGAAGAGGGGCGCCCATCCCACGAAGTGAACGCGCACCGTAGTAGCCACTGCCGCCGAGATAGCTACGGGAATGAACGAGCGGGCGCGAAACTCGAAGAGCAGGAGTTCGATGGCAACCAGCACTCCGGCGAGCGGCGCGGTGAAGGTGGCAGCCATGCCTCCGGCGGCGCCAGCGGCCAACAGCACCCGGCATTGATAAGGCGTGAGCTTGACGAGCTGTCCGAAGATGGATCCGAAGGCAGCGCCGGTCTGAATGATGGGCCCTTCGGCGCCGAAAGGTCCGCCGGTGCCGATGGCGAGTGCGGTCGCCAGCGGCTTCAAGATGGCCACGCGCATCCGGATGCGGCTCTGGCCCATCAGCACCGCTTCCATGGTTTCTGGAATGCCGTGGCCTTTCAAGGTAGGCTCCCAGAAGTAGACCATGATACCCACCAGCAGGCCGCCGATGGGCGGAATCAGAATGACCCAGACGCCGAGATGGTTCGCCACCGGATAGGTGACCGCGAAGGACCAGCGACCGAAGAAGAAAAGGTTCGTAAAAAGATAGATGAGCTCCAGCAGGCCCTGCGCCACCAGACCGGCGATGACGCCCACCAGCGCGGCGAACAGAGAGACCTTCACCATCGCCGGCTCGAGAGCAATTCCGAACTCTCGAAAGAGTCCGCGCGGTCTCTCGCTTGGCGCTGCCACAGGGGATTTTGCACTCATGACTTTACAGTTCCTTTTCCTTCTTGCCTGCTTGCCGCTGCTTCTGCGGACGAGCGCGAGTAGCGGCCGGCATTCGTGCCGCAAGGCGTCCCGCCTCATCCCGATGCAACTGAGACAGCTTTGCCAGAACCGCCTCGCCACGCTTCGTAAGGTGAACCCGCACGAAGCGGCGGTCCGGCTCGCCCTGGACTTTGCGGACCAGCCCTCGCTTGGCTGCCCGCTCCACCAGGCCGACCACCGCGTTGTGACGCTCCTGCAGAAATTCGGCCAGTTCACCGATGGTTGCCGATTCTCGGTCCGTGTAACCCGCGATCCCGAGGAGCAGCTGATGCTGTTGCGGAGTGATACCTTCCGCTCGCGCCGCCTGCTCGCTGAAACGCAGGAATCGCCGCAAGTGATAACGGAACCCGGCAAGGTGCCGGATCAGCTTTCGATCCAGGACCTCGGAGTTACTGCGGGTGCGCACCGCCGCGAGATGCCGCTCTGGTTTCATAGATCTAATTATATCACATTGTGATGTACTTTTGGCTGCCTGCTGGCAACGACTCGTCGGCTCGCGAGGTGGGCAGGAGTTACTGAGGCGCTAACTTTTGTAAGACGTCTTGGAGCTTCTTCATTTCCGCACCGTAGCCGGCCCAGTCTCCCTGGCGTAGAAGCTGGTCAGCTTTCTCGAAGTGTTGGCGGGCTTCGCGCGCAAGCGCGGTGAAGTTCGGCGGCTGCCCAGCCGTAACCGAGCTTGCCTGAGGAGTCGATGGATTCGCGCCACCAGCCGCTGCGGTCGTGGCCAGAACGCCGGGGTTCGACGGGCCACCGAAGATGGTCGCGAGGGCAGCGTCGAGCGTCGAGTCCATCACAACTTTGTCCGAATAGGAGACGATCACCCGCTTGAGCTGCGGCAGGCCGGCGCCGGTCTCCGTCGTGAGATAGAGCGGCTCAATGTACAAGACGGCTTGGTGCACTGGAATTACTAACAAAGTCCCGCGGATCACCTTGGAGCCGCCTTGCCCCCACAGCGTCAATTGTTGAGAAATCGTCGGGTCCTGGTCGATTCGGCTCTCGAGCTGTTGCGGGCCATAGATGAGCTTCTGTTTGGGGAAAGTGAACACCACCACTTTGCCGTAATTCGGTGTGTCGCAGCGCGCGGCCATCCAGGCAATCATGTTCTCCTTGCGCGCGGGCGTGAACGGCACCATCAGGATGAACTCCTCGCGCTGGCCCACCTCGGCCAGCTTCATGATGGTGTAGTAGGGCGACATGGGTGTGCTCTCACCGCGCGCCGCACTTTGCGCCACCCGCCACAGGTCTTCCTTGTTGTAGAAGACGCGCGGATCCGTCATGTGATAAACGGCATACTTGGAGGCCTGGACGGTGAAGAAGTCTTCGGGGTAGCGAATGTGGGCGCGCAGGTCTTCCGGCATGGCGTCGAGCGGCTGAAACACGCCGGGGAAAATACTCGAATACACCTGGATGAGCGGATCGGTAGGATCGGCCACGTAAAAGTTTACGGCGCCCGTGTAAGCGTTAACGGTTGCCTTCACGGAGTTACGGATGTAGTTGCCGACGTCTCCGGCTGCCTCGGCGTAGGGAAACTGGCTGGAGGTCGTATAGGCATCGAGCATCCACACCAGGGAGCCGTCGTTGGCAACCACCAGGTAAGGATCATGATCGTAGACCAGGAATGGCGTCAGCCTTCCGGCCCGATCGAGAACGCTGCGATAAATCATCACCCTGCTCGAATCCTGAATGTCTGTGGAGAGCAGAATCTTCAGCTCGCCGAAATTCAAAGCGAAGAGCAGCCGCCGCCAAAAATTCTCTACGGGCACGCCGCCGCTGCCTGCGTAAGTGTTGTAGACATTCTCGTCGCCGGCCGGATAATCGAACTCCTTCAAGTGTGTGTCCACAACGCAGTATTCGTTGGGCAGCTCGCCGTAGTAAATTTCCGGACGAGTGATGCGGATGGAGGGAACTGTCGAGGCCGGCGGAATGTCCTTGACGAAGAACGCCGGCAGCCCGTCCGGGGTCGCTTCGTTCACCGGTCCCATGCAGAGCCCGTAGCCGTGCGTGTAAGTGAGGTGCTCATTGATCCAGTTGCGGCTGGGCAGGCTGGCGGGGTTAAGCTCGCGCGGCGAGAGCGAAACCTGCCGGTAATCACCATTGATCCAATAACGGTCGTTATCGACGCGCGCGAAGTCGTAGTAGGTGCGGATTTCTTGGAGTTGGGCGAATGTGGTGAGCAGCGGCTGGTGATCCCAAAGGCGGATGTTGGCAATGGTGGCGGAGTTCTGGCGCAGGTCGTCGGCGGAGAGGTCTTCCACAGCCGGGTATTCATGCTCCTCGAAGCGGTCAAGGGCATACGCCTTGCGCGTGAATTCGATGGCCCGGCTGATGTAGGGCCGTTCCCGGTCAAGCTCGTTTGGAGCCACCAGCAACCGCTGTACGATCTCGGGATAGATCCCGGCGCCAAGCACCCAAACAGCGATCAGCGCCGCGAGGCCGTAAAGGGCGGGCCGGAAGCGGCCGGTGCGCGCGCCCCCCAGCAGGGCCAGTCCCACGGCAATGGTCAACACCAGCAGGATCCAAAGGACGGGCAGCGTGGCGTGGATATCCGTATAGCCGGCGCCGGTGATCAGGCCGCGCTCCGAGTAAAGCAGGTTGTACATCGAAAGCCGGGCCTGGTAAGCGAAGGTGAAAAAGAGCAACGCGCCCAGGACCATCAAGTGCGCCCGCGCGGCCTTGGAGACACTGAACGACTTGCCCGTGATGGCTACGCCGCCCTTCACGATGTAGAGAAGAGCCGTGCAGATGAGCGAAACGACGATCGCCAGGATCGCTAAATCGTAAAGGAAACCGATAAACGGCAGCTTGAAGAGATAAAAACCCAGATCGATGCCGAACAACGGATCGCGCTGCCCGAGCGGCACAGCGTGCCGCGCCATCAAGTAGTCGGAGGCGTGTGAACTCGCCCACTGCCCGGCGGCGTAAGCCACCACCACCACTACCAGCGCGATGCCGCGTTCAAAGAGCGCGGTGAAACGCTCGAAGAGAGGAAACTCGATCAGTTCGCCGTAGACCCGATACCCGTGGCGCCGCGCCAACGACCGCGCAATTAGCAGGTTCAAACCCACGACAACGAGCACCGCAAGCGCCGTAACGCTGCCGAGATTAATCTCGGCCTTGAGCATTGTCCAGTAGATGATCCCGAATCCCTCCTGGCGAAACCACAGCCAGTCGACAATCAATTGCAGGCCGCCGGAAAGCAGCGGTATCACAAACACCAGCAGGACGCTGAGGAAGAGGACGATCTTGACCAGACGAGTTGATTGCACGAGTTTTCTCCGCGCTTATCTTTTCACACGGTTGCTGGGGTGTCAAAGAAGAAGGTGCCGCCTGGAATCTTGAGGGCTCGATCAGCAGATGATTCGCGGCACTCCGGCCTTTACCTGCGATAACCACCTCTTCGCATCCCGCTTCAAGCACCCCGCCATCGGGTTCACTTCCGGCACGGGCACCGATACGCGATCCGGCAACGCCCACTGTTCAGGGCTTAGGCCAGATTGAAGGCTACAATCGCGATGGCAAAATGCGGCCCGCTGGCCTCGTGCGGCGCGCAAGGCATCTGCTCAATCTCGTGATGCCACGTAAAGCGTCTGCTGATTCTAAATGACTTGTGCCACTGATGGCGAATCGAGCTTGGGTTCGTTTTAGGTTCGTTTAGGTTCGTTTTAGGTTCGTTTTTTGGCGCTTTTGTTGATTCTAAAATACTTCTCGGGTTCGTTTTTAAATTTAAGGCATACCCCCCGGGGGGGACCCCAAAGAGGCCCCAAAGAGGGGGAGTCTCCGCCCCCTTTTGGAGAGGTAGACCTAGCCTTCGAGACAGCTACGTCCAAGACGGCTGACTCCGCCGCACCTCGCGGGGCTGAATTGATCGCGATCTTCATGATCTAGGCGCCTTCCACCTCGGAGCTCAAGGTCCCAGTTTATTCATACCAGGCTGAAATGAGAACGTGGGTACCGGCGGGAAATCTGGGACAGAATGTTTCGAGGCGCATCTTCTTGGGGTTGGCTTGTGGATAATACGGCATCTCTCTATAAAAATCCGCGCCATGGGCAAAAGATTCACACTTCGGGTAAGTGCGGAATCGTCGCCTCGCTTCGGCTAGCCGCTCCGATCTCATCACGCCGTCAAGGCGTCATTATGTCGGATTATGTCGGATAGGATTTCTGCTCTCAAATCCACGGGCCTCATTAAGTACAATGGGAAGCATGGAACTTCTTCACTTGGCTGACGCCGCGCACGAGCTTGCCGTGAGCTATCCTACGCTGAAGCAGTGGATCTACCGTGGCAAGATCAAGTCTGTCAAGACGGCGGGCGGTCACCATCGCATTCCTCGTACGGAGGTCGATCGCGTCCTGTTTGCCACTGGCAAGAAAGCTCCGAAGACGGCGACCGCAAGGCGGCCGGTGCCCCAAGCCGCCTCTATCTCCGGGCTGGAGCATCTTATCAGCGGACGCAACCAACTTGTGGGCCGCATTCGTGCGCTTGAAGTCGTTGGGCTGCTGGCCAAAGTCACGCTAGATGTTGGAGGTCAGTCCGTCACCGCTATCATCACTCGCGACGCTTGCCGCGATCTGGACCTCAAGGTGGGCGAGACGGCAGCGGCCCTGATCAAGGCCACCGAGGTGATGATCCTGCGGCCGGTGCCGACCAAGAAGTAACCTTATAACTGATGAGCTGGCTGCCTGCCGAAGTCCGCACTTCCTCCCAGGTTTCCAAACAAGCTCGTGCGCCTCGAAAAGCACAAATTGCCCTGGAGCGGCTATCATAATCGATCGGCATCTGCAGCCGTGGAATGCATCGAGGCCGCCGGAGAGTACCATGGACGCACTGCTCCAAGCCATTCTTGACAGCTACAACGCCGCTGCCCCGCTTGCTGAAGCCTCGACCATTCCCGGAAGCTGGTACACCGATGAACGGATCGCAGACCTCGAGCGCGATTACGTGTTCGGACAGACGTGGCAGGTGGTGGGACGCCTCGATCAGGTGGCGAGATCCGGCCAGTACTTCACGGCCGAAGTGGCCGGCGAGCCCATTTTGGTGGCGCGCGGCACGGATGGTGTGTTGCGCGCCTTTTATAACGTTTGCCGGCATCACGCCACCGCCGTAGCCTGGAGCGCCGAAGGTACGGCAACCAACTTCCGCTGCCCCTATCATGGCTGGACGTACGGACTCGACGGCGCACTCAAGGGCGTAACCGACTTCGACGGCGTAAAATGCTTTGACCGCGCCGCAAACGGACTCGTGGAAACTCGCGTGGCGGCATGGGAGAAGTTCGTCTGGGTGAGTCTTGATGAGAGAGCTGCGCCGCTCAAAGATTTCCTGGCGCGCTTAGTCGATCGAGTGCGGCCGCTCGCACTTGAGAAGCTGGAGTTCTTTGAGCGCCGCGTCTACGCGTTGAAGTGCAACTGGAAAGTGTATGTTGATAACTACCTCGACGGCGGTTATCACGTACCGCACATGCACAAGGGCCTGAACAGCGTGATCGACTACGCGCATTACACCATCGAGAACGACGAACGTCATTCAGTGCAATCGAGTCCAGTCCGCCGCGCGGGAGACGCCGATCCGGACGCCGCCGCCACCCGCCACGGCGATCGCGCTTACTACCTGTGGCAGTATCCGAACTTTATGCTGAATTGGTATGAAGGCTATCTCGATACGAACCTGGTGCTGCCGGACGGAGTCGGCGGCTGCACGGTGACCTTCGACTTCTATTTCGCGGACGCCGGTGAGACCGGCCGCGAATACAACCGCCAGAGTATTGCCGTCAGCGACCGCGTGCAGGATGAAGACACGGCCATCTGCGAAAGCGTGCAGCGCGGACTGCACTCGCGCGCTTACGGCGCGGGACGCCTTTCGGTGCGCCGCGAGGCAGGCGAGCACCTTTTCCACCGGCTGCTGGCTGCTGACTTGAGGCGCGGCTTGATGGCTGCTTCCGCCCGCTAATGAATTACGCCCCTATGCCCCCTCCTGAGGAACGGCAGGACCGGCGCTTGATGAGCGCGATGTTCGGAACCATCGCGCCGCGCTACGACTTCGTCACCCGCATTTTCTCCTACGGTATGGACCGGCGGTGGAAGCGAGCCGGGGTGGCGAAAGCGCTGCTCCCGGAAGGAGCGGTGGTGTTAGACCTGGCCTCCGGCACCGGCGACTTCTCGCAACTTGTGCTCGACCGCGTGCCCGGGGCGAGAGCGATCGCCGTTGATCTCACCGAACTCATGCTGCGTCTTGCGCGCAAGCGAGGTCTGAAAGAGGCGGTGTGTGGTGACGCTGGGGCGCTGCCTTTCCCTGACGGCTCGTTCCATTGTGTTTTCGTCGGCTACGGCTTGCGTAATTTCCCTAACCTGAATGCGGCGGTGCGAGAAATTGCGCGCGTCACTCGCCTGGGCGGAATGATGGTGAGCCTGGATTTCTTCCTGCCCACCAACCGCGTCCTGCGACGTCTCTATCTTGCTTACCTCTACGCGCAAGGCGCGCTCTGGGGTCTGCTGCTGCACAAGCGCGCGCGCATCTACACCTACATTCCAGATTCAATTCGCAGCTTCGTCTCGGTTGAGGAATTTTCTTCGTTACTACGCCGGACCGGCTACACGCACGTGGAGGCGCGCGCGCACATTTTTGGCGGCATCGGACTGCATTGGGCGGTAAAGACCACCGGATAGCAATCGCACAATCCTGACGCGCCCGTGCTGATCTGACGCTAAGGCCGCTTGCGGTATTTCTCGTACAGGTCGGACTGTTTGTTCTCGGTCGAGGTCAGCTCGCCTTTGATGAACAAATACCGAATCTGGGTCTGGATGGCGAGCGGGTCGCCGTCGGTGACGATGAGGTCAGCCATCTTTCCGGGCTCGATCGTGCCCAACTGGTCAGCAAGGCCGAAGATCTGGGCGGGATAGAGCGTCACCGCCTTCAAGGCCTCGTCATAAGGCAGGCCGTAGGCTACCGCATTAGCGGCCTGATAGGGCAGGCGCCGCGCCCAGGCAGCATCAAACTCCCCTCCAACGCTGGCAAACGCAAAGTTGATGCCGGCGGCGTGCAACTCGCCGGGCGTGGCGTAGGACTGGTCATAAGGCGCGTCCTCATCGTCGGGGTTAGACTGCGTGAAACCGAGAACCACCGGGATGTGGTTTGCGGCCAGCAGGTCCTTCACCTGGTACGCCTCGGAAGCGCCGGCCAGAATCATCTTGATCTTTTGCTTTCGAGCGAAGTCCACGGCGTCGCGAATCGCCCGCTTTTGCTCAGCCATAACCAGCACGGGAAGCTCGGCCCGCACCACGGGAACCAAAGCTTCGAGTTTCAGGTCGCGGTCGTAGTTTGCACTCGATCCCTTCTCCATGGCCTGTGCGTAATGCCGCGCTCTTTCGAGCCAATCCGCCAGCTCATCGACCTTCTTGTCGTATTCCTGCTTGATCTCGGTAAAGGGCCGCTCCTTCACGCTGAAAGTAGCGAAGTCAAAGCTGCGCGTCTCGAGCGTAGGCCAGTTCACCACCATCGCCACCGAGCGGCGAATGAGCATGTCATCGATCGTCCAGCCCGCCAGGTTGATAGCGGATGCCTGGCCGGGAATCACGCCGCCCCCGCCGCCGGGTGCAGCGAGCGCGTGGGTGATGCCGCTGGCGCGAGCCACCGGGATCAACTCACTCTCGGGATGAACCGCGGTCATGGCCACAAGCTGCGGGTTATAGGGGCCCACATCGGTGGTATCAACGGTTGCGGCCACGGCGTTGACTTCCACCAGTCCAAGGTTGCTGATGGCGTCAAACAGACCGGGATAAACTTCGAGACCTGTTGCGTCGATCACTTGGGCGTCAGCAGGAGCCTGCACGTTACTGCCAACCGCAGCAATTTTGCCGTCGCGGATCACGACCGTGCCGTTTTCCACCGGCGCTCCGGCCAGAGTGTAGACCTTGGCGCCGCGAATGGCATAGACGTGCGCCGCGGCGGCCGGCGGCGCTGCAGTGGTCCGGAGCGAGTGGGCAAGGGGCAGCACGGCTGCGAGAACCGCGGCCATCGCAGCGAACCTTCTCAACGAAAGTTTCATTCGAACATCTCCTTCGACGTCGGCGCGCCTAGAATGAGTTCGCTGGTGCGCTGCTGAGCCGTCTCTGCGAAACTCGTGGATTCCCGCCTTCGCGGGAATGACGGCGCGAGGGTCGAGCCCGTAAGCCCCACGATGTCACCCCCGCGTAGGCAGGGGTCCACACCGGGCAGGCACCCAATTCGAGTTTTCATACAGCGGGGGCCTTCGCCTCATCGTCCGGCGCGCCGGGTTTCTTGGGTGGCCCGCCCTTGGGCTTCTCAGGTCTCTTGGAGGCCTCGGCGGCCTTCTTCTCCTTTTCCTCGAGCGCCCTCTTCTCACTCGCCAGCGTAGCGCGATGAGCAATGTCCTGCTGCCGGTCGAAGTACACCTGACCGTCGATCAGCACCTTTTGAACTACCGAGTAAACGCTGAGCGGATCCTTGTTGTAGATCGCGATGTCGGCGTCTTTACCGGCCTCAATTGAGCCCACGCGGTCCGCCACGTGCAGTTGGATAGCGGGGTTGATGGTTACCAGCTTCAGCGCTTCGTCATGCGAGAGCCCGCCCCACTTTATGGTTTTGGCGGCTTCCTGATTCAGGTGTGTGGCCTCTTCGGCGTCGTCGGAATTGATCGACACCACCACGCCGCGTTCCGTCATCAGCGCGGCGTTGTAGGGAATGGCGTCGTAGGCCTCCATTTTGTAAGCCCACCAATCCGAGAACGTGGAGGCGCCGGCGCCGCTCTTGGCGATTTCGTCCGCTATCTTGTAACCTTCGAGCACGTGCTGAAAGGTCGCCACTTTGAAGTGAAACTCGTCAGCCACGCGGATCATCTGCAGGATTTCGTCAGAGCGATAGCAGTGGATGTGCACCAGGCGCTTGCCTTCCAGCACCTCTACCAGCGGCTCCATTTTCAGGTCGCGCCGTGGCGGGATGAGGTTCGCCTCGCCGGCCGCCTTTTTCCGGTTGTATTCGTCCCACGCCTTGCGGTAATCGACCGCTTCGGCGAAGGCCTCGCGGATGACATCCGTCACGCCCATGCGCGTCGAGGGATAGCGCTGGCCTGCGCCGGGAATGGAGAACCCGGATCGTTTGGGATTCTCTCCGAGCGCGAACTTGATGCCGGGGAGCGCGCCCTGGAAGGGAAGGTCCTTGGCCGGCTTGCCCCAGCGCAGCTTGATGACGATGGTCTGCCCGCCGATGGAGTTCGCGCTGCCATGCAGGATATTGGCGACCGTCACGCCACCGGCCAGATCGCGATAGATGTTGATGTCCTCCGGGTTAAGCACGTCCGCGGTGTTCGCCATGGAGGAGACACTGATGCTGCCCTCGTTCACGCCTCCCGCGATTGCGATGTGCGAATGGCAGTCGATGATGCCGGGCATTACATATTGGCCGGTCGCGTCGATCACCTGCGCGCCGGCGGGCGCCGTCAAACCCTTGCCGACCTCGGCGATTTTGCCATCGCGGACCAGCACGTCGCCGTTTTCAATGGTTCCCTTTGTCACCGTCAGGATGGTCCCGTTCTTGATGAGCGTGACGTCAGCGCCGTAGGCCACCACGGCGCCCGCCGCGAGGAGGGAGAGCAGCATCTTTGCGACCGTCGAGTATCGCGCGCGCCCCATTTATTCAGCCTCCTTTGGCGTCTTTTCATCCGCCGTGCTGGGGTGCGAGCCCGTGAAGTCTGCAGACACTCCCCCGCCGCTCACCGTCCCTTTCATCTGGTCGCCTTCGAGCGTGCCGCTGAAGATCACATCCATGGGACTGCCTTCCATGGGCACGCTCACCGTGAAGCTGAATTTGTTTCCACTCACCCAGCCATCGGAGACCGAAACCGTGCCGAGCGTTCTCATGATGGTGCCGGAGGTGCCGGTGAGCGACCCCGTCAGCGTGCCGTCTGTCGCCATGGTCAGGTTGGCCGAAGCTGACTCGGGTCCGTGGGGGCTGGTGAAGTCGAGCTTCCAGGCACCCGTCAGCTTAATCGTGGGCGGCTCCGTGGGACGCGCAGGCGCATGGACTTCGTAACGCCGGCCGTCGATGAAGGTCATCTTCACCTTGGTCTTTTCGTTGAAAAGGTCGCCGTCGGTGACGACGAGATTGGCGATCTTGCCGGGCTCGATGGAGCCCAGCCGGTTGCCGACCCCCAGAATCTCGGCCGCACTCAGCGTGAAAGCGCGCACGGCGGCGTCGGGGGCGAGGCCCGCATCGATAGCCTTCTTCGCGTTCTTCAAGGCGTCCTTGGGTGAACCAGTTCCTTCGAAATAGAAGGCAAACTTCACCCCTGCCTTCTGCAGGGCCGCCGGAGACGAAGGCGCGCGGTCGCGGAAGCGGAGCTCGCGCAACGGGTCCTCGGCCTCGGGGTCCGCGTCCTTCGGCTTTTCCGGCCACTTCAAATTCACCAACACCGGAGCTTTCGCGGCGGCGAGTTCGTCCGCTGCGGCGTAACCTTGCTGACCGCCGTAGACCACGGTCTTTACACCCAAACGATCGGCCAGCACCAGCGTCCGACGAATCTCCTGCGCCGTGTTGCCCGGCAACATCACGGGACGGCCCGCGCGCAAGTTATCGCTCACCGCCACCTCGGTGCGGTCATAGGCGGGCCTCTCCAGGCCGGCCGGGTGCGCCGAGTAGACGGCCTCGGCCTGGTTGTACCAGTTCGTGTCCAGGAACACCTGGCGGACGTAGGAAAGCACGCCCATCAGCGAGTCCGGAAAATTCCCGAAGCCGCGCATGGGCTGTAGCGTGATCATGAGCGTGGCGGGGGCTGCCACCACCATGTCACTGGTGCGTTCCCCGGCGAGATTCACGAGCGCTCCCTCGCCAGGGAAAATGCCGGTGGTCGGAGTCGCTAGGGTCGAAGTGAAGCCGGCGTTGCGCCAGGTCTCGATGCGCTTGTCATCCAACTTCAGTTCGTCCGCGGCGTTGGTCCATGGTGTTGTGGCCGGCCGGTCTTCGGGACCGCGCGAAACCGGGGCCTGCGGCTGGCCCCGACCGGGACCGCCACCACCGCTGCCTGTCCCCGCCCCTGCCGGAGGAGCAGGCGCGCCCAAGCCGATGTCGCTAAGGGCGTTGATGAAGCCGGGATAGACCGTCAGGCCCTTGCCGTCGATTACCCAGGCTTCGGGAGGAATGGTTACGTTCTCACCCACCGCCACGATCAACCCTTTGGCCATTACCACCGTGCCGCTGTTGATCACGGGGCCGGAGACGGGAACGATGTGCGCATTGCGGATGGCAAAGTATCGCGGCTCCTCGGCCCGAGCACGGGGAATCGCGACCACTGCGAGGGCCGCCAGCAACACCGCCACTGAAAAACTCCAAGTCCGGCCTCGCGGTTTAACAACACTCGCCATCGCGCGCTCCTCCAAGAATGTCTTCCGTGCTTCCCAAACTTGAGCTGATAGACCTGTAAGAGGGGAACATCATATGTCAGCCTGTACGGAGGGATCAAGGGCGGACAACTGAGCACTAGTTTTACGATAGCGCTTCACCCTTGCTTGCCGGCCAGTCGCAAAACCAGGCTGGGATTAGTGGGCGCCAGATACCGCAACACCTCCGTGAACGACGCCGCAAATGACGCCGTATGGCGGCATCGTGAAAATTCGCCATTTGCCCCGTAGACGCGCGCGGGCGGATGGAGGCGGGCTGACGGAGGGTTTATGGGTGTTACACCCATAGATTGGCCCTCCTGGGCGCGCCGCCGCGGTCTTCGGACGACGATCTGGTCAGCTTTGAGCCGCACCACGGGGTGGGAAGATGTGAACAAATCCGGTTCGCGGGCTGTACCGGCGGTCCGTAACCGCCGAAGCCATTCATTCCTAAGCACGGCGGTGACAGACCGCCGCCTGGAGTTTGTACATTTTGAGGCCCGAAGGGCCGGACTAACAAAGCCCTGGGCAACGCCCAGGGAAAACCCAGGGAGTATGAAACATCGTAGACCTGAAAGGGCGAACTAGAGCGGGTCATCCGAATGGGCCAATCACTTTCCCAACTCTACGTTCATCTGATCTTCAGCACCAAGGGCCGTGAGCCCTTGCTGCTGGGTCGCACGGAGCCAAACCCACGCGTATCTGGCCGCCGTCCTCAACAACCATGGCTCTGTGGCCCTCAAAGTCGGAGGCAGCAGCGACCATGTTCATGCCGTCTTCCGCCTTTCGAAAAACCGCGCTCTGGCCGAGGTGGCGGAGGAGATCAAGACGAGCTCCTCGAAGTGGGTTAAGACGCAGGCTCGAGGGCTGGGCGGGTTCCATTGGCAAAGTGGCTACGGAGGCTTCTCGGTGAGCCCCGGCGAGTTGGACAGCGTCGTGAAGTACATCGAGCAACAAAAGGCACACCACCGGGCGACGAGTTTCGAGGAGGAATACCACCGGATTTTGAAGGCCTACGAAATCGAGTATGACGAGTGCTACGTGTAGGACTGAACGCCGCGCTGGGGTCGCCCTTTCAGGGCTCAGCGTTTGGCGCGCCATCTGATTTCCCTGGGCGTTGCCCGGGCGTTGCCCAGGGCTTTGTTAGTACGGCCCTTCGGGCCTCAAATGTACAACTCCAGGCGGCGGTCACAGACCGCCGCTACAGCCCGGATTTTTCACACCTTCTGACGCCGGTTCTTCGCGTCCCGCTGGCACTTGCGGTCGTGGTACAACTGCCGCTGGTGGCGGGGCCGGAACCTCACCCCGCACCCCAGGCAGTCGCGCGCTTCAAAAAGCTGCCTCGATGTTTCCCCGGACCCACCACCATTGGGCAGTGTCTCAGTTTGACGTAGGGGCGGGTCTCGTGCCGGGTCTGGGTGCCCGCCCACCTTGAGGCCGTTAAGTTACTTGGGCGGGCACAAGACCCGCCCCTACGTCAAACTGAGACACTACCGACGATTGTTGCGGGCCAAATCGGGACGGTGGGTGCCAGGGAGAATTGCCGGGCGGATCATTTGAGACCAAGCGCTTCGACAACTTAGCCTGTGGATGTCGCCGGCTGTCACCGGTATGCCGCGCGCATTGTTCCAGTTCTTTACACTTCGGGTGCCGGTAGTGTGTCAGTTTCAATTTTTGTCTCCCCACTTCCCACCTGTCATTCCCGCGCAGGCGGGAATCCATTCGATAGATCACCTCTATTTCTTATGGATTCCCGCCTGCGCGGGAATGACGGGTGGGAAGGTGCCGGGAAACTGCCCCCCAAGTGTCCGGCTTGTCATTTCGAGCGCCGCCGTGCCTTCCGGCGCCGCGAGAAATCTCGCCCTGGCCTTTGTCAGACACCCACCGCGTCTGCGGGGTGAAGGCGGTGATCTCACCAGGCCACCCCAATAGCGTAGTCCCTAAAGCGGCAGGAAGAACGGGCCGGTTAGTCTGCAGCTGATTTGGTGGGCGAGGCCTTGCCTGCAGTTTAGACGCCTGCGGCGTGACCGTGTTCAGAGCGAGATTTCTCGCGGCGCCGGAAGGCGCGGCGGCGCTCGAAATGACAGGTTGATAACTTCAGTTCTTGTCCGAGCAGCCAAAGCAATGGGTCGCTTATGCCACCAAGGCTTGATATTGGGAGCTAACACCTGAAGGCCCTGTAAAAAGAGCGGGCGTACAAAACGGGTCCGCGGCTTAGGTCCGCGGCCTTTCTTTACGCGGGTTGGCCACTCCCCCTATCCTTATCCCCACGTCGAAGAGTCCCGAAAAAGCGCGTCGAATCCTTCCTGCTCAAAATGCCGGTCATCGGTGAGAGCCTCGGTCAATCCTCTTTTCCGCATCGTCTGCATCGAGGTGCAATCCGTGAGGCTATAACCCTTGTCAGGTCGCGCCGCATAAAGAGCCATGCCGGAGAGAAACGATTCCCGGCTTTGTGGAATGACCTCGACACCGGGGTCTTCTGTCCGCTACGCAGGATCGCTTCCTCTCCTACCCTACCGCCGCCACCCGCGAATTCGCTGTAAGCTTATGAACATTAGATACTTAGCCAGTTTCTGCTGTTGGCGCGAGCGCGAGCGCGAGCGCCACTTTCCACACGTGGCTTGACTCATTCTAAAATACTTACAACCGGCGTATTTCCCCTAAAGTGTGAAATATCTTTACAATTTGGCCTGAAACAGCCTCAAACACCTGTTTGAATTGCGATCAAACGGTTAGAACTCGGTGCCAGCCAGGAAAAGCACCCGCCGGCCAATATCGGGCCGCGACAATCTGTTATGGCATCCTGTTCCGTAAGTTCCCGCTGCGCTCCACCTACGGCTACTCACGGTGTTGCCCTTCGGGCAACGAGTGCGTCAGCCTTCGGGCAACGTCAGCCGAAAATGCCGGTCAGGAGACATGCCAAAGTGTGAAGAATATGCACAAGTGCTTTCACAGGGCGACAGTGAGCATTTTTTTCAGCAATAGAGAGCGTTCAGAGGAAGACAGATGTGAACGCAGTCGCAACAGGCTGCGGTCCCGGAGAGACCACAGGAGCAACGAACATGCGCAGTTAATTCTGGCGCTAGGATTGGAACGGGTAATCCGACTTGCCAATCGCTCCCCTGCTACAATGGGCTGGTTCGGTACGTTCTTCAGAATGTGAGGGAACAGGGATGAAATTGGCTGCCGTTCAGATGGACGTGAAAATCGGCGACAAGGCGCGGAATCTGCGCGTGGCGCTGGAAAAACTCGTGCACGCGCATCGCTTGGGCGCGAGCCTAGTGATTTACCCCGAGTGCGCGCTCACTGGTTATTGCTTCACCAACCGCGAGGAAGCATGGCCCTTCGCAGAGACCATTCCGGGCCCCTCGACGGAGAAAGCAGCCATCGCCGCCAGCGAGCTTGGCTGCACGCTGGTGCTGGGAATGCTCGAGCGCGAAGGCGACGCGCTTTACAACGCCGCCGCCGTCATCACGCCGCAGGGCATTGCGGGAAGCTACCGCAAGATGCACTTGCTCTGCTTGGGTGTTGATCGCCACGACTCGCCCAGCAACAAGCCATTTCGCGTGTTCGACACGCCGGCCGGCAAGCTCGGTGTGAATATCTGCTTTGACTGCAGCTTTCCAGAATCCGGCCGCGTATTGAAGTTGCAGGGCGCGCAAATCCTGGCGATTCCCACCAACTGGCCCCTGGCGTCGGACTCATGGGCGCACACACCGCCGGTACGCGCCGTGGAGAATCACTTTTACGTCGTGGCGGCCGACCGCGTGGGCGAGGAGCGCGGCTACCGCTTCGCCGGGCGCTCCCAGATTGTCGATCCCGAGGGCAAGATGCTGGCTTTGGCCGGCGAAACCGAGGAGACCGTTCTGGTGGCTGAGGCTGACCCCGCCGCGTCAGACCGCAATCGCGTGGTGCGGGTGCCGGGCGAATATGAATTTGACCGGATGGCCGCCCGAAGGCCGGAGATGTACGGGCCGATTACGGCCGGCCCGAGCCAAAACCCCTGACCTGCGCGGCGTAGAGCCGCCCCGCCAATTCGGCTCGGTGGCCTGAAGATCAGTTCAGGCGGCACAGGCATTCCTGTATGTTATTTTTGCCGTTTGCTGGTACCCAGGGACCAGGGAACCAAAACTATCCGGCAAACTCCAACTCCGGGGGGAACTTACTTGAAGAATGATGCGTAGTAGGGATCAGCGCCAGGGGTTGCGGTACGCAGCCCTCGCGAGTTGGGCAGGCTTGCGCAGATCAAGGAGGAGTGCCAGGATATGCGAAAAGTGAACTTCATCGAGAGCCTTTTTCAGGACATCGGTTACGGCGTGCGCATGTTACGAAAGGATGCGGGCTTTACGGTGGTGGCCATCCTGACGCTTGCGCTCGGCATCGGCGCCAACACGGCGATTTTCAGCTTGGGCAATGTCTTCATGTTTCGGCCCCTGCCGGTGGAGGACGCCGACCGCCTCGCGGTGGTGGCCGTGCAATACAAGGCGGATGCCGATCCTGAGCAACTCTCCTATCCGGATTACCTCGATTACCGCAAGCAGGCCGACGTTTTCACGGACATGACTTTCTATGACCTCAATCTCGCCGGACTCGGCTATCGCGGCCACGCCGACCGCATCATCATGGCCTACGTACCGAGCAATTTCTTCACCATGCTTGGCATTCGGCCCGCGCTGGGCCGGCTGATTGCTCCCGGCGAAGGCGACGAACCGAAGACCGGTCCCGTCGTGGTTCTAGGTCACAGCTATTGGATGAGCCGTTTCAACGGCGATCCGGGGGTGATCGGAAGGAGCGTCACCTTGGACGGGCAAGCGGTAACGGTGATTGGCGTCGTGCCGGAGGAATTTCACGGCCCGTACAACCTCGTTGAACTTGACGCCTACGCCCCCATCGGATTGGTCGCGAGCGCTCGGGCCTACAACGGCTTTTTCACCGATCGCCGTGACACGGAATTGCGCGTTCTGGCCACCCTGCGGCCCGGCGTAACGGCAAGACAGGCCGAGGCTGCCCTGAACGTGATCGCGCAGCGGCTGGCGAAGGAGTACCCGCAGGTGGATCAGGGCCAGATGGCGCGCGTGATTCCCGAGCGTCTCGCGCGGCCCGAACCCGCGGTGAAGAATTACATGCCTCTGGTGGCGACGATCTTTCTGGTGATGGTCGGCCTGGTTCTGCTGGTGGCTTGCTTCAACGTCGCCAATCTGCTGCTGGCGCGAGCAGCGGCGCGCGAAAGGGAGATGGCCGTTCGTTCGGCCATGGGCGCCAGCCGCGTCCGTTTGGTCCGGCAGATGTTGACGGAGAGCATTCTGCTTGCGACGGCCGGCGCCGTCGGCGGTGCGCTCCTCGGAAACTGGGCCATTCGCGGGCTCGACAAGCTGCGTCCGTTGGGCGATTTCGCGCTGGGTCTTGCCTTCACGTTCGATTGGCGAATGTTCAGCTACGTAGCCGGCATCGCCTTGGCTTCCGGAATTCTGGCGGGACTCGCGCCGGCGTTGCGCATTTCCCGCACCAACCTGAACGACACGCTGCGGGAAGGAGGCCGAGGGATGATTGGAACCAGCCGCCGGCACTGGCTGCGCAACGGATTGGTGGTGGCCCAGGTAGCCGGATCGTTGATTGTGCTCGTCGCCGCCGGTCTGTTCACACGCAGCCTCACCAATGCGGAATCCATCGACCTGGGCTACGATCCGCACAACATGCTGAACGTGAACCTCGACCCGAAACTTCAGGGCTACGATCAGCCGCGCGCCGAGGCTTTCTACCGCGACTTGCTCACGCGTGCCAAGGCGCTTCCCGGCGTCGAATCGGCCAGCCTGGCTTTCTCTCTTCCCTTGGGATACTACGGCGACGGATCGAGCGTGTACCCGGAAGGCCAGCCGGTTCCGCCGGGAAAACGCGCCCCAAGTGCTGGAATCAACTGTGTGAGCCCGGATTACTTCTCGACCATGCGAATGAAAATCCTCGAAGGGCGCGCGTTTACCGATGCCGATACAAGCGCGTCCCAGCGCGTGGCCATCGTGAACCAGACCATGGCCCACCGGCTGTGGCCGCATCAAGACGCGATCGGGCAGCACTTTAGCACCGGTGGCTCGGAAGGGCCGTTCAAGTCGGGGTCTCAAGGCGGATCGGGTTCATGGGTAACGGTGGTCGGTGTGGTTCGGGATGCCAAAGTGCAAAGCCTGTTAGACGCGCCTGACAATTTCTTCTACGTGCCCCAAACGCAAAACTACAAGTCCACCCACGTCCTCCAATTGCGCACCTCGGTGCCGCCCCTCTCGCTGGTGGTTCCCGTCGAGAGCCTGGTGCGCGGGTTGGATCCGAATCTGCCGATGTATGACGTGATGACCATGGATCGCGCGATGTCGGGCGGCAACGGATATTTTGTGTTTAAGTTAGCCGCGGGATTTGCCGCCTCGCTCGGCGCTCTCGGCCTGCTGCTGGCGGTGGTCGGAGTCTACGGCGTGGTCTCTTATGCGGCCAGCCAGCGCCAACACGAGATCGGCATCCGCATGGCGCTAGGCGCGCCGCGCCGCAGCGTGCTGGGGCTGGTTGTGAACCAGGCCGTGGTGCTCGTCGGCGCCGGAGTTGGTGCCGGTGTGCTTGCCGCGCTGGCCGTTAGCCGGATTCTGGTGAGCTTCCTTGTGGGGGTCCCGTCCTATGACCTGCTCACCTACGCTTCCGTCTCGCTTCTGATGCTGGCGGTGGCGCTCGTCGCGTGCTACGTGCCTGCCCGAAGAGCGTCAAAGGTTGATCCGATGGTGGCGCTGAGATACGAGTAATTGCCGATTTTCGACTGCCGATGGTCGACAACGCCTCCGGCCGGAAGCCGATGATCGACAATCCGCACCGCACAACTGACGATTTGCAGCCCGTTCCCGTGACCGCGGGCATCCTGGTGCGGGATGAGCGCATTCTCATCTGTCAGCGCCACCGCTCTGACCCCTACGGCTTGCAGTGGGAGTTCCCGGGCGGAAAGGTTGGAAGCGGCGAGACACGGGAGCAAGCCCTGCGGCGTGAGCTTGACGAGGAGCTTGCCATTCAGGCGGAAATAGGTCCGGAGGTGTACCGGGTTCGGCACCGCTATCCCGATCGTTACGTAGAAGTGGTTTTCTTTCGCGTCGACTCGTTTGGATCGGAGCCGCGAAATCGGGTGTTCGAAGCCATCGCCTGGGCGCGCCGGAATGAACTCGGAGCCTACCGGTTCCTCGATGCCGATCGTGAACTCGTTCAGCGCATCGCACGCGGAGAAATCATCTAGCCTAGGAATTGACGATTGTCGATTGACGATTGCCGATTGAGAAGCGGCGACTGCAGTGACCATGAATGACTCATCTCTATCGTGCCTGGACGAAGCATGCTCGCCACTTGTCACTCGTCGCTCGTCACTGGTTCTGCTCGTCTGTGTGGCAATGGCCGCGCCTCGAGTGTGGTGCCAAACGGCGACTATTCCCGCGGGTCCGCCTGAACCAGTATTTGTGAGCCACGGCCGCGTGGAAGGACACCTGGCCTTGAACTACTCCCCGGCGGGCGCGTTTTCTCCGGACTCCCGCAGCCTGGCCGTGATCTCCGGGCAGAAGATTGCCCTGGTTAACCTTCCCCAAGGCGGCGTGGGAAAGGTTCTGAAACCGCACCTCACCGACCTGGTGGACCTCAACATGGACTCCGCCAACTTCATTTCGCCGACTCGTTTGGAGATTCTGGGCCGCGGCGTTGTCCACGCCAAGGGACAGCCGGAGCGGGGAACGCCTCTGCTGGCCTTCCAGTGGTTCATCGATCAGGACAGCCAGATCGGCAAGACGGACGTGGTGGGCGTCGGCGGAGGATATTCGCCCATCGTGTATTTGGCCCATATCGGCCGCGTCGCGATGTACAAAGACAGCAAGGTCGTGATCTGGGATCCCAACAGCAACCGCGGCGGTGAAATCACCCTGTCGGAGCTCGCCCACCGGCCGGGTCTGCTCAACTTTTCGCCCGACGGCCGGTGGCTGGTGTTAGCGCGCGTGGATGCGAATGCTTCGCCGGACCCGATGGTGATCGACACGCCCGAGAAGAGATTTGCCGATGTGCTTTCCGGGCACCATGGCAGCGTTTTGAGCGTGAATTTCTCGCGCGACGGCGCGCGTGTGGTGACGGCCTGCGAAGACGGCAACGTGCGTATCTATTCAGTGGGAGATTGGAAGCTGCTGCATACCTTGACCGGGCACGTGGGCCCGGTGCACTGGGCGGAGTTCTCGCCTGACGGCACTCTGATTGCCTCGGCCGGACAGGACAACACGATGCGCATCTGGTCTGCCGAAGACGGCCGGCTGCTGCAGACCCTCGGGGAGAGCCGCGAACCGCTGCTCACGGTGGCTTTCTCACCTGACGGCAATGAGGTGGCCGCGTCTTCCGAGCAGGCTGTGATGCTGTGGGCGCGGCAATAATCGAGCCATCGGGTGATCGGGTCATCGGGTGATTGAAGGATTGACGGAGTGAAGGATTGAGCAAATGAAAGATCGCGCGATCGAACCTCTCAAACCCTCAATCCATCAATCGCGCGATCACCCGATGGCCCGATCATCCAATTCGCTCGATGACTCGATCACCCGATACCGGGGGCTGTATAATTGAACTGTTAAGCTTCGGAACCCACGGGGTCGCGCGGGCATCACTATGGTGTGACTTGAGGGCTTGAAGGACTGAGCGGTTGAGACCATGTAAGCAGGGTTAACTGGCAATGGGCCGATGACCCGATGGCTCAATCGCCCGATCACTTAATCGCTCAATCCGGCAAATCCTTTAATCCCGCAGTCAAAGGAGACCTCACTTGCCCACCGGGACGCACCCAGCAATCATACCCGCCGCGGTTAACGCCACACCGCTCGACGAACTTTGCATCAACACCATTCGCTGCCTTTCGATTGACGCCGTCCAAAAAGCAAACGCCGGCCATCCGGGGTTGCCCATGGGCGACGCCGCCATGGCTTACGTGCTCTGGACGCGGTTTCTCCGTTACAACCCGCATGACCCGAAATGGCCCAACCGCGACCGGTTTGTTCTTTCCGCCGGACACGGCTGCATGCTGCTTTACAGCCTCTTGCACCTCACGGGTTACGATTTGTCGCTCGACGAGCTCCGGAACTTCCGGCAGTGGGGCAGCAAGACGCCAGGTCATCCGGAATACTCTCTTACCCCCGGGGTTGAAACCACCACGGGGCCGCTCGGCCAGGGCTTCGGCAACGCCGTTGGGATGGCCATCGCGGGGAAATATCTGGCGGCATATTTCAATAGGCCGGGACACCCGCTCATCGACTACACGGTGTACGGAATCTGCAGCGACGGCGACTTGATGGAAGGCGTGTCCGCCGAGGCGGCGTCCGTTGCCGGCTTCCTGGGCCTCGATAATCTGATCTTTCTGTACGACAACAATCACATCACCATTGAGGGCTCCACGGACTTGGCCTTCAGCCAGGAAGATGTAAGCAAGCGCTTCGAGGCTCACGGCTGGTTCGTACAGCGGCTCGACGACGGGAATGATCTGGATGCTGTGGAGGGCGCGCTGCAGGCGGCGCGCGGCCAGAAGGAGCGCCCGTCACTCATCGTTGCGCGTACCCACATCGCATACGGAAGCCCGAACAAGCATGACACCGCCGGCGCCCACGGTGAGCCGTTAGGTGAAGACGAAGTGAAGGCCACCAAGCAGAACCTGGGTTGGCCGCTGGAGCCTGCCTTTTACATTCCGTTGGAGGCGCTGCAGCATTTCCGCGGGGCAGTGCCGGCAGGCGAGAAACTTCAAGCCAAGTGGAACCAGAAGCTGGCGGCTTATCGCGAAGCTTTCCCTGACCTGGCAAAGGATTGGGACTTGTATGTGAATGGCCAGCTTCCTCAAGGTTGGAAAGACAAGATTCCGGCGTTCTCCGCCGCCGACAAACCCATTGCCACGCGGTCCGCTTCGGAGAAAGTGCTGGCCGCCATCGCGCCCAGCTTGCCGCTCTTTCTGGGTGGCGCGGCTGACCTGGCCCCTTCGACCAAAACGTACGTAAAGGGATTGGGTGATTTCGCGCGCGGCAACTACAGCGCCAAGAACTTTCACTTTGGCATCCGCGAGCACGGCATGGGCTCGATTGTGAACGGCATGGCCGTCAGCGGGCTCATCCCCTATGGCGCGACGTTCTTTGTCTTCTCGGATTACATGCGGCCTGCTATTCGCCTCGCGGCGCTGTCGCACTTTCACTCGATTTTCGTCTTTACGCATGACAGCGTCTTTCTCGGCGAAGACGGCCCCACCCACGAGCCCGTTGAACAACTGGCGTCGATACGCGCCATCCCCAATGTCTGCATGATCCGGCCGGCTGACGCGAACGAAACCGCCGTCGCCTGGCGCCTGGCGATTGAGCACAGGGGCGGTCCGGTACTGCTGGTGCTCACGCGCCAGAACCTGCCCATTTTCGATCGCACCCGTTGCGCGTCTGCCGACGGCGTGGATCGCGGCGCCTACGTGCTATCTGACTCCCAGGGGCGCCCTCCCGAGATCATTTTGATTGCATCGGGTTCGGAAGTGGCGCTGGCCTTCGAATCGCAGCAGAAGCTTGCGGCAGAAGGAATCGCAGCACGCGTGGTAAGCATGCCAAGCTGGGACTTATTCGAGAAGCAGCCGCAGGCTTACCGCGATGAGGTGCTGCCGCCGGCAGTCACGGCACGCCTGGCCATTGAAGCCGGCTCGCCATTCGGTTGGGAGCGTTACGTGGGGCCGAAGGGTGCAGTCATCGGACTCAGTCGCTTTGGGGCCTCGGCTCCCTATAAAGTGATCGCAGAACATCTGGGATTCACTCCGGCCAACGTGGTTGCGCAGGCGGATCGGCTGCTGGGGAAATAATGCGACTCGCGCTGAATGGGTTAGAATTGCGGGTTGGAGAGCAGTCTGGCGCTGCGGGATGTTCAGATAAACGTAGGGGCGACCCTGATGGTCGTCCCACGGCCGGGCGGGTTGGTACGGGCGACTCTTGAGTCGGCCTTGGCCGGGCAAGCCCCGACAGCCATGGGTAGAGACCGGGGGCGTGACGAACGGGACGCGATGCGAATCAAGATTTTAACGAACTAAGCCAATATGTTATTGAAAATAAAGGAGATAATTTTATTGCAGATTGCAAAGCCAAGAGGTATATGCAAACAAATGACTTATTTTTGTCAAGCCAAGAGGTTATTGAAGCACAGTTGGTTATCTGATTTCGGAGAGAGAATCAGCCATGATATTACCATGATGTTACTAGGACGGCCCCGCGGGCGTGGGACCCCCCCGGTATGGCCCTAAAATGGAAAACGAACCCGAGAAGTTGTTTAGAATCAGCAATAGTTCCGAAAAACGAACCCAAAACGAACCCAAACGAACCCGAGAGGCGCTCGGGATCGGTCTCACAAGTCTTTTAGAATAAGCGTGGCCTTTGGAGGGCATAAAGAACGAACCCAAAACGAACCTGAGCGAACCCGAGCTTCTCGACGCCGGTCGCTTCCTCACCGGCTCTGTCTGGAAGGCTTGGAGGGAGGCCGGCAGTGTCTCCGTTTGAGGTGGCACGGGCATCCTGCCCGTGTTATTTCATGGCCAAGATGGCCATGCCACTTCAAACTGAGACACCACCGAAGGCCACAAAGTGCCTTATGGCTGTGGAAGTCCGCAAGTCGTCAATCGTGAATTGGGCGTGAGGTGAACCGATGGCAGAGATTCTGGTGGATACTGAGAACGCCGCTGAGGCCTCGCACGCCAGCCGCAGACCCGAGCCTTGTGCGATGGTGATCTTTGGCGCTTCGGGCGACCTGACAGAGAGAAAGCTGATTCCCGCCCTGTACTACCTCTTTCGTCACGGAATGTTGCCGGAGGGCTTCTCGGTAGTCGGATGCGCGCGCTCCTCGTTCTCGAACGACGAGTTTCGTGAGAAGCTGCGCGACGCGGTCAAGAGATACCTGCAGGTTCCCGCCGCGGACGAGCCCTATCTGGACAAGTTTCAGCAGGGCCTTTCCTACGTCAGCGGCAATTTCGGCGATGCGCCCGCTTACGGCGAACTCGCGAAGGTTCTGGACGCACTCGACGAGGAGCGCGGCACGCAGGGCAACCGGCTCTTCTACCTGTCCACCCCGCCCAGCTTTTTCAGTCCTATCATCCGGAACCTTGGCGACTCCGGATTAGCCAAGCCCAAATTCCCCGGCAAGAGCTGGACCCGCGCCGTGATCGAGAAGCCCTTCGGCCGCGATCTGGCGAGCGCCCGCGAACTCAACCGTCTGGTGACCAGCGTTTTCAGCGAAGACCAGATCTACCGCATCGATCACTACCTCGGCAAAGAGACGGTCCAAAACCTCCTGGTGTTTCGCTTCGCCAACGGTATTTTCGAGCCCGTCTGGAACCGGCGCTATATTGACCACGTGCAGATCGCCGTGGCAGAGGACCTGGGCCTCGAGGGTCGCGGTGGGTACTACGAGGAGGCCGGCCTGCTGCGCGACATGGTGCAGAACCACGTGCTTTCTCTGCTCAGCCTGGTGGCCATGGAGCCTCCTTCGCTATTCGAGGCTACTTCTGTACGCGACGAGAAAAGCAAGGTGATGCGCGCCATCCGGCCGCTGGACCTCAGCCATCTGAACGAGGCCGCCGTTCGGGGCCAGTACGTGGAGGGATGGGCGGGCGAGGAGAAACTGCCGGCTTATCGCGCTGAGCTCAAAGTGTCTCCGCAGTCCGTGACCGAGACCTTTGCGGCTTTGAAGCTCTACATTGACAATTGGCGGTGGGCTGACGTGCCCTTTTACATCCGCTCGGGCAAACGGCTGCCCAAGCGCGTTTCCGAGATCACCATTCAATTCCGGCGCGCGCCGCATCTACTGTTCCGCGGCACGGCCATCGAGGCCATGGTGCCAAATCTGTTGAGAGTGCGCATCCAGCCCGACGAAGGCATCGCCTTGCGCTTTAACGCCAAGATTCCCGACACCACCATGCAGATTCGGCCGGTCTCCATGGATTTCAAGTACTCCGAAGAATTCGCGGCTTCTCCGCCCACCGCCTACGAAACGTTGCTGCTGGATTGCATGTTGGGCGACCCGATGTTGTTTACCCGCGACGACTTCGTTGACCTGGCGTGGGAGTTGTTGACACCTCTGCTTGAGCGCTGGCAGAAAGATGGCCGCAAGGGCCTGTACTTTTACGAAAGCGGAACCTGGGGACCTCCCGAAGCGGACAGCCTTATCGAGCGGGACGGGCGGCACTGGCGGCACCTGTGAATCTGCGTGAGGTGACGTTCACGGCTTTCGTGGTGGCCACAATCGTCCTGCCGGCCCCGTGCGCCACCCCCTGCGTGAAATGCCACGCCAAAGAAGTGGCCGGATTTGCTGCTACCCCCATGGGGCGCTCACTGGGCGCGGCCGGCCGCGCGCCCAGCGGGGAGTTCACGCATTCGTTTTCCCACACGCAGTTTTCCATCGAGTCCGGTGAAAGCGGAATGGTGCAAGGCCTCAAGCGCGACGGGCTCGAGGCAGAGTACAACATCGCTTACACCATCGGTTCAGGGGCGCACGCCTTTGGCTATCTCATCGAGATCAACCATCATCTGTTTCAGTCGCCGCTCGGCTACTTCGCTGGCCGTGGCTGGGGAATGTCTCCGGGATACGAGAACAACAAGGCGCCTGATTTCTATCGCCCGGTGACGCCCAACTGCCTGTTTTGCCATTCCGGCGAGGCACGTCCGGTTCCAGGCGCTTACAACACCTACCAGGATCCTCCCTTCGAAGCCGAGGCTATTACCTGCGAAAGATGCCACGGTTCCGCTGAGGCGCATTTGCGAGCACCGGTGCCCGGCTCGATCGTCAATCCTGCCAAGCTGCCGCCTCGCGCCCGGGACAGTATCTGCGAGCAGTGCCACCTCAACGGCGAGGAGCGCGTTCCCAATCCGGGCAAACAACTCGCTGATTTTCGCCCGGGGGAAGAACTTGAGGACGTGTTTTCCGTCTATGTGAACCCGGCCACGAAAGACCCTTCTCAAGCGAATCCGTTCAAGGTGGTTAGCCAGGTGCAGCAGCTCGCGTTGAGCACATGCGCGCGGCGGAGCGCCGGCAAACTCTGGTGCGGAACCTGTCATGATCCGCATCAGCAGCCTACGGATGCAAAGGCGTACTACCGCTCCCGCTGCCTGTCGTGCCACGGATCGACGCTCGTGAAGACGCATCCAAAGCCCAGCGACGACTGCATCGGGTGCCACATGCCGCGGCGCCCGGTCACGGACGGCGCTCACACGGCCTTCACCGACCATCGCATCCGGCGAAGACCTCCCCCTTCGGTCTCCGCTGCTGCGCCGAGTCCGGTTCCCGCGGCTTTGGAGGCTTGGCACGATCCTGCGGGCGCGCTGGCGAAACGGAACCTTGGCATTGCTGAGATAAACGTGGGCGAAAGGCTGGAGTCTTTCGCGCTAGTGAATCAGGGCTTCCAATTGTTGATGGCGTGTTGGGACGATTTCCCACATGACCCGGGATTGCTTTCGGGTTTGGGTACGGGTTTGATGGAGGCAGGACATGGACCCGAGGCCGCCGCCGCCTTTGAGCAGGTGATTCAGATGGAGCCCACGGTGGCGGTGAACTATCTGCATGCGGGCCTGGCCTGGAAAGCCGCACATGATAACGGCAAAGCCGCCGAGTACTTCGAAAAGACGATTCAACTTGATCCGCTGATCGATCAGCCTTATTTGGAGCTCGCCACCATCTACAGTGCGACTCACGATCACGAGAGGTGGCGCCAGACTCTCGACCGGTACGCCAAGGCCTTTCCCAAGAGCATTAGGGCTCAGCTCGCGATTCGAGAGAACGGCGCCTCACCGGGTCTGTAGGCCGAGCGTCCGGCTCACACGAAGGAGCGTTGGATGCAGATGAATGAAGCCCAGTACGCACGGGATTCCCGCACGAGCGCGTCCCTTGCCAGCACCTCTCGCCGGCGCTTCCTGAAGGAGGCGGCTGGAGTGGCGATGGCGGGAACGCTGGGCGGCAGTCGAGCTGAGGGTCAGGCGAGGCCAGCAATAGTGCCCGCTCGATTAAAACAGCAGCAGACGGCCGCCAAGCCGATTCTGGCGTACGTCGGCACCTACAGCTCGCCGCAAGGCCCCGAAGGAAGCAAGGGCCGCGGCGAGGGTATTTATCTGTTCGAGCAGAATCCTGCAACCGGCGCTCTTACGCAGCGCGAATTGTTCGCCGACAACGCAAATCCGTCCTGGCTCGCGCTCGATCCATCGCATACGCACTTGTACGCCGGCAATGAGACGAACGAGTTTCAGGGCCAGAAGTCTGGCTCCGTGAGCGCGTTCGCCGTCGATCGTTCCAACGGGCATCTGACCTTGCTCAACACCGTGAGCTCGGAAGGCGCCGGCCCGGCGCATCTCAGCGTCCACCCCTCCGGCAAGTGGGTTCTGGTTGCAAACTACGCCGGAGGAACTGTAGCCGTGCTGCCGATTCAGTCCAATGGCGAACTGGGCTCTGCAACCGACGTCAAGCATGATCAGGGTCCCGTCGGTCCCGATCGAGCCCACAGCGCGCCGCCCGGCAGTTTCGCCATCAGCGGGCATGACAGCCCTCACGCGCACATGATCCTTTCCGATCCTTCGGGACGATTCGTGCTTTACAGTGATCTCGCGATGGACCAAATTCTGGTGTGGAGGTTCGATGCTGAGAAGGGCACGCTGACTCCCAACGAGCCGGCGTCGGTATCGGTGCCTCCCGGGGACGGGCCGCGGCACTTTGCCTTTCACCCCAACGGACGCTGGCTGTATTCGCTGCAGGAGGAGGCTTCCACGTTGGTCTTGTTTGACTATGACGCAGCCCGCGGCGGACTGACGGCGAGACAGACGCTCTCCAGCCTGCCGAAGGGATTCAAGGGCACGAACTTTACTTCGGAAATCGCGGTCTCGCCGGACGGCAAATTTGTTTATGCCGCCAACCGGCTGCACGATAGCATCGCCTGGTTTTCCCTCGCCGAGGATGGCACCCTGGCGTTTGCCGGCGAGGAGTGGACGCGGGGCGATTACCCGCGAAGCTTCACCATCGATCCCACGGCGAATTTTCTGTATTCGTGTAACCAGCGAGGTGACGCCATCACCACGTTTCGCATCAACCGGAAGACTGGAGCGCTGACTTTCACCGGTGAGTACACGGCTGTAGGCACCCCAGCGATTGTCGTCTTTCTGGATCTCGGGCTTTTCACGTGACGCAGCCGATCAGTTCTCGACGAATGACTTTAGCCGGGCGAGGGCTTCGCCCCATTGCCGGAGACCCGATCGAGGTATTTCTTGATGTCGTCAATCGGCGTCAGATCAAATTCGAACACGCTCTCGCGGCCTCGGCGCACGCTGCGCACGATTCTCGCTCGCTTAAGACGCGAAGCTGCCGCTCTTGAAAAGAAGTCGCTGAGTCGCTGTCTACGTTACCCGCACGTCAAAGAGCGCCAGCCAGTATTGCAGCGATTGCAGGGCGAAGCCGCAAAGGATCAGTCCGATTCCAAAGGCGCCGAGGCGGCGTTCCGGAAGTTTGTCGGCGTAATATTCAATGAAGGGATTCACGGTTATCCCGACGCCGGTGACGAGACCCGTCACCAGGCCGACGCGAATCGCGAAAGCCCAGGCGTGCTCCACGTGGTGGGCGAGAACGCTGCAAATTAAGGCCGCCGCAAGATAGCCGATGGTGCGGACCACGGTCGCCCAAAACTGGCGCTTCGTCAGGCGTGGACGGCGGGACGCGGAATAGTCGATGGCGGGGCGGATCCCGCGAGCGTAGGCCGACATTTGACCCAGAGTGAGGAGAGCCGCGAATGCGAGTGCGAATCGCCCGCCCAAGCTCATGTAGAGCCCGGCTGCAAAGCCCAAGCCGCGAATGGCTGAGAAGAGGGCTTCCCAAGGCAGGGAATGATGACGTAGCCCGCGGGCTGCCCGGTTCAGTTCGAGGGAAAGCGTGACTCCGGTGGCGATGCCCGCAGCCAAGCCGAATAGGAGACCGAGACCGAGGCCATAGCCAACACCAAAGACGATTGAATACGTCACCGTGCGTGTGAGCACCCGCAGCGGACCGTGCTGCCCGCCGAGCAGGTCATAAGCAAGATAGAGGCTGCCCAGCACATCAAGGCAACACCCTGTGATGCTGATCGCTGCGAGGGTATGATGATCCATCGATCGCCATCTCACAACGGAGGGGCTCGCCTCACCTGCTAATTCTTCTCAGCACTATCGCCTGCCGATGCGCAGCCGACGCCAGCCGGCCACGCTCGCCTTCTTCGCTCTTTTCGGCAACCGATCCGCTCCTTCGGGCTCGACGTCGGGAACCTTCGCTAATACCTGATCGAAGCGCAATCGCGATCCCCGCCGCGCCCGTTCTTGAAGATACTCTAACGTCTTGAGCGACGCGACTTTTTCGCCCACCGCCGAGCTGACGACCTGATTGATAGATACTCCCTCGCGGAGGGCAAGCTCACGGAGCTCGCGATGAAGAGACTCGGGAATGCGCAAACTAAGCGTGCTCATGACAGGACTCCCAGGCGGTTGAGGAATTGAGCCGGACTAAGAACTTCAAGTCCGAGTCTTGCCGCACCCTCGAAGTGCCGCCGATTATGCGTAACAATTGCATCGCACGTACCGGCCACCGCTGCTTCCAGTACCAAATCATCCTTTGGGTCGCGCAAATGGGGTCGCCAGAGGAAAAAAATCTCCTGGAGTACAGCCTCCTTGCAAAGGTAGTCCAGAAACGTCCGGATATCCATCGGACTGACTTCGGGCGGCCGGGCCCGTGTCAGGACTTGCTCATATTCGAGGACAAGTGGGACCGAAAGGACGAACTCAAATCGCCCGCGGCCGATCTGGGAGACCACTCGAAACGAAGCGCCGCGCCGGCTCCTGAGCGCGGCCACCAGAACGTTTGTGTCCAAGACGACACGCGAACTCGCCACATGGTATTATCGGTGATACCAGTGCTAGACGCAAGCGCAACAATGGCTCAGTGCGACGGCGGAGCCGCAACGCGCAGACTAATAGGGGATTCTCATCGCTGGCTGGCATCACCGCTACGCACACGTTTATTGAAATCGGCTGACTTGCCGCGAGGCACACTGAGCGATACCCAGTCGCCTTTACGCGCCTGCTTCGCTAGCGCCACGATCTGGCCCACATGATAGGCATAGTGGCAGAGCTGGCGGTTAATGGCCTGCATCACGGAGTGCGCTTCCCCGCGAATCAGCACTTGCCGGCCGAGCTGCGAATCGTCCAATGATTCCAGGGCGCCCAACAAGCACGCCCAACCCTCGTCCCAGAGCTGCATCAGTTGCTGCCGATCCTTCGGCGGATCCTCAAATTCGCTGTCGCGATTGCGGTTGGGTTTTTCGCCGTCGGTGATTAGAAAGTCGGTCCATCGCGAACGCATGTTGCCGGCCAGGTGTTTCACGATGATCGCGACCGAGTTGCACTCCTCATCCACTGAATAGAACAACTGGTCATCAAGGAGCTGAGCCATGGCACGTTCGCCCAGACCCTTGTAGTAGCGAAACAGCGACGCAGAGTCGGCCAGATACGAGGTGGAAAATTGCAATGCCATGGCGCAAGTCTACTGTGAAACGTCCTGCGGCGAGTAAGATTTCCCTCGTCGCCCGGCGAGCCACATCATCGCGCCGAGCAACGCCCAGACCCCAAGCGCGATACCTTCGTCGCGGGTGAAGTGACCCGGAACGAAAGGCAGCACCTTCATGAGGACCAGCGCCAGTGCCACCAAACCGCCGGCCCACGCGATGATCCGGCGGGCCGGGCGGCGCTCGATCTGCCAGTAGGCCGCGCAGGCCGCGAACCATCCCAGCGCCGACGCCATGGAGCCGACCTCGGTGACCGGAACCAGAATCGACGGCCCAAGGAAGAGCGCAGCGGCGCTGGCGACGCCCATTCCCAGCACAGCCAGCGCGGGCGTGCGGTTGCCCGGGTGCACGGCGCCCAGACGCGGCGCAGCCAGGCCTTGCCTGCCCAGGGCGAACAGCACGCGGCTTGACACCACGAAGTTGCCGTTGAAGATCTTGATGAGCGAGACGATGGCTGCCGCCATGATGAAGTCCGCGATCCAGCGCGCGCGGAACGCCTGCTCAAAAGCCACTGCGGTTGCGAAATCCTGCCGGATGAGTGAAGGCCAGGGCCAAACGTAAGCCACTACGGCGATCACCGATATGTAGAAGGCCGTGCCCACGCCGAGCGCCAGCAGAATCGGCCGCATGAAATGACTCGGGTCAAAATCTGCGGCCGCCTCTTCGGCGCATTTGGGCACCGACTCAAAGCCGGTCATGAAATAGGGCACGATCTGAATCACTTTCACCACCGAAATCAACGCCGCGCCTGCGAACAGCGGCCGCAGATTGGCCGGTGATCCGCGGCCGAGCCCACAGGCAGTGAACACGGCAAAAAGCGCAAGCAGCGTGAAGGTTGTCCAGTTCTGGAAAGTGGCCGTGGTACGAATGCCCCGGTAATTCAAAAAAGTAACCAGGGCCACGAGGCTCAGGCCCAGCAGCAGGTGAGGGAGATATACCGCCTGGCCGCCCACGCGGTAGAGCTCGAAGGAATCGAGCCCAGGAAAGAGGTAAGCGGCAATGCGCCCGATGGCGACCGCTTCCCACGGGCAGACGATCCCATAGGCGAGCAGCATCGTCCACCCGGCCACGAAGCTCAGACCGCGACGGCCGAAGGCGCGGTGCGTATAGGCGATTTCGCTGCCGGCATCGGGGATGGCCTGCACCAACCGGCCGTAGACGTAACCGATCGGCACCAGCGCCGCTCCGGCCGCGGCGAAGCCGAGTATGGCTCCCAAGGGCCCGCCACGCCCCAGCCAATCGTCCATCACCACCAACCACCCGACGCCCACCATCGCACCGAAGGCCAAGGTGAAGTAATCAGTCAGGCGAAGTTTTCGAGCGAGGGTAACCATTGTGGGAGTGCGAGGACACGCCGGCCCGTTGAAGCGCATTCGGCGCAAGCGTGCTAGTTTAGGCCGTGTTTCGGCAAAAAAAAGAGCGCGATTGGGTTATCCACAGGCCGTGCCGCAGCGAGGAATTCGTCGTTCTTCGCACGAGATTCCTCGCCGGGCACGGAATCAGTTTCGCTAGACCTCAGGACGGATGTTCTGGTTCACCCGGAAGAAGTTCGTGGGATCGTACTTCTTCTTGATCGTCGCGAGCCGGGGATAATTGTCGCGGAAGGCCGCCTCGATGCGCTCCTGGCCCTCTTCCATCATGAAGTTCACATAAGCGCCGCCCGCCGAGTAGGGATGAAGCGCGTCCCAGTATGCCTTGCACCAGTTCGTAATCTTTTCCGCGTTCGCGGGGTCGGGATCGACGCCCACGATCACCTCGGCAAACAACGCCTCGCGAAAACTGTACGCCGTGGCGTTTTTACCCACGCGTTGCGCCGCGCCGTTGACGGGGTAAAGATGCATGGTCGAGAGCATGGTGGGGAGTTTAGAGCCGTGCTCCACGTGCCGGGCGATGGCTTCATCGCTCAGTTCGGTGAAGTTGTCCGCCCGCCAGTACCATTGCAGGCCCGGCACGAAGAGCGGATCGAACAAGCTCTGTACCGCCGGAAATGGCGCTGGCGCGACGTGATCGAGCAGCGGCTGGCCGAAGGTCCGCATGGGTTTGAGTGCAGCTTCGGTTTGCTCCGCAGACCCCGTGCTGCACCAGACGATGCCGCACACTTTCTTAAGGTGAAGATGTTCGGGGAACATGGGCGCAGGAGGAATAACCAGGAACGCGAAGAAGCCGTTCACCTCCTCAGGTGCGTTCACGATGAATTGACGATAGGCCTTGAGGACATCGGCAGCTTGTTCCAGCGGCCAAAACGTGGGACCGAAATGTACCATGCTCACCGGATGAAGGCGAAACTCAAACGAGGTGATCACGCCGAAGTTTCCGCCACCGCCGCGCACGGCCCAGAAAAGATCGGAGTTCTGATTCGCGTCGGCAGTTACAAAGCGGCCGTCGGCCAGCACCACGTCGACGGACAGCAGGTTATCAATGGTCAGGCCGTACCGGCGGGTGAGGTAGCCGATGCCACCTCCCAGGGTGAGCCCGGCTACACCTGTGGTGGAAATGAATCCACACGGAGTGGCCATGCCGAACGCGTGCGTGGCGTGGTCCACGTCTCCCCAGACGCAGCCCGCTTCTACACGGACGGTGCGCGCGGCAGGGTCCACCCGAACGCCCTTCATGCGCGAGAGCTCCACCACCAAGCCCCCATCACAGACTCCGAGCCCGCCCCCGTTATGGCCTCCCCCGCGAACGGCGGTCAGCATGCCGTTTTCACGTCCAAATTGCACTGCGCTCATAACGTCCGCGACGTCAGCGCAACGCGCGATAAGCTTCGGCCGCTTGTCAATCATTCCGTTATAGACCTTGCGCGCCGAATCATAGGCGGCGTCGGAGGGCTCGATAAGCTCTCCGCGGAAGGAACTGCGCAACTGGTCGATGGATTGTGCAGGCATACGATCGTCTCCTTATGGAAATGAGTTCATCTTGCAGTGACTGCGAATGACCCCTCTCATGGCCCGCGTGGCACACGGATGGGTCTGAAGTGAAACGAACCTAACCGCGGAACTCTCCAGCTCCGCGCGCTCGGCGGCAGGCGAACCCGAACGGCGAACCGCCGGGCAGCCCGAGAGCTCCCAACTCCGCTTGTCTATTTGCGTTGGACATGGAGAAGCAGCAGAAGGCTCCTGGCGGATTTCAGCGAGGGAGCGCCTCTCGTTGCAGTTGCAGAGTTACAAGGCTCCTGTCCGAAAATTGTTGCGAGGCAGGCAGGAAAAACACTCGCGCGGGTTTCGAACGCCAGAACCCGCTCCAGCAGCTCTTTTTGGCAGAGAACTGGAACGTCGCCGTCGTTCGAGACGTCATCAGTGAGGCTCAGGCATTCCGGCAATTCGCGGGTCATCACACCGAGGGCCGCGAATAGCGTGAGCAGCAGAAGTGGCGTCCTCCAGCGCTTCGACATGCGGCAGGACTGTAACAATTTCGGGCACCTGAGGTCAAGAGGTTATGCCAGTTGCCATTGCCGCTGAGTGGCACATTTGAAGGGCGTGAAGAAATATGAGAGTCGATCGAACCCGAGCCGCAAGGTGAGCAGCCGGGTGCACCGCCGCATCCCAAAAGCTAAGGCCGCCTTGCCGAAACGCTCACTTGCAGTTTTCGGTGGCACACAGATTCCGGCTGAAGAATGGGAGTACATGGTTCTGAAAACGATCAGCGACGGCGCTGGTGTGGGTGCCCTGATAAATCTCGAAGCCATTGGCGATGCCATAGTTGTCGAGGATTTGGTGGAGTTTGATGGTGTCAAACCGAAGGCCGTCCTGGTCACCCACGTCAATCGCGATGGCGCGATATCGGCGCAAATTGTCGATGTATTGGTCAATAAAGGCCAAAGGCGCGTTGGCTGCCCATTTGGCAATCACGTCGGGCTGGGGCAGGCCACCTTTGTTGGGCAGGTCCAGATAGAGCGGCGGATTTTTCGGGTCGGGCGACCACGCCGCGGCTGAGGCGAGCCGAGCGTGAGCGAAGAATGACAAGCCGGCTGCGTCGGCTGGAGTTTTTACTGATTCCAACTCCTTCTCGACCGATGCCATGGCCTTCTCCATGGCCGGATTTGCCGGCCTGGAGCCCATCGGCGAGAGACAACACGGACTCATGATGTAGAGACTGCCGAACACATCAGGATGCCTCATTCCGATGCGAGCGGCGCCGTAGCCGCCCATGGAATGGCCCACGAGGCCGCGGCTCATGCGGTTTGGAATCGTCCGGTAGTGAGCGTCAATATAGGTGACCACGTCGTGGGAGACGTACCGCTCAAAATCGCCCGTGGTGACGGAACTCGAATACATCGAGCCCCAGTACACGGTCTTCGAGTCGGGCAGCACGACGATCATTTCGTGGCTACCAGTCGCGAAGGCGCCTTCAATGGTTTGGGGCACGTGAATCTCGTGAGTCCATTGCTCGGCTCCGATGGAAAATCCGTGCAGAGCGTATACAACGGGATAGCGCTGTGTCGCGTTCTTTTGATAGCCGGGCGGAAGGAATACAATCGCATCGCGGTCCACAGCCTCGCCCTCGAGATTGCCTTCCAGGGCTTCACCGTGAATCTTAATATGCTCGACGAATACAGGTTTTGCCCCCGGCACAATGGACGGAACTTGGGTCTGCACCTGCGCCGGTCCCGGGCGGGCGGCGGCCGCGAAAATGAAAACCAGGATCCCGGCAATTCTCCATACGTGCGTGCCTCGTTTTCCCAAAATGCATTCACTCATGTTCATCGCCCCCGGCTGCGGAAAAAGTCAATTTCGGGCCCCGGAAGGGCGGGGCTTCAGCCTGGCTTCAGCCCCGCCGTACCGACGCCCTCAAAACTGAGTTACTGAAAATTCTTGGGGTGCGATGTGCGGCGGGGCTGAAGCCCCGCCCTTCCGGATCGCACCCAACTGTTTCTTTCCAAAGCCTGCTAGCTCCCCTCCGGAAGGTATTTTGATGTCCGCGATTCGGTCACTGCACCGCTTACCCTACTGGGAAGCGATAGATGTTCACGCTGATGGGCGCGACCGAGAGTGTAGACGGAACGTCGCCGATGTCAATCTCTTTGACCCCAACCTCGGGCTCCTGGCCCACGCGATTGGCGGCGTCAAGGTCTTTTCCCGTCATTTGCCACAGCGTCGATTTTCCCGCCAGGCGGACTCCGGTGACATTCAAATCAAAGGGCTGAACGGATTCCGTCGCGTTGACCACCGCGACCGTCAGGTATTTCCGGTCGGGGGTCAGCGCAGCCACCACATCGAGCGGATACGTCGGGCTGCCGGAGTTTGTACGTGGCTGGTCGCCGCCCACGGGATACTTCGGCGGTGGCTGGGGCGAATTTCCCGAAACTTCGACCGGCAGCAGGCCAGCGCCCATGTGATCGCCATAGAGCTTGAAGAGGAGGCCGTTCGTGTTGAGCACTGCGGCAGTCTGGTTGTAGTCCAGCGTGGAGACGCCCATGGTGAATGCCGACATCCGCAGGAAATCAGTGTGCCGAAGCATCTCGTTAAAGACCATGGCGTAAGCAAGAGCGAGCTTCAGGTTCTGCGGTGTGCCCGTGTAAGCATACTCATCGATGGAGAGAAAAATCTTCTTGTCGATCATGGCGGGAAAGCGCCGCTCGTACTCCTGCCAGCCTTCGGCCTTCTCTCGCACGCGATTGGAGGGGTGGCGCATCCACTCCAGGACCGTTTCGTCGGCCGGAACATAGCCGGTCTCGACACCCGGTTTTGGCGTGGCCGTCTTCGCCTGCTCGAGGTCGAAGCGGAAGCCCGCGCGCGCATACCAATGCTCGGTAAGGCCATCGAAGTTTCCCCAGCAGTGCGCGAGCAAACCGCCCGTCCAGTCGGCGTCGGATCCGAATTGAGCCTGGAGGTTATCGAGATGCATGGCGCGCGTGATGCCTGTAACGGTCATCTCGTCAGGCATCGCCCCCGAGGCGAGAAGAGTGATCGACGGGTCGGCCGCGCGCATCGCGCGCGCGAATTCGTTGTGCTTGAGGACGTAGTACTTCAAATCGGTGCGGCCGAGCTGCCAGGTGCCGTAAGGCTCATTGCCGATGTCCCAGAACTTCACGTGGTAAGGCTCGGGATGACCGTTGCGCGCGCGCATTGTGCCCAGGCGCGCGTTCACCGAACCGTTCATGTACTCGACCTCTTCCGCCGCCGAGTGCGCATCGCCGAAACCCGCGTTGACCGTGATGTAGGGCTCAGCGCCGATGAGCTTGCAAAGCGTCATGAATTCGTCCATTCCAACGTCGTTTGGCTGCACGGCGTGCCAGGCGTTGTCGAAGTCGGGCGGGCGCCTGTCCCGGTCGCCGACGGAATCATACCAGTTGAAGTTGGAGATAAAGTTGCCACCCGGCAGCCGCCAGAAGCCCGAATGAAGCTGGCGAAGGAGCGCGATGGTGTCGGGCCGAAAACCCCGGATATTGTCCGCCGGCATCAGCGAGACGGTGCCGACGTGGAAATTCCCAGAGCCGGTGCCCGTGATTTCGAGAGTGCCGTTGCCACTATCGGCTTTGGCTGTGAAGCTAAGCGGAAATCCTCGGTAGGTGCTTGGCAACGCGGAAAAGGCCACGGTCTGGCGGTCGCTCGCAGGCTGGCCCCAAATCAGACTGACGTTCACCTTGGCTCCAGAACTTCCCCGAAGGACGATGTGGCCGATATACCGCTTGCCCTTGACGAGAGCGAGGCCGGACTGCTGGATGCCATGCGATGTGGAGGGATCGAGTTCAATCCGGGGGCTCTGTTCGCCAACGAATGGACGATCTCTATCCATCACGACAACTTCGTCGGGACCGACGGGGCGCCATTGGCGAGGCATAAATCTGCGAAGGGGACCGGTCTGGGTAGCCGCGGGCTCCTTGGAAGAAATCGGGTAGTAGAACTTGCGGTCGTCGAGCATCTCGGACCAAAGGCTGCGATAGATAAGGGAGCCCAAGTGCTCGATGAACATGCCGTATTCGTACTTGCTGACCGGCTCGCCGGTTTTGGTTGCGTCGATGGTGGCGACAATTGTTTCAGGAACAGGTGGGACCGCAGCCAGTGCGTACGCCAAGCAGAAAACTGCAGGGATCAGCGGCGCGCTCAGTTTGAACCAATCCTTCATTCGCATGCGACGTGCTCCTTTCACGGCGAGCAACGCAATTGCATCTTCGAGGGGCGATCTTCACATTTCAACCTTGGCATCAAGCCGCAAGTCGCGCGACGATGCGCCCACGCTGACAGTCCGCTGACCGCTTGGGGTGACCCACTCGCCGTTCGCCGAGGACCAGTACTGCAACTGGCGCGGCGCCACGTGCAGCATTACGGTGCTGCTCTTGCCCGCCGGAATCCAGACGCGGTCGAATGCCGCCAGGAGACGCGCCGGGAACTGCGCGCCTGGCGGAATCTCGCTCGGAGCGCCCAAATAGACTTGTGGCACCTCGTCGCCATCAACGGCGCCGCTGTTTGCGATGGTAACCGTTACGTCCAGTCCGCCGTCCGCAGCTTTCTGCACATGCAATCCCGAATAGGAAAACGTGGTGTAGCTCAATCCGTAACCGAAGGGAAAGAGGGGTTCAATCTTTTGGCTGTCGAACCAGCGATAGCCCACGTCCACGCCCTCACTGAAAGTCGTCTTGCCGTCAACGCCCTTGTGCGACCGCTCCGGGTGCGTGGGATCGGTGGCGGCGTAGTCTTCCAATCGCTTGGCCCAGGTTACAGGCAACCGTCCGGCTGGGCTGGTTTTGCCGAGGAGCAGGTTGGCGGTGGACCATCCACCCTCGTCGCCGGGCCACCACATTTCCAGCACCGCCCTCACCTTTTCAATCCACGGCAGGGCGACGGGCTGGCTGGTGTTGACGACCACGATGGTGTTGGGATTGGCCGCGGCCACTTCCTCCACCAGTTTGTCCTGGTCTCCGGGCAACCCGAACACAGGATGCAATCGCGTCCAGACGAAGACGACTGCGACTTTGGCGCTCTTCGCCGCGGCGACGGCCGCTTCGTGGTCAGCTTGGCGCTGCTCCGGCGTGTACCAGTTCAGGCGCACCTGAACGGGCGCGTTGGAGCTGTCAGGGCTGATCTTCACTTCGACAGCATGCGCTCCGGAAGTGAGATGAATCGAGCGGCGCACGTTGTCCAGCCCGTCGGTCGTAGGAACCGTATTATCCTGGTTGGCCTGAAGAATGTCCCCATGCACCCCGCCTTGGAACGCGCCCGTGCTTCCACTCCGCTTGCCATCAATTGAGATGTTGGCGTTCGTTCCCAGCGCCTGAAGGTAAATCCAGTAATCGCCCTCGTGCGCAACGGTCAGGGTTCCTTTCCACGTCACCGTCGAATTCGGCGGCAGCGCGTCTCCTCCCTTCACGGTGAAGTTCAACTGCGGATCGATCTGTCCGCCCTTCGCCTTGGCATCAATCCTCTCCAGCCCAGGCTGGCCGTCGTGGCTCAGCACTTGGGCGGGAACGGTTGTTCCTGTCATGTCGTCGTTCACTGCGAACCGGATATTGGGATTGCGGGAGATTTTCTTCATCGCTTCCAGAGGTCCGATCTGTCGCTCCGGCAAGCCGACCGAGCGCTCGCCGCTGGTACCAATGGCCATCACCTGGCCCGCGCCGGGGCCGATGAGCACCACCGAATCGAGATCGGCTGCCTTCAGAGGCAGTGCGCCGCCTTCGTTCTTCAGGAGCACGGCGGCGTCTTCGCCGGTCTTCTCGATGATCTTGGCGTTTTGCTCGACGGCTTGCGCCGTGACCTCGTGTTTCGATTCGCCGTCGAGATATCCGAATCGTGCCATCTCGTACAGCACGTGCCCGGCAGCGCGCGTAATCGCCGCCTCATTCACCGTGCCGTCCTTCAGCGCCTCCGGCATTTTCTTCGTGTCTTCCTTGCGGCCGAAATCGCCCAAATCAAATGGTGCAGGCGGTGGCTCTTCGGGAAGACGCCCGAAGAACGCATCGGCAAAGTCCCCGAAGGCCTGTGGCGATGGCGGCGGGGGCGGAGGTTGCGAATCAAAGAAGGACGGAAGCGGGAATCCGCCGGCAGCCGGCGGGCCTGGCATCTCCATATCGAGGCCGGCGTTGATGAAGTTCACGGCGTGGGTCGCGCCCCAATCAGAGGTTACGAAACCCTTGAAGCCGATCTGATCGCGCAGAATCTTGGTGAGCGTGGCTTCATTGCCGCACGAGAACGGCCCATTGATGTGGTTATAGGAGCACATGATGGACGAGACGCCGGCCCTGACCGCGGCCTCGAACGGCGCCACGTAAACCTCGTGCAAGGTTTGATCATCGACGAATACGTTGCTGCCGTCGGTGTCGTATCCCACGTAGTGCTTCACCTGCGCCATCACATGCTGTGACTGGATGCCGCGAATCTCCGCCGCGCCCATCTGTCCGGTCAGGAGCGGGTCTTCGCCGAAGGTGTTGTAACCGCGCTCGAATTCAAGGTCGCGGTCGATATTCACGAAAGGCTGTAAGCAGACGTCGATGCCCAGCGCCCGGGCCTCGCGGCCGATCACCACGCCATTCGCCTCCGCATCCTTGATGCTGAAGGTAGCAGCCACGCCCATGGTGGCTGTCTCTGCTTGCGAAGGATGTCGCGTGAGCACTCCGGGCGGGCCGTCGGCAAAGCGCAGCCCGGGAATGTTCAGTCGCGGAATCCCGGCGAGATACCCGGCTTGTCCTTGATAAACGGCAGGATCTTCCTTGGTGCCGTGAATGAGCGTCATTCTTTCTTCGAGCGTCATCTGGCCGAGTAACTTGTCAACCCGCACATCGCCGGTGACGGCCTGAACACGCTGCGCCCATGCCAGTCGCACACCCAGGGTGATCATCACGGCAAGTCCCAAAACTGCCTTCACTGCGCGCATCGCCCGCAGAACCGCAGGCGACATTGCTGCGCTGTGGATTTGTCTCACGATGTCCTCCTCCGGACGTTATGGCGACACAACCGAAATTCGTCCGTTAGAATTGCGCCCAACAATATACACCCGATTCTCGGAACGCAAGGTCGACTGGGGCGCGAAGAAAGAAATGCGTTAGAGGACACATTTTGAATATAGTTGATGGGCGCGCCTTTCAGAGCTGAGGGCACGCCAATGCAGTTCGCGCCTCGGGGAAGATCAATGAAAAGCGATGCCGGCACATCCAGAATCCTCGCGGTGAGCTTGTTTGTTTCCGCGATCGGTCTCACTGCAGTGCCTGACGGTGCCTCTCAGGCCCGCCGTTCGGAAGCCGTGCCGAACCGCGCACCCCTGCGGCAAAACGCATTCAATCCCTTGCCTCTCGGCTCGGTCAAGCCGGCGGGCTGGCTGCGCCGGCAACTCGAGATCCAAGCGAATGGTCTTACAGGTCATCTCGACGAGTTCTGGTCGGACGTTGGACCCAACAGCGGCTGGCTGGGAGGCACCGGCGAAAGTTGGGAGCGCGGCCCGTACTATCTGGACGGGCTTGTGCCACTGGCCTACCTGCTCGATGATCCCACTCTGATTCGCAAATCGACGGAACGGGTGAATTGGATTCTCACTCACCAGGGCGCCGACGGATGGTTGGGTCCGCAGCGGAACCGTGACTGGTGGCCGAACATGGTGATGCTGAAAGCGCTCACCCAATACCAGGAAGCGACGAGCGATGCGCGCGTGATTCCGGCGATGCAGCGATACTTTCAGTATCAGGCCGCTCATTTGCAGGAGCACCCGCTTCACGACTGGGGCAAGTTCCGCTGGGCGGATGAGGTGCTCAGCGTCCTCTGGCTTTACAATCGCACCGGCGACGCCAGCCTGCTGGACTTGGCGCGAACCCTGGAGGCGCAAGGCCACGATTGGAAGGGGGAGTTCGCCGCGTTCCCGTTCACCTCCAAGACCGACAAGGACCGCCTTGGCTTCAAGAACCCCGCGAACGTCGAAGTTTCTTTGAGCGCCCACGGCGTCAACAACGCCATGGCTCTGAAAACTTCGGGCGTGTGGTGGCTGGTCTCCGGGAACTCGGACGATCGCGACGCGGCAGATCGCCAGTTGAGTGAGCTCGACCAATACCACTTGTTGCCTAACGGGATGTTCAGTTGCGACGAACACCTCGCAGGGCACGACCCTTCCCAAGGCTCCGAACTGTGCTCGGTGGTGGAAACACAGTTCTCGCTCGAGGAGCTTATCAGCATCTTTGGAGAAGCGCGGCTTGGCGACCGGCTGGAGAGAATCGCGTTCAATGCGCTGCCCGGGACATTCTCGAAGGATATGTGGGCGCACCAATATGACCAGCAGCCGAACCAGGTTCTGTGCAGCCTGGCGGACCGCGACTGGACCACGAATGGTCCCGACTCCAACATTTACGGGCTTGAGCCGAACTTCGGCTGTTGCACGGCGAACATGCATCAAGGCTGGCCCAAGTTCGCAACCAGCTTGTGGATGGCAACTCCTGATGAGGGGCTTGCGGCCGTTGCCTACGCCCCAAGCGTGGTCGTCACGCAAGTGCGCGGCGGGACGCACGTCCGAATCACGGAGGGCACCACGTATCCTTTCGCCGGCGAGGTTCGGTTTGCAATCGATCCGGCGGTTCCGGCGCAGTTTACTCTCGAATTCAGGATCCCGGCCTGGGCCGAGGGGGCAAGCATCGCCGTGGATGGAACAACTCAAACCACGGAGGTGACACCGGGAACCTTCTACAAGATCGAGCGGCGGTGGAAAAAAGGGGATCGAATTGCTCTCCGCTTTCCCATGCAAATCCGAACTTCCCGGTGGTATCACGATTCCGTCGCCGTCGAGCGCGGCCCGCTCATCTTTTCCCTCAAGATTGGGGAGGAGTGGCGAAAGCTGGATCATGGAATGCCGCATCCTGCAAAGCCTCCCGCGGCGGATTGGGAAGTGCTGCCGACGACGCCGTGGAACTACGGTTTGATTCTCGATCGCAATCATCCCGGGAACTCGGTGCGCGTAGTCGAACGGCCTATGGGCCAGTTCCCGTTTAGCGCTGAGGGGACGCCAGTCGAGCTCGTGGTAAAGGGCAAGCAGATTCCTGATTGGAAACTGGTAGACGCTTCCGCGGGACCCGTGCCCGCAAGTCCGGTCGTTAGCAATGAGCCCGTCGCGTCACTCACGCTGATTCCGTATGGAGCGGCGAAATTGAGGATTACAGCCTTTCCACTCATAGCCGCTGAGGGACGCGGCAGCTCGGCCGCGTCGGCATCCCTCCGCTGATCTCACCAGCTTCCGCGCTCGCCCATGGTGTCGATAACGCGAGCCAGGCGCTCGGCGCCGTTCTCCCAGTTTGCCTGCACAGCGCGATCCGCGGCATCGGCGTCGCCGCCCTCAATTCCTTCGATAATCCGCGCGTGCTCCTCGACGGAGAGGCCAAGCTGGTCTAGGATCGCGCTGGCATAAAGCCGCCAGTAGCGCTCTGCCTGGGACCTGATGGAGGTCTGTAGGGCGAGCAGGCGTGGACCGGCGCTGGCCTGAACGACGGTCTGGTGGAAACTTCGGTCGAGTTCGAAAATCTTGTTGGCATCACCGCGCCCGCGCTCGTAGAGTTCTCGCAACTCTCCGTTGAGCTCTTTCAGTTTTGCAACCACCTCAGCCCGCTGGCCGGGTTCCAGGCGCGCGGTGAATCGGCCGGCCAAGCCCTCTAACAAGCCTACGATCGCGTAGAGCTCGCGGGCGTCTTCCTTGGTGAGGGGGGCGACCGACAGACGCGCCTTGCGGCTGCCGGCGGCCGTGGCCACCACGTAGCCTTCTTTTTGCAAAAGGTGTAAGGCCGCGCGTACGGGAGTCCGGCTCACCCCCAGCTTTTCCGTAAGATCCGCTTCTACAATGCGGCTGCCCGGCGCGAGCCTGCCGTGTACGATCATTTCGCGAAGCTGTTCAAAGCACCTTCGCAGGCTGCTGTCGGGCCTCTCGTTGGCAAGCGGCTCCGCGGTGCTCGCCCCGTCCTTGGGCTCGGCAGTGATGACGTTATCAGCCATCGATCAGGCCTTCAGGCGCTGAGAGAATATAGTAGTGACGTTCGATCGCGCTCCCAGGATACAGGCTGCACACGCGAACGCCGAATACCCGCCAAGTTTTACACCTTGTCCGCAAACCTCATCGAACTTGCGACGCCGTTCCCTCCGTCGCCACTTGCTTGAGATCCGCTCGCGCCAACGCCTCGCGGTCCTCTTCCTGCATTTTGCTCACTCGAGCCATCAATTCTTGTGCCCGCGCTCTATCGCCCTTTCGGAGGTAAACCTGGGCCAAGAGATAAAGAGGATTCGTCGCTGCCGGATTTAGAGCGGCCGCCTTTTCAAGATGGCTGACGGCCGAATCCGGGTCGCCGCGTTCCAGCAGTACCTTGCCGAGGTCCGTTTGGGAATGCCAGAACTCAGGATTGGAGCGGACCGATTTTTCAAGCGCTGTGAGGGCCTCGCCACCTTCCTTGCTGTCCGGCGCCACGCCTGAGCGCAGCAGAGCTTCGGCGAACCAGAACTGCGCAAGATAATTCTCCGGGCTCAGAGCGGTAGCCTGCCGCAGCAGCTCAATCGACCGGTCCAGATCGCCCCGTTGCATGGCGAGGACGCCTTCCGACACGCGCGGCGAAGCATCATTCGGCGCGAGCTTGGTCGCGTGGGCAAAATCCTGCTGGGCCTCATCGAATTGCCCTTTCATGGCGCGCAACACGCCTCGCTGCAGGTAAATCCGCGCCGAGTTCGGAACGTGGGTAAGGCCGAGGTTCGCGATCTCAATTCCGAGATCGTACTTATCAAGATCAAGCGTGAGGGAACAGAGGTCCACGTAATTGTCTTCGTTCTTCGGATCGAGGCTGGCAGCCACCCGCAAGGCGTTGTACGCCTCGTGAGGTTGCTTGTTCCGAAGGTACGCTTCACCCGCGAGGTTTGCGAGCTCTCCCGTGCGATGCCCCTGGTTTAGCAACTCATTCGCGGTGTCAATGGTCTTCGCGAAGTCCCCGGCTTTGAAGTACGCGAGAGCTTGATCAAAGCCGGCCGTGTAAGCGTCCCTGTAACTCTGCCGCGCCAATCCAAATTCGACGGCAGCCGATGCGTACGACCGATGTTCAACCAGCATCTTGCCGGCTGCAAAGTGGCGCGCGCCATCCTTCGGGGAAAGCAGGCCGAGAATCGAAACGGCCCGTGACGTGTCGCCTTGTTCCTCCGCGCACTGCGCGTAATGGAGAACAGCATCCGGATTGTCGCGCAGGTCGTCGCGGCCCGCCTTCGCATAGTGCGGCAGAGCAAGATTGCACTTTCGGGTATCGAAATATGACTCAGCAAGCGCGAGCTGCTCGCCAGCGGAGCGTTGACCCGGCTCCTGCGATTGCTGCTGGCCGTCCGCGTTCCCATCGGCAGCCGCAGCGGTTTGGCTCGAAGCAGACACTGCCAGCAACAGGTACATCCCTGCGACGACAGGCGCGAGCCTTTCCAGTCTTAGGGAGAGGCGAAGAACTCGGACTCCCTCAGGCTGGGCGGAGCGAAGCCAGGACTCGGCACTGAAGCCGAGCCAATTTCTCGCCGTTCTGTGTAAGAGGTCCTTTGTTTTCATGCACCTGACGGCTTCTAATCACAAAGTCGTTTGTTTTCATATACCTGACGGTTTCGTTTCACGCGATCCTTTGTTTTCATACACCTGACGGTTTCGTTTCGTAATTTTGGCTTTGTATCATGGTTAACTGTATAGTAATATAATCATCGTTTGTCAAGACCGCCTGACCATGTTAATCATTAAAAGCAGCGCGCAGCGACATGCTCCACTAATGGGTATTTACAACTGTGCCTCAAGCTGCCCCCATGTACGCAGCCCTACCACAGGCTTCGGTTGAGACCCTTTCCCAGGCTGACTTTTCCACTAATCCGAGTGTTTCTTGGGATTCTCATTCTGACGTCCTGCCAAGAGTCCTAGCAACCATTTTCAACCATTACAGCCCCAGCGTACGGCGCAACGCTACCGCCGTCCTCGCGAGCCTTAGTCCGTTATGGCGGAGAAAACGTGAACTTTGTTGACGCTTTTGTTGTCATTTTCGTTTCTCGTGTCGAGTAAGCATCATGCGGCTTTCAGGCCGACGCCTTCAAGGAGGTTGTCGAGAGCTTGG
>Ga0335085_10000356_pt1 | contig 133886 bp, 123 predicted proteins | sample Lox_Sample_45_FD_206712 | JGI IMG/M metagenome (GOLD analysis project Ga0335085, IMG submission 206712) | Soil microbial communities from Loxahatchee National Wildlife Refuge, Florida, United States - Lox_Sample_4.5 | ecosystem: Environmental > Terrestrial > Soil > Wetlands | place: USA...
GCGAATACCGGCTTTCTGGGCGGGCCGGCGGTGCTCGCGAACATGGCGGCCGATTCGTGGGTGCCCCACCAGTTCCGCTACCTTTCGACCCGGCTGGTCACGGAAAACGGAATCCTGGTCTTGGGAGTCGCGTCCCTGGTCATTCTCCTGTGGACGGGAGGCAGCGTTGCCACCCTAGTCGTCCTCTACAGCGTGAGCGTGTTTCTCACTTTCGCCGTATCCCTGTTCGGCCTGTGCCTCTACTGGGGGGGACGCCGCCAGGGAAGCAAGTGGTTCGGCAGGCTCACCCTTTCGGCCGTCGGATTCGTTGTCTGCGCGACTATCCTGACGGTGCTTCTCGCCGAGAAGTTCAGGGACGGTGGCTGGCTTGCGATCCTCATCATCGGCGCGATTTTCGCCGCATGCATGAAGATCCGGCATCACTACGACGAGACCAAGGTGCTGCTCAGGAAGGTCGATGCCGACTTTTCGGGAATCGATTTTGGAAGCATCGCCAACCCCCCCAAGCCGGATCCCAGAAAACCTACCGCGGTGTTCCTTGTGGGTTCCTCGCGAGGCGGGGGCCTGCACGCTCTGCTCTGGGTCCAGCACATGTTCCCGGATCACTTCAAGAACTTCATCTTCGTCAACGCGCGAACCGTCGACTCTCAGAGCTTCGGCGGCCGCGAGGACCTCGCTGCGATGAAGGTCGACGCGAACGCCTCGCTCTCCTACTTCGTCAACTTCTGCAACAGCAAGGGTTGGGCCGCGAAATCCTACTTGTCCTTCGGTACCGACCCCATCGACGAGTTCACCCGGCTGGCCGAGCGCGTTCTGACCGAGTTTCCGAATGCGGTTTTCTTCACGAGCAAGCTCATTTTCGACCGGGAAAACTGGATGACCCGGCTGCTTCACAACCAGGCGGCCATGGCACTGCAGCGGCGCTTCCACCTTCGCAGCATGCAGATGGTCATCCTGCCGATGAAACTGAGCGCCTGACGATATGAAAAGGCCCGATCGGACCGGGCCTTCTTGAAGGAGCTTGAGCTATGGAAGCTGGTGGAGTTGAGGAGGATCGAACTCCCGACCTTCGCATTGCGAACGCGACGCTCTCCCAGCTGAGCTACAACCCCACGTTGACGTAATTCTAGCCGCAAAAGGCTCCCTCCGCCAACGCGCACATCCTCATGCAGATCAACCCGCCATTCGGCTATCGCGAAATCGTACCTTTGCAAAAGGACCGCAAGGTGCGCCTTCCCGCCCCTGGAGAGGTTCCGGAGTTCTGTCGCAAGACCAACGCCGTACCGATTTCTTATTCGGAATTCGGCGTCGCGTCCCGCGACTACCCGCTCGCGTTCGTGTCGACGGAAGCGGCAAAGGTGTACAGCCCGGTCGCGGTCCTAGGAGTTGCCGGAGGCGAGAATCTGTTCCTGCGCGATGGCGGCTGGGACCCCTCGGTATACTTGCCCGCGTATCTTCGCCGGTATCCCTTCTGCATGGCGCGCGTCACATTGAACACCGTCGAGCAAGACGACCGCTTGATCTGCGTCGAGAAGGACGCCCTATCCGAGGACGGGGAACGCATGTTCGACCATGCGGGAGCCCCCCTACCTCGCTGGCTGGCGATCGAGAAGCTTCTGCGGGAGTACGAGGCGGATATCGAACGCGGCCGCGAGATGTGCGCAATTCTCGCGGACTATGCGCTGCTCGAGGGATTCACCCTGCAGGCCTCCGTCCGGGGCGCGTCTGTGACCTTCGGCGGCATGTACCGCGTCGATGAAAAGAAGCTCGAGCTGCTCAACGCGGCGCAGCACAAGACGCTCATTCGCAAGGGGATCATGGGCCGTATCTACACGCACCTGACGTCGCTCGACAACTTCGCGAGGCTCATCGCGCGCCGGGAGGCGTCGATGCCTACGCCGAGCAGGCGCGGCTGAGCCGGTCCCGCACGGCAGCCCAGGCCAGGGTAGCGGGCGGGTCTTCCACCAGGATTTCCTCGCAGCCCGAGGAATCCAGCGCACGCAGGTTGGCGTAGAGATCGTGCGCGTAACGCTGCGGATTCCGCGATGCTTCGATCCACAGCGAAGAAGCGTCGCCGGCCGGGCGAGCATGGAAGGACATCACGGCGCACCGCGCGGAAGCGCCCTGCCCCCGCACGTTCGAATCGCCGGGCCCGAGCAGGCGCAAGGGACGCCGCGGCGCGTAGTGGGACACGAGCGCGCCGGGAGCGCGCGGCGCCGCCGAATCGGGCGGCGATGACGCCACGCCTAGGGCCTGGGCGATGTCGTTTTCGCTGATCCGCCCGGGGCGCAGGACCACCGGCCGGCCGCGAGAGAGATCGACGATGGTCGATTCGATCCCGATCTCGCAGGGTCCGCCGTCCAGGATCATGTCGACGTCTCCGTTCAGGTCGCTCAGCACGTGCTCCGCAGAGGTCGGACTGACGCGTCCAAACCTGTTCGCCGACGGAGCGGCGATACCCCCGCCAAATTCCCGGAGCAGAGCGAGAGCGACCGGATGCCCGGGAACCCGCAGGCCTATGGTGTCCTGGCCGCCGGTCAGCTCGTCGCGAACCCCTGGCGCTCGCCGCAGTACGAGAGTCAGTGGACCAGGCCAGAATCGCGCCGCCAACCGGGCCGCTTGCTCAGGGATTTCACGCGCCCAGCGGTGAAGCTGCTCGGCGTCGGCGATATGCACAATCACGGGGTGAGCCGCGGGCCGCCCCTTCACCTCGTAGATCCTCGCGACCGCCATCGGGTTGGACGCATCGGCACCCAGCCCGTACACCGTCTCCGTAGGAAAGGCGACCAGGCCCCCACGGCGCAGTATCGCCGCAGCCTCTTTGATCGGCAGCAAGGAAAACGGCCGGTCAGGCCGGCAGCTTGGCGTTCATCACGGCCTCAGCCTGCGCAGCGCGGAACTGAGCGAGCCGCTCGGCAAGCTTCGCATCCCCTAGGGCGAGCATGGAGACCGCGAACAACCCCGCGTTCGCGGCACCGGCCTCGCCGATCGCGAAAGTGGCCACGGGGATACCCTTGGGCATCTGCACGATCGAGAGCAGCGAGTCGTGCCCGTGCAGGTACTTGGACGGCATGGGCACCCCGAGCACCGGCAGAGTCGTTTTCGCCGCGATGACTCCGGCAAGGTGGGCCGCGCCCCCTGCTCCGGCGATGAAGCAGCGGGCACCATTGGTGCTCAGGCGCTTGACCCAGGCTTCCAGCGCTTCGGGCGTGCGGTGCGCCGACAGCACCTTGCTCTCGAAGGGAACGGAGAAGTCGCTGAGCTGCTTGGCAGCCTCGCGCATGACGTCCCAGTCGCTGGCGCTTCCCATGACGATCCCGACGAGCGGCGAGATGCTGGCCATTTCTCTATGCTCCCAGTTTTTGTCCGGTGAGACGATACAGGGCCTCGCGATACTTCTCCGAAGTCCTGGCAATGACCTCCGCCGGCAGCCGCGGCGCGGGCGGGGTCTTGTTCCAGTCGAGCGTCTCCAGGTAATCCCGGACGTATTGCTTGTCGAACGAGGGCGGGCTCGAGCCCGGGCGGTACTGGTCGACGGGCCAGAATCGCGAGGAGTCCGCCGTCAGGGCCTCGTCGATCAGAACGAGATTCCCCTTCGCGTCGGTGCCGAATTCGAACTTGGTGTCGGCGATGATGATGCCCCGCTCGCGGGCGAAGTCCGCCGCTTCCCGGTACACACGGATACTCACGTCCCGAACCTTCGCGGCGAGCTCCTTGCCGATCAGCTTCTCGACCTGGGCGAACGAGATGTTCTCGTCGTGTGCGCCGATTTCGGCCTTGGTCGCGGGCGTGAAGATCACCTCGGGCAGCTTGTCTGCTTGCTTGAGGCCCTTCGGCAGGGGAATGCCGCAGACTGCGCCGGTCTTCTGGTAGTCCTTCCATCCGGAGCCGATGAGATAGCCTCGCACTACCGCTTCGATCGGCAGCGGCTTGAGCTTCTTCGCCACCACCGAGCGCCCCCTCACCTGCGCGGCTTCCTCGCCGCCTTTGACTACGGTGTCCGGCGCCATCCCGTCCAGGTGGTTGGGCACGATATGCTCGAGCTTCTTGAACCAGAAATTGGACAGCTCGTTCAGCACCCGTCCCTTGTCTGGGATCGGGTCGGGCAGGATCACATCGAAGGCCGAAAGCCTGTCTGACGTGACGATCAGCAGGTGATCGTCGCCGACCGCATACATGTCGCGGACCTTGCCCCGGCTGAGAAGGGGAAGGCTCTTAATGCTCGATTCGTAGAGCGCAGCCGCCATGCTTCAAGCCGCCTGCTTCTCGAGATCGGCCCGGTACTTGCCCTGCGAAGCCAGGCTATTCATCCGGGCGCGGTGATGGAACGCGCGCTGCGCCGCGGCGACGTTGCCGGGCGCTCCGCGCCAAGCCTTGAGAGCCGGATTCTGGAGCGCGCGGCTGTAGGAGAACGTGAGCGGCCAGGGCAGGTTCGGCATCCTTGCCATCTCGTTGAGATGGGCGGTCGCCGCTTCATCGCTTTGGCCGCCGGACAGGAACACGACCCCGGGGAGCGCAGCGGGAACCGTGCGCTTGAGGCATCGCACTGTCTCCTCCGCGACCCGCTCCACGCCGGCTTGTCTCGGGCAGTCCTTGCCCGACACGACCATGGAGCCCTTGAGAATGGTGTGCTCGAACGACACGTTGTAGGCGCGCAGTGAGGCAAACAGGGCGGAAAGGGTCGCCTCGGTCGCCTCGTAGCAGCGCTCTATCGTGTGGTCGCCGTCGAGCAGGACTTCGGGCTCGACGATGGGAACGATGGACGCTTCCTGGCAAAGCGCAGAGTACCGGGCGAGTGCATGGGCGTTGGCGTAGAGGCAGGAGTGGGTCGGAATTCCCGGCCCGATCGTGATGACCGCGCGCCACTTGGCGAAGCGCGCGCCAAGCCTGAAGTAATCCTCGAGCCTCGCCCGCAGGCCGTCCAGCCCCTCGGTGACCTTCTCGCCGGGTGAAAGCGCGAGGTCGTGCGTGCCCTTGTCGACCTTGATTCCGGGAATGATGCCCTTTGCGGCCAGGTATTCCGGGAAGGGCTCGTTGCCGGAGACGGTGCTCTGCCGCAGTGTTTCGTCGAACAAAATCACGCCGCTGACGAAATCCTCGAGGCCCTTGGTCGTGAAAAGGAGGTCGCGATACGCGCGCCGGTTTGCTTCGGTGCTGTCGACACCGACCGATTTGAAGCGCTTCTCGCACGTGCCGCTTGATTCGTCTGCTGCGAGCAGCCCTTTGCCCTTGGCGACCATGGCTGCGGCGGTCTTGGATAGAAGATTACGGTCCATTGAAGTTCCTTGTTGCGGGAAAGCTGAGGGGAAGCGGGTAATTCTAACCGTTTGGCCGTCGGCCTAGCAGGCGGTCTGATGTCGGATGCGGCAGGTTGCGAGGACTTCGTCGGGGTCGCGCCGCCACCAGTTGCCCGCGGAGAGAATCTCAACCTCGTGGAAGCCGCGGTAGCCGGCCGCCTCCATCCAAGAGCGAACGAGCGGGAGGTCGATGACGCCGTCCCCCATCATTCCCCTGTCGGCGAGGATGTCCTTCGACGAGCGCAGCCAGTCGCTGATCTGGAAGACGAGCAGGCGGCGATCAGCGGCCCTCTCGATCTGCGCCTTGAGCTGCGGATCCCACCAGACGTGGTAGACGTCGACCGCAACCCCGAGCGCAGTGCCGCCCCAGTCGAGCTCGTCGCACAGATCAAGCGCCTGCGCCAGTGTATTCACGCACCCCTGATCGGCGCAGTACATGGGATTCCGCGGCTCGATCGCCAGCGGCACGCCGGCCGCCCGGGCGTGATCAAGCACTTTCCCGATGCCATCCCGCACCATCTCACGCGTTCCCGCCAGGTCTTTCGACCCCCCCGGCAGGCTGCCCTCCACGAGCACGAGGCAGCGTGCTTCGAGCGCTGCAGCTTCGTCGATTGCCCGCCGCGTGTCGTCGATCGCGGCGTGGCGCTCCTTCCGTTCCGGCGCCGGAAACCTCCCCCCACCATGGAGCGCCGCGACGGTGAGGCCGCTGCCTCGAGTCGCCCTCGCCGCCTCCTTGACGCCGGTCTGGGCGAGCCGCTCCCGCGAGGGCGAAATGGCGCCAAAACGGTGGCGCACGCAGCCGTCGATAATCTCGCGCAGGGTCCACCTGTCCCGCACCGTGGCGGTGTCGAGAGCAAGCAGCTCGGGGGCGGGCGGCACTCTCACACGAAACCCTTGCCGCGCGCGGCCGTTAGCCGCGGCGGTGCTCGCCGACCCTCACGATCTTCATCGTGTTGGTCCCCCCGGCTTTGCCGATCGGCTCGCCGATCGTGATCACGATCAGATCGCCAGGCTGCACAACGCCGTTCCTCACCAGGACGTTCTCGGCTTCCGCGAGCAGCTCCTCGCGGTCGTGTCCCACATACTTGACCATGAGGGGGTAGGTGTCGCGAAAAAGGGCACAGCGGTACCGCGTCACGGTCTGGGACGTCAGCGCGTAGATTGGCACACCGCAGTTGAGGCGAGACATCCACAGCGCGGTCGAGCCCGATTCCGTGAGCGCCGCGATGGCCTTCACTTTGAGATGGTAGGCCGTGAACAGCGCCGCCATGGCAATCGACTGGTCTACGCGCGTGAAGACCCGAGCGAGAAAATCGCGGTCCAGCGTCACTTCGGCCGAGCTTTCGGCGACCTCGCAGATACGGCTCATCGCCGCGACCGTCTCCACGGGGTACCTGCCGGTCGCGGTCTCGGCTGAGAGCATCACGGCGTCGGTGCCGTCGAGGACCGCATTGGCCACGTCCGAGACCTCGGCGCGCGTCGGTACCGGGTTGGAGATCATCGACTCCATCATCTGCGTGGCGGTGATCGTGAGTTTGTTCTGCTCCCGCGCAAGGCGGATCATGCGCTTCTGCAGCGCAGGAACCGAGGCGTCGCCGACTTCCACCGCAAGGTCACCCCGGGCAACCATGATGCCCTCGCACCCGGACATAATGTCGCTGAGGGCCTTGGGCTCGACCGCCTCGGCGCGCTCGATCTTCGCGATGAGAAAAGCGTCCGCGCCCGCCGCACGCAGCAGCTGCCTCGCCATGTACATGTCCGCGCTCGACTTGGGGAAGGACACGGCGAGGTAGTCCACCTTGATCCTCGCGGCGGTCCGGATATCCTCCATGTCCTTGGGCGGGAGAGCGGGCGCAGTCAGCCCGCCGCCCAGGCGGTTTATACCCTTGTTGTTCGAAAGAACGCCGCCGTGGCGCACGCGGCTGTGCACCTCATTCCCCGTGACCCGCTCCACTTCGAGCACGATCCTTCCGTCATCGAGAAGCAGCACGTCGCCCGGGCGGACGTCGCGCGGCAGCTCCTTGTAGTCGAGCCCGACTCGACCATCCCCGCCCAGCTCGCACTCGGCGTCGAGCACGAACGGATCGCCGGGGTTGAGAGTGACCCTGCCCTCCTTGAACTTTCCGATGCGGATCTTGGGGCCCTGCAGGTCAGCCATGATTCCGACCGTGCGCCCGGTCGTCCGACAGGTCTCGCGCACCATCTCCGCGCGTCGCTCGTGGTCCGCAGCCGTGCCATGCGAGAAATTCAAGCGCACGATGTCCACTCCCGCGAGGAACATGCGCTCGAGCGTTTGCGGATCGCTCGACGCCGGCCCTAGCGTGGCGACGATCTTGGTGCTTCTGCTCATCAATCCTCCGAGGAAACGGCTCCACTGAATTTTGGCATTCGGGCCCTACTTTCGGCTATATTTCCGGTCTGCGCCGCCGCCAGGGCCCCGATCGGGGGGCGGAATCTCGAGGCGGCGGCCTTGGGCCATGGGACACAAAAGGGTCCAACCCCGGCCTGAAACGGTATGGGAGAACTTACGTGCTTGCCACCCAGATTCGCCAGAAGGACGGGATTTTCTACTTTGGCAGCGTGCGCGCCCCCGAGCTGCTCGCCAAGGTCCGCTTCATCAGCCGCTTCTACGGCGAAGGCGAGGAAATCGCCCCCGCTCGTATCTCCCAGGATGACGATATTGCGCAGTTCATAGCCAAGATCGAGCGGACCGACCGGGCCTTTCAGAGAACGCTGTCGCGCGCCAAGGTGCGCCAGCTGAAGAATTTCTACGAAACGGCGATCACCCAGCCCCCCATCCCCGGAACGGTGCTGCTGTTCACCCCGGAGAAGCTGCGCTTCCAGCCTCTCGGCGGCCAGGACGGCGTCGGACAACTCGCCGAGCCCCAGGCAAAGTTCCTGATTATAGACGGCCAGCACCGGCTCGCGGCCCTGCGGTTCTACCTCGAGGAGCGCCCCGACGACGCCAAGACGATCAACGTTCCCTGCGTGATCTTCGACGGACGCAGTGAAGACTTCGCCACCGAGATGTTCGTGATCATCAACTCCACTCCCACGCGCATCAACAAGAGCCACCTCGTGGACCTGTACGAACGTGTCTCTTGGGCAGAACCGCACCGCAAATTCGCCGCGCGCCTCGTCGGCAACCTGTACAGCGAAGGCGACAGTCCCCTTCGGTATCGGATCAACCGGCTCGGCGGCCGCAGCCAGCAGGACAAGTGGATCCTCCAGGCGGAGCTTTTCAACGAATTGCACCGCTGGGTGAACCGCGACTGGCGCCGCATCCAGGTCGCCGGCGGCAGCAGCAAGGAGGTGCCCCGCTATTACGGCATGGTGCGCGACTTCCTCAAGGCGGCCGAGCGGGTCTGGGGCGAGGCCTGGGGCCACGGCAACTACATGGTTACCAAGCCCGTGACCCTCAAGGCGATGATCCGCGTCTGCGCTGACCTCGCGCGCGAGGACGGCGATCCGGCAGAAGGCCGGCTGAAGCGTTGGGAAGACCGGTTGGCACCGTGGCAGGAGCAAATGAAGGCCTTCCGCGTAGAAGGTTTCTACGAGCGCTTCGCCGCCAAGGGCGAGGTCGAGCGCGTCGCGCGGGTGCACCGCGAGCTTGGGCGCGCCGCCGGGATCGATCCCAAGCCAGCCAAGTAGGGCAAGTTGCGCGATCCTAGGCCGCGGCGCGCTCTTCGAGAATCTGGATCGCGGGGAGCTTCTTTCCTTCTAGAAACTCGAGAAAAGCGCCGCCTCCGGTAGACACGTAGGAAATCCGGTCTGCGACGCCGTACTTGGCGATCGCGGCCAGCGTCTCCCCGCCACCAGCAAGCGAGAACGCCTTCGAAGCGGCGATCGCCAAGGCGATCGCCCGTGTCCCTTGGGCGAACTGCTCGAACTCGAACACCCCGACCGGCCCGTTCCACACGATCGTCCCGGCGCCCGCGAGCGATCTCGCAAAGGCCGCAGCGGTCCTCGGGCCGATGTCCAGGATCATGTCATCCGCGGCGATCTCCTCAATCGGCTTGGTCTCCGCCTTTGCCGTTGCGCCTATGGCCTTGGCACAAACCACGTCGGTCGGGAGGGGAACTTCGCCACCCTTGGCGCGCAGCTTGCCCGAGATGCGCCTGGCTTCACCGACGAGTTCCGGCTCCACCAGCGACTTGCCTACCTCGATCCCGGCGGCGAGCATGAAGGTGTTGGCAATGCCGCCGCCCGGGATGAGGCGGTCGACCTTCTCCGACAAGGCGGCTAGCACTGTCAGTTTGGTGGAGACCTTGGAGCCAGCCACGATCGCCACCAGGGGACGCGCCGGGCGCTCGAGCGCCTTCGAGAGGGCCTCTATCTCGGCCACCATGAGTGGGCCCGCGCATGCCACGGGGGCGAACTTCGCGACCCCGTGAGTCGTGGCCTCCGCTCGGTGGGCCGCGCCGAAGGCGTCGTTGACATATATGTCGCACAGGGCAGCGATCTTCTTGGACAAGACGTCGTCGTCCTTCTTCTCCCCCTTGTTGAAGCGGCAATTCTCGAGCAGGGCGGCGTGGCCGGGTTCCACAGCGACCCCGCTTAGCCAGTCGCGCTTCAAGGGCACGTCCGTGCCGAGGAGAGACGACAGATGCCTCGCCACAGGCGCGAGCGACTCCTTTTCGTCGAATTCGCCTTCGATCGGGCGCCCAAGATGCGACGCAAGGAGCAGACGGGCGCCACGGGACAAGGCGTCCTTGATGCCCGGCAGCGAGGCGCGGATGCGCGTGTCGTCCGTGAGCTTGCCGCTCTGGATCGGGACGTTGAAATCCACACGCATGAACACCCGCTTGCCGCGCAGGTCCAGCCCGGACATTTTCAGCACCGGCATGCTACTTGGCGCCCATCAACGCGACGGTCACGTCGAGCATGCGGTTACTGAATCCCCACTCGTTGTCGTACCAGGCAAAGACCTTCACCAGCGTGCCTCCGGACACCTTGGTGATCGTCGCGTCGAACACCGACGAGGCGGAGTTGTGGTTGAAATCGCTCGACACGAGGGGCTCCTTGGTGTATTCGAGGATGCCCCTCAGATCGGTCTCGGAGGCCTGCTTCGCCGCGTTGTTGACCTCGTCGACGGTCGTCGCGCGCTTGGAGACGAACGAGAGATCGACGAGCGACACGTTGATGGTCGGCACCCGGATCGAGAAGCCGTCGAGCTTGCCGTTCAGGTGCGGAAGCACCAGGCCCACTGCCGCCGCCGCTCCGGTCTTGGTGGGAATCATGTTCATGCTCGCCGAGCGCGCCCGGCGCAGGTCCTCGTGATAGACGTCGGTCAGGACCTGGTCGTTGGTATAGCTGTGCACGGTAGTCATAAGCCCGCTCACCACCCCGATGCGGTCGTCGAGCGCCTTCACGAGCGGGGCTAGGCAGTTGGTGGTGCACGAAGCGTTCGAGATGACGGCGTGCGACGCCTTCAGCGTGTTGTGGTTCACGCCGTAGACGACGGTCGCGTCCACGTCCTTCCCGCCCGGCGCGGAGATGATCACCTTCTTCGCCCCTGCCGCGAGGTGCGCCGACGCCTTCTCCTTGCTCGTGAACAGACCGGTGCATTCGAGGACCACATCCACCTTGAGATCCCTCCACGGCAGCTCGCCCGGATTGCGCTTTGCACACACCTGGATGCGGTCGCCGCTTACGACCATGGCGTCGCCCGCCACGGCGACCGTCCCGGGAAATTTGCCGTGCACCGTGTCGTATCGCGTGAGGTGCGCGTTGGTCTCCGCGCTGCCCAGGTCGTTGATAGCGACGAACTGGAGGTCGTGTCGCTTCCCGCCCTCGTAGTGGGCACGCAGTATGTTCCGGCCGATGCGGCCGTAGCCGTTGATGGCGACTCGAATGCTCATGCAGTGCTCCTTCGCTTATTTGAGAACGCTCTTCACGGCGTTCACGACGTTTTCGACCGTAAAACCAAAATGCTCGAACAGCTTCGCCCCCGGCGCGGATTCGCCATAGCGGTCGATGCCGACCACCGCACCCTCGAGGCCCACGTACTTGCGCCAGAAGTCTGTGACGCCGGCCTCGACCGCGACCTTGCGCACGGTCGGGATCAGCACCACATCCCGGTACATCGGCGGCTGCCTGTCGAAGACCGACGTGCAGGGCATGGAGACGACGCGTACCGCGATGCCCTCCTCGGCGAGCTTCTGCCTTGCCCCCATGGCGAGCTGTATCTCCGAACCGGTAGCGACGATGATCGCCTTGGGGTCTTGCGCGTCTGACAGGATGTAGCCGCCGCGGCGGATGGCAGCGATGGTGTGGGGGTCGCGCACCTGGAAGGGCACGCTCTGCCGGGTGAACAGCAGCGAGCTCGGTCCATCCCTGCGTTCGATCGCCGCGATCCACGCAGCCGTGGACTCGACCGCATCGCAGGGCCGCCACACGTCCATCCCGGGGATGGCGCGCAGCGCCGCCGCGTGCTCGATCGACTGGTGCGTGGGTCCGTCCTCCCCCAGGCCGATCGAGTCGTGGGTAAACACGAAAATCGAGCGGACCTTCATGAGCGCCGCCATGCGCAGTGCATTCCTCGAGTAGTCCGAGAACGTCAGAAAGGTGCCGCCGAAGGGAATCAGCCCGCCGTGAAGCGCGATCCCGTTCAACACCGCGCTCATCCCAAACTCGCGCACGCCGTAAAAGACGTAGTTCCCCGCTCCTTCGCGGCCTACCGTCTTGCACCCCGACCATTGGGTCAAATTGGAGCCGGTGAGGTCGGCCGACCCGCCGACCAGCTCGGGCAGGACCTGCGCTAGCCCCTCAATTGCGTTCTGCGACGCCTTCCGGGTCGCGATCGACTCGTCCCGGCCGGCGATCTTGTCGAGCAGGGCTCGGCAATGCACGCTCCAGTTGTCCGGCAGCTCGCCCGCCATGCGGCGCCTGAATTCGCGCGCGCCAGCAGGGTGCGCCTTCTCGTAGGCGGCGAGCTTTTCGTTCCAGGCGCGCTCGAGACCCGCCCCCTTGCTGCGGGCATCCCACGCCTCGTAGACGCGTTGCGGGATCTCGAACGGGGGGTAGTGCCAGCCGATCGCCGCGCGCGTCGCAGCGACCTCGTCCGCGCCGAGCGCCTCGCCGTGGGCCTTCGCGGTCCCCGCGCGCTTGGGAGAGCCCTTGCCGATGACGGTCTGGCAGCAGATCAGGCTCGGCCTGTCCGTCACTGCCTTGGCCGCGCGGATGGCCCGGTCGACGGCGTCGACGTCGTGACCGTCGACATTGGCGATGACGTGCCAGCCATAGGCCTCGAATCGCTTCGGCGTATCGTCCCTGAACCAGCCCTTGACCTCGCCATCGATGGAGATGTGGTTGTCGTCGTAGAGGGCGACGAGCTTTCCCAGTGCAAGGGTCCCGGCGAGCGAGCAGGCTTCATGCGAGATTCCCTCCATCAGGCAGCCGTCGCCGACCGAAACGTAGGTGTGGTGATCGACGAGTTCGAACCCGGGGCGGTTGAACTCCGCAGCTAGCAGGCGCTCGGCGATCGCCATGCCGACCGCGTTCGCCAAGCCCTGTCCCAGGGGACCAGTGGTGGTTTCAACACCGGGAGTGAGCCCGAATTCTGGGTGACCGGGCGTCTTCGAATGCAGCTGTCGGAAGCGCTTGATCTCGTCCATCGGCAGCTCGTAGCCCGTGAGGTGCAGAAGCGCGTAGAGCAGCATGGAGCCGTGCCCGTTGGAGAGCACGAAACGGTCTCGGTCAGCCCACCTCGGGTTTGCCGGGTTGTGTCGCAGGTGCCGGCCCCAGAGTGCCAGGGCGATCTCGGCCATTCCCATGGGCATGCCCGGATGGCCCGAATTCGCCGCCTGAACGGCGTCCATGGCCAACGCACGAATCGCGTTGGTCAAGTCCTGACTCATTACGTGGAAGGGACCGAGAAGGTGAGTCGAAACCTTATAATTATCGGCGAATCTCGCTTCCTTGGCGAGAAATACCCGTAACGGAGGCGCAGTGAGCAAACTTGCATTCATCGGGCTCGGCGTGATGGGTTTCCCCATGGCCGGCCATCTCGTGGCACGCGGCGGGCACGAAGTGACCGTGTACAACCGCAGTCGCGCCAAGGCCGAGGCGTGGGTGGCGAAGCACAAGGGGCGCTTAGCGGATACGCCGGCCAAGGCGGCCGAGGGATCGGAGATCGTCTTTTCCTGCGTGGGCGACGACCCGGATCTGCGTGAGGTGACGCTTGGGCCGAACGGAGCCTTCCACAAGATGGCCAAGGGCACGATCTTCGTCGACCACACTACCGCCTCGGCGAAAGTTGCGAGGGAGCTCGCCGGTGAGGCGAAAAAGCGTGGCTTCGAGTTCCTCGACGCGCCCGTCTCGGGAGGGCAGGCCGGCGCCGAGAACGGGCAGCTTACCGTCATGGTCGGAGGCGACCCGGCTGCCTTCGAGCGAGCCAAGCCCGCGATGGCACACTTTGCCAAGGCCGTCACCCTGCTCGGCCCCTCGGGCGCGGGGCAGCTCACGAAGATGGTCAACCAGATCTGTATCGCAGGACTCGTCCAGGGTCTTTCAGAGGGCCTGAATTTCGCCCTCAAGGCAGATCTAGACGCGAAGCTGGTGCTCGACGTGATCTCCAAGGGCGCCGCGCAGTCCTGGCAGATGGAAAACCGAGGCAAGACCATGGTTGACGACAAGTTCGACTTCGGTTTCGCCGTCGACTGGATGAGAAAGGACTTGCGTATCTGCGCCGAAACCGCCCGCCAGAACGGCGCCCCCCTGCCCGTCACACAGATGGTTGCCGGCTATTACGACGAGATCTCCAAGATGGGCGGGGGGCGCTGGGACACCTCCAGCTTGATCCGGCGATTGCGTCGCGCCTGACTCGCCGGGCTCTGGCGCGAGCCCTTTATGAGCCTGCCCTTCGAGCGACCGGCAGGCTATGCGCCGGCCATCCAGCCCCCCGCCGAATCCCCCGGGCGGGCGCTGTGGTTCGTCTTCCGCGGCGCCGAGCTGTTGGTGACGGCCCCCCCCGAAGTCGCACTGCCCCATTGCGCGCACCCCAACAGTTTGGGTATCATGCCCCAGCGAATACAATACCTTGGGGTTCTCGGCCAGGAGCATTGCTATAGCGCCGAGTTGCCGCCGAGCGTGGCGGCGCCACAGGGATGGGTATGGCAGGGCTTGCGTGGACTGTTCGGCGCCTTGGACGACGCACAATTCGCGCTGGCAGGTCGTGCGCTTCAGATCGTGGATTGGGATCGCACGCACCAGTACTGCGGGGCGTGTGGGGCGGCGACGGTGGCGCGCAGCAACGAGCGCAGCCGGGTGTGTCCGGCGTGCGGGCTGGTGGCGTACCCAAGGCTCGCCCCGGCCGTGATGGCGCTGGTGCGGCGGGGGCCGGAGTTGCTCTTGGCGCGCTCGCCGAGGTTCGCCAAAGGCGTCTACAGCGCCTTGGCCGGTTTCGTCGAGCCGGGTGAGACGCTGGAGCAGTGCCTGGAGAGAGAGGTGCATGAAGAGGTCGGGATTCGCGTGTGCAACGTGCGCTACTTCGCCAGCCAGCCCTGGCCGTTCCCGCATTCGCTCATGATCGCCTTCTTCGCCGACTACGACAGCGGAGAGATCCGAATCGACGGCGTCGAAATCCAGGACGCTCGCTGGTTCGACGTAGAAAATCTTGAAAATTTGCCGCGTTTGCCTGCTAGAATCAGCATCGCTCGCAGACTGATCGACGCGGCAATAGGGGAGATGCGCGTAACATGATTCTTGCATCTCATTCGTCAACGCTCGTGGGGATTTATGCAAATTGGACGGATTACACATAGTTGCCAATCTGTACCGTTGCGGGGGGGATGCACGGTACTTGACTGACGCAGCCGAGCTGCGTCGTTTTTGTCACGACTCCATCAACAGGGCCGGTCTTACGATACTCGGCGACCTGTTCCACGAGTTCGACGGTGGCGGAGTCACAGGCACGGTGGTCCTGGCGGAATCGCATCTTGCCATTCACACCTGGCCGGAGCTCCAAAGCGTCACCCTCGACGTTTACGTCTGCAATTACACCCAGGACAACAGCGGCAAGGCGCGTCAGGTCGTCGCCGACCTGATGGATGTCTATCGTCCTGAGGAGCACGTGCAGCACGACGTGCCGCGCGACAAGCGCCTGATGAACGAGTGGCTCAACGGGGACTACGGTTTCTTTCTGCGCTCCAGCAAGCTCATCGAGTCCTCGAAAACGCACTTTCAGGACCTGGAGATCCACGAGACGCCGCAGTTCGGCAAGCTGTTCCGTTTGGATGGCTGCTTCATGACCTCGGAGCGCGAGGAGTTCGTATACCACGAGACGCTGATGCACCCGGCGCTCACGGCCCACCCGGCGCCTAAGCGCCTGCTGATCATCGGCGGGGGCGACGGAGGAGCTGCAGAAGAGGCGCTGAAGCACCCGTCGGTCGAGCAGGTCGTGATGGTCGAACTGGACGGAAAGGTGGTCGAGGTCGCCAAGGAACACTTTGCCGCCGTACACCGCGGCGTGTTCGACAATTCCAAGCTGAAGCTACTCATCGAGGACGGCTTGAAGTACTTGGCCGAGACCAAGGAGAAGTTCGACCACATCGCATTGGACCTGCCCGACCCGATAGGTCCTGCTACGGCTCTGTATGAGGAGTCCTTCTTCCGCGATTGCAAGCGGGCACTCGCGCCCGGGGGCATCCTGACGCTGCACATGGGTTCGCCCTGGTCGAGGCCCGAGCGCGTGAAACTGCTCTATGCCCGCCTCGCGAAGATGTTCAAGGTCGCTCGGCCGTACACCATGTTCATACCTCTGTACGGCTGCCTGTGGTCGATGTGCGCGTGCTCGGACTCGACCGACGTCGCTTCGGTGAGCCCAGGTGAGATCGATATCCGGATCGGCAACCGCAGCCTGTCTCATCTGCAATACTACAACGGTGGGATTCATCAGGCTCTGTTTGCGCTGCCAAACTTCGTGCGCGAACTGACCGTCGAGGCCGTACCTAAGCCCCGGCTGGTAACAGCGAGGAAGAGGGCCGCAGCCGGCGCGAAATAGTCCGTTAGCCTGTCGGACGGGGGGCGACCGAGGAGGTCGCCCTTTTTCTTGCGTCCTGGGGTTCGAGGAAGCCGAACTCGGGTTCAGGCCTGCGTCCGCTGACGATGTCGGCAAGGGCGCGCCCCGACCCGCAGGCGAGGGTCCATCCCAGCGTGCCGTGACCGGTATTGAGGAACAGGTTCGGATACTTTGACCTTCCGATCAGCGGCAGATTGCTCGGCGTCGCCGGGCGCAAGCCCGTCCAGAACTGAGCCCCTTCCGCCCGTCCCGCCTTTGGAAACCACTCGAAGCAGCGCTTGACCAGCGCGTCGCAACGGGCCACGTTCACCTCGGTGTCGTAGCCGTTCAATTCAGCCGTGCCTGCCACGCGCAGGCGATTGCCAAGCCGGGAGATGACGATTTTTCGTGCGTGATCGGTCACGCTGATCTGGGGCGCCACGCTGTCTGGATCGAGGGGCAGGGTGATGGAGTAGCCCTTGACCGGGTATACGGGAATCGATATCCCAAGAGGCGCGAGGAGAAGAGGGCTGTAGCTCCCCAGCGCTATGACATAGGCGTCCGCGCGCAGGGATTCCTCTATGCCAGCTTCGTCATCGATCACGGCCCGCTCGATAGGCCCGCGGCCAGCCTCCAAGGCCCTGACGCTGACGTTGAAGCGGAACTCGACTCCCTGCGCGCGGCATAGATCGGAAAGATTCTTCGTGAAGAGCTGGGCGTCGCCGCTTTCGTCAGAACCTGCAAAAACGCCCCCGACAACACCGACCCTTGAGTCGCGCAGGGCAGGCTCCATCTGGACGCATTCACCAGGCGTCTTGATCTCCAGTTCGAGTCCCCGCCGCTTGAGGGAGCCTACCTGCCGGGACGCATGTTCGAACTCACGCCGCTCCTCGTACAAATGCAGGATGCCGGAGGTCCTCGCTTCGTAGCTGATGCCTGTGTCGCGTCGCAGCTGGCCGAGCTGTTCCCGGCTGTACAGGGCCAGGGCGAACGCCTCCTCGGTATTGCTTCGTGCGCGGCCGGGCAAGCATTCCCGCAGGAAGCGCAGTCCCCACAGCCACTCGCCGAGCTCGGCACGAGGACGGAATAGAAGCGGCGCGTCTTCGCGCCCGAGCCATCGCAGGATCTTCACGGGCGCCGTGGGATTCGCCCAGGGCTCGGAGTGGCTGACGGAGATCTGGCCGCCGTTGGCGAAGCTCGTCTCAAGGGCTGCTTCGGGCTGCCGGTCGACGACCGTTACGTTGTGACCGGCGCGCGCCAGATACCAGGCACTGGTGGTGCCGATGACACCGGCGCCGAGAACGATCACTTTCATGCCCGTCTCCAACGAAACCAGCGGAGCAGCTTCCTTCTGGATTCGCCTTTTTTGACTCTACGAGGACAGCCGAGTTCTCCCTCTTAAAATACCAAGCCGCGCGCGAGCGGCAAGGGGAGCTTCTATTTCCCTGTGTAGGAAATCACTTTCTGCCTCTGCTCGCCCAGGCCCTTGATGCCCAGCGTCACCACATCGCCCGGCTTCAGCCATGCCTGAATGGGCTTCATGCCCAGGGCAACGCCCGCGGGCGTGCCCGTTGTAATGATGTCGCCAGGCAGGAGAGTCATGTAATTGCTCACGTAAGAAACGAGCTTTGCGCAGGAGAAGATCATGTTCCGCGTGTTGGAAGACTGTCTGCGCTCGCCGTTTACGTCGAGCCAAACGTCCAACGTCTGAGGGTTCATGATCTCGTCGGTGGTCACGAGCCACGGACCAATGGGCCCGAAGGTGTCAGCGCCTTTCCCCTTGTCCCATTGCGAAGACTGCAACTGAAAAGCCCGCTCCGAGACGTCGTTCACGATCGTGTAGCCCGCGACGTAATCCAGCGCCTTGTCTTCGGGAACATACTTGGCCCGCGTCCCGATGACAATGGCGATCTCGACTTCGTAGTCCAGCTTTGTGGAATTCCGGGGCTGCTGAATGTCGTCGTTCGGGCCGCTGATGCAGGTTGTCGCCTTCATGAATACCACGGGCTCTGCGGGTATCTGCAGTCCCGCCTCGTGGGCGTGGTCGACGTAGTTCAATCCGATGGCGACGAACTTGGAGATGCCGGTATAGGGAACGCCGAACCGCGGGTTGCCTCTCACCAGCGGAAGGGACTCGGGACGGATCTTGCGCAGCCGCGCAAGGCCCTTGGGGGAAATCGTTTCCTGGTCGATATTGGAGATCACACCGGAAAAGTCGCGCAACTGACCCTGTGCGTCGATGACGCCCGGTTTCTCGAATCCGTTCCTGCCGTAACGACAAAGCTTCATTTTTCTTGCTTCCTTTCCAGATCATCCGGGAACGCTCGAGCAGTGCAAGACTTGGATCAGGCCCTGATCGGGCGAGAGAGGCAGCTCGATGTCGTCACCCTTCGCCACCGAGACGCGGTGGGTTGCGACCAGCGCTCCTGCCGTGAGCCGCTCTCCCCTAGAGTATCTTCTTATGCGGGGCGATTATAGCAGCGCAAGGCCGAAAAGCGCCAGAGTACGAGCAGAATCATGGGGTTATTGCTATTGACTTCTCTTCCACTTGATAGAGCAGCCGATGGAAGCGACCTGGTCGACCGGTCCGTGTCCAGTGCGGGCGATCCGGACCATTGCGTCGAACAACTCGCGCCGCGCGCCCGGTACCGACTCGCGCCCTGAAGCGTCGAGGCGCCCGCGATACTGAAGTTCCATGGCGGCGTTGTAGCCGAAGAAGTCGGGCGTGCACACCGCTCCGTAGGCTTTCGCAACCTCCTGAGTCTCGTCGAAGACGTAAGGGAAGGGATAGCGGAACTGACTCGCAATTCGCTTCATATTCTCGAAGGAGTCTTCTGGATAGTCGTCGGGATCGTTCGACATGATCGCGACCGACCCAATGCCGTGGCTCGCGAGCTCCGTGCAATCCCGAACGATGCGCTCGCGTACCGCTTTGACATACGGGCAGTGGTTGCAGATGAACATGACCAGCAGGCCTTTGGGCCCCTGGCAGGACGCGCGAGTGTGGCGCCTGCCGTCAGTTCCCGGAAGATTGAAATCGGGTGCGCGTGAGCCGGAACTCGCGCCGGTGGAAGTCGCGCTCACTAGGCGAACTCGAACACGTCGGATATGCTTGAAATCGTAGCATGAAAAACTCCGCGTCTCGCGCCGCGCCGCGTCTCTTTACCCCGGTAGATCTCACCCTCGGTGTCGAAATCCGACTCCCGGATCGGGCGGCGCACCACGTCTCCGTTCTGCGTCTTCGCCGCGGCGACTCGATCATTCTTTTCAACGGACAGGGCGGGGAATTCACCGCCGAGCTCGCGCGCGTCTCTGCGGGGCAAGCCTGGGCCCGCGTTCTGACGGGCCGCTCGCCAGTGCGCGAATCACCCCTCTCCGTTGCCCTGGCACAATGCATATCCAGCGGCGACCGCATGGACACGACTTTGCAGAAGTCCACCGAGCTGGGCGTCTCGAGGATCATCCCGATTGCCAGCGAGCGCTCGGTGGTCAAGCTGTCGGGCGATCGCGCCGCAAGGCGCTTGGCCCACTGGCGCAATGTCGTGATCGCCGCTTGCGAGCAATGCGGGCGCAACCAAGTGCCCGAGGTCGCCAGCATTACCGACATTGAGGCGTTTCTCGATGCCCATGACCCGGGGGGCCAGCGGCTGCTCCTCGCTCCCGAGGCCGGCCAGACCCTGAGGCAGCTTCCCCGCGCGCAGAAAGTGGCGCTCCTCGTCGGTCCCGAGGGAGGGCTTACCGACAGGGAGCGCGCGCACGCGGAACGCGCGGGCTATGTCCCTCTCCGGTTCGGGCCGCGCGTGCTTCGCACGGAAACGGCCCCGCTTGCCGCGATTGCCGCGATGCAAACTCTCTGGGGCGATTGCTAGAATCGCTTCTTTTCGACAAGGCTGGGCATGCCCACCCCCGACCCGCACTTCGTGAGTTGGTTTCGCTCCGTGGCGCCGTATTTCCACGCCTTCCGCGGAAAGACCTTTGTTCTCGCCTTCGGGGGAGAAGTGTTCGCGGAGCGCCGCTTCCTCGAGCTTGCGCACGACATCAACCTGCTGCACAGCACAGGAATCCGCGTCGTCATGGTGCACGGCTCGCGACCGCAGATCGAGGCTCAGCTGAAGCAACGCAAAGCCACCTCTCGCTATGCCAGGGGCCTGCGCATCACCGACCCGGTCGCGCTGGAATGCGTCAAGGAGGCAGTGGGACTACTGCGGGTAGAGATCGACGCGCTGCTGTCGCTCGGCCTGCCGAATTCGCCGATGGCTGGCGCCGCGATCAACACGGTCTCCGGCAACTTCATCACGGCTCAGCCGATGGGCGTGCACGACGGGATCGATTTCCAGTACACAGGCTCGGTGCGCAAGGTGGACTCGCAGGCGATCGTCGGCTGCCTGGACGCCGGAAACATCGCAATCGTCTCGCCGGTGGGGTATTCGCCCACCGGCGAGGTTTTCAACCTCGCCATGGAAGACGTGGCGGTGGCTACGGCCTCGGCGCTTCGCGCGGAGAAGCTCGTATTCCTCTCGGATGCGCCGGTCGAGGATAAAGAGGGCGAGCTCCTGCCAGAACTCACGGCGCAGGAGGCGGCCGATCTGCTCGGGCGCAGCAACCGGCTCACGGACGACACGCGCCTCTACCTCGCCCACGCTGTCGAGGCTGTGCGCGGCGGGGTCCAGCGCGCCCACGTGATCAGCCGGAAGGTCCCGGGAGCCCTGCTGGTCGAGCTTTTCACGCACGATGGCTCGGGGACCATGATCACCGCCGACAAGGTAGTGAAGCTGCGCGCCGCCGCAATCGACGACGCCGGCGGCATACTCAAGCTGATCGAGCCTCTCGAGGAGGACGGTACGCTGGTGAGGCGCGGGCGCGAATTGCTCGAGCGCGAGATCACGCGGTTCTCAGTGATCGAGCACGACGGCGTGATCGTTGGCTGCGCCGCGTTGTATCCCTTCGCGAGCGCACGCGCGGGTGAGCTCGCGTGTCTCGCGGTCAGGGCCGATTCCCGCGACGCCGGCTATGGAGAGCGGCTGGTTCGGCACATCGAGGTCCAGGCCCGTGCCCGCAAGCTGAAGAGGCTTTTCGTGCTGACGACCCGCGCCACACACTGGTTCATCGAGCGTGGTTTCGCCGAATCCTCCGTCGAGAAGCTTCCCAAGGAAAAGAAGGACCTGTACAACTACCAGCGGCGCTCGAAAGTCCTGGTGAAGTCGCTATAGAATGCAAGCGTACGCGAAGGAGCGGCGATGGCGAGGATGGTGAAGTGCGTCAAGCTGGGGCGTGAGGCCGAGGGGCTCGACCTGCCGCCCTATCCCGGCGAGCTGGGCAAGCGCATCTGGGAGAACGTGTCGAAAGAAGCCTGGCAGGGCTGGCTCAAGCACCAGACCATGCTGATCAACGAGAACCGGCTGAACCTCGCCGACTCCCGTGCCCGCAAATACCTCGCGGAGCAGATGGAAAAGCATTTCTTCGGCTCCGGGGCCGACGTGGCTTCGGGATACGTGCCGCCCAAGTAGTAGCGGCGCTACTTCGCGACGGTCCTCACACCCGTCTTGGTTCCGAGGAGCAGCACATCTGCTCCGCGGCGGGCAAACAGTCCGTTGGTCACGACCCCCGCAATGTTGTTGATGGCAGTCTCCAGCTCGACCGGGTTGAGAATGGACAAGCCCCTTACGTCGAGCACGACGTTCCCGTTGTCGGTCGTGAAACCCTCGCGCAGTTGAGGCTGGCCGCCCAGCCTGACCATCTGGCGCGCGACATAGGCCCGCGCCATCGGGATCACCTCGACAGCTAAAGGGAACTTGCCGAGCACCGGGACGAGCTTGGATTCATCGGCGATACACACGAATTTCCTGGCCACCGCGGCCACGATCTTCTCGCGGGTGAGCGCGCCGCCCCCGCCCTTGATCAAAGCCAGATGCTCGGTGACCTCGTCCGCGCCGTCGACATAGACGGGCAGCTCGTTAACGCTGTTCAGATCGAACAGGCGGATCCCGTGGCCTTTCAGTCTTTCCGCGGATCGGTCCGAACTCGCCACGGCCCCGGAGATCCGGCCCTTGATCCTGGCCAGCTCGTCGATGAAGAAGTTTGCCGTCGATCCCGTCCCCACACCGACGACCGAGTCCTCGACCACGTGCTTGATCGCCTCGCGGGCGACCGCCTGCTTTAGTTCGTCCTGTGTCACTTTTTCGGCGGCATGTAGAGATCGGTGATGCTTCCAAGCGCCACCTCCGCGGCCAATCCGGGCGTCTCGGACAGCGTCGGGTGGGGGTGAACGGTGAGCGCGATGTCTTCCATGTCGCTTCCCATTTCGAGCGCCAGCACCATCTCCGCGATCAGCTCGCCGGCGTTTGGACCGACCATCCCCGCTCCAAGGATGCGCTTGGACGCGGGATCAAAGAGCAGCTTGGTGCTGCCCTCCGTCCTGCCGATCGAGCGCGCGCGCCCGGAGGCGGCCCACGGGAAGCTCGCCTTCTGGTACGCGATACCCAGCCGCGACGCATCCAACTCGGTGAGGCCCATCCATGCTACCTCCGGGTCGGTATACGCCACCGAGGGAATCGCGCGAGCGTCGAAAGCGGCTTTGTGCCCCGCGATTACCTCCGCTGCGACCTTGGCCTCGTGAGTCGCCTTGTGCGCAAGCATCGGCTCACCGACGATGTCGCCGATAGCGAAGATGTGCGGCACGTTGGTGCGACATTGCCTGTCGACCGGGATGAAGCCCCGCTCGCTCACCTTCACGCCCGCTGCCTCTGCGCCGACTTCGCGCCCGTTGGGTCGCCGGCCGACCGCGAGCAGCACGCGGTCGTAGGTTTGGGGCGCGGGCGCTCCGTCGCCTTCAAATGTCGCCCGCAGACCCGCGGCTTGTGCCTCGAGTTTCGCGACTTTCGTCTTCAGCAGGATAGCTTCGTAGCGCTTCTGGATGCGCTTCTCCAGCGGCCGGATGAGATCGCGGTCGGCGCCCGGGATAAGGCCATCCATGAGCTCCACCACCGTGACCTTCGAACCCAGCGCATCGTAAACGCAGGCCATCTCCAGACCGATGATCCCACCGCCGATGACGAGCAGCCGCTTGGGCACGTCAGGAAGTTCGAGCGCCCCGGTCGAATCCATGAGACGCGGGTTCTCGTATGGAAAGCCGGGAACGCGCGCAACCGAGGAGCCCGCCGCGACTATGCAGTAGTCGAACCCTATCCTCGTGGTCTTGCCGTTCTTCGCCTTCACCGAAAGGACCGCAGGTCCATCGAACTTGCCGACTCCCTCCACCACGGTCACCTTGCGCTGCCTCGCCAGACCGGCGATACCTTTGGTTCCCTTGCCGACGACGTCTTCCTTCCAGGCTCTCAGCCTGGCCACGTCGATCGAAGGTTTGCCGAAGGCGACGCCGGCATCCAGGGTCTCCTCGGCTTCGGTGACCACGCGAGCGACGTGCAACAGCGCCTTGGAGGGAATGCAGCCGACGTTGGTGCACACCCCGCCCAGATTCGGATACCGCTCCACGAGGATTACGCTCTTGCCAAGATCTGCAGCGCGAAATGCGGCTGTGTAGCCTCCGGGACCCGAGCCGAGCACCACCACTTCGGCGCGCAGGTCCGCCGCGCCCGCCTGCGGCGACGGAGTCGCGGGCGCCGGCTTGCGCTCCTCGGGCACGCCCGGCGGTCGCGGCGTCTGCGGTGCGGCAGGCCCCGTCTCCAGCATCACAATCACCGAGCCGGCGGAGACCTTGTCTCCCACCTTGACCCGCAACTCCTTGACCACACCTGCGTCCGACGAGGGTATTTCCATCGTGGCCTTGTCGGATTCGAGCGTGATGAGGGAGGCTTCCTTGGCGATCCGATCGCCCGGCTTGACCAGCACCTCGATCACATCGACGTCCTTGAAATCGCCGATGTCCGGCACTTTCACTTCGATAAGCTGCGCCAAGCCAGCCTCACAATAGGGTGCGGCGAATGTCGGAGAGAACCGAGGCGAGATAGCTGGTGAACCGCGCTCCAGCAGCACCGTCGATGACGCGGTGGTCGTAGGCGAGGGACAGCGGCAGCATGAGGCGTGGAACGAACGCACCGTCCCTGTAGACCGGGCGCATCTGTGATCGCGCCACGCCGAGTATCGCGACTTCGGGCGCGTTGATGATGGGCGTAAACGCTGTTCCTCCAATCCCGCCTAGGCTGGAGATGCTGAACGTGCCCCCCCGCATTGCGTCCGGCTTGAGCTTCTTCTCGCGCGCGGCCTTCGAGATTTCGGCGAGCTCTTTTGCGAGGTCGAACACGCCCTTGCGATCAGCATCCCTGATGACGGGGACGACCAATCCATCCGGTGTGTCGACCGCAACCCCTATGTGGTAGTACTTCTTGATCACTAGGTTTTCGCCGGCCTTATCGAGCGAGGAATTGAACTCCGGGAACTGCTTCAACGCGTTCACCGATGCTTTCACCAGAAAGGCCAGCATGGTTAGCTTGAAGCCGCCCTTCTCGGCGACCTGCGCGTTTTCCTTGCGGAAAGCCTCGAGCTCCGTGATATCGGCCTCGTCGTGCTGGGTAACGTGGGGAATCGACACCCAGTTGCGGTGGAGGAAGCCGCCGGAGAGCTTCCTGATGCGCGACAGCGGCTTGGCTTCCACGGGACCGAACTTCGCGAAATCCACTTGCGGCCATTCCGGCAGATCCAGAACAAGGCCGGCCCTCGCGGCCGCCGCCGGCACGGCAGGCGCTCCACGCATCACCCCCTTCACGAATTCCTGCACGTCGGCCTGCGTGATGCGACCTTTCGGCCCCGATCCCTTGACCCGCGCGAGATCGACGCCGAGCTCGCGCGCGAACTTGCGCACCGAAGGACTTGCATGCGAGACGCCCTCCGCCGCGCGCGCGGACTCGCGGGGCACCGGCTCGGGCCGGTTGATCGGCACGACCGGCGCGGCGGGAGCCGGCTTCGCAGGCGGCGGCACCGGTGCAACGGCCGGCGCAGACACGACAGGCTCGGCCGCCTTCCCCGGCTGGGCCGGCCCCGGCGAGGCGTCGAGGAGCAATATCGGGCTTCCCTTCGAGACCTTGTCCCCCGTCTTGACACGAAGCTGCTTCACCACGCCGGCCGACGGCGACGGAATCTCCATGGTCGCCTTGTCGGACTCGACCGTGATGAGGGATTGCTCCGCCTGGACCAGGTCGCCGGGCTTGACCAGGATCTCGATCACGGCGACATCCTTGAAGTCGCCGATATCGGGTACGGAAATCTCTTTTGTTGTGGCCATGCTTGCCTGCGGACCGAGCCCGCGCCGGGCTGCGTCCCGGTCAGACCGTCACCGGGTTCGGCTTTTCCGGGTCGAGACCGTATTTGCCAATGGCCTCGGACACGATTTTCGGCTTGACCTCGCCGCGCTCGGCAAGCGCGGCCAGCGCTGCGACCGTCACGTAGTGGCGATCGACCTCGAAGAAGCCGCGTAGCTTCGCGCGCGAGTCCGAACGGCCGTACCCGTCGGTACCGAGGACCTTGTAGACGCGGTCTTTCGGCAGATACGGGCGGATCTGGTCCGAATAAGCCTTGATGTAGTCGGTCGCGGCGACGACCGGACCGGCGCGGGTCTCCAGGCACTGGGTCACATAGGGGACTCGAGGCTTCGCCTCCGGGTGCAGCATGTTCCAGCGCTCGATGGCGAGTCCTTCACGGCGCAGTTCGGTCATGCTGGTCGCGCTCCAGATGTCCGCAGAGACGGACCAGTCTTTCTCCAGCAGATCCGCCGCAGCGATGACTTCCCGCAAGATCGTTCCCGACCCCAGCAGCTGGACCCGCGGCTTACCCTTCGAGCCCTCGCGGAAGAGGTACAGGCCTTTGAGGATCGCCTGCTCCACGCCCGCGGGCATCGGGGGATGCTCGTAGTTCTCGTTCATCACCGTGATGTAGTAGAACACGTCCTCCTGCCCGGCCAGCATGCGCCGCAGCCCGTCCTGAATGATCACCGCGAGCTCGTAGCCGAACGTCGGATCGTAGGAGACGCAGTTGGGAACCACCGAGGAGAGGACGTGGCTGTGCCCGTCTTCGTGCTGAAGTCCTTCGCCGTTCAAGGTGGTACGGCCGGCGGTCGCGCCGAGGAGGAAACCCCGCGCGCGCTGGTCGCCCGCGGCCCACACGAGATCTCCCACGCGCTGCATGCCGAACATCGAATAGAAGATGTAGAAGGGCACCATCGCCAGATCGGAGTGGCTGTACGAAGTCGCCGCCGCGATCCATGACGAAAACGCTCCGGCCTCGTTGATGCCTTCTTCGAGAATCTGTCCCGCCTTGTCTTCCCGGTAGTACATCACCTGGTCGCGGTCGACCGGCTCGTACTTCTGGCCTTCGGACGAATAGATGCCGAGCTGCCGGAACATGCCTTCCATGCCGAAGGTGCGCGCCTCGTCGGGGACGATGGGGACGATATGCTTGCCGATGCTCTTGTCGCGCACGAGCAGCGTGAGCACGCGCACGAACGCCATGGTCGTCGAGATTTCGCGGCCCTCGGACCCCTTCAGCAGAGGCTCGAACGTTTCAAGCGCCGGCACGGCGGGAGGGCCTTGGGCCTTGCGCCGGCGCTGCGGCAGGTAGCCGCCGAGCGCCTTCCTGCGCGCGTGCAGATACACCATGACCGGGTCGTTGTCCGCGGGCTTATAGAGAGGCAGATCCTCGAGCCTGTCGTCCGGGATGGGCACATTGAAGCGGTCGCGCATCTCGCGAATCGTCGCGATGTCGACCTTCTTGAGCTGGTGCGTGGGATTCTTCGCTTGCCCCTGCTTGCCGAGCCCGTATCCCTTGATGGTCTTGGCGAGAATCACCGTAGGCTGGTTCTTGTGCTTCACCGCGACGGCGTAGGCCGCATAGATCTTGTGGGGATCGTGCCCCCCGCGGTTCAGCCGCCAGATGTCCTCGTCGGTCATGCGCGAGACCATCTCCAGTACCTTCGGATCCTTCCCGAAGAAGTTCTTGCGCACGAAGGCGCCGTCGTTCGCCTTGTAGTTCTGGTACTCGCCGTCGACCGTATCCTCCATGATGCGAAGCAGCCGCCCTTCAATATCGCGCGCGAACAGGGGATCCCAGTACGACCCCCAGATGAGCTTGATGACGTTCCACCCCGCGCCGCGGAAGTCGGCCTCCAGCTCCTGGATGATCTTGCCGTTACCTCGCACGGGACCGTCGAGGCGCTGGAGATTGCAGTTGACCACGAAGATCAGGTTGTCCAGCTTTTCGCGAGCGGCGAGGCCGATTGCGCCGAGAGATTCCGGTTCGTCCATCTCTCCGTCGCCGCAGAAGACCCACACCTTGCGGTTGGCAGTGTCGGCCAGGCCACGGGCATGCAGGTACTTGAGGAACCTCGCCATGTAGATGCCTTGGATGGGCCCAAGCCCCATCGAGACGGTGGGGAATTGCCAGAAATCGGGCATCAGCCAGGGATGCGGATAGGACGAGATGCCGCCGCCGTCCACTTCGCGCCGGAAGCTCAGGATCTGCGCCTCGGTCAGCCGGCCTTCGAGGTAGGCGCGCGCGTAGATTCCCGGCGACGAGTGCCCCTGGAAATAGATCAGGTCCCCGCCATGGCCCTCGTGCGGGGCGTGCCAGAAGTGGTTGAAGCCGATACCGAAGAGCGTTCCGACCGACGCAAAACTCGCGATGTGGCCGCCCAGCTCGTCGTCCGACTTGTTCGCTTTAGCGACCATCACCATGGCGTTCCACCGGCAGAACGACCGGATGCGCTCTTCCAGCGCGTGATCCCCGGGCGAGCGCTCCTCCATGTGCACCGGAATGGTGTTGAGGTAGGCCGTGTTGAGGGAGAATGGGATGTAGGCGCCCGAGCGCCGTGCCTTGTCGACCAGCTTTTCGAGCAGGTAGTGCGCGCGCTCCGGGCCTTCGCGCTCCAGAACAGCCTCGAGCGCATCGAGCCACTCCTGAGTCTCGAGAGAATCAGGATCGTTTGCGGCCGGAAATTCTGGCAGCGCGGACATGGTGTTTCCTCTGGAGGGGCTGGCGGCTGGGAGGGGCGCGGCTCGAAGCTTACCCCGCCGCAACCGCGGGATCAATCGGCGAGCGCCCATTATAATTGCTGACCTCGCCGGCGCATCGATCGTTCCCATGCAAACCCGCATCATCGACGGAAGCGCAATCGCGCGCGGCCTTCGCGTCGGGCTTCTCGAGCGTGCCACCGCGTTGGCCGCGGACGGGGTCAAGCCCGGACTTGCCGTGATCCGCGTGGGCGATCACTCGGCCTCCAGGGTCTATGTGCGCAACAAGATCGCGGCCTGCAGCGAAGCCGGCATCTATTCGCAGGACCTTCAGCTGCCCGCAACCACATCGGAGGCAACCCTGCTGAGGCAAATCGGGATCCTCAACGCCGAGCCCCGCATCCACGGAATCCTTGTGCAGCTGCCCCTCCCACAGGGCCTCTCGAGCGACGGGGTGCTCGAGGCGATCAGCCCCCTAAAGGACGTCGACGGCTTCCACCCGACGAACGTGGGACTGCTCGCAATAGGGCATCCGCGCTTCGTGCCCTGCACACCTCTCGGGGTGATGCGACTCCTGGAGCACGAGGGAATCAACCCCGAGAGCCGGCACGCCGTCGTGGTGGGCCGCAGCAACATCGTCGGCAAGCCCATGGCGCTGCTGCTCTTGCAAAAGGGCGCCACGGTCACCATCTGCAATTCGAAAACCCCCGATCTCGGCGCGATGACCCGCGAGGCGGATATTCTGGTCGTCGCCGCGGGCAGGCCGAGCCTCATCACGGGCGAGATGGTCAAGCCCGGCGCGACGGTAATCGACGTCGGCATCAATCGGCTCGCCGACGGAAAGCTCGCCGGCGACGTCGATTTCCGGAGCGTGCAGGGCACGGCCGCGCGGGTCACGCCTGTTCCCGGGGGGGTCGGCCCCATGACGATTGCGATGCTCCTAGAAAACACGATAGCCTCCGCCGAGCGGGCGCTCGCGGCCCAGCGGGCATGAGCGACAATCCCCTGCTCGATTTTTCGGGCCTGCCCCGCTATCGGGCGATCCGTCCCGAGCACGTCGCTCCGGCGGTCGACGAGCTTCTTGCACGGAACCGCGCGCTCGTCTCCGCTCTTACCGCGCAGGGCGCGCCTGTTTCCTGGGACGCTTTCGCCGCGCCACTGGAAAGCGCCAATGAACGCCTCGGGCGCGCGTGGGGCGCGGTTGCCCACCTGCACGCGGTGGACGACAGCGCCGCGATTCGCGACGCCTACAACGCCAACCTGCCCAAGGTCACGCGTTACCACACGGAACTTGCTCAGAACCTCGAGCTCTACGAGAGATTCAAGTCTCTGCGCGCGGCGCCCGATTTCACGGGCCTGTCGCAGGCGCGACGGAAAGTCGTGGAGAACAGTCTCCGCGACTACCGCCTGGGAGGAGCGGAGCTGCCGCCCGAGAGAAAGCCACGTTTCGCCGAGATCCAGGAGCAGCTCGCGGCCCTGGAGGCGAAATTCTCGGAGAACCTGCTCGATGCGACCAATGCGTTCTCGGAATGGATCAGCAGCAGGGAGGACCTGCTCGGAATTCCGGAGGATGTGCTGCGCGCGGCGGAGGACGCCGCCCGCAAGGAGGGCACGCCGGGCTGGAAGCTCACCCTGCACGCGCCTTCCTATGGCCCGGCGATGCAATACGCGGAGAACCGCCCCTTGCGGGAGCGTCTATATCGCGCACACGTCACGCGGGCGAGCGAGTTCGGCCCACCGGAGCTCGACAACACCTCCATCATTTCGCAAGAGCTCAGTCTGCGGAAGGAAAAGGCGCGGCTTCTGGGCTACCAGTCGTTCTCGCAGCTCTCCATGGTTCCGAAAATGGCGCAGTCTCCCGAGGCCGCGCTGGCCTTTCTCGAGGACCTCGCGGCAAGAGCGTTGCCCTACGCGCGCCGCGACTACGCGGAGCTCAAGGAGTTCGCGCGTGCCGAGCTCGGTCTGCCGGACCTGAAGGCCTGGGATATCGCGTTCGCCTCGGAGAAACTGCGCGCCAAGCGCTACGCCTTCTCCGATCAGGACGTGAAGCAGTACTTTCCCGAGCCGACAGTCCTGGACGGCATGTTCAGGCTGGTCGAGACCCTCTACGGCATCAGGATCTCCGCCGACGAGGCCGAGACCTGGCATCCGGACGTGAAAGTCTTCCGGATCACGGACACCGGCGGCGCCCTGGTCGGCCGCTTCTTCCTCGATCTCTACTCGCGCGCAAGCAAGCGCGGGGGCGCCTGGATGGACGAAGCGATCACCCGGCAGCGGATCGCCTCTGGCCTTCTGCCGCCCGTCGCCCATCTGGTCTGCAACTTTCCCGCCCCGGTGGACGGCAAGCCCTCGCTCCTCACGCACGACGAGGTAATGACCCTGTTCCACGAATTCGGCCACGGCCTGCACCACCTGCTTTCCCGGATCGAGGATCCGGGCGTGTCGGGCATACGCGGGGTCGAATGGGACGCGGTCGAGCTCCCTTCGCAGTTCATGGAGAACTTCTCCTGGGAGTGGAGTGTGCTCTCGCGCATGACCGCTCGCGTGGAAAGCGGCGCGCCGCTACCGCGATCGCTCTTCGACAAGATGATCGCGGCGAGGAATTTTCAGAGCGGCATGCAGACGGTGCGGCAGATCGAATTCGCTCTGGTCGACATGCACCTGCACCACGACTACGACCCGGACGGCGCCAGGACGCCGCAGCAGGTGCTCGAGGAGATTCGCGCGAAGATCGCGGTCGTGGTTCCGCCGGAGTACAACCGCTTCCTCAACAATTTCGCGCATGTCTTCTCGGGCTCGTACGCGGCGGGCTATTACAGCTACAAGTGGGCCGAAGTCCTCTCGGCGGACGCCTACAGCCTGTTCGAGGAGAAGGGCATCTTCGACCCCGACACCGGAGCTCGATTTCGCGACGAGATCCTCGCCGTTGGCGGCAGCCGTCCCGCGATCGAGTCCTTCAAGGCCTTCCGCGGCCGCGACCCGAGCATCGACGCGCTCCTGCGTCACAATGGTATGATCGCCTGACCCCCGCATGCGCGCCTACCTTATCGCCCTCGCCTGCGTGATAGCGTGCGGCGATTGCGCCGCGCAGATGTATCGGTGGACGGACGACCAGGGCCGCGTACACTACACGCAGACGCCGCCTCCTCCGCAAGCGAAGGACGTCCAGAGAAAGAATTTCCGTTCGAACCAGGCGGCCGGCTCGGTCGAGCTCCCGTACGCCACGCAGTTGGCGGCCAAGAACTATCCCGTGACCTTGTACACGCAGCCCGATTGCGGTTCCCCGTGCGACGACGCGCGGGCGTCGCTGGTGAAGCGAGCCGTGCCCTTCCGGGAAGTCAGCGTTCTCGGCCAAGCGGAGATGGACGAAGTGAGACGGGTATCGGGAAGCCTGCGGCTGCCCCTGCTCGTCGTCGGCTCCCAGTACCAGGTCGGCTTCCAGGAAGGCCTGATCAACAATCTGCTCGACACCGCGGGCTATCCGCAGGCAGGACAGCGCATCCCGATCGAGGCGCTGCGCAAGGCCGAGCCGGCCTCTCCGCGACAGCCTGCGGGCGGCCAACCCTCCAGCGAAACCCGCTAGGCCCGCAACGTCCTGCGAGCGCGATGAAGCTTGCGTCGTGGAACGTCAACTCGCTGAAGGTAAGGCTGCCTCAGCTGCTGGAATGGCTCGCGCGCTACGGACCCGACATCGTGTGCCTGCAGGAAACCAAGGTCGAGGACGACAAGTTTCCGGTCCTCGACTTCGAGGCGGCAGGCTACCGCTGCGCCTGGTCCGGGCAGAGGACATACAACGGCGTCGCGATCCTGTCGCGCCTCGGTCTGAGCGACATCGCGACCGGAATGCCCGCCTTCCGCGATGATCAGAAGCGCCTGATCGCGGCAAGCGCCGGAGAGGGCGCCCAGGCGCTCCGCGTGGTCTGCGTATATGTTCCCAACGGACAGGCTATCGGCACCGACAAGTACGAGTACAAGCTGAGGTGGCTGTCGGCGTGCCGAGACTGGCTCGGGCAGGAGCTCGGCAGAAGCACGCGCATCGCGGTACTGGGGGACTACAACGTCGCTCCGGAGGACGCGGACGTTTACGACCCTAAGGCCTGGGAGGGCCAAGTGCTCTTCAGCGCGCCAGAACGCGAAGCCTTCAGGAGTCTTCTAGCGCTGGGTTTGAAGGACGCCTTCCGGCTGTTCTCACAGAGGGAGAAGTCATTCACCTGGTGGGATTACCGCATGAATGCATTCAGGCGCAACCTCGGCCTGCGCATCGATCACGTCCTGCTCGGGTCGGAACTCGCTTCGCGCTGCCGCGGATGCGCCATCGACGTGGAGCCGCGCCGCGCGGAGCGGCCGTCGGATCACGCTCCGGTCGTAGTCGAGCTCGACCCTTAGTCGCTATAATCCGCGACCAACCAGGAGGAAGAAGCCATGGTTTTCCGGAAGATCCCAATCCAGTTCGTCGTGCTCGCCCTCGGTCTCGGCACCGCAGCCGGCGCGACGGGGCAGGCCGCCTATCCGACAAAGCCGGTGAGGATCATCGTCCCGTACTCGGCGGGCGGACCAGCGGACATTTACGGCCGCTTCCTCGGAGACCGGCTGCAGAAGGCGTTGGCGCAGCCTTTCGTGGTGGAGAACCGCCCTGGGGCGGGCGCGATCATCGGCACCGACGCCGTCGCGAAGTCCGCAGCGGACGGATACACCCTCCTCATGATGTCGAACACCCACACCGTCAACGAGTCCCTGATCACGAAGAAGCCCTATGTCCTGCTGCGCGACCTCGCGCCCATCACGCCCGTCAATTACTCCGACCTGATTCTCGTCGTCCATCCCTCGGTGCCGGCGAATAACCTGAAGGAGCTTGTTGCCTTGGCGAAGTCCAAACCGGGCGCGCTCAACTACGCGTCGTCCGGGCCGGGCACGCCCTACCATATGGCGGGCGAGCTATTCAAGGCGATGGCCGGAATCGACGTCGTACACGTGCCGCACAAGGGAAGCGCCGAGGCACGCACCAGCGTCCTGGCCGGGAACGTGCAGATGATGTTCGACGCGATCACCACGATGGCGCCCCTTGCGCAGGCCGGCAAGGTGCGCGCCATCGCCACATCGGGCAAGACGCGCTCGTCGATCACACCCAGCGTGCCGACCCTCAACGAGGCGGGTGTTCCCGGCTACGACGCGGTCATCTGGCTGGGAATGATGGCTCCCGCGGGAACTCCGAAGCCGATCATCGAAGCTCTCAACGCCGACGTCCGCAAGATTGTTACCTCGCCCGACGTCAAGGAGGCCTGGGCCAAGCAGGGAGCCGTTCCGATGAGCATGAACGCCGACGAGTTCCGGAAGTTCATGGAGCAGGACATTCAGAAATGGGCGAAGGTGGTGAAGTTCTCGGGTGCGACCGTCGACTAGCGCCACGCTGGAAAATTCGTGACGGGGCGCGAGCTCCCGCTCACGCCCGATCGGATCATCGCCGCGATCGAGCGGCAATAGCCCGTCAATCGATGAGCTCGTAGGCGGGCAGCGTAAGGAACTCGACGTACCGGTCGTCGGTCGTTATCTTTTCGAAGAGCTTCGCCCCCTCCTCGTACTTCCCGGACTTCCAGGCGGCGTCTCCCAGGTAGGTCCTCACCTTGGGGAGTTCCTCGCCAAGCAGGATGCTGAACAACTCCTTGGTGACCTTGCGCCCGTCGGAAAGCTTCCCTTTTGGCGAGCGCATCCATTGCCAGATCTGGGAGCGCGAGATCTCCGCCGTCGCGGCGTCCTCCATCAGGTTAAAGACCGGCACGCAGCCGTTGCCGGCGAGCCAGGCGCCGAGGTACTGGATCCCGACCGAGATGTTGTTGCGCAGGCCCGCCTCGGTGATCGGCCCCTCGGGCAGGAAGGCAAGCAGGTCCTTGGCGCTCACGGATACATCGGGGCGTTGCCGGTCGTACTGGTTTGGACGCGGCATGTGCTCGTCGAAGACCTCTCTTGCGATCGGCACCAGGCCGGGGTGGGCGACCCAGGTGCCGTCGCATCCGTCCGTGACTTCGCGGAGCTTGTCCTCGCGTACCTTCGCGAGCGCAGCCTCGTTCGCCTTGGGATCGTTCTTGATTGGAATCTGCGCCGCCATTCCCCCCATGGCAGGAGCGCCGCGGCGGTGACAGGCCTTGACCAGGAGCAGCGCGTAGGCGCGCATGAAGGGCGCGGTCATCGTCACCTGCGCGCGATCCGCTAGACAGAAATCACGGTTCGACCGGAATTTTTTTATGCACGAGAAGATGTAGTCCCATCTTCCGATGTTGAGGCCCGCCGAGTGCTCGCGCAGCTCCCACAGGATCTCGTCCATCTCGAAAGCGGCAAGCACGGTTTCAATGAGCGCGGTGGCTTTGATCGAGCCTTGCGGCACTCCAAGCTCGTTCTGGGCGAGAAGGAAGATGTCGTTCCAGAGCCGCGCCTCGAGATGCGATTCCATCTTCGGCAGGTAGAAGTAGGGTCCAGTTCCCCGCGCGAGGAGCTCTCTCGCGTTGTGGAAGAAGTACAAGGCGAAGTCGAAGATCGCTCCCGAAACCGGCTTCCCGTCCACGAGCAAGTGCTTCTCGTCCAGATGCCAGCCCCGAGGCCGCGGGATCAGGACTGCGGTCTTCTCCTTCAGGCGATACGTCTTCCCTTCCTGATCGAACGTAATGGTCCGCCGTACCGCGTCGCGCAGATTGATCTGCCCGTCGATCATGTTTCTCCACGTGGGGCAGTTCGCGTCCTCGAAGTCCGCCATGAAGGTGGACGCGCCGGAATTGAGCGCGTTGATCACCATCTTGCGGTCGGTCGGCCCCGTGATCTCAACGCGGCGGTCGAGCATGTCCCTCGGCTGCGGTGCGATGGTCCAGTCGCCCGATCGGATCTGTGTGCTCTCGGGCAGAAAGTCGGGAAGTTTGCCCGCGTCGAACTCGCGCTGCCGCGCGGCGCGGCGAGCGAGAAGCTCCTGGCGGCGCGATTCGAACGCGCGGTGCAGCTTGGCGATAAAACTCAATGCGGCCGGAGTCATGATCGTTTCAATTCCGGAAACGGTCGGTCCTTGGAGCTGGATCCCGGCAGGCAGGCTCATGCGGTTTTTCTCCCGAACAAAGCACTATACGGAGAAAACCCCGGGCCGACGACAAACGTGAAAATGACTCTGTGAAAAAGGCGCGCGAGTCGGGCAGAGGCCCGCTTACTCCGTTTCAGACGGACTCGCGTCCGCGATGCCCAGCTCTCCGATCTTGCGGGTGATGGTATTGCGGCCTATGCCGAGCAGGCCCGCGGCCTCGATGCGCCGGCCGCCTGTATGCGCGAGCGCTTTAGCGATCAGCGTCTTTTCGAAGCTCTTCGACAGGTTCTCCATGATGTCTTTCTCCCCGCTCGACAGCCTGCGGTCGGCTTCGCGCGCGAGGGCATCCAGCCAGTCGCCGGAGCTCGGTCCGGCGTCGTCGCGCAACTCGGGCGGGAAGTCGCCGATCTCGATGACCTGCGTCGGCGCCATGACCGTCAGCCAGTGGCAGATGTTCTCCAGCTGCCGCACGTTGCCCGCCAGATCTCGCGCCGATAGGTAGGCCATCGCCGAATCCGAGAGACGTTTGACCTCGACGCCTAGTTCGCGCGCTGATTTCGCAAGAAAATGCCGCGCGAGGAGCGGGATGTCTTCCCGCCGCTCGCGCAACGAGGGCAGGCGAAGCCGGATCACGTTCAAGCGGTGATAGAGATCTTCACGGAACAACCCCTCGCGTACGCGCGCCTCGAGGTCTTGATTGGTGGCCGCAATGACGCGGACGTTGGCTCGAATCGACTGGTGACCGCCGACCCGGTAGAACGTCCCGTCCGAGAGAACGCGAAGCAACCGTGTTTGAAGCTCGGCGGGCATGTCCCCGATCTCATCCAGGAACAGAGTGCCGCCCTCGGCCTGCTCGAACCGGCCACGTCTCAAGGATTGCGCACCCGTGAATGCACCGCGCTCGTGCCCGAACAGTTCCGATTCCAGCAGATCCTTGGGCATCGCCGCCGTGTTGATGGCGATGAAGGGCTTGTCCGCGCGCGGGCTGTGACGGTGCAGCGCCCGCGCCACCAGCTCCTTTCCGGTTCCAGACTCGCCCGTGATGAGCACCGTCGCGCTGGATTGCGACAGGCGACCAACAGCGCGGAAGACCTCCTGCATTGACTGCGCCTTGCCGAGGATGTCCGGCGTAGCGGCCGACAGTTCCTCGGGCTTTTCCTCCTGGCTGCTCTCGCCGAGTGCGCGCCGGATCAGCTCCACGGCCTGATCAACGTCGAACGGCTTCGGCAGGTATTCGAATGCCCCGCCCTGAAAGGCGGCCACTGCCGACTCGAGATCCGAGTATGCGGTCATGATGATGACCGGAAGATCGGGGAAACGCCGCTTCACGTTCTGGAGCAGGTCCAGGCCCGAAGTACCCGGCATGCGGATGTCCGATACCAGGACCTGGGGAGCGCCGCTCACGTCCAGGGCGTCCATGGCTTCGGTCGCTTGCGCGAACGTCTTGAAGGGAATGCCCTCGCGGGCCAGCGCCTTCTCGAATACCCAGCGGATGGAACGATCGTCGTCGATGACCCAAACAGGTCTCATCATGCTCTTTCAGCCCAGCGGCAATACGATGCGGAAACTGGTCTTGCCCGGCTGGCTATCGCATTCCACAACACCTTGGTGCTGCTGGACGAAGGTTTGCGCAAGCGTCAGGCCAAGCCCTGTTCCGCCCTCACGGCCCGAGACCAAGGGATAGAAGATCTGGTCGCGGATTTCCGCCGGTATTCCCGGCCCGTCATCCATCACTTGCAATTCTAATGCCAGCTTGTGGAAGCGACGGGCCAGAGTCACCCTCCGGGCGACTCGCGTCCGAAGGACGATCCGCCCCTTTCCTTGGATACCCGGCCCGCGCGAGCCCAGGACGGCCTGCGCGGCATTGCGAGCGATATTCAGCACAGCCTGTATCAGCTGCTCCGGATCCCCTCGGAACTCGGGCAGACCGACGTCATAGTCGCGCTCGACATCCACTCCGTGGGGAAATTCAGCAAGGATCAGCGTTCGCACCCGCTCGCAAACCTCGTGAATGTTCATGGGCACGTGGACCGCAGGCCGGTGAGGGGTCAGGAGACGATCCATCAGGGCTTGCAGGCGGTCGGCTTCCTTGATGATGATCCGCGTGTACTCGCGCAGGCTAGGCCGGTCCAGCTCGCGCTCGAGAAGCTGCGCCGAGCCCCGCAACCCTCCGAGTGGATTCTTGATTTCGTGCGCGAGGTTCCGAATCAGCTCCCGGTTCGCCCTGTGCTGGGTCATGCGCTGCTCCTCCCGCTCGATGCGGAGCCTCTGATCGATTGGGCGCAGTTCCAGCAGCAGAGCTGCCTGCTCGACCTCCACAGGGGTCACGATGCAATCGAGATGAAGGGGCTCCTGGCCTGCGGGAGCGAGCATCAGGTCCTGGTCGGCAAATCCGCGTTCCTCCCGGATCGCCTGGTGCAGAAGCCCCGCCAACGCGCTTGCGTCGGTGAAAAGCCCCGGGAAGGATTGGTCGAGCACGGTCTTGCGGCTGGTCGCGAACAAGGCTTCGGCCGCCGGATTGAGATACCTGACGCGCAGCCCGCGGTCAACCAGCACGACCGCCGTCGCGAGCCACTCGAGGCCAGGCAGGTTTACCGTCTCCATGCCCAAGCGCATGCACAGGTTGAAGCGCCAGAAGGGCCCGCTAGAGGTTGCGACCGCCCGTTCCCGCGCCGGCAAGCTACTTGAGCCGGGCGAGCTCGCTTCGAAGCTGCTCGATGTTCTTGGTGTGCTGGTCTACGGCTTCCTGGTACGGCCTCAAACGGTCCTGCACGCGGGCAAAGTTGCGCTCCTCGCCGGTGCGCACGCTTTCCTGCTCCGCCAGCTTCTGCCGGGCGTCCGAAAGGAGTTGCTGCTCGTTCTGCAGCTCGGATTCGAGAATCTTGCGCCGATTCTGGTTGCGATCCACCGCTACGGACGATTTCTCGCGGCTGGTGACTTGGGCGGGAACCACCTGCACTTCCCTGACCACCAGGGTGCACTTCTTGCCCACCGTGTCGCGCTTGACGTTGGTATAGGTCGGGCGGCCGCTGGCGTCGGGGCACTTGTAGACCTCGCTCTGGGCGTGCCCGCAAGGCGCCGCCAACGCGAGGAAAACCCAGCCCAACAATGTCTTGCTGCGTGCCATAACTTGTCCAAGCCCGCGAACGAGCTTCAAGTCTAGGCCAAAACAACCCTGATTTCAAATGGAAAAAGGACGGAACACCCGGTGGGTGCTCCGTCCCTCCCGCGGTAACGTTTCAAATCGGCCCTTTGCTGATGGGCACTTCCCAGCTCTAGGAGCTGTAGTACATATCGAACTCGACCGGATGCGTGGTCATGCGGAACCGCGTGATCTCCTCCATCTTCAAGGCGCAATAGGCATCGAGCATGTCGTCGGAGAACACGCCGCCCTTAGTGAGAAATTCGCGATCCTTGTTGAGCTGATCGATAGCCATGTCGAGCGAGGAGCAGACGTTCTGAACCTTCTTCGCCTGCGCAGGCGGCAGATCGTACAGATTCTTGTCTACGGGATCGCCCGGGTGGATCTTGTTCTGTACGCCGTCCAGCCCCGCCATGAGCATCGCTGCGAAGGCCAGGTAAGGGTTCGTCGTCGGATCCGGAAACCGTACTTCGACCCGTCGCGCCTTGGGATTGGTTACCAGCGGTATTCTGCATGCGGCGGATCGATTGCGCGACGAATAGGCGAGGTTTATCGGCGCTTCAAATCCGGGTACCAAGCGCTTGTAGGAGTTGGTACCCGGGTTGGTGATCGCGTTCAGGGCTTTGGCGTGCTTGATGATGCCGCCGATGTAGTGGAGCGCGAAATCCGAGAGTCCGGCGTAGCCGTTTCCTGTGAAGAGGTTCTGCCCGCCCTTCCACACGGATTGATGCACATGCATTCCCGAGCCGTTGTCCCCGACAATGGGCTTGGGCATGAAGGTCGCCGTCTTGCCGTACGAATGCGCGACGTTCCAGACCGTGTATTTGAGAATCTGCATCCAGTCTGCGCGCTTAACGAGGCTGTTGAATTTGGTGCCGATCTCGTTCTGACCGGCGGCGGCCACCTCATGGTGATGCACCTCACATTCGACTCCCTGCTGTTCGAGCGCAAGGACCATTGCGTTGCGAATGTCCTGAAGGGTGTCGGCCGGTGGAACAGGGAAATAGCCGCCCTTCACCGGAGCCCGGTGGCCCATGTTGCCGCCCTCGTATTCCTCGCCCGAGGACCAGGGAGCCTCCTCCGACTTGATTTTCACGAAGCAGCCCGACATGTCCACGTTCCACGTCACCGAGTCGAAGATGAAGAATTCGGGTTCCGGACCAAAATAAGCGGTGTCACCCAGACCGGTCGACTTCATGTACGCCTCGGCGCGCTTCGCGATCGTCCGCGGATCGCGGTCGTAACCCTTGCCATCCGAGGGTTCGATGCAATCGCAGGTTAGGTTCAGCACCGGCTCGTCGGTGAACGGATCCATGCGGGCCGAATCCGGATCCGGCATCAGAAGCATGTCGGAGGCCTCGATCCCCTTCCATCCGGCGATCGAGGAGCCGTCGAAGAAATGCCCGCTTTCGAACTTTTCCATACCGAAAGCCTTTACAGGCACCGAAACGTGTTGCTCCTTGCCTCGCGTGTCTGTGAAGCGCAGGTCTACGAACTTGACCTCCTTCTCCTTGATCGTCTTCATCACGTCAGCGGCGGACAATGCCATTGCAAGATCTCCTCAAGTTGCGGATTGTTCGTGGTTAGGAAGGTGAAAAGGCGCTAGATCGGTGGAATCTCTGCAGATTCCATGCCATCCGGCGCGGAAAAGGCAGGCCATTGTGCCATAGAGAGCAATTCGGAAACCCCGCAGGACCTCGCGCACCAATCGGGCGCAAAATCGCCATTATGCGCACCGCCTCGGTGCGAAGCAACTCCCGAACCTGCTGTGCCGAGCTAAACTATCAACATTGTGGCTGCTCTCGAAGTCCCCATGGATATGGAATCCGCCGAAGCGATTCTCGCCGGGGCCAGGCATCGGGCACAGACAATGAAGTTGCCCTATGCTGGGGCCCTGCTGCCAGGGGAAGCGTACGTCGTTCTTCAGCATCTTCCAGAGTCCAGACTCGTCGACGTCCGCACGCGGGCAGAATGGCACTACGTCGGGCACGTTCCCGAATCCGTGCTCATCGAGTGGAATATCTACCCGAGCGGCCAGCGAAACCCCGCGTTTCTCGAGCAACTGAAAGCAGAGGTCGAAAGAACCGAAACGCCGGTGCTGTTTATATGCCGCTCCGGAGCTCGCTCGCATCACGCCGCCCAGGCCGCCGCCAAGGCCGGATACTCGAACGCCTATAACGTCCTCGAGGGGTTCGAGGGAGACAAGGATGAAGACGGCCATCGGAGTTCGATTGGAGGCTGGCGATTCGCCGGGCTGCCTTGGGTGCAGGGCTAGGCGCGTATCTTTGCAGCATCTGGAAGCTCACTTTTTCTACCCATAATTCCACACGTGGAGGGACCATGAATCGCAGGAGATTCCTTTCTCGCGCCGGCTTCGGCGTCATCTCAGCCGCGGCGGCCGCGCAGGCGGTCGCCCAGACTCCGGCTCTGCCCGAGGTGCGCTGGCGCTGTGCCTCGAGCTTTCCCAAAAGCCTCGATACGATCTACGGGGGCGGCGAGACCATCGCAAAGCGCGTGGCCGCCATTACCGGCGGAAAATTCCAGATCCGCGTGTTCGGCGCGGGTGAGATCGTCCCCGCGTTCGGTACGGTCGACGCCGTGCAGCAGGGGACGGTGGAGTGCACGCACACGGCGAGCTACTACTTCGTCGGCAAGAACAAGACCTTTGCTTTCGATACTACCCTTCCCTTCGGCATGAACCAGCGGCAGCAGAACGCCTGGATCTACTACGGGGGCGGGCTGGAGCTGGTGCGCGCCTTCTTCCGCGACTTCAACATCATCTCCTTCCCGGCGGGAAACACGGGCTGCCAGATGGGCGGCTGGTTCCGGAAGGAGGTCCGCACCGTCAAAGACCTGAAAGGGGTCAAGATGCGCATTGCGGGTCTGGGCGGCGAAGCGATGGCGCGCCTAGGCGCGGTGCCCCAGCAGATCGCGGGCGGAGACATCTATCCAGCCCTCGAGCGCGGCACCATCGACGCCGCAGAGTGGGTCGGCCCCTACGACGACGAGAAGCTGGGTTTCTACAAGATAGCTCCGCATTACTACTATCCGGGCTGGTGGGAAGCGGACTCCATGTACTCGCTCTTCGTGAATATCAAGGAATGGGAGAAGCTTCCCAAGGAATACCAGGCCGCGGTGGAGGCCGCCTGCTACGAAGCCAATATAGACATGATGGCCCAGTACGACTACAAGAACCCGCAAGCCCTGCAGCGCCTCGTGAAGAACGGGGTCAAGCTGCACGCGTTCACCCCCGAGATCATGAAAGCCGCGCACAAATCGGTGTTCGAGATGTACGAGGAGGAAGCGGAAAAGAACCCCTCATGGAAAAAGATCTACGAGCCCTGGAAGAAATTCCGCGAGGACGAGTTCCTGTGGCACCGGGTCGCCGAGCAGAACCTGACGACCTTCCTGCTCTCCAACCCGACCAACCCGGCAGCGAAAAAGGGATAGACGATCGGTCTCCGCAGAAGCCCCGCGAAATGCGGGGCTTCTCGTTTCTACTGCTGCTGATTCAGCATCTTCTCGATCTCGCTCTTCGCGTCGCCCTTGGTTTCGTCGGGCTTCGGCGCCTCGCCAGGCTCGCCCTGCGCCGGAACCTCAAGCTGGCGGCGAATCTCGTCGGCCGCAGATCCCTTGAAATCACCCGTAGCCTTCGAGACATTGCCAGTAACGATGCCCGGGAAGACGATCACCACGGCGACCATCACGATCTGGATCAGCACGAAGGGCGCGGCCCCCCAGTAGATGTCCGTCGTCTTGATGCTCTTCGGGGCGACGCTGCGCAGGTAGAACAGGGCGAAGCCGAACGGCGGGTGCAGGAACGAGGTCTGCATGTTCACCGCGAGCAGCACGCCGAACCAGATGAGGTCGATGCCGAGCTTCTGCGCGACGGGTGCCAGCAGCGGCACCATGATGAACGCGATCTCGAAATAGTCGAGGAAGAACGCGAGCAGGAAGATCATCACGTTCACCACGATCAAGAAGCCGAACGAACCGCCCGGAAGATCGGAAAGCAGGTGCTCGACCCAAAGGTCGCCGTTCACGCCTCGGAACACTAGGCTGAAGACGGTGGAGCCGACCAGGATGAACATGACGAAGCTGGTCATGTTCGCCGTCGACTCGACCGCCTGCCTGAGCAGGCGCCAGCTGAGCTTGCGCTTGGCGAGCGCCATAGCGATGGCGCCGCTCGCCCCCATGGCACCGCCCTCGGTCGGCGTGGCGACGCCGAGGAATATCGTTCCGAGAACCAGGAAGATGAGCACGAGCGGCGGCACCATCGAGGTGAAGACCTTGATGACCAGCGCGCCGCCGTGAAGCGTGCGCGCGTCGGCCGGACAACCGGGCGCGGCTTCCGGTCTGATGATCGAAACGACCATTACCCACAAGGCGTAGAGGGCGGCGAGACCCAGCCCCGGGATGAGCGCGCCCTCGTACAAGTCGCCGACCGACGCGCCCATTTGATCGGCCAGGACGATCAGCACGAGACTGGGGGGAATGATCTGCGCGAGCGTGCCCGATGCAGCGATCACCCCGCTCGCAAGCTGTTTGGAGTAGCCGTAGCGCATCATGACCGGCAACGAAATAAGTCCCATTGCGAGCACCGAGGCGGCTACGACGCCGGTCGTCGCCGCAAGCAGAGCCCCCACGAAAATCACGGCGTAAGCGATCCCGCCGCGGACTGAGCCGAAGACCTGGCCGATGGTATCGAGCAGATCCTCCGCCATGCCGCTTCTCTCGAGGATGAGCCCCATGAAAGTGAAGAACGGGATGGCGAGCAGCGTCGAGTTCGCCATGATGCCCAGCACCCGCTCGGGCAGCGCCTGCAGGAGCGACGGATGCAGGAGGCCGAGCTCCATCCCGACGACCCCGAAGAAAAGGCCCGTGGCCGCGAGCGAGAACGCGACCGGGTAGCCGATCAGCAGGAACACCACCAGGCCGCCAAACATCAGCGGCGCCATGAGATCGAGGGACATCAGGCGCTCTCCGGCTTGGCGTGCTCGCCGGGGAAAGGCACCAGACCGTTGAGAAAGGCGATCCTCTTGATGATCTCGGAGACCCCTTGCAGTGCCAGCAGGCCGAAGGCGACCGGGATCAGCAGCCGGATTGGCCAGCGTATCAGCCCCCCCGGGTCAGAGGAATACTCGCTGATGAGGTACGAATTGACGAGTGAAGGCCAGCTGTACCATGCGATGATGAGCGAAGCAGGGAGAAGCGCGAGCAACCCGCCCAGAATGTCGATCCATGCTTGGGCCTTTCGCGGAAGGCGGCCACCGATCACATCGATGCGCACGTGGTCGTTGCGCTTGAGCGCCCAGCCCGCCACCAGCAGGAACATAGCCGCGTTGAGGTACCACTGAATCTCTAGCCAAGCGTTCGAGCTCATGTTGAAGGCATAGCGGAACACGGCGTTGACTGTGCAGATGATCACGGCAAGCAGGCCAAGCCAGCCGGCGATCTTTCCGATCCATTCGTTAGCAGCGTCGATTCTTGCCGAAAGGCGCAGCAGGGCGTTCATTGGACGTTCAATCCAGGACGGGACAAGGGCGCCGGAAAGTGTGGCGAAACCCCTCCCAAAACGCAATTGACGCGGATCAACCCGTGGACCAGTTCACGACCCCGGCGTACGCGGTGATGAGCACGGCGGCTCCGAAGGCGATGCGGTACCACGCGAAAGGGGTGAAGTCATGCGTCGCGATGTAGCGCAGGAGCCAACGCACGCAGAGAAAGGCCGAGACGAAGGCCGTGATCGAGCCGGCCGCGAACAGCCCGGCGTCGCCTGCATCGAATAGCGCGCGGTTCTTCCAGAAGTCGTACGCACCTGCGGCGACGAGCGTGGGCACCGCGAGGAAGAACGAGAACTCGGTCGCCGCCTTGCGCGAAAGGCCGAAGAGCATGCCCCCGATGATGGTTGCTCCGGAGCGGGAGGTGCCGGGAATCAGCGCGAACGCCTGGGCGGCACCCACCTTGAGCGCGTCGCGCCAGGTCATGTCGTCCACCCGTTCCACGCGCACACGCGGGCGCAGGGAGCGCTCGACCCACAATATTACGAGGCCGCCGACGATGAACGCGAGCGCCACGGGTATCGCGTGGAAAAGGAAGGCCTTGATCAGCTTGCTGAAGGCGAGCCCGAGGACCGCGGCGGGCATGAACGCGACCAGCAGGTTCAGCGCGAAGTGCTGTGCCGAGCGGTCCGACCCCAGGCCGGCGAGCACCCCCCAGAATCGCAACCGGTATTCCCACACGACCGCGAGCATGGCGCCCGTCTGGATGACGATCTCGAAGACCTTGGCCTTCTCGTCGCTGAAGCCGAGGAGGTCGCCCGCGAGAATCAGATGCCCAGTGGACGAGATAGGCAGGAACTCGGTCAGACCCTCCACGACGCCGAGGACGAGCGCTTTCAGAAATAACGCGAGATCCACGTAGCTCCCACAGAAAATGAAAAGGGCGGCGAAGAAACCGCCGCCCGGAGTGTAGCGGAAAGGCTCAGGCCTTGGTGTACAGCTCGGCGCCCTTATTGACGAACTCGATCGCCTTTTGCTCCATGCCGCGCTTCAGGGCATCCTGCTCGGATACGCCGTGCTTTTCCGCGTAATCGCGCACGTCCTGCGTTATTTTCATCGAGCAGAAGTGCGGGCCGCACATTGAGCAGAAGTGCGCGACCTTGGCCCCTTCCTGGGGAAGGGTTTCGTCGTGGAACTGCTTCGCCTTGTCGGGATCCAGGCCGAGGTTGAATTGATCCTCCCAGCGGAATTCGAAGCGTGCCTTAGACAGGGCGTTGTCCCGGATCTGCGCGCCAGGGTGGCCCTTGGCGAGATCCGCCGCGTGGGCGGCGATCTTGTAGGCCATGATGCCGTCCTTGACGTCGTCCTTGTCAGGGAGCCCGAGATGCTCCTTGGGTGTCACGTAGCAGAGCATCGCCGTACCATACCAGCCTATCATCGCGGCGCCGATAGCGCTGGTAATGTGATCGTAGCCGGGCGCGATGTCGGTGGTGAGCGGTCCGAGGGTGTAGAAGGGCGCTTCCTTGCAGTACTTCAGTTGCAGGTCCATGTTCTCCTTTATGAGCTGCATCGGCACGTGCCCCGGCCCCTCGATCATCACCTGGCAGTCGCGCTTCCAGGCGACGTCGGTCAACTCGCCGAGGGTCTTCAATTCGGCGATCTGCGCCTCGTCGTTGGCGTCGTAGATCGACCCGGGACGCAGGCCGTCTCCGAGCGAGAAGGACACGTCGTACGCCGCCATGATCTCGCAGATTTCCTCGAAATGCGTGTAGAGAAAGCTCTCCTCGTGGTGTGCAAGGCACCACTTGGCCATGATGGAGCCGCCGCGGGACACGATCCCGGTCATGCGGTTCGCCGTCATCGGGATGAAGGGGAGGCGCACCCCGGCATGGATCGTGAAGTAGTCGACGCCCTGCTCAGCCTGCTCGATGAGCGTGTCGCGGAAGATCTCCCAAGTGAGCTCCTCGGCCCTGCCGTCGACCTTCTCCAGCGCCTGATAGATCGGCACCGTGCCGATCGGCACGGGAGCATTGCGGATGATCCACTCGCGCGTCTCGTGGATGTGCTTCCCTGTGGATAGGTCCATCACCGTATCGCCACCCCAGCGGATCGCCCAGGTCATCTTTTCGACTTCCTCCGCGATTCCGGAGGTCACCGCCGAGTTGCCGATGTTGGCGTTGATCTTCACCAGGAAATTCCTTCCGATGATCATCGGTTCGGATTCAGGGTGGTTGATGTTGGCGGGAATGATGGCGCGTCCGCGTGCGACCTCGCTGCGCACGAATTCCGCGGTAATGGCCCTGGGAATCGACGCGCCGAAATGCTGGCCGGGGTGCTGGCGGGTGATCAGCTCGGGAAGGGCATCGTGCCGCTGGTTCTCCCGTATCGCGATGTATTCCATCTCGGGCGTGACAATGCCGTTCCTCGCATAGTGCATCTGGGTGACGCAGCGCCCGGCCCTGGCCCGGCGCGGTCTGCGCTTGAGGTCGAACCGCAGTTCGGCGAGCCTGGAGTCGTCCAGGCGCTCCCGTCCGTAGCGGGACGTCGGCCCGGGCAGTTCCTCAGTGTCGCTTCGTTCGGCGATCCATCGAGCCCGCAAGGCGGCGAGACCCTGCCTGACGTCTATCCGGGCCTGCGGATCGGTGTAAGCCCCGGACGTGTCGTACACAAGAATCGGCGGGTTCTTCTCGGCTCCGAAGGACGCCGGTGTATCCGACTGCGCGATTTCCCTCATGGGAACGCGCACGTCGGGGTGCGATCCCACGACGTAGACCTTGCGCGAGTTGGGCAACGGTCTTACCGCAGCATCGTCCACACGGGCGGTCGCCGCGATGAACTTGGGATTGGCATTCATGGCACTCCTCTCACACTTGCCGCGCGGGAGCGCATGAACCGGTCGTTCAACGCTTCCCTGCGGCGGCATTATCCGCGTCAGGTTCGAAGGGTCTGCTCTCACCCGGGCGGAGCGGATTCGCCCCGGCCAGGACCCCTACGTTGTGCAGGAAAACTTACTCCAAGCCCTACGCCTTGGCAAGCAGCGCTCGATGCGCACTCAGCCGGGCGAATGCCCGCGGGTCCGCAATGCGAATGTCATGCGAATGCAGTTGCGCTCCCCCTCGCGCGTGTAGCCGGTGTCTCGCGCAAGAGACCGGATCAGCTTCAGTCCGAGGCCTCCCACAGGCTGCTCGGCGATTAGCACGGTGGTGTCCGTGGGGCGAAACTCCCCAAAGGGGTTATGTGGCGGAGCCGCGTCCTCGTAGCGTAACGTGAAACCGGCGTTATCCGGCTCCAAAGCCAGCCATACGGGAGACTCACTCTCCTCGCGATATCCGTGGGTTACGGTGTTCGTGAATAGTTCCTCGACGATCAGGAGGATCTTCAGGCAATCTTCCCGACCGATTCCGGCGGTAGCGCACGCGGACTCAACGAAGCTCCGGATTTCGGCCATCGAATCCATCTTGGCCGGAAACCGGGCAAGTGGGACGTTAGCCATAGTCGGAATGCGCCGGGGTAAGGCCGTTTAGGCTATTATAGAAAAAAGCGACCCCGGTACTGGAAGGAATTGCAAGCTGACCAATCATTGGGGGGTCATTATGCAAGCAATGCGCCGGATCGACTTTCGTCGACTCATTCTCGTGTGCGCGCTCGGTCTTGCGCCGGTTGGCGCATTCGCGGCGGATATCGCTCAGTTCAAGGTCGCCAAGGGCGCGGTATATCTCGAGCGCGACGGCAAGCGCACACCTGCGCAGGTCGGGACCCATCTGCAGGCGACCGATGTCGTGGTGACCGGCGCGGACGGATCTGCCGGGATCACGTTCATCGACAATTCGCTCCTCTCGGTCGGGCCGAACAGCGTGCTGCAGATCGAGCGCTATGCGTTCAACTCTACGACGCATGAAGGCGTCTTCGAGACGATGCTTTCGCGCGGAACCCTTTCGATGGTTTCGGGGAAGATCGCCAAGCAATCCCCTGACGCCGTAAAGGTGAAGACGCCCTCTTCTATCCTCGGAGTGCGTGGGACCGAATTCCTGGTGCGCACCGGCGAATGAGGTGTAAAGCGGATTCATGCAGGCGCGATACCTAGGGCCTCTAGCGGCGGTTCTGGTCCTGGGTGGCTGCGCAACCTCCCAAGACCTTGTCGTCCTGCTCCCCGACAAGGACGGCAAGGTCGGGAAAGTCTTCGTACACAATCCCAAAGGCGAGGCAGTGCTCGACACCGCGTATGCCGCCGCTCGCACCTCTAGCGGTGGAGTAACGCGCGAAACGGCGAGCCAGAGCGAGGTGAAGGACGTGTTCGGCGGGGCGCTCACAGCGATGCCCCCGCGTCCGATCTCGTTCACCCTCTACTTCGAAAGCGGCACGGACGAGTTCACCGACCAGTCGAAGCAGGAAGTGAAGCGAGTCATCGCCGAGATGGCGCGACGGCAGGCGCCCGAGATCACGGTCATCGGCCACACCGATCAGGTCGGCCCGGACCCGACGAACGATGCGCTGTCCTTGCAGCGCGCGGAGCGCGTCAAGTCGATCCTCGTCGGCATGGGCATCCCCCCGGGGCGCATTCTCACGGCTGGGCGAGGCAGGCGCGAACCCTTGGTACGGGCCGCCGATGGAGCTTCGGAACCGCGCAACCGGCGGGTGGAGATCAGCGTCCGCTAGCTCCGTTCCACCGCAGTACGAGGAGCGTAAGGTCGTCGGCCACCTCCGCCCTCCCGACAAAGCTGGAGACTTCAGCCTTTATGGCATTGACGATCGCGGCCGGACTCCCCGACGTCGCCTTGCTCAGGAGCGCGCGCTCCAGCCTCTGCGCCCCGTAGAGCTCCCCGGCCTCATTCATCGCTTCTGTGACCCCGTCGGACACCACGCACACCACGCTCCCGGGTTCCATCGAGTGCGACGCGGCAGCATAGGGGAATCCGTCGAGCACGCACAGCGGCGGGCCTCCGCCCTCCACTAGGCGGGCGATACCCCCGCCCGGGGATAGAAGGAACGGCGGCTCGTGCCCGGCGTTGCAGTACTCAAGGCGTCCGGTTCCCGTATCCAGAACGCCTGCAAATGCCGTGACGAACAGGGACTCGGGGTTCTCGCGAGCGATCTCCGAGTTGGCTTCCCGCAGGACGTCCTCGACACGCTGTCCCCGCCGCAGCGCGGCGCTCTTGCACAGGGCCTTGCTTACAGCCATGAATATGCTCGCGGGCAGGCCCTTGCCCGAGACATCGCCCACGAGGAAAAACATGCGCTCCTCGTCGAGCATGAAGAAGTCATAGAGGTCCCCGCCGACCTCGCGGGCCGGATCCATCGACGCGGCGATCTCGAAGCGCCGCTCCGCAGAAAACGCCAGCTCGGGCCTGGGAAGGATGCCCACCTGAATGCGCCGTGCCGCGTCGAACTCGCCCGCGAGCCGTGCCGCAGCCTCGCGTTCCTGCTGCAACCGATCCTGCAGGGATTTCTTCTGTGCATTGGCTTCCGCGAGAGTCTCGGCGAGCATTGCGGCGAAGAGGAATGCCGTGGCAGCACCCGGCACCGATGCGTCGAGCAGCAGGCCTGCCCAGCGATACGCACCAAAGCCGGCGAGACCCAGCACCACCAGCAGAAAAGCGACCAGCGTGGTCGAGCGCCCTGGCGAGAGGCGGGGAACGCTGTACACCACGATGAAGCCCGCCACTAGGAGCGCCAGGGTCTCGATCCACGGCGCCCATCTCGGACGCACCAGCAGGTCGCCGTCGAAGACGTTCTCGAGCACCTGCGCGTGTATCTCGATGCCCGGCATGCGGTCGCCCAAGGGCGTGCTCTGATAGTCGATGAGGCCGAGCCCGGTCACGCCGACCAGAACGAGCTTGCGCTCGAGCCGGTCGGCCTCCATCCGACCGTCGAGCACTTCAGCGGCCGACACAAATCGATCGGCGTCGTGCGGTGTGTAGTGCACCCACACGCGTCCGTCAGGCTGCGTCGGGACGCTGAGGTCCCCGACCCCCACGGCCTCCACGCCGGCCGCGCCGCCGCGCACCGAAAAGAGAGGCTCGCCGCTCGCGACGCGCAGCGTCTCCAGGCTCAGAGGAAGGATCGGATTCTCCCCCACTACGGCCACCATGGGCACGCGACGCACGACCCCGGCTTCCGTGTCCGCGCTCAGCAGCCCGTGACCTCTTGCAGCGGCGTCTATCTCGGGCAGGCTACGAAGCGCCGAGGCATAGCGCCGCAGCGACCTCAGACTCTCAGCGTTGTATTGGAGCGAAGGCGTCATCGGCGCGCCCTCGGAGGGGGTGCCCGCCTCGAGGCCCGCGATCCCGAGGGCCACCGGAGCCGAGCGAATCGACGCTGCGAGCGTGGCGTCGTGGCGCGGCAATCTCGCCAAACGCTCGGCCAGCCTCGGATCCGCGCCCGAGATCGAGCTCGCGAGCCATTCGGGGGAGAGCCGATCCGGTTCCGGAAAGAGCAGGTCCACGCCGATCGCCGCGGGTCGCGCCGCCGCGATTCCGTCGAAGAGTCTGGCGACCAGGTTTCGCGGCCAGGGCCATTGACCGAAGCGAGCCAAGCTCGCCTCGTCGATAGCCACGACGACCGCGGGGGCGGAGCGCCTGACCCGGGGCGACAGTTCCTGGTATCGGTCGAGCCACGTCAAGCGCGTGGCGCCGATCACCGGCATGTCCTCCCACAGAACGGGGATCAGCAGGATCGCCAGAAGAATCAGGCCGTGTCGATCGCCACGCCGATTCAACACGCTCAGAGCTCGATCTCCATGCCGTCATACGCAGCCGAGACGCGCAGCGGCTGACCGGTTCTGGAGATTTCCTCGTAGCGGAGCGTTTCACGCCAGATCTCGGCGATGCGCTCGTCGTTGTTGGCAGGCTCATGATGGAAGAGCACCAGATGCTTGGCGTTTGCGAGCTGGCACAGCTCGACCGCGACGACGTTGCTCGAGTGACCCCAGTCCTCTTTCACCGACACGGCTTCAGCGAGCGAGTACATCGCGTCGAAGATCACTACGTCCGCGCCCGCGAAGAAGGTGGCCGCTCCTTCCACTTCATCGGGGACGTCCAGCCGGTGCTCCGAGTCGGTCGAATAGACGATGATCCGTCCGTCGCGGACAAAGCGGTAACCGTATGAGTCGCCCGAGTGGTTCTGCAGCCTGGCGGTGACGCTCCAGCCCGCTACGTCGTAGCTCTGGCCGGGCTGAAGGGTGACGAATTCTATCGAGGCCGCGAGGCTGCCGAAGGGAACGGGAAAGCTGGGTGGATCCTGCTGGCGCCGTAATGCCGCCTCGATGTTCGCGTGGCATCCGTAGATTCGTATCCTGTTCCCTCGGGCGTATGCCGGCCCGAAAAACGGGAAGCCCATGATGTGATCCCAGTGAACATGGGACATGAAAACGTGAAAGGTGTTCTTCTTGGAAGGACCGTCGCGGTTGAACACGTGATTGCCGAACGCGCGCACGCCGCTCCCCAGGTCACAGAGCAAGTACTCGCCGTCGCCCGCGTCGAGCTGAACGCAGGCCGAGTTCCCGCCGAACGTATGCGAGACGGCGAAATCCAGCTCGCTATCGACCCAGGCCCGCGCCTTTTCCTGAGTGTCCAGATTCTTCCCCGAAGCCGACACGATCGCAGCTGCGAGCTTATCCCGAACCGAAGCGCAGTCCAGGGAAACGGGGATCGAGCCTCGTGTTCCCCAGAACCTGATCCAAAGCGCCATCGGTCAGGCGCCGCCGGCCGAGTCGTACGCCGCGAGGGCGGTTGTGGAGACTTTTCCCAGCGCTTCGCGCACCGATCCAAAGCATTGGAACACGAGATTGAAGCGGCTGATCTCGAAGATCTCGCGGACGACCGGCTGGAGCGCCGCCACTACGATCGTGCCGTCCTGCTCCCGGGCCTTCTTGGCGGCCAGCATCAGCACGCGCAGGCCGACGCTGCTGATGTAGTCGACCTTCGAGAAGTCCAGAACCAGGCGATCGCCTCCCCTGCGGCAGTTGGCGAGGCGGGAATCGAGCGCTGATTTCAATCCGTCGTTCGTGCTGTTGTCGATACGACCGACGGGAGTGAGCACCAACGCGTCTCCGTAACGCTCCTCGGATACTTGCATACGTCAGGCTCCGGACCGGTTGGTGCCCTGTTTTCAGCACAGAGCGCGATTGTTCAACAAATTGTCGGCGTCCGGAAGCTATTCTGATTCATCGCCGAGCCGGCTTCAAGTGCGCGGCGGCGGCCGAAACAGCGCCCAAAGAATGCTAGAATCGCCGCCTCTCTCACCGCCGCTTTCCCATGAGCGTAGAGCAAGCGCGCTTCAACATGATCGAGCAGCAGATCCGCACCTGGGAGGTGCTCGATCAGGATGTGCTCGACCTGCTCTACGCGGTGCGCCGCGAGGAATTCGTTCCGGCCGCCTACAGGAAACTCGCCTTCTCCGACCTCGAGATCCCCTTGTACGAGGGCGCCAGTTCGGGCGAGCGCATGATGCAGCCCAAGATGGAGGCGCGCATCCTCCAGGAGCTCGCGGTGAGGAAGTACGAGCGTGTCCTGGAAGTCGGCACCGGGAGCGGCTATCTCGCCGCGCTTCTCGCGGCGCGTGCGCAGCACGTGCACTCGGTCGAGATCAATCCCGGGCTGAAGGCGTTTGCCGAGGACAACCTCCGGCGCGCGGCGGTCGAGAACGTGACCGTCGAGCAGGGAGACGCGGCGCAGGGCTGGCCGTCGCAGGGGCCCTACGACATCATCGTGCTTACGGGCTCAACGCCGATTCTTCCGCCGGCCTTCCTCGCTCAGCTCAAGACCGGAGGAAGATTGTTCGCCGTGGTCGGCGATCCTCCGGTTATGGAGGCGCGGCTGATCACCTGCATCGGCCAGGGCGCCCACCATAGCGTCGATCTTTTCGAGACCTCACTCGCGCCGCTGAAGAACGCGATGCAGCCCGGGCGCTTCCAGTTCTGATGCCGGATCAAGTGAGCCCCGAGCGGCCCCGCCGCGGTCTCTTCCCGTTCTTGATCTTCGGCCTGGCAGTTGCTCCCGCGAGCGCCGCTGACCTTCTGCAGATCTATCGCGATGCTCTCGCCAACGATGCGACCTACGCATCCGCACGCGCGAGCCGCGATGCCGGGCTGGAAAACCTCCCGCAGGGCCTCGCTCAGATCCTGCCGACGATCAACGCCACCGCGTTCGGGCAGGCCAACAACACGGACCTCAAGTTCAACAACGTGGCCGGCAGCACGACCGGGGGTGACTCGGTGCGCGTCGGCCCTTCCGGCGGCTTCAACGTAACGCTCACGCAACCGCTGTTCAATTGGCAGAACTTCCAGGTTTACCAGGAAGCGGGGTTCAAGGCGGCGCAAGCCGAGGCCCTTTTCGGCCAGGCGACCCAGGACCTGATCGTGCGGGTCGCACAGGCCTACTTCGACGTTCTCGCTTCGCAGGACAGCCTCACGTTCATCCAGGGGCAAAAGGTGGCGATCGCCGAGCAGCTCGCACAGGCGAAGCGCAATTTCGAGGTCGGCACGGCGACCATCACCGACACTCACGAGGCGCAGGCGAGATTCGATCTCGCGACTTCCCAGGAAATCGCGGCTCAGAGCGACCTCGAGATCAAGAAGCGCACGCTCCAGCAGATCGTGGGCAGGTTTCCCGAGCAGCTCGCTCCGCTGAAGGCGAATATCGACCTCAATCCGCCCAAGCCCAACTCGATGGAGGACTGGGCGACTGCGGCATCGACGCAGAGCTATCCTGTCAGGGGTCAGGAGGCGGCGGTCGAGGTGGCCATTCGCGAAGTCGAGCGAGTGCGTGCAGGCCACTTGCCAACGCTGAATATCGTCGGCAACGCCGGCGTGACCTCCCAAAGCAACAGCACTACCGCGACTGTTAACGCCGCTTCCGACATCAGAAACCTGAACATCGGGTTGCAGCTTGCGATCCCTCTGTACGCCGGGGGAAACGTCAGCTCTCAGGTCCGGCAGGCGGTCGCCAATCGAGAGAAGGCGCAGCAGGACCTCGAGAGTACGCGGCGCACCGCCGCCTTGACCGCCCGCCAGTCGTTCCTCGGCGTGACCAACGGGATGGCGCAGGTGAAAGCGCTCGAGGCTGCGCTGATCTCCAGCCGCAGCGCGCTCGACTCGAACAAGCTCGGCTACGAGGTCGGCGTGCGCATCAACATCGACGTGCTGAACGCGCAGCAGCAGGTGTTCAGCACGCTGCGCGACCTCTCCCGGGCGCGCTACGACACCATTCTGAACGGGCTGCGCCTGAAGTCGGCCTCGGGAACGCTGACCGACGCCGACGTCGAGGAAATCAACCGCCTGCTAGTGTCGAACTGAGCAGCTGTTCGCACAGAGCAAGTGTCCGCTGCGTCGCACCGCGGTGGACCGTGCAGAAGGCGATGCCCGCTTCGCCCATGCGCTCGCGGGCGGCGTGGTCGTCCAGCAGTGAGCGCGCCCGATGCAGCGCATCCTCGGCGCGCTCGACCCTGAGTGCAGCGCCCGCGGCAATCGCCGCGACGGCGGCATGGGCGAAGTTGTAGGTGTACGGGCCGATGAGCACCGGTATTCCGGCAGCGCAGGCCTCGATGAGATTCTGTCCCCCGTAGGCGAGCAGGCTGCCGCCGACGAACGCGACGTCGCAGGCGCGGTAGTAGGCTGCCAGTTCCCCCATGCTGTCCCCGAGCACGATCTTGCAGTTAGAGCCAATGCTTCCTCCCGCGCTGCGCCGCGCGAATGCGAATCCTCGCGCCTGGATCAGCTGCGCGACGGAGTCGAAGCGCTGCGGATGCCTCGGAACGATCACCATCAGCGCATTTCCCAGGGGCTCGCGCTCCAGGGCGTCCAGGAGCATCTCCTCCTCTCCCTCCCGTGTGCTCGCGGCGAGAAACACCTTCCGGTCTCCGAATCGCTGCCGGAATTGCCGGGCGAGGGATTCGCTGCCGGACGCCGGCTCCACGTCGAACTTGAGATTCCCGGTCACTTCGATGCGGCGCGCGCCCAGGGACCGGAGACGCTCCCCGTCCTCGGCGGTCTGCGCCGCCACCACCGGCAGGCTGCCCAGGGCCTGGCGAACCAACGGCCCGACCACGCCGTAGCCGCGCGCCGATCTGGCCGACATGCGCGCGTTGGCGAGAACGAGCGGCACGCCCGCGCGCTCGCACTCGGCTAGCAGATTGAACCAGATCTCGGTTTCCATCAGGATGCCGAGCCGGGGCCGGAAGTGCTGCAGGAAGCGCCTCACCGCGAACGGGTAGTCGTACGCGAGCCAGGCCACTTTTACCGTCCCGCCGACGAGCTGCTCGGCCGCCTCGCGGCCGGTTGCCGTCATCTGGGTGATCAACAGGTCGCACTCGGGATGGCGTTCCTTGAGCGCGCGCAGCAGCGGTTCCGCGGCACGCGTTTCGCCCAGGGATACCGCGTGCAGCCAAATCACCGGCCGCTCCACTGCGGTCCGATAGAAGCCGAAGCGCTCTCCCGGGCTCTCGCGGTACCGCGGCTCCTGCCGTCCGCGCCGCCATAAGCGGGCGAGGACGAAAGGGAGGGCAAGCCAGAGCAGCAGCTGGTAGCCCACGCGCCACATCAATGCACCGCCGGTGAGTCTCGGAAAGCGGTTAGAATGCCGTGCATAAGCCGCTGATTATACGGGTTGGCTGCCTTCTTCCTCGCGACCATGCCCTTGTCGGTAACGATCATCACGCGCAACGCGGCCTCGCAGCTCGGAGGCTGCCTCGCAAGCGTCGCTTTCGCAGAAGAGGTCGTGGTGGTGGACTCGGGGTCGACGGACGGAACCCGGGAGCTCGCCGGGCGCCACGGCGCGCGCGTAATCGCGAAGGAGTGGCTGGGCTTCGGGCCGCAGAAGCAATTTGCGGTCGAATCGGCGAGCCACGACTGGGTGCTGTGCATAGACGCGGACGAAAGCGTGACCGATGAGCTTCGCCGTTCGATCGTCGCCGAGCTCAACGAGCCCCGCGGCTTCGTCTACGCCATGCCCCGCTGCAACCGCTTTCTCGGGCGTTGGCTCAGGCACGGCGAAGGATACCCCGACTGGAGCGTGCGCCTGTTCCACCGCGGGCACGCGAAGTGGAGCAGCGATCAGGTGCACGAGAAAGTGGTGACGACGGCCCCCGTGCTGCGGCTGCGCGGAGATCTGCTCCACGACTCGGCCGAGACCCTGGAAAAATACCTGGACAAGCAGAACCGCTACACCAGCCTGCAGGCCGAATCGCTACGCGCCTCCGGCCGCAGGGCGAGCTTGCTGCAACTGGTGGTTTCCCCCTCGCTGCGCTTCGTCAAGTTCTATCTGCTGCGTCTCGGATTTCTCGACGGCGTGGCGGGCCTGGTGCACATCACGATAGGCTGCATGAACACCTTCAACAAGTATGCAAAGCTGAAAGCGCTGGAGCGGGCTCCGAAATGACGGTCCTGGTTACGGGCGGCGCCGGATTCATCGGATCGAATTTCGTCCTCGACTGGTTCGCACAGGGAACGGAGGCCGTTGTCAACCTGGACAAGCTGACCTATGCTGGCAATTCGGAGAATCTGAGGCCACTACGCGATAGCCCGTCGCACGTCTTCGTCCACGGCGACATCGGCGACAGGAGCGTGGTGAGGCGCCTTCTCGAAATGCACTCCCCGCGCGCCATCGTGCATTTCGCAGCCGAGAGCCACGTCGACCGCTCGATCCACGGACCGGACGAGTTCATACACACGAACGTCGTCGGGACATTCACTCTCCTGGAGGAAGCGCGGGCGTGGTGGGAAAAGCGTCCGCCTTCACAGCGGGACGATTTCAGGTTCTTGCACGTGTCGACCGACGAGGTATTCGGCTCGCTCGCGCCGCACGAACCCGCGTTCACGGAAACCACGCCGTTCGCGCCCAACAGCCCCTACGCCGCTTCCAAGGCCGCCGCCGACCACCTTGTGCGTGCCTATCACCACACCTACGGTTTCCCGACGCTGATCGTCAACTGCTCTAACAACTATGGTCCCTACCAGTTCCCGGAAAAACTCATCCCGCTGATGATCCTGAATGCCATCGCTCACAAGCCTTTGCCGGTGTACGGCGAGGGCACTAATGTGCGCGACTGGCTGTACGTGCGGGACCATTGTTCCGCGATCCGGCAGGTTCTGGCGGGCGGCCGCGTCGGCGAGACCTATAACGTCGGCGGCCACAACCAGAAGACCAACCTCGAGGTCGTCAACGCGATCTGTGATCTGCTCGACGAGGCGCGCCCCCACAGCAAGACCCGGCATTCCTCGCTGATCTCCTTCGTCAAGGACCGCCCGGGGCACGATCGCCGCTACGCGATGGACTTTTCGAAGATTGCGATCCAGCTCGGCTGGGCGCCTTCGGAAACCTTCGAATCCGGGCTTCGCAAGACCGTCGCCTGGTATCTCGACAACCCCGAATGGGTGGCGCACGTGACGAGCGGAACCTACCGGCACTGGATCGAGAAGAACTACGGCAACCGGGGCGACGCGTGAAAGGCATCATCCTGGCGGGCGGCGTGGGGACACGGCTTTATCCGGCCACGCAGGTCGTGTCCAAGCAGTTGCTCCCCGTATACGACAAGCCGATGATCTACTACCCCTTGAGCACACTGATGCTCGCGGGGATCAGGCAGATCTTGGTGATATCCACGCCTCAGGACACTCCGCGGTTCCGGGAACTGCTGGGCGACGGGGCGCGCTGGGGGATGAGTTTCAGTTACGAAAGACAGCCCGAACCCAAGGGCATCGCGCAGGCATTCCTGATCGGCGAAAGATTCCTGAATGGAAGTCCCTGTGCGCTAGTGCTCGGCGACAATATTTTCTACGGTCACGATCTTCACGCCGAGTTCCGCAAGGCAGCGAGGCTGTCCTCCGGGGCAACGGTATTCGCGTGCCACGTCAAGAATCCGCAGCGCTACGGGGTGGTGGAGTTCGACGCCAGGCAGAGAGCAATAAGCATCGAAGAAAAGCCTGCGCGGCCCAGGTCCAACTATGCTGTGACGGGCCTCTACTTCTACGACAGCCGGGCGGTGGGCTTCGCGAAGTCGCTCAGACCTTCCGCGCGCGGAGAGCTGGAGATCACGGACCTCAACCGCTGCTATCTCAAGGCGCGCAAGCTCAAGGTCGTAACCCTCGGTCGCGGCCACTCATGGCTCGACACCGGCACCCACGAGTCGCTTCTCGAGGCCAGCCAGTTCATCGAGACGATCGAGCGCCGCCAGGGATTGAAGATCGGCTGTCCCGAAGAAGTCGCGTTTCGCAATAAATGGATAGAGGCCGCCCAGCTCCGGGAGCTGGCCGTCCCATTGCAGAAAAGCGGCTACGGCAGCTACCTGCTTTCCCTGCTCGGAGAGGGTGGGGGGCGGCGCAAGGCATGACCTTTACTCCCACGAGACTCCCCGAGGTCCTCCTCATCGAGCCGAAGGTCTTCGCTGACGCGCGCGGCTTTGTTTTCGAGAGCTGGAACGCCAAGGAATTTGAGCGTGCCGGAATCCGCGCCAACTTCGTCCAGGACAACCACTCGCGTTCGCAGACAGGGGTGCTGCGTGGCCTGCACTATCAGGTTCGACGGCCGCAAGGGAAGCTGATTCGCGTCATCCAGGGTGAGATCTTCGACGTCGCGGTCGACATCCGCCGGAGTTCTCCGACTTTCGGCAAGTGGGGAGGCGTGCGCTTGAGCGCGGATTCGAAGGACTTGCTTTGGATCCCGGTCGGATTCGCGCACGGATTCTACGTGCTGAGCGACGCCGCTGAAGTGCTCTACAAGACCACGGACTTCTACGCCCCGGAGCACGAGCGCACGATCGCGTGGAACGACCCGGAGATCGGGGTCGAATGGCCTCTCTCCGGCGCGCCTGTGCTTTCGCCAAAGGACGCTGCGGGCACGCGGCTGCGGGACGCTGAAGTATTTCCGTGAGGATCCTCCTCACCGGCAAGAACGGCCAGCTCGGCTGGGAACTGTCGCGCGCGCTCGCGCCCCTCGGCGAGCTCCTCGCCCTGGACAGGGCGAAGCTGGACCTTGCGGTTCCGGAGCAGATCGCGTCGGCCGTTCGCTCCGTGCGGCCCGACATCATCGTCAACGCGGCGGCATACACCGCGGTCGACCGGGCCGAAAGCGAGCCCGACGTGGCGTTTGCGGTCAATGCGCGGGCCGTCGGCGTCTTGGCGGGCGAAGCCAGGCGGGCCGGCGCCATGCTCGTTCACTATTCGACCGACTACGTCTTCGACGGAAGCAAGGGGGCTCCCTACGTCGAGGACGATCCCCCAAATCCGCTGAATGTCTACGGACGCAGCAAGCTCGCCGGCGAGGAAGCTGTCCGCGCGACCGGGGGACCTCACCTGATACTGCGCACGAGCTGGGTGTACGCCGCGCGCGGGAAGAATTTCCTCCTCACGATGCGCCGGCTCCTCCGGGAAGAGGGCACGGTGCGGGTCGTGTCGGACCAGATAGGAGCCCCGACCTCGGCGGGTGCGCTCGCCGATGCGACAGCGGCTCTCTTGCGCCGATGTTCCCGGGCCTCATTGTCCGCCACATATCACGTCACCGCGGGAGGAAGCACGTCCTGGCACGGATTCGCTTCCGAGATTGCGCGTCTCGAGCAGGCGAGCGCTCCGCATCCGCTCCGCGTCGTTCCGATCACGTCGAGCGAATACCCGGCCCCGGCACAGCGTCCGAAGAACTCCCGTCTGTCCAATGAAAAACTGCTTCGGGCCTTTGGCGTCAAGCTGCCCCCGTGGCAGGCCTGCCTTGAAGCCTGCTACGCGCAGCTAAGTCCTTCGGGCCAGGGCCCAGACTGAAACCGGAAACTCCGGCTCATTCGCCAGGGACTTGAACCACCCTCGCCGCGCCCATCGCCGGAAGTTGGCTTTCACACAGGCGCGGCTGCCCCACGCACCCGTGCGGATCCCTTCGATGGGGAAGCCGCACTCCGCCAACAGATGCTTGATGCCGAGCTCCGTCCATCTGGAACAGTCGACCGGAACCTCGTGCACCTTGATGAGAAAAGGCGTGGTAACCAGAAAATGCCCTCCCGGTCGCAGCATGCTGAGGACGTTCCTTCCGGCGCGATACGGCCACAGCAGGTGCTCGAACACCTGGTCGGCAATGACCAGGTCGAAGCGCTCCGGCAGCGTCATGCTGCAAACATCGAATTCGGGGAAATTGGCTTCGGTATACGACTTGAAACCGAGCGGCTTCCATACCTTCCCGGCGGAGATCTCCAGCGCATCGAGCCTCGTGGGATCCAGCTCGCGGACCAGGCGGAAACACTCCTGGTACATGACGGTCCTCGCCCAATGGCCGTAGTCGTAGTGGACCGCGTCAAGGATCTTCTTGATCGCCTGCTTGTTCTTCTCGGAAAGCATTCGGACGTTCCCCGCGGTCAGCCTATCGCGGCAGTGCCGATACGATGCAACGTCTCGCGTACTTGAGCAAGGACCAGAGGCTCAGCAGCGCGACGGAGAGCAGACCGAGCTTCCCCGTGCTGCGGAGACCCCAGTAGTTGTCCAGCTCGCCTTTTTCCATGTCCCACAGCCTCGCGCTGAGCCCGCCCTCGCCGAAGTCCTCCTTGAACGTGAATGCCAGGGTCGGACTGAGCTTGACGATCTCCTGCCCGGAAAAGACTATCTGAAGCAGCCACCAGTGGTCCTCCATGTAGCGCCTGCTCGGGTCGAACCGGACGGCCAATTCCCTGCGGAACATGATCGATCTCGATGAAAAGCAGTTGGAAAGCAGCAGCGGCAGCCGCTCGACCCGCTCGGCCTTCACATCCAACGGACCTTCTCCGGATCGTAGCCGCGCGCTGGGGTGCCCTGTCAGGATCGCCCGCGGGTTGGCTTTCATCCACCCGTACTGGATCTCGATCTTCCTCTCGTGCCAGCCGTCGTCCGCGTCGAGGAAGGCGACGTAAGGCTGAGCGGCGGCATCCCAACCCCGGTTGCGGGCAAGCCCCGGACCCCCGTTCGCGGGAAGCGAGATCACCTTGACCCAGCCGTCCGGATATTCCTCGGCGATCTGTGCCAGCAGGTTCGCCGTCCCGTCCGCGCTGCAGTCGTCCACCAGAATCACCTCGCTGGGCAAGACGGTCTGCGCGGCGACGGATTCCAGCGCGCGGCGAACGGTCGCGCCGCAGCGGTAGCACGGGATCACGGCGCTGACGGGGGCGTGCTCCCTCGATACCGCTGCGCCGCTCATCTGCGTAGTTACGCCTTCACTTTCGTCCAGAACGGCGGTTTCCCCAGCAGCTGCCTTCCCCAATCCAGTATTCTGCGGGCCGCGCGCTCTCCCGCGACCCGCCACAGAACCAGCCGCAGGCGCACGCCAAGCAGCGCCGCGACATAGCGCACGTTGAGCGCCGGCAGGCCGTGCTTGAGGCGAGCGGCCCGCATTTCGCGCAGGGAAACCAGGGTGCTCTCCGGCCGGCTGCTTATTCCCCCGTATTGCATGTTGGTCACGACGATGTCCGCGACGTAACGCGCCTCCCCGTACTTCAACTCCCTCAGCAGGAACTCGTAGTCTCCGGCGATCGAAAACGCCTCGTCGAAGAGCCCGTGCCTTCCAAACAGTTCACGGTGAAACATCACTCCCGGCGTTGGCAGACACGCCGTCCCGTGAAGAAAGCTCCTGCGAGCGCTCGCCCAGGGACCCCCCAGTCGAGCCAATTCCGTCCCGCTCGCGTCGACGACGATCACGCGCCCGTACACAATGCGCGGGCAGCCGGCGGCTACGGCGAGATGTACGGACATTTTCTCCAGTGCGTAGGCGTCGTGCAGATAGTCGTCCGCTCCCAGGAAAGCCACCCACTCTCCCTTGGCGAGGGTAACGCCCTTGTTCCAGGCGTGATAGATGCCGCGATCCGGTTCCGAGCGCCAAGCGGCTATCTTGGCGTGATTGGCGCGGATGATGTCCACGCTCCCGTCGGTCGATCCCCCATCGATGACAACGAGCTCTCTGGGCCCGTAGGTCTGCCCCGCGACGCTGTCGATACAGCGCTGCAACGTCTTGCCACGGTTGAAGGTGGCCACGATGATACTGATCGTGGGGCGAGCCTCGCCTTGATCGGTCATGGCCTGCGGGTCAGGTACCTGAGCACGCTGCTCAGGTGGTGAAACGCCAGGCGCGCGTTCCCGCGGCTTGCGCGTTGCGCCTCATGGATGATCTCCGCGCCGGGATTGAAGACCACCTCGAACCCTCTCGCGCGAAGCCGCCGGCAGATGTCCACGTCCTCATAGTAGAGGAAGTAGGCCTCGTCGAAACCGCCCACTGTCTCGTAGGCCTCGCGGCGGAACAACATGAACATGCCGGCAATCCAGTCGACCGCGACCGGGCCCCGGTCCATAGCGTAGGCAGGGCCCTTGGGTTCGTGTAAGGCGCGCAACAGCAGGCTGCCGAGCGTTGGGAACTGCCGGGCACTATCCTCGGGGATGCCCCGCGAATTGCGGACCAGGGGTCCGACGACACCGACGCGCCGGTCTTCCAGCGTCCTCGACAATGCGGGCAGAGGATCCGCTCCAAAGCGCACGTCGGGGTTGAGGACACAGAACAGGGGCGTATGGCAACAAGCGAATGCGGCGTTGTGGTTTGCCCCGAAGCCCTTCGGGCTGGCGTTGGCAATCCTCACGATCGGGAAAGAGAGGTTCCCGGCGGACACGGCCACGGAATCGGCGACGTTCTCGGTCAGGATGACCGTCGTTCCCGTGCCGCAATGGCGTTCAATGTCCTCGAGGAGACGGCCGACCATCGCGTTGTGTCGATGACTCACGATCGACAGCGTGATCCCAGCGTCATAGGGCATCGGCGGTCCTAGATGAATTCGAGCCTGGGCAAGGGTACAAACAGCTTCGCCGAGGAGAATTTTCTGCTCCCCTCGAAGAATTTCCGGAAGTGCCAAGGCAGGACCAGCAGGTAGTCGGGCTTGCGCCGAAGCAGCTCGTCCTCGGGAATGATCGGGATTCGGGTCCCCGGCGTATAGCAGCCGAACTTGTCCGAGTTGACCTCGCCTATCGCGGCGATGTCTTTCTCCGTGAGGCCGCAATACTGGAGAATCACGTTTCCCTTGGTCGAGGCGCCGAGTCCGGCGACGGCTTTTCCCTGCGCGCGAGCCTGGTACAGGAAGCCGAGCAGCTCGGACCGGGAGTCCGCCGCCCGCCGTGCGAACGCCTCATAGGGCTCAAGCGCGTCGAGGCCTTTTCGCTCCTCCTCCTCCAGCATTCGCCGCACGGCTGCGCCCGGAACCCGTCCTGGCCCCGACTTGCGGACCACGACCGAGAAGCTGCCGCCGTTTATGTCGTTCAACTCGACATCCATGATCGTGAAGCCGACGCGATCCGCCATCCACTTGATCTGCGTGAGGCCGTAGTACTCGAGGTGCTCGTGGCACACCGTATCGTAGGAGTTCGTCTCGAGCATCGTAGGCATGTAGCTCTGCTCGAAGACCCATACGCCCTCGTCGGCCAGGACCTCGTGCACCTCCCGCATGAACGCGACCGGGTCCTCGAGGTCGTAGAACATGGAAAACGAGGAGACGACCTTGGCCTTCTTGCCCGGAAAACGCTCCTGGAGCGCTCGCGCGGAGAAGAAATCTGGGATCAGGTGAATGTGGGGCGGATAGTGTTTTGCGAACTTGCTTCCGGTCGGATCGATCCCGACCAGAACCGTGCCCTGCGCCGGATAGGCCTGAAGGGTCGTGCTGTCGTTGCTGCCGATGTCCACAATCAAGTCCCCGTCTCGCAGCGACACCCCTTCGAGGATGCGCCGGACCTTGGCGTGCAAGTGTGTGACCATGCTCACGTTGAGCGCCGAGCGGTAGCCGTAATTCTCGCCGTACATCTCGTGGAGGTCATACGAGTGCTCGAGTTGCAGCAGCCCGCAGACCCCGCCGCCTCCGGTGCACTTCACCAGCCTGAGAGGACCACGGGTGAGAGACGCGTCCCTCGTTCGCGGGAAAGTGCCGGTAAGGGCCTGCACGCCCAGGTCCAGCACGTTCACGAGCCGCGTGTTGCCGCAGATTCTGCATTTCTCGGTTTTCGTATACATGCGCCCGGATGCCTAGCCGCGGACGGTCCGCAGGTCGGCGTCCACCATCATCTTCACCAGTCCCTGAAACCCGGTTTCGGGCTTCCACCCCAGAAGTCGATCAGCCTTGGCGCTGTTTCCCACCAGTTGAACCGGCTCGTCGGGCCGGTAGGCAACCGAGTCCTCCTTCACGTAATCGCGGTAGTCCAGGCCTGCGTGCGTGAAGGCGGACTCGCAGAACTCCCGCACCGAATGGGTCTTCCCCGTAGCGACGACGAAATCCTCGGCCTGCGGCTGCTGCAGAATGAGCCACATGGCCCGCACGTGATCCCCGGCGAAGCCCCAGTCCCGCCGCGCAGAGAGGTTGCCCAGCCTGAGCTCGTCCGCGAGGCCGCGCTTGATGCGCGCCAATTCGTGCGTGATCTTCCGCGTCACGAACGCGGTGCTGCGGCGCGGACTCTCGTGATTGAACAGGATCGCCGAGCACGCAAACAATCCGTGCCTCTCCCGGTAGATCCGTATCATGAAATCCGCGTAGGCCTTCGCGGCCCCGTAGGGACTGCGCGGACAGACCGGCGTGGTCTCGGACTGGGGACTCTCGGACGCGCTGGCGAATATCTCGCTGCTCGACGCCTGGCAGAAGCGGATCCCGGCGTCCACCCGGCGTATAGCCTCCAGGATCCGGGTCACCCCAACGCCGTTGATCTCCCCGATTTCGATCGGCTCGTCGTACATGCCCGACCCCGACGCATGCGCCGCGCAATTGTAGAACTCGAGCGGCCGACGCTCCTCAAGGAGCCGCACCAGCCGTGGAAGGTCGCGCATGTCCCACTCGACCAGATCGACGCTTCCTGGAAGTCCCGGAGGAAGCGAGCTCTGCGCATCGCGCGGCTCCCTGCGCACGATTCCCACGACCCGGTATCCCCGCTCGAGAAGCAGCTCGGCGAGATAGCTGCCGTCCTGTCCCGTGATTCCCGTGACGAATGCGGTCCGCTGGGCCATCAGCGCAGATCAACGCAGAGAGAGCGGGCTGCGAGGCGGCTCATCGCCCCGGCATGCCGGCTGCGCAGCACCTCATAGAGCTCGACGCGGGCGCTCCTCTTGAACAGCCCGAAATAGGTCACCACCGCGAGGTTCGCAAGAGCCGCCGGGCAGCGCGCCATCAGCCAGGCAACGAGGCGCGCACGACCCCGTGCGATGCCTGCGAGGTGCTTCCGGAATTCGGCGATCGAATACGATCCCAGGGCGCGGTGGAACAGGAGAAAGTTGAATCCGCGCCACGGCTCCCGCGGGCAGACCGAGCGCCGGGCCGCCTCGGAGAAATCGCGGAACGACCACAGCAGCGCCGGCCACCTGAAGCTCCAGATCTCGAAGGCCCGGGGAGTCCACATGGCGTTCCCGTTGCGAATCATGATCAGCGGCTGCGCCACTACCTTGGCGGCCCCGATCGGCGGGCTCTGGAACAGCACCCCCAAATGGATGAACTGGGTCCCGTAGTAGGGCTTGCGGTCGCGGGCGAGCCAGAGCTCCCGCCGGATGACCACCCCGCCGATGAAGGACAGATAGGTGGCCGCCCTCGCGAAGAAGTCCTCGGCACGGTTCGCGTCGTACTCGATATCCTCGTAGACGTCGAGGCGCGGGCTCTTGAGCGTCACCGTCAGATCAACGTTGCGCACTTCGGCGTTGACCACGACGAGCGGCGGCCGCGTGGCGAGGGCGGACAGCACTCTTTGCACGGCCCCGGGGACGAGCACGTCGTCGTCGGTCATCAGCCAGCAGTATTCCCCCTGGGCGTACCCCACCGCCTTGTCGTAGTCCCCGTCCACGCCGGAGTTCACTTGTTCCCGATAGTAGCGCAACGCAGGGTGGCGAGCCGCCAGGCCGGCGACGACGTCCGGCGTGTTGTCCGGCGAGGCGCCGTCGACGACGACTAGCTCCACCTCGCGCGTCATCTGCCCGAGAATGGAATTCAGCGTCTCCGCGATGAACGCGGCTCGGTTGTAGGTCGCGATGCAGATGGACAGCCTCAAGGTGCGCCCGTCGTCAGATCGAAACGAACCTCTGCGACGCGATCAGGGAGAACTGCTGAGCGCTCGGAACGCGGAATTTCCGCAGCTGATAGTGGTTCTCCGCGAAGCCGAGCCCCCGCAGCCCCTGGAGAAACCCGGAGTCGAAATGCACCGGGTCGACGAAGAATGCGTTCACGCCGTTTCGCTCGACCGTGACGAAGCGATAGCCCTGCTTCTCCAAGTAGGTTCTCCAGCCCGCGATCGATACGCCGTAATAGAGCTGCGTCGGGTGCGCGGAGACGAAATCGAAGCGCTCCTGATACTCGATCGTCGCGCTCCGCTCCGGCCCGTAGACGGAGTTGTACTCGACGACCAGGATTCTCGGCCGCATTCCGGCGTCGAGGACTGCGCGGAGAACATAGTAGTCGCACCCGTCGATGTCGAGAGAGAGAACGTCGGGATCGCGGTGCAGAGCGAGGGACGCGATCCGGGGCACGATTTCGGGCACCACGAACAGATGGTGGCACTCCACGCCGAGATTGACGCTCGCCAGGATGCGCGCCGCGCGCGCGGCCCGGCGCGCATCGCCCTCAACCATGATCCCGCTGTATTTCTCCGCGAACGCGAGCCAGGCGGTGTTGTTCTCGATGCCGTCCCCGGCCCCGATCTCGACAAAATAGCGATTGCTCGATCCGAGGTGGCTGCGCAGCACGTCCACAACTCCGTCCTCTCCGTTCTGGCTGAACCCGGAGAATTCCCAGGTGGAGGGCGCCGTCGGGTCGATCTTGCGGGCGTTCATCATTGCCCCCCCGCGTCCGAGAGCTGCCGCGATACGCTGGCGGTCGCGAAGATCGAGGAGGTAGTTCCGGAAGGCGCGCAGCATCTCTCCCTCAGGGTATCCGGTACGTCATACCGCGAAGTCTGTCGAGCGCCGCGCCGCGCAGACCCGGCGACGCCACGAACGCGAGCGCGAAGGCGGCGAGGGCCCAGCCGGCGCCGCACGCCACCCTCGCATACAGGCTCAGGGCTCCGTCGGTGCTCACAATATGGGCCAGCACTCCCACCAGCGCCGACACGGCGAAGGGAACGCCCACCTCCCGAGTCATCCATTCCGGCCCCAATCCCTTCAGCAGGCGGCGGTGGGTCAGCCAGGTTCCCAGGACGAGGTAGAGCGAGTGCAGCGATAACCAGGCGAGCGCTCCCCCGACGGCGCCGAATCGGAGAACCAGCACTATCGTCGCGGGCGTGGCGAATGCGAGCAGCAAGGCGCTGATCGTGAGCTGAAGGCGCGTCGTCCCGTAGGCGAGCTGGAGCGCGTAAGGCACGTACATGACGGCATGCAGCGCAGTGCCGACCGCAAGGATCGGCAGGAGCAAAGCGGCATTCGCTGCGAGCTCGCCGTCTCCCGTCCATGCCTGAATCAGCTCGGCGGGGAATACCGCCAGGAGCATGGCGAGAGGAAAGACGATCGTCGCCAGCAGACGCGTTGCGAGGCGGTAGGTCCGCTCGAGGCTGTCCACGTCTCCGGACTGGACCAGACCCGAGAAGCGGGGGTATACGGCGTTGAACAACGGGAGGGTAAACAGATACAGGGTGCCCGCGAGGGCAAACGCGACCATGTATTGTCCGTATTCCGCCAGACTCAGCATCTTGCTCAGGACGATCTTGTCGAGCTGGCTGAGCACGATGCCCGTGACCGTGATCGCCGTGACGCCCGCGGAGAATCGCCATATCCGCGCAAGGTGGGCGCGATCCGTCCTCGCCCGCCCCCTGCCGACGACCCGCCAGCTCGCCGCACGCGCGGCGAGCGTGTACACGAGACCCGCGCCCGCCTGCCAGAGCATGAAGGCCGAAACGCTCGGGGAGACCAGCGCGATCACGACGGCGGCGCCGAGGCTGCCCAGCGTCACCAATCCGGCGCTCAAGGCGCTGGAGACCACGATGCGCTGGGCGCCCATCAGCGCGCCCTGGTAAAGCTGCCCGGGCCAGCGGCACGCGATGACGAGGCCTATCAGCGCCACGGCGTATTCAACGTCTTCGATCGGGAGGCCCTGCACGCTGAGCCAGTGCGCAGCCATGAAGTGCGAGAAGACGAGCATCGAAAGAGCGATGACCAACGCCATGGTCCAGTAGATTGCCGCGACGGTACGCAGCAGACCCGGCGCGTCGGAGAGATCGCCCGATTCGGTCTCGCGGGCGATCTCGCGGTTGATGCTCGTCGATAGCCCGAGATCGAGCGCCTGAAACACGGCTTGCGCCGTCGTGAGCAACGCGACCAGCCCGTAACCCTCGTGCCCCAGGTGCCTGACGTAGACGGGAATGACCGCGAGTCCGACGAGCGCGGTCCAGACCGAGCTTGCAATTCCGGCAGCGAGGTTGCGGCCAACCCTCATTCCCGCTTGTAGCGATCCTCGAAGCGGACGATATCGTCCTCCCCCAGGTAGCCGCCCGATTGGACCTCGATCAGGAACAGCGGTGTCTTCCCCGGGTTCTCCAGCCTGTGCCTCGTGCCGATCGGGATGTAGGTGGACTCGTTTTCCGCGAGCAGCTTGGTCTCCTCGTCTCGCGTCACCCTGGCGGTGCCCGACACCACCACCCAGTGCTCCGCCCTGTGGTGATGCATCTGCAGTGACAGCGCTTCGCCGGGCTTGACCATGATGCGCTTGACCTGGAAGCGGTCGCCCGCATCGATGCTTTCGTAGTAGCCCCAGGGACGGTACACGCGGCTGTGCGAAACGTGCTCGGTGCGAGCCTTCCGGTCGAGCGTCTCGACGACCTCCTTCACTTCCTGCGTGCGCGACTTGTCAGCAACCAGCACCGCGTCGTCGGTCTCGACCACGACGAGGTCCGTTGCGCCGAGCACGGACACCAAGCGGCTCTCGGCGCGCACGTAGCATCCCCTGGCGTCGCGCAGGTCGACGTCGCCGTGGACGGCGTTCCCGCTCTCGTCCTTCTTCGCGGTTTCCCACAGCGACGCCCACGAGCCCACGTCGCTCCAGCCCATGTCGGCCTGCACCATCACGCTGGCGGATGTGCGCTCCATGACGGCGTAGTCCACCGAGTCCGACGGGCAGGCCTCGAAGGCCGCCGCGTCCAGGCGCAGAAAATCGAGGTCGCTCTTGCCGGCCTGCCATGCCGCCCTGGCGGCCGAGGCGATGTCCGGCCGGAAGCGGTCGAGCTCCTCGAGATAGCGCTTCGCCAGGAAAACGAACATCCCGCTGTTCCAGAAGAAGCGCCCGCTGGCGACATAGCGACGCGCGGTATCAAGGTCCGGCTTCTCGACGAAGCGCGCCACCCGATGGCTGCCCCCGCTTCCCGAGATCGGCTCGCCCCGCTCGATGTAGCCGTATCCGGTGACGGGTCCTCGGGGCGCGATCCCGAAGGTGACGAGCGAACCGCCCGCTGCCAGCGGCAGCGCAGTGGCGATCGCGGCGTGGAACGCGGGCACATCCTGGATCAGCTGGTCCGAAGGCAGGACGAGCAGGCAGCCGTCCGGATTCCGGCTCTGGACGTGCAGCGCGGCGACGGCGACCGCCGGCGCCGTATTGCGCCCGACTGGCTCCAGAATCTGGACATCGGGCCTTACCCCGATTTCCCTGAGCTGCTCGGCGACGAGAAAGCGGTGCTCGCTATTCGAGACGATGATGGGCGCGCAGGCCCCCTCCACGCCCCGCAGGCGCGCCAGCGTGTCCTGAAGCAAGCTGTGCTCCGAGGTGAGCGGGAGGAATTGCTTGGGCAGGAGCCGTCGCGACATCGGCCAGAGACGGCTGCCGGAGCCGCCGGAGAGTACCAGGGGGTAGAAAGTAGCCGCCACCGCGCACCTTGTGCGTGGGCAAAGCGCGTATTGTAGTGGTCCGCGATAGCCTCAGATAGGGGCTTGCTAGAATCCTGCGTCGTACTAGCGAAGGCGGCGGCGCGGCGAGCGGCTAGACATGCGCGTTCTTGTCACAGGTGCATCGGGCTTCGTCGGTGCCGCGCTTTGCCGTGCGCTGCTCGCGCGCGGGCACGCCGTGCGGGCTGCGGTACGGCGCCGGAGCGCGCCGGCTGCGGAGCTTCCTCCCGGACTCGCGGAAATTCTTGTCCCCGACCTCGCCGCCGGGGATCTCGACTGGCGCGCGCTCGTCGAGGGTGTTGACGCCGTCGCGCATCTGGCAGCCATCGCGCATCGCACCGCGCCGGAGGCGGAATTGAGGCGCGTGAACGTCGACGCGACGGTGCGTCTGGCGGACGCGGCCCGCGGATTCGCCCGTCGCTTCGTCTTCATGAGCTCGGTCAAGGTGCACGGCGAGGACTCGGGCGAAGGCGCCTACTCCGAAACCGACCCGGCTCGACCGCACGACGCCTACGGCCGCTCGAAGCTCGAGGCCGAGCGCCTGCTGGGCGAGCTCGGTGCGCGCGGCGGCATGGAGATCGCGCTGCTCAGGCCGCCTCTCGTGTACGGCCCCGGGGTCAAGGGCAATTTCCTGCGCCTCCTTCAATGGATCGACTCCGGCCTGCCGATGCCTTTCGCGGCGGTACGCAATCGGCGCAACCTGATCTATGTCGGCAATCTGGCCGACGCCGTAGTGCGCTGCATCGAGCACCCGCGATCACTCGGCCCGTTTCTCCTCAGCGACGCGGAGATCGTGTCGACCGCGGAACTTGTGTTGCGCGCCGCACGGGCGCTCGGACGTCCGGCCAGGCTAGTCAGCGTGCCTCCGGGCCTGCTGCGCTTCGCCGGTTGGGTAACGGGTCGCAGCGAGGAAGTGCGCCGCCTGACCGGAAATCTCGTGACCGACACGGGCAAGGCGCGGCATTTGCTCGATTGGCAAGCTCCCTACACCCTCGACCAGGGTCTTGCGGAGACCGCCCACTGGTTCAGATCGACGCGAGCCTGAGTGGGGAGAAGGGAACGCGCTAGAATGCGCCCCGTGTTCCATCGAGCGGACTAGGCTGGTGGCGATGCCGGATGTCGCCCTTGTTTCGCCGATCGCCTCGGCGCTCATCACTCTGCCGCTTGTCGTCTGGCTGCTGAGGGTGCAGGATCGATTGCCCCTGGACGTGCCGAATCGGCGCTCGCTGCACGCACGCGCCGTGCCGCGCTCCGGCGGCGTCGCCATGATGGCGGGGATTTTCGCCGGCTTTGCCGTGATGCAGACTCCTCTCATCGTCGTGCTACCGGCTGGCGCCCTCGTCGTGTTGTCGTATTTCGACGATGCGAGCGGCCTGCCGGTCTCGCTCCGGCTCGGAGTCCAGCTGGTTGCCGCGGCCGCATTTGCGTACGGCGCGCTGCCGACGTTCGGAGTCACGGCGCTTGGGCTCATCGTGCTCGGCACCCTGTGGGTGACCAATCTGTACAACTTCATGGACGGCTCAGACGGGCTTGCGGGCGGAATGACGCTGTTCGGGTTCGCGTTCCTTGGAGCCGGCGCGTGGCTAAGCGGCGATATTGCCTTGCTCGCCGACTGCACCGTCGTGGCGGCCGCCGCTGCCGCGTTCCTGATGTTCAATTTTCCGCCCGCACGCCTCTTTATGGGTGATGCCGGCTCAGTTCCGATCGGTTTTCTCGCGGCGGCCCTGTCTGTTTCGGGGTGGCGCGACGGCGACTGGCCGTTCTGGTTTCCGGCACTGGTGTTCGCACCCTTCATAGTCGATGCGAGCCTCACGCTCGTGAAGCGCCTGATATCGCGGGAGCGAATCTGGGACGCGCACAACAGCCACTACTATCAGCGGCTGGTCAGAATGGGCTGGGGTCACCGCCGGACAGCTCTTGCCGAATACGCCCTCATGCTTGGCTGCGGCCTCATCGCGCTCGGGGCGCTCCGCGCACCGCAGTACCTGCAGGTGTGCGCCGTGGGAGCCCTTGTCGCATTGCACGCCATCCTGGCCCTGTGGGTCGACTCCGCCTGGCGGCGCCACCAAGACAAATCCATTGGAACCGCTTAAGCTCAATACCCGCGGGGCGCTCGCCTTCGCGCACGACCTGTTCGCATCTGCGCTCTGCTGGCCGATCGCCTTCTGGCTGCGCTTCAACCTCAATATTCCGCCGGAGTTCCTCCCGGCGCTCGCTGCCGCGGTCACGGCAAGTGTTCCCTCGCACGCGCTGATATTCTGGCGTCTCGGCCTGTATCGCGGCAGCTGGCGCTACGCGAGCGTGCCCGATTTGAAGCGGATCGCGATCGCCTGCCTGATCGGATCCCTCGCGGTTCCTGCGCTCCTGGCCCTGTTTCGCAGCGACACCAATGTGCCCCGCTCGACCTTCATTCTTGCTCCCTTGCTCCTTGCGGCGATCATGTCGGGCAGCCGGATAGCCTATCGCGCATGGAAGGAGCGGTCCCTATATGGACAGATCCACTTTGCCGGCGAGCCGGTCCTGGTGATCGGCGCTGGTGACGTCACCGTCAACCTGCTCCGAGAGCTGGAACGCTCCAGGCAATGGCGCGTGGTCGGCCTACTCGACGACGACCCGACTTGGCACGGACAAGTCGTGCTCGGCGTGCAGGTGCTGGGCGAGATCAAGGACGTCGGTCGCTGGGCCCAGAAGCTGGATTGCCTGCACGCGATCGTCTCGCTTCCCGCGGCGTCGGCCGGCGTTCGCAGGCGTGCCGCGGAAATCGCGGGCGACGCGGGGCTCACTGTCCTCACCGTGCCCTCTTACCATGATCTGCTGTCCGGCAAGGTCAGCGCCTCGCAGATCCGCCCCATCGAGCTCGAGGACCTGCTCGGCCGTGAACAGATCGTGCTCGACGACGCGGGGCTGCATCGGCTCCTTGAGGGAAAGGTCGTGATGGTGACCGGCGCCGGCGGCTCCGTCGGATCGGAGCTCAGCAGGCAAGTAGCGCGGTTCGACCCGGCGCGGCTGATCCTGTTCGAGCTGAACGAGTATGCGCTGTACAGCGTCGAGCAGGAATTCGCGGCAGCAGGGATGGCGATAACCCCCGTAATCGGCGATGTGCGCAACCCCGACCGACTAAGAGCGGTGTTCGCACGTTTCAAGCCGACGGTCGTATTCCACGCCGCCGCCTACAAGCACGTGCCGCTCATGGAAGTCGACAACGCCTGGGAGGCTGCCCAGAACAACGTACTGGGAACCTTGCACCTGGCGCGTGCCGCCCGCGACCACGGAGTAGAGAAATTCGTGCTGGTTTCGACGGATAAAGCTGTGAACCCGACCAACGTCATGGGTGCGACCAAACGCCTGGCCGAGCGCGTTTGCCAGGCGTTCCAGCGTCCCACGGGCACGCAATTCGTGGTGGTCCGGTTCGGGAACGTCCTCGGAAGCACTGGCAGCGTCATCCCCAAGTTTCGCGAGCAGATCGCCCGAGGCGGTCCGGTCACGGTGACTCATGCGCAAGTCACGCGCTATTTCATGTCCATCCCCGAAGCGGCGCAGCTCGTCCTGCAGGCAGGACTGATGGGGTCTGGTGGCGAGATCTTCGTCCTGGACATGGGCATGCCCGTCAGGATCTTCGATCTCGCCCGCGACATGATTCGACTCTCCGGCATGAGCGAGGACGACATCAGAATCGAGGTTACGGGACTGCGCCCGGGAGAGAAACTGTTCGAAGAACCGTTGTCAGACCGCGAAAAAGCCTTGCCCACCCCGCATCCGAAACTGCGCATTGCGCAGTCGGGGGAGCCCCCCGACGAGGCCTGGCTCGCCGAAGTCGAAGCCTGGCTTTCCCACGCACGCTCCCCCGAAGACGACGAGGTCAGGCAGGAACTCGGCAAGCTGGTGCCCGAGTACGGCTACGCTCTTTCCGAACGCGACTCTCTCGCGCGCGCGAGTCGTTCGTAGCCCTCCAAGGCCTGCTCCACGCTCAGGTCCTCGAGGTCGCGGCTCTCGGGGCGCAGCAGCTCGTGCGGAACCTTCCAGGGGCGCCAGCGCTCGGGAGGCGAATCGCCGAAGAAGCACAGGATGGGCTTGCCAAGGGCCGCCGCGAGATGCATCGCGCCTCCATCGACGCATATCACGCGGTCACACAGGGATAGGGCGGCGATCAGACGCGGAAGCGAGAGGGTCGGCACGAGAAGCAGGGCCGTTCCGTCGCAAGCCTGGACGACCGCGCGCGCCTTGGGGTCATCCCCGGGGTGTTTCGGGTTGTCCGGGTCGCCCGGCGCCCACATGAGCAGGAATCGCGCGGCGTGCCGCCGCGCGATCGCGCGGATTAACGAGGCGAAGCGGTCCGCCGGCCATTGCTGGCGCTGCCTGCGAGCGCTGATGTGAACTCCGATGAGCTCGCCACCGCCTCCAAGGCTGGAGAGCGCCTGCTCGATATCGCGGCGCTCGCCGGCGTCGGGGAAAACCCGCGCAGGCGGCGGTGGCCCCTCGATGCCGAGCGCCTTCAACAGACCGAACACCCGCTCGACCTCGTGCATCTTCGAGTCTGGATCGAACGGCAGCGCGATGTCCAGGCGGAAATGCGCCTCGCCGGGCTCCGTATACCCGAGGACATGCCGCGCGCCGATCAGGCGCGCAAGGCGCAACGAGCGCGGTTCGAATGCTGCGGTAGCGAGTATCGCGTAGTCGAAGTCCTTTCTGCGCAGTGTCGCAATCAACCGAAGGCGATCGGCATATACCGAGAAAATGGAGCGCTTCTCGCCGCGATGCTTCCCCTTCTCATAGGCGTGGACAGCATCCACTGCGGGATTGCCGGCGAGCACCGCCTCGTTGTAGGTATTCACGAGCGCTGCAATGTGCGCGCCCGGATAGCGCTCGCGCAGCGCGAAGATGAGCGGCGTGGTGCAGACCAGATCGCCGATGTTGTCGCGGCGAATCACCAGGAAACGTGGACGGCCCGTGTTCACCCTCTGTGCGCCCCTCGTCTAGGACCTTAGTCCGGGAGCGGCGTGGCCGGCAGGCTGGTATCCACAGCGCGCTGGCCATCTTTCGCCGGCACCTGCTAGAGTTGGCTTGACCGCACTCACCTCAAGGCCTCTGAATGCGCAAGTATTTCAACGACGCTCATCTCGCCAAGAAAGCGGGAAGAACCCGCTCGGAGCGCCTCGCGATCTTTTTCGACTTGGTGGCTCTGAGAATAATGCGCCGCTTCTCGAGAGCGGATAGGGAGGAATGCAGGGTTCAACTCCTAGGATACGAAGTTTGGGGATTTAGTTACGCCGCGCTCGATTTCCTATTTCGGGAGGTTTTCCTGGCGGGGGAATACTATATTGAAACCCCAAACACCAGACCGGTAATCGTAGACTGCGGCGCGAACGTCGGCATGTCGGTCTTGTATTTCAAGCACCTTTTCCCAAACGCGCGAATCCTCGCGTTCGAACCCAACCCGAACGCCTTCAGGATGCTGCAAAAGAACGTGGCGGCAAATGGGATCCGCGATGTCGAACTGCACAACATAGCTCTAAGTGATCGCGAAGGCGAGATCTCGTTCTTCATCTCATCGGACCCGGGAACACTGCTCGGCTCAACGCGCCGTGACCGTGGCGGCAATATCGAACTCAAGGCCAAGGCCGGTCGGCTTTCACAATATCTTCGAGACGAGCGGCAAGTAGACCTCGTCAAGATCGATGTCGAAGGTTCCGAGCTGAGCATCATAGATGAACTGATTGAAGCTTCCAGCCTTGGCAAGGTCGATCAATACATCGTCGAGTATCACCACCGGATCAACAATGATCCCTCGAACTTGGGGGATTTTCTGAAGCGATTCGAAACGGCAGGGTACGACTATAACCTGAAGGCAGCTTACCGAAGGGCAGGGAGTTTCCAGGACGTGCTCCTTCATTTTTACAGGGATGGCCGTCCGCGAAAATAGCGCCATAGGGGCGTTGGAGACTTTCTCCGGTCGCGCGACCAGCGTTGGGAAGGCCCTAGGAGAAGGCGATTCTGAGGAACATCGCCATCCCAAGGAGATGGGCAAGGACGTGGTAGCGGAATACACGCCAGTACTGCGACAGGCCGCACGCATTAGACCACAAGAGGCGAAAGAAGCGTTCCCGAAGAATCCGCTTCAGATAGTGCTCTCTCTGCACCGGATCGGGCAGGCGGCGGATCTGCCGGACGACGAGGCAGCCGCCGTTGACGAATTCCCTGCGTATCAGCTTCCGGGTGAGAGGTTGCAGGGTCTCCCTCGTGGCGATTTCAGACAGGGCGCGCGCGTTATGTAGCGTCGCCTCGACGGTCTTGTGGCGGCGCAGCTTTCCATCGGATGCGAAAGCCGGCGGGGGTACCACGTAAGTTTGCTTCTTGCGATACCAGTAAAGTGGCCGCGGGATGTAATGGAAGCGCTTGGCGGCTAGTAGCGTCTCCGTCACCCAGACAACGTCCTCGTGAGGGTCAGCGCGGGGAAAAGTGAAGCCGTGACGATCGATGAACGAGCGGCGGTACACGTGCATCCAGCAATAGTGCGGCAGGTACCTCGCGAGCCAGCGCTGCTGGAACCATGCTTCGCCGGAGATCACACCCGTGTCGGCGACGTCGATGTATACCAGCTTGTCGGGCTTGCGTCCTTCGTAAAAATTCCAAGCGTTCCCCATGGCGATATCGAGCTGCTCGTCCTCGGCGAGGCCGACCAGGGTCGAGTACATGGCTGGGTCGAGCCAATCGTCCACGTCCAGAAACGCGAGGTAGCGTCCGGTTGCATTGCGCATGCCGACGTTGCGGGCGACTGCTTGTCCCTGATTCTCCTGGCGTACCACCCGCAGCCCCGCGAGCGCGGTCCCGAGCCGCGCGATCATTTCCGATGATCCGTCGGTGGACCCGTCATCGACGATGATCACCTCGTCGGGAACCCGCCGCTGCTTCATCAGAGTCTCGATGAGCTGGGGAAGATACTCGGTACCGTTGAAGACCGGGATGACAACCGACAGCAGCGGGCACAAAGCATCGTCTGCCATGCGTGCATTATCCCCCAGGCTGCTCGAGCAACGGCCGCACCACTCGGGCCAGCCGCTCGCCGCGCGCGGCCCAAGTGTAGCTGCGCGCCTTCTCCCTGAGGCGCGCGCCCATGCCCAGGGCGCGCTCGGGATCCTCGGCCAGGCTCCGGATCGCGTTCGCCAGTCCCGCCGGATCGCCGGGTGGGCACCACGCGGCTTCGTCCGGTTCGAGCACCTCGCGCAGGGAAGGAAGATCGCTCGCGACCACGGCGCAGCCCGCCGCCATGTACTCGAAGAGCTTGATCGGCGAGGTGAACGCGCTGTCGGGGTCGGCGCGATTCGGGAGCACAGCGATGCAGGCCCGGGCGAGCTCCGAAGCCACGCTTCCGTGCGGGATATGGCCGGCGAAATCGAGCGTCGCGCCCCCGCTGCCCGCCCGTGCACGAAGCTCTGCAATGCGCTCTTCGCTGCCGCCGATCAATCGGACGCGAAAACCGGGGAGCAAGCGCGCCGCGTCGACAAGATCGTTCACGCCCTTCCAGCCGAAGAAGCTTCCCGCATAGACTATGCGCTCCGCGGCGTGCGCCCAGTCCTTCGCCCGGATCGATTCTGGGTATTCGACCCCGTTCGGAATGATCTCGATCGGCGCGGCAATCCCGTAAAGCGTGCGGAGACGCGCTGCCGTAGCGTTCGAATTCGCGACGAGCGCCGCCGCCCTTATGACGACGGCGCGCTCTCGCCGCTCGGTTTCCGCGCGTCGACGCGGTGGAGCTGTATCGGCAAACACTTCGTGGGCCTCGTACACCAGCCTCAAGTCCGGGAGGCGCCCGAGCAACAGCTCCGAGGCCTTTAAGTGTCGCGCCATCACCGCGCCGATCTCCCTCGTGTCGATGCACTTTGCCAGCCGCGCGGCAAAGAACTGGTTGGAGTGCATGCGAGCGAACGGCCAGGGCAGGCTGCGAGACACCGGCAGGAGCCGCACGTTGCCCGGCCTGGCGACGGAATACGCGGCGAAGGGATCACCGGAAGAAGGCACATGCGCCAGCGTCACGTCGATGCCCTGCGCCGCCAGCGCCGCCACGGTGTGAACGGTCTGGATGCCCCGCGCCCGCTCGAGCGGCAGCGGCTCCGGGAACACGTAGAGCAGCTTCACGTCAGTGCCGTGGGGCCGCCCGCTTGCGCGCCGTCACGTAGTACTGGACTGCGGTGAAATCGCGGATACGCTTTGCGAGCGGCCCGAAAAGCCTGGACCACCAACGCTCCCGTCCCTCGCGCTCGATGCGTAGGATTTCAAAACGGGCATTGCGGAACAGGTCCTCGATGCTGCCGCGGGTGAAAAAACGCAGGTGAGTGTGGTCAAGAATGCCGCCAGGCTCGTAACGCCAGTCGGCGAAGAGCAGCTTCTTGATGATCTTGTAGTGCGCGATATTGGGGATGCTCGCCACCACCGTCCCGCTGTCCTTGAGACAATCACACAGCCGAAACAGCGCCGCCCACGGGTCGCGGAGGTGCTCGAGCACGTCGGCCACGATGAGAGTGTCGAACTGGCCGATCCAGGCGTCGAGCGGCATCGACTCGACGTCTCCGATCTGCACCGCGTCCAGCCGCAGTGGGTTCTCTGCGAAGGGTCCGAAAGCCCGCGAATCTGCTTGATTACGTGCATCCACCGTTGACGAAATCTCGCGCATGGCGCACCCCCACGTTGCGTGCGACTGCCTGCCCCCGATTCTTCTGTCCAATCACGCGCAGTCCGTCGAGCCCGGCGCCGAGCCACGCGATCATCGCCGCCGAGCTGTTCGTGGACCCGTCATCGACGAAGGTCACCTCGTCGGAAACCCGCTGCTGCGCCAGCAGGCTGGCGATGAGATCCGAAAGATAGAGTGCTCCGTTGTAGACAGGGATGACTACCGAAAGCACGGGGTCGGGAGCACCTTCTGCCTCGCCCTTGGGCTCACTAGGGGATTGCTGCGCCATGCGCCTATTATCTCCCAAGGGCATCACCCGCAGCAGGAGAAGTCCCGCCGGGAATCTAGAACCTTCTAGACTCTTACCACTCCCAAGCCGATAGATCTTTCATAATCGTCGAATCGGTTGACAGTAATCGCGAGATTCGGATTTGACTCGCACGCAATTCCGTGCAAGTCATGCGACTCGAGAAAGCTTACGAAAGCCTTGTTCCAGAGCACGTCATCGGAGACGATGATGCCACCCTCGGGAAGGAGGGCACGAGCGACATTCAGCTCGTAGAGCATATGGGTGCGGGTATGCAACGAGTCGTGGATGAATATATCGGCTCGATTCTCAATCAGCACATTCGGCAAGAATTCTTTGGCGTCGCCACAAACATATTCCCATCGGTCCTTGTAACTATCAGGGATCAAGCAGCCGATCTCAGCCGGTCTCAGAGTGGCGTCCATCGTCCGCTCACCCCTCACGGCCGGGAGATTTATCGAGATGAGCTTTCCGCTTCTGTTCCGGTTCAGCGCTGCCAGGATGAGGGACGTCGACTCACCATGGGCCGTGCCGGTCTCGACGACGACCGAAGGTTTCAATTCACGAATCAATCCATAGTACGTCGCGAGATTGCCAACCTTTCGCGCTGCGACATGCTCGTCGAATGCCCCCCCGATAAAATGAGCTTCCACGGCCGTCCGGAAGCTTTCCCTCAGCAGCCGGTCCCCAAGAATCTCGTTTCGATACTCATCGATCGATTGGAGAGGGCTGCGTCGGGCGACCAGCTCCATTGCCGCCTCAAGATAGTTACGCCGCGGCAGCATGACAAAATTGGGATAGTAGTACCTCTGCAACTTGGAAAGGATCCCGAGAGTTCGATTTTTTCGCCTCAATAGGGAAATGAGACGAACGTAACCGGTCTTGAAATCCGAGCTTTGATTCTCCAAGATGCCCTCCCCTCAGTTCAAGTGGAGCGACCAGTCCACCACCGCCAGGAGGCCTGAGCCCCGGCGTGAAACGTAAAGCGTCTCGTACCGAAGCCGCTGCAGCAGTTCCTTTCAACGTCCGAATGGGTCGCCGCCCATGGCAGCGCGTAGACGCCGATGTTTGCGCCGACGTCGATCACCCGCGTGCCGGGAATGATGAGATCCGGTGGGGCGAAGTAATCCGAGGCAGGGCTGCGGCTCAGCGCCCCTTGGCTCTTGCGCGGCGCAACCGGTAATCACCCCAGGAAGGCGGCTAGGCCGGAAACCAACGGCGCGATCAAGGCGAGTACCGGATTTCTGTCGCCCTTCGCCCTCATGTCCCCCAGGGACCTCGACGCTTCCAAGAGCACGGCATCGGGATATCGCAGCAGGCGATAGGCGGAGAGATAGTCTTCGGGCCCCGGCTTGACGCGGTGCGGAGTTGCGGCGAGCACGTCGACGATCTTCTGCGCGCGATGACGGCAGCACTCCGACAGCCAGATGGTCGGCGCCCGAGTGCACCCAATCCGACATGACGCGCAGCTCGCAGCCCGCTTCCCGCAGCGATTCGATCAGATCGAGAGCAGTGGCGGGAGGGCGGGTTGAGCTAACCACCAGGATGAGCTTGACGTCCACGACGGCCCTTTCGGAAGGAATGCTACAAGATGGACCGGAAATACGCGATCGTCCGCTTCAATCCCTCCTCCAGCGCCACCGTCGGCGCCCACCCGAGCGAGGAACGTGCCAGCGAGATGTCCGGCTGGCGCTGCCGCGGATCGTCCGAAGGCAAGGGCCGGAACACCAGCTTCGAGCGGCTTCCCGTCAACTTGAGGGTGAGCTCCGCGAGCTCGCGAATGGTGAACTCGACCGGGTTGCCCAGGTTGATGGGACCGGTCAGATCGGACGGCGAGTCCATGAGCTTCAGTAGCCCGTCGACCAGGTCGTCGATATAGCAGAACGAGCGCGTCTGCGTCCCGTCGCCGTAGAGAGTCACGTCCTGCCCGCGCAACGCCTGGACGATGAAGTTGCTCACCACGCGCCCATCGTCGGGAAGCATCCGGGGCCCATAGGTGTTGAAAATCCGCGCAACCTTGACCTCCAGCTTGTGCTGGCGGTAGTAGTCGAAGAACAGCGTCTCGGCGCAGCGCTTGCCCTCGTCGTAACACGCGCGCGGGCCGATGGGATTGACGCGCCCCCAATACGCCTCCGTCTGAGGATGCACCTCGGGGTCGCCGTAGACTTCGCTGGTCGAGGCGTGCAATATTCGCGCCTTGACCCGCTTCGCCAGGCCGAGCATGTTGATCGCTCCGTGCACGCTAGTCTTGGTGGTCTGCACCGGGTCGAACTGATAGTGAATCGGCGATGCCGGGCAGGCGAGATTGAAGATGCGGTCGACCTCGACGTAGAGCGGGAACGTGACGTCGTGGCGCATCACTTCGAACAGGGGATTACGCAGCAGGTGAGCGATATTCCCCTTGCTGCCGGTAAAGTAGTTGTCGACGCACAGGACGTCGTGGCCGCCGTCCAGGAGTTTCTCGCAGAGATGCGAGCCGATGAATCCCGCGCCGCCTGTGACCAGAATCTTCATCCAGCCCGCCCTGAACTCCTTGTCTGAACCGCTGCAATCTTATATGGAAATGCGGCTATACTGAACACGCGCAGAAAAAGATGCTGTTCAATTCGTACGAGTTCCTCTTCGGATTCCTGCCGGTCGTCCTGATCGTATTTTTCCTGCTTGGCCGCCTCGCGTCGGGCCTCGCTGCAATCGGATTTCTCAGCGCAGCCTCGCTCTTCTTCTATGCGTGGTGGAACCCGGTCTATGTCGTCCTGCTCGCCGGCTCAGTTGTGTTCAACTACGCCGTCGGTCGCGGCCTCCTCGCGCGACGATCGAAGGCGCTCCTCTCCATCGGCGTCGCGGGCGACCTCCTGGTGCTCGGCACGTTCAAGTATGCGGGCTTTTTTGCCACGAGCCTGAACGCCGTCGCAACGCTGACGCTGCCGGTGCCTCAGATCGTGCTGCCCCTCGGGATCTCCTTTTTCACCTTCACGCAGATCGCCTATCTCGTCGACGTCTATCGCGGCGAGGCACGCGAATACCGCCTCCTCAACTACGCGCTGTTCGTTAGTTTCTTCCCCCATCTCCTCGCCGGCCCGGTGCTGCACCACGCCGAGGTGATGCCGCAATTCGCAAGGCGCGAGACCTTTCGCTTCAGCACCGAGAACTTTACCGTGGGTCTCACGATTTTCGCGATCGGATTGTTCAAGAAGGTGATCCTCGCGGACGGGGTCGCGGCGTTTTCCACCCCGGTCTTCGACGCGGCCAGGAACGGCGCCACCTTGACCTTTCTCGCGGCTTGGGGCGGCGTTCTCTCCTACACCTTTCAGCTCTACTTCGACTTTTCCGGATACTCGGACATGGCGATCGGGCTCGCGCGCCTGTTCGGCATCGTCTTCCCAGCGAATTTCAATTCGCCGTACAAGGCCACCTCGATCATCGACTTCTGGCGGCGCTGGCACATGACGCTGTCGCGCTTTCTCCGCGACTATCTCTACATCCCCCTGGGCGGCAGCCGTCGCGGCCCGCTGCGTCGTCACCTGAACCTGATGGCGACGATGCTGCTCGGCGGCCTGTGGCACGGCGCCGGCTGGACGTTCGTGATCTGGGGCGGACTGCACGGTCTGTACCTCGTCGCAAACCACGGCTGGCGCGCCGCGCGCGCGCACTGGCTCGCCAGGCTTGCGCTGCCCGAGGGCCTCGCGCTTTGGCTCGCGCGGCTGCTCACCTTTTTCGCCGTCGTGGTGGCCTGGGTGTTCTTCCGCTCCGAAACGCTTCCCGCCGCCAAGGCAATCCTGGAGGGGATGGCCGGCTTGAACGGGATCACCAAGGCCGACCCCTACTGGTTCGGCGCGCCGCAGCTCAGATGGCTCTCGGCGATGTTCCTGATCGCGTGGGGCCTGCCGAACGTGCAGCAGCTCCTGCACCGCTACAAGCCTGCGCTCGAAACCTACCCAGGTGAGGTATCGCCGCCCTATTGGAGGCTTCTCTCGTGGCGGCCCGTCAAGGCGTGGTCCCTCTTGACAGCGGCGCTGCTCGTTGTCTCGGTCATCAATCTCACGCGCGTGAGCGAATTCCTCTACTACCAGTTCTGACATGGACCGGGCTGGCTACCATATTCGCCTGGTCGCATTCTCCGCGGTTGGAATGCTCGCCCTCCTTGCAATGTTCAATTTCGTTGTCGATCCCTATGGCAATTTCGATGTGCCCAGGATCTCGGGAGTGAACGAGCGGCCGCTGGGATTCAACCGCCAACCGCTGCTCGCGAAGTCTCTCGCTGTGACCCGCATACGGCCGGAGAGCATCATCCTCGGAAATTCGCGCCCCGAGAGCGCGTACGCCCCCCGGTACTCCGGATTTTTCGAATCCCCCGGTTACAACCTCGCCGTCGGAGGCGCCCATCTCGGGCAAGTGCGCCGGTATTTCCTCGAAGCGCTCGCGACGGGACGCTTGAGGCAGGTGCTGCTGACGACAGATATATCGATGTTCGACCCGTCACAGGAGACTTCGCAGCACATTCCCGACGTCTTCATGCTCACCGACGAGTCCGGCCGGCCCACGGACGCACGCCGGAAATGGCTTCGCCTCGCGTTTGTTCTGCTCTCCGGACCCGCCAGCGCCGATAGCTGGTGGTCGCTGAGACACCAGCGCGACCCAGTCGTTGACTACTCGTCCGCGGGAGTGCGGGAGGAATCGGCGAACGATCGGCAGGTCGAACGAGAAGGTGGCCACCGCAGCGCGTCCTGGCGGACTGAGTCCGCCTTCCTCGCGCAGAGTTTGCGCGACGTCGGGACCCCGGGCTTTCCCCGGGCATACGACGCGATGCTCGCGCAACTCGGCGATATCGTCGCCCTTTCGGCAAGGCACGGCGTGCGGCTCGACATTGTGATCGACCCGATCCACGCGCGCTACAGCTACGTCTACGCCGCAGCTGGATTGTGGCCCCTCTATAGGAAGTGGAAAAGAGATCTCGTAGAGTTGGTCGCTCGGTCGCACTATCCGGTCGGGTTATGGGACTTCAGCGGCGTGAGCCAATGCAGTTCGGAGCCCTTGCCGCCCGAAGGCAACACGACGACCAGGATGCGCTGGTACTGGGAGTCGGGACACTTCAGGCCGCGGCTGGGTAAGCTCGTCCTCGACATGGTATACGGGGGGCGGAGCGCGAACCAGTGTCCCGGCCTGGGTGGCCGGCTCGAGCCTGGCACCCTCGATGCCGCGCTTGCCGCGCAGGATTCGGCGCTCGATCGTTGGATCGAGAGCCACCCAGTGGACGTCGCCGAAATCGACGCGCTCGCAAAACGTTACGGTAGAGATCTGGCCCCAGCCAACAGTTTCACAAAATCTGAAGCGATGCGATCTGGAAAAAAGTGAGCGGCCATTCTGCGTGACCGCTCTGGCCATAGGGTGCGGAGCTCCGGTGCCACCAGCGCGCGCGCTACAGCGTCGCGCAGCGCGGGCACGTTTCCTGCCGGAACGACCAGACCTGCGTCGAACGATTGCACCCAGTCTGCGATTCCCGCGCCGTCGCTTGTCACCGAAGGCGTGCCTACCGCGGCAGCCTCGACGGTCGCCATGTTGAGCCCCTCGCACAGGGTTGGATTGACGTGCAGGTCCGCCGCCGCGAGGTATTCGCAAACCTCGCGCCCCTTTAGCTGGCCGGTGAAATGCACGCGGTCGCAAAAGCCCGAAGCGAGCAGTACCGGACGCACGCCCCGAGCGAGCCAGGGATCCTCCGGCCCGCACAGCAGCCAGTGGCACCCGGGTACGGCGGAGCAGATGTCGGCCCACGCTCTCGCGAGATCCTGTATCCCTTTGCTCTGGTGATTCCCGCTCAGGGTGACGATGAGCGGGGCACCCGACGGGATGCCGTGCAGCGACCGGATCGCCTCGCCGCACTGCGAGCGCTTCGCGTAGACCTCGTTCACCAGGCTGATCGGCGAGGCCAGTTGGATCGGGAGCACGGTGATTCGGGATGCCTCGGCACCCTCCCGAAGCAGGGCGCGCTCCAGCGAAGCGCACAGCGCCCGCATGACGTCGATACCTCGCAGCGAACTGCGGATCAGCCAGCTCACCATCGCGGTACGTCTCATTCCGTAGCCGTAGGTCGAGCAATCCAGAATGTCGCCGCCGATGTAGTTGACGATCAGGCGCGCACGCAGCAGGCCTAGCCGCTTGAGAAATGCCGCGGGGACGGCGTAGCTGAACCCGTCGCTGCAAACCATGGCGTTCGGGCGGAATCGACGAACGGCGGCCTGAATGACCCACATGCGGTGCACTAGGTTGCGGTCGTTGAAAGCTCTCCTGAAGATCCGGTCGGGAATCCAGGTCAACAGTCTTTCCCATCCACGTCGCGGGTCATACCACAGAGTGCGTATGCCGTCGTTCGGATCGCGATAGAACGGCGCCAGGTGGCGAGCGCCCTGCTCCAGGTCGCGCTTTTCCTCCAGCGCGCATACGTCGAAGGAACGCGCGCGCAATTCCTGGAGCATGGCGTATTCGCCGATCCACGCCCTGGGATGCAGGTAGAGGACTCGCATCCTCGCCTCGAAGAGCCCGTGGAGCTCTCGCATCGCGTGTTCCAGCGGCGTCGCTGAAAACTCCCAGTCTGTCACGCCCGGCATGCGCATCCCAGCGAGCCGGATCTCGACTGCTTCTCTTCCCTTGCTCACTCGAGCCCAGAACAGCGGAGTCGGCAGGATGAGGATCTTCGACCCCACGACCTTGCGCAGAGTGCGGATGTAATCCAGCTCGGAGCATTCGAGCCCGACGATGTTGAACGATTTGCGCGCCTCTGAAGAAAGAGTCGCGTCGACGATCGCGGCAGCGCAGTCCTTGACGTAGACGTAGTGAACCAGCTGGCGCCCGGAGCCGAGCACGCGCCACAGGGCCTTCCTCTTCAGCTTGGCGAACGTTCCACGCAGGTGATCGGTCGCGCCGTAGATGTGGCCGGGCCGGAGGATGAGCCACTCGAGCCCGCTTCGCCTGACCAGATCTTCCGCCGCAAGCTTGCTCTTCCCGTAGGCGGAAGGAAACTTGACTCCCATCGAAGAGACGTAGACGAACCGCCGGACGCTAGATTGCTCGCACGATTCGAGTAGGCGACGCGTCCCCTGCGTGTTCACCTCGGAGAAATCTTCGTCGCAAGAGCCGCGCCCCGGGACTAGTCCTGCGCAGTGGATGACCGTGTCCATCCCCGCCACGTCCGCCGGTTTCACCTGCTCAAGCCGACCCTTCAGGGGTTGCCAAGCGAGGCGACGCGACTCGAGCTCTGCCGCAATCTCTCTGCCGAGAAAGCCTGTCGAACCGGTCAGCAGGACCGTCATGCTCGACGGAATTTACGCATCGACCCGGAACCGCTCCACCCACATCGCCAGCACGAACAGCGGCCACAGCCGCGTGCTGTGCGAGACCCGCCCCGAGACGTGCTCGTCGACGTAGCGCTCGATCACGTTCTGGCGGAACCAGCGCGCGAGGGTCCTTTTCGACACCAGCGTGTCGCGCATCATGTCCGCCAGGTCTTCCCTCAACCACCGCGATAGCGGCACCGAGAACCCTTTCTTCGGACGGTCCATGAAGCCGGGCGGCAGCCAGCCGGCGAACGCCTCCTTGAGGATGTGCTTATGGCGTCCGGTGGCGGAAAGCTTGTAGCTTCCGGGAAGCGTCGCGGCGAATTCGATCAGCTCGTAATCGAGGAAAGGCGAGCGGCACTCGAGCGAGCTCGCCATGCTGGTGACGTCCACCTTGAACAGGATGTCCTCGGGAAGGTAGGTGGTGAGGTCAAGGTAGAGGTAGCGGTTGAGCATGTCCTTGCCCGGACGCTCGAAATGCCCGGCGAAATAGGCTTCTACGGTCGGGCCTCCCGCGCGCTCGCGGAAGTAGGGCGTGACCATGTCCTCCTTCTCCTCGTCGGAGAAGAACGCAAGCAGATGCTGATAGCGCGCCACGCCCTCTAGCGTGAGCATCTGGTCCGCGCGCGTGGCGGGGAAGGCGCGGGGCGAGCGCCCCGGGTGCGTCGCGTTCTCGACCGCGACCGCGATCCGGCGCACCCCTTTCCACAGGGGGATGAGGCCGCGGCGCGCGAGCCATTCCAGGCGCCGTATCTGGTAGAAACGCCGGTAGCCGGCGAACACCTCGTCGCCGCCGTCCCCGGTCAGTGCCACCGTCACCCCAGTGCGCGCGAATTTCGACACGTAGTACGTCGGCATCACCGAGTTGTCGGCGAGGGGCTCGCCCAGGTGGTCGATCATCTTCGGCATGACATCGACCGCGTCGGCCTTCACCATCATCTCGTGGTGCTCGGTACCCAGATGCGTCGCGATCTCCTTCGCGTGCGGCAGCTCGTTGAAGCGTTCGTCCTCGAATCCGATCGAGAAGGTGCGCAGCGGCGAGGCACCCAGCCTCGCCATCGCCGCGACCGTGATCGAGGAATCGATGCCCCCGGAAAGAAAGGCTCCCAGCGGAACGTCGCTCACCAGCCGCAGCCGCGTAGCCTCGAGCATCTGCTCGCGTACCGCCTCGCAGGCCTCGCCGAAGCCGAGCTTGCCCGTCTTCTCCAGGTCCAGGTCCCAATAGCGGAACACGCGCTCGACGCGGCCCGCGCGCACCGTCATGGCATGCGCAGGCGGGAGCTTGCGTACCGCCGCGAAGCCGGAGCGGGGCGCCGGAACGTACTGCAGCGTCAGGTATTGGTCGAGTCCCTGGAAATCCGGCTCGCGCGACAACGTAGGATCGAGCGCGAACAGGGCCTGAATTTCGGAGCCGAACAGGAACCCCTTCGGCGTCTCCGCGTAGACGAGCGGCTTCACGCCCAGGCGATCGCGAGCGAGCGAAAGACGCTTTTCTTCGCGGTCCCACGCCGCGAAAGCGAACATGCCGCGCAGGTGCGTAAGGCAGCGCTCCAGCCCCTCGCGCGCGAACAGGCGTAGCAGCACCTCGGTGTCGGAATGACCGCGGAAGCGCTCTCCCTTCGCTTCGAGCGCGTCGCGCAGCTCCTGGAAGTTGTACACCTCGCCGTTGAAGACGATGACGTAGCGCCCGTCGGGCGACAGCATCGGCTGGTGGCCCGCCTCGGACAGATCGATGATCGCGAGCCGCCTGAACCCCAAGTGCGCTCCGCCCTCGCTCCACGTTCCTTTGTCGTCTGGCCCGCGATGCTCGAGGCAGTCGACCGCTCGGGCGAGGTCTACCTCGGCGCCCGCCGGCAGTACCGCACCCGTTATCCCGCACATCAGACGCCTCCGTGAAACAGCGACTCGAGCTTGGCGGCGTTGGCCGCCCAAGTGAACTCCGCGCAGGCTCGCGCGCGCGCCTTGTCGCCCAGCGCGCGCAGCGGCTCCGCCGCCGCGGCCTCGATCGCAGCGCACCAAGCCGGTACCGCTCCAGGAGGAAGCAGGTGCCCGGTCTCGCCTTCGACGACGATCTCCGGCAGGCCACCATTGTCGGAAGCGAGGACCGGCAGCCCGCACGCCATTGCCTCGACGACGCTGATGCCGAACGCTTCCTCGCCAATCGAGGGCTGTACGTAGAGGTCGCACTGCGACAGGATCCGCGGTAGGTCGGCGTGCGGGACGCGTCCGAGAAACCGCACCCGCTGCGCCACGCCGGCCCGCTCGGCCTGCGCGCGCAGGTTCTGCTCTTCGGGTCCTTCGCCGATGACGGCGTAGCGCACGCGCTGCGGCAGGCCGGCAAGCGCCTCCACCACGACGCGCGTTCCCTTCCATCCGATCAGCCGAGATACGCTGACCACGAGCAGGTCGTCCGGACCCGCGCCGAGGGATCGGCGCAGTTCCGGATCGCGGCCGCGCGGGGCAAACACCTCGGTGTCCACGCCGTTGTGAATCACCTTGACGGCGCGGCCGTAGCGCTCCTCGATCTGCCGCGCGTTGTACCTGCTCGCCGATACCCAATGCCGGACCGCGCCGCTGAACATACGGTCGCCCAAGTAGAAATCTGTGCCGCCGGAGCGAAACAGGGTCTGCGCGGCCAGTCCGCGGCGACGCGCCCGCCACAGTATCGGGAAGTCGAACGGCTTGTTCACGATCACAGCATCGTATCCGGCGCTGACGAGATGCCCAAGGGAATGTCGGGCAAACGACAGTCTTTCCATGAGGCGCCGGAAGCGCGTGCCGAGATCGGGCCAGTCCTGCTCGACTCGGAAGGGGAATTGCATCAGCTTCACTTCATCGTGGCGGGCTTTCCCCCTGTTCCCCGCAACGATAGTGACCTCGTGGCCGCGCCGAGCCAGCGCCCGGCCCGCTTCCCAGCAATAGGTCTCCAGCCCCCCCGGGATGAAGCTCGCCGTAACGTTGTAGAAGCAGATCTTCACGGTGCGGGGGTCGCCCGGCTTCGGCTCTGAAGAAGCACATCGTATAAGTCTTCGAACTCCCGGCACACCCGGTCCCACGCGAAATCGCGCTCGACGCGAGCGCGCAGCCAGCGGCCAGCGCTCGCGCGAGCGAGCGGGGACTCGACATAGCGCCGGATCTCCGCCGCGATTGCATCCGGATCACCCGGGTCCGCGACGAAGGAAAAATCCGGACAGCCCGAAAGGAATTCGGTGATCCCGCCGCGCGCCGCCGCGACGATGGGTAGCCCCGCCGCGGCAGCCTCGAGCATCACCGTGGGAAAAGGATCGTTCCAGAGCGAGGGCATGACAAACACGTCCCCGGCGACCAGGAAGTCATGCATATGGTCGGGACGCAGGCTGCCGACCCATTTCACCCCATCCATGGATGCGATCCGCTTGGTCGCGGCCTTTCCGTATACCGCCTTCTCGTTGCCGGGGTCGTCGCTCTCGCGCACATTCCCGGCGATCAGCAGCATCATCGGGCCGGATGCTCGCTGCCGCAAGCGTTCGTAGGCGTCCAAAAGTTCATTGACGCCTTTCTCCCTAACCAGGCGCCCGGCGAAAAGCAGCACCGTCGCGCGCGGATCGGTTACGCCGAAGCGCGCGCGCAGACCGGCGCGCGCGGCGTCGGGGATCTCCCAGCGCGGAGGATGCCCCGAGGCATCCACGCCCGTGTAGATCACCCGGATGCGCGCGGCCGGAATGGCGTTGTGGCGCTCGAGCCAGCCCTGGATGTAGCGGCTGCAGGCGATCCAGCGAGACACGCGATGCATCGCGGCTCTCGGCAAGGGTTTCTCGTTCGCCACGTGCACGACCACCGGCAGGGATGCCTGTCCCAGTCGCGCGTCGAGCCCCGCGAGCAGCTTGGGCTCGTTGTGAATGTGCACGATCGCCGCCCGCTCTTCCCGCAGGATCCGCCACATCCGCTCGGCGTACGGAAGGGGATCGAGGCGGGTGATCTTCTGGAACAGCCGCCGGTACACGCGCCCGACTCGGATCCGCCGGATCCGCACGGGCGGCTGATCCTCCGTCTCCGGCTGTCCTTCGAACCAGCCGCACACGACCACCGGGCGATAGCGGACTTGACGGCGCGACACCATCTCGACCCGCAGCTCGGTTCCGGCCGCATAAATCGGCGGGAACGGATTGTAGTCAGGCAGCAAGTGCGCGACGGTCGGCTTCATCGGGCAAGCGCCGATTCGAGCGCCTCGCACACTTCGTCGACGCCGATCCGGTCCATGCAATTGCGCGGGACGTAGGGGCATTGCTTGACACGCGAAGGCTCACAGGCACACGCCTTCTGGATGACAACCGGCGCCCTTCCGCGGGAACGCGGGCCGACCAGCGAGGCGGAAGTCGGCGCGTACAGGCCGACCACCGCAACGCCGAGCGCGGCGGCGAGATGCAGCACGCCCGTGTCCGGAGCGACCACGCAGCTCGCGCCGGCGAGGCAGGCGGCGGTGTGCGCGATGTCGAGCTCGCCCGCGACGACTTGGACGCCGGCCAGTCCTGCCGCGAGCGGTCGCAGCGCGTCACGGTCGGCCTCGCTTCCCGTCAGCAGCACGGCCAGCTCCGGATGGTCGCGTCGCGCGTGCTCGAGCAGGGCCCGCATCTTTTCTGCGGGCCAGTTCTTGTAGAGATCGGCAGCGCGGGCGTGCAACACCCAGTACTTCCCGCCTTCGACGCGACCACGCATCCGCTCGGCGAAGCCGTCGCGCACCGCAGAAGGGAGATATATCCTCGGATGACGCTCGGCGGGCGCGACGCCGAGGGTGTCGAGGATGCGCAGACGGTTCTCGATGTAGTGCCAACCCGGCACGATGGCGCGGTCGGCGGGCCGATGCCGGTTCGAGAGCAGGAAACCGTACCGCGTACCTTCGGTCGGAATGCGCACGATGAAACGGCTGCCCGCGAGGAACACCAGGGGAAGAATATCCGGATCGTTTCCATGCAGGACGACGGCGAGGTCCGGACGGAATCGCCTGAGCTCCCCGAGCAGCGAGAAAAAACGCCGATACTTGCCCGGGTAAGGGATCACGCCGTTCAGGTCCGGGTCGGCCGAGAAAAGCGGTGCCCACCCGGTCCTGCACAGCAGGCGGATATCTGCACCCGCGAGGGCCTTGCGCAGAGCGGGGAATACGGGCGTCGACAGCACCGCATCCCCCAAGCCGGTGGTTAGAACGAGCAGCACTCTTTGCGTCTCCCGGAGCCGCCACTCCGTCACCGGCGGCATCGGGCGAGAGCGTACCTGCTGCGCAACGTAGCAATGGAGCAGGTCGTCGGCAAACGGAATATTCACGCCGATCCCGCGGCCGCGAGGAAGATCCGCTCCATCTGATCGAGCATGGTCGAGACGCCGAATCGCGACCGGGCCTGCTCGTAACCGGCTTGTGCCAACTGTTCCCGCAGCGTCGGTTCGGCCCGGAGTCGGGCGAGTGCGGAGCGCAGCGAGTCCGCGCTCTGCGGTTGCACGAACAGCCCCGTATGTCCGTCACGCACGATCTCATCGATGGATCCGATCGCAGTGGTGACGACGGGAATACGGCAGGCCATCGCCTGCATGATCGCCTGCGGCACGCCCTCGTTGGCGTACGAGGGGAGCGCGAATACGTCGAAGGCCTGCAGCCAGGGGACGACGTCATCCTGGTTACCCGGCATGCGCACCCGTGACTCGATGCCCAGTGCCTTGACCTGCGCGCGCAGGTTGTCCGCGCCGGGGCCGTCTCCGACCATCACCAGCGTCACCTCCGGCATGCCTGCGACAGCATCCACCAGATAGCGGTGACCCTTCCAGCTGCGCAGCGTGGCGACGATACCGACCACGAATGCGTCCGCCGGCAGGTCCAGGCGCGCACGGGCTGCGAGCCGCTCCCCGGGCACGAAGCGCTCTAGGTCGACGCCGGTGGGAACGGAGCTGACTCGCGCCGCGTCCAGTCCTGTTTCACGCATGACCTGCTCGCGCAAGCGCTCGCCGGTCGTGACGACGTGCGCCGCCGCGCTGCAGTACAGCCAGCGGTTCAGGGCGTGACCGGGAATCGGCGTCGAAACGTGCCGCGTGCGCACCAGTCGCGGAGCGCGAGGGAGAGTGCCCAGGGCCAGGGCGGCCAGCCAGCTGTCGGTGGAGCTGTGGCTGTTGACGACGTCGGCGCCGCTCACGCTCAGGGCGCGGCGCATGGCCCACAGGCCCGCCAGCCCCTTGCGGGCGATCGGGGCGCCGCTCGCGGGTATTCCCCGGCGGCGCGTTTCCGCGAAGATGCGCGACTCGGGAGGAGCGACCACGCAGATCTCGTGCCCTCGCGCGAGCATGCCCTCCGCTTCTACGATGATCCGCAGTTCCTGCCCTCCCCAGCCGCACGACGATTCGGTGTGGACGATTCTCAGGCGCGTCATGCGTCAGGCCGGGGTCTCATCCTGCTCGAGCGCGAATTGGATCCGATAGAGTCTCGCGTAGACGCCGTTTCTGGCCAGCAACTCGGCGTGGTTTCCGGTCTCGACTATCCGTCCGCGTTGCAGTACCACGATGCGGTGGGCGTGCTCGATGGTCGAGAGCCGGTGCGCGATGACGATCGTCGTGCGCCCGCGCATCAGCTCGACGAGCGCTGCCTGCACATGGCGCTCCGATTCGCTGTCGAGCGCGGAAGTCGCCTCGTCGAGCAGCAGGATGGGCGCGTCCTTGAGCAAGGCACGCGCGATCGCGAGGCGCTGGCGCTGGCCTCCGGAAAGGCGCACGCCGTCCTCGCCGATCAGGGTGTCGAGGCCCTCCGGCATTTCACCTATGAAGTCGAGCGCGTGCGCGGCGCGCGCGGCGGCCTCGAGCTCGGCGCGCGAAGCGCCACCCGCCCTACCGTACGCGATGTTTGCCGCCACCGTGTCGTTGAACAGCGTGACGTCCTGTGACACCAGAGCGACGTTCGCGCGCAGGCTCGTCAACGTGATCTCCCTCGTGTCGATTCCGTCGATGAGGATGCGGCCGCCCGTCACGTTGTAGAACCGCGGCAGCAGGTTGACGAACGTCGTCTTGCCGCCGCCGGACGGGCCGACGAGCGCGATCGTTTCGCCGGGCTCGATGCTCACGCTCACCTCGTCCAGGGCCTCTCGTCCCGCCCCGGGGTAGGCGAACGATACGCCCTCGTATCGTATCCGCCCCCGTGCGCGCGGCAGAATGCGGCTGCCCGTATCCTGCTCCGGGCGCTCGTCAAGCAGCTCGAACACGCTCTCGGCGGAAGCGAGCCCGCGCTGCAGCGGCGCGCTCACCTCGGTGAGATGCTTGATCGGCGCCAGCAGCAGGAGCAGAGCGGTGAGGAACGAGACGAAGTCGCCCACCGTCAATTCGTTCGCGGCGGACTGCTGCAGCGCGAGGCTGATGATCACCGCGACGGCGACGGACATGAAGATCTGCACGATCGGCGTTGTCCCGGAAGCGGCCACCATCTGCCGCATGTTGTAGCCGCGCTGCTTCTGGTTCGAGCGCTCGAAGCGGCGCACCTCGTAATCCTGCCCGCCGAAGATCTTCACCTCCCTGTGGCAATTGATCGTTTCCTGGGCGACGTGCATGAACTCGGCCTGCGCCCGCAAGCCTTCGCGACTCATGCGCCGCATGCGCTTGGAGAACACCTTCACCACGAATGCGACGCCGGGAGCGATGATGAAGGTGATGAGCGTGAGTCGCCAGTTGAGATACACCAGCCACCCCAGCAGCCCCACGACGGTCAGACTGTCCTTCACGAGGGTGGTGAGCACGCCCGTCGCCGCGCTCGTCACGCCGGCGACCTCGTGCGTGACTTTGGAAACGAGCACCGAGGAGTTGTTGTCGTCGTAATAGCGCGTCGGCAGCGTGAGCATCCGCGCGAACAAGGCGTTGCGAAGGTCCAGGACGACCTTGTTCGAAACCCATGCCAACGTGTACGAGCTGAGGAATCCGAGCACTCCGCGAACGGCGAAGATGCCGATGATGGCGAGCGGGACGAGGTACGCGTTCGTGTGGTTGCGCGCTACGAGGGTGACGTCCAGAAGCGGCTTCATCAGCGCCGGCAAGACCGGCTCGGTCGCCGCGGCGAGCGCCATCGTGGCTACGGACACGGCGAATACACGCCAATACGGGCGGACGTATCCCATGAGGCGCAGGTACAGCGCCCGGGACGATGGCGGCGAAGAAGAATTCATCGCGAACGGGCTTTCCTTCTCGGCTTACGCGCGAAAAACATGTTCAAATTATAGCCTCTGGCCCTGCGGCGGCGGCTCCAGGTCGACATAGAGCGCCATCAGCTTTTGCGCCATGGCATCGAGCCCGAAGCGTTCCGCGGTCTCCCGCGCACGCTTCCCCATGTCGCGCGCCCGCACGGAATCGAGCCTCTGCAGCGCATTCGCAAGGGAAGCTTCGTCCAGCGCATCGCAGACCATGCCGTTCTGGCCTTCGGCGACCAGCTCTGCCGCGCCGCACTGAATGGTGACGATGACGGGCAAGCCGCACGCCATGGCTTCCAGGGCTGCGTTCGGAAAAGGGTCATAGAGTGTCGGTAGAACGAATGCGTCCGCTGCACCATACCAAGGCCGCACGTCGTCCCGCCCGCCAAGAAAATGCACCCGGTCGCCGATGCCAAGATCGCGCGCGAGCGTCTTCGCTCGCTCCTCCGCCCGGTCCTCTCCGACAACGACCAGATGCGCCCGAGCGCTCGCACCGCGCTGAAATGCGGGTAATAGACGGAACACGCCCTTGCGCTCGAAGCCGCTGCCCACGAATAGGTAGGTCAGCGCGCCCCCGGGAATGCCGAGTTCGCCGCGGGCCCGCGCCCGATGCATTTCGCGCAGGCGCGGATGGAAACTCTCGAGATCCACACCGTTGTAGACCACATGAAGCTTACTATCCGGAAGCCCGAATCTCGCCTGGATTTCCCTCTTTACCATGTGCGAATTGCAGATCACCGCTCGGAGCCGGGTGCTGCCGAACAGTCGCCGCTCTGCGGCGAGGACATAGCGGTGATAGGGATTGAGCGCCAAGCCGACCCGGGCGAGTGCTCCGAGTGCCGCGCGACGGTTGTCCAGCCACTGGGCGTGCACGCCGTCGCCGGCGCGATAGACGTCGCAACAGGCGATGCGCTCGTGCGATTGAACCAGATCGAAGGACCGGCGGCCGAGTTCCTTGCACACCGCCCTGGCGAAGCTCCAGTCCCGCCAGAGACGTCCGATGTAGAACGGATCGCAGCGAATGACTCTTCGAGGGTCACCCGTCCATTCGCGGGCCAGCACGGTCACGTCAACGCCCTCGGCGGACAGCGCGACGACTGCTCGCTCGATGAAGCGCTCCGCGCCACCGTAGGCGTTGTAGCGCTGACGGACCAGCGCGAGATGCATGCCTCCTCAGCTCCGGGCCCGGTCGAGTCCCTCGCACAGGGCGCGAACACCCGCGAGCACGTGGGGACCCTGCGCGTGCAGCGCGTCCGGGTCGATTGCGAAGACTCTGCGATCGCGAACGGCCGGAACGGACTGAAAGCCTTTCCAAGTAGAGAATGTGTCAGCTCCGAAGCCGGCCGTAACGATCGCTTCGGGCCGCGCTTCGAGGATCTGCTCCCGGGAAACCAGCGGGGTAAGTGTCTTTGCGGCGGCGAAGACATTCCGCCCGCCGCACAGGCCGAGAGCGTCGCTGATGAGATGCGAGCCGCTCACCGTAAGCATCGGCCGGTGCCAGATCTCGAGAAAGACCGCCACGGGACGCCTGCTCGCGTAGCGCTCGCGGAGACGTTCGACTTCCATCTCGAACCCCCTGGCGCGCGCCTCCGCCAGTTTCACGCTGTCCGCCAGCGCGCCGATCGCTCGGACGATACGGGGAATATCCGCGAACGATCGCACCTCGGTGACGAAGACCGGGATGCCGATGTGCTCCAGCTGATTCAGCTGCAGCGGTGAATTGCCGCTTTTCCAGCCGAGCACGAGATCCGGCCTCAATGCGACTAGACGTTCGATGTCGATGCGGCCCGCCGTGGCCACGATGGGCAGGCGCTCCGCTTCGGCCGGATGGCGGCTGAAGCTCGAGACTCCAACGAGCTTGGCACCCCCCCCTGCGGCAAACGTCATCTCGGCCAAATGGGGCGCGAGAGCGACTATGCGCTCCGCTGGCCTTCCGAGCGAGATCGTCACGCCGCGGTCATCGCGCAGGTCGAGGGCGAGGGCTTCGGCTGCCACGGCAACCAGCATCAGACCGACGAAGCGGATCATCGCGCGAAAAGCGAATCCACGGCACTCAAGGCAGCCTCCATCGGAAGCTGCGTGAGACACTCGCTCACCTTGCCGCCGCCGCACCCATCGTTCCCGCAGGGACGGCACGGGTGCTCGCCCGAGGCGACGATGCGATGCGGAACCCGCCACGGTGCCCATTCCAGCTCGCCGCTCGGACCGAAAAGCGCCACGGTCGGCGTCCGCACGGCCGCGGCGATGTGCATGGGCGCCGAGTCCACGCCGATGAACAGCTTCGCGCGAGCAGCGAGCGCCGCGAGCTGTTTGAGGGTGAGCTTGCCGGAAAAATCCGCGACCCGCTCACCGGTGCGCTCGCGGATCTCGGCGATCATCTCGAGCTCCTGCTGGTCGGGCGCTGCGGTGAGCGCGACCCGATCACCTCGCCGCAGCAGAGCATCGACCAGCGCGACCGCGCGCTCGGCCGGCCAGCACTTGAACTTCCATCGCGAACCGGGGTGGAAATGAATGAAGCCTCGCGTCGCAAGACCCTGTTCTGCCAGCATGGCTTCTACGCTGCGTTCCGCCTCCTCCCCCGGCACCAGCACCAGCCTGCGCTCGTCCTCACCCGGCTGGATACCGATCCGCCGGAGCGCATCGAGGTTGATCTCCACCCGGTGGCGCCTCGCGTGAGGAGGAAGCGGAAACAGATGTGAAAAGCTCCTTTTCCAGAGACGGGACTTCCTGGCGAAATTGGGGGCCACGGCGTAGCGAGCGCCCAGGATGCGCGCGAGCCAGGCTCCACGCGGATGCTCGGACAAGTGCACGAGCAGGTCGTAGCCCCGCGCGCGCAGCACCGAGTGGAGCCGCCACTCGTGAGCGACCCGCACACCCGCCCTGCGCTCTTTCCAGCCGCGGTCCACCACGTGGACCTGGGAGATGGCGGGGTGCAGGTCGAGCATGTCCCGGGTCTCGGCGTAGATGAGCGCGTCGACCTCGAGCGCAGGGGCATGGTTCTTCAGGACCGTGAACACGGGCGACGTGAGCAGTACGTCGCCATGGTGGCGCAGCTGGATCACCAGGGCGCGCTTGATCTCAGTCAGGTCGATCGCGTCGGCGGGGCCATATGGCATGTCGCGAACATTAGCAGAGAAGCCCCCGGGCGACAGCTAGAAGCGATATTCGGCGCTCGCCAGGAAAGTCGTGTCCGCTTGGGGGTAGGCGTTGAATGCGGGTGAGTTTCGGCTCGCGATGGCGTAGCTGTAGTACAGCTTGTTCGTCAGATTGTTTATCGCAAGGCCGAGCGTGAGCCTGTCCACGGTGTGCGTGAATTTCACGTCGACGACGGCATACGCGGGCATGCGCGTCGGGAAAGTGTTGTCCGGATCGTTGTCGTAGTACTGCGTGCCGACGTAGCGTGCGACCGCGCTCACGCGCGTCTGGGGAGCGATCTGAAGAGTGGCGCCCGCGTTCACCTTGACCCTGGGGACGAGAGGAACCACCTTGCCGGCGATGTTGACGCCACCGATGACCCCCTCGCGGAATCGGGCGTCGGTCACGGAGATATTGCCGAAGAGGGAGACTGCGGAGGAGAGAACGGCGGAGGCGTCCAGCTCAACGCCTCTGCGGAGAGTAGGCGGCAAGTTGATGTTCGAGAAGGTCGGTACGTAGAAATAGATCTCGTTGTTGAGGTAGATCGCAAACGCGCTGGCACGCACTCGCGTCCCGCCGCTGCGGTATTCCGCGCCCAGCTCGTAGTCGTGCGAGGTTTGTGGATCGAGCAGTGTGACGATGGCGTCGAAGTTGGGGCCGCCAAACTGGGAATAGACCTCGTCGACGGTTGGAAGTCGAAAGCTCTGACCGGCCCGGCCATACACCGATGTCGCAGCAGCGAGGTCCTGGCGCAGCCCGATTTCCCAGGCGACCGGGTTGCTCGTCTTGCTCCCGCTCGCGTACGCCGCAGGGTTCACGGTGTCCTGCGCGGTCATCGTAGTGCGCTGCCAGCGCGCACCCAGGGTGAGCTTCGTTCCCCCTGCAAACGCCGAATTGTGCTGGGCGAAAATGGATCCCTCCCGCTGCGTGGCCGTGATGTGAGCGGAGGGATTCGTATCCAGCAGATCGCGGCTCGCGGCGCGGAGAGAGAGGTAGTCCCAGTAGTCGAGGTCGAGGCCCACCACGAGGCTGTGCTCGGTCCCGGATCCTCCGTAGGGGATCTTCAGTCGCGGAGTGAAGGACCAGGCGCTGGAATGCGTCTCCGTGAACGTATCGAATCCCCCGCCGCTGTAGTCCTTGAGGAACGAGGTTCGGGTGATATCGCGGTACCCCAGATCGGCCGCGATGCGCCCGGCGTCGAGCTCGTAGCCGCCCCCAAGGCTCGCGCGCACCCCGTCCCGCGTGGCGAAATCGTCCGGGGTGGAGGTGCCGCGTCGGTCGGCCAAGAGTTGGGTATCCGTGCGCGCGCCGGGCAGGCGCAGGCTCTGGCTGTCCCAGTCGACCAGCAGCCCGATGTCTCCCTTCGGCCCGAACAGGCGCACATTGCCGTCGGCGTTCTTCTGCTCGAGGCGGTTGTTCGCGCGATAGTTGTCCGAGGTGGTGTCGCTGGCAAACACGTTTAATCCCGTGCTCTCGCCGGCAACCGTCGCGCCGGCCCGGACTTCATTGGTGTTGTAGGTTCCCGTCGACCCGGCGACAGTCGCCGCCTTTGCGCCCCCCGGCGGGGTCTTGGTGATGATGTTGATGGTTCCCCCGGTTGCCCCGCCGCCGTAGAGCACCGAGCCGGAGCCACGAAGGATTTCTATGCGCTCGATGCTGTCCAGGGGAATCGCCGACCAGCCTATGGTGGTGAGCTCGATCTCGTTGAGCCGCTGCCCGTTCAGCAGCACGAGGGTGTTTTGGTCCCCGGTGATCCCGAAGCCGCGCAGATCGATCTGTGAATCCGGTCCGCCGGTGTTGTCCCGCGTCACGATCCCCGCTTCCTGGGACAGCAGCTGCGGCAGGGTCTTGACCGCGCTCTCCGCGATCTGATTGGCGGTGATGACGGTCATCCCGATGGGAGCATCGAGGCGCAACTCGGGGAAACGGGTAGCCGTGACTACCACCGCATCTCCGCCAGGGCTCTGCGCAAGCGCATGTGAGACGAGCGCCCACGCGAGGGTGGCGATGGTGTGGCGTTTCAAGATTTCCTCCCCGGACGGCGTCCCCGCGGGCTGAAATTCGCTTCACGAGAAGGGAATGCAGGCGGCGTCCGGCTGATACCGCGCCCCGCGGCATTTCCCACCTTCGTCGGGGCCGGTCTCCGGGCTCGTGGGATCGGACGCATCGCCTTCCCGCGGGGCGTAGCGCCGCAGTGGCTGGTTGATGCGCCCGCGCGCACTTACCGTTGCGGGGGCAGCAGAGGCATTGGCAGCCTCTTGCGCTGCCGCACCTCTTTCCCGTTTCACCCCGGCGCTCGAACGCGCCGGGACACCTCGAACGAGCGCGTTGATTGTACAACACAAGTCTTTGAAATCGACCCGGTAACCGAGATGGGAATCTACATTGAAAACGGAGCCTTACACCTTGACTTAACAGGATTTTCCAAACTATAGTGTGGCGATGGACGCGGAACTGGCAACCCTTGAGGAAAAGATCCGGCAAGCGGCGCGGCTTTGCCAGCGGCTGCGCGACGAGAACCGGGGATTGCGCCAGCAGCTGGCAGCATTGCAAGGCGACAAGCGCCAGCTATCGGAGAAGATCGACGGAGCACGCAACAAGCTTGAGACCCTTCTCAAGCAGATTCCCGAATAGACGCGTCGGATGAACCAGAAATCCAAGACCCTTGATGTCACCATCATGGGCCGAACCTACAAGGTTGCCTGTTCCGACGAGGAGAGGAATGCCTTGCTTGCGGCGGTGGCCTATCTTGACCGCAAGATGACGGAGATAAAGAACGCAGGCCGCGTGGCGAGCGCCGAGCGCATCGCCGTCATGGCCGCGCTCAACATCGCGCACGAGCTGCTCAGCTCGCGGAGCAACGCGAGCGGTTTTGACATGGAAGGCCTCAGGCGTAGAATGGCCGCGATGGAGGCGACGCTCGACCAAGCTCTCGCTCCTTGAGATGCGGTGGACGGGCCGGGTGGCGCCAGACGAATTGTCCCCTGTGGTGTACGCCAAGACCCGGAAAATTCTTGAACCAACAGATTGGTATAGGTTGCGGACCCAGCGTCACTGTTGTGCGCGTCCCTAGTCGGATGTACCTGATGTGACCGGAAAGCGACCATCTTGGACCGAAAAGGTTCAGGAATCGGCTCTAGCGGCGCCGACGGGGGACTCCGACATTCGATAAGCAGGAGCGGCAGATGAGAACGCAGGCATAGGCCTGCGTTTTCGTTTTGGACTTCCAGCGGAATTCCGCCATGTCATTCTGGTTGATGAAATCCGAGCCGGACGAGTTCAGCATAGACGATCTGGCCGCCGCTCCGCACAGGACCACGGCCTGGTTCGGCGTTCGCAACTATCAGGCTCGCAACTTCATGCTGAAGGAAATGCGGGTCGGCGAGAAGGCTTTCTTCTACCATTCAAGCTGTCCCGAGCCTGGCATCGCCGGCATCGTCGAGATTGCATCCGCCGCGTATCCCGACGCGAGCCAGTTCGACCGGAAGAGCCCCTACTACGACTCCGAGTCGAAGCGCGAGTCCCCACGCTGGTTCAACGTCGACGTCCAGTTCGTGAGGAAAACTCGCCTGGTCGCTCTTGCCGAGCTGCGCGGCCACCGCGAGCTGTCCGGGATGCGAACACTCGCGCGCGGCAACAGGCTGTCGATCACGCCCGTGAGTGCGGGCGAGTGGAAATTCATCACCTGGGAGCTCATGAAGCTCTGACGCCATGCCCGCGTTGCTGAACGACACCCTTATCCGCGCGCTTCTCCGCCAGCCCACTCCCTACACGCCGGTGTGGCTGATGCGCCAAGCAGGGCGCTACCTGCCGGAATACAACGAGACGCGGCGGCGCGCAGGAAGCTTCCTCGCCCTGTGCAAGACGCCCTCGCTCGCAGCCGAGGTGACGCTTCAACCGCTCGAGCGCTTCCCCCTGGACGCTGCGATCCTGTTCTCGGACATTCTGACGATCCCCGACGCCATGGGACTCGGGCTCTACTTCGCCGAGGGTGAGGGCCCCAGGTTCGAGCGGCCCCTGCGCGACGAGGCATCGATCGCAAGGCTCGCAGCGCCGGATCCGGGCGAGAGCCTGCGTTACGTTGCCGACGCGATCAGGGAAGTGCGCCGCGCGCTGGCCGGGAAAGTGCCGCTGATCGGCTTCTCAGGCAGCCCCTATACGCTCGCCTGCTACATGGTGGAAGGCCAAGCAAGCGACGATTGGCGCACCGTCAAGTCGATGCTGCACCAGCAGCCAGCACTGCTTCACCGGCTCCTCGCGACTAATGCTCAGGCCGTCTCGGCCCTGCTTAACGCTCAGATCGAAGCGGGAGCAGACGCTCTGATGATCTTCGACACCTGGGGCGGTAGCCTGTCGGCGGCGGCGTATCGCGAGTTCTCGCTCGACTATATCCAGAGGGTCCTATCGCAGGTCGGGCGAGGCGCCGGCGGGGCGCGTGTGCCGGTGATCGTGTTCACCAAGGGCGGCGCGCCCTGGCTGGAGCGGATTGCGGCAAGCGGGTGCGACTGCGTCGGCCTCGACTGGAGTGTCGATCTCGGCGACGCACGCAAGCGGATCGGCACGCGTGTAGCCCTTCAAGGCAATATCGATCCCGCGGTACTGCTCGCGACGCCGGGAGTCGTGCGCAGTGAGGTTCGCAAGGCGCTAGAATCGTTCGGGTCCGGAGCAGGCCATGTCTTTAACCTCGGCCACGGCGTTCCGCAGCAGACACCGCCGGAAAATGTCGCAGCGCTTGTCGCCGCGGTGCATGAACTCAGCCCAAAGTTCCACTGATCAGCGCGGCAAGACGGATGCGATCTTGGCCTTTGTCCACTGCCACAACTCAGTAAACCTCTCGCGCATCATCTGACCCCCTGGTGTCGCCTGGAAGCGACGTTCGAAACGGCGGATGAGATACCCCGAAGCCCGACAGAATCAGGCCAGAAAACGATCCATTTCGTCTACTAGCACTCAAGGCATACTTGCCGACTTATACACAGTACCGCCCGAAAAGCCCCGTCTGGCGCGGAGTTTCGAGGGCTAGCCCGGAGAGCCAAGTAATTTACTGATTCATCGAATTATTTCTAGGCGCCCGCATTTTGAGCATCCAGAAAATTTCCTTGCAGAAGTGTGAGTTACAGTGGCGTGAAACGCTTATTCACACAGTTACTCACAAATTCTGTGAAAAACCCGAAAAACCTCAGTCAACCAAGTACTTTACCGGCCTAGCTTGAGATTTCTCCTGAATAGCGCGCTGCGCGCGGGATCTCGCTCGGAATGATTCTCCGCGTTGCGCTCGACGTGCCCCTGCCGAAGCTGTTCGACTACCAGTGCGAGGAGGCGACGTCGTCCGATATCGGACGCCGCGTGGTCGTGCCGTTCGGCAGAAAAACGATGGTCGGGCTCATCGTCGAGCTCGCTGCCGAGTCCGAAGTGCCCGCGTCCAAGCTCCGCTCAGCGGAAGGCATTCTGCGCGACACGCCGCCGCTGGGTAGCGGCTGGCTCGAACTGGTGAGATTCTGCAGCACGTACTACCAGTGCCCACTGGGCGAGGTCGTCGCTGCGGCCATGCCGCCCAGGCTGCGCAGCGGCCGAGCGGTCCCCGATGTCCCGCGCGTTCTCCAGATCACGCCAGCGGGGCGGGATGCGCTAGCCGAAGTGCCGGGCAAGCAGCGGCGCCTCCGGGTGCTGCTCGCGCGCCTTGCCCAGGGCCCCGCTTCGGAGGCGGAGCTGGCGGCCGGGGTCCGCGGCGTACGAAGCCTGATCGAACGGAGCTTTCAGGCGGGATGGGTCGAGGCTTTCGCACCCCAGCGCTCCTCTCCCGGCTTCGTCCACGCCCACGCTCTCACGCCGGAGCAGGAACACGCTCTCGCGGCGCTGCGCCGCGGGCCCGGAGGCTTCGGAGTAAGCCTGCTCTTTGGTGTAACCGGAAGCGGGAAGACCGAGATCTATCTCCGGCTCATCGCAGAGGCCTTGGCGCAGCGGAAGCAGGCGCTCGTGCTCGTTCCAGAGATAGCGCTCACTCCCGCGCTCGAGGCTGCGTTCCGAGACCGCTTCCCTGGAGCCTGCATAGTCACGCAAACGAGCGCCAGCCCCGAGCTCGAGCGCGCGCGCGGCTGGGTGCTGGCGCATCGACGCCTAGCCGACATCGTCCTCGGCACGAGGCTCGCCGTGTTCGCCCCTCTTGCCGAGCTGGGTCTCATCGTAGTGGACGAGGAACAGGACGCCTCCTTCAAGCAACGCGACGGCGTGAGGTATTCGGCGCGCGATCTCGCGATCGCCCGCGCCCGGATCGCGGGCGTTCCGGTCGTGCTGTGCTCGGCGACGCCCTCGCTCGAGACCTTCTACCGCGCAAGTTCGCACAAGTACGCGCTGGTATCCCTGACGCGGCGCGCCATTCGGGAGGCGGCGCTGCCTGCGATCCGGCTCGTCGACACTCGTGCGCACCCGCCCCAGGAGGGCTTCGCCGCTCCAGTGCTCGAAGCGCTCGCCACGCGCCTTGCGCGCGGCGAGCAATCGCTGGTTTTCCTGAACCGGCGCGGGTACGCACCCGTTCTCGCCTGCCCGGCGTGCGGATGGGTCAGAGGCTGCGCGCGCTGCTCGGCTCACATGGTGCTGCACCTCGCCGACCGAAGCCTGCGCTGCCACCATTGCGGCCTCGCCGAGCGGGTTCCACGCTCCTGCCCCGAGTGCGGCAATCTCGACCTTCAGGGTTTTGGACGGGGAACGCAACGGATCGAGGAGTCGCTACTGGAGAGGTTTCCGCAGGCGCAGATCCTGCGTCTGGACAGCGACACCGCGCGAGCCAGGAGCAGCCTCGGGCAGCTTCTCGAACGCGCCGAGCGCGCCGACATCCTGGTAGGCACGCAGATCCTCGCCAAAGGCCATCACTTCGAGAGGCTTACGCTGGTGGCTGTGCTGAACGCGGACGCCGGCATATTCGCCAGCGACTATCGGGCAAGCGAGCGCAGCTTTGCGCTGCTGCAGCAGGTGTCCGGGCGCGCCGGCCGCGCTAATCTACCGGGCGAAGTGCTTATCCAGACGCGCTACCCGGCGCATCCTCTGTACCAGGCGCTGATGAAGCATGACTATCAGGGATTCGCGCAAAACCTCCTCGCGGAGCGCCGCGAGGCGGGGTTCCCGCCCTTCGTGTTCGAGGCAGTCTTGCGCGCCGAAAGCCCGGATGCGCAGCGGGCCATGCGTTTCCTGCGCGCGGCGATCGCAGCGGCTCCGCCGCGTGAGCCTGCGATCAGCGTGTACGACCCGGTCCCGATGTCGCTTGCCCGGCTCGCCGGCGTCGAGCGCGCGCAGGCGCTCGTTCAATCCCGCTCACGACCGCGTCTTCAAGCGTTCCTATCGGAATGGAGCGAAATCCTGTATCGCCTGCCGGCGCGCGGCCTGCGCTGGCACGTGGACGTCGACCCGATCGAGTTCTGATTCCCGCTCTCAGGCGGGCCGCCTGGCCTTCTTCTTCGGCTTGCGCGGACGGGTCTTGCCGTGCGATCCCTTGAAGACCTTGCCGCGAAAAGTGCGTTTGTCTCCCTTGCCCACGAGGTTTCCCCTTGATGGTTGCGCCGGCGCTATTCTGAGTGCAACGAGTGCCGACATCAAGCCGAAAGCTATAATACGCCGCCCCTTGGGCTCCTCATGTCCGCCGAGATTAAGTCCCATATCACCGAACTGCTCACGCGGGCGCTCGCGAAGGTCGCCCCGCAGCAGCCCGGCTCGCTGGTATCGCTTGAGCGCCCCAAGCAGGCGCAGCACGGCGATTTCTCCTCACCGCTGGCGATGCAGCTCGCCCGCCAAATGAAGCAGCCCCCGCGCCAGGCAGCCGCTGCGCTGCTCGACGCGATGCCGCCATCCCAATGGGTAGTTCCCGAGATCGCTGGCTCGGGGTTCATCAATTTCCGCGTACACCCCTCCGCGAAACAGCAGACCGTGAAGACGATCCTCTCGCGGGAGGGGCTCTACGGGCGACAGGAACGCGCCGGCGGCCGGCCGGTGATCCTCGAGTTCGTGTCCGCCAATCCTACGGGTCCGCTGCACGTCGGACACGGGCGGCAGGCCGCGCTCGGCGACGCAATCGGTGCCCTGCTCGAGTCCCAGGGCTGGCGGGTGACGCGGGAGTTCTATTACAACGACGCCGGCGCACAGATTCGCAACCTCGGCCTGTCGGTTCAAGCGCGCATCCGGGAGAAGCTCGGCGTCCCCGCGGAATTTCCGGCGGACGGCTATCACGGCGACTACATCCGCGAGCTCGCCGACAAGTATCTGACCGGTGGCAACCGCGACGGGGAGAACCTCGAGTCGGTGACGCGCTTTGCGGTGGCCGAGCTGCGCCGCGAGCAGGACCTTGACCTGCAGGCTTTCGGCGTGCGCTTCGACAACTACTATCTGGAATCCTCGCTCTACCGCGACGGACGCGTAGACAAGACGGTGCAATCCCTGATCGATGCGGGAAAGGCCTTCGAGCGGGACGGCGCGCTCTGGCTCAGGACCACGGACTACGGCGACGACAAGGACCGGGTCATGCGCAAGTCCGACGGCGAGTACACCTATTTCGTTCCGGACGTCGCCTATCACCTCACCAAATGGGAACGCGGTTTCACCCGCGCCATCAATATCCAGGGGTCCGACCATCACAGCACGGTGACGCGGGTACGCGCCGGGTTGCAGGCCGCGTCCGCGAAATGGGATCGGGCCATTCCCGGGGACTATCCCGACTACGTCCTCCACAAGATGGTGACGGTGATGAAGGGCGGCGAAGAGATGAAGATCTCCAAGCGCGCAGGGTCCTACATCACGCTGCGCGAGCTGATCGACGAGGTCGGCCGCGACGCGGTGCGTTTCTTCCTGCTGTCGCGGAAGGCCGACACCGAGTTCGTCTTCGACGTCGATCTGGCCAAGTCGCAATCCGAGGAGAATCCGGTCTATTACGTTCAGTACGCGCATGCGAGAATCTGCTCGGTGCTCGGCCAGTGGACGGCCCAGTTCGGTGACGACGGCGGAAGCCGCGCGCTCGAGGGCGCCGACCTTGCCCCCTTGACAGGGGCCCGGGAGCTCGCCCTGCTGCAGCGCCTGGGCGAGTTTCCCGAGATCGTGGAGAACGCCGCCGCGGAGCTTGCTCCGCATCAACTCGTATTTTTCTTGCGAGAGCTGGCGGGGGAATTTCACAGTTACTATAATGCCGAACGCATACTCATCCCCGAAGCCGCTCCACGATTGGCCAGGCTGGCGTTGTGCCAGGCCGTACGCCAGGTGTTGCGCAACGGGCTTTCCCTGCTGGGCGTAAGCCAGCCCGAGAAAATGTGATCGTTCGCCGCAATGAGCTTTGACTACAAGCAGGTCCAGGGACCCAGGCCGGACTCCTCGGGCAGCTTCCTGATCGGGCTGTTCTTCGGGTTTCTGCTGGGCTTGGGCATCGCCGCGGGCATTGCGATCTACTTCTTCAAGACGCCGATTCCTTTCGCCGACCGCCCCCGCACCCAGGACAAGCCCCTCGCCACCGACCAGAAGGCCATCGAGCCGGCCGCGAAATCGGCCAAGGCCGAAGACAAGCCGCGATTCGATTTCTACCGAATTCTCCCGGGCAAGGAGGAGCCGGTCACCGAGCGCCAGATCCGCGAGGCGGCCAAGCAGGCTCCGAAGCCGGGCGCCCCGAAAGAGAGCTACTTCCTGCAGGCCGGTTCCTTTCCGAATCCCGCCGACGCCGACAGCCTCAAAGCGAAGCTGGCGCTGATGGGAATGGAAGCGAACGTCGAGCCGGCCAACATCGCCGGTAAGGGAACATGGTACCGGGTGCGGCTCGGACCCTACACCCGCGTCGACGAGATCAACCGTATCCGGCAGCAACTGACGCAGAACGGCATCGAAGTGTCGCTGGTCAAAGTCACCGACACCGCGACGAATTGATCGGTTTCAAGGAGACTTCTTCATGCGCCTACGCCTGCTGAGCGCCCTGTCCGGTCTGCTCATCGCCTTCGCCGCGCTTGCCCAGGGAGCCCCCGTCGAAGGCACCGACTACGTCGAGCTTAGGCCACCTCAGGCGGTCGACACGCAAGGCAAGGTCGAAGTCATCGAGTTCTTCTGGTACCGATGCCCGCACTGTTACGCGCTGGAGCCCGAGCTCGAAGCCTGGATAAAGCGCCTGCCGCGCGACGTGCAGTTCAAGCGGGTCCCGGGAATCCTCAACGACGACTGGGCAGTCGACGCGCGGATTTTCTACGCGCTCGAGGCGATCGGCGAAGTGGAGCGGGTGCACCGGGGGCTGTTCAACGCCATTCATCAGCAGGGGGGCGTGCGGCTGCGCGGCGACGCCTTCGCCAAATGGGTCGCCGATTGGCTCGCCAAGCAGAAGGTCGATATGCGTAAGTACGACGCCGCCCTCCACTCCTTCTCGGTGGAGAGCAAGTTGCGACGCGCTGCTCAGATGGCGAGCGCGTACCGCCTCGACGGCGTGCCGGCCCTCATCGTGCAGGGCCGCTACGTGGTGCTGGCGGCCACCTCACAGAAGGCGATGCTCGCGACGACCGACTTTCTGATCGGCGAAGCACGCAAGCAGCTCTCCAAGGCCAAGCCCTAGTCTGCCCGTGCGCCGTATGCAGCGATGCAGCCGCCTGAAGCGATGGCTGTTCGCGCCGGTATTGGCCGCGCTCGCCCTCAACGCCTTCGCCCAGTTCCGGGCCGGACAAGAATATCAGCGGCTCGACCCGCCGCACGCCGCGACGCCGGGCGCGCAGATCGAGGTGATCGAATTCTTCTACTACGGCTGCCCGGTGTGCTACGAAACCGAGCCATTCCTGTCCCGCTGGCTCGCGAGCGCGCCTGAGGCCGTATTCCTGCGCCGCGTGCCAGCGTTGTCGAGCCAGGCCTGGGAGCCGTTTGCGAAGCTCTACTACACACTCGAGATCCTGGGCCAGGCCCAGCGGCTGCACTGGCCGGTCTACGACAGCGTCCACTTCGAGGACGTCAAACTCAAGGACGAGAAGATCATGATCGACTGGGTGGCGCGCAACGGCGTCGAGCGCGACAGGTTCGCGCAGACCTATGCCTCGCAAGCCGTCGCCGAAAAGGTCAAGCAGGCCCGCCAGCTCCTGAAAGCGTACGGCGTGCGCGCCGTGCCCACCTTCATCGTCGACGGCAAGTTCCTCACCTCCGCGCGTCTCGCGGGCGGCACCTCGCAGGTCGTGCCGGTTCTCGAGCACCTGGTGAGACTCGCTCGCGAAGAGCGGCAGCGCTAGCGCCGCGCGCCGTGTCCGGCCCCAAGGTCTTCATCACCGGAGCCTCCAGCGGCATAGGCTCCGCGCTCGCGGCGCACTACGCGCGTACCGGCGGGGTTCTGGGGCTGTGCGCGAGGCGCCTCGAGCCGACGCAGGCGCTCCTCGAGAGCCTGCGCGCTGCCGGCGCCTGCTACCGCGTGGACGTCACCGACGCTCCCAGCCTGCAGGCCGCGGCGGCGGATTTCATCCGGCGCTTCGGCGCGCCGGATATCGTCATCGCAAACGCCGGTGTCGGAGCCGGAACGCTCACTGAAAACCCGGAGGACCTCACGGTATTCCGGAAGATCATGGAAACCAACGTGCTCGGCATGGTGGCGACGTTCCAGCCCTTCCTCGAGGCCATGCGCGCCCGGTCGAGCGGCGCGCTGGTCGGGATCGCCAGCGTTGCGGGCTTCCGCGGTCTGCCCGGCGGAGGGGCCTACAGCGCTTCCAAGTCGGCGGCGATCACCTACCTGGAGAGCCTGCGCGTGGAGCTTCACGGTTCCGGCATCTCCGTGGTGACGATCTGTCCCGGCTACATCCGCACGCCGATGACCGCGGCGAACCGTTACCGCATGCCCTTCCTCATAGACGCCGACGACGCCGCCGGGAGGATGGCGCGCGTCATCGCCGCGAAGCGCCGCTTCGCCGTGATCCCGTGGCGGATGGCGCTCGTCGCCATCGTCCTCCGCAAACTGCCGCGCTGGCTCTTCGACCGGCTGTTTGCAAACGCGCCGAGGAAGGCGCGCGGCCTGCCCGGGTGAGCGCACAGGTGGTCGACGCGGCCGGCGTGCGGCACGTCCCTGCGCCCGGCACTCCGCGGATCGTCAGCCTCGTTCCGAGCATCACCGAGCTCCTGTGCGATCTCGGGCTTGCGCCTGCGCTCGTCGGCCGAACGGGCTTCTGCATACATCCCCGGGAGAAGGTGCGCGCGGTCCCCAAGGTCGGGGGCACCAAGGACGTCGACATCGCGAAAGTGCGCGCGCTCGCGCCCAGCCACGTCATCCTCAATGTCGACGAGAACAGGCGGGAGGATGCGCGCGCGCTCCGCGACTTCGTCCCGGCGCTGATCGTTACGCACCCGCTCGCTCCCCTCGACAATCTCGCGCTATACCGGCTGATGGGCAGAATCTTCCGCCGCGAGCGGGAGGCCGAGGGTCTTTGCCGGAGATTCGAGTCGGCGTACTCGGCGCTGGAAGCGGCGGCGGAGGGGTTCTCCTTCGAGCGCGTGCTCTACTTGGTGTGGAAGGACCCCTGGATGACGGTGTCGCGCAACACCTACGTCTCGCGCATGCTGGCGCTAGTGAAGTGGGAGACCGTTCCGGAAGACGCCGCGGACCGATATCCCAAAGTGGCGTTCGAAGACGACGCGCTCGCCGGAGCAGGCACCGTTCTGCTGTCGAGCGAGCCATATCGCTTCCGCGAGGCCCACATCGCGCAGGTACGTGGCCTCCTGCCACGGGCGGGGAGAGTAGCCTTGATCGACGGGGAGATGACCGCCTGGTACGGGAGCCGCGCGATCGCCGCGCTCGACTATCTTCCGCGCTTCAGGAAGGCCCTGGCTACCTGACGCTCACGTAGGATCCCGGGGCGTCCTCGATCGCGGGAAGCGCGCCCTCGCCGGGCACGCGGGCGGGAACCCGCTCGGGGCCGTTCAGCGCGGCGATCCATTCCTTCCAGTCGCCCCACCAGGATCCTTCGTGCCGCGCGGCCCTTGCCTGCCACGCTTCCCCGGAGTCCGGCAGCTCTGAGTTCGTCCAGTAGCCGTACTTGCCCGACGAGGGCGGATTGATGATGCCGGCGATGTGACCGGATCCGCCGAGCACGAAGCGCGTCGGCCCGGCCAGCAGGCGCGCGCCCAGGTAGGTGGACTTCCACGGAGCGATATGGTCCTCGACCGGCGAGACGAAGTACGCCGGCAGATCGATCCGGCGCAGGTCGATGGCCACGCCGCCCAGCGTGATGCCTCCGGGCTCCTTCAGCCTGTTGGCGAGGTACATGTTACGCAGGTAGAAGCTGTGCATCCTGGCCGGCATGCGCGTCGAGTCCGAGTTCCAGTAGAGCAGGTCGAAGGGGAAGGGGTCCCGCCCCAGCAGATAGTTGTGAACCACGAACGACCACACGAGATCGTTTGAGCGCAGTATGTTGAAGGTCGCCGCCATCTCCGAGCCCTCGAGATAGCCGCGCTCCGACATGCGGCGCTCGAGGTTCTCCACCTGAGCCTCGTCGATGAAGACTCCCAGCTCGCCTGGAAGCGAGAAATCCAGGAGCGACGCGAAGAAGGTCGCCGACGCCGCCCGCTCGTCCTTCTTGGCGGCCATCCAGGCGAGCGTCGCGCCTAGCAGCGTGCCGCCCAGGCAGTAGCCGACGAGGTTCACCTTGTCCGAGCCCGTCGCGCGTCCGATCGCGTCGAGCGCCGCCAGCGGTCCCTCGAACATGTAGTCTTCGAAGCTCTTTCCGGAAAGGCGCTCGCCGGGATTGACCCAGGACACCACGAAAACCGTGTGGCCTTCGCCCAGCGCCCAGCGCACGAAGGAGTTCTTCTCGCGCAGATCGAGAACGTAATACTTGTTGATCCAGGGCGGAATCACCAGCATCGGGTGCTTGAAGACCCGCTCGGTGCTCGGCGCGTACTGGATGAGCTGCATCAGATCGGTCTGGAACACCACTTTTCCAGGCGTAGTGGCGACGTTCACGCCGACCTTGAACGCCTTCTGGTCGGTCATGCTGATGCCGCCTCGCTCGATGTCGGACAGAAGGTTATTCAGCCCCTTCAGCAGGTTCTGGCCGCCGGACTGGAGCGTCTCGCGCAGGACCTGCGGATTGGTCAGCGCGAAATTCGACGGCGAAAGCGCATCGATGTACTGGCGCGTATAGAAGGCCACTTTCTTGCGGGTTTCCTCGGGCAGGCTCTGCACAGACGCTACCGTGTCCTGGACGTGCCGCGCGGCAATGAGGTAGGACTGCTTGAAGTAGTCGAACAGGAAGAGGTCCTGCCAGTCGGGCTCGCGGAAGCGATTGTCGCCCTTGGCGGGCTCGGCGACCGGGGCTGGGCTCGCGCCCAGCATTCGCAGCGCGGTCGACTGCCACAGTGCGACATGGTCCAGGAACATCTTCGTCTGCATCTCGGCGAGTTTCCAGGGCTCGGCGAGCATGCGCGCGGTAAGGTCCATGAACGCGCGCCCGATCCCGAACTCGTCGACCGGGTCGCGTCCCTTGCTGGCTGCCTGCCGCTGAAGGAACTCGCCCATCAGGCGGCCGGAGCGCTCGGCCACCTCGGCGAACAGCTTGGCGCTCTGGGCGGTATCGTCCGAGGGTTGCGGATCCGGCACGGCCTATGAGCCTCGCGTATAGCGCACCACGCCGTCGGTTCCGACCGAGCGCACGATGCGGCCTTCGCGCTCGAGCAGATGCAGATGGGCCATCGCCTCGCCCATCGCGAAGAACAGCTGGTGCGTGTCGAGCTTGCGGCGGAACAGCGTGTCGAGCAGGTCCGCGGCCGATTTCGGCGCGTCGCAGGCCTCGTACAGCTCGTCGAGGCGCAACCGGTGATGCTCCCTGAGCTGCGCGATGCGCTCGCGCAGGCCGCGAAAGGGGAGTCCGTGCGAAGGCAGGGTGAAAGTCGTCGCCGGCAGCTCGGCATAGTGCGAAAGCGAGGCGAGGAAAAGGGCGAGCGGGTTGCCCTCGGGCTCGTTCGCCCAGACGCTTACGTTGGTCGAGATCTTGGGGAGCACCATGTCGCCCGAGATCAGTACGCCTTCCTCCTCGCAGTAGAGCGCCGCATGCTCGGGCGCGTGCCCGTAGCCCATGATCACCTTCCAGGTGCGTCCGCCGACGCGCAGCGCGTCGCCGTTCATGAGGCGCCGGTAATCCGAGGGAAAGGCGGGAACGCGGCTACGGTAGTTGCTGCGGCGCTGCTGCATCAGCGCGAGCCGCTCGCCCGCGAGCCCATTGCGCTCGAACATGGCCACCACGTGGTCGAACGCGAAGCCCGCGCTGCCCTCGCGCATCGCGTGCGCGGCGAAGTACTCGGCTTGCGGCATCCACAGCTGCGCGCCGGTGCGCTCGATCAGCCACGATGCCAGGCCCGCGTGGTCGGGATGATGATGCGTGACGATGAGGCGCGTCACCGGAAGGCCCGCAATGCGTGCGGAGAAAATGCGTTCCCACAGCCCGCGGGTGACCTCGTCGCCGATGCCGCAGTCGACGAGCGTCCAGGCCGGCTCTCCCGCCGCCTCGTCTTCGAGCAGCCACAGGTTGATGTGGTCGAGGGCGAACGGCAGTGGCATCCGGGCCCAGTGCACGCCGGGCGCGATCTCCAGCGCTTCTCCGCCCGCGGGCGGCGCCGATCGGGGGTATTGAAGGATGGATTCGGGAGTCACTCTAGTGGGTGCTCCGGCGGCCTTCGCCGGCGGTAGAATTGAGTTTCTTCGAGCGAATTTTCTCAAATTATGGCGGCGCACGCCACCGAGGCGGTCACAGAGCCCTGCACCATCGGCGATCTCGCGCGCGAGTTCGACGTGACACCGCGCGCCATCCGTTTCTACGAGGACGAGGGGCTGCTCTCGCCCCGACGCGACGGCAGCCGGCGCGTCTATGGCAAGCGCGACTACGTGCGCCTGAAGCTCATCCTGCGCGGCAAGCGGCTGGGGTTCTCCCTGGCCGAGGTGCGCGAAATGCTCGAGCTCTACGACTCGGCGCCCGACGAGAGGCCGCAGCTCGAAAAGTTCGTTGCGGCGCTCGCCGCGCGACGCGAGCAGCTCGAGCGTCAGCGCGAGGAAATCGACGAGGTTCTCGGCGAGATCCGCGGCTTCGAGCGCCAGTCCAAGAAGCTCCTTGTCGCCCGGGGCGCGAGGCGCCGCTAAGGCTATTGAGCTTACACTGAATTGACGTTAACGTAAACGTCAGCACCTTGGAAAGCGCGTCCATGGACCGCACCCCGAACTTTCCCGCGACAGCCGAGCTGCCGGGGCTGCGTTTTGCCCTCGGTGACGAAGTCGACATGCTGCGGAATTCGGTGCGCGCATTTGCCGCCGCGGAAATCGCGCCGCGCGCCGCCGAAATCGACCGCTCGAACGAGTTTCCTCCGGGCCTGTGGAAGAAGCTCGGCGCCCTTGGCGTCCTAGGCATCACGGTGGAGGAGGAGTTCGGAGGAGCAGGGATGGGCTACCTCGCGCACATCGTCGCGATGGAGGAAGTCTCGCGGGCGTCCGCCTCGATCGGCCTGTCCTACGGCGCGCACTCCAACCTCTGCGTCAACCAGATCCGTAGGAACGGCACCCCGGCCCAGAAGAGGAGTTACCTGCCGAAGCTCGCCTCGGGCGAGTGGGTCGGCGCGCTCGCCATGTCCGAGCCGGGCGCAGGGTCCGATGTCGTCGGCATGCGCCTGCGCGCGGACCGCCGAGGTGACCGCTACGTCCTCAACGGCAACAAGATGTGGATCACCAACGGACCGGATGCGGACGTGCTGGTCGTCTACGGCAAGACGTCGGAATCGATCACCGCTTTCGTTGTCGAAAAGGGGATGAGGGGATTCACCACGGCGCAGAAGCTCGACAAGCTCGGCATGCGCGGGTCTAACACCTGCGAGCTGGTTTTCCGAGACTGCGAGGTGCCCGCGGAGAACGTGCTGGGCGAGGAATCGAAGGGCGTCAAGGTTTTGATGTCCGGGCTCGACTACGAGCGCGCGGTGCTCGCCGGCGGGCCCTTGGGTATCATGGCTGCGTGCCTGGATACGGTCGTGCCCTACGTCCACGAGCGCAAGCAGTTCGGACAGTCGATCGGCGAATTCCAGCTCATGCAGGGCAAGCTCGCCGACATGTACACCACCTTCTCGGCCTGCCGCGCCTACGTCTACGCGGTGGGCCAGGCGCTCGACCGCGGCGAGACCACCCGCAAGGACGCGGCCGGCGCGATCCTCTACGCCGCCGAGAAGGCGACCTGGATGGCGGGCGAAGCCATCCAGTGCCTGGGCGGCATGGGCTACATCAACGAGACCCCGACCGGGCGCCTGTGGCGCGACGCCAAGCTCTACGAGATCGGGGCAGGGACATCCGAAATCCGCCGCTGGCTCATCGGGCGCGAGCTCTTTTCCGAAACGGCTTGAATATCGTCAACCAAGGTTCTACTGGAGGCTGTCATGATGAATGATCCGATCGTTATCGTTTCTGCCGCAAGGACGCCCATGGGCGCGTTCCAGGGCGAACTCAAGGATTTCTCCGCGCCGCAGCTCGGCGCCGCCGCCATCCGCGCCGCGGTCGAGCGCGCCGGCATCAAGCCCGAGCAGGTGCAGGAGGTGGTGATGGGCTGCGTCCTGCCCGCGGGGCAGGGCCAGGCGCCCGCGCGCCAGGCGAGCATCGGCGGCGGTCTGCCGCTCGCCACTGGCGCGACCACGGTCAACAAGATGTGCGGGTCTGGAATGAAGGCGGCGATGTTCGCCCACGACATGCTCGCCGCCGGCGTAAACCAGATCATGGTGGCCGGCGGCATGGAGTCGATGACCAACGCGCCTTATCTGCTTCCGAAGGCGCGCTCGGGCTATCGCATGGGCCACCAGCAGGTGATCGACCACATGTTCTTCGACGGCCTGGAGGACGCCTACGACAAGGGCAAGCTCATGGGCAACTTCGCCGAGGACTGCGCCGCGAAATACACGTTCAGCCGCGAAGAGCAGGACAAGTTCGCGGTGAAGTCGCTCGAGCGCGCGCAGGCCGCCAACAAGAACGGCGCCTTCGCCTGGGAGACCACCCCGATCGCGATCAAGACCGGCAAGGCCGAGCGTTTCATGGAGCAGGATGAGCAGCCGTTCAAGGCCAACTTCGAGAAGATCCCGACGCTGAAGCCCGCTTTCAGGAAGGATGGAACGGTGACTGCGGCGAACTCGAGCTCGATCTCTGACGGCGCCGCGGCGATGGTGATGATGCGCAGGTCCACGGCCGAAAAGCTGGGGCTCAAGCCGCTCGCCGTGATCGTCGCGCATAGCACGCACTCGCACGAGCCGCAATGGTTCACCACGGCGCCGGTGGGCGCGATCAAGAAGCTCTACGACGCGACCGGCTGGACCCCCTCGAAGGTGGATCTGTACGAGATCAACGAGGCGTTTGCCGTCGTCACCATGGCGGCGATGAAGGAGCACGGCCTGCCGCATGACAAGGTCAATATCCACGGCGGGGCGTGCGCGCTGGGCCACCCGATCGGCGCCTCCGGCGCGCGCATCCTCGTGACCCTCATCGGCGCGTTGAGGAAGACCGGCGGCAAGCGCGGCATCGCGAGCCTGTGCATCGGCGGGGGCGAGGCGACGGCGATGGCGATCGAGATCGCGTGATGGCGGCGGCGATCGACTTCTACTTCGACTTCTCATCGCCTTACGGCTACTTCGCCAGCCACAAGATCGACGCGCTCGCCGCCAAGCACCGCAGGGAGGTGAACTGGCGGCCGTTCCTGCTCGGCGTCGCCTTCAAGACGACGGGCGGCGCACCCCTGCCTTCGATACCGGTGAAGGGGCCGTACCACCTGCGCGACATGCTGCGCACTGCAAAGCACCTCGGCGTGGGCTACCGCCACCCGTCGGTCTTCCCGATCGCCTCGGTCGCGCCCTGCCGCGCCTTCTACTGGCTGGATGCGAAGGACTCCAGGCGGGCCAAGGAGCTGGCGAAGGCGCTCTACGCCGCCTATTTCCTCGACGACGTCGACATCTCGAGCGCGGACAACGTGGTGTCGGTCGCGGCCAGGTCCGGACTGAATGCCGACGACGTGCGCGCAGGCATCGGCGACCAGGCGACCAAGGACCGCACTAGGGCGGAGGTCGACAGGGCGATCGCGATCGGCGCGTTCGGCTCGCCCTACATCGTCATCGACGGCGAGCCCTTCTGGGGCTCGGACCGCCTTGAGCAGATCGACAGGTGGCTGGCGACGGGCGGCTGGTGACATGCCGGCCATCCGGAGCAAGCTGAACCCGGGCTCGTCGGACTTCCGGCGCAATGCGGCCGCGATGTCGGCGCTGGTCGCCGACCTTCGCGCCAAGGTCGAGCGCGCGGCGCTGGGCGGCGGGGAAGCGGCGCGCGCCAAGCACGCGGCGCGCGGGAAGCTCCTGCCGCGCGAGCGGCTGAGACTGCTCATCGATCCGGGCTCGCCGTTTCTCGAGCTCTCGCAGCTCGCCGCCTTCGGCATGTACGGCAACGAGGCGCCCGGGGCAGGGATCATCACCGGAGTCGGACGGGTTTCGGGCCGGGAATGCGTACTCGTGGTGAACGACGCCACCGTGAAGGGCGGAACCTACTTCCCGATCACGGTCAAGAAACACCTGCGCGCCCAGGAGATCGCCCTGCAGAATCGCCTGCCGTGCGTGTATCTGGTCGACTCGGGCGGGGCCTTCCTCCCCGAGCAGGACGACGTCTTTCCCGACCGCGAGCACTTCGGCCGCATCTTCTACAACCAGGCCACGATGTCGGCCGCAGGCATCCCGCAGATCGCCGCGGTCATGGGCTCCTGCACGGCAGGCGGCGCCTACGTCCCGGCAATGTCCGACGAATGCATCATCGTCAAGGGACACGGCACGATCTTTCTGGGCGGCCCGCCGCTCGTCAAGGCAGCGACAGGCGAGGTCGTGACGCCCGAGGAGCTCGGCGGAGCCGAGGTGCACGCCCGGCAATCCGGCGTCGCCGACCATCTCGCCCAGAACGATACCCACGCGCTCGCGATTGTGCGGGCCATCGTCGGCCACCTGGGACGCGCGAGGCAGCCCGATCTGGACGCGCGCGAGCCGGCGGATCCCCTGTACCCCGCGGAGGAGCTGCACGGTGTCATCCCCGAGGACAAGCGCAAGCCCTACGACGTGCGCGAGGCGATTGCGCGCATCGTCGACGCGAGCGAACTGGACGAGTTCAAGCAGGAGTACGGCATGACGCTCGTAACCGGCTTCGCGCGCATCTGGGGCTACCCGGTCGGCATCGTCGCGAACAATGGAATCCTGTTCTCGGAGTCCGCCCTGAAGGGGGCGCACTTCATCGAGCTCTGCGGCCAGCGGAAGATTCCCCTCGTTTTCCTGCAGAACATCACCGGCTTCATGGTCGGAAGGAAATACGAATCGGGCGGCATTGCGAAGGACGGGGCCAAGATGGTAACGGCGGTCGCCTGCAGCCGCGTTCCGAAGTTTACGGTGGTGATCGGCGGCTCCTTCGGCGCGGGCAACTACGGGATGTGCGGGCGCGCCTTCGGCCCCCGCTTCCTGTGGATGTGGCCCAATGCGCGCATCTCGGTCATGGGCGGAGAACAGGCCGCCGCCGTACTCGCCACGGTCAAGCGCGACGGGATCGAAGCGAATGGAGAGAAATGGAGCGGAGAGGAGGAGCGCGAGTTCAAGCGACCCATCCTCGAGCAGTACGAGAGCCAGGGGCACCCGTACTACGCCAGCGCGCGTCTCTGGGACGACGGCGTCATCGCGCCCGAGGACACCCGGCGCGCCCTGGCTCTGGCGATCTCAGCCTCGCTCAACGCGCCGGTCGAGGAGACCCGCTTCGGCGTCTTCAGGATGTAGGCCAGAGAAAAGGAACGGCATGGCATACGGAACCATCGAAGTCCACGCGGAGCACGGCGTCGCCGTGCTGTGGCTCAACCGGCCCGAGGTCCGCAACGCGTTCAACGAGACCATGATCGGCGAGCTGACGGCGGCGTTCACAGCGCTCGACGACGACCCGGCGGTGCGCGCGGTGGTGCTCGCCGGCCGCGGCAAGGTGTTCTGCGCCGGAGCGGACCTCAACTGGATGAAGCGCATGGGCGAGATGGACTTCGAGGAGAACCGCAAGGACGCGATGGCTTTCGGCGCGATGCTCTACCGCCTGCACACGATGAAAAAGCCGACGATCGCGCGCGTGCACGGCGCAGCGTTCGCCGGCGGCATGGGCCTCATCGCAGCGTGCGACATGGCGGCGGCCTCGACGGATACCGAATTCGCCGTCTCCGAGGTCCGGCTGGGGCTCACCCCCGCGACCATCAGTCCGTATGTGATCGCCGCGATGGGCAGGCGCGCCGCAAGCCGGTATTTCCTGACCGCCGAGCGCTTCTCCGCGGCCGAGGCATACCGCATCGGCTTCATCCAGGAGATCGCCCAGCCCGAGAAGCTCGACGCGACCGTGAACGCGATCCTGGGGGAGATCATCCAGGGCGCGCCGGGCGCGCACACCGTGACCAAGGACCTGATACGCGCGGTCGCAGGGCGCCCGCTCGGCTCCGAATTGTTGGCCGACATGGCCGTGCGCATCGCCACGGCGCGCGCTTCCGCGGAGGGGAAGGAAGGCGTGCGCTCCTTCCTCGAGAAGCGCCAGCCCGCCTGGCTCAAGGCGGCGAAGCAGGCGGCGCGGCCGAAAAAGAAGAAGTAGGGCGCGCCTTGTTCGACAAGATCTTGATCGCCAACCGCGGCGAGATCGCCTGCCGCATAGCGCGCACCGCCAAGCGCATGGGGATCGCGACGGTCGCGGTGTACTCGGATGCCGACGTCCATTCGCGCCACGTGGCGCTCGCCGACGAAGCGTTCCGCATCGGCCCGCCTTCAGCGTCGGACAGCTATCTGCGCGCCGACCGCATCATCGAGGCGGCGAAGCACTCGGCGGCCCAGGCGATCCATCCCGGCTACGGATTCCTCGCGGAGAACGCCGCTTTCGCCGAGCGCTGCGCGGATTCCGGGGTAACGTTTATCGGCCCGCCGGCGGCGGCCATACGCGCGATGGGCGACAAGTCCGCGGCGAAGTCGGCGATGGAGAAGGCCGGCGTCCCCACCGTGCCCGGCTACCACGGCGACGATCAGGCGGAGGGCATCCTGCGCTCGGAAGCCGGGCGCATCGGCTATCCCGTGATGATCAAGGCGTCGGCTGGCGGCGGCGGCAAGGGCATGCGCGCGGTCGCCGTCCCCGGCGAATTCGCCGCCGCTCTTGCCGCCTGCCGGCGGGAGGCGAAAGCTGCGTTCGGCGACGACCGCGTCCTGCTCGAGAAATACCTCGAGCGGCCCCGGCACATCGAAGTACAGATATTCGCGGATCGCCACGGGGAGTGCATCCATCTGTTCGAACGCGACTGCTCGGTGCAGCGCCGCCACCAGAAGGTGATCGAGGAGGCACCCGCTCCCGGTGTGTCCGCGGAGCGCCGCCGGGAGATGGGCGGTGCGGCGGTCGCCGCGGCGCAGGCCGTCGACTATGTCGGGGCCGGGACGGTCGAGTTCATTGTCGACCGGGCCGGAAGGTTCTACTTCATGGAAATGAACACGCGGCTCCAGGTCGAGCACCCCGTGACGGAGATGATCACGGGGCTCGACCTGGTGGAATGGCAGCTTCGCGTTGCCTCGGGCGAGCCTTTGCCCGCGAAACAGGGCGACCTGCGCATCGACGGCCACGCGCTCGAGGCGCGCGTCTACGCCGAGGACCCGAGCCGGGATTTCCTGCCCGGCACGGGCAGGATCCGCCATCTATCCGCGCCGGCCGAGTCGCGCCAAGTGCGCGTCGATTCCGGCGTTCGCGCGGGCGACACGGTCACACCCTACTACGATTCGATGATCGCGAAGCTCATCGTCCACGATCGCGACCGCGCTCGGGCGGTCGAGCGGCTCGCCGCGGCCCTGGGCGAGTTCGAGGTGGCGGGTCTGGTCACCAACCTGGAGCTTCTGGGGCGCCTCGCCCGCTGCGGCGCGTTCGTCCGCGCCGAGCTCGACACCGGGCTCATGGAGCGCCATCGCGACGAGCTGCTCGCCCCGCCGGAGCCGCCGAGCAAGGCGGCGCTCGTGCTCGCGGCTCTGGCCGCGCAGCTCGCGCACGCGGGTGAGCGCCCCTCTCCCTGGAGCGTCGCCGACGGCTGGCGCCTGGGCGCATCCTGCCCGAGCGTGTTCGTGTTCAGCGACCGTGTCGCCGAGCATCGGGTGGAGATCGACGCCGCCGTCGAAGGGAAGCCGGAAGCGGGCGGTCGGCTGAGCGCGAAGATCGACGGCGCGCGCCTCGAAGGCCGGGTCATCCGGGCCGGCAAGAGTTTCGACGTCTTCCTTCCGGGGGAGCACCGCACCCTCGAGCTGCACGACCCGCTCGAGCGGGATTTCGAAGCCGGCTCGCACGGCGGGAGCCTCGCCGCGCCGCTGCCTGGGAAGATCGCGGCGGTGCTCGTCGAGCCTGGGGCGAAAGTCGAAAAGGGAGCTCCCCTTCTCGTGCTCGAAGCGATGAAAATGGAGCACACCATCGCGGCGCCATCCCGCGGCACCGTTGCGGCGGTGCGCTGCAAGGCCGGCGACCAGGTCATCGAGGGTGCCGAGCTGGTCGATTTCGAAACGGAGGCGTCATGAGTCTGCCGCGCAAGGTTCGCATCGTCGACGTCGCCCCACGCGACGGGCTGCAAAACGAGCCGAAGAGCGTTCCGGCGTCGGTCAAGATCGAGCTGATCGAAAGGCTCCAGGAGGCGGGGCTTCCCGCGGTCGAGGCCACGGCCTTCGTGTCCCCGAAATGGGTGCCTCAAATGGCCGACCACGCCGAGGTCATGGCCGGGATAAGGAGGCGGCCGGGCGTCGCGTACCCCGTCCTCGTCCCCAACATGAAGGGCTTCGAGGCGGCGCGCGACGCCGGCGCAGAGGAGATCGCGGTGTTCGGCGCGGCGACCGAGACGTTCAGCCGGAAGAACATCAACTGCAGCATCGCGGAGAGCCTCGAGCGCTTCGCGCCCGTCGTGGAAGCGGCGAAGGCCCAAGGCATGCGCGTGCGCGGCTATATCTCCGTGGTGGCGGGATGTCCCTACGAAGGCGAGGTGGCTCCCCGCGCGGTCGCCGATCTGGCGGGCAAGCTCTACCGCATGGGCTGCTACGAGGTCTCTCTCGGCGACACCATCGGCGTGGGCACGCCGAAGAAGATCCGCGCGGTCATCGAGGCGGTCGCGAAGAAGGTCCCGATGGCGAAGATCGGCGGGCACTATCACGATACCTACGGCCAGGCGCTCGCGAACATCTACGCTTCGCTCGAGCTGGGAGTGAAGACCTTCGACAGCTCGGTCGCGGGCCTGGGCGGCTGTCCCTACGCCAAGGGGGCGACCGGGAATGTCGCGACCGAGGACGTGATCTACATGCTCGACGGCCTCGGGATAGACACCGGCGTGAACCTCGAGAAAGTCTTCCGCGCGGGGGAGTTCATCTGCCGCGCGCTCGGGCGCGAGCCGGCGTCACGCGTGGCGCGTGCCCTCGCCGCTAAGCTGAATTCGTGACGACAGGGCAATCCGACGAGGCCGCCTCGCCCTGCATCAACGTGTGCAGGATGAACCCGGGGACGGGGCTGTGCGAAGGGTGCCTGCGCACGCTCGACGAGATCGCGTCCTGGTCGGCGATGAGCGCGCAGGAGAAGCGCGCGGTGCTGGCCCGGCTTCCCGGAAGGCGCCCGCAACCTTGAACCTCCCCCGGGGCATGCAGGTGCTCGAGCGCGGCTGGCTCTCGGCCAACAACGTCCTTCTGTTCTCGAAGGGAGCGACGGTGGTCGACTCCGGCTACGGCGCGCATGCGGCCCAGACGGTGGCCCTGATCGAGCATGCGCTCCAGGAAAGGCCTCTCGAGCACCTCGTCAACACGCATTGCCATTCCGACCATATGGGCGGCAACGCAGCCTTGCAAAGGCGCTTCCGCTGCAGGACGAGCATCCCGGAGGGCGAGGCCCCGCTCATCGACCGCTGGGACGAGCGTGAGCTGATCCTCTCGGCCGCCGACCAGCGGGCGGAGCGCTTCGGCTATGAGAGCACCTTCCGGGGCGGCGACACCCTCCGGATGGGCGACTACGACTGGCGCGTCCTGCCCGCCCCGGGCCACGACCTTCACGCGGTCATGTTCTATTCTCCCGAGACGCGCGTCCTCATTTCCGGCGACGCGCTGTGGGAGAACGGCTTCGGCGCGGTGTTCGCCCAGCTCTTCGGCCGCGACACGGCGCTCGCCGAGACACGCGAGACTCTGGAGCGGATCGCCGGGCTCGACTGCGACATCGTCATCCCGGGCCACGGCCGGCCGTTCGGCGACGCCGCCGGGGCCCTCGAGCGCGCGTTCTCGCGCCTCAAAGGATACGAGAAGGACACCGGGCGGCTCGCCCGGCACGTCGTCAAGGTACTGTTCACCTTCGCCATGCTCGAGAAACGCTCGATGCCGCTCGCCGAAGTCCCCGCTTACCTCGGGCGCATCGCCATCCTCGCGGAGATCAACCGCACACATCTGAAGATGACGCCCGCCGCGATCGCCGAGTGGCTGGTCGCCGACCTGGAGCGCGCGGGAGCGCTGGAAAGGCGTGGCGGTCAGCTGAGGGCGAAAGGCCCTTGAATCGGTCTCCTGCGCCAGAGCATCGCGAGCACCGCGAGGCAGCTCAGCGCGGCAAGCAGGTGTTTGAGGGTGTGGCCGCTCAGCACATGACGGGTCAGCTCGAAGATGCCGCTGTCGTAGAGCTCCGAGATCTTTGCGAGGCCGTAGACTCCGACCGCCACGAGGAGCTCCCGCTGCCGCGTATAGGGCGCGCGATAAAGGATCATCACGGCGGGATCGGCAACCTGTCCCAGACCAGGCTCCGGTTGTCGGGGTTCACATGGTAGTAGCCGGAGCCGACGCTGATGACCGACACGCCCATCCAGAACGTGAGCCAGGCGGCTCGATGGCTAGGCGGCCGCCGCGCCACGAACGCGACGCCCGCGATACCGACGAGCAGGAACGCGATGTTCGAAGTCACGTTGAGGAAGTTCGGAATTCCGAGGAAGCCTCTTTGATCGGCGAACCGATGGTAGTCGGGGTCTTGGCCGGGCGGGCTCAGAAAAACCATGAGAACCAGCGATACGACAGCCACGAGGAGCAGCGCTACGTGACGCCAATGGTGGGAGCGCGTCGCAGGAGCCTCTATCTCCATGCCGTCAGCGCGAGGCGTCTCGGCTTCGCGCAACGCATTCGATATAGCCGCGCACAAAATCGTCACGCATCGCGACGAACTCGCCGTAAGTCTGGAACGCGCGGTTTTCCGGCTCCTGGTTCATGAAGAATATGGTCACGATGACCGCGTCCTCATCGGAGAGGATCTGGGTGATCCCGAGCGTGCTGCCGCCCAATTCCTTCTTCGTGAGCATTTGCCCCGCGAAGCCGCGATGGGAGAACTCGCCGAGCACCGCGTTGGCGTCGGCGCTTGCCAGCGCGCTGAAATATCCGGTCACGACCCGCTTGTCCTGCTCGTATCGTGCAGGATCGGACCGCTCCGCCTTCAGGTTCGCGAACAAGTAGGTCCTCGGTAGCCGTCCAGCACGGAAACCCTCTCGGTCTTGGCGTCGAGCCCGACCTCGCGCCAGGGCGCGGCGCCCGCCGGTCGCCGGTCGAGTGCCACCCCGCGAACCCCGCCGGCGAACCCGTCGCAATGTACGTAGGGCTGCAGCGTACCGTCCTCCGTGGATTCCATCGACGACCCGCGGAGGGCACGCCACGTTCCGTCTTCTCCGCGTGTGCGCTTCACCACTCCGGCCGACCTGTCCCGCTCGACGCGACCCTCCAGCTTGACCGGTTCCGGACCGCCGACACCGGCCGGAAGCGTCAACCGCAGGTCCTCGCCCAGGATCTTTCCGTCGGTCAGCGGGACGGGCTGGCCGTCCTCCCCGGACAGGGATCCCGACAAGAACTGGTAGCGCTGCCTGAGCGAAAGCCGGAGCCGGTGCGTCTGCCCGTCGATCGTCAGCTCCAGCCTCCACTTTCCCGCGACCTTCGCGGGAACAGTCCACATGAATACCTGGCTCTCCTTGCGCGCTCCGACCTTCTTGTCCGGAGCCGGGATCGTCGCCTCGGCGTCCGGGCGCCAGTCGCCCATGCCGTAGTCGTGGGACACCACGCGTGACCCTGGCCTGAGCTCGGCGAGGATCTTCGGCCGCAGCGCGAGGTTCACGTCCGGCAAGAGGTACAAGGTGAGGACGTTCGCCTTGCGAAAATCCGTCTTGAACAGGTCCTGCTGCAGGAACTTGACCCGGTCGGCGACGCCGGCCTCGACCGCTCTTTCATTCGAGAGCTTCACCAGCCGCGGATCGATCTCGACGCCGAAGCCCCGGGCGCCGTACTTGCTGGCCGCCTCTATCATGATGCGCCCGTCGCCCGAGCCGAGATCGATCACCGTTTCACCGGGCTTCAGCTTGGCCATGTCGAGCATGCGATCGACGACGACCTGGGGCGTCGGAACGTACGGCGTGTCGAGGTCTTTCAGCGCGTCCTGTGCCGCGGCTCCGCCGGAAGCGAGCGCGACAGTGAGCCACAGCGATGCATGCTTTCTCAAATCACCCCCTCCTTGCGCATCGCCGCAATGTCCTTCTCGCCGTACCCGGCTTCGCGCAGGATCTCGTCGGTATGCTGGCCCGCGGCGGGCGCCCCGCGCTCGATCGCAAAGGCGAACTCGCTGAACTTGAGCGGAAGCGCGAGCTGGATGAAATCGCCTTCTTCGACGATCATCCCACGCGCGCGCAACTGCTCGTTGCCGAGCGCCTCGTCGATCGCGAGGACCGGGGTAACGCAGCAATCCGCGGCGGCTAAGAAGCCGGTCCACTCCTTCTGCGTGCGCGAGGCGAAGATCTCCGCGAGCCGCGCTTTCACCGGTGCGGCGTCGGTGCCGTAGACGATATGCCTGTCCTTCAGCTCCGGGCAGCCGAGACTGTCGCAAAGGGCCGCCCAGAACTTGCGCTCGAGCGCGCCCACGGCCATGAAGCGCCCGTCCTTCGTGCGGTAGAGGTTGTAGCACGGGAGGCCTCCGTCTAGCATGCCCGTGCCTCGCGCGGGCATCTTTCCCTGCTCGAGGTATCCCAGCAGCGGGAAGACCGCGTGCGCGAGCGCGGCGTCGGTCATCGAGACGTCGACGTAGCGGCCGCGGCCCGAGGTCCTCGCGTCGAGTAGCGCCGCGAGAATTCCCATGGCGGGAACCAGCGCTCCGCCGAGGAGATCCGCGATCTGGAAATTGGGCACCACGGGCGCTTCCGCGGTTCCGATCTGGTCGCCGACGCCGGCGTAGCCGACGTAGTTGATGTCGTGCCCGGCGCGCCCGGCGTACGGCCCCCCCTGCCCGTAGCCCGTGATCGAGCAGTAGACGATGCGCGCGTTGACCGCCGACACCGCGTCGTAGGCGACGCCGAGCTTCGCCGTCACCCCGGGCCGGAATCCCTCGACCACGACGTCGGCGCGCTGCGCGAGCCGCAGGAAGGCGTCGCGCCCGCGGGGCTGCTTCAGGTCGAGCCGCATGGCGCGCTTGTTGCGATTGAGGAGGCGGAAGGAATCCGACACGCCGCCGCGCATTCGGCCCATCGCGCGGGAGTAGTCGCCCGCCTCCGTATCCTCGATCTTGACGACGTCGGCGCCCATGTCGGCGAGGTGCAGCGTCGCCATCGCGCCGGGGAGCAGGCGGGTCAGGTCGAGAACGCGGACGCCGTCAAGGGGCTTGGCGCGCACGCTAGTCGATCGCCTTGGGGAAGGGCCGGCCGAGCATCCAGTTCTTCATCGCCTGCACGGTTTCCCGCTCCCGGCCGAAATAGCCGTGCGCGGCGAAAGGCTCGCACGGGTCCGACTCCGCGGGCTTGCCGCCGCTCACGCTGACGAGAGGGAAGGTCCGGCCGAGGCTCGCCGCGTCCCGGTAAGGGCACGACCGGCAGGCGTCGTACACGTGATGGACGAAGAGGAGCGGCGCCTTGATGTCGCCGAAGCCGAAGCCCGACAAGCCTATGCCCCCGCGGCCGCCGTAGAACACCGTGGAGGTGAGGATCACCCCGTCGACGTCCGCCCCCAGCGAGCGCCCGACGTAGGCCGCGGACAGGGTGCCGCGGCTCGTGCCGATGAGGAAGACCTTCGCCCGCGGGAATCGACTTCGCAGATCCTTGACGACCGCGGCGACGTCCTCTACGTGGGCGCGTCCCATGCGGAAGCCGTCGTCCATGCCCGCGCGCTGCTGATCCGAGGGCGAGTCTACGATGGCCACCGCGACCTCGTTGTCGCGGAGCATCCCCCTGGTGCGGACGAGAAAGTTGCTTCTCTGGGACAGCATCACCGTCCTCCCCTCAGTTCGCAGCTTCAGCAACCCTTCACCCCCTGGAAACAGGACGGCGACCGCAGCCGGCGGGGGTGAGTTGTGCATCAGGAGATACGACTGGGTTTCTCCCTTCCTTCCCTGAACCGTGACCACCTCCTCCGCGACGGCCGAGAAGCTCGCCGCGAGGGCGATCGCAACGCAGATCCACCTAGCCATAGCTCTTCGCGTCCTCTATCACCTTGCCGTCGTTCGGGAGCTCGCCAGGCCGCACGAGCGCCACTTCGCCGCGCAGCTTGGTGACGCTGCGCAAGCTGTCCTCGATCGCCCGGGCCAGGCCTGCCGAGGGCATGCCGCGAACCTCGCAGCGCAGCGTCATGCGGTCGCTGCCGCCGGGGTTGTCCACGACCAGCCGCGCCTTGACTATCTCGGCGTGCCGCTTCGCGATCTCGGCGACCTGCGCGGGGTGCACGAACATTCCTTTCACCTTGGTCGCCTGGTCGGCGCGCCCCAGCCAGCCGCGGATACGGGTGTTGGTGCGCCCGCAGGGGCTCGCGCCCGGCAGCACCGCCGAGAGATCGCCGGTGCCAAAGCGTATGAGAGGGTAGTCCGGATTCAGGCTCGTGACGACGACCTCGCCGATCTCGCCGTCGGCGACGGGCTCGCCCGTGCCGACGCGCACGATCTCGAGGATCAGACCCTCGTCGAGAATCATGCCCTCGAGGGCCTCCGACTCGTAGGCGATCAACCCGAGGTCGGCCGATCCGTACCATTGCAGCACGCGTATGCCGCGCTCGGCCCAGCCCGCGCGCAGCGCCGGGGGAAGGTACTCGGCGCCGACCGATCCCTTCTTCAGGCCGCCGATATCCGCGCCCGATTCGTCCGCCTTCTCGACGATGAGCTTCAGGAACGACGGCGTGCCGATGTAGCAGCTGACCCGAAGGTCGGCGAGCGTGGCGACCTGCGTCTCGGTCTGCCCGACTCCGGCCGGCACGACCGTGCAGCCCAGCGCGAGCGCCCCGGCCTCGAGCATGGCGCCGGCCGGAGTGAAGTGGTATGCGAAGGTGTTGAGCGCCGTGTCGCCCCGGCGAAACCCGGCGGCAAAGAGCGCGCGCGCCGTGCGCCACCAGTCCCGGCCGCTCCCGCCCGGATCGTAGATGGGCCCCGGAGAGACGAAGATCCTGCCCAGGCTCTCCACGGGCGCGGCGTTCAGCCCGCCGAAGGGACGCTCCGCTTTCTGCAGCGCCGCCAGTTCGGACTTGCGCGTGACGGGCAGCGCGGCGAGCGCCTTGCGGTCGCGTACCGCGGCCGGGTCTACGCCCGAGAGAATGCGGGCCCAGCCGGGAGCGTTGCGCTTCGCGTGCGCGATGTGGCCCGGGAGCGCTCCCATCAGCGACGCTTCACGCTCGGCCGGGTCGCGGGTCTCGTGGCGGTCGTAGTACTCCGGCATGGAGCCGGACCTAGTCGAACTTCGCTCCGGACTCGCGGATCACCCGCGCAGTCACTTCGGTCTCTTCGCGCAGGAAAGCCGCAAAGGCTTCGGGCGAGGCCGAAGCCAGAGCCTCGGTTCCGTCGCCGGCGAGCACCTGCTTGAGCTTGGGGTCCTCAAGTGCCTGTACCGTCGCGTGGAACAGCCGCAGCGCTATATCGCGCGGCAGGCCGGCCGGCGCAAAGAATCCGTACCAGATCGAAACGTTGTAGCCGGAGAGCCCCGCTTCCTCCATCCCGGGAAGTCCCGCGATAAGTGCCGAGCGGGCGCGAGTCGTGACCGCGATCCCCCGCAGGCGGCCGCTATGGACCAGCGGCATCACCGACGGCGCCGTGGCGAAGGTCACCTGCGTGTCGCCGGCGAGTACCGACTGCACCGATTGCCCCCCGCTTTTGTAGGGCACATGGACCATCTGCACGCCCGCAAGCGCGCAAAAGAGCGTGGTCGCGAGATGCGGCAGCGAGCCGTTGCCGGAAGTGGCGTAGTTGAGCTTGCCGGGTGACGCTTTCGCCTCGGCGACCAGGTCGGCGATCGAGGCTACCTTCAACGACGGATTGACGGCCACCACCAGCGGCGAGCTGGTGACCTGGGTGAGCGCGACGAAATCGCGCGCGGTGTTGTAGGTGACGCTCCTGTTGATGAGCGGGTTGATGATCATGCCGCTCTGGCTCGCGATGATAATGGTGTAGCCGTCGGGCGCGGCCCTGGCGACGAAATCGGCCGCAACGCTGGAGCCTGCGCCCGGCTTGTTCTCCACGATCACGCTCTGACCGAGCGCCCGGGCGAGCGGGTCGCTCATGGTGCGGGCGATGATGTCGGCGGCTCCGCCCGGGGCGAAGCCGACGATCAGGTGGACCGGCTTGATGGGGAAGGCCTGCGCGAAAGCGCCTCCCCCGACCGCGAGCGCGAGCAATGCGGTGAGGGATCTCATCCCTTTCTCCTCGTCAGGCGAGCCACCGCTTCCGGCGGCGGTAGTGTTTCACTTCCTTGAAGCTCCTGCGGGCGCCGGAGGCGATTCCCAGGTAGAACTCCTTCACATCCTCGTTCGCGGCGAGCTCCGCGGCCGCGCCGTCCATGACGACGCGGCCGTTCTCCAGTATGTAGCCGTAGTCGGCGTACCGCAGAGCCACGCTGGTGTTCTGCTCGGCGAGCAGGAAGCTGACTTTCTCCCGACCGTTGAGGTTCTTCACGATGCCGAAGATCTCCTCCACGACTTGCGGAGCCAGGCCCAGGGACGGCTCGTCGAGCAGGATCATGCTCGGGCGCGCCATGAGGGCGCGCCCGAGCGCGGTCATCTGCTGCTCGCCGCCCGACGTATACCCGGCGGCGGTCCCGCGACGCTCCTTCAGCTTCGGGAAATAGCCGTAGACCCGCTCGAGGTCCCGCGACAGCTCCGGCCGACCGGCGGCGCGGGTATACGCCCCGGTCAGGAGATTCTCCTCTACGGTGAGGTGGGCGAAGCAGTGCCGGCCCTCCATCACCTGAACGACGCCCAGCTTGACCAGCGCGTCTGGGCTCAGCCGGTCCACGCGCCTGCCGCGAAACTCTATCGTCCCCTTCGTCACATCGCCGCGCTCGGCGCGAAGCAGGTTCGAGATCGCCTTGAGCGTCGTGGTCTTGCCCGCGCCGTTCGCCCCCAGCAACGCGACGATTTTTCCTTCCGGTACCGATAGGGAAACGCCTTTCAGGACCAGGATGACGTGGTCGTAGATGACCTCGATGTTATTAACGGTCAGCAGAACCTTCAGCCTTCCTTGGCGCAGTCCCTCGGCGTTATGCCTTTCTCCTTGGCGTACTTGGCCGCGGATTCCTCGATCATCGGGCGCACGATCGATTGGTCCGAAGCGATCCAGTCGGTGACGGTATTCCATTTCTTGCCGTCCCACTGCAGGAACTTCACCGCGCCGCCGCCCTCGTGGTCCATGCAAGACACCTTCAGCCCCTGCATGAAGCCCGTGGCGCCGAGCTTCTTCAGTTCCTTGTCGTCGATGTTGAGGTGCTCGAGGCCCCAGCGCATCTGGTCGCCGGTCATCGGCTTGCCCTTGCCGTACCTCTCCTGTGCCGTGCGGATCGCCTCGACGGTGACGATTCCGAAGACGACGCCGCGGTTGTAGTAGATCGAGCCGACGCGCGAGCGGTCCTCCATCTCGCCCTTTCCCTTGGTGTAGACGAACTTCTCGATCTCCTTGATCACGGGATAGTTCGATCCCGAAACGTTGAACGCCGCCGCGTAGAAGCCCTTGGCCGCGTCTCCCGCCGGAATCACGTCCTCCTCGGCGCCGCTCCACCACACGCCCACCATCTTGTTCCGCGGGAAGCCCACCTTGGCCGCCGCCTTGAGGGCCGTCGGGTTCATCACGCCCCAGCCGCGCAGGATCACCCAGTCGGGCTTGATCTGTCGGATCTGCAGCCACTGCGCCTGCTGCTCGTTGCCCGGATGGGCCACCGGAATATGCGTGACCTCGAAGCCGTACTTCTTCGCCTGGGCGTCGAGGACGGGGATGGTTTCCTTGCCGTAGGCGGAATCGTGATAGAGGTTCACGATTTTCTTGCCCTTGAGCTTGTCCAGGCCGCCTTCCTTGGAGGCGATGAACTTTATCTTCGCGGTGTTCTGGCTCCAGTAGTTGGTGATGAGCGGGAAGACCCAGGGGAACACCCGGCCGTCGGAGGCGTCGGTGCGGCCGTAGCCGATCGACACGATCGGAATATGGTCCGCGGTGCCCTTGTCGATGAGGGAATAGGTGATCCCGGTCGACAGCGGCATGATCAGCGAGGCTCCCGTCGGGCCGTCCTTCTTCAGGCGCTCATAGCACTCAACGCCGCGGGCGTTGTTGTATTCGGTCTCGCACTTCTCGTACGTGAGCTTGACCCCGTTGACCCCGCCGTCGCGGGCATTGACCATGTTGATGTAGTCGATGTATCCCCCGAAGACGCCCGAGCCTCCGGCGGCATACGGCCCGACCCAGTACCCGGCCATGGGAATGAACTGCTCGTTCTGCGCGTGCGCGGCACCTGCGGCGGCCAGCGCCGCGAGCCCGAGCCATGCGGCTTTGCCGAATCTCAGCGACATAGGAACCCTCCTTGGTTGGCCTGAACTCGCTGTTCTTTTTGTTATCCGATGAATAACCGTGACTAATATAGCCCAATCAGTGGGGGAACGGCCAGAGCCTGAGCTTCTCCTTGGCGATCTGCCACAGGCGCGCGAGGCCGAGCGGCTCGACGGAGAGGAAGAACACGATCAACGCTCCGAAGATGATCAGCGTCAGGTTCGACACCAGCCCCGAGGGGAGCGTCAGGCCGAAGGAGCGCTCGATCGCGTTCGCCGAGAGGTCGAGAAAAATCGGCAGCAACACGATGAAGGCGGCTCCGAGGAACGATCCGAGGATGCTGCCCACGCCGCCGATGATGATCATGAAGAGGATCCTGAAGGAGAGGTCGAGCTCGAACCCGGCGGGCTCGACCGTCCCCAGGTAGGCGAAGGCGTAGAGAGCGCCGGCGACGCCGCAGTAGAACGAGCTGATCGCGAAGGCGAGGAGCTTCGTCCTCATGATGGGAATTCCGACCACTTGGGCCGCGACGTCCATGTCGCGCACCGCCATCCAGGCGCGGCCGGCGGCGCCGCGCACCATGTTCTTCGCCGCCAGGGCCAGGACGCACACGATCGCGAGCACCAGCAGGTAACGCTTCACCGGCGTGTCGATTGCCCAGCCGAAGACGGCTATCTTCTGCGCGGTGATCACCCCCGAGGTGCTGTAGTTGGAGAACCAGCCGAACTTGGTGAGCGCCCACACGACGAAGAACTGCGCGGCTAGCGTCGCCACCGCGAGGTAGAAGCCCCGGATGCGCAGGCTGGGCAGCCCGAACACGATGCCGACGACGGCCGCCACGCCGCCCGCGAGAATGAAGGACATCAGCATCGGCATCCCCGGGACGCGCAGCTCGAAGTTGTAGGCCGCGAACGCCCCGACCGCCATGAAGGCGGCGGTGCCCAGAGACAGCAGGCCCGCGTAGCCGGTCAGGATGTTCAGTCCCAGCGCCGCCAGGGAGAAGATCAGGAAGGGGATCAGCACGCCGCTGAACCAGTAGTTGAAATCGATCGCCACGGCGAGGCCCGGCGTCGCGGCGGCCAGTGGGACGCCCGCGAACGCGAAGACGAGCAGGGCGACGATCGCGACGCGGTCCTGGCGGATCGGGAAGAGCTGCTGGTCCGCGGCATAATCGGTCTTGAACTGTCCGGTTTCGCGGTAGAGCATCTTCAGACCCGATCGATGCGGCGCTCGCCGAAAAGTCCCTCGGGGCGAGCGAGAAGGAACAGGAGCGCGAGGGCATAGGGGAACCAGGATTCGATTCCGCCGCCGACGTGCGGCCCGATGTAGACCTCCGCAAGCTTCTCGGATGCGCCGACGATGAGCCCGCCCACGATTGCGCCGACCACCGAATCGAGGCCCCCGAGAATCAGCACGGGGAGAGCCTTCAGCGCGAGGAAAGTGAGGGCGAACTGCACGCCGTTGCGCGCCCCCCAGAGGAGTCCGGTGACGAGCGCGACGAACCCCGCGGTGATCCAGACGATCACCCAGATCCTTTGCAGCGAGATGCCCACGGCCAGCGCGGCCTGATGGTCGTCGGCGACGGCGCGCAGCGCCCGTCCGGTGCGAGTCTTGTTGAAAAACACCCCGAGCACCGAGACCAGCGCCGCGGCGATCCCCGAAGCAGCCAGGTCGAACTTGCTCACGTTCATGCCGGTGCGGTCCATCAGCCACTCGATCGGCTCGTCGGCGATGCCCAGGTCGAGCGCGCGGACGTTCGCGCCCCAAGCAAGCTGGGCGATGCCCTCCACGAAGAAGGACAGCCCGATGGTGGCCATGAACAGCGTAATCTGCGGCTGGTTGACCAGCGGGCGCAGCACCACGCGCTCGGTCGCGAACGCAAGCGCCACCATCACTGCGAGAGCGAGCGCCACGGCAAGCCAGAACGGAGCGCCCATGGAGATGAAGCCCACCGTCGTGAGCGCGGCGAAGAACACCATCGCCCCTTGGGCGAAGTTGAATACCCCCGACGCTTTGTAGATCAGCACGAAGCCGAGCGCGACCAGCGAGTACATCACCCCCGCAAGCAGCCCGCCGATCAGCACCTCGAAGAAGAATTGCATGCTAGTGGGCGACTCCCAGGTACGCGTCGATGACGCGCGGGTTCCTGCGCACTTCCTCGGGCGTTCCGTCGGCGATCTTGCGCCCGTAGTCGAGCACCACGACGCGGTCGGAGAGGTCCATCACCACGCCCATGTCGTGCTCGATCAGTACGATGGTTGCGCCCATCTGGTCGTTGACGTCGAGGATGAAGCGGCTCATGTCCTGCTTCTCCTCGATGTTCATGCCGGCCATCGGCTCGTCGAGCAGCAGCAGCTCGGGCTCGGCGGCGAGCGCGCGCCCGAGCTCGACGCGCTTCTGCAAGCCGTAGGGAAGCCGCCCGACCGGCGTCCTGCGCACGTGCTGGATCTCCAGGAAATCGATCACCGCCTCGACCTTCCTGCGGTGCTCGAGCTCCTCGCTGCGCGCGGGTCCCAGGTACAGCGCCTGCTCGAGCACGTTGCGCCGCATCTTGAGGCAGCGGCCGGTCATGAGGTTGTCGAGCACGCTCATGCCGCGGAAGAGCGCGATGTTCTGGAAAGTCCGGGCGATCCCCGCTTTCGCGGCCTCGTAGGGATCGACCTTGCGGCGCCGGCGCCCCTTGAAGGCCACGCTGCCGCCCTGCGGATGGTAGACGCCATTGATCACGTTCA